>CAEZXA010000001.1_pt1 | contig 35379 bp, 36 predicted proteins | sample 7265131 | NCBI WGS metagenome assembly CAEZXA01 (sample SAMEA6813896, study PRJEB35770) | uncultured Acidimicrobiaceae bacterium | biome: Freshwater; feature: Freshwater reservoir; material: water | place: Czech Republic | collected 2015-11-04 | depth 0.5m m
AGTGCTGCAAGAACATATTCAATATCGTCGCGTGTGCATTGCGGATCATTGACTGGACCTTTGTAATCCGTATCTGTAGTGCCGATGTATGTGAATTGGTACGTGCCGTCACCACGAGAGATCCAGGGGACTACAAACAAACTGCGTTTGTCGCTCGGCACCGGAATAACAACTGCAATGTCATTGCGCACTTTGTCCCAAGGCACGGTGAGGTGTACGCCCTTTGCCGGACGAATGGTGTCTGGATGCGATGCCTCATCAAGGGCGCGAACATCATCGGCCCAAACACCCGTTGCATTGACAACTGCTTTGGTTCGGATGGTGAGATGAGTGTCACCGACTAAGTCATGGACACGAACTGTGTGTTGCGTGCGATTAGTTGAGTCAATTCCTTCAACGCGGCACTGATTTGCAATGGCTGCTCCGTTGTCTGCGGCGCTGCGAAGTACTGAAAGAGTAAGGCGGGCATCGTCGGCCTCGGCGTCGTAGTACATGTATGCAGACGAAAGCTTTTCGCGTGCCATGGTGGGCAAATGTGCGAATGCTTTATCGGCAGACAAGCGGCGGTGAAGGCGACCAATGCGCCATCCGCCTGTGAGGTCATACATCCACATGGCAGAACCAAGCGCGCGAGCAATTTTCTTTGAGACCACACTGTTCTTCGTGAGAATCGGAATCATGAACGGCAATACGTGGACTAAGTGAGGGGCGTTGCTGCGCAAGCGTTTGCGTTCACGCAGTGCTTGATACACAAGTCGGACATCACCTTGTTGCAGGTAGCGCAACCCGCCGTGAATCAGTTTGGAAGATTTGGATGAGGTGCCTGAGGCAAAGTCATCGCGCTCGAGTAGACACGCACGAAGGCCCCGAGACGCGGCATCGAGCACAACTCCGGCTCCGGTGATTCCTCCGCCAATGACAACGACATCAAATTCTTCATTCGAGAGGCGAGAGAGGGACTGTGATCGGGAGAAATTGTGGGGGGTTGACACGTAGCAGAGCCTATGTGGTCAGGACTATTGAAAGAATTCTGTTCCTGCCAGTGTGACCTTGATAACAATCATTGCTAATTAGCATTTGATGCAGATAAGGTTCTGCCATGCGATCACCAGAGGAACTCACCGTTGCATTTCGTACTGCAGGGTTGAAAGTCACGCCACAACGACAACTGCTATTTCGGCTTCTTCACGACAACAGCTCTCACCCCACTGCAGACTCGCTGCACAGCGCCGCAACAAGTGTCATGCCGGGTATCTCGCTACGCACCGTGTACCAAACATTGACCGATCTTGCCCAGATGGGCGAATTGCAATCAATCGAAGTCGGTTCAGGCTCTTTGCGGTTTGATCCGAATGTGTCAGACCATCATCATGCAGTCTGCGATGACTGTGGTGATGTTCACGATGTGTATGTAACAAAGGCGCCTGTATTGCGCGGCCTCGACGATTTCTCAGTAAGCGATGCCCACATCGTGTACCGAGGACAATGCGGCGCGTGTTCTGCGCTAGTCGCAACAAAATAACCAAAAAAGAAAGGATCCATTCATGCCAGCCTTGAAGGGAACTAAAACACACGAAAACCTGTTGGAGGCATTTGCAGGCGAAAGCCAAGCAAATCGTCGTTACATCTGGTTCGCACAGAAAGCAGACATCGAGGGTTACCCAGATGCAGCTGCATTGTTCCGCTCTGTTGCTGAAGGTGAAACCGGCCATGCGCACGGACATCTTGAGTACATCGCTGAAGTAGGCGACCCAGCAAGTGGTGAGCCAATTGGTGAGACCGAAGCAAACTTTAAAGCATCAGTTGCTGGCGAGACCTATGAGTACACACAGATGTACCCAGGATTCGCAAAGACAGCTCGCGAAGAAGGATTCGATGAAATCTCTGACTGGTTCGAAACTCTTGCTCGCGCAGAGAAGAGCCACGCTGGTCGTTTCGCAGAAGGCTTAGCTGCTCTCTAATTTTTCCGCGGCCCATTGGTCGCGATGAACGAAGAGGTGGGTGGTTGTTGAGAAATCAGCAACCACCTCATCTTTGTAAAACCCCTTACCGAGAATTGAATTCCAGATGACCATCACATACGACCCAAAGAATCCTCTCTATCTCGATGAAGCAGATGTGCGCGAAGAACTGACGCGCGTATACGACATCTGTCATGGCTGCAGACTCTGCTTTAAGTTCTGCTCGTCTTTTCCCACTCTGTTTGATTACGTGGATGCGCACGAAGATCAAGACGCCGGCCGATTAACGCCCGCACAACAAGACCAAGTTGCAGACGAATGTTTCCAATGCAAACTGTGTTATGTCAACTGCCCATACATTCCTGAGTTGCACGAATGGGCTCTTGATTTCCCTCGCCTAATGTTGCGCCACGATTCAATGCGGATGGCCAATGACCAAGTCCCTCTCCGTAAACGCATCACAACTGAAGCCATGGGGCACACTGATGCTCTCGGCAAGTTGGCAACCACGATTCCTACAATCACAAACGTTGTCCTTGGTGCAAAGCCTGGGTCAATGGTCCGCAAACTTGTTGAAAAGACTGCAGGAGTATCATCTGTTCGATTGCTTCCTCCGTATGCAAAGCAACGGTTCAGTACGTGGTTCAAGAAGCGTTCGGCTCCGACCCTGGCAAAGAAGCAGGGTTCTGTTGCAGTGTTTCCTACATGTTTGGTGGAATACCAACAGCCAGGCATCGGACAGGATCTGGTGAAGGTCTTTGAACGCAATGGCGTTGAATGCTCATTGGTTGATGGTGCTGGTTGCTGTGGCGCGCCATACCTGCACAGCGGCGACATGGACGGATTCATCAAAGTGGCTACGAAGCAAGTCAAGGCATTGGCTGCAGCAATTCGTGGCGGCAAAGACATTGTTGTTCCACAACCGACTTGTGGCTACATCTTGAAGAAGGATTATGTCGATTACGTTGGCGGACCCGATGCTGAATTAGTAGCGGCGCACACGTACGACTCGTCTGAGTATTTGATGAATTTGCATAAAGCCGAGGGAACAGAACTCGACACCAACTTCACTGGCGAGATTGCCGAAAGCATCTCGTATCACATTCCGTGCCACCTTCGCGCTCAAAATATTGGGTTGCGTAGTCGTGACATCATGAAGTTGACCGGTGCAAAAATCACATTGATTGATCAATGCTCAGGCATTGACGGCATGTGGGGCTTAAAGGCCGGTAATGAAGAGTTTTCTGTGCCGATTGCAAAGAAATTGGCAAACAAGTTGGAAGCTGCAAACAATCAAATAGTTGCTGGTGACTGTCATTTGGCAAACACGGCAATTAATGAACAAACGGGCATTATTGCCCAGCATCCGTTACAAGTAGTCGCGCGTGCCTATGGCATTGCCGAAGAACCAGCAAAATAAAAAAGAGAGATAAAAGTGAACACCAACACCCCCGCCCCATCACGCAAACTCACACTTGATGACATCGCAGACCTTCGCGCCTATGAGCGCGAGCGTCCCGAGTTTCGTGCACATGTTATTGAAGTAAAGCGTCGTCGTCGCGTAGCAATTGGTGAGATGTTGACAATCATGTTCGAAAACCGCGACACCATGCGTTTGCAGATTCAAGAAATGATTCGGGCCGAAAAACTAGTGACAGACGAAGGCGTCATGGAAGAGTTAAAGGTGTACAACCCGATGATTCCGATGCCAGGCCAATTGTGTGCAACGTTGTTTCTTGAATTGACATCTGAAGATCAAGTACGTGAGTGGCTGCCAAAACTCGCCGGCCTTGAAGACAGTATTTGTATTCAGCTATCGGACGGCTCGAAAGTGCGAGGCTCAATTGATGCCCAGCATGCAGCCGGATTAACTCGTCCAGATGTCACGGCTGCTGTGCACTACCTCACCTTTGAATTCACTGAGAAACAGGTTGAGCAGTTTGCGTTTGGACCAGTGTCAGTGGTGTGTGATCAACAGAACTATCTCGAAGTGGCTCCATTGTCTGATGAAACTCGTCAAGAACTTCTGGTTGATCTCCGCCCGTAAGCCCTGCAGAACATCGTCCTGACGGCTCATAAGAGCGGATTAGGCAGATGTGACGCCCGACACATACACTGCCTCGTGCGGGGATAATCCTCGTGACTGAGGGGGGTTCCGATGTCGGGAACAGAACTGTCATGGCGTAACCAAGGGGCTTGCAACGGCCTAGACCCCGATGTCTTTTTCCCTGATTCAGAAGCGGCGGCCGAAGAGGCAAAGGCAATTTGTAATACCTGCATGGTGCGGGCGTCATGTCTCGAGCACGCAATTGTGGTTCGAGAGAAAGACGGAGTCTGGGGAGGCGCTACAGAACGTGAGCGTCGCAGAATCATTCGTCAAAGACGTCGCACAGCGTAGATACTTGGTGCATGGCGCATTCCCCAGAGTTCATCGGCTGGCCCACTTTGTTGGGTCACTTACTTGAGAGACGTGATCTCGATTCGTCACAAGCCGAAGCTGCCATCACACAAATTCTGAACGGCAGTGCCACGCCTTCACAAATGACAGCATTCATTATCGCAATGCGTGCGAAAGGTGAAACGACAGAAGAACTTGAAGGCATGCTGCATGCTGTGCGTTCTGCTGGCATGAAGGTACATCTCGATGCTGATGTTGCGTCGAGAGCAATTGACATCGTTGGTACTGGTGGAGACAAGAGCAGCACCGTCAATGTTTCTACTATGTCTGCTTTGGTTGTAGCAGCAGCAGGTGTGCCGGTGTGCAAACACGGTAACCGCGCAGCATCATCACAATGTGGTGCAGCTGATTTATTGGAAGCTGCCGGGGTAGCGATCGAACTTGACCCACAAGGAGTGGAAGCGTCAATTGCTGCAACTGGTTTCGGGTTCTGTTTAGCTGCTCAATTCCACCCGGCATTTCGGTACACAGGTCCATCGCGGCGTGAAATCGGAGTGCCAACTGCTTTTAATCTGCTCGGGCCAATGGCGAACCCTGCGCCAATTTCAAACATGTTGGTAGGCGTTGCAATGCCAAACATGATGGAAGCAATGGTGGGGGCATTGGCATCTCGCAATGTCACCAGTGCGTGGGTTGTTCATGGGCACGAAGGTCTTGACGAATTGGCCGTGAGCGGACCAAACATTGTGTACGAATTGCGAGACGGCAACATTTCTCGTTTTGAAATTGATGCAGCAGACTTTGGAATTACTCATTCCACTCTTGCTGATGTTCGTGGGGGAGACGCCCAGGAAAACTTGGCCATCATGAACAAGGTGTTCGCTGGTGGCACAGGAGCCGTGCGCGACATCGTGTCCTTTAATGCGGGCTGCGCACTCTTTGTTGCTCGCCATGTTGCGTCCGTGGCTGATGGCATTGACGTGGCCCGCGCGACCATCGATTCGGGAGCCGCGGCAACCATGTTGTCGAAGGTTGTAGCCGTCAGTACGGCCGAAGCAGTGCGGATGCGGGTCTAATCTCGCAAACCGTGTCACACCCATTCGTCACTCTGGTGACATGGACATCACGCCTCTCACACTCACCGAAGCCTCACAATACGAACCAGTTCTCATGATCTCATGCGCCACGTGCGTCATGGCAGACACTGACGCCTGTGGCGATTGCATCATGAGTTTCCTCTGTGATGCCCCCTCTGAAGGTGCTGTTGTTCTTGACCTTCAGGAGCTTCGAGAAATTAGGTTGCTCGCTCAGGCCGGTTTGGTGCCTACGCTTCGGCACCGTGCCGTTGGCTAACCCGTCTTCCCGAAATCCGAAAACCGTCTCCCCAGACGCACCTCACGGACCTGAGTACTGGGAAAAACTACGCACTGTTGGGGTTGATGCGGGTCTTCACACGTTGGGCGTTGCACCAGCTGAAGTGATGCACCGTGCCTTAGGTCAGTTGCACGAACGCATCGATAACGATCTTGTGAATGGAATGAAATTTACGTTCCTGCGTCCAGAACGTTCTACAAATCCTGCGATGCATCTTGAAGGTGCGAAATCAATCATTGTGGGTGTGCGTTCATATGCAATCGATGACAATCAGACTTCCGAATTGTCACAGTCTCCACTCGGCAAGATTGCTAGGTATGCGTGGGTCGATCACTACGGATTCTTAAAAGACTCGCTCAACTTGGTTGCTGATCAATTGAGAAGCGATGGTCACCGTGCTGTGGTATTTGCAGATGACAATGCAATGGTTGATCGAGAAACAGCCTGGCTAGCCGGTATTGGTTGGTATGGCAAGAACGCAAACATCTTGTTGCCGGGTCACGGCAGTTTCTTTGTTATCGGGTGTGTCGTAACAACAGCTGATCTGCCAATGGCAACACCATTAGAGGATGGTTGTGGTGCGTGTTCTCGTTGCATACCAGCGTGTCCGACTGGAGCAATCGTTGAAAATGGCGTGATTGATGCCAACAAATGTTTGTCATGGTTATTGCAAAAGCCTGGAATTTTTGATCGTGAGCACCGCATTGCACTTCATGACCGAATCTATGGCTGTGATGATTGTCAAACCGTGTGCCCACCAACGAGACGTGCAGGGACTACAGAATCTTCAGAACTGGTGCAGTCTGGTGTTGACGTTGTGGCGTGGCTGCACATGGATGATGTAACACTGAACGAATCGTGTCAGCGTTGGTACGTGCATCAACGAGACATGACCTGGATCAGGCGGAATTTGCTGATCAACATCGGCAATGTCGGCGACCCGACTGATGATCGCGTCATGTCAACATTGCGCACGTATCTTCAGCACCCTCGCGGTGAATTACGCGCACATGCGGTGTGGGCAGCTGCCAGATTGGGAGCCCGCAACCTGATTGATTTCAATGATCCTGACCCAATGGTGCGAGAAGAGTTGTTACATCTGCCAGCCTTACGGACAGGCTTATGAAACATCTTCTTGTCACAAATGATTTTCCTCCAAAGATCGGCGGTATTCAGTCGTTGTTGTGGGAATGGTGGCGACGCCTGCCGCCAGATTCCTTTGCTGTACTGACTACTCCCCACGATGGCGATGCTGTTTTTGATGCAGGTGAGCCCTATCGCATCGAGCGAACGCGAGAGCCAGTGCTACTGCCACATCCATGGATGGTGCAACGCATCAATGCGTTAGCCAAAGAATTCGGAGCTGACTTTGTCGTGCTTGACCCTGCACTGCCATTAGGTCTTGTTGGTCCGCGACTCGCGGTCCCGTACATGGTGGTGCTGCACGGTGCTGAAGTCACTGTGCCTGGCCGGTTGCCAGGTTCACGTCAGGTGTTAGGGCATGTGCTTCGTGGAGCACAACACATCATTGCTGCTGGTGGATATCCGGCACAGGAAGGTGATCATGCAGCAGGACGTGCATTGCCGTCGACCATTGTTCCGCCAGGAGTTGATACCAAACGGTTCGTGCCGCTGAATGATGCCGACAAGAAAGCAGCGCGGGCTCGATTCGGGTTTGCTGCCGATGATGAAATCATTCTTGGTTTTAGTCGCCTCGTTCCGCGGAAGGGATTCGACACCGTTATTCGAGCAGTTGCTCAACTGGCCCCACACCGCCCACGATTGCGATTAGTAATTGCAAGTACGGGCCGCGATGAAGAGCGTCTGCGTAAGTTGGCAGATGAATTGAATGCTCCTGTCACATTCGTTGGCCGTGTTGAACATGAAGATGTACCAGTGTTGTACGGGTGTGCAGATATTTTCTCCATGATGTGTCGTAATCGTTGGGGCGGTCTTGAGCAAGAAGGTTTCGGCATCGTCTTTGTCGAAGCCGCTGCATGTGGCGTACCGCAAATTGCCGGTGATAGCGGTGGAGCAGCAGAGGCTGTGCTTGACGGTGTCACTGGTTATGTCATGAAAGACCCAACAGATGTGTCTGGCCTGTCTGCTCGCATTGCCACAATTCTTGATGATGATGCATTGCGCTCATCGATGGCCACAGCTTCGAGAACACGCGCTGAATCCGAATTTGAATACTCAGTCCTGGCAGCTCGTTTAGGAGAAGTGTTGAAGGTCGGACCATGATGGAAGGCGTGCCAGGCTCACTTCTTGTCAGAATCAATGTTGCTCTCACGGTTATCTTTGTCGCTGCCTCTGTGTGTGCGGCCGTTGCCTTCTCTTCGCCGTGGAAGACAATCGGAGTTGTTGTCAGTCTCGGTTGTTTTACAATCGGGATCGTTGCGTTTCTGTGGGGGTACTGGACTGCAGTGCAACGAAGCCGAACAGACAACATCTCAGTTGCGGCGTTGTATTTTTTGGTTGACAAATGTGCTCCATCGTCTGTAGCTCGTGTGATGAATTGCGCTCTCGGTGTTCAGGTGGTTGGTGCGGTGGCCACAGCGGTCAGTCGTTCGACAACTGATGGACGCGCGGGAAGCACCTTGGCTTTTGGAATCCTGGCTCCCATGATGGGCCTTGGTCTGAACGGACTCTGGGGGGCGTTGTATGGCACTTTTGCCCCGCGCCGATTCGAGGATTCCTCAGAGGTGCCACATCAGGGGCCCGAGAGCGGTCAAGATTAGAACCATGACTGACCGCGCTGCACAAACCACCCTCATCTCGGCCCCACTGACTTCGTGTTGGGATGTAGTTCTCGGATTTGAGAAGTATCCAGACTGGGCTAAGGATGTCAAAGAAGCTCACGTCCTTACTCGTGACAGCGAAGGACGAGGACTTCGAGTTGAGTATCGAGCATCAGCGCTTGGACGCAGCACTCGCTACACGTTGGAGTACGACTACTCAGAACAACCAGCTCGATTGTCATGGCATCTTGTGGAAGGCGACATCATGCGTGCGCTTAATGGTGCATATTCGTTTGTTGAAGTAGACGGCGGCACTCAAGTGTTCTACGAACTTGAACTAGAACTTGTCGTTCCATTGCCAGGGTTCGTCAAGCGTCGTGCAGAAGCTCGCATCCTCATCGAGGCAGTGAAAGAACTGAAGGCTCGCGCCGAGTCGTGAGCTTTGTCGGAATTGATGTCGGCGGCACCAAGTGCCACGGAGTGCGCGTTGACGAGCATGGTCTCGTTCTCGAAGAGATTCGTTATCCAACCCCTCATGCCTCTGAATTAGTTGACCTTCTCGAGGCAATGTTTCATGAACTATCAGGAACGCAGTCTCTTGGTGTCGGAGTACCGGGCCTCATAACGCCAGACGGAATTGTGCGTGCCTCTCCCAATATGAAGGGCGCTCACAATATTGCAGTTGGCCCTGAACTTCGTTCGCGACTTGGCATCAACGTGCATGTTGAGAATGACGCAACGATGGCTGCGTTTGGTGAATGGCAGGCTGGTGCCGCGCGCGGTGCGATGAATGCAGTCATCGTGACGCTTGGTACAGGTATCGGCGGTGGCATTGTGATGGGTGGTCAATTGCAACGCGGTGCTAACGGATTCGCTGGCGAAATTGGGCACATGGTGGTGCAACACGACGGTGAACAATGTGTGTGCGGGCGTCGTGGATGTTGGGAACGGTATGCGTCAGGTTCCGCGCTGCGATTTTTGAGTGGAGGCATGAGCGGTGAAGAAGTGTTTGCAGCCGCCGATGCGGGGGATAGTCATGCTCAGTCAGTGGTTGCAAAGTTTGCAGATTGGGTTGCTGTCGGTCTTGCAAGTCTCACCAATATTTGTGATCCAGAAGTGATTGTGATTGGTGGTGGAGTAGTTCAATCGTTCTCATCGGTACTTGATTCGGTGGCGAAGAGTTTTTCTTCAGCGTTGTATTCGTCTGATTCGAGACCTCACCCTGCACTGCGCACAGCAGCATTAGGTGAACGTGCTGGTGCTATTGGATGCGCGCTTTTTCTGTCTCTGGGCTAGCCCAATTGCGAGAGCGTTCAACGGCGCGCAACCATTGCCCATGAGATGAGTCTGGAGTCCCGGGTTCAAATCGTTTGTCAAGAGTCCACATCGAAGCAATCTCTGTGAGGTTTGCCCAGACTCCTTCTGCAAGCCCTGCAAGATATGCAGCTCCGAGCGCTGTTGTCTCATGATCGGTGGGTCTGAGCACAGGAACTCCGAGTGAGTCTGATTGTCGTTGCAACATTGCATCCATGACAGATGCTCCACCGTCGACACGCAATTCAGCTAGCGCGACTCCGCCTGCAGCGGTCATTGCATCAATGGCATCTCTGGTTTGGTGAACCATCGCATCAACAACTGCTCGTGCAATGTGGGCTCGAGAAGTGCCACGTGTGATTCCGATAATGGAACCGCGTGCATAGGGGTCCCACCACGGACTTCCTAATCCTGTAAATGCCGGCACCAGACAGACGCCGCCGGCATCAGGAACAGATTCTGCCAACGCGCCGATCTCTGACGAGTCGGTGATGATGCCAAGTCCGTCTCGTAACCATTGCACCGCAGCGCCAGTAACAAAGATGGCTCCTTCTAATGCGTACACGGGTGCACCATCGCCGAGATCCCACGCAACGGTTGTCAGCATGCCTTCTGATGGCGCCGGACAAGTTGTTCCGACATTAAGGAGAACGAAACTTCCTGTGCCGTATGTGTTCTTTGCCATGCCAACTTGAGTGCATGCTTGACCAAAGAGAGCAGCTTGTTGATCACCAGCGATTCCCGAAATGGGTATTGCGTTTGGAACACCGGGAACATCTGTTGTGATGCCGAATCGTCCGCTCGATGGTTGCACTGTTGGCAAGACGGACATGGGGACACCGAGCAGTTCGCACATTTCGCTGCTCCATTGCATCGTTGCGATATCGAACAACATGGTGCGGCTGGCATTCGACGGATCTGTGACAAACGATGATCCCGCCGTCAACTTCCAAACCAACCACGAGTCAATTGTTCCGATGCACAGATGTTCGAGAGGAGGCATCGCTGCATTTTGCAAAAGCCATGCTGCTTTTGTTCCAGAGAAATAAGGATCAAGTACGAGGCCGGTGACTGCGCGCACGCGATCCAAATGGGGCAATAGTTCAGTGCATCGTTCTGCAGTGCGTCGGTCTTGCCACACGATTGCACGAGCCGACGGAATGCCTGTGCGTTTATCCCAGGCAACGACTGTTTCGCGTTGATTGGTGATGCCAATTGCCGCTACAGGTTGTGTGAGACGGCCACAGACTTCTTGCAAGGTTGCAAGAACGGCTTCCCAGATTTCCATCGCGTCGTGTTCAACCCAACCAGGCTGAGGGAAGTGCTGAGTGAACTCGCGGTAAGCAGAAAAAGATTTGCTTCCATCATCAAAAACTGCCCGTGTGCGCACTCCGGTGGTGCCAGCATCAATTGCAAGCACCACGCTCATGGTGCAGTATTTCCCGAAGTTGCAATGAGGTGTATGAGGTCTTTGTGGACTCCGGGCGTTGAAGCAAGTACTTGCTCGGGTCGAACAGTGTCTCCGACATAGTCCGTAACAATGGCGCCTGCTTCTGTTGCGATGACCTGGCCTGCAACGAGGTCCCAGGTGTGAAGGTGTTCTTCAAAATACGCATCAAGTCGGCCGCACGCAACGAAGCACAGGTCTACTGCTGCAGCACCGAATCGACGAAGATCACGCACTTTCATCACAATGTCAGCGACTCGTTTGGCATGAACTTCGCGTTCGCTAATGCGGTAGCTGTACCCAGTGCATACAAGTGCATCTGCAATATCAGTGTTATTGCGAACTGAGATTGGTGAGCCGTTCAGGGTTGCGCCTTCGTTTCGGGCACCACTAAACATCTCGCCGAGCGCGGGAACATAGACAGCGCCTGCAAGTGGACCATGTTCGTCTACTGCTCCAATGGAGACAGCCCACATTGGAAGATCAAAGTAAAAGTTCGTTGTTCCATCGATCGGGTCAATGTGCCATGTGATGCCAGACGTGCCGTCACGTGAGGCTCCCTCTTCTCCGATGATTGCATCATCTGGGCGAATGCGTGCAAGGCCCGCAGTGATGAGTGCCTCGCTTGCCTTGTCGTATTTGGTCACCATGTCGATGGGGGAAGATTTTGTGGTGGCAGTGAGTGGGCCACTCTTTCGCCCCTGAAGTGCCATGTCTCCAGCTTCTCGTGCGAGAAGTTCTGCTGCGTGTCGTAACTGAGCGCCGAGAGTCGAGTTCATGATGGATCAGTTGACTCGCGCCATTCGCCGTGAGCACGAAGAACGAGGACAGCAATGATGGCGGTGCCGCCCGCAACGAGGATGCTTCCGACGAACATTCCAATACCTGATTGAAGTGCGCAGTTACCGTCGCATTGAGTGCTCACGAATCCGTGTCCTAACAGCGCGCCGGCGAGTCCGCCAACAAGAATTGAAACGAATGCAATGACGCGTGCCGTAACAGATGGCAAAGCAGAAAGTGAATGGGTGGGGACTGGCACTCAACCATCGTAGGCGTGGCGAGCGTATGAGTGCAGTAGCGTTCGTTCAAATGACGACCAACCGCTCAATTCTCCATATCGATATGGATGCCTTCTATGTTTCGGTCGAACTTCTGCGTCATCCGGAACTTCGTGGCCAGCCAGTCGTGGTGGGTGGCACGGGTGGACGCGGGGTAGTGGCGGCTGCGTCCTATGAGGCAAGGCGATACGGAATTCACTCTGCGTTGTCATCAGCAATTGCGAGAAAATTATGTCCAGATGCTGTCTTTCTTCCTCCCGATATTTCTCACTATGTCGAATTCAGTCAGAGGCTGCACACCATTTTTGAAACATTCACACCACTCGTTGAGCAAATTTCTATCGATGAAGCTTTTTTAGATGTCACGGGAGCTTCGATGTTGTTGGGAGATGCGGTATCAATTGCGTGGGCTTTGCGAGAGCGGGTGGTGTCAGAGACGCAATTGACATGCAGTGTGGGTGTTGCGCCTAATAAATTTCTCGCAAAGCTCGCGTCTGAGCATGCAAAACCGCGTGCACTTGCAGGCGGAGTGCAGCGTGGGTATCAAGTATTCGAAGTGAAGCCAGGGAATGAAAAAGAATTTCTGCTTCCTTTAGCAGTCCAGTCGTTGTGGGGCGTCGGGCCTGCAACACTGTCAAAACTGGAAGCCATCGGAGTGCGTACCGTCGCAGATCTCGCAGAACTCGATGTCGAAATCGTGTGTGCTGCTGTCGGTGATGTCAACGGCCGGCATCTGCATGCATTGGCGCAGGGAATTGATGATCGAATCGTGCAACCAGACCGAATTGCAAAATCAATCGGACATGAGGAGACGTTTTCTACCGATCTCACTACGCATGACGAACTACGCGTGCAGTTGGTGCGTTTGTGTGATGCGGTTGCACGTCGCACGCGTGATGCGGGGGTGGCGGCTGGCACATTGTTGTTAAAGGTCAAGTTTTCCTCATTTGAGTCAGTCACACGGTCGGTGACTCCTACTGTTCCGCTCACGACTGGGCCGTCAATGGTGGCAGCACTTGAACCGCTGCTGGCGATGCTTGATTATTCCCAAGGTGTCCGACTACTCGGAGTACATGCTCAGAAATTGACCGAGCAGAGCGAACGGACTCCTCGTCTCTTCGATGACGGAGGGGAAAGTCCAGAAGACATTGAAGAGCACTGGAAGCCCGCCAGCAGGGCAGTTGATTTGATCGTTGATCGATTTGGTGCAGGCATGATTGGCCCTGTGAGTGGTCTTCACACGAAAAAGCCCGGCCAGAGCCCTTCAGGCCCCGTCGCTGAGTAAGGGCAAGACGAAGAACACATCGAACTGCATTGCGTTTGGGTCTGTGAGGTGAGACAATCAGAACGTGCCATTGTCAGATGAAGAACAAAGAATCCTGCGTGAGATTGAGACACAGCTCAAGACCGATGAAAAATTCGCGAGTGCCGTGTCGTCTTCTGGCCTCTACCGACATTCAGCCAAGCGGGTGTGGTGGTCACTGCTCGGAATTTTGGTGTCGCTAGTTGCCGTTGTTGCAAGCTTGCAAATTCACTTCCTCATCGCTTTTGCTGCTTTCGGCGCCATGTTGGGCTTTGCGCTGGTCATCGAACGACAAGTTCGGCTCATGGGACGCGCAGGGGTGCAAGACCTTGCTCAAACCATTCGTAAGCCGCGAGTCAAGTTCCCTCACAATTAGTCGTGAATTGCCCACTACTGTTGGCGCTATGCAAACGGTAGGCACATCTTCGCGCAAGGGCAACGGGCTCGTGTCTGCAGTCGGCGCGGTTCTCGTTCGCCCTCAGCTCTGGCCAATAGCTGTAGTGCAAGCATGGCGACTCGTCCCTCGTCAATGGTGGCGTCACTCTCCATTTCTTCCTCTTCCGTCTCGGGACTACATGGAATTTCGATTAATGACCCAATATGGCGGCGGCCACGGGGTCCCACGTGATTCGATTCGCGGCTCTGATCTTGTTGACTATTTGCAGTGGTGCAAGCAAAGTGGGCGGCTGTAACTCATGAGAAGTGCGCTCGTCCTTAACGCAACATATGAACCTCTCAGTGTTGTATCGGCGCGACGCGCGATCTGTCTTGTTCTGTGTGACAAAGCAGAAGTGATCGCAGATGACGGAACAGTGATCCATTCCGAGCGACTCTCGTTGGCCTCTCCAATAGTTATTCGCCTGAGGTACGTCGTGAAAGTTCCGTATCATCGCAACGCCACAATGTCGAGGCGTGCAGTTTTTGCAAGAGATCATCACCGATGTGGTTATTGCGGCGAAACCGCAGACAGCATTGATCACGTCATGCCTCGTTCTCGCGGTGGAAAAAACGTGTGGGAAAATGTCATTGCTGCATGTCGTGGATGCAATCTACGTAAAAGGGACCGCACACCAGAAGAAGCCGGGATGAAGTTGTCGAGTGTTCCTCGCGCTCCACGAGAAATGTCATGGATTATGTATGCAGTACCACGGGTTCCTGAGCAATGGAAACCGTATTTGGCTGAAGCCAGTTGATGTAAAGCAGTTGTAGTGACTTCACCATCGAAGCAGTGGGTTCGCCACGATTGGGCTGGTTCTGCTGACGATTTCCATGCAGCTGAATTGCCGGCCACCCGCGCAATGTGGTGGTGTCAGGTTGAAAGCCCCGCATTAATTCTCGGTTCAACGCAGTCAGCCGAGGACATTGATCCGATAATCGCATCCCAACTTGGCGTATCGGTAGTGCGACGAAGAAGTGGTGGGGGAGCTGTGTACGTGCATCCCGCGGACTCCATCTGGATTGATATCACGATTGGTCGAGATGATCCTCTATGGATAGATGATGTGGGGCAATCCATGTTGTGGCTAGGTAATTGTTTTGTCGATGCGTTACGGCCGTGGTGTCACGCAGAGGCGTATCGCGGTCCGTTTGTTGGTGGTGTCGATGGTCGAGCAGTGTGTTTTGCAAGTACGTCTCCTGGTGAAGTTTTTGTAGAAGAGAAAAAACTCATTGGAATTAGTCAACGTCGTGGTCGTGATGGTGCACGTTTTCAATGTGTGATGTACCGGCAATGGCAACCAGATGAATGGGCAACAGCAATCGCTGACCCTGAGGTTCAAGATCGGCTCGGTTCTATGGCGGTTGCGACCCTCGATGTGCCAGCTCGAGACATCCTGGATTCAGTCTTTACCCACCTCAGTGGTCTCGGTGGGGAAAGAAGTGGAGAGATTTGGGGCTAAATGGTTGACAGTGGGGGAAAGTGGGGATAAAGTCTCCTGTGGGAGAGGCGGAGAACTTCACCCAGGAAGGCAGAGACTGTGTTTGTTGGAGTGCACGAGCGACAGCTCGACCCAAAAGGTCGACTCGCGCTCCCTGCTGCATTTCGCCCCCGTCTCGAACCTCGTTGTTACCTAGCCTTCGGTCGCGACAAGTGCATTGACGTTCTGACCGCTGAGGCGTTTGAACAAGTCGCCGAAGAGATGCTGCAGAAAGTGCGTAGCGGCGAATTGGATCGCAATCAGCAACGTGCTCTCGCTGCAAACACGATCGAAGTCACAATCGATGCCCAGGGGCGCGTAAACCTCGACGAAAAACTGCGCGAGTACGCCGGAGTGGAATTGGGCTCACGAGTCATCGTTGCCGGATCTTTTGATCGCGTCGAAATCTGGGAGCCAGATCGCCATGATCGCAATATCAGTTCGGGTACCGAACAAATAGCTGGAGCGGACGCGTGATCGTTGATGCTTCGAATGTCTTTTCAATCAGTCAGCGGCCGACGGTCTCTGGCAGTCTCCCGGATGGCACGGTGGTTAGCTCCAACTCCGCCCGCTACCATCGCGCACATTCCGGGGATACATCCGGGTGGCAATTGCTTTCCGGGAGGCTGCCAGGGACCGTCCGTCATGACACGGGGTGCAGCATGAACGCGGTCTTTGCGCATCGGCCTGTGATGTTGGAGCAGATTGTTGATCTCTTTTCAGACATGAACGATGGAGTTTTTCTTGACGCAACATTGGGTGGCGCTGGACATAGTGCCGCCATCCTGACTGCTCATCCTCATGTTTCGTTGTTGGGGATTGACCAAGACGAAGTGGCCATTGAATCGGCCGAACAAGTTCTTGCAGCCGCTGGTTGCGGTGGACGCGTTGCCCTCCGGCGCGCCCGCTTCGATGCAGCGGCGCAGATCGCGGCGAAAGAGGGCATCAGTGCGTTGTCTGGTGCCCTCTTCGACCTCGGTGTTTCATCACCACAGTTTGATGTAGCAGAGCGCGGATTTTCATATCGTTTCGATGCGCCGCTTGACATGCGTATGGATCGCTCTCAAATCTTGAGCGCAGATGTAATCGTCAATACATACGACGAAGAGGCACTCACACAAATGTTGCGCCGTAATGCTGATGAGCGCCATGCCTACCGAATTGCAAAAGCGATTATTGCGGCCCGCCCAATTCACTCAACAGCACGCCTGTCAGATGTAGTGAGTTCGGCAATTCCTGCGCCAGCACGTCGCCGTGGAGGGCATCCAGCTAAAAGAACTTTTCAAGCCATTCGTATTGAAGTCAATGCTGAATTGGAAATACTTCCTGGCGCATTGCACAGCGTGATTCAAATGTTGGCTCCTGGTGCACGTTTGGCTGTTCTGTCGTATCACTCAGGAGAAGATCGCATCGTGAAGTCAGTCATGCGTTCGGCTGAAACAGGGGATTGTCATTGTCCCCCCAATTTGCCCTGTGGTTGTGGTGCAGTCCGTTCTGTTGTTCGCATTCGTGCTCCTCGCGATGCAAGCAAAGAAGAGTTGGTTTCTAACCCACGTTCATCTTCTGCACGTTTGCGTGTGGTGGAAAAAATTGAAATACGGGATCAGAAGTAGTCATGGCTGTTGCACTCAAGATTCCGGTATTTGGTTCGCCTCGTCAAGAACGGGAACCACGCCCCACCTTGGTGTTGGTACAAGGCAGTGAACGTCGGTACTACCGAGTGTTCACGATCTTGTCTGCAGTCGTGGCTGTGATGTTCTGCATCGTTACGTTGCGTGCCCATATGGCCCAACAACAAATGCGTCTCGACAAGCTGAACTATGACATCACACGGGCTCGTTCTCATTTCGAAACTTTGCGCGCAGAACGTGCGAACCTGCAGTCTCCCGGACAGTTAATGAATCGTGCGAGCCTCATGGGTCTCGTTCCTCATCTCGGTATTCGCATGGTGGCTATTCCGGTATCTGTAGCTGCTGAAGTTGCTGCAACAGTCGGAAAAGTTGACTCAGATGTCGCTGCTCATTCTGAATCTCCACTTGACGAGTTTGGCCGAATGAAGGCCGCAGTAGTTGGTGCACCATGAGCAGCGGTTCAGGTTCACAAAGAGGTACTCGTTCTCATGGCACCGTCTCGAGTTCTCGTGAATCCTCGCCTCGCACTACACGCGACAGCCGTGCAGTTTCTTCTCGCTCACGTTCAACCAGCAGACCGTCGGTAGCCAAAAAGCCAAGCCGTCCAGCTGCTGCGCGAACGGCACCATCGCGTCGTCCGGTCGCCACTACGTCTCCATTTGAATCACTGATGATGTCCGCATGGCGTTGGACGAAGACTTGTTTCACCGGTGAAGTGCCATCCGCACTGCGCTCAAGCAAAATTCCATCGTCAGAGGCTCATCGCAGGGTAAAGGGAAGACTTCGAATCATTGTCGTCGTCATGATTGCACTTATGAGCGTGCTACTTGTTCGAGTTGGAATGCTTCAAACTGTCCAACGTTCGAAATACTTTGCAGCAAGCGTCGATCAACGCACGCGAGTCAACATCATGCGCGCTGCTCGCGGGGTTATTTTCGATAGAAATGGCAATGAATTAGCGCTGTCGGTGCCAAGCACCACTGTGTACGCAGATCCTCGCGCCATCACTGATTTTCCTTTTGTCGCACATTCACTGGCAGTTGCTTTGGCGTATACCCCAGAACAAGAAGCAAAACTTCTTGAAGCCCTGAGTGTTCCTGGATCCAAGTTTCGATATATCGCCCGTGGAATGACAAAAGTGGAAGCACAGACATTGCTCGGACTTGGACTGCCTGGTGTGTATTCCTATACCGAACCTTCTCGAGAAGTTGAAGGCGGAGTTGCAGGTGCAGTGATTGGCCGCACAGATCCTGATGGATTGGGAATCTCTGGGCTTGAAAAGCAATTCAACAAGATTCTGACTGGTGTTGATGGCAAAGGAATTAGAGAAGTTGACAAAAACGGCCGTTCAATTGCCGGAGTGCAAAGCACAACGTTGGCTCCTGTTCCTGGAGATGACATCGTTCTAACCCTTGACAAGAATATTCAATATCAAACCGATACCGCTCTTTTAGACCGTGTAGGTCAGTTGAGTGCAAAAGGTGGCACAGCAATTGTGATGAATTCAACTACTGGTCAGATTTATGCAATGTCGAATGTGCGTCGCAACGCGGCTGGTTCAGCAGTGTTGGCAACCGGAAACTTTGCAGCCGTGGAAGCGTATGAACCAGGTTCTGTCGCAAAGGTGTTTTCAATTAGTGCGGCTCTCAACGAAGGAGTTGTGACGCCCGAAACGGTGCAGAAAGTTCCTGGCGTCATCGTGGTGGATAAGTACCCCATTCGTGATGCATGGCCTCATCCACCAATGGACATGAACCTGCGGACAATCGTCAGCGAAAGTTCAAACATTGGAACATTGATGACCGCAGAGAAGATTTCGTCAAACACTTTGCATGACTATTTATCAGCGTTCGGTTTCGGAAGCGCCACTGGGCTTCAATATCCAGGGGAAAGTCGGGGAACCTTACGTGACGCTAAGAAATGGCGAGGCACGGAAAAGGTAACTGTGTCCTACGGTTACGGAATGGCAACAACTCCATTGCAATTGATCGCCGGAGTAAACACTGTTGCGAATAAGGGTGTCTATGTCGCGCCGCAGTTAGTGAGTGCAACAATTGATAAATCCGGCAAGCGTCATTCGTCTGGTGCGTCTGATAGTCGTGCAGTATTGAAACCTGAAACTGCAGCCACTATGACTGACATGCTTCGCGAAGTTATCTGTACTGGTACAGGAGAGCTCGCTCAGGTTAAGGGAATGGAAATAGCCGGAAAAACCGGAACCGGTTACAAGGTGCAAGCGAACGGAACATATTCAACTGACACTGGTGGTCGTAAGTATTTTGCATCGTTTGTCGGATATTTCCCAGCGAGCAATCCACAGGTCACTATGTTGATCAGTATCGACGAGCCTGATGCGTCTTCACGTGACAGATTCGGTGGAACTGCAGCTGCGCCAGTATTCGCTCGACTAGTTCCAAGCGTGATGCACGAGTTGGGTATCGAGGCAACAGGACCTGGGACTGGTTGTAAGGCCGGCGCCAAGTCGGCTGGGCACTGATCGGGTTATGTACCATGCCTCGGCATTCATTTTCACCGCTGTCTGTCGACAGCCTTGTCATGCATGCAGATATCAGCGCCAGAATTGTTGGCGATAGCCACACCATTCTCACCGGCATCTCTCAAGATTCGAGAAATATTGAATCTGGTGACATCTTGTGTTGTGTTCGCGGTGAGTCCTTTGACGGACACCGGTTCATCAATGAAGCACTTGAGCGTGGTTGCAGCGCTGTACTAGTTGATCAAGTAGACGAATCGATTTCTCCTTCAATTACTCAAATTATTGTTGAAGATGTTCGTTCTGTCCTTGGTCGAATAGCATCTGCTGCGTTTCGCCATCCGGCATCGTCTCTCAAGATGGTGGGAATCACGGGCACGAACGGAAAAACTTCAACGGCTGCAATTTTGGGCTCTGTTCTATCTATGCACGGAGCTTCAGTTCATGTGATGGGGACATTGACGGGAAGTCGTACCACTCCTGAATCAATTGATTTACAAGCTCAATTGCGCAGTCTTGTTGACTCAGGAGTTGATCATGTTGTGATGGAGGTCTCTTCCCACGCACTGCAACAACACCGAGTTGACGGAATTGTTTTTGATCTTTCGATATTTACAAATTTGGGTCACGATCATCTTGATTTTCACGGAACGATGGAGAATTATTTCGCTGCTAAGAAGTCCCTCTTCACGTCACAGTTGTCACGCTGTGCAGTAGTAAACACTGACGATGCTTATGGCCAGCAGTTGTTTCTGAATGCAGAGATTCGCACAACTGGTTTCTCGGCATCCGATGTAACAGATGTGTCAATCTCTGCCCAGCGTGTTGCTTTTTCATGGAGATCACTTGCCATTAGCTTGCCAATCGGTGGGACGTTCTCTGTAGCTAATGCGATTGCAGCGATAACAGCGGCCGCAGAAATGGGCGTTTCAGACTCTGCAATTCTTAGTGGCTGCGCACAAGTCGCAACAGTTCCCGGGCGTTTTGAATCAATCCCTAACGATGCTGGAATAGATGTAGTTGTCGATTTTGCACATACGCCAGAAGCACTACGTGGTCTCTTGACAAGTGCGCGCATGATCACGCAGGCTCAGCTCATTGTCGTATTTGGTTGCGGAGGTGACCGTGACTCCGCCAAGCGGCCCGTGATGGGTGGTATCGCTACTGAAGTGGCCGATGTCGTGATTGTGACCTCTGATAATCCGAGAAGTGAAGATCCCGAGCAAATTGTGGCAGATGTCATGCAGGGCGTTTCATCCAATGGGGCAAGGGTTAGTTCCATCGTGAATAGGGAAAAGGCGATTGAATCCGCCATCTTGGGGGCGAACCGTGGTGACATGGTGGTTGTCGCTGGCAAGGGTCATGAATTGACCCAAGAGATACATGGAGATTTTTTGCCATTCAGTGATGTCGCTGTTGCCCAAGTGGCGCTGCTCAAGAGAAAGGAAAATTTGAAATGATTGCAGTTCTTATTGCGGGTGCAGTTGCGATGGTTTTGTCTCTCTTTGGAACGCGTGCACTGATCTCGTTCTTTGACTCTCTTGGAAAAGGTCAGCCAATTCTCGGATCTGATGATCATGGACCTGTGCATCACATGAAAAAACAGGGGACCGCCACTATGGGCGGGATCGCCATTATGTTCTCCGCTTTTATTGGTTGGTTAGCAGGGCATTTGCGCGGGGGCATAGCACTCTCTGACCAAGCCATGATCATGTGGGCTATCTGTGGAGTTTTGTCGATCATTGGTTTCTTGGACGATTTTCTTAAAGTTCGACGTTCACACAACAGAGGAATTTTCTGGAAGAAAAAGGGATACATCACGTTTGGTCTTGTAGTGATCATGATGTCGTGGTTGCTGATGGGAACCGGCGTCAGTGAGACATTGTCTTTCACTCGTTTCGATCTCCCAGGCTGGCACCTCTCTCCAATCTTGTGGGTTCTTTGGACATCGATCATGGTGTGGGCCACAACTAATGCAGTGAACGTGACTGACGGTCTCGATGGACTAGCTGCGGGTTCAGCACTTTTTGGTTTTCTTGCATTTACTGTGATTGCATATTGGGCTTTTCGAAACCCAGATTTGTATCACCTTGTTAACCCTCTTGACCTTGCTGTGTTTTCCGCTGCGATGGCTGGTGCTTGTGGCGGGTTTTTGTGGTGGAACGCTGCGCCCGCGCGTATTTTCATGGGTGACGTTGGGGCTTTAGGTATTGGTGCAGCTTTGGGGCTACTGGCTGTCACGACGAACACTCATATGTTGTTGCCTCTTATCTGTGCACTCAACGTCATGGAAGCTGGTTCGGTCGCATTGCAGATGGGTGTCTTTAAGGCGTCTGGTCGAAAGAAACGATTGTTTCGCATGTCGCCAATTCATCATCATTTTGAACTTCTCGGTTGGCCTGAGACCACAGTGATCATTCGATTCTGGATTCTTTCCGGAATTTGTGTCGCAGTTGCTGTGGGGATGTTTATTGCCGATTTCACGCACATCGCCGATTCATTTGCCGGGCGGTGACGCGATGCGTGCAGCAGTTTTTGGACTTGGACGTGCAGGTGAAGCCACAGCCCGTGCACTTGTGCTTCATGATTATGACGTCGTGCTTTCTGACGACAATCTTTCGACAGGGCATCAGCAACTTGCTTCGGAATTATCCTGCGAATTGCTATCCGTTGATAACTCTTCTTCACGGTCACAATTTCTTGAAGGGGTAGACCTTCTGGTTCCTGCTCCGGGAGTTGCACCACATCATCCTGTGATCGTTTCTGCATTGAAAAAGGGCATAGCGGTTCGTTCTGAAATTGATATTGCATACGAATGGGAACAGATGCGGGCAGGTGGACCACGTCCCATTCTTGGCGTCACTGGTACGGATGGGAAAACGACAACCACAATGATTGCTGCGGAACTATTGCGTTCCCAAGGTCGTTCGGTCGGCGAGGTGGGCAACACTGATCTTCCGTTCGTGACTGCCGTTGATCAACCCTTTGATGCATTTGTAGTTGAGTGCTCTAGTTTTCGACTGAACTTCACGACGGCGTTTCGCTGTGATGCATCTGCATGGCTAAACCTTGCGCCGGACCACTTGGACTGGCATGGGTCTATTGAGGAGTACACAGCGGCCAAACGTCAAATGTGGGCACATGTAACATCAATTGATGTCGTCGTCGCCCCGGCTGGCAATTCAATGATTGTTGACGTTGCCCATTCCTCTGGTGCACGGTGTGTCACTTTCGGTATTGACTCAGGTGATTACCGAGTCGAGCACGGATCATTGGTGTGTCCATCTGGTGAAATCATGGCGACGTCAGATTTGTGGCGGTCTCTGCCTCATGACATCACGAACTCATTAGCTGCTACTGCAATGGTGATCGAATCAGGTTTGTGTGATGTCAAAGAAGTATCGATTCCACTTGGTGCATTTGAATCGGCTCATCACAGAATTGAACTAGTCGGACAGTTTGAAGAGTCTGCGTGGTATGACGATTCGAAAGCAACTAGTCCACATGCAGCTCTTGCTGCAATTCGATCATTTGACAGAATTGTGCTGATTGCAGGAGGGCGCAATAAGGATTTAGATTTGTCACAGATGGCGACAGAGGCATCGCGAGTTATTGGAGTTGTAGCAATCGGAGAAGATTCTGATGCAGTGGCCGAAGCGTTTGCCGGTAAGTGTCCTGTGCGTGTCGCTGGATCAATGTCTCAGGCTGTGGCAGAAGCTCATGGTTTGATTAGAGATGGTGCAACCGTGCTGTTGTCACCAGGATGCACAAGTTATGACTGGTACGCCAATTACAACGAACGTGGTGACGATTTTCAAAGACAAGTGCGTGAGCATTTCAAAAGTAGTGAGCGGTAGATCTGATGACGACTGAAAAGAGAACAACTCCAACACTAAAAGAACGTCGCTTGGCAACGTTGCGCCGTACAGGTCTTGCGGATCGACACCGACTTCCATTGGAAAAGCCCACAGCGGCTTACTTCTGGATTTGGATCATTGTTATTTCATTTGTGATGCTCGGTTTGGTGATGGTTCTCTCGTCGTCATCAGTGACGAGTCTGCATTCAGGATCATCTGCATGGGGGATGTTTGTACGACAATCAGCGTGGGCAGCTGCCGGAGCCTTAGCAATGTGGGCAGCGTATGCGCTGCCATATGAATCGTGGCACAGTTCCAGAATTTTGATGCCTGTTGTTTTATCTGTCGTGGCCATGAATGTATTCGTTATTTTGACCGGAGCTCTCGTGCACGGAGCTCGCGCATGGTTGGACGTGGGGCCATTTCGAATGCAGCCATCAGAATTTATGAAACTGGCAGTTGTGCTGTTTTGTGCAAACCTTCTGTCGCATCGCCATCGTTCCGTCAAGATCACGAGCATCGTGTTGTGGCCAGTTCTTGCGGCAATGGGTGTAACTGCTGGTTTGTGTGCAGCGCAGAAAGATTACGGCGGAAGTCTTATTTTTGCCGGAATCGTTCTCTTTATGATGGTGATTGCTGGTTTGCCTGCTCGACAATTATGGGCAACGACAATCGGTGTCGGCGCACTCGGTGCACTGGTTTTAACTTTTGCTACGAATGCAAGTGCGCGCATGCTTGCCTTTATGCATCTTGATGCGACAAAAGAGGACAGTGGATATCAGGTGTATCAATCACTGCTCAGTATCGCTAACGGTGGTTGGTCTGGTACGGGTATTGGCTCTGGCACTAGCAAGTGGGGGTATGTACCTCTTGCGTATAGCGACTTTATTTTCTCGGTGATTGCCGAAGAGCTGGGATTATTCGGAACACTCATGGTTGTGGGCGGATTCATGGCGCTTGTTGTCTTTGGCATTCAGGTTGCATTGTCGGCTCCTGACACTCATGGCGCATTCATTGCTGGTGGTATTACAAGTTGGTTCGGCATTCAGGCATTTGTCAACATCGGAGGAGTGGTCGGAATTTTGCCGATGACGGGGCTAACACTTCCATTCTTGTCTTATGGCGGTTCTTCATTGATTGCATCGATGGCCGGGGCAGGGTTATTGCTGAATGTGGCTCGTGACGTAAAGAGTTCGAAGTAACACATGGTGTTTGCAGTTGTCACGGGCGGCGGCACTAGTGGCCACGTTCTTCCTGCGTTGGCAATCTGTGAACTGTTAGTAGATGCCGGACATTCTGTCGAGGAGATTCGGTATGTGGGTTCACGCCGCGGAGTAGAAACAGTCTTGATGCGTGGCACCGGAGTCGGTTGTGAATTCCTACCGATATCGGGCTTGCAGCGCTCGCTACGTCTTCGCGCCCTCGCTCGCAATGCCGTTCTTCCATGGAGGTTGATGCACAGTCGTGTTCTTGCACGCTCGCTCATCAAACGATGGAAGCCGCAAGTAGTGATTTCTGTGGGTGGTTATGCCAGTGAACCAATGTCGCGCGCTGCGATTGCCCATGATGTTCCGCTGGTGTGTGTCAGCTATGACCGCATACCTGGTCTTGCAACACGGCGACAAGCTCGACATGCGGCGGTCTCGGCAGTTGCATTTGAAGACAGTTCACTTCCGAATGCGATAGTGACTGGAGCCCCAGTGCGACAACATCTTCGCGAATTGAAAGTGGCTGAACGTCGTCCTTCGTCTCGCGAACTTCTGGGAATTTCATCGACCGCTCAGATGGTCGTCATCATGGGTGGTTCTTTAGGTTCGAAAACTCTTAATGCAATGGCTCCGGAGTTGCTCCTTGCTCTCGCTGGTAAAGAAGCAGTCGTGTACCACATATGTGGAGATCGTTTTGTGCGTGACCCAATGCCTCATGTACCAGCAGGTGTGCAATACATCCGAGTTGGTTATGAAGAGCGGATGATTGATGTGTACAGCGCCCTTGATGTTTTGGTTGCACGTGCTGGAGCAAGCACGGTCGCAGAAATTGCAACAGTCGGAATTGCGGCCGTATTGGTGCCATGGCCTGATGCATCAGACGGACATCAGGAGTTGAATGCACGTTGGCTGACTGATTCAGGTGCTGCCGAACTTGTTGACGACGCCTCGTGTGCTGACGGCACAACAGTGAATCTCGTCATGCAGCTGTTGAATAATCCATCTCGAATCGTTGATATGACACACAAGGCTTTTGCATTGGGTGTCAAACACCGTGGTCCTGGCCTAGTAAATGTGATCCAGAACGTTGCACGCTCGCCCATGGCGCGTGGAACAATGGATGACTAATGTACGCCTCTCGTCGACTCGCTGAACCAATACTGTCTCTGGCGACGCGCCTTCGTTGTCATGTCATTGGTATTGGTGGGCCTGGCATGAGCGCACTTGCACGTTTATTGATCGAGATGGGTCATGAGGTAACCGGTTCTGATCAGCACGATTCTGAAGTAGTTGCACAATTGCGTGAACGCGGTGCAACTGTTTTTATCGGGCATTCGACGTCAGTGGTACAAGGAGCTGATGTCGTCACGTACTCCACAGCGATTCCGTCTACGAATGTTGAATTGGTCGAAGCCCAACGTCTCGGAATAGACGTGCGACATCGTTCCGGAATGCTTGCCTCAATTTGCGCTGCTACCAATGCCGTCGGTGTTGCCGGTACTCACGGAAAAACCACAACAACAGCTCTCCTGACCGCAATGACAAGAGCGGGTGGGTTGTCTCCATCGTCAATTATTGGAGCCGAGGTACTTGACCGCCATGAACGTGTGCACGGAGATGGGTCGCTTCTGATCATTGAAGCTGATGAAAGTGATGGCACGCTCGATGTTCTTCCGCTGTCATCACTGATAGTTACAAATATCGATATCGACCATCTTGACTATTTCGAAACGTTCGAAGGTGTGAAGCAGTGTTTTTCTGATGTAGCCGCGCGCATAAATGGGGCTGTTGTGTTAAACGCAGACGATGCGGGATCATCTGAATTGATCTCATCACTTGGTACAGATGATCGTGTCACAACCTTTGGTAGGTCAGAACTTTCCACAGTCAGAATTGTGAACACGTCATCGAATGTAACGGGTACTCATATTGAAGTGAACGTTGGCAATCAAGCATTTAGTTGTGATCTGCTCTTGCGTGGCGAGCACAATGCAATGAATTTTGCAGCTGCTCTGGCAATGGCAATCCGACTGGGCATTGACCCCGCAGTCGCTTGTAGTGCAGCAAGTACATTTACCGGAGTCGCTAGACGCTTCACCGAGCGGGGTTCATTTAATGGTTCCTTGTTGATAGATGACTACGCGCACCTTCCGGCAGAGATTGAGGCAACGATTGAGGCTGTTCGGTTACATCCAGGAAGAAGGGGACGAATCGTCGCTGTTTTTCAGCCGAATCGATTTCACCGGATTGCGTCGATGGCCGATTCATATGGCGACTGTTTCACGGGCGCAGACCGAATTGTCATCACTGATGTCTATGCCTCGGGTACGGAAAGAATCGAAGGCGTGACTGGCGAGTTGGTTGCAAATGCCATCAAGGCAAAACATGTTGGTGCCGACGTGGTGTGGGCTCCATCGCGTCAAGACACAGTTGATGCGGTACTGACATGGATCAAACCTGGTGATATGTGCGTGTCCATGGGCTGTGGCGATATTGAGACGTTCCCTGATGATCTTCAAGCGACAACGCTATGACTATCGAAACAATTGTTGCAGAGCTGACTGCGGCGAATCTTGACGTTCGCACTGACGTACCTCTAGCACCTCTCACGACGTATGGAGTCGGAGGTCATGGTGCGTGTGTGGTGAAAGTAACGTCCACAGACCAAGCCATTTCGGTGGGATCGATATTGCGTCGATTCCCAGATGTGGAAACACTCGTAATTGGACGTGGCAGCAATCTACTAGTCGCTGATTCTGGATTCAATGGAGTGGTCATCGTGATGTCTCCGTCTGTGACAGATAAAGAAGTGGCTATCAATGGCGATGTGGTTGAGGCAAACGGATCAATGTTGATGCCGGTATTGGCTCGTCGTTCTGTGGGCGCAGGGCGAGGTGGGCTTGAATGGTGCGTCGGAATTCCCGGAACCGTTGGTGGTGCTATTCGTATGAATGCAGGTGGCCACGGTGCTGATATGGCGTCTGCAGTAGTTGATGCAACAGTCCTGTCATTACGTACTGGTCAGACAGCTCTCGTTGATGCCCAACGTCTAGGTTTCTTTTTCCGCGGTTCAGCACTACTTAGTCATCACGTTCTTCTGTCTGTGAGATTGTTGACAATTGCCCAGGATGCAGCCATTGGCACAAATGTCATTAACGAAGTAGTCGGCTGGCGGCGCGAACATCAACCTGGTGGGCGTAACGCTGGATCAGTGTTTGTGAATCCGGGATCAGGCGACGACAGTTCAGGGGCCCTGATCGACTCGTCGGGGTTGCGAGGTTTCACAATAGGTGCTGTCCAAGTATCTGAAAAGCACGCAAATTTCATTCAGGCAGCAGAGGGTGCAACTGCAGCCGACATTGCAGCGGTCATGGCACATGTTCAAAGTACAGTTGAATCTGCCCACGGCATTCGTCTGTATAGCGAAGTGTGCCTCGTTGGTTTTTCTTCAGATCTCATGACTCGTTTTACTCACCCTTCTCATACGGCAGTAGAACACGTTGCAGCCAAAGAGGAGTTACAGCGACTTCTCGGAGAGCGTGCATGACCGAGGAAAAGGATCCCGTAGCGAACAATCGCGCAGAGGAGATTTCTGTTACCGAAGTTTCTGACCATGTCCTAAAGGAGTTGTCAGGACTTTTTGGCAATCGCGAAACAGTTGAAATTGCCGATGAGGGAACTGACACTGATCGTTTGGAGCTAACTGAAGAGATGCCTAGCGACGTCACTCCGTCCGATGTGTCTCTCGATGTCATCGAAATAGTTGATGGAGATGATGCGGTAGTGCAGGTTTTTGCAGGGGCTCATGCCATTGACCCATTGCTCAATGGCATGGCCGACGACGCGGGGACCTTGATCGTTATAGATGACCAATTAGACAGTGTTGTCATCGTTGATGATGACAGGCCTGACAATTCTTTCGAAGACCGACAACGACGGTCACGACGGCGAGAGCGCTTAAAGAAAGTCAAGTGGCTGAAACTCGCGGGCGCGGTCATTGGATTAGTGGCCATTGTGATTGCACTTCTTGCATCACCAATTTTTGCGATCAGGTCAGTGACATTGGAGGGAAATGTTTACACCTCGCCAGATGCAATCACGGCCGTTCAAAAGACTCTGAAAGGGGCATCAGTGTTTACTGTGAACACTCGAAAGGCCCGAGAATTACTTTTGTCTGATCCTTGGGTATCAGACGTTCGAATCACGACTCGCTTTCCCGGAAAAGCCCTCGTGGAAATTGCTGAACGTGTTCCGGTCATCTGGTACGTCGGAAGTGATCAAAAAGCCCGAATCATTGACGCTCGCGGACGTGTTATCGCTGTTCTGGCAGGGTGGCCCACAAAGTATTTGCGGGTAGGGGGTGTTGGGCCAACTCTGGAAGCCGGTGCAGTTGCAGATGATGTGTATCGAGCCGCAGCCCAGCTCGTTCTTGCTTTGCCCGATGAACTGCGTCCTTTGGTGAAATCTCTCGAGGTGAGCGGTGGTGGCGAATTGGCAATGACCCTCGCTGGGGGAACCCTTGTGCGCTTCGGACCACCAAATGACCTCCAGAACAAGTTGGTGGCGGTGGTCGTCCTTCTTCGGCGTCAGAACCCTTCCACATTGGCAATTATTGATGTTTCGACTGGTGAGCCGACCGTTCAGGTGCGATAAGAACCATTCGGACTTATCAATTGCCACATAAATCGGTCCTGATGTGGGAAACTTAAAGAAATCAGTCCTCACGGACTCCTTACTGGAGGTAAATGGTCAATGGCCGGTGCACCACAGAATTATCTCGCCGTTATAAAGGTGATTGGCATTGGCGGAGGCGGCGTGAACGCTGTCAACCGCATGATCGATGCTGGTCTTCGCGGTGTTGAATTTGTCGCAATTAACACAGATGCGCAAGCGCTTCTCATGAGCGATGCCGATGTAAAACTCGATATTGGTCGCGATCTCACGCGTGGACTCGGAGCAGGTTCAGATCCTGACGTTGGTCGTGCAGCTGCTGAAGCTCATCGCGAAGAAATCGAAGAGCTCATTAATGGCTCTGACATGGTCTTCATTACTGCAGGCGAAGGAGGCGGTACCGGAACTGGTGCGGCTCCTGTTATCGCAGAGATTGCTAAGTCACTCGGAGCTCTCACCATTGGTGTTGTTACACGTCCGTTCCAATTTGAAGGTCGACGTCGTGCCGTACAAGCCGACAACGGTATTCAGCGTTTGAAAGAAAAAGTAGACACTCTGATCGTTATTCCAAACGACAGACTTCTCACTGTTGCGAACGATAAGACCTCTTTGGTCAACGCCTTTAAAATGGCTGACGAGATTTTGTTGCAAGGCGTAGCCGGTATTACCAATCTCATTACAACGCCAGGTCTTATCAACACTGACTTTGCTGACGTCAAGATGATTCTCACCAGTGCTGGTTCAGCATTGATGGGCATCGGTATTGCAAGTGGCGATAATCGTGCAGTTGTGGCAGCAAAAGATGCCATTTCGAGCCCGATGCTCGAAGCTGCAATCGATGGTGCACGCGGAATTTTGTTGAACATCACTGGCCCATCCAGCATGGGCTTGTTCGAAGTAAACGCTGCTGCCGAAGTGGTCCATGGGGTCGCTCATCAAGATGCCAACATCATTTTCGGTACTGTCATTGACGACGAAATGGGTGACGAAATCAAGGTCACCGTCATAGCCGCAGGTTTCGAACGCTGGGATGCAAGTTCTGGTGGTTCATCTGTCGGAACTCGTTCAGCATCACGTCAATCTGATGCACGTCCTTCGACAAGCAATGTTCGAGATATTTTCTCTGACTCAGATCCGTTGTCTGATGACGATGACGATTTCGACGTTCCTTCTTTCTTGAAGTAGCAAACTCAACATGATCGACACCAATGAGGTGGCTGATCGCGTAGCTCAAATTCGCGCCGACATAACGTCTGCAGGTGGGTCTGACGTGTCTCTCGTTGCTGTTACTAAGTCATTCGGCGTTGATGCAATCCGGGCTGCTGCTCTTGCTGGTTGTGACGCTGTCGGCGAAAACTATGCACAAGAACTGGTGACGAAAGTTGCACAGGGCTTGCCACCTATCGATGTTCATTTCATCGGAACCCTGCAGTCAAACAAGGTTCGACTTCTTGCCAGCGATGTGGCGTTATGGCAGTCAGTGGACCGAGAATCAGTTATTGATGAATTGTCTCGCCGAGCTGCTGGCGCCTCAATCTTGATTCAAGTAGATACAACGGGGGAGCGCTCGAAGGGCGGGATAGATCTGTCGGAAATCGACAGTATGAGACAACGAGCTGAAAAGGCCGGTCTCCATGTCGCTGGTCTCATGACAATCGGACCTACTGATGGTTCTCAGGCGGAATGCGAAAAGTCCTTTCGATTACTGCGTGAATTGGTGAATCAACAGGCCCTGGCGGTGTGCTCAATGGGTATGTCGGCAGATTTTGCAATCGCAGTTGCCTGTGGATCCACAATGGTCCGGGTGGGTAGTGCCTTGTTTGGTTCCCGCCCGATAATGAACTAATAGTGCATGTCCCACATCTGCTAATCGAAGTGCATTAGCCTACGAATATGTCATTTTTCCGCCGTGCAATGGATTACTTAGGTCTGAGTGGCGAAGACGCCTACGACGACTACGACATGTCAATGGAGTACGAGCGACCACAGCGTCCAGGTCGTGCAGCTCCAGACAACAATCGTCGTGCCGGATTCGAACCAGAGTATTCATCAGAGACACAACGCCCGTCCCGACCAGCTCGCATCGATGACACTGGTGCAGCACGTCGTCCAGATGATTCTGGCTTGCAAGTGCGACCTGTTGGTACCGCGCGCTCTACACCAACAGTGCGACCAATCGCTGGTGCCGGAGAAACAGTCACTGTTCGTCCACGTAATTTTAATCAAGCACAAGAAATTGCAGATCACTTTAAAGAGGGCGTTCCCGTCATTGTGAATCTTGAGGGCGCTGACCGAGAAATGTCGCGACGAATTATCGACTTCGCAAGTGGCATGTGTTACGCATTGAGCGGCACAATGGAAAAAGTTGGTAGCGGCGTGTATTTGTTGAAGCCAGCTGTGAGTTTCGACTCACCTCGTTACTAGGACTTCATCGTGCAAATCATTTGTGCTGTCGCGAATATCTATGTCTTGATTGTGGTAGCGCGCGCAATTTCTACTTTCTTTCCGATCTCGCCTGGTAGCGCATTGCTCCCGGTCGTTGAATTTCTCTACAAGGTCACAGAACCTGTTTTTGCCCCAATTCGTCGAGTTCTTCCCACTATGGGGCCTTTTGATTTCACGCCCTTAGTTGTCCTCATCGGCGTACAGGTTCTGGCACGCATCCTTGGGTGCTAAGCCTCTTAGCCCCCTAGCCTTATTGCGTGACGTATCCGAAGGTTGACCCCCAGCCAAATTTTCCTCATTTGGAAGAAGGCGTGCTGGCACGATGGGATCGCGATCAAACGTTTGCAAAAAGTCTTGCAGCTCGTCCCGTAGGACAAAACGGCGAGAACGAATTCATTTTTTATGATGGCCCACCATTTGCAAACGGAATGCCTCATTACGGTCACCTTCTGACCGGATTCGTCAAAGATGCCATTCCTCGATATCAAACAATGCGCGGTCGCCACGTGGACCGAAGATTCGGTTGGGATTGTCACGGTCTTCCTGCAGAAGTAGAAGCAGAAAAAGAACTTGGCATCGCCGGGCATCCTGCGATTGCCGCTTTCGGAATTGACAAGTTCAACGACGCATGTCGTACCAGTGTTCTGCGCTACACCGACGAGTGGCAACGGTATGTCACTCGTCAAGCACGATGGGTTGATTTTGAAAACGACTACAAGACGCTTGATACCTCTTATATGGAAAGCGTCATGTGGGCATTTAAGACCCTGCATGAAAAAGGTCTGATTTACGAAGGTTTCCGGGTCCTTGCTTATTGCTGGCGTTGTGAAACACCATTGTCAAATACGGAAACGCGTATGGATGATGTGTACAAGGATCGCCAAGATCCAGCGTTGACAGTTGCGTTTACTCTTGAAACCGGAGAAAAGATTCTCGCGTGGACAACAACACCATGGACTTTGCCATCAAACTTGGCCCTTGCAGTTGGTCCTGACATTGACTATGCGCAATTACTTCATCCCGATGGCAATACGTACTTCATAGCGCAAGCCCGACTCGGTTCGTATGAGAACGAACTCGAGGGAGCAGAATTGGTGCGCACAGTAAAGGGTTCAGACCTGGTGGGTCGTCGGTATGCACCACTATTTCCATTCTTTGCGGGGACAGAGAACGCATTTCAGGTTCTCGGTGCTGATTTCGTAACAACTGAAGACGGAACTGGTGTCGTGCATATGGCGCCAGGCTTTGGTGAAGATGACCAAATTGAATGCAACGCTGCAGGTATTCCAACGTTGTGTCCAATGGATGAACACGGTTGTTACACAGCCGAGATAACGCCATGGGCCGGACAACATGTCTTTGAGGCCAACTCAGACATCGTGCGTACGTTGAAGGGCATGGGCGTTGTGGTTCGTCATGATTCCTACAATCACTCGTATCCACATTGCTGGCGGTGTGCAGAGCCACTTGTCTACAGAGCAGTGTCTTCGTGGTTTGTTGAAGTAACTAAATTTCGTGACCGCATGGTCGAACTGAACGAACAAATTTCATGGTCGCCAGAGCACATCAAAGATGGTTCATTCGGAAAGTGGATAGCGAATGCTCGCGATTGGGCGATTAGTCGAAATCGTTTCTGGGGTTCGCCAATCCCTGTGTGGAAGAGCGATGATCCGACGTATCCACGACTAGACGTTTATGGAAGCATCGCTGATTTATCTCGAGATTTTGGCGTGGAAGTAACAGATCTTCATCGTCCGAACATTGATGAATTGGTTCGTCCGAACCCAGATGACCCCACTGGCAAGTCCATGATGCGACGGGTTCCGGAAGTTCTCGATTGCTGGTTTGAAAGTGGGTCAATGCCGTTCGCGCAAGTCCACTATCCGTTTGAGAACAGAGAGTGGTTCGACAATCATTATCCCGGCGATTTCATTGTTGAATACATTGGTCAAACACGCGGATGGTTCTATACATTGCACGTCTTAGCTACAGCGTTATTCGATAAGCCGTCATTTCTGTCCTGTATCAGTCACGGAATTGTTCTTGGTGATGATGGCGCCAAGATGTCAAAGAGTCTGCGCAACTATCCAGATCCAATGGCTGTGTTTGACTCACACGGAGCTGACGCAATGCGTTGGTATCTGTTGTCGTCTCCAATTCTGCGCGGTGGAGATTTCTCAGTCACAGAACAAGGCATGCGTGAAACAGTTCGCCAAGTCTTATTGCCTTTGTGGAACTCGTATTACTTCCTCGCGCTGTATGCAAATGCTGACGGCGTCACAGGGGTCGTACGTACAGACTCAGCGAATGTTCTCGATCAGTATGTACTCGCGAAACTTGCCGAATCCATTGACGCAGTTACAACATCAATGGATTCATATGATCTGTTTGCTGCGTGCCAAACAGTGCGTTCCTTCCTTGACGTATTGACCAATTGGTACATTCGCCGTAGTCGTGATCGCTTTTGGGCTGGCGACCAAGATGCAATCGACACCCTGCACACGGTTCTTGACTATGTGGTGCGCATTGCTGCGCCGTTGTTACCGCTTGTTACTGATGAGGTATTCCAGGGTCTTCATGGTGAAGAAGCCGGAAGCGTTCATCTCACTGATTGGCCATCGTCGTCAACCTTGCCGCGCAATAGTTCTCTCGTTGCAACTATGGATATGGTGCGAGACGTGTGCTCGTCGGCTTTATCAGTGCGCAAAGCTCATGGTCGTCGTGTGCGTTTGCCGCTTTCTTCACTGACTATTGCAGCTGCAAATGCTCAGTCGCTTGAAGGGTTCCTCGACATTGTTCGTGATGAAGTGAATGTTCGTGAAGTTGTTTTGACAACTGATGTTGATTCCATCGCTTCGCATGAACTGCAGGTTGTTCCAGCAATTGTTGGTCCTCGACTTGGGCCGCGCACTCAGGCAGTCATTGTGGCTGTGAAAAAGGGAGAGTGGACCCAGGACGGTGATGTCATCAATGTTGCTGGCGAGTCTCTGCAGCCAGGTGAATACTCTCTCAAATTGGTCACTGAATCAGGTTCGGCTAGTGCACCGCTTCCTGGTGGAGTTGGTGTGGTGCTGCTCGACGTGGAGGTCACTGCAGAACTTGAGGCCGAAGGGTCGGCCCGCGATATCGTGCGCGCAGTCCAGCAGGCTCGCCGTGATGCCAACCTTGATATTTCTGATCGAATCGTTGTGACGTTGTCAGTCGATGCAGAGCTGCAGGGCCAGATCGCGCCTCACGTAGGCCTGATAGCTAGCGAGACATTGGCTCTCGAAGTCCTCTTTGACGGATCAGGCGAGCGGGCTGTGAATATTGAAGGTGCCGTTATTGGGGTATCTGTCGTTCTCGCACGTTGAGAAAACACCCATTTCGGCCGTAGCCTCACGGGGCAACTCGGGCAGATGTCCGGCGCAAAGAGAGAGTGCTCATTATGGCAACGAAGAAAAAGACCACCGCCGCTAAGAAGGTAGTCAAGAAGGCTGCTCCGGCGAAGAAGGTTGTGAAGAAGGCTGCTCCGGCGAAGAAGGTTGTGAAGAAGGCTGCTCCGGCGAAGAAGGTTGTGAA
>CAEZXA010000002.1_pt1 | contig 29068 bp, 28 predicted proteins | sample 7265131 | NCBI WGS metagenome assembly CAEZXA01 (sample SAMEA6813896, study PRJEB35770) | uncultured Acidimicrobiaceae bacterium | biome: Freshwater; feature: Freshwater reservoir; material: water | place: Czech Republic | collected 2015-11-04 | depth 0.5m m
CGCAATGCAGTCAACGACGAACTAGCTGCGGACATGGAGGCGTGCATTGACCGTCTCGAAGCAGACGACAGTGTGTGGGTCGGCGTTTTGACCGCGAATACGGAAGGTCACAAGTCCCCCGTATTTTGCGCCGGAGCAGACCTCAAGGCTCTCAGTGCCGGCGGACAAAGCCTTAGTACAGAACGCGGCGGATTCGCAGGTTTTGTATATCGCGAACGTGTCAAGCCAATCATCGCTGCTGTTGACGGACTCGCAACTGCAGGCGGTTGTGAAATCGTTCTCGCAGCTGACATGGTGATTGCCACATCTCGGTCATCGTTCGGTCTTGCAGAAGTAAAGCGCAACCTTATTGCTGGTGCAGGCGGCTTGTTTCGTCTCCCTCGCGCTATTGGACGAGCAGTAGCTATGGAAGTTATTTTGACCGGTGAACCACTGTCAGTAGATCGTGCATTCGCTCTTGGTCTTGTGAATCAGGTTGTTGCTCCCGGAGAAGAAATAGCTGCTGCTATGGCGCTTGCAGAAAAGATTGCCTTATCTGCACCGATGGCCGTTGCCGCTAGTCGTCGAGTCATTTTGGCATCTGCATATTCGACTGATCAGGAATTGATTGCGCTGACAAACAAGGAATTCGCTCCTATCTTGCGTTCTGAAGACACAAAAGAAGGGCTTACAGCCTTTATCGAAAAGCGCGCTCCACAATGGAAGGGTCGCTAGACCTTTTTTCCTACGACAATGGTTTGAGCCACCAAACCATGTCGTTCAAATAGATTCTTCGTCGCACGGTCCCCTGGCAGTGCGTGTGACTGCACCCACGTTGCATTTCGTTCACTCAGTTCGCGCAAACATTCAAGGACCAGAGCATCGCCTATTCCTATGTTGCGACATTCTGAGTCAACGAACACATAATCAATAGTCCATTGATTACCTTCGTCGAAAGAAGCACCGAGAGACCCCATAACGCTTTCGCCAATGCCGGCGACGAGACGTAGTTCAGAATTCAATGGCATGCCACTACTGCGACTACTTCCTCGGTACTGCTCGGCTTCTGAAGATGCAGACTCTTTATGACGACTGATGGTTGTGTCGTCTGTCTGAACAGCAGTACGTACGAAGATCAATGACCTACTCAACTGGTCGATCCTTGTCTGGTTTCGCGTTTCCGTCCAAAATCTTCTTTACTTCACGTGCTGCTTGATCGACAGCGAATTTGCCCATCATGCGCGCTCCTGGCGCTTGTTTGCGCAGGGCTGACACGATGGCTGAAGTCCGACGCTCAAATTCTTTTGAGAGCGCAGAAAGGTTCACGAAATTATTTCACAAAGACTGGACACGCGTCGTCACCGATTGGGCACATCGGGGCGTTCTTGCGTACAAGCAGGAAACAGCTATTGCAGAGAAGTTCGTCAGCACGTTTTGGCTGCAATTCGTCATCACCTGTTGAACGTTCGTCACTCTCAGGCACTTCATCTTCTTCAGCAGGAAGATCTTCGCTAGCCAAACGATCTTTAAGAATCTTGGACAGATCTTCTTCTACATCGTCCGGCGCAACCATGTCGTCATCGTCGTCTTCGTCGTCTCCGGCTTTTCGAACGATTGTTGCACCCATCGATTCATCGTCGTCTTCATCATCTTCGAGCAAAGCATCGTCGTCGTCTTCAGAAAGTGGCTCGTCTAGTTCGAGGCCATCAAGGTCGTCAATGTCTTCCCCATCGAGGTCAATTTCGATCTCGCTATCAATCGGTTCAATCTTCTTCTTAGCCACTATGTGCTCCTAAATTCGTGCAAGGACTCGCGGCGGGATACTAGGCACAAAACATGGTGAAAGCACGAATGCTATAAAAACGCTGACAAATCGTGACGATTGTCACTCAGTCCTTACGAGTCTTTGTTGGACCGTTTGGACTCAGCTCGTCTTTCAGACTCGAGCCGCTCGAGCTCTGGTGCTTCTGTCGTCATATGGGCCATCGAGGCTGCTACCGCATGATGGCCAGCCTTCTCAGCTATCTGCTTATGCATCTCCAGAGCCACCCTGCGGTACGAAGGATGGCCTTGTGGACCAGAACGTAGTTCCAGCATGTGCATCGCCTCACGGGCGTTGAACTGCATCACGTAGCGAATGCGATACGCCATCGAAACCGCGTAACTGGCTTGATACGGATAATCAGCTGCCAAGGCGTCATAGAGCGACGATGATCGAGCCATCACTTCATCGAAAAGTTCTGCTCCCCCGGCTGCATCGACAAGGTCTGGACGCGCATAACCGTGATACGGAGTCAGAGGTTGCCACTCGATGGTCAAGAGGCGGTGCCTTTGGAGATCACGGAAAGCGCCGTAATCGGAGAGAACATCAAAACGATAATCGATCCTTTCGAAGGCTCGACCTGGACGATGACGACGATTGTCTCTGTTGCCGATGTAAGTGTTCAGAATATCGGTCTTGTCTTCGATGCTCATTGCCTCGACTTGCAAACGAATTTGAGATTCAGGCAGGTGTGAATATTGATAGCAAGCTGCAGCCACGAGTTTGTTTTCGCCATCCGGATCAAAGTCGACAAGAGTTACTTCATCTACGTCGGTCGCTATCGCGTCTCCCATGATGGAATCAACTAAGTCTGTCATCGCGGCAGTGTTCGTTGACAAATAATCCGACCACTTTCCACCACGTTCAGCAATATCAACGCGACGCAAGAATGACGGAATCACCTTGCGCAGCTCGACCAACATCATGTCTGCGTAGTAACGCGCTTCAGGAAGCGGGTGAGCTCGCATTCGTAGGAGAAGCTGTTCATACCCCTGACCACTTCCGTAAATTCCGACATTGGACAATGAGGATGCTGGTAATAAACCACGAACTGCGTCTAATGCTTTGGCGCGAGTTGCCTGGCGGTAGACAAAATCGCTGTCCTTGGGGCCTTTGGGAACAGTTGCGCGAACATGTTCGGTCACCAACTCAGCTAGCTGACTGTATGAGTCAAACATCCGGTCCATGTCGCCGACATATCGGGTCCCAAATTTGCCTTCCAAAATATCTGGATCTCTGTAATACCTGTATCGCCCGCCCAGACGGTCGTCGTATGCGATGTACCGAGTGCTTTGCTCTAGGTAACTCATGAGGCGACCCCATTCGAGGATCTTTGTCAAGATATTCGAAGCCTGTTCGCACGCAAGATGCACTCCGCCAAGTTGCGCAACAGAATCGTCGCCGTACTCCACGAAGACTTTTTCATACAAAGTCTCGGCTCGATCAACACCCACTGTGGCATCGACTGCTTGGTCGCCAGCAATTTCTAGATCATTGACGAATTCGTCAAGAAACAAACGACGCAGACTCCGAGGACTACGGCTGTACCGAGCAAACAGTGCTCCCTTTACTACTTCAGGCAAATTGACCAGAGCGAAAACGGGCAGATCAAGATTCGTAAAATAACGACGCAGGATGTCAGATTCTGCTTCTGTAAATTCCTCAGGAACGTAGACACTCACGGCTTATCAGCCTAGGAGTAGCACGGCACTGAATTAGGGATACCGCTACAACACATCTTTGTCTGTATGAGCCGCCAAAAATTCAGCGGCGACCGCCTTTTGGCGCTCAGGCGAGGTCCAAAAATCGATGGCTGTCATCGCCAAAATCTTGGCGCCGTCTACAACAGCTTGATCTGCCAAAGGTGTGCGCGCATACTCTGCGAACTGGACCGTATGAATTGATGTGCCGTGAGGAGCCGAGGCAATCATTGGATGTATCGATGGTACGAGGTGGCTGACATTTCCCATATCAGTACTTCCGACAACGCGGTGTCCCCCTCTGCGTGGGTCAGAGACACTTCGGCCAACGGCTGCAGCGTTCTGAACATACACAGCACTCATGGTGTCGTTTGTAATCATGTCCGCATAAGGCGATCCGATCCACGTGTGTTCAACTGTGCAACCACACGCAACTGCTCCGGCTTCTAGAGCAGCTAGTACGCGGGGCTTCAATGTTGCAAGAGATGTCACGTTGTCTGAACGTACATACCACTCCGTAGAGGCCTCTCGAGGAACGATGTTGGGCTTTTCTCCGGACTTGACAAAAATTCCGTGCACACGTTCTGTCGGACGAATGTGCTGGCGCAATGTGGCAACTCCCATGTAACCGAGAACAGCTGCGTCCAGCGCGTTACGACCCATGTGTGGCGATGCCGCAGCATGAGCCTCTTGACCTGTGTATTCGACAAGAAGTTGTTGGAGAGCTATTGCATCAATTGTGATTAAGTCAGCATCGGCTGGGTGAACCATCATCGCTAAGTCGACATCATCTAAACAACCGTGTTGAGCCATCAAAATCTTGCCTCCGCCACCTTCTTCAGCTGGAGTACCTAAGAAGCGGATTCTTCCGCCCGCACTACTAGCCACTGAAGCAAGTGCTGTCGCTGCTCCTAATCCGGCAGCAGCAATGATGTTGTGTCCACAGCCATGGCCAATGTCTGGCAAGGCGTCGTACTCACTCATGATGCATACCGTTGGTCCAAGACCTAGATCACCAGAAAAACCGGTCGCGCAGCCGTATGTGCCGACCTCAACAGGAAGTCCTAGTTCAGTGCTTGTTCTCGCCAGAAGTTCCGATGCAAAGAATTCCTCGTAGTTTTGTTCCGGGTGATCATGAATTTCATGACTAACAGCGAGGAGTCGCTCAGTGTGCAGATCGATAAATGCACATGCTGCGTTCTTTAGAGCTTGAATTGCGTTGGCATCCACTACACAACTCCGTGGTCAAGCACGATCTTGCCTAATTGAGCGCCACGTTCTAAACGATCAATGGCGATTAAGTATTCAGCTAGCGGATACACATTGTCCACTGCAATCGGCAGACCGCTATTAATGATGTGCAGAAGTTGATCGAACTCTTCATAACTGCCCATGGACGACCCAATGATTTCGTATTGTTTGAAAAAGAGTCGCGGAATATTGATCTCTGCAGATGTTCCTGAGGTGCCGCCACACACAACCATTCTCCCGCCCGGCGCTAATGAGCGAACCGATTTATCCCACGTCGCTGGGCCAACACTCTCAATCACAACGTCAGCTTGTACTGCCCATTTTGCATCAGCCGAATCAATAGCCTCATCAGCCCCCATTACTAGAGCCTGTTTTCGTTTTTGCTCATCTCTGCTCGTGACAATCGCACGAGCGCCCATGAAATGAGTTAGCGCTAGAGCTGCTGTCGAAACTCCAGAACCAATTCCAACTATCAGGACAGTTTCCCCCGCGCGCACACGAGCACGATTAAGCATGCGAAGAGCAGTGAGATACGCCAAAGGGAAAGCTGCACTTTCGTGCCATGTCCGACTCGAAGGACGAGGACGTACGTTTCGTTCAGGAGCTACTGCATATGTGGCGTGACCGCCATGACAATGCTCTCCCCAAATCATGAAGCCAGGTCCCATCGGAGAATTGTTGCCGTACCGCACTATGTCTTCAACTGGTGAAACCCCAGGATTTACGACTACTTCATCACCTACTTTTACAGTTGTGACACGAGAGCCAATTGCATCGACAATTCCTGCGACGTCACATCCGGGAATATGAGGTAACGGTGGTTTTGGCATGCCACGCGTCACCCATAGGTCCATGTGATTGAGAGCGCTGGCTACCACACGTATGCGCACTTGATCTTCTTGTGGCTCAGGAGTAGCTATGTCTCCCCATGTGTATGCACCAGGCGATTCGTTCAGTATCCAAGATTTCATCTCACCACCGTAGATGCCTAGACGAGCAGTCTCCAGTAATCGGGCTGAATTTCTATGACAATGCGGTTCCAGTGCTGAATTTTCACACGATCGACTATTAAGGAAGTCGACGAAGAGGATCGCACACACTCAAGTGATGTGACTCGTGACGTGGAGATCAGTGGGTGCGGGATATGTGTACCCGTGCGCGATTTGCGCAAGGCTAAAAGACGCTGCCGAGGAGACATCGTGGCGTGCAATTTCATTACTTCGAGAAAACCATCATTGGGGTGGGATCGCGGGGCGATATCTCTGCCCTTAACAAAGCCAGCATTTGTTACAAGCACCAAATCGCCTCTCAGCCAATTTCCTACCTGCACGAAAGACGCTGCTCTCATTTGAACTTGAGGTTTGTCGTCGATGAATAGGGCGATCTTCATCGAATCAATCATGACCTCAGTACACGCCGCCCCAACTAGTGGCACAGGCGGATCTCCGAGACTGTGTGACAGATCGCCACTTATGACAATCATTCTGTCTTGCGGTGAACTACGTGCAATGGCGATGTCGTTGGAAACAACCAGATCCTGCTCAGTACGGAACGTGGGACTACCCCAAGGTTGACCGCGAACGATCATTTGCCTGATGCTCCCGATGCCGCGGCAACCACACCGTGGTCGAGAGCTTTAGCTGCGTGTTCTGCCGTGTCACGCAAAGATGGATTAGAAGTAGTCGCAACAATTTGTCGAAGTAAATCAATTAGTTGACGCATAGATCGAACGAAATCCCCCGGAGTTAGATCAACATCAAGGATTTTCGACAGCGGTCGACCATTAGCCCACGCGGCAGTCTCAAATGCAAGTCCACCATTGGGTGCGCGATGCTGATGCATCCCGCGTTCGTGTTGGATGCTTTGTACTTGTTCACTGACGCGTTCTATCTTCTTAAAACGCTGTCGAACTTGTTCGTTCGGCCATCGAGGTGCTCCACCTGTATCCCCACCTCTCGGTTCGTACACCAACGTCGACAGCACAGCCACTAAATCATTGACAGACAGATTGTCAAGAAGTCCACGATTCATCACTTCAACAATTAGCAAATCTGATTCATGAAAGATGCCTGCGAGCATTTCGCCTTTTTCATTCAATTTCCAGTCACTGACGTAATTAAGTTCTTCCAACATATGAATGACATCCATAAAGCGAGATCCGACAGAACCGGCTCTGTTCCCGACTCGGTTTTCCATTTGTTCAATTTCATTACGCAGTCTTTTTATGCTCTTATGCGACAACGGAGAATCAATAACTCTCGGCCCGCGATCTTCTTCCATTGGTTTTCCCATAGTCTCGTCAATTCGGGCCTTGGTGAGACGAGTAGCTGATTCGCGAATGAATTCGGTTCGTGCAGGCTCAAATGGAACTGGTAAGTCTGTGTGACCTGCTTTGAGAGGAAGTGATCTCAGATCCTTGGCCATAACGTCGAGAATTTTCCTACTCGGAGTCACAACTGTTAAACGGATACCGGAACGCCGTGCTGCCGTACTGATGATTAAGCCCCGTCCTCGAATATTCGATGCATCAAACATCACAATGTCGCCAGGACGTAACGAGCGAAGAGAAATTTCAGCCTCAACAGAAGATGCTGTGGTTCCCGAACTATTCGCAGACTGATCCAAAGAATCTTTGTCAGCCATTGCTCGTTCAAGAAGCAACAATTCTCTCTTGCGACCTTCTAACGAGGCCTCTGAAGTTACAACGTCTTTGTCTGCTTGAAACTGAGCAAATGACAAATTCAAGATGTGATGCGCACCGTCAAGAGAATGATTTCTGACCATATTGACTGCCATATTGCACGTGGGTCGAAATGCTGACGACAAACGAAAGCTGCGACTGAGAGCTAGGCCCACGACTTGTTCAAAATCAACGAACGGATTCCACAGGGATATTGCATGGCCAATATCGTCCAATCCTCTTCTGCCCGCCCGCCCGGTGAGCTGAGTGAATTCCGAGGCACGCAACAACTGATGATGTTCGCCTGTGTACTTTGTTAGTTTTTCGATCACTACAGCGCGTGCAGGCATGTTGATACCGACGGCCAAGGTCTCGGTAGCAAACACCACTTTTACGAGCCCTTGAACGAAGCATTCTTCCACCGCTTCTTTGAACATTGGAATCATGCCGGCATGGTGGCAAGAGATCCCACTGGCTACATCATCGATAAAGTTGTGAAATTCCAACGCATCTTTGTCGTCCTGGGTGAGGTTCTCGCAATGTCGTTCAACAATCTCACGAATCAGCGATTCTTCTTCCAAAGTTGTTAGGACAATGCCAGCTTTCATGCACGAATGAACTGCATCCTCACACTGTGCCCGGCTAAAAATGAAAACTATCGCTGGAAGCATTGAGTTGTCTTCCAGAAGTTCCACAATCTCTGGACGTGTAGGCGAAGAGAAGCGGCGAGGCTTTTTCCCACCGACATGACTAGATCTGCCACGTGTTTGAGAAGCATTAGACAACAATCGCTGCACATGTCGATTAGGTTCGCCCGAGATAACTGTTTCAAACATCTCACACTGTTTCGAAGCATTATCGAACAAAGCAAAATGATTGACAAGTTCAATCGGTCTAGTTGTCTCAACAACCACATCGGTTCTGCCTCGAACTGTTGATAGCCAGTCCCCCACTTCGTCAGCGTTTGACACCGTTGCCGATAAACACACCAACTGAACTTCGGGGTCTAGTTGAATGATTACTTCTTCCCACACAGGTCCTCGGTACGCATCTTGCAAGTAATGAACCTCGTCAAGAATCACAACGCCCAAATCGTCTAGCCGCGTTGATTGGGAATAAATCATGTTGCGGAGAACTTCTGTAGTCATAACTACAACGGGAGCTTCCGGATTTACAGCGTTGTCGCCTGTGACTAGGCCAACTTTGTGCGCTCCGTACAGATTCTGCAGATCTCGAAATTTTTGATTGGAGAGGGCCTTGATAGGAGTCGTATAAAACGCACGAAGCCCCAATGAACGAGCTCGAGCAATTGCGTATTCAGCAATCAGAGTCTTTCCAGAACCCGTAGGGGCTGCTACGAGAACCGATGCATCCGCGTCAATAGAGTCCATTGCCTTTATCTGAAATACATCAGGGGCGTATGTCAAAGATTCAAGGAAATTAGAACGCAGTTCAGACACAGTGTTATGCAGTCCTGCGTCGTGTCAGGAGCCATCCCACCAATACCGCTACTAAGTACAGGACAGAAAGCGGAATTGCCAGAGCCAACATGCTGATTGGATCACCTGATGGAGTTATGACAGCTGCGGCTACAAAGATGCCCATAATCGCATATCGCCATTGCTTAATAAGTGTCTTAGGCGTCACCACCGATACCAGTTGAAGAAACACCAGAAGAACCGGACTGAGGAAGCCAACGCCGAAAGCGAGCATCATCATCACGACTAGTGAAATGTATTTGGTCACTTGATACGCCTGTGTAACGTCATTTCCGGACCATGAAATTAGGAATTCCAAAGCCTTATCAAGAGTCCAGTAAGCCAGATAGCAACCAAAGCCGAACAAAATCACTGAAGACGCAATAAAAGGAACTGCATAGTTCTTTTCGCGCTTAGACAATGCAGGCACGATAAATCGCCAAATCTGCCAAAGAATTACAGGAAGTGCAAGAACGAGTCCGCCATAAAGGCAAACGCGCATTCGAGCTGTAAATCCGTCAAGTGGTCCCAGTGAAAAAAGTGATCCGTCGCATCCGAAATCCGGTCTCTGGATACACAGGTTTCTGTACGGCCTCGTGAGAACATCCTTCAATTGATCGTAGAAGGCCAACAGCAAAAGGGTCGATACACCAATTGCTAGAGCACTTCTCACAAGACGCATGCGTAGTTCTCGCAGATGATCCATCATTGACATGGCCTCAATCGGACTGTTCTGTGTGTTAGTCATTGGATTCTGCTGGCTTATCAACAGCCGATAAATCTTCAGAGAAATTTGGCTTGGGATAACTTGCCCGCTCGGGTCGCATTGGTGGCGAAGGTTCTGTATCTACCTGACCGAAACCGTGACGTATTTGGTCGGCTGTGCTCTTTAGCTCTGCAATTGGTTCGGAGAAAGTGTCTCTGAATTCCTTTTCGTATCCACTCGCGGCTCGACGCAGGTCCCCGTATATTTTTCCGCCCTTGCGGATGACGCCCGGGAGGCGTTCAGGTCCAAGGACAACCAAACCGGCGACCAAAAGAAACAGAATTTCGCTCCCGGACATATTGAACACCCACCAAGCATAGAAGCAGGCACCTAGTGTTACGGGGTGCAACAACGCATTGCTTCCCTTCGTTCTGAGCCGATTGCCTTTGCCCACCGAGGAGGAATGGCTCATGCCCCCGAAAACACCTTGGCAGCGTTTGTCCTCGCGCTCAAGCTCGGAGCTAACGGGTTAGAGACAGATGCATGGACTACTGCAGACGGACATGTGGTGCTCGACCACGATGGAACTGTAAAAAGGATTGGTCGGCGTAAGCCCATTTCTTCAATGCAATTGAGCAGTTTGCCCAGTCATATTCCGACACTCTCGTCTTTGTTCGAAACATGTGGAACTTCATTTGATCTCAGTATCGACATCAAAGATGAACAAAGTTTTGCACGATCTGTCGACACAGCTCGCCAATCAGGTTTCGATGAATCCCGTCTGTGGCTGTGTCATTACTCATCCGCAGTAGTCATCGAGCAACGTCGGCTGCTCCCGAATGTCCGACTCGTCGATTCCACTCGAATCACTCGAATGAAAGAAGGGCTGGAGATGAGATGCGCAAAGTTGTCCAGCTATGGAATTGATGCTCTCAATATGCACCACAGTGATTGGACCGGAGGATCATCCACACTTGTCCACAAGTTCGGCCTGCACGCATTCGGTTGGGATGCTCAATTTGATTATGTGCTGAGCAACTCATTACGTATGGGTCTCGACGCTGTGTACAGCGATCACGTTGACACAATGGTGGATGCTTACGCCGCAGAAATAGGGCATGTGCCCCGGTGCAACTAGTTACAGAGAAGCCAAGCGATTAAGCGGCCACACGATGGCAAACGCTCGCCCGACAACAAGATCTTCAGAAATGGGTCCAAAACTCCGACTGTCAAAAGAGTCTGGTCGATTATCACCCATAACAAATATTTTCTTCGCGGGAATCTTCTGTGCAGGCATGTCTACAACTCGACAGCGGTCAGACGCAGTGGCTGCTTTCAGATCGTCTTTGTTGAGATAGGGCTCATCAATCTTCTTTGTGTTTACAAACACCACACAGTTCTTGATTTCAATCACATCGTTCTGAACTGCGATGACCCGCTTGATTAAATCATCATGAGCGACAGTGCCATCACTAGTTGTCACGCGATCAAAAACTACGACATCGCCTCTATGGATCGAGTGAAGTCGGTAGCTCATTTTGTTGACCAGGACTCGGTTATCACCCAGCAAAGTTGTTTCCATTGACGGACCTGAAATGTAGAACTGTTGCAAGACGTACACGCGAACCAGTAAGGCAGCAGACAGTGCGAGAATCACGACGAGGACCCAATCGCGAAGCACCTTGGAAATTGAGTGATGCTCGTGTTCATCAGTCAGTAGTGAGGGCTCTGTCATGAAGGCTCAACGATACTCCTCGGGCACCTTCGGTACCTGCTGTCCGTATTGAAATCGTCACATCCAAGTCAAAACATGGTGGCCAGACGGTCGTCTGTGTAGGCTTATCGCAGGCCCTACAGGGCAAACCACTGGTGCCGGTGATCGGCGCATAAGAAGGGACTCCCCCAAAATGAAGGTATGGATTGATCAAGACCTCTGCACTGGCGATGGCCTCTGTGAAGAAATTGCGCCAGATGTGTTCACGCTTCTCGACGACGGCCTTGCCTATGTTCGTGAAGGCGACACCGTGTATGCGAAGGCTAAAGGAAACGCTGAAGGCGCAGAAGGCCTTGCTAATTTCTCTGACAAATTGATTGATGCAGTTGTTGAATCTGCCGAGGAATGCCCCGGCGAATGCATCTTTATTGAGCCTTAAAGACTCGAACCAATCCAGCGCGCCACGGTAAGAAACGCTGTGTGTGCCACCATTCGGTGGTCAGGTCGAACCGCCATTCCTTCAATGTGCCACGTGCGGTGAAGCACTTCCAAGGTTCGCTGATCTACCCAGCCCTTGCCCATTGACTCGCGCACCTGTACTGCTTGAGTAATCGACGGTGTGTAGGCAACAAGCAAGCCTCCGGCCTCTAACACGTGTTGGACTCGAGGAACTACTTGCCACGGTTCGGGAAGGTCGAGCATGACCCGATCAAAAGACCCCTCCGGAGTTTGCTCGTAACTATCACCGAGAGACACGTTGTAGCGAGACAAAGCTTCTTCACCGAGAAATGAACGAACATTTGCTCGTGCGCGGTTCATGAAATCCTCACGTAATTCAAGTCCGGTGATCTGTGCGCCGTAACGCAACATCGTCATGGACAATGCGCCAGAACCGACGCCTGTTTCGAAGACGCGTGAGCCCGGATAGATATCTCCGATCATGCACATTGGTGCCAGATCTTTTGGATAAATCACTTGCGCTCCGCGTGGCATCTCAATCACGAAATCTTCCAGTGTCGGGCGAAGGACAATATATTTTGAGCCCTTGGTCGATTCAATTGGTTGTCCGGGAAGGGTTCCAATAACAGCACTGTGCGGCACAAAGCCAGCGTGACTATGGAACTCCCCTTCACTGTTCAATTGAATGAGGTAACGGCGCTGCTTTGAGTCAATAAAGAGGGCTTTTTCACCCTCGGCAAACATTCCGCTCATGATGTGCGTTGACCATTCTTCGTAATACGGATCTCCATCGATTCATCCTTAGCTAAGACGACACGACGAACACGAGTAGATGCGCGTGTTACGAATCGAGTAACTCCGACAACAGTCACGATTCGGCTGACCCAACGAACTTTGCGAGTTTGACTAAGAAAGATTCGACGTCCGACGAAACGGACTACAGAACTCATAAGTTTTAGAACCTGCGAAATTCAACGCGAGATGCACGGCGACGGCCTCTGCGTCGTCCGAACAGATACGCAAGAAGTACGACGATCGAGGCTGCAGCTGAACCGATGGCGATAGCTGATTGTTTCTTATCGGCTGCGCGTCCTTGAATGTCGGCCTGAAGTGCTCGAAACTTGCCCTCTAGGTCTTCACGGGAAATTCTGGTGTTCTCTGCCATTTTTATGATTCCTTTGCCAATGAGCGTTGCGACACCCGAGAAAATGTGATTGAGACCAAGACGGCAACGACGCAGACGGTGATGAAATAGTGAACGAACGACCAAGATCCGTCAAGAGATGTTCCGCCGATGTCCTGACTTAACCTCAATACGCCCAAAGCTGCAAAGATCATTGACAGACCAAGCGCAAGAGCAGCAATGCTGCCCACCATGACCCAACGGGCTGCGCCCTTCAGTGGTTCCATGGTTTCTTGCTTGGCATACGCCTTCACTGAGTCCACAAGATTGCTTGCGTGACTAACCGGACCTCGAGCGGGTCGTTGCGAAGAGCGGGACATAACCATGGGCTACGCATTCTACGCCAGCTATTCAGAGATATCCACAGGGCTATAAAGGCTTCTGAAACTTCGTCAGTTCTTCATAGTGGGTCATCATTTCAGCGAGAGAGCGAATTCCTGACGAAATATCACCCGATTGCAGCAAGGTACGCCTGTCTTGGGCTCCTGCCGGAAGAAGCCGTGCAGTTGCCCAAAAAGCCTCACGTAACAGAAGATCGGTATCCCCAACTTTCTTGGCCAATGTGACGATCAAGTCACACAGCTCGCGTGACGGCGTATTGCCGATACGACGAAGAACATCGACGAGCGTTTCAAAATGCGCATCGCGCTGGTCTTCGTCACACTGGATTTGAGGTGATCTTCTGCATCGTGCCTGCGGGTACGGGTCATCATCTAGCCAATCGATAACGGTAATCACATCTTCGGCGTGTCCGATCAAAAGAATTCGACCGTCATCTTTGTACAGGTCATCAATCTGTATCAGAACCCCGACGTCACTGCGCTTGTCATTTCCGCCTACTTCACTGCCACGCTCGATCAATACTGATGCAAACACGCCGTCGGAATCCTCTAGCACTGCACACATGCGCACATACCGTTCCTCAAAGACATGAAGCGACACAGAATCTCCTGGTAGGTAGGTAGTACCAAGTGGAAAAACTGGCCAGGTATTAATCAAGGAGTCAACTGCTCAACAGATGGCGTAGCAGAAGCCTTGCCAATTGACTCCGCCAACGCGTACCAAATAGGTCTATAAGAGTTCTGGTTGTCAATGCCAGATTTATTCATAAGAAGAGAAAACAACACCGGTTCAGAATTAGGAATCGGGAGATAACCAACGAGTGCTTTGACTCCGTTTAGCGTGCCGGTTTTGCCTCGCAGCTTTCCTTCAACTGCAGTTCCCCCAAACACGTCCCGAATTGTTCCAGATTGAGAAGCAACAGCCAAGAGGTCGGGAAATGATGATGAAAATTTGTTCAGAAGAATCATAAATACATCACATGAAATACGATCTTCAGCTGCTAATCCTGATCCGTCAAATAATTGAATATTTGTATTCGCATTCCACTGTGCTAGCTGCTCGGCGACGGCTTCGAGTCCGACCGCGGTGGATCCGGTCCCCTTCGTAGCGAAACCGATTTCTTTTAGTAACAATTCCGCAGTGTTGTTATCACTATTGACAAGCATTTCTTGAATGATGTTTGTCAGTGGCGCCGATTGCACTGACGCAATTACCGGGACGTCAGACTGCATGGCATCGCGACGAGGGACGCTTGCGACCATCACCCCCCGAGCTATCAGCAGATTCTGAAGTTCGGTAGCTGCTGCTAGCGCCGGATCATCAGGTTTCAGCGGCTGACCAAGAACTACGCCATCATCAACGAATAACGCCCCGAGTGGTCCGGCCTCTGTGAAATGAAAACTCTGCGGCCAGACGTCCACAAAGCGTTTGTCGTCGTACCGCGTATCAACTCCGACAATTGAACCTGTAATTTGCTTTAATCCCGCGGCAACAATTGAGTCGGCCAGTGTTTCTAAAGATGTTCCTGACGTTGTCGGGTATTTCTCTGAAGCGACATACTCATTACGCACAAGAACGGGGTCTCCCCCTCCCACAAAGAACAAATCTGTCACCACGCCCGCAGCATCCATTAGACCATTGACGCTGGTCGTGAAGGTATACGTTGGCTTCAACTTCTCAAGAGCCACTGCAGCAGTCACCAATTTTGTAGAGGAAGCCGGAATAAAAACCTTTTCTGAATTTATTGAGCCGAGCCGCAAGCCCATCCAATCGACTGCAGCGCAACTGTTTGTTGGGACATTTGACGACACACTCGAAAAACTACGCACAATCTTTCCTGTGCGAGTGATGACCGACAACGTATTGGGAGCGCGACGAGCTGACAGCAGTGAAACTCTTGGCGTCACCGTTACCGATGTATCAATTTGATGCGTGACTCGCGAACTAGTTCGGTCAAGCACCAGGTACAAGGCACCAAGACCTATAGAGCCAACAAACGCCACGACACCGAGAACACGCAGAGGATTACCTAGTGCGCGACCTGGACGCATGTTTCTATTTGCGCGCGACACCTGTGTGTACCGCGTATCGATAGAGATGACCAAGAGCTACTGCTGCGCGGTTACCGCTTGCGTAACACAAACGCCCTGTATCGCGTACAGTCCGAACTCCAGAGTTTTCCGGATCTGCAACGGCCAATTCAGTAGCCAGCAGAATTGGTTTTCCTGTTGAAACAGATAAATCGTGAGCGGCCTGAGCGAATCGTGCGTCTTGACGTTCGTGATACTCAACAATTCGATCAAGTCCGTGATCCGGATGGAAATGGCCTTCCCTCATCAGACGAGCTTGGTTCGCTTGAATCCCGAGTCCGAGGTAAATAACTGCATCAACGGATGGATGCTCGGCGATCATTGCCATTACTTCAGGAATTGTGTCACGCGTTTCCCCGCCAGCGCAGTCGACGGGATTGTTACGACTCCATCGAGGAGGAAGCTTGGTATCAATCTGCGCGAGAAGATCATCGGGCAATGCCATCAACTGCATCGAGCCATCATTAGCTATTGCGTCACTAGTAACTACGCCCCACCCACCAGCGGTTGTCAGCACAACAACATTTGGACCTTTCGGTAGCGGTTGTGTGGCAAATGTTGCTGCTGCTTCGAACGCTTCTTCCACGGTTGCCGCACGTGTAATGCCTCCGGCTTTACAAGCTCCATCGAATATTGCATCATTCGCGGCCAACGCACCCGTGTGACTAGCTGCTGCTCGTGCACCTTTATCGGTTGCGCCACCTTTGATGAGAACTACCGGTTTGATAGAGACGACTCTGGAAAGACGTTCCATCAGGCCACGTCCGTCACTTATTCCTTCGACGTAGGTCAGAGCGACTTTTGTTTCAGAGTCAGTGCCGTACCATTCGACCAAGTCAGCAACACCGAGAGCTGCTGCGTTTCCGGCTGAAACTGCTCGGCTAATTCCGACACCTGTCTGTCGCGCGTAATTCAAAAAACTTGAAACGAAGTTCCCACTTTGACTAGCGACCGCAATTGCACCTGCAGGAGGATATGGCGCAACTATCTGCGCACATAGTTTTGCGGGAGTCGAAACCACTCCTTGACCATTTGGCCCGGCGAGAAGTATTCCGAGTTCATCTGCGAGGGCTACTAGTTCAGCTTCAAGAACTTTTCCTTCTTCACCGGCTTCTCCATAACCAGCTGATGTCAAGAACGCAGCACGAATGCCCTTCTTTGCGCATTCACGCAGCAATTGCGGATTAGCAGAGGCGGGAGTGCACACGAAAACCAAATCGATGGAATTGTCCGGAAGAGATGCGATATCAGCGACAGTCTTGATGCCGAGAACCTCTTCTCCTTGGAGATTTGTGCCGTATACGCCACCTGCGTATCCGCTTGCCAAGATGTTGTGCAGAGATACAAAACCGAACTTTCCTGGGTGAGTCGATGCACCGGCTACAAGCACTCCACGAGGTTCGAACAAGGCGCGGAACTGTGCGTCTGTATACGGAGCACGTGCAGACACCATCGAAATGTTTCGTTCACCCATTTCAACCAGTGCGTCTACAGCGACAACATCTCCGCCTTCTCGAACAATCAGCGGGTTTACGTCTACTGAAACAATGTCTGTACGTTCCAAAGCAACGCGCGATAACCCAACGATGACAGAGACCAATTGCGCCTTGTTAACTTCAGCCTCTCCTCGGAACGATTCCAACAGGCCTTGCATCCTGAGTGAATCGATCATCGCAACAGCACCAGCTTCATCGACGGGAGCAGGGCGGAATGCAACGTCCGCAATCACTTCTGCCATTACGCCGCCAACGCCCAACATGACCGTGGGACCAAATTGTGGATCCACAAGCATTCCGGCTATCAGTTCACGGGTACCACTAATCATTGGGGCGACCAATAAATGGACGTCACCATCGCTTTTGGTGGCAGCTGCCAACAAGCTCGTAGAGGCTTCACGCACAGCATCAGCATTGTGAAGTCGTAAACGAACCAGACCGCGCTCGGTTTTGTGAGCAATCTTGTCGCCACCAAGTTTCACAACAACGGGAAATCCGAGGTGTTCTGCTGCAGCAACTGCCTCTTCAACCGTGGTGGTTTTTGATTCTGGTGCGAAAGGCACACCGTAGAAGGCCAACAACTCTTTCGAGTCAGATTCGGACAGGGTGGAAGAAAACTCAGATGACACGACTACACACGGTAGTCAGAAAACACACTCCATGACGGGTGCAACACTCAGATATAGGTCAGCGGGCTACATGTACTGCCAAAGCAGCGGCGATTTCTGTTGGCATTTCACCCAGTACGAGATGGCCTGCTGGCAGTTCGAGCAATTGAGCTCCTGATACGACAGACGCAATATGTCGCGATTTCGAGATGTCAACCCACCTATCTTCGATACCACCGATGACAAGACATGGAGCCGTAATACTTGAAAGACTTTGTTCGATGTCAATTCGAATATCGAGGTCTAGTTGCGCATCCGAGCCTGGCTGCAGCGCAAGAGCGGCAATCTCAACAGCCGCTTCAAACATCGGCTCGATAACAGCAAGTCCAGCTGCTGTGTAACCATCAGCAAGTGCATAACGCATAAATAGTTGATGATCGATGGCTATTAATCGACGCCACAGATCAAAGGTCACTTTCATCCGGGCATCAGATTGCGACCAGCCACACAAAGATGTGACAGTTATAACGGCGTCAGGGAATAGAGCTGCACATTGCAGAGCAGCGACGGCACCAAGCGAATAGCCGATGACATGAAATTGTTTGTGCCCCAAATGATGCATCAATTCAACTGCATCGGAAACAACCTCATCGAGGTCTATCGGTGCTTCAGGCATAGACGATTCACCTGAACCGGGAAACTCAAACGTGATCCACTGAAGAGAAGCAGAACACATTTGCTGAATCTGCGTCCAGGCGTTGGCTGATTGCGTAGTTCCATGGAATGCAAGTATCGGAACGCCATCGCCTTCCATCGAATATCCAATTGTGTGGCCGTTGTGATTCCAAGAAGACATGAGGTCACAGTATCGGATTGGGATGTCAGTCCTTAGACCAGAAGTGCAGATCGAAAGAACGAAACTACGTGATCGCAATGATCTTGAATATTCTGCGGAGTAAGTGCTTTATCGTTGAGTAACTCATCTATAAACGGAGCATCGGAAAAATACGTCAAAATAGCCCCGTACCCCGTGATGATGAGGTGCTGCGCATTATGTTGCCGAAAATTACCCATCTGCATTTCTTGGGTGAAATATGCACAGGCTTTGTCAAACAGTGGGCGCAGAAATCCGGCGAGGTCAACACCGACATGAACGCCACTGTCCAACGCTTCGCGACGCATGATACGGACGTAATCGGGAGTGCTTGCGAACAGATCGAAACCGGCTCGAATAACCAATTCGGCTTTATCCCAACCAGAAGTTGGAGAAGAAATTGCTACCTCTAGACCTTCCAGCCACTCCGACAGCAGCATCTCAAAGACATCTGCGTACAACGCTTCTTTGTTGGGAAAATGATGCAACAAACTTGGTCGACGTATTCCAACCCCAGCCGCAATGTCGTTTAATGATGTGCCCTCGTACCCGCGGTCAGCAAAGCAATGCAGAGCTTCATCAAGAATCAGTTCCCTCGTTGATTTCGAGGCGACCTCGTCCTGGGTGTTTGTCACACTTTCAATTTACCGTCCCAGTTGCCCTACCTACCAGTAGGTAGCGAGTTAGGGTGCTCGTATGAATACGATTCTTTCCAGCGTTCTTACAGCCGTAGCCGTAGCAGCTGTGGTTAATACCGCCGCTATGGCGTGTACCACCATTTACCTGCACCGTGCCCTTAGCCATCGAGCTCTTGCTCTTCGTCCGTCCGCAGCGCTTGTATTTCGCGCCATCCTGTGGCTATCTACGGGTATCAAACCCAAAGAATGGGTGTCGGTGCATCGCAAACATCATGCCTTTACAGATATTGGTGGCGATCCACATTCGCCAGTGCTTCTCGGATGGAAGACCGTGCAAGCAAAAAATGTTGCGTTGTACCGCGCGACGATTAAAGACCCAGACACGATTTCTCGCTATGCAAAAGATCTCCCTGATGATCGTTGGGACAAGATGTTCTTTGGGCATAACAAAACAGGTCTGTTATTAGGCATTGCGATCTTGATGGTTGCGCTTGGTCCGTGGACCGGGCTACTCGCAGCATTCATTCACGCCAACGTGTATTTGGCTGGCAATGCTGCAGTCAATGCCCTAGGTCATCACTTTGGACGTCGTCCGTACGACAACAAGGCAACGAATCTTCAGTGGCTCGCATTCTTCACGATGGGCGAAGGCTTACACAACAACCATCATGCAGCACCGTCCTCACCTCGGCTTTCACATCGATGGTTTCAAATTGATCCAGGCTGGTGGATAATCAAGATGTTGACAATTCTCCGCCTCGCGACATTGCGCTTTGCCGACATTCGCTTGACACCTGCGGCTAAAGCTTCTTTGTCCTAGCAAAGCCACTACATTTTTGATGTGTCATTAGAAATTTCCTGCAGTCAATTTTTTGACGGAGATTCTTTGCGAGGCTCGCATCGTCTCGTTATCGCTGAATCGGGAATAATCGAGAGCATCACGCCCTTCGCCGGCACAGCAGATGTGCCTTTGATTTCTCCGGGATTTGTCGATGTACAAATGAACGGTTTTCGCGATGTCAATGTCTCGGATGCATCCAAGGAGGAACTGCAGGTTCTGGATAACTATTTGTTGTCAGCCGGTACAACAACATGGCTAGGGACCATCGTCACCGCGCCTCTTGAAAGATTGACTCATTCGATTCAGTTCCTTCATAGCGTCGTTGCGTCAAGAGAAGTTGCTGGTTTCGCTGGCGTACACATTGAAGGCCCTTTTCTAGGAAATGCCCCCGGCGCACACAACACCAAACACATCGTTGCCTTTGACATGAAATGGATATCTGGCCTTCCACAGAGCATTCGAATGATGACCGTTGCTCCCGAACAAGATGATGCTGGCACTGCGATTCGCGCTCTATGCGATTTAGGAATCACAGTGGCTCTTGGCCATTCGCGCCCCACAAAGCAACAATTTGAAGACGCGGTAGACGCCGGTGCACGAATGGTGACTCACCTTTTCAACGGGATGAGTGGAATTCATCATCGTGACCCTGGTCTTGCATTGTGGTCGCTCACTAATCCCAAGGTGGCTGTCGGACTGATTGCTGATCTCGTACATGTGCAGACTGACGCTGTCGCACTGGCTTTTCAAGCAGCCGGCACCCGAGTGTGTCTGGTCTCTGACTCAGTGGCATGGATGCGTCCCGAGAACAGCGGCGGACGCATAGAGATCAAAGATGGAGCACCTCGCCTACCAGACGGAACTCTCGCAGGTTCAAGTACACCGCTTGGCGTATGTGTACAAAATGCAGTGCAGCAATGTGGCGTATCGCTCGACAGAGCTCTCGCTAGCGCAACGTCTGTGCCTGCAGACACTGTGGGTTTGACTGGGGTGGGACGAATACGAGTTGGTCAACCATCAGATATTTTGGCGCTCAGCGAAGACCTTTCCGTTCTGAAAGCCTGGCGCCGATTACCATCATGAGGTGACTTCTGTACTAAGCCCCGATCAAGACGACCTCGCTATTTCGATTATTCGAGGCTTAGCAATGGATGCCCCTTTGGCGGCAAACAGTGGGCATCAAGGAACTGCAATGTCGCTTGCTCCTCTTGCTCACGTTCTGTACAGCCGTATTTTGCGTCATGATCCCACAGCTCCAGACTTCATCGACCGCGATCGTTTAATTCTTTCAAATGGACATGCCTCAATTTTGCAATATGCAATGTTGTTTCTTTCTGGTTACGGTCTTGAGTTATCTGACCTCAAAGAATTTCGTCAATGGAACTCTGCAACTCCGGGGCACCCAGAAGTTGGACACACTGCCGGTGTGGAAGTAACGACCGGTCCACTAGGTCAAGGTTTTGCCAATGCAGTCGGAATGGCAATAGCCGAGTCTCATCTACGTGATGTTCACGGCCCCGATGTCATCAACCACCACACGTATGTAATTGCCGGAGACGGCTGCCTGATGGAAGGAATCAGCCACGAAGCCGCATCGCTTGCCGGGCACCTGAAACTGGATCATTTGGTGTGTATTTTCGACGATAACAAAATCACCATTGACGGAAGCACAGATCTCACTTGTAGCGACGACGCGCCTGCACGGTTTCGCGCGTACGGATGGAATGTAATTGAAGCCGGAGAAATAGCAGAAGATTGTGATGCAATTGAAAAGGTTTTGATTCAAGCCCGCGATCATAAAGGCGCACCAACTTTGGTTGTGCTTCGCTCTCACATTGGGTTTCCGTCTCCAGACCTCACAGACAAACACGAAGCTCACGGGAATCCGTTTACGGCACCTTTAGTCTCGGCAACTAAAGCGGTCATGGGTATTCCGGATGAATCTTTCTATGCCCCAACAGATTTCGTAAACGCCTATCGCGCCCACTGTCGAGAGAACGGAAAAACCGTTCATAGTGATTGGACAAAACGGACGAGCAGAATTTCACCTGCTCTGAATCCGAACACCTTTGGCGTCGCATCTAAGGAGCAAGTAGCTGCAGTTCTTCCTGTATTCCCAACTGATACCAAACTCGCGACACGTCAAGCATTTCAAAAAGTTCTGGAAGCAACCGGAAGCGCATTGCCGTTTGTTCTTGCTGGTGCCGCAGATCTCACAGGCAACACCGGAGCCAAACTTGTAGAAACATCCGCTTACTCTTCATCGAACCGATCTGGCAAGCAGATTTATTACGGTATTCGTGAACACGCGATGGGCGCAGCAATGGTCGGTATGGCCCTTCATGGTGGCGTATTGCCAGTCGGTGGCACATTCTTCGTCTTTGCTGACTACATGCGTCCCGCTATTCGATTAGCAGCGCTCTCACGAGCCCGTGTCGTTTTTGTCTTTAGTCACGACTCAGTGGGCGTAGGAGAAGACGGGCCGACACATCAACCTGTCGAACAACTTGCATCATTGCGTGCAATCCCCGGTTTGCAAGTTATTCGCCCTGCTGATGCAAACGAAACTGCACAGGCTTGGCTTATTGCTGCAACTCATGATGGCCCTACTGCTCTCATCTTGTCTCGCCAAACCGTGGTGGCACTGACAGATGGTTCGGCCGTTTCTGATGGTGCAGGGACAATTATTTCTACAGAGAAACCTAAAGCAATCATCATTGGTACGGGTAGCGAATTGTCTGTTGCAGTGGATGCTGCAGCATTACTCAACAGCGAAGGCATCTCAGTCAATGTTGTATCGATGCCATCATGGGAGCGATTTGCGCAACTTTCGAAAGCTAATCAAGACAAGATCTTGCCAAGATCAATACCTCGTATCAGCGTTGAAGCCGGAACAACGTTCGGCTGGGCAGCGTATGCAACCGACAGTGTCGGCATTGACCGATTCGGAGCAAGTGCTCCAGGCAACGTCGTGATGGCTGAACTCGGTATCACTGCTTCCCATGTAGCTGAAGTAACGCGTAAAGCGATTTCATAATGACTGATTTGTTGAAGAGACTCTCAGACGAACAAGGACAAAGCCCGTGGCTGGACAATCTTCAGCGTGGGTATCTCACTTCTGGCGCTCTTCAATCTTTGGTTGACAGAGGTGTCCGTGGTTTAACTTCGAACCCCACAATCTTTCAAAAGGCGATTCAAGGAAGTTCTGACTACGACGATCAGTTCCGCAGTGAGATCTCTAAAGGTTCATCCGCTAGAGAGGCCTATTGGGAACTGGTGTTACAGGACATTCACGGCGCTCTTGACGTTTTCGCCGACTTGTACTCACGCTCCAAAGGATCAGACGGCTTCGTGAGCGTCGAAGTAGATCCTTCGCTAGCTCATGATTCAACTGGAACTCTTTCGGCCGCTCGCCTTCTGCATGAACGCGTCAGCAGGCCAAATGTGATGATCAAAATCCCAGCAACTAAAGAAGGAATTCCAGCAATTCGTGAGATGATCGCTGAAGGGCGAAATGTCAATGTCACCCTGATTTTTAGTCTTGCTAGATATCAAGAAGTAATGGATGCTTACGTTGAAGGACTAGAACAGCGTTTGGCATCAGGGTCTTCAGTTTCTGGCATCGCAAGCGTCGCTAGTTTTTTCATCAGCCGTGTTGACAATGAGATCGACAAACGTCTTGATGCGCTCGGCACTCCGAGCGCGTTAGCTCTGCGGGGCACAGCAGCAGTAAATCAAGCTCGTCTGGCATACGCCGCGTTTCAAAAAACATTTAGCGGTCCACGATGGGAAGCTTTGCAAAAAGCCGGCGCGATGGTTCAACGTCCTTTGTGGGCATCAACCTCCACCAAGAATCCCACGTATCCAGACACCTTGTACGTCGACAGTTTGATTGGCCCAAATACTGTAAACACACTCCCTGATGCGACTTTGGAAGCATTCGCTGATCACGGAACAGTAAACCGCACCATCGACTCCAATTTGGGAATCAGTAAACGACAATGGGCTGAATTGGCTATGAACGCCATTGACGTCGACGAAGTTGCGTCCCAGTTAGAAGCTGAAGGTGTCGCATCCTTCATAAAGAGCTTTGAAGAATTGATTGAGGTGCTCGAAAACAAGGCCATCGGATTGCAATAACAAGTGACACAGACTCCTAATACGAAAAAGGCCATCGCAAGCCTGGCAGAGAGCTTCGAACAGTCATCTCGTTCGCCTGCCGATATTCGTCAACTCAACCGTCTCATAGCAACAGCTACGGAACTTGTGAACGGCGTGTCGTCGTCTCTTGACATAAAAATCGCTAGTTCTGCCATCGAAGAGATGAGCAGAGCATTCACGATGTTTGCTCCTTTTCGCAATGTCCGAAAGGTATCGATCTTTGGTTCCGCTCGAACCACTCCCGATAGCCCGATTTATTCTTTAACATCAGCGACAGCAAAGGCACTTGCTGCTCATGATTTTATGGTTGTCACCGGCGCTGGTCCGGGAATTATGGAAGCTGGGATGGTCGGAGCAGGTCGAGAAAACTCAATTGGTGTTTCCATTCGTTTGCCTTTTGAAACTGGCGCGAATTCAATTATTGCTGGCGATGACAAATACGTCAGCATGCGCTACTTCTTCACACGCAAACTGATGCTTGTCAAAGAATCGCATGCTTTCCTGTGCATGCCAGGTGGCTTCGGAACTCTAGATGAGACCTTTGAGCTCTTGACGCTTGCTCAGACCGCCAAATCAGTACCGGTGCCGATTGTCTTTCTCGAAGTGCCCGGGCATCCATTCTGGACGCCCCTTATGAATGCAATGGAACCACTTCTCTTAGATCACGGGCTTATTTCCCCGAACGATACGTCCTTGTACATGATCACAGACAACATCGAAGATGCCGTCAACGAGATTACGAACTTTTACCACAACTACGATTCCATCAGATTCGTCAACGACATCTTGTACATCCGAATGAAGAGGACCATTCCGGATGCTGCGTTTAAGGACATAGTGACAAAGTTTTCGCATTTGTCAGGCGACTCAGAACTTGTTCAGACAACTGCCACTCCAGAGGAAATTGCAGACAATGATCTCGTACATCTGCCACGCGTAGCTCTCAGTTATTCTGCAAAAGGTTTTGCTGAATTGCGTGGACTAATAGATGCGATTAATCAGTTCTAGTTGAACCGCAGCAGATGGATTGCCTTATCAACAGAACGCCTTGCTTGCGAAATCTTTTTTTCTAAAGGTGGGCGTTCCTTGCCACCTTGGCGAATCGCTTCCGATATCAACGCCATCGCTGCATCGTTTAATGCTTCGCTCGCTTGCTCAAGGTCGGAAATTATGCTCTCAATATCACTCACCGTGACACCCTTCTCAGATGACGAATAGGTGAATATTTTGCCACAGCGTTGACGGTTCGTGTGGTGAGGGTCTCTATGGCGTAGCGTTGCGTTGTGCTTAGAGAAGACCAACCCCACGAATGGATCAGTTTTGAAGATCCCGACGAGATGCGTACTTGGATGCTTGATGCAACCTTTTTACGCTCTAGTTACAAATGCATCTACGGCCAAGGATGTCAGGGAGTACTTGACGATTCATCCACTGAATTAATGCAGGGCTGCTGCTCTTTCGGCGCTCACTTTCTTGATGAGAAAGACTTTAAGAACGTCACGAAGTACGTAAAGAGACTCAAAGGTCGTCACTGGAAGAACAAAGACAAGGCCAAGGATAAGGGCTGGTTCTCTACAGACAAAGATGGCGAAAAGAAGACGCGCGTTGTTAACGGCGCTTGCATATTCCATAACCCTCCCGGCTTTGAGGGCGGAACTGGCTGTGCCTTTCATATCGCGGCTGTTGAAGCCGGAGAACGCCATATGGACTGGAAACCTGATGTCTGTTGGCAAGTTCCCATCCGACTAGAAGAACACATTGAGGATGGTGGCTATGTTGTCTCAACCATTCGTGAATGGAAACGACGCGACTGGGGTGAAGGCGGAGACGACTTTCATTGGTGGTGCACTGAATCATCTGACGCATTTGTCGGTAAAGACCCCACATACACGTTCTTCACAGATGAGTTAACAGAGATCATGGGCAAAAACGCTCACGCAATTTTGGTCAAGATGTTGTCGGCGCCAGTGGGTGTGCCACTGCCTCATCCAGCCCTTCGCAAGAAGGACTAGAGCTACGGGCTAGTTAGCCCTTTTTCGATGTCTTGCGGCGCTCTTCGATGCTGAGGCCGCGCTTACGAATGCGAATGCTCTTAGGAGTCACTTCTACAAGTTCATCGTCGCCGATCCATTCAATGGCGGTTTCGAGAGTGTGATCAACAGGTGCTGCCAATTTCGGACCATCATCATGACTGTGTGTACGAATGTTGGTCTTTTCTTTGGCTCGTACTGCGTTAACGACCATCTCTTCGCCACGTGCAGCTTCGCCGATGACCATTCCTTCATACACCTCAACTCCGGGTGCTACGAATAGCTCTCCGCGCAATTGAAGATTGTCCAATGCATAACCGGTTGTTGAACCAATACGGTCAGCAATCATGGCTCCACCCAAGCGGTGCGGAAGTTCGCCAACCCAGGGAGTCCAGCCGGCATGCGTCTGATGCAACAAAGCTGTTCCGCGGGTACTGCTCATCAACATTGATCGGAAACCGATCAGACCACGCGATGGCGCTTCAAACGAAACGATTGTGCGACCAGGATCTCCTGGCCGAAGATCTGTAACGCGTCCTTTACGTGGCGCAAGTCCTTGGGTAATGGTTCCGACGTGTTCGTCGGGAACATCGCATGTGCCAGCTTCAAGAGGCTCATGACGCTTGCCATTGATTTCCTTAGTAATTACTTCAGGTCGTCCAACCTGAAGTTCGAAACCTTCACGTCGCATGTTTTCGATAAGAACAGCAAGCTGTAATTCGCCTCGACCAGCGACACTGGTGACATCTGGTGAATCAGTGTCAGCGATTTTGATGGAAACATTTCCGAGAATTTCTTTTTGCAAACGATCGCGCAAATGGCGGCTGGTTACAAACTTTCCTTCACGTCCTGCATATGGAGACGTGTTAACACCAAAGGCCATACGAATTACTGGTTCATCAACTTCGAGACGTGGCAAAGGCGTGGTGACCGTGAGCGCTGAAATGGTGTCTCCCACTTCAACTTCTGGAATACCCGCCAATACAAACAAGTCCCCTGCAGAAATTGATTCAACTTCTGTTCGTCCGATTCCGTCAAACACGCTGAGCTGAGCGATACGACGCTTCAGTGGATTGCCGTCTGTGTCTTTACCCCATAGAGCAACGGTTTCGCCCTTTTTCATCACTCCGCTGTGAACGCGTCCGATTGCGAGACGTCCCAAGTATTCAGATGCATCAAGGTTTGTTACCAGTGCTGCAAGTGGGGCTTCTGGGTCTCCAGTTGGAGCAGGAACGGTGGACAAAATCGTGTCAAGAAGGCATGTCAGATCAGCATCAGGAGCCGGCATACCAATTCCCATCATGGCGCGACCTTCACGAGCAACGGCAGAGATAACAGGGAATGACAGTTGGTCGTCAGAACTCGCAAGGTCGAGGAACAATTGTTCTACTTCCACAAGTACTTCTTCAGGGCGAGCATCGCCACGATCGACTTTATTGATGACCAAAATAACTGGCAAGCCAAGACCGAGGGCTTTTGAAAGCACATAACGGGTCTGAGGCAACGGACCTTCTGCAGCGTCCACAAGAAGCACGATTCCGTCTACAAGAGCCAGTGCTCGTTCCACTTCCCCACCAAAGTCAGCGTGACCCGGCGTGTCAACGATGTTGATCAATGTGGTTCCGTAATTGATACGAGCAGCTTTAGCCAAAATGGTGATTCCGCGCTCGCGTTCCTGATCATCAGAGTCCATCACGCGGTCAATAACCGCTGCATGGGAGGCAAAAGCGCCTGTTGACCTCAACAGAGTGTCAACAAGAGTGGTTTTGCCGTGATCGACGTGCGCCACTAGGGCGACATTGCGTAAAGAGTTTGTCATGGGGGTATTTCGTTTTCTGACCGTTGAGACGGATTAATCGATGTCGTCTTCGGATTCGTCGTCGTCTTCGTCGAAGCGCACCCCGTAGCGCTCGGCAATTGCTGCATACTCATCGTCATCGGATGAATTCACCCGTGGTGAGTCACCAAGACCTAGGTCTGCAGCACTGGGGCCTGCTTGCTTCAATTTCCGCGCTTCTTCAAACCGGCGATGTCGACCTTTTTTCACGGTCGGTCTCCGAACATTTCATTGGCATAAATGCCTACTGGACAACCGAAACGAGTGTACAGGGCGGTGAGACAAAATGATGACTTTTGCCTCAGGACGACTCGATATCGACCAATTTGAGACCAGAACCAGCGCTTCCCGTAAAAGTCAGAGCTTTGCGTCCGGCAACCAGGTCCTCAATATCGCCACCTACGATTTCCTTACGCCAACCCTGGCGAAGACGAGCATCTGTTGCGCCGCTGAGAAGATCCACGATGTCTTTGCGAGTTGCGAGCAACCCAGCGTCAAGATCGCTTTGCTTTGCCAGTTCGGTTATCCAAGCAGAAACGAGAGTGACTGCGGGCCGTAAAGATTTTTCAAGATCGTCGCCCTCGCTAGAGGGGAAATGAAGATCTCCATCAACTGCGTCGTGCACTCCGGCCTGGATTGCATCAAGAAGTGCCTTCCCTTGAGCTCCATTTGCATGTCGATTATCTACACCCCTGCTCTGCAACAAATCATCTGCGGTCCGTGGTGCACGCTGAGCGACCCCGAGAACTGCAATATCAGACAGGACATGTCGCGGAGGCAAATCGAGATCCATGGCTCTCTCTTCGCGCCATTCAGCAACTGCACGTGCAACAAAACGTGACTTGCCTTTCAGGGTACGAACGTCTTTTACTCGCAACCACGCATCACGCGGGGCGTTAGGACCAGTGGGACGTGTGCGAAGTTCTTCGCACGCTTCTGCTGCCCATTCCATTCGACCTCTATTCGTAAGATCCGTGCAAATAATGTTCGATAATTCTGCAAGGTACGCAACGTCAGAGGCCGCATATCGCAACTGATCAGACGTTAGAGGCCTACGAAGCCAATCAGTGAGACGATCACCTTTCGGAACCACAATCTTCAACAGGCCCTGCAACAATGAAGCCAACGACGGTTGTGTGTATCCAATAAAGCTCGCACATAGTTGCGTGTCAAGAATGC
>CAEZXA010000003.1_pt1 | contig 26212 bp, 25 predicted proteins | sample 7265131 | NCBI WGS metagenome assembly CAEZXA01 (sample SAMEA6813896, study PRJEB35770) | uncultured Acidimicrobiaceae bacterium | biome: Freshwater; feature: Freshwater reservoir; material: water | place: Czech Republic | collected 2015-11-04 | depth 0.5m m
ATGCGTGTTGAGCATGAAGGCTCGTATGCATTGGTTGCATCGCGAGGCGGAGCTGCTGAAAACCCTGATTGGTATACGAACCTGATTGAAAACCCGAAAGAAGTTCTCGTACAGGACGGCCCTGCTCCATTTCGTGTCACAGTTCGCGAAGTAAAAGGTGATGAATACAACGTGTGGTGGGAACGTTCCGCTGCAGTATTTCCTCAGTACAACGAGTACAAGACAAAAACATCACGCATTATTCCCATATTGATTGCTGAACCTCAGTAAATATTCCTAGCCCGAAGAGCGAACGCGGACTGATTCAGGAATAGCGGTGCGCACGCGGGCAGAGCCAGGTTCACGCACCGTAAGTTGTCGAGTGGTTGCATTGAGTGAAAGTTTCCATCCTCCTTCATGTGCACATCGGTGGTGTTCGTTACACAGTGGAACCAAATTGGCCATGTCTGTAGTGCCGCCCAGATTCCAATACGCAATGTGATGTGGTTGGCACTGTGAGACGGGTATGTGGCATTGAGGGATAGCGCATGTTGTGTGCATGGATTCGAGAGCTCGTCGCTGATGCCGTGTTGCTAGTCGACTTGAACGGCCTACATCAAGAACAACTCCGTCATTTCCTAGAACTATGGGAATGATTTTCGCTTCACATGCGATTCGTCGAATAGTTTCGATAGGTACATCAATATCGGTACCTGTATGGACGAGAGAGTGTTTATGTACTCCTGACTGCAACGTTTTGAGATCGATAATGACGCTGACGTCGGCTCGGCCATATGCAGAAGCGATGGGTGCTGCTGAATCTGTGTTGGTGTCAATGACGAGGGCACACAAACTGAGGGCCCGAAGTTGATCGGGAGATCGTGATTCGCCATTAACGGTTCCTTCGTGAAAGAGCCGGTCGACTGCATTCTGCAAACGACCAACTATTTGTAAGCCAGATTCAGGGTCAAATTCTCCGCGCATGCACACCATGCCAGAATCCCGGTCGACCCAATGACGTAGGAACGTACGGCGACGTTGTTGCTCAAGTTGCGTGAGCCCAGAGTCCGAGTGAACCTGCTGCACGGCGCGGCGTACCGCACGGGCAAAATTGTCAGGTGTGGTGTGTGAAGCAACCATATTCATCCAATTTCCTTGAGTTGCAACTTTCTGTTTTTCAGAATCGGAAAGATGAGACATTGCGTGTGTGACTGCATCAACATGGGCGATAGACACGTGACCTGCTGTCAGTGCGGTTTCGAGCTGCGGGACCAAAGCCAAGGTGGATACTCGTGTTACGCCCCGTTTCGCTTCACTTCGAGTGATTCCACACGCAGTTGCGATGACTTGTGTGGGAATGACGGACGGTGATGAAGAAGCGAGCTCTTGCAAGCGCCTAGTGAGCACAAGTTTTTGTGATTCAACCCAGGACGTGACGTGAGCGAGGCCTTCAAGCGCGTGGCGTACAGATTCAGCAGTGAGGTGATCGACAGTGAGAGAGTCGATTTTTTCCACAATGGGGCACACCGTCTTGGCACAGATTACAACAGACATTAAACCTCGTTCCTGAGAACTCTGAGGCGGAAAACTGGGCGCAATGCCAATATGAATAGGGCTGACCTACCGACAATCACACAATAGATAGTGGGTGTGTCGCAGTTATGCTCCTGAACTTTCCATGGCATCTGATAATCCGGCGCGTAAACGTAATGGTTGTTCACGTAAGACCAGCGCAAGGAGGAAAGCAATAATCATGACGCCTCCGCATACCCAATAGATGCGGCTGACGCCCATGGCAAGACTGTCAACAACAGCTTGCTTTGATGCAAGGGGAAGCTTGCTGATTTGTTCAGGTGACCGAATAATTGATGATGCGTTATCAGCTACAAGGCTTGGAACTCTTTTTGGGATCTCGCTACGAATTGTCGAGTTCAACATTGTGCCAAAAATTGCTAATCCGAATGATCCGCCGAGAGACCGGAAAAACATCACAGTTGCTGTTGTTACTCCGAGGTCAGAGAAGTCGACAGCGTTCTGGCTTGCTATTGACGTTGTTGTGAAAACCGCCGCTGTTCCGAAACCAAGAAGAATCATTGGAAAGACAAGAAACAGATAAGAAGTTGACCCTGAGACTTGTGCAATTCCGATCAGTCCAATGAACGCCAGGACGCTTCCGATGATGGGGAACATTTTGTATTTGCCGGTCTTAGCGATCATGCGGCCAATTCCGAATGTGGCAAGAGTGACTCCGAGCATTTGTGGCAACGTACGCAATCCAGATTCAGTGGGTGATACCAAAAGTGAATCTTGAAAATACAAAGACAAGAACCCGCCAGCACCGAAAATGACAAACCCAGCTGCCATACCTAAGAATGTGCACGTTCGCACGACATCATTAGAAAAGAGGCGAAGAGGAATCATTGGTTCTTCAGCGCGTTGTTCCGCTTTGATAAACGCAATCAGGCCCAGAATTGCAATTGCTAAAAGAATAAGAACGTGCTGTTGGGTCCAGCCATGACGTCCTTCTTCAAGTCCAATCATGAGCGATGCAATGGTGAGCGACAACAAGCCGGCTCCCATGAAATCAAGTTTTGCTGTACGGCGCTTGAACGGAAGTTTGAGTGCGAAGTGGCATACGCCTGCAACAACAATGATGAAGGGAATATTGATGTAGAAAATCCACGGCCAACTGGCGTGATCAATAATGAGTCCTCCGATAAGAGGCCCAAGAACGGCCGAGCCAACAAATGCAAGTGTGAAATACCCCATGTATCTGCCGCGTTCACGTGGCGGAAGTACGTCGCCAAGAATTGCAAACGCCAATGCCTGAATTCCACCGCCGCCCATTCCTTGAAACGCTCGGGCTGCAATGAGTTGACCCATGGACTGTGATGCACCGCACAGAATGGATCCAACAAGAAAAATACCCATCGTCGTTTGGAAGATGAGTCGGCGCCCATACAGATCAGAAAGTTTTCCGAGCAGTGGAGTACTAATGGCAGACGTCACGATGTATGCGGTTCCAACCCACGCAAAACTTTCAAAGGCATTGAATTGACCGGTGATAGTGGGTAACGCGGTAGCAATGATGGACGTTTCCATGTTGGCCAACATGACCGCTAGGGCTAAGGCCCCAAGAACAATCCATAGACGTTTATTGGTAAATCCGGGAACCAATGTCTCTGTAGCCATGTTTTCACCGTAGCCCTCTTGATGCCCCAGGCATCAGACGGAGCTTTTCTTCTTGAATACGTATACAGAAATAGCCACATACGCTTTAGGTGTGACTACAGAATGGCTTCGGCCAACTCGTGAGGGTGCTCAGCGTTGCTGGTGGCCAGGTGATGATGAGCAATACATCGACTATCACGACACCGAATGGGGTCGTCCTGTTTCTGATGACACACGTTTATTCGAGAAGCTGTGTCTGGAAGGTTTTCAAGCCGGATTGTCATGGCTGACAATTTTGCGTAAACGTGAGAATTTTCGTCATGCATTTCACACATTTGACATGGATGAAGTTGCACGATTCTCAGAACGAGATATCAACCGACTGTTAGAAGATGCGGGCATTGTTCGCCATCGCGGGAAAATAGAAGCCACCATCAATAACGCTGGTCGTGCGTTAGACCTCATTGATGAAACCGGATCACTTACTGATTTCATCTGGGGCTTTGCACCGGACATTCCATTTGGTCGTGATGGTGAATCAACTCATGCATCAGGCGTTGCTTCAATTTCGCCGTCAGCTACTGCCTTGTCAAAAGAACTTAAAAAACGTGGCTGGAAATTTGTTGGTCCGACCACGGTGTATTCCTTCATGCAGTCAATGGGACTTATCAATGACCATGTCGAGGGGTGTCATGTGCGTGACGTATGTGAGACTGCGCGACAGTCAGTAGTTGCTAAGCGAAAGTAACTAACCGCGAGGGTTCAGAAGATCTTCAGCGTTTTGGCGCACTTGCCAGTCTTTATCTTCTAGTGCTCGCTGAAGAGCTGCTTCAACTTCGTCGCCTTCGAACGGTGCAAGGGCCAAAATGGCACGTCGACGCACAGCTGGTTTATCAGAACAGGCGGCAAGAATTGCAGAAAGACCTCGTTCGTCGCCAAGTGAACCAAGTGCAGCTGCGCACGCTTCACGCACGATTGCTTCTGTGTGCGATGTGGTGCGATCAATGAGTGCATTGATTTCAATATCAGACACTGATGTTCGTTCACCTAAACACCAGGCTGTCATTTCAGCAACAAAGATGTCCGAGTCGTCAAGACATTGATGAACGGATACGGCAGGGAACGTAGCTGCTAATTCGACGGCCGTTCTGCGTACTTCATTGTGCGCATCACGAATGAATGGCAAAAGTATTTCTTCGGTCAATGTTCCGATACGGGCAAGAGCTCGAAGTGCACTTGCACGCACCATGCCATCTTCATGAGTCAGAGCTGACAGTGCGATTGCGGTGTCGCCTGAAAACCCTGCGGCGATGACATCGAACCGAAAATTATCTGACATGACGGATTAGGCCCGAAGGAGCCCACCCACAAATTCAAATGCAATGGTGAAAAGAAATCCGAGAATGCAGGCGACGAGGGCTCCGAGGATGATGGCTCCACCTGAAAGATTGGCGATGGCACGCCATTTTTGCTCACGAGGAGGCTCGGTATAAAGAGGTGTGGGTTTATTGTCGACCCGCACCACTGCAGTACGTCGCGGCGTGGCAGGCTTCATGCGGTCGATAAATGCAAGCGCAAGAAAGGCGAGGGCCACCACCCACACCGCTCGGGCGCCGGCACCAGTAGCGGTGATTGCAAATATTGACGATAAAAAGATTGACGCACTCATGAACAACACAATCGTACCGCCAGCTCCACCGCGTCGTCCCGCATCAATGCGTGGGTTGCGAATTGCGTTGCCTCTGATCACCGTGTCGTGGTTGGTGTTGTTTGGCATTGTTGCCATGGCCGCTGTTCGTATTCAGCGATTTGAACTGGCTCCCGGTGAAGCCATGAGCGTTGCGCCACGAATTGATTTTTCAGCATCAAGTGCGGGAGGAACAGTGCCTGAGCGATTCCGCACGACAAACGGAATCAGATTCGTTACCGCATTCGGGGGCCAATTATCTATTTTGGACAGTGTTCTGGGCTGGATTGATCCACATGTGCAGGTCGACACATACAAAGAGAGATATGGAAGTGGTACTCCGAGCACCTCTCGACGTCTTGGGTTCCAAGCCATGATCGGTGCAAAACAAGTTGCCGAGTATGTGGCCATGAAGAAACTTGGACTTGACGTTGAGATATCGATGGGTCGCGTAGTGATTGAGGAACTTGTCTGTGACGGTGCACCCCAGAAAAATGCGGCGTGTACAACGCTTGATGTCGGTGAGACGATTACTCACTTCAACGGCATTGCGACACCAACGTTGGCTGAATTAGCTCAAGAGATGAAGACACACAAAGTTGGGGACACTGTTGAGCTGACTGTGATTCCATATGACGCAACGGCTACCACTCCTGATACGCAAAAGGCCGAGAAGCGCACCGTTCAGCTCATGGCCAACGTGAATGACCCCACGCGACCCATTATTGGGTTTACCCCAGCTGATACTCGAACAGTGTCGTTACCTTTCGAAGTTGACATTTCCACGACCGATATTGGGGGACCATCTGCTGGTTTAGCGTTCACTTTGGCATTGCTTGATGAATTAACAAAAGGCAATCTCATGGGTAAGACACGCGTGGCAGCAACGGGGACAATGAGCCAAGATGGTTCCGTTGGTGCAATTGGGGCTCTCGAACAAAAGGCAGTCGCCGTCAGAGATGCTGGCGCTGACCTCTTTATAGTTCCCGCTGGTCAATCAGCTGATGAGATGAAGAGCGCACGACAAGCAGCCGGTTCGGGCGTCGAGATAGTGCAAGTGAAATCGTTAGATGAGGCACTCGCTGTGCTTCGGAGCCATGGCGGGGAAGCGTTACGCGCCACCAGTGCCTAAGGGGCCTGTGGATAATGCCACCATTTGGGTAGTCAAGAGTCGTACTGTTGAAGCCTAATGGCTATCTCTTTTTCCCGACCCGATCCCTCATCGCCTGCAGCGGTGGGTTCGGCTGCGTTTCCCACCAACCGTCGTGGGTTCGATCAGGCTGAAGTACGTGATTTTCTCAAGATGGTCTCCGCCGAAATGGCACGCCTCCAAGAGCGGGAACGTTTCTTAGAAAGCGAAATGCGGGCGATGCAAACCCGCGGATTGTCGGCTCCGGGACGCCTCGATGAAGAGACCGTCACCACTCTTCTTGGCGAGGAAGCTGCACGAGTTCTTACTGCTGCACGTGACGCCAGTACGCAAATTCGTGACCGTGCAGAAGAGTCAGCAACTCGACTTGTAAAAGACGCCGCAGAAGACGCGGTACGTATTCGTGAAGCTGCAGTTCTTGAAGCTGCGCGTATTCGCGAAGACTCCGGCGCTGATGCTGAATCTGAAATCGAGATGGCAAAGCAACAAGGCCGCGACATGGTGAACGAAGCGCGCGAGTATCGCGAAAAAGTTCTGTCGGAATTGTCACGCCGTCGTGATGCTGCTCGTTCCCAAATTGAACAACTTCTTCATGGTCGTGATCGTCTCATGAATGCATTTGAACGCGCACGTATCGCAAGCGAAGATGTCATTGGTGGGCTCACAGAAGCCCACGATGAGCCTGAATTCATTGTCGATTTGTCGCCTACCACTGGGCCAGTCCCGATTATCAATTCTGAGCATCCTTCAGTCAAAATGTTTGACCGCGAGGAAGCTGTTATTGAAGAAGAGATAGTCGAAGTGGAATCGGCGAACGTCGTTATCTTTGACCATGAGTCTGAAGTCGAGATCGTAGAAGTTGAAGTCGTCGAAGAAATTGAAATAGTTGAAGTACTTCATCCAGTTCATTCGCCAGCCGAAGTAGTTACAAGTGTTGACGAAGTGGCTTCTCCTGAACCAACAGAAACAACACAAACAAATGTTGTGTCTTTGTTCGGACGTGGTCGGCGCTCACATGACATGCCAGAAATTGTCGTGGAACCAGAAATCGTTAACGAAACTGTTGAAGAAATAGTGGAAGCTGTTGTCGCTCCGACCCGTAAAAAGGACGTTGCGGAAGTCGATGATATTTTCGCCAAATTACGGGCAGGTAGCACTGCTGAAGTTGCTGCTAAGGCAACACAAGTAGCTGAAAAAGTTGTGGAAGAAAAACCAGTAGCAAAGAAGCCTGCTGAGAAAAAAGCCAAAGCAAAGCCCGCTGTTCCGGTTGTTGATCCGGCACGATTTGAAGAGCGCAACGAGGCATTGTCGCCAGTTGTCGTTGCCATGGCTCGCAAATTGAAGCGTGTGCTTGCTGATGAGCAGAACTCCGTTCTCGGACATGTTCGGGCAAAGCGCTCATCTCTTGACATTGATGCGATCTTTGGAACAGAGGCAGAACATGCTGCGCGCTATGCAGTAGCGGTCACAGACGACACGATGGCATCAGCGAGCGCAGGTGCCAAATCTGTAAAAGCTGCTGGTGGTTCAAGTCGTCGCGTGACTCAAAAAGCCATAGCCGAGCACGCACACGCCGCGATTACGGCAGGTCTTGTCGCCGGATTCCGTGAGGATGCGCGAATTGCAATCGGTGAAGCCGAAGGCGACCGTGATGTATTACTTGGACTACTGCGTGACGTCTATCGCACATGGAAGACCGAGAAAATGGACACCCACGTGGACGATATTGCGTGTTCTTCTTACAGCCGAGGCGCGTACTTAGCCCTCGAACCTGGCAGCAGCATTACTTGGATGGCCGAGCCCGATACCAATTGCTGCAGCGAGTGCGCAGATAATTCATTAGGTGGTTCTGTCGTGCGTGGCGATGATTTCCCGACGGGCCATAGTCATCCACCAGCTCATGCTGGCTGCCGATGCCTTGTTTGCCCCGTTCAGGACTAGCGTCCTGATGCGTGCGTAACTCATCTGACCTTCCCCCCGGCGGCCCTACTGGCCCAGTCTTTCGACTTCCTAATTTTGGCAAGCCATCGCGTGGACGAATTGTTGTCTCGATAGTCGTCGGACTCGTCCTATTGCTGATTTTCAGCGCAAAGGCGATGTCTTCTTTTTATGTGAACGTGTTGTGGTTCAACAGTGTTGGTCGTAGCGATGTCTACTGGGCAATGTTGCGCAGCAAAGCAGAATTAGTAGCAGTCTTTACTGCAGGTTGTTTCGTTTTTCTCTGGGTCAACTTATTGTTGGCTGATCGGTTAGCGCCGTTGACTTTGCCGAATACGCCTGAAGATCAAACAGTTATTCGCATTCGAGAAATAACAGCAAAGAGCCGTGGGAAATTACGCATAGCTCTTGCTGCGCTTATTGCAATCATGTTGGGTCTTCCTGCATCGAGTCAATGGCAAGAGTGGACCATGTTTCGCAACCGTCAGGCTTTCCCAGTGGGTGACCCGTTGTTCAAGGCAAACGTCGGCTTTTATGTTTTCAGATTGCCATTCGCTCAATTTGTTGTTGCATGGTCATTCGGGGCACTGGTCCTTGTCACCATCATTACAACGGCTTTCCATTTCATAAACGGAAGCATTCGTCCACAAGATCGTGTACAACGAGTCACGTCTCAGGCCAAAGTGCATTTGTCGGTACTTCTCGCAATCGGCACCCTTTTACGTGCAGCAAATTACTGGCTGTCTAAATATGAACTCACATCGTCATCTCGCGGAGTTGTTCGTGGCGCTTTGTACACAGACGTGAACGCACAACTTCCTGCACTTAACTTGATGATTCTTGTCTCGCTCGCCGTTACTGCATTGTTGCTCTGGAATATTCGACAGAAGGGCTGGAGACTCCCGGTTCTTGCCATCGGATTATGGGTTGTCGTTGCGTTGGCTGTTGGCACGTTGTATCCCGCAATTATTCAACGATTTGTTGTTCAACCAAACGTCAGTACGCGAGAATTGCCATTTATCCAGCGAAACATTATTGCTACAAAGACGGCAATGGGAATAGCTGATGTCACACGACAAGACACAACGTTTTCCTCTATTAGCACTGCAGACGTCACGACCAATGATGCAGCACTTCGCGATGTTCGTCAGCTTGACCCAGGTCAAATGCTTGATCGCTTTGCATTAGACCAAGGCCAAACTTCGTTCTACACGGTGAACGATCTAGACGTTGACAGATATTCAGTTGATGGCCGAGTTCAGCAAGTATTGGTTGCCGCGCGCGAACTTAATCCGGCAGGTATTCCAAACCGCACGTGGGTATCTCGGCACCTGATTTATACACATGGTTGCGGGGTCATTGCAGCCCCCGCCAGTTTGGCAACAGAAGATGGTCGTCCGTCATACATAGACCTGAAAGTCACCAAGCCACAAATTTATTTCGGTGATCGACTCGGCGAATATGCAGTTGTGAAGACATCTCAAAAAGAACAAGCGTGTGCCGGCGGAAACGAAACATCCTTCGTTGGTAACGGAGGAATCAAGTTCAACAGTTTTGTTCGTCGCGTTGCTCTGGCAGTGAATTTCGGAGAGTTCAACTTGTTTGGCTCAAACTTGATTACGCAAGATTCACAAATTTTGTTGCAACGAGATGTTCGTTCGCGCGTAGCAAAGATTGCTCCGTTTCTTCATCTTGATGCTGACCCGTATGCAGTAGTAGTTGATGGCCAGGTGAAATGGGTCGTTGATGCCTTCACCACGACAAATCGCTACCCGTATGCAGAAACTGCGAACGTTTCTCAACTCACAGCCGGCAGCGGTTTAGATCATTCGTTTAATTACGTTCGTAACAGTGTTAAAGCAGTTGTAGATGCGTATAGCGGTGAAGTCACGTTGTACTTGATGGATACAAAAGACCCGATTGCCCGCATGTGGAGCAAGGCGTTTCCAAATTTATTCGCGAAAAAATCGACAGTGTCGGCAGCGCTAGCTGAACATTTCCGTTACCCAGAAGATTTGTTCCGAGTACAGACAAATATGTTTGGTCGTTACCAGTTTGACGATGCAACATTGTTCTTCAATCGTGACGCAGCTTGGAGCGTTGCACAGGCACCAGCTAATGCTCCGGAAACAGCCACAGCGACTTCATCGCTTGGTTCAGCAGCAACTGGAGTTGCGCCAATTGATTCAATCAATGCGTCTGATTCCAATGTTCAGAGATTTACGCCGTACTTCTCAATTTTCCATGAGCCAAATGCGGCAACCGATGTCGGTCAATTTTCAATGATTCGTCCGTTTGTACCGTTTTCGGCCGATGACAGTCGTAAGGAATTGCGATCATTGATGGTGGTTTCTAGTGAACCTAAGACATACGGAAAAATCACGGTGTATGACATCAAGACGCCACTACCAGCTGGTCCTGCAACAGTGTCTGCGCAATTTGAAAGCGAACCAGCAATCTCTCAAACGATTACTCCACTTGATCAACGTGGGTCACGTGTCACCTATGGTGATTTACAACTCGTTCCGGTTGGTAAGGGGCTCGTGTATATCCGCCCAATGTTTGTGCAGCCAGATGGCAACGACAGGCAAGTATTTGTTCGAAAAATTCTCGCGGGCTACGGCGATCGTTCTGTCATTGGTGACAGTTTGACCAGTGTGATTTCACAATTGTTCCCTGGCTTTAACTTGGATCTCGGAGACCGAGTGGGTCGGGCTTCAAGCACGCCAACTACAACAGTGCCAGGCAGCCCAACCACAAATGCGCCTGCTGCAGGTACAACACCTGCAGAACTATTACGACAAGCTGAAGCTCTCTTTGCTCAAGCAGATGCTGCATTGGCGAAGTCGCCACCAGATTTCTCGACGTACCAGACCAAGTTGTCGCAGGCTCGCGGGTTAGTGCAGCAAGCTCTGGCAGCTGTTAAGGGCTAAATCAGACAGGGTTTCGCAACAGCAATTTGTTGGCAAGCGCCGCAAGATCTTGGCGGAATGTGATTTCATAACGAGCTTGTTCGTTCGCAAGTCGCACTTGGGTTGTCTTGAGTGCATCCATCATTTCAGCGACGCCTGAATCTTCTGCGCGCTTGGAAAGTTCTTCAATCTCGGTACCAAGTTCATGTAACTGGCGCGACAGCTCAGAACCCATTCCTGAAACTCGTGACTCAATGCCTGCAAGTCGCTCGACTGTGGAGCGCGATGCTTCTCGCTCTGCTGCCAATGCGTTCATTTGTTCGCTCATTTCGGCCCGCAATGAAGCAATTTCTGCTTGCAATGCCTCTACGGCCTGCTGGGTCTTTTTATTTCGGGCAAGCATGGTGATTGCGTTAATCCTAAGCATTTTGGGTGAAGTTGTGAGTGAGGCACTCGCCTTGTACCGTAATGCTTCAACTACATCGCGGGGTGGAGCAGCCCGGTAGCTCGTTGGGCTCATAACCCAAAGGTCGCAAGTTCAAATCTTGCCCCCGCCACTAATACAACAAGTCTAAAATCCCAGCCTCTCCACAGAGGTTGGGATTTTGGTTATCTGGCTACTTGCAGGCTTCCAGTTCGTACATGGGGACTCCGTTAAGCGGAACCCACAGGCCGGCGCCCACTTGGCGAAAGTACTTCGAAAGATGTCCTCGGTACCACTGTGCAGATCGTTGGTACACCTGAAGGTCTGTGGCATCTTCATCGACGATGTTTTCGTAGTCCCATTTCGTTGGTAACTCGAGGTACATAACGTGGCGAGTAGCTGCAGACAGATTTTCAAATGCTTGCACTACTGATGCGTTGTCGAGATACTGCAACACGCTGTGACACACCACTAAATCAAATTTTCCACGAGGACGCCACGAGGCAATGTCGCGGCGCTCGTGGTTCCATGTTGCACACGCATGTTCACTGACATCGATAGAACGAACAGAGACGTTGGGGTAGGAGTCGTGATACCAATCACGCCACATTCCCATTCCGGAACCCACGTCTAAAACAGAAGCGATACGTATATCCCACCATGCGGCGAGGTGATGAACAGCCGTTGCGAGGTGGGCAATTCTCTCGTAGTCGTGGGCGCCGTTGTCTCCGTAAAAGCGCTGGTAGTACGCAGTATCAAATTTGAGCATTGTTGTACGTTAGGACGCAGTCCCACGTGACACCCAAACATCGACGCTCACATGAGTAGTGGGTGTTGCATTGGCAGCTGTTTGCCAGACAAGGGGGGTCATGGAGAACAAGTCGCGTGCAGCTTCAATTGAGAGGTCGAGATCAAATTGAATTCGTTTGGCGTGTTGGGCCTGTACTGGTGGTTCGCTTCGGCGCTCTTCTCGTTCAAGAATGGATTGGTCGCGCTGTGGGCGCATCTGTTGCAGATGGTGGGGTCCTGGGGTGACAGTGACCCAAGTGCCGCCTGGTTGCAGTACGCGCTGAAATTCCTCAAATGAGTGTGGTGAAAAAACAGAAAATACTGCTGCACATGAATGGTTCATGATGGGCAATCGAAAAGCTGAAGCCACAGCACACCGTGCAGTGGGAATCAATTTATTGGTTAATTGGACTGCCTTTTTTGCAATATCAATGGCGTACTTTTCTGTGGCATCGATATGTGTGAGGTAAAACCCTTCGCCACATCCGACATCAAGAACTGGACCATCGATAACACCGAGCGATTCTTTTAGTGCAGTTGCGATTGGCATGTATGAATGTGTTGCGAAGAATCTGCGCCGGGCAAGTAATGATTCTGGAGTGTCGCCAGATGTCGTGGCCGTTGGTAGTCGTCCTCCAACAATCAGATTGATGTAACCCTCTCGAGAACGATCGAAAGAATGACCGTTTACGCAGTGAGCCTCGTGTTGAGCGAGTTTCAATTCCGTTGAACAATGAGGGCAAGAAAACACCGCGGATTCCTCAATGTGCTCGGCCATGGGGGAAGTCTGGCACCGCTTTTCAGATATTTGCGTATTTATCGAACTATTCAATATCCCCGTGGCTGGTATCTGAGGTGTTCTCACTAGCCTGTACACGGCAACAACCCGAAAGATGGCCACAATGACCGGAAATTCAGTATTTCGACATCAGCATGCTGGCGTTCTAAGTGTTGCCTCAGTTGATGCTCCAAATATTGTCACGTCCGATTGGATCGACGAACAATTAGCAGAGGTGTATCAGCGCAACGGCTTGAGGGCTGGGCTACTTGCCGGACTTGCAGGGGTTGAAGAACGTCGCTGGTGGGATGCAGATGTGTCGTTTTCTGATGCTGCCGCGTTGGCTGGTCAGTTAGCAATCGAAAAAGCCGGCATTGATCCGTCACAAATCGGAGTGCTGATTTCTACGTCAGTGTGTAAGGAACACCTTGAACCTTCGGTCGCATGTCTTGTGCATGAACGATTGAAATTGTCATCATCCTGCTTGAATTTTGATATTGGAAATGCATGCCTTGGGTTTGTTAATGCGATGCACCTTGCTGCAACCATGATTGATTCTGGGTCAGTTGAGTACGTGCTGATTGTTGATGGCGAAGGAAGTAGGCGCACGCAAGAAGCAACACTTGAACGTCTCCGACAGCCAGACTCAACTGCACTTGATGTGTTTTCTGAGTTTGCATCTCTCACTCTTGGTTCCGGTGCTGCAGCAATGGTGATGGCTAGCGCTAATCGTCATCCAGAGACTCATCGTCTCATTGGGGGCATGGCTCGCGCGGCTACGCAACATAATTCTTTGTGTGTCGGAGATCTTGAACGCATGACAACTGATACTCATGGGTTGTTAGTGGCAGGTCTTGACTTAGCTGAAGAAGCTTGGACAGAGGCTCTTGTCGACTTCGATTGGAGTGCAGGCATTGATTGGTACATCTTGCATCAGGTAAGCAAAGTGCACACCACGATGTTGTGTGATCGTCTTGGTCTTGATTCCACGAAAGCGCCAATTACATTTCCGCATTTTGGAAACATTGGACCTGCAGCAATTCCCATCACGCTGGCAAGTGTGCAAGACAAAATCAAGCCAGGTGAGCGAGTGCTGTGTCTCGGAATTGGCTCAGGCCTCAACACCAGCGCACTTGAGATTCTCTGGTGAACAAGGCCAGTCCGCTCGATGCCACATTGGCTTCGTTCGGACTTGACCCTTCGTGGTCGCGCACTCTTGAAGTGCCAAGTCATGATGGTGCAGTTCATCGGTGGCATCTGCTTGAGAAACCAGGGACTAGTGACAAAGCGCCGGTGGTGTTGTGTTTGCACGGCAACCCCACGTGGTCGTTCTTGTGGTCACGACTTATGCATGAACTCGGTGATGAATTTCGAATAATTGCACCAGACCAATTGTCAATGGGTTTGTCCGAGCAGGTGGCATCGCGGTCGTACCGTGAACGCGTTGCAGATCTTTCTGACTTGATTAATGCGCTGCATGTATCTGCACCAATGTGGTTGGTGGCTCAGGACTGGGGCGGCGCAATCGCTATGGGGTATGCAGTTGCGCATCCAGAACGCATTGCAGGGTTGGTGTTATCGAACACTGGAATCGCAATTCCGGTTAATCGTCGCGCACCCATGTTGATTCGGTTAGCAGCGGCAACTGGTCTTCATCGATTCGTTACGAAGAACACACAAATGTTCGTACGAGGCACGCCATTGCTTCCGGGGCGAGGAATCACACGCGTGCAGCGTGATGCATTGGCGTTTCCGTACCGACGCAGACAAAGCCGTCATGGTGTTGCTGACTTTGTCGCTGATGCTCCGCTGAATGAAAAGCACGTGTCTTTTAGAGATATTGCACATGTTGCTGAACAACTGCCGAACCTAGACATCCCGGTTCGTTTGGTGTGGGGTTCGCGAGACCCTGTCTTTAATGACGATTTTGCTCACGATCTAATGAACCGATTTACCAACGTGGCACTGCACCGCATTGCCGATGCAGGACATCTAGCAGTTTTAGAAACATCAGTTGCACCTTTGGTGCGCGCAGCTATCGAAGAACAGGCCGTGGATTCACCTGTTCCTTTGGCAGAAAGAAGTGAGAATGAAGTTGCGACCCTGTGGTCTCAAATTGATCACTGGAACAATGTCAATGAAATAGCTATCAGCGATGCTGCTGCAGATAGTTCTGTTACTCGGCCTGAGTTCGCAGCTCGCGTAGCAACGTATGCCGAAGAACTGCATCGACGCGGAGTACTCCATGGTGACCGCATTGCAATATTGGTGTCGCCAAGTATTGACCTCATCGCAGTGGTGTATGCCTGTTGGCGCATAGGCGCAGTTGCAGTCATTGCTGATCGGGGGCTTGGGCTTCGTGGGTTACGCAATGCTGTTCGTGCATCTCGAGTGAAATTCGTTATTGGCCCAGTACGAGCTGGTGCAGCAGTGCGTGTGTTGCGATGGGCCCCGCGATCAGTCTTTATCCGGTTAAACACATTGGCTTCAGCTCCGGTGGTGTCATTAGTTGCTGATGTCACTGCACCTGAACCACGCCCAGATGATCTCGCCGCTGTGCTGTTCACTTCCGGAGCTACCGGCCCGGCAAAAGGCGTGCGATACACACATCGTCAGTTGTATGCACAGCGTGATGCACTGCAAAGAACGTACGCCATAACTCCGCACGATAGTTTCGTAGCTGCTTTCGCACCGTTTGCGCTGTACGGACCTGCGCTTGGTATCGCAACTGGTCTTGCTGATATGGATGTCACATCTCCCAGCACTTTGACCGCATCTGCACTCGATGATGCATGTAGGCGAATCAATGCAACCATGGTGTTCGCATCACCTGCTGCATTGGCAAACGTTGTTGCAACAGCAACTGACAGTTTGACCCACTTACGAAATGTAAGACTTGTTATGTCCGCAGGAGCACCAGTTCCTATTAAGACGCTGCACAGCATGTCTGCACTCTGCCCAGATGCGCAACTGCATACTCCTTATGGAATGACCGAGATGCTGCCAGTAGCTGATGTTTCGCTCGACCAGTTAGTGCGCATCGGAGACGGACAAGGAGTCTGTGTTGGTCAACCTGTTGAAGGATGTGAAGTTCTTGTAGACACTTTGAATTCTGAAGTGATGGTGTCAGGGCCTTGGATGTCAGCAGGATATGACTCGTTGTGGTTTACCGAATACAGCGCGCGACCTGTTCATGTGTCGAATGGGCAAGCAACTAAATGGCATCGAACGGGAGATGTTGGACATCTTGATGGTGAAGGCAATCTGTGGATCGAAGGGCGCGCAGTTCATGTCATTCACACATCTCACGGGGCTGTAGCTCCCGTGCCATTAGAAGTTGCCACGGAAACGCTGCCAACAGTTGTTCGTGCAGCAGCAGTGGGCGTCGGCCCCATTGGGGCGCAGCAGATAGTTGTCGTTGTGGAATCAAGCAATAACGAGAATGGGCAGGCGAGCGCGCAACTATCTCGCGACGTACGCACGGCGCTGTTTCCTCAGGCAATAGCAGCAGTATGGACCACGAAGCATCTTCCTGTTGACATCAGACATAATTCTAAAATTGATCGAACAGCTGTGAGTCGTGAAATGTCACACCTTCTGTCAGGACGAAAGAAATGAAAGTTCTGGTCACGGGCACAGGCAGCATGCTTCTTCGAGGAATTGCTAATGAACTCATCAATCGCGGAGATGAAGTGGTGTGCCTACAGCGTCGTCCCGCAGATGCAGGCATAAACCAGAACTCCAAACATGTCTCGGCTGATATTCGTGATGTTGAAGCGGTGACTAGTGCGGCATCTGGCTGTGACGCCATCATTCACGGCGCTGCGCGAGTTGGAATTGTGGGGAAGTGGCACGACTTTCAGACAACAAACGTGCAGGGTACGGAGAATGTAATTACTGCTGCGAAAAAACAGAATGTATCGCGGTTGGTATTTGTCTCAACTCCGTCTGTTGCTCACACAGGTCAATCTTTGGTGGGTGCACCGGCTACCCCAGCCACAATTGGTCGAAAGAGCTCCTTCTATGCAGAGTCAAAGGCAATAGCTGAACGCATCGCACTAGATGCGAACAGTGAGCACTTAGCTGTTCTTGCGATTCGTCCTCATTTGGTATGGGGACCAGGTGATACTCAACTCATCGGACGTATTGTTGAAAGAGCCTCAAACGGACGATTAGCGATTATTGGTAATGGCAATGCATTGGTAGATACCACATATGTGGATAATGCGGTCAGTGGACACGTGGCGGCACTCGATGCGCTTCATGTCGGCGCGAATTGTGCTGGAAAGGCGTATGTACTTTCAAATGGTGAGCCACGTACCGTGCATGAATTATTCAGATCAATCTGCAGTGCGGTAAATCTGCCATATGAACCGCGCCATATCCCATTAGCTACGGGGCTATTGCTTGGGTCCGTTGTTGAACGTGTGTGGCCGTTACTTCGGTCGTCTGAACCACCAATTACACGGTTCGTTGCAGAACAACTGGGAACTGCACATTGGTTTGATCAGCGTTCATTCCAGAACGATTGTTCTTGGACGCCGCTCGTTACTTTAGATGAGGGATTTTCTCATCTTGCACAGTGGTTTGCCGCGCAATAGATGGTTCTAAATTTTGTAGACCAATGATGCAGTTGCACACAGCTTGCCACTGGTGGCTCCTCGAACTTCTGCACGACAGAAAGCAATTGAGCGACCGCGTTTCGTTATCCACCCTTCGCACACAGCGTCTTCGTTAGCGACAGCCGATAGATATTCGACATTCATGCTGATGGTGAGGAATGAACCAGACATCACGGGTCCACCTACTGCAGGGACAACTGTTGTATCAATCAGGCTTGCAATTGCTCCACCATGCATGATTCCGGCTGGTTGATTCATTTCCTGTCGTGCGGGAAGACGCATGCGCGCATAATCAAGCTTGATCTCTTCGACAACGAACCCAAGATAGACCGCAAAATTTGTGTCTTGCTCCCATCGGGGGAACTGTTGCCAGAAAGCTGATTGCTCTGCTGTCAGCGGCTGGAATTGATCGGCAATCATTTTAGAGTGAGTAGACGCGAGTAGCAGTGCCGCTGAACATGCTGTCTTTTTCAGATTCAGAAAAAGAAGCTGTCATTTTTTTGAATGCGTTCCACAGCACGGTGTACGAGATGGACCAGCGGTCGACAGGAAAGTTTGATTCAAACATGCATCGATCAGGGCCGAAGCATTCAATTGCATGGTCGTAGTAGCGCTTCTGCACCGCGATGAATTCATCTGATGTAGGGGGAGAATCAGCAGTGTCCCAACCAAAACCGTTATCCGGCATTGCGAGTCCACCGAGTTTAAGAACAACGTTTGAACACTGCGCGATAAGAGCAAAGTCTTTCTTCCACTGTTCAAAAATCTCATTGCGCTGAGACGCGTATGGACCAACACCAAGAGGAGTTCCGAAATGATCAAGAATCATTGTTGTGCTTGGCACAGCACGAGCTAATTCAAGAAACTCTTGATTCTGGTAGTGGTAGTGCCACGTGTCGTATGTCAGTCCACGAGCCCCCAGTGTTGCAACGCCTCGACGAAAATTTGGATCCTTATAGAGGTCTTTAGGTGCGCGACCAGGAATTCGCAGAATCTTATGATCAATAGCGTGTGAGAGCGCATCGCGGATTCCTCGCAATAGGCCACCACCAGCAACTTCGTGTGCATCAAGAATCGCAGAAAGGTCATCTCGACGGAGGTCTGCATGAGCAACGATTCCAGAAATAAGATGTGATGGGTCACGTCGTGCTTCAGCTGCGACAAACTCAGTCTCGCCTAACGGGGCTAGGTGATCAGGTCCGTCTGTTCGGTAACTTGCGCCGCACTCGATGAATACAGTTTTTACGATGTGATGGCCGGCGTCTGTGTCTCCGTGCAGTTCGTTCAGTCCATAGGGCAGAGCGCCACCCTCAGGCCACAGATGGTGATGTGGGTCAACGATTGCGCGAAGGGGGTCAACGATGTCTTCTTGGACTTGGTTAAGCCACTCGGTAGTGCCTGGAATGAAGTTGCTCATAGGAAAGTTCTAGTACCTTGACCTGTGATTTCACATTGTTGGGGTTGAACAGATGCCCCTGACACCTTTCTTGTCGTAAAACAAGGCAAAATGGACACCGATGTTGACCGCCCGCCGTCTGAATACCTATGTCTGTGTTTTGTCGCTTCTATTGGTGATTCTCGTTCAACAAGTTGTGGCATGGGGTTGGTTGTCAGACCTTGATGAATCAGCGGGAAATACGGCAAAAAAACTTCGAGCATCTCAGGACATTTTTTCTGTGACGGTGATGTTTGGATTGCGCGGAATCATCTTGACGGTCTGTCTTCCAGTACTTGGGTGGTTGTCATGGAAACGAAAATCCTGGGTACCTATCGCAGGGTTTGTATTAGTGCTGCTTTTTGAAACTGGAATAGCTGGGGCACTAAAGATTGCGATTGGTCGAATATTTCCGTATCAATTCGACGATTTCTTCTACAGCATGTTGGTAAACGTTGATGAGAAAGCATTTCCATCCGGGCATGCGGCGAATTCGGTAGCGCTATGGGGGTACATGGCGTGGTATTTCACCTGCGCCGGAACGATAGCCAGACGAATTGCGGTGTCAGCAGTAGTGGTAGCAAGTTGCACTGTTGTTGTGTCGTCGTGGCTGATCAGAACACATTGGCCGACAGACCTGATAGCGGGATGCATCATTGGTTGTATCGCACTTCTAGGTGTGATTGGTTTGTATACGGCTCTCGGTCTTAATCCTGAGGCCAGGATTCACCACTCGCCAAAAGTTCATCGCGAAACTGCGGATGCGCAATAGCTGCTAACGCATGTGCGCGTTCGCGAATAGTACGACCTTCTAATTCGGCAACACCAAATTCAGTAATAATCGTGTCGACTTGATGGCGTGGGGTACTAACAACGCTTCCTGAAGGAAGAATGCCCATGATGCGACTTGTGAGTATGCCATTGACCATTGTGGTGGACGGCAAACAAATCAGACTTCTGTCAGACGAATCAAGCCCTGGCCCGGATACAAAATCTTCATGCCCGCCAACGCCGCTGAACTGTGTTCCGCCGATTGTGTCGGCAACAACTTGACCCGCAAGGTCAACGGCGAGCGCTCCATTGATGGTGACCATGTTGCGATTTTTTGCAATGAGTTCTGGCGAGTTCACAATCCGTACGGGCAAGAACCGCACGGCATCGTTGTTGTGAAGCCATGTGTACAGCTCTGGGATTCCCGCAGCAAACGTTGTAGGCGAGAAGCCGTCAAATTCAGTTCCCTTTTTGTTTGTAACTTTCCCCGCCTGATGTAAGCGCATGAGGCCAGTAGTGAACATTTCAGAGTGCACACCAAAATCTCCCATGTCACTTGCAGCGAGCGACAGTGCAATCTGATTCGGAATACCGCCGATGCCAGTTTGTAATGTGCTCCCAGAATGTATGAATGAAACGGCGATGTCTGCAATGGTGCGTTCAGCTTCAGTGGGTTCTGTGTCGGCCAAATTCAGTGGCGTGCGGTCTGATTCGACGAGACAATCAATTGCGTCTACATGAATGCGATGCTCATGTGGTGCAACACCGAATGTGCGCGGGAAATGTTCGCTCACCTCTACAAGAAGTATTCGTTCTGGGTCAGCACTTGCTCGATGTATCTCATCAACAGTTGCGCCGGCATGAACGGACAAACTGACCCACCCGTCAACAGGCAGAGAGCCGGCAGTGGCCATGATGCGCGGGCGCATTTTTTCAAGAATTGGTGCAAAGCGGCGAAAATCTGCTGGAACGAAATCAATCGATGATCCGGCATCTCGTAGGAAACGTTCAGCCGGTCCAAAGAAACCGCTTCGGTAGTGAACGCCAGGTTTTGTCAGCACTGCGTAGAGGTCTGGCATCAGTGCGCCTGAGATTTGCAGATCGACATAATCATCCCGGTCGCCGAGTGCGTGCATGAATCCACCAGGTACGCCGGGGCCGAGAGGGACGGCCAATGTATCTGTTGCACGAACGATGGCCACGGCCTCAGAAATAGTCATACGAGCCATATGTCCTATGGTACGCAGGTAGCAGATTGGATATGCATCTGGCAGGCTCGTAGTCATGCAGAGCGACCTTCTCATCATTGGTGGCGGGCCTGCAGGGTCAGCAGCAGCCATCACCGCAGCTCGTGCTGGATTGAAAGTGGTGCTCTTTGAAAAGGGCCCATATGGTCGCGACAAAGTATGTGGCGATGGTCTGACGCCTCGCGCCATTGCAGCTCTGAATGACTTAGGTATTGATCATTCTGTTGCGCACCGTATTGATGGATTGCGAATGATTGCAGGAAAAAAGCAGCGCGAACTTGCGTGGCCGACTACTTCGCGCTTTCCGAACCACGGTGCCGTATGGCCACGTCAACGATTTGACAATCATCTTTTAGATGTTGCCATTGCGAGTGGCGCAGATGTTCGATTCGAATCAGAAGCACTGCCAGTTCTTGAAGACGGTCGCGTTGTCGGTGTCAGTGTCGGAACTGAAACGTATCGTGCACCGTTCACTATCTTGGCCGCAGGTGCACAAGGAATGGCCGCAAAAATGTTAGGTGCAGAACGCGACCCGAATGAACCGTTTGGTCTAGCAATTCGTGCGTACGCACCAACACCACGTCATGCGGAGCGTCATCTTGAAGCGTGCCTGAGCCTGAGTGATGAACACGGCGTTGCAGTTCCTGGATACGGATGGATGTTTCCTGCTGGTGATGGCACCGTCAACATTGGCGTCGGTGCACTCAGCACTATGAAAGGTTTCAAGAAATTGAACCTCAATACGTTGCTCGACCAGTACGCCACATTGGTGCGTGACTCATGGTCACTTGGTGACTACATCGAAAAACCCCGTGCGTGGAGATTGCCGATGAGCTGTACCAAACGTCATGGCCCAGGTTGGGTTGCAGTCGGTGATGCAGCCGGATTTGTGAACCCGATGAATGGCGAAGGAATTGACTACGGACTTGAATCAGGGATGTTGGCCGTTGAGCGATTGATTGCCGATCCCAATACGGCGTCTGAGTCGTACAACGAGATGGTGGGCGAGCGGTTCGATGCATTTTTGCGCACGGGGCGCAGGTTTAGTTTCATCATTGGCCACCCGTGGCTTTTGAAACCAGGTTTGCGGCTTGCAGTCGGCACACAAGTTGCAGCCGACATCACATTGGCAGTCATGGGTAATCTCATCGATTCAACAACGCCTGGTGCTGCCGGTCGCGTGATGAAAATTGCCGATGGTGCGTTGCGTATCGCTGACCCCATCCTGCGACGCACACGCGCCAAGGCCTAATTTCCAGAGCCCGTGTAAGCCGTATGGGGCACAGATAGGTTGGTGGCCATGAGCGCAATGAAACCAGACCTTTCCATTCCCGCAGGGGACGCACCTTCTGAACTTGTTTTAGAAGACATCACAGTTGGTGACGGCAAAGAAGCAGTTGCCGGCACAAACGTCGAGGTGCATTACGTCGGTGTTGCGTGGAGCACACAACGTCAATTCGACGCTTCATGGGATCGCAATGAAACATTTGATTTTCGTCTCGGTGCAGGTCAAGTAATTTCTGGTTGGGATCAAGGTGTTGCCGGCATGAAAGTCGGTGGCCGTCGTCGCATCACAATTCCTGCACATCTTGGGTACGGATCACAAGGTGCTGGCGGAGTCATCAAGGGTGGCGAAACACTTGTCTTCGTCGTTGACTTGTTGAACGTGAACTAAATATGTCGGAACAAAATTTCTTTACAGCAAACGCCAGTCTTTCTGGAGTCGACAAACTTGAAGTACCTGAACTGAAGCTGATGTATCGCATCGAGATGGCAGGCGAATTGTTCTACAACATCTTGGCTGACCGTGTTGGTAACGACACTGCTGCTGATCTACTGCGGAAAAATGCAGTAGAAGAACGTGGGCATGCTCGTCGTCTTGCTCGCATGATCAGCATCAAGCTCGGACATGAGTGGGAGCCCACCGCAGAAGAAGCTGAATTGCTTGCAGTTCCACTTCCAGAGACAATTGATTCAAAAATGTTTGCTGCTGTTGTGCAGGGTGAATTAAATGGTGATGTTGGCTACCAACGGTGGGCTGATGCTGAGAGTGATGACGAAGTAGAGCGTCTACTTCGCCTCAATGGCCGCGAAGAAACCATTCATGCTGGTCGTGCACAACAGGTTTTTGACCTGCTGAATGCGTAACTGACATGCAGCCCGTAGTTGTCTACGACGGCGACTGTGGAATCTGTGAAGCTTCTGCAGGTTGGATCTTGACTCACATCCCTTCTGTAGACGTTGTATCGCATCATCAATACGGACTCACACATATTGGTGCTGTCTGGTTTGTGACAGATGACGGCCGATTAGAAGGTGCTCCTGCAGTTTCAGCAATTTTACAATTGGCTGATTCTCGTGTGTTTCGCGCCATCGGTTTTGTAATTGGTTTGCCCGGAATGAACTTTGTTGCTGGGCTTGTGTATGCGTTAATAGCCCGTAATCGCAGGCACATTTCGCGACTCTTGGGCATGAACGCTTGCGGACTGCCTCCGCGATAAGTCTTTATCGAATAGAAGAATCTTGGGGCAGCATCTTTCGTCTGCGCCACCATTTACGAATTGGCCCTGTTGCATATTTGCTCGTTGCACCAATGAGGCCAGTGGAGATAAGTACTCGTGGCAGAACATCAATTCGTGCAAAGTACGGCGCCAGCACAAGAGTGAACACCAGGGCAATGGGGTACACCCACGCAACATCAGACAGAAATTTTCCGGTCTTTGTTTTGTGTCGTTCAACTTCGCCGAGGGCATTGAAGAACTCTTCAGTTCCGGCTGTCACCGTGACTTTTTCTGAGGCCACAAGACGATCAGCTCTGTCACGTAATTCTTGGCGAATCTCGGAGCGTTCCCATTCACGTAGGTGCAGCACATCAACGAATCGAAAGACCATGTGATACGGGTCAGAGGGTTTCGAGGGCCACAGCACCGTGGCACCCAAGCAGCCTGCGGCAGATTGCACCACCTCAGTCATGTCGTGGCACCATCTTTCAAATTCCGCTTTATGACGAGGTTCGATGGTGCGAGCAATAGTGACAGTTACTGTGCCCGGCGCAATTTTCGGCAATTGTCCTGTATTGAAATCTCCGGTCAAGTCAGGCATACAAGGTACGGTAGTGCCCAATTGCTTCTGCAATGGACCACCCTATGAATGCCCTTGTTGTGTACTGCCATCCTGTTGAAGGAAGTTTCTGTTCTGCCATGCGCGATGCAGCGGTACGGGGACTTCAAGCTGCTGGACACACGGTTGATGTCATAGATCTCGCTGCGAGTCAGTTCAACCCAGTGATGTCGAGGTCAGAATGGCAGAACTATCAGCAAGGAAGTGGTCAGATTCCAGATGGTCTCCAACATGATGTCGAGTTAATCAAAACTGCCGAGATAATCGTATTTGTGTATCCCACGTGGTGGGGCGGTTTACCTGCGCAACTGAAGGGGTGGCTTGAACGAGTCATGTTGCCCGGAACAGCGTTTGTTTTTAACGACAACAACAAGGTGAGACCAGGCCTTGGAAACATTAAGCGCATACACATTGCTTCGACTTTTGGCTCTCCATGGTTGTACGTGCGTTTTGTAAATGACAATGGTCGACGCATTTTGGCACGCGCCTTCCGGCTAAATACATCTCTTCGAACAAAGGTTTCCACCTCAAGTCTTTATGCGATGGATACGGCTACTGACGCAAGCCGAGATAATTTCCTTGATGCTCTGACAAAGAAGATGGAAAGAATATGAGAGCGCTTGTCATCGTTGCGCATCCATCGCCAGAATCTTTTGTTTCTTTTCTCGGTTCAGAAGTGGTTGCAGAATTACAGAACAGCGGGCATGAGATTAGACACCATGATCTGTGGGCAGAGGAATTCAATCCTGTGTTTACGGCTTATGAACGCCTTAATCATGTAGGTGACGTTGAGGAAAAACTGAAAAACTTGCCGGAACTGCGCCAACATGTGGAAGATCTGCAGTGGTGTGATGCCTTGGTACTTGTGTATCCAACATGGTGGTCGGGTCAACCTGCAATGTTGAAAGGCTGGTTCGACAGAGTGTTGATGAATGGGGTGGCGTGGGTTCTCCCTGATGGAGCAGCGCGTATTCGTCCTCTTCTCACCAATGTTCGACGTTTAGTGGTGGTGACTACTCATGGGTCGTCAAAATTTGTGAATGCACTCGAGGGCGAGTCAGGTAAACGCACTGTGTTTCGATCCGTGCGTCTGATGTTGCATCGACGGGTTCGATGTGAATGGATAGCAATGTATGGCGTTGACAACGCAACTCTTAGTCAGCGCGAGAAGTTTTCTTCCCGCGTGCGTCGTCGAATTCATCGACTGGGATAGCACTGCGACGTCCAGGTAGCGCGAGGACTACAGCTGATAGAGCTAGAACTCGTATTGCCACTGCCGCTGCACTTGCATGACGTGGATGTTCAATTCCGGATGCAAGCATATTGATGCAATAGACAACAAGAGTGAAACTACTCATCGCACATAATGCAAAGAATTGGCGTCGGCGAGAGACGCGTATCAACATGGACGTGATTGCCGCCAAGCCGAGACCAGCCCATGTCTTCCAATCTCCAAAAAGTGTTCGTGCAAAACTAAAACGAGTGTTAATCGGAAGAAAGTCATCATTGATGGGGCTCAGCGTCGGATCAGACAATGCTCGAATTCTCGACAAAGACTCAGATTTGTGACTTAGTACATATTTGCCGTATGTGCTCCACCCATCAGAAATTACCCAGTTTGCAAACTGTGTACCGCCAACTCGAATCATTGCTGGTGGTGGCTGCCCAACTGGGAGCTCCACTAATGCAAGCAACGCCGGGTCAACATCGTCGACATAGTCGTACGACAAAGACGTGCGGAGAACGGGGATATCAGGCATTCCGTGTTGAACAAACCATTGGTACCGAGCATCATTTGACATGATCTGGTCAGCAAGCACTGTATAGAAATTCAATCTGCTGTAACCATGGTCAGTTCTGAAAAGTGTGTATCCCCAAAGAGACATAAGAAGTAGAACGAAACACAGCCCAATGTTTCTCACGGAGTTTTTCCGGAGAATATAAAACAACGCAAATGCAGTACACGCCCAAATGATGATCAAGTGCGTAGGTCGTGTCATGCCACATACAAGGAGATTCAATAACCAGAGTGAAATAGTTCTGGAATTACGCTGTGATGCAAGGTTGATACTGGCTGTGATTAGTAGTACGACGAAGCTAATTGTGAGTGATTCAGAAAGAATTGCAAGGTCGTACCTGATGATTTGAGGGGTTAACCCCATAGTTAGAACTGCAATCATGACGCCACG
>CAEZXA010000004.1_pt1 | contig 22044 bp, 24 predicted proteins | sample 7265131 | NCBI WGS metagenome assembly CAEZXA01 (sample SAMEA6813896, study PRJEB35770) | uncultured Acidimicrobiaceae bacterium | biome: Freshwater; feature: Freshwater reservoir; material: water | place: Czech Republic | collected 2015-11-04 | depth 0.5m m
ATCGCTGATGCGATATCACTAGCGGAGAATGTGATGTCTGCCATGTCTTCCTTGTCTTTCGCGAATGTTGTTTACAACCGGCTCTTCAGCTGGTCGAGGCTGTTACGGATGGATCCATCAATGACTTTGTCGCCGACAGTGGCAACAATGCCACCGACAACTGACGGGTCAATAATGACGGTGAGATTGATTTGCGAACCAGTTGCTTTTGTAAGCGCTTCGGTAAGACGCTTTGTCTGATCGTCTGACAAAGCAACGGCTGTGCGTACTTCGGCAACTTCACGACCATGTGCATGTGCAGAGTTGGTGCTGATCTTTTCGGCAATAGTGCGAAGGTCGCGACCATGTCCGGCTCCGACAACAAGCGCAACGCACTGTGCGGTTACACGGTGGCCCTTACCATCAAGAAGCTTTTCAACGATGTTTTGACGAACACTGATTGGCAACAATTCGTCGCTCAATTTATTGCGCAAGTCGTCACTGTTGTCGATTGCGCGAACAACTGCAGCAAATTCACCAACAAGTTGTGAAAGAACTCCGTCTGCTTCGGCGATTGCAGTGATTGATGCAACGTATGTGTCGATGGTTGCTTGACTCATCGTGATGCCCCTACTTTGCTAATGAAGTTCTCAATGAGATCTTGACGAACACTGTCATTCACTGTGCTTGCGACAACACGCTCAATTGCGACTGCGGACAAGCGAGAAATTTCAGCGCGAAGTTCGTCGCCAACACGCCCTGCAGCGTTTGCAATGTCTGACATTGCTTTTGCTTCGATGTCTGCCATTTCAGCAGCAACGCGAGTGCGACCTTCTGCAAGAACTGCAGCAGCTTGAGTGTCGGCTTCAGCAAGAATGCGTGAGCGTTCTTTGTTGATGTCGCCAAGAGCAGTACGAATGCGGCCGGCTTCTACTTCTGCGTTAGCGCGAGTGTTGCGTGCATTGTCGATGTCGCCTTGAATGCGCTCGGTACGAGCTGCAAGTGACTTCTTGATCATTGGACCAGCAAACTTCACCAACGCACTGATGACGAGTACAGAGGCAAGACCGCCATAAATGATTTCAGCGGTCTCTGGGAGCAACCAACTGTGCGTTTCGTAAGTGAGGTGTTCTCCACCAGCTTCGCTCATGATGAGACGAGAGATCAGTGAGTTCATCGTGAACCTGCGCTTTCCATTGCCGCTGTCACTGCTGCTTGCACAACAGATGCATCGGGCGTACGACCAGAGGCCATGGTTGCGGCTTTCGTAGCAACTTGAGCAACTGCTGCGGCAACTTGACCTTGAGCAGCAGCACGAGCTGCTGCTGTCTGAGCATCAGCATCAGCGCGAGCCGATGCGATACGAGCATTTACTTGTGTGAGCTGAGTATTGCGTTCTGCGTCGACAGTTTGGCGAGCAGCATCAATGCGACCCGCGGCTTCAACACGGACAGCAGCAAGTTGCTTTTCGTAGCCAGCAACATCAGTTTGAGCTGCTGCCTTCACAGAGTCAGCACCTTCAATGTCGCTGCGAATATCGGCGTATCGAGCATCCATTCCCTTTTTCAACTTAGGAAAGAGGTAGTAGCGCATGATGACCAGCAGCACGAAGAACGAACCGGCAGACCAAAAGATTTCTTTTGGTGTTGGCGCGATTGGGTTCGGCGCAGCCTTCACAGCTACTTCAGCCGTCGTTTCAGTAGCTCCTGTGCCAGATTCGGCAGCAAGAGTTACTGCCTCTTCAGGCATGGTTGTATCGGTGGTGTCAGATGACACCAGCCGAACGTGGACTATTCGTCCGCTCGATTGGGTGACTATCGCAGTCGGCATTTCAGCTCCTGGACTCTGCTTGCGCAAAGATCGATTGTGTATGTGGACTCAAATTCGCTTTATGCGAACTTGAGAAGAATGAACACCACGAAACCGATAAGCGCAAGCGCTTCGGTAAATGCGATGCCCAAGAACATGGTGGTACGAACCATGCCGGCTGCTTCTGGCTGACGTGCCATCGCCTCGACGGATTTACCGACGAGGTAACCGATGCCAATGCCAGGCCCGATTGCAGCAAGACCGTAGGCATAGCCTGCGCTCGCTGCTGCTGCATTGTTCTTCAACTCGGCAGGTGTCATTTCTGCCGATACGAGTCGTGCAATTGCTTCCATTGTTTTCTCCTATGTGGTTTGTAGTTGGGTGGGAGATCTTTTATTGATCAGTGCTCGGGATGCGTCGCGCCACCGATATAGACGGCGGTCAACATAGCGAAAATGTATGCCTGCAGGAACGCAACCAACACTTCAAACGAAGTGAGGAATACGAGCATGAAGAACGGAAGGATTCCGACAGGAATCAGGATCTTGTCTTTGGCTTGAAACAATGCTTCTGACAAGAGTGCGAACGTAACGAGAAGAATATGTCCGGCCATCATGTTGGCGAACAAACGAACAGCCAATGAGAACGGGCGAACAATGATCGCTGAGATGAATTCAATTGGCGTTACAAGAATGTAGAGAGCCTTCGGAACTCCTGGAGGAAAAAGTGTGCTCTTGAAGTAGCCGAGAAGACCTTGATGCTTAATTCCGGTGACGTTGTAAATAACCCACACCATGAGCGCAAGGAACAACGGAACAGCCATACGTGCTGTTGCTGGCATCTGGAAGAACGGAATGATTCCGGGAACGTTGCACAAGTAAATGAACAAGAACATTGTGAGCAAGAACGGCGTCCATGCAAGTCCGTCTTTACCCATTGTCTGCATGACAACGCCGTCTTCAATGAATTCAACAATGACTTCTGCCAAGTTACGAATTCCCTTTGGGGCTTCCTTGTGATCTTGACGAACTGCAAGTAAGAAAATTGTGATGCTGATAACAGCAGCAAGAACAGCGATTAACGCAATCTTGTTGAAACTTGGAAATAGATCTTTCCAAACAAGGATCGAGTTAATTTCTGGAAAATCGAGAGCAATCACGTTGTGGTCCTTCAGGGTGTCTCAGCGGCGCTTGACGATGAATATTCTTGCGCATTGGGACGCAATCCAGGAAATGCTAGAGAAGCTGCGATAAATCGCATCTCCCAGAACAGCAATCCGAGATGGGTGACGATAATTGTTATCCCCAGCGCTGGAAGGGATACCCATGACACGTCGCGCACCAAAAAGACAGCAAGAGAAATAAGCCCAAGACGCAAGAGGAAACCGAACAAGGTGACCCCCATCATGAGCGCTAGTGAAATGGGCGCCGCCCAAGAGATCAAAGCAGCCGCAAGCCCAAAGTTCATAAGGACTAGCGCTAATCCGAGGCCAGCTGACCATGCCCCGGTCAACCCCCAAATAACCCCGGCAATCACCATGATCAGGGGGGCCACAATTAGTCCTCGACGGATGATGTCACGTGACACCGTGACCTCTGGAGCCTGACCCGCTGAGGCCATCGCAAGTGGCGACAATTTCTCATTCATCGCAGTGTCCCGCGCGACTCTTCGACCCGCTTTTCCTCGAGGTGACGCATGGCACTGCTGTAGACGTAATACATCTTGACGAATTGGCCGACAACGGCGAACAAAACCAGGGCGATCATAAAGAGCGGAGTTGTATTGAGCCAGGCATCAATTCCGAACCCGATACCAAAAAAGACCACAACACTTCCGGCCAGTTCCATTCCTTGAGAAACACCAGCATCCATGGCGACAGGCGCTTTGGGCTTAGGGAGTAATTTCAAGGGATGCCTTAGGGGAAAGGGTCACTTCTGACCTTGTGAAACAAAGAACAATCTAGACGGGCGCCGCAAGTCAGGTCAAACCGGAGACCACTTTGTTGGGATCAATTGTCGTCAGGGGTTCGATCAAGATCAGGGTGCAAAACGGTGTACAAGAACAGCACAAGTGCGACCAAGCCAAATGGAGCAAAGTTTGTGGCCCGCTTGTTAAAGACCGGGTACAGCACCAAGGTGGACAACAAAGCTGTCCATAACCACAAAATGGCAACAGCACGACGAGGACCATGTCCGAGATTGATCAGTCGGTGATGCAAGTGGCCTTTATCTGCTTCAGCGAATCCTTGTCGCTTGCTGACGCGTCGAACTATTGCAAACGCCACGTCAAAAATTGGTACGCCAAGAATGATAAGCGGAATGGCTAACGGAGCCAGAAAGAAATATGTCTGTCCACTAAATGCCTGAGTTGTGGGGTCTGCTCGCCCACCAACAACACTCGTCGACACTGCGACCAACAGACCGAGCAGGTACGCACCACCATCTCCCATAAAAATGCTCGCACCATTGAAGTTGTACGGAAGAAAACCAATACAGATACCAACAGTGATGATTGCAATCAACGGGCCGATGTTTGGTTCTGACAAAAGACCAAGCCCTGAAAGATGTCGCGAATAAATAAAGAACGCAGTGGATCCAATTGCAACAATGCCTGCAGCTAATCCATCAAGGCCGTCAATGAGGTTGATTGCTTGCACCATTCCGAGCAACCACACGACAGTAACAATAGGAATCCAGTCATTCGATAATTGAAGAACACCCAAGAATGGAACACGAAAATAAAACATCGTGACACCAAACCACACAAGCATCATTCCGGCACCAACAATCGCCAACACGCGAGCTGGTGCGGAAACTTCTTTCACATCATCACGCACTCCGATAACAAGAACAACGAGCGCACCAAGCAATACGCCTTTCGGTTCACTGTTGCCGTGAAACAGTGGGGAGAAACGATCCATCTTCCATGCCAACGCAAGTGCAGCGATGACTCCGGCAAATAGCGCGATTCCGCCAACATCTGGCGTTGGCACTGTGTGCACTTTGCGCTCATCAGGCATTGCAACCCAATTATGTTCACGTGCAAACCACCGCACGATGGGCGTGGTGATGAACGTGACGAACATCGCACAGAACCCGATGATGAGATATCCGTTGGTGTCTCCCATTAGTGGATGAGCCTAGATGACCACGTCCAATGGAACATTCCTGTCACAATTTGTGCGGATATACAGGGAATTTGGCACACAAAGCAGCAACTTTGGATTTCACTCCGGCTACTGCTGAGGCATCATCGCGATTACGCAGGGCTTCTGCGATTAACGATGCGATCACTGGCATTTCTGCCTCGGTCATTCCTTGCGTAGTCACTGATGGTGTCCCGATGCGAACTCCCGATGTAACAAATGGGCTACGAGGGTCATCGGGAACCGTGTTCTTGTTCAAAGTGATGCCTGCGTCATCAAGAACCAACTGTGCAACTTTTCCTGTGCATTCAGCATCGAACGGACGAAGGTCAACAACCATTAGGTGTGTATCTGTTCCGCCACTGACAAGGCGGAAACCTTCTTTAGTGAGTGCCGCCGCCAACGCTGAAGCATTCTTGACAATTTGGTGCGCGTACACAGAGAACGATGGGTCAAGTGCTTCACGGAATGCAACAGCCTTTGCTGCAACGGCATGTTCAAGCGGTCCACCTTGGCTACCGGGGAACACTGCTTTGTCGATTGCTTGTGCATATTGCGCCTTCGACAAGATGCAACCGCCACGAGGACCGCGCAATGTTTTGTGTGTTGTGAAAGTAACAACATCAGCAAGCGGCACGGGGTTCGGGTGTGCGCCACCTGCAACAAGACCAGCCAAGTGCGCAATGTCAAACATCAAGAGCGCTCCGACTTCGTCTGCAATTGCTTTGAATGGTTCTGGATCAAGACGACGTGGGTAACTCGTTGTTCCCGCAACAATCATCTTTGGGCGATGCTTCAGTGCGAGTTCGCGCATCTCGTCAAAGTCGATCCGTTCTTCACCAGAAGTCACCCCGTACGACTTAAAGTCATACAGAATTCCGCTGGCATTCACTGGCGACCCGTGAGTGAGATGACCGCCGTGGTCAAGACTGAGACCAAGAATCGTGTCGCCAGGATTCAACAAGCCCAAATAGACAGCCATATTTGCGCTTGCGCCAGAGTGTGGTTGCACGTTTGCATGCTCAGCACCAAACAATTGTTTCACTCGTGAAATTGCTAACGCTTCGATCTCATCAACGTTGACGTTGCCGCCGTAGTAACGCTTACCGGGGTAACCCTCGCTGTATTTGTTGGTGAGAATTGAACCTGTTGCGTGCATAACAGCGGGCGACGTGAAGTTTTCGCTGGCAATCAATTGCAATCCGGTCGTCTGGCGAATCCGTTCAGTTTCAAGGAGGTCAAAGACCACATTGTCTGGGTCTGTGTCGGAAGGAAAAGGCACTACTTGCTCGATTCTTGTTGCTCGATTTCGGCCAACATCGCTACGCGACGTTCGTGGCGGCCAGCCTCGAAGGGGGTTGATAAAAATGTTGAGAGAATTTCTTCTGCAAGGCCCTCACCTACAACGCGTGCGCCCATAGACAAGACGTTTGCATTGTTATGCGACCGCGCCATGCGGGCCGTGTACAAGTCGTTGCACAACGCTGCGCGAACTCCGTGCACTTTGTTTGCAGCAAGTTGTTCGCCTTGACCGCTTCCCCCAAGAACAATGCCGAGATCAGCTTTGCCATCACGAACGTGACGACCGACAGCGGCACAAATCGGCGGATAGTCACAGCTCTCAGTGGAATGGGTTCCGAGATCAATGACATCATGCCCTTGATTCGTGAGCAACTCGATGAGGTGCTGTTTCAGGGTGTAGCCAGCATGGTCGGCGCCAATTGCAATTGAAGACATCTCCTTCACAGTAGTAGAGGTCTTCCACTAACGACCTAGCGTTGAGGCATGACAATTGACCCACGAACCCCCGTTCTGATCGGCACTGGCCAAGTAGTGCAACGTGCAGAGGGTCTTGACGACGCTCGCGACCCTATTGCTCTCATGGTGGAAGCCATTGCTCTCGCCGCATCCGATGCCGGACTTTCAACTGTGCCGAACCCTGACGCCATTCGTGTCGTCAGTTTGTTGTCGTGGAGATACGGCAACCCTGCTCATTTCATTGCGAAAGATCTCGGACTCACTCCTCGTGAATTGGGTCTTTCTGCCATGGGTGGCAACACTCCGCAAACCTTGGTGAACGCCGCATCGCGCCAGATTCTTGCCGGTGAAGCTGACCTTGTCATTTTGACCGGAGGCGAAACAACTCGTACGCGAGCCAGGTACAACAAAGCTGGCCAAACTCCGGACTGGCGCACAACCGACATTGCCCCTGTTCCCGTTTCAGAAGATCTCACCATGAACATGCCAGAAGAACTGGCCCGCAAGATCATGATGCCAATCCAGATTTATCCGTTGTTCGAAACTGCACTTCGTGCTCAAGCTGGCCGGTCTATTGCTGATCATCAGGTACACATCAGCGAGCTATACGCACGCTTCAGCGCAGTAGCTGCAACGAACCCGTATGCGTGGTCAAAAAAGCAATACTCAGCAGAAGAAATTCGTACTCCATCTGATGCCAACCGCATGATTGGGTTTCCATATCCAAAACTCATGAACTCAAATAATGACGTCGACATGTCTGCTGCACTTATTTTGTGTTCAGCTGAAAAAGCAACTGCGCTAGGCGTTCCGCGCGATCGTTGGATCTTTCCTCAATCAGGTAGCGATGCACACGAGCACGCATTCATCTCTCATCGCAATCATTTCTATGACACTCCTGCAATTGAATTAGCTGGGCGTCGCGTACTAGAGCTTGCTGGGCTATCAATCAACGACATTGACCTCGTAGATCTCTACTCGTGCTTCCCTTCTGCCGTACAACTTGGTGCAAAATCTCTTGGACTAGACATCAATAGTCAACTCACGCGCACTGGCGGGCTTCAGTTCGCAGGTGGCCCGTGGAACAACTACGTGATGCACGCCATTGCAACAGTTGCCAATGAACTGCGAAATGGAGTTGGTGCTACGGGACTTGTGTGGGCTAACGGCGGATACACCACCAAGCATGCATTCGGCGTGTATGCAACGACTCCTCCGAAGAATGGTTTCGCATACGACTATCCGCAAGATCAGATTGATGCATTGCCACGTCGGTCATTGGCGTCACCTGCCGATGCTGCGGGTGAAATGACCATCGAGGGCTATTCCGTCATGCATGACCGCGAGGGCAACCCCGAGCGTTCAATTGCATCATGCCTTCTCTCTGACGGCCGACGCGCTTGGGCTGATACCACCGATGTGGCAATCGGTCGCGACATGTGTATCAACGAATGGGTCGGCCGCACGGTTCGAGCTGACGAGTCAGGTACTCTGCTCGCGTGAGCGATACCTTCCCCCGTCAATACGCACGAACACAGCGGCTCTCGCTCGGCGAACCGCGCAGTTTCACTGTGTCGCCTGATGGCTCGCGTGTCATATTCATCCGTTCGCACTCAGGGTCTGATGCGGTGAACACACTATGGAGCATCGACACCACAACCGGGGTTGAACGCGAACTTCTTGATCCGCGCACGTTACACACCAACTTGTCGGAGCTGACTGCAGCAGAGCGTAAACAACGCGAGCGTGCACGTGAAGGCGCTAGCGGAGTTACCTCGTATGCATGCAATAGCGCAGTCACGTCAGCTGTCACCATTCTTGGTGGTTGTGTCGTGCTCATTGATCTTGTCACTGGCAATGTGACAATGCCAGATATCGCACCAGGCATCTTTGATGTTCGCCTCTCCCCCGACGGAGACACCATCTCGTATCTACGCGGCACATCATTATGCATAGCGTCACTTGCAGGAAACGAGCGAGTGATTGCAACTGATTCCAATGCAGCAGTGTCATGGGGTAACGCAGAATTCATTGCAGCAGAAGAGATGGGTCGCTTTCGCGGATACTGGTGGTCACCAGATTCTCAGTCCATTGCTGCATGTCGCGTTGATGTTTCAGATATTGACACGTGGTACATCGCAGATCCAGCCCACCCAGAGCAACAATCTTCTGAGCATCGCTATCCCGCAGCAGGCACATCTAACGCATCTGTTTCGCTGCACATTATTTCTGTTACTTCAACTGACGTTGTTCCGGTTGAAATATCTGGAAACTGGGAATATCTGAACACTGTCGCATGGAACAACGCAGGACTCATTGCACAAACACAAAGTCGTGATCAGAGAAAAATCGATATTCATTCCATTGACCCGCGCACCGGGAAAGCCACAATCATTTTCACAGACACTGACAATGCATGGGTAGAACTAGTTTCTGGCGTCCCGGCCCTTCAGTCGGACGGCACACTTGTCACCTGCGCTGATCGCGATGGCGTGCGCCGTCTCCTCGTGAACGGCGTCGCGGTTACACCCACCACGATGCAAGTTCGAAGCGTTGTATCGGCTGGTGAAAACGTTGTATTTATTGCAAACGACATCAATACGCCATGGGAAACCGATGCGTGGGCGTTCGTTGATGGAACCCTGAAACAACTCACTGCATCTCAGGGCGTTGCAACAGTCACTGGTTCTCTGAATTGTTACATCTCGCGAATTTCTACTCTTGACACCGAACGAGCACACTTCACTGTGCATACCTCCACCAATACTCACGAGATTGCCTCACTATCTGAGACATCGCTCGTACAACCAAATGTGCGCATCATGTCTGTTGGCCCTCGTGGCATACCTGTTGCAATTCTTTTGCCGCGCGATGGTCTCAACACCAAACTGCCGGTGTTGTTTGACCCGTACGGTGGGCCACATGCTCAACGAGTCGTTGCATCTCGCGCGGCTTACAACTCATCCCAATGGTTTGCAGACCAAGGTTTTGTAGTGGTCATTGTTGACAACACCGGAACACCCGGCAAAGGCAGCGCATGGGAACGTGGTGTCATGCGTGACCTTGCTCAACCAGTTCTTGATGATCAAGTTGAAATCTTGCGTGACCTGAATGATCTTGAACACCGCGCCGATACGTCACGCGTCGGAATTCGTGGATGGAGTTTTGGTGGCTACCTCGCTGCACTTGCTGTCATGCGTCGTGGAGATCTCTTTCATGCCGGTGTTGCCGGAGCACCCGTTACAGACTGGCGCCTGTACGACACGCATTACACAGAGCGTTACCTTGGCAATCCTTCAATCGATGCAAGTGCATACGAGAACACGTGTCTCTTCAATGACGCTGAGAATCTGCAACAGCCATTGCTACTGATTCACGGTTTGGCTGACGACAACGTAGTAGCTGCCCATACATTGCAATTGTCATCTGCATTACTCGCTGCCGGAAAACCTCATGAGGTTCTTCCACTTTCTGGCGTGACACATATGACTCCACAAGAAGTCGTTGCTGAGAATTTATTGCTGCATCAGTTGGAATTTCTGCAACGACATTTGTGTTAACGAGGCGATACGCCTGTGACGAATCGGTTTTTGCCAGCAAGATCTTTGTGCACTGACACATTGGTAAATCTGGCAGAGGAAAATAACTCAGAGACTGCGCTTGCCTGAGTGTGCCCCATCTCCAGTGCAAGAAAGCCCCCTGGGACTAGCCATTGTGCGGCGTCAGAAATAATGGTTCGAACATCTGTCAAACCATCTGATCCTGCAAAGAGTGCGGAATGAGGTTCCCATTTCAGGACTGATTCACCCACCATTGGGTCTCCCTGCGCGATGTACGGCGGATTACTAACAATGACATCTAGCGAGCCCCGTAGTTCTTCCGGCAATGCTGAGTACCAACTGCCATGACCAAACCGCGCACCTACCGCACTGCGCCCGATTCCGGCAGCGTTTGCGCGAGCGACATGAAGAGCATCCTCTGAAGAATCTGTCATCCAAATCTCCGCTGACTCAAAGGGCAATTCAGCTAAGAGTGACAAACCAATAGCCCCTGAACCAGTTCCGAGATCAGCAATGGTGACACTTCTTCCGACATCACGCATCTTCTGCAACGCAAATCGCGTGACATGCTCGACTAGCAATTCAGTTTCTGGTCGTGGAATCAGAACACGTGAATCAACAAGCAAATCAAGTCGACGAAAAGCCCATCGTCCCATCACATATTGCAAAGGCTCCCCTGCCGAATACCGACTCAACATGCTTTGTAGATGTTGAGCAGACCGATCAGAGACAAATTCATTGACGATGCCCTTGAATTCGCCAGCATCACAGCCACTTGCGTGCTCACACAGCCATTGCGCAACTACACGATCACCTATTTCTGCCTGAGTGCGTTGCAGCATCTCACGCCAAGTGACATGAGAATCTGCGTTAGTCATTGTTTGCTAATTGCCTAGCTCGAAGGTCTGCTGATAATGCATCGATAACGGGGTCAAGTTCGCCGCCCAAGGCTGCTTGCAATTGATACAACGTAAACCCAATGCGGTGGTCAGTGATTCGGTTTTCCTTGTAGTTATAGGTACGAATCTTCTCGCCGCGTCCGCCACCACCAATTTGAGCTCTGCGCTCTACAGAGGCTTTTGCATCTTGTTCTTCTTGACGCAATTTAAGTAGACGAGAACGAAGCACTGTCATTGCTCGCAACTTGTTCTGTAGCTGGCTACGTTCATCTTGCATTGCTACAACAAGACCGGTCGGCTTGTGGGTTATTCGTACAGCAGAGTCTGTGGTGTTGACGTGCTGACCACCAGCTCCTGATGCGCGATACACATCAATGCTTAGATCGTTGTCATTGATTTCTAAGTCAAGTTCTTCTGCTTCCACCATGACGGCCACGGTGGCTGAAGAAGTATGAATGCGTCCTTGAGCTTCAGTTGCAGGAACACGTTGCACACGATGCGGTCCGCCTTCAAATTTCAGGTGGCTCCAGGCGTCGTCGCCTTTGAAAATCAACGTGGCTTGGTTAATGCCGCCCATTTCAGAATTATCTACTTGAACAGTTTCAACTGACCAGCCCCGCTTCGATGCATAGGCCGTGTACATCTCCATCAAGTCTCTGGCGAAAAGGTTTGCTTCTTCGCCACCTTCTGCACCACGAATTTCCATAATGACTGGCTTGCCATCATTTTCATCGGGAGGCAACAACAACACTTGCAATTGTGCTTCTAATTGCTCAACGCGCTCTTCAGCCGCTGTTGCTTCAGCACGAAATGACTCACGATCATCTCCGGTCATTTCGATCATCAACTCTTTTGCGGCCGCAGCATCACCGCGAGCAGACCACAGTTCGCGAATACATTGCACAAGCGGGGTGAGCTGTTTGTACTTTCGAGAAGCTTCACGCAGCCGATTTTGATCACCAAGAACCTCAGGGCTTCCAAGACTTACTTCAAGTTCGTTGTAGTCCCGCTCAATGGATTCAAGACGGCTGTTCATGCAACACAAGGCTAGAGGCTTGTCGCCGTGTTATTTCTTGAACACTTCCTCAAACACAAAAGAACTGCTGGATGGTAAGTATTTCAACTCTCCGCGGGTGTAACGGCGGTGCTGGTAGCCCGTTGAATAGATGACCCCTTTGCGCTGGTCGACCTCTGGAGAGTCGATCACCTTCGAAATATCTCGACCGTTATCTATATCTACCCAATTCCATACGCACCGCAAATCCCCACTCCATGGAAAAGCGAAGTACCCGCCGAAGGTCTTTCCTCCGGTTCTCTTGGTTTGATACTCAACGAAATAATCAATAACTCCGTCATTTGTATAGTCAGAGCTGTACACCTTGATTGGATACTTGCCGCGCCCACCGCCCAATACGTCCGACTTGTCAGACCACTGCACGCCATCCCAAGAATAAAAGGTCAGACTCTCTTCGGTCACGAGCATGGCAAAAACTCCGCATTCGCTTTCTGAAATTTCTGAAGCATCAATCACTGCGAAAGTTTCAAGCCATGTGGCCCACGCTTTTTCTGGGGCTCCTTTTTCCCACGCAACAGTGGTGGAAACAGGAATCGTTGTCGAGGCGACTGCGCTCATTCCGGTGGAATCTGCGACCTGCGCTACAGAGGTCTTGCTGCATGCGGCTAGGGCGACAAGGGCAAGTACAAGATGAGATATTCGCATTGCTCTCTTCATGAATGTTCCGCTTCAGTCAAATTCAATTCAGGATAAATACGCAATACGTACTTGAATAGATGCCAAATTAGCCAATCGCTCAATCGATGCAATCACATCGCGTCTGCGAACTGCGATGGTGACATCATGCGTGCCTAAACGTGATGCTGCATCAACGGCGAAACTCACACAGTCAAGGTCTACTCCGTGCACAAATACTGCGGTTGACAAACGCTTTGCTCCGGTGGAACCAATAGCTACGCACGGTACTGAGTCTTTTACATTCGTGCGCACCACTGGTGGATCTGCAGGTGCCAATGTAGAAAAACCAATTGTCGACGGATCTTGAATTGCCTTCCAACGTGCAAGTCGCTCGACTCCGAACTGATTAAACGGATGAGAATCTGCACCTTCTGTTCTGTGTGGCAAAACTGCATCAATGACTTGACGCATTGCTTGAGCTGTGGGAAGTTCGCCATGAATCATGGTGAATGCTTCGCGATCATGCCGGCCCATGCCGACTTCTAATCGCACTTCACCTGTTGTGGCATCGTCAACGACGCGGCACATCTCGAGACCCCGCAGTTCTCCGACAACAACACCATGTTCAACAAGCGCATCAGCCCCGGAAGATTCAATGAGGTCAACAAATGCCAAATGTGTATCGCTGGCTGATGCAGATATCAGATGTGGTTCGGCAACCGCTCGTGTGATGGAGTGATCATTGATCTGCCACACAGTGAGATCTGCATCGAACAATGAGGCACGTCGCGCAAGAAGTCCGGCATTCTGTTCCACCAAAAGATGAACTGGACGTTCGAATTGGGATGTCCACGCAAGGACAGGACCTAATGAACGTGACGCATCTCCATCAACTAGAACCCATGCGGCATCTGCGGTGACAAAACCAGCTCCGAGAGCAAATGTTTCAATCGTGCCATCGGGATCAGATGCAAGACCAAGATGTTCACGGACAAGCGACCGCAACTTCATAGAAAGCAATTGTGAGCGACGCTCAATATTGGTGGTGTTCACATCAGTCATAATGAATTCAGATGGAGGTTTGTGACGCACGCGTCACAAAGAATCACTCTGGGCGTGCAGGTGCGTTGGTGCGCTCGCCATAACGCTTGTTGAAGCGCTCGACGCGTCCACCAGTGTCGACAAGCTTCTGCTTACCGGTGAAGAATGGATGGCACTCGTTGCAAAGTTCAAGGACGATAGGAACCTTGCGGCTGCTGCGTGTGGTGAAGGTGTTGCCACATGAGCACTTGACGCTGATTTCTGCGTAGTCAGGATGTGTTTCGGTTTTCATATCTCTGTCATCTCTTTGAAACGGACTCTGAAGTGTATCGGGACTAGGCGCCGGGCGTCTTAGCGATTTCGGCCAAGAACTCGTCGTTTGTGCTGAAGGTCTTGAGGCGGTCCATCAGCATTTCCAAGCCTGGAGCGGGGTTCCCGTCCTGGGCAAGACCACTGAGCACACGGCGCAGTTTCCAGACCAGCTGGAGTTGCTTGCGCTCGAACAGCAGTTCTTCGTGACGGGTGCTTGAGGCATCAACGTCGATTGCGGGGAAAACGCGGCGCTCAGCAATACGGCGGTCAAGGCGCAATTCCATGTTTCCGGTTCCTTTGAACTCTTCGAAAATTGCCTCGTCCATGCGGCTGTTTGTGTCAACAAGAGCTGTTGCAAGAATGGTGAGCGAGCCACCCTCTTCAATATTTCGTGCAGCTCCGAAGAACTTCTTTGGTGGGTACAACGCACCAGCGTCGATACCACCGGACATAACGCGACCAGTTGCAGGAGCAGCCAAGTTGTATGCGCGAGACAAACGAGTAATTCCGTCAAGGATGATGACAACGTCTTCACCCATCTCAACCATGCGCTTTGCTTTTTCACTGACCATTTCAGCGATGTGCGTGTGCTCATCACTTGGACGGTCGAATGTTGAGGCAACAACTTCACCCTTCACGGTGCGGCGCATGTCTGTCACTTCTTCTGGACGTTCGTCAATGAGCAAGACGATGAGTTTTACTTCAGGGTTATTCTTTTCAATCGACGCAGCAATGGTCTTCATAACCGTGGTCTTACCGGCCTTTGGAGGCGACACGATAATTCCGCGCTGACCTTTACCAATAGGCGCAATGAGGTCAATGATGCGAGCTGTCATGTTTGTTGGATCACTCGGATCCTCCATGCGCAATTTCGAATCAGGGAACAATGCAGTGAGATCTTCGAAGCGAGGACGATGACGTGCCTTCTCAGGATCTTGTCCGTTGATTGTGTAAATCTCCAGCATTGCTGGGTTCTTTTCATTGCGACCAGCAGGACGTGACAAGCCAGAAACATGATCACCCTTACGCAAACCAAATTGGCGCGTGAGCTTCACAGGAATGTACGCATCTTCACGTGTTGGCATGTACCCACCGATGCGCAAGAAGCCGTAGCCCTCATCGCGCAAGTCGAGGTAACCCTCTACCTTTACTGGCTCGGTACTAATTGGTTCGTTGCTGACGTCATCACGTGATTCAAAACGATCTTCACCTTGTGGGCCTTCATCGCGACCGTTACGTCCACGACGACGACGACTGTTGCGTCCACCACGTGCATCCCAATCGCCTTCACCTTGTTGTTGGCGAGGTCCTTGATTCGGATTCTGTTGGCGGTTGCCTTGGCCTTGTTGGCGCTGACCTTGATTCTGATTTTGCTGACGAGGTCCGCGTTCTGGGCGGTCGCCGCGATCTCCGCGATCATTGCGTGGGCCGCGGCCTTGACCAGCACCTTGTTGCTTCAGTTCGCCAGTGCGACCTTCATGTTGGGCCAATTCAATTTCCCATTCGGCCAGTGGTTCACCATCTGCACCGACGTACACAATCGGTTCTGCTGATTCGTTTGATGATTGCTCGCCGCGAGGGGCACGGTCGCCGCGATCTCCGCGATCATTGCGTGATCCACGAGGTTCGCGTGCAGGACGCTCGTCGTCAGAATCAGAATCATCTGTTGGCTCTTCGTTGCGTGGCGCACGTCCGCGAGGCGCAGCAGCTGGGGCTGGTGCGTCATTTGCGCCAGTCTTTTCCAGAATCTTGTCGACCAATGTGGCCTTTGAATCACGAGCAGCGGCTTTGACACCAAGTGCACCGGCGATTGCCATTAATTGATCTTTGTCCTTGGATTCAAGGGCGGATTTCTCAAGAGCTTCTGCAGCCATGATTTCCTGCTTTCGTTCAACCGTTCCACGGTTGGATCTAGGGGTTTGGGCGCACCTGCAAAAGGTTTGAAGGAGCTACTCCATCTCGACCCCCCAAAGACTTGGGCGGGGAGAACTCGGACACCCGAGCGACCTTCACCCTAGCGGGGCACGTCACCGACAACAACGATGCCGCCGACCTTCCTTCACCCCACTGGTACGGTCAAAGCATGAAACTTGGTCCTGGACTTACATTCTCGTGGAAACGGGCGCTCGGCGTCACTGCCGCAAAACGCAATATTTCACGTGCAACCGGAATTCCGCTCTCCCGCAATGGTCGCCGCAATAAGTTGGGCAAATTCTTGGGTATGAAATAGATGAAAGCTCGTTCAACGGGAATCGTCATCGCTTCCCTCATCTTTCTCGTCTCGTGTGGTGGTTCAAGCCAGTCAACTGATTCACAGCCGAAACCCACTGGCACCGTTAACCCTCAATTTGAGGCGTTCTGTACTGCATCCAAAAATCTGGATGCAGCGATGGTTGGCCCACATGGTGAAAACCCCGCTGCTATCACCGACCCGGCGGAAATGAAAACTGCATGGGCGTCAATTACGAAATTGTCTCGTGCCTTGGTCGTTGCTACACCAACTGAATTGCAAGCCGATGCCACAACCATGATGAACAGCATCATCGCAATGGACGACGTCTTTAAGGCAAATAGTTACAACTTGCTAGAGATGGCAAAAATGTCTGATGTTCGAATCGAACTCAACGACATTTCAACTGACGTTGCAGTCAAGGAAGCATCATCTCGCTTCAACACATTTCTGACAAAGACTTGCCCTAAGTAATTAACTCTGCGCGGCAACGAATGCTTCCACCGTTGCCAAATCGTTTGGCAATTGGGTGGTGAATTCGGGTAAATCAAATAAGTGAGACAAGTGCTGTGGCAATTCGGGCCGCACACCAGTTGCACGTTCTACTGCATCAGGAAACTTCGCAGGGTGCGCAGTAGCCATCGTCAGCATTGGCACACCATCTTCTGCAAACTCACGCGCAACTTTCACGCCGACTGCCGTATGTGGATCAATCAACATGTCAAAGTCTTCATACACCGAACGAATGGTCGCAAGAGTGTCGTGATCTGTCGCACGTGCTGCACGGAATGTAGGCGCAATCCATTTTTCGTACTGGTCCGGTTCAACAGATAAACCCTTGTCGCGGAAACGAATCAATTGTGCCGCCGTCACTGCCCCATCGCGATCATTCATTTCAAACAACAACCGTTCAAAGTTTGAAGAGACTTGAATATCCATGCTGGGGCTAAGAGTTGGATGAACGCCTGTAATGGCCATTGCATGCGAATCGAAAAAGCGAGTCAGAATGTCGTTCTCGTTTGAAGCAACAATGAGTCTGCGAATCGGCGCGCCCATTTGCTTTGCAATCCAGCCGCTCAGCACATTGCCGAAGTTGCCCGTTGGTACTGTGACATCAATTGGACCGTTAATTTGGCGTGTGGCTTCGAAGTAATAGACAACTTGGGCCATAACACGGGCCCAGTTAATACTGTTCACTGCTGACAGATTGTGTTTTTCACGAAATGGTGCGTCATTGAACATTGCCTTCACAAGATCTTGGCAATCATCAAATGTTCCGTCAATAGCAACCGTGCGCACATTTGGTGAGTCGACTGTTGTCATTTGTTTGCGTTGCACGTCACTGACTCGACCGTGTGGATACAAAATAATGATGTTGATGTTGGCGCAATTCTTGACGCCATCAATCGCGGCACTTCCGGTGTCGCCGCTGGTGGCTCCGACAATGGTGACCTTCTCATTGCGCTGAGTGAGTATGTGATCGAACAATTGCCCTAGCAATTGCAATGCAACATCTTTGAAAGCAAGCGTTGGTCCGTGAAACAGTTCCATGAGCTGGTGGCCAGCCTCAAGCGGAACAATGGGCACTACATCTGGATGACGAAATGTGGAATATGCCGTATTGCACAAACGCAGCATGGTGGCGTTGTCAATATCGGCACCGACATAGGGAACAAAAACTGATGCAGCAAGTTCGGCATACGAACCCAACGTCACATTGCCAAGAGTCGGCCATGTTTCTGGCACATACAAGCCGCCATCGTTTGCCAAACCAGCAAGAACGACATCAGCAAAACCCAAAACAGGTGCCGCACCACGCGTGGAAACGTACTTCATGGAAACTATTCGCCGATAACGCGAATCAGGCCAGAAGCACGTCGCACAGCTGATGATTTGCGAAATTCGCTGACACAGGCTTGTACATCAGATTCTTTAGCACGGTGCGTAATGAACACAAGACGGGCATCTTCACCCATGCCTTCTTGTTCTGCTGCGCGAATACTGACGCCATGGCTAGCAAACACGCCAGTAATGGCATGCAGAACGCCAGGCTTATCTTCTACATCGAGACCAATGAGATATTGCGATGACGTTTCATCGATCGGCAATACAGGAACCCGGGCAAACGTACCGATAGTGCCGTGTGTTCCCTTACGAAGATTGACTGCTGCGTCAATAACATCACCAAGTACTGCAGATGCTGTTGGTGAACCACCAGCTCCGCGACCATAAAACATCAGAGATCCGACTGCGTCACCTTCAACAAAGACTGCGTTGTACGAATCACGAACACTTGCAAGTGGGTGAGCAAACGGAACCATGGCCGGGTGCACACGCACAGCAACCGGATCTGATTGATTCTCTTGTTCTGCAATAGCTAACAACTTCACTACATAGCCAAGTCGCTTCGCAATAGCGATATCGGCAGCAGTGATACCGCTAATACCTTCGTGATACACATCGCCCGCGACAATGCGAGCACCAAATGCAATACTGGCGATAATTGCTGCTTTAGCTCCTGCATCGAAACCTTCAACATCAGCTGTTGGGTCACGCTCTGCAAAACCAAGACGCTGTGCTTCGCTAAGAGCTGCTGAATAGTCAGCGCCGTCTTCTGTCATTTTCGTGAGAATGAAATTTGTTGTGCCGTTTACTATTCCCATTACTCGAGTAATAGGTTCACCGCGTAATGATTCGCGCAACGCGCGGATAAGCGGAATGCCACCAGCCACCGCAGCTTCAAACAACATGTCAACACCAGCGGCATCAGACTGTGCCCATAGTTCATGACCGACATTTGCAAGCAGTTCCTTGTTGGCTGTTACAACGGGTTTGCCATTTGCCAACGCTGCAGAGATCAGTTCGCGTGCTGGTTCGATACCACCAATAACTTCCACGATGAGATCTATCGATGGATCTGCGACTACCGCGTGCGCATCACGAGTCAGCACTCCGTCGGGAAGGGATACTTCACGATCACGACTGATGTTGCGCACCGCAACATTGGCGACTTCTAAACGAACTCCGGTACGAGCCTCAATGATGTCGGCTTGACGCTCGACAAGTTGCACGAAGGCAGCACCGACATTGCCGCAGCCAAGGACTCCGATTCGAACGATTGATTGAGGCGCGGGGGCTTTTGCCATAGGCACCAAGCCTACGGCTATGACCACCACCCTGAAAGGGACATTTAGTAGGCCCTAGAGGTCTGAGTCGAAATCATTGTCGGCCATGTCGCCCATTTCATCAGTCTCCACTGCATCATCTCCACCAAGGCCATCAAGGAAATCATCACCAATAACATCAACCATCTCGCCAAAGGTCATACCGCAATTGGTGCAACGAATATCGTCGCCAAAGCCAATAACGGGTGCTTCACATTCTGGGCAAAATTCAATATCGCTCATCTATTCCTCTCGGTTACTCACACCGTACGAAGCGGGTGTGCCAGATGAGTTACAGGTCGAGACGAACGAGGTCGTCGTAGGTCTCACGACGCACGACTAGGCGCGATGTGCCGCCAGAGACAAAGACAACGGCTGGCCGCATGACTTTGTTGTAGTTACTTGCCATGGAATATCCGTAGGCACCGGTAACTGGAGTAACCAACAAATCACCTACTGAAACATTCGGTGGTACCGCAGCTGATTCAACAAGAATGTCACCACTTTCGCAATGCTTGCCCACGATGCGCGCGTTGTCTGTGCGATCAACCGACATTCGTGCGGGGTCACACGTTTCATATCCACTTCCGTACAAAACAGGACGTGGGTTATCGCTCATCCCGCCATCAACAGAAATATATGTACGAATTCCTTCAATCGGCTTCACAGTGCCCACGGTGTACACAGTGATACCGGCTGACGCAACGATGCTGCGACCTGGTTCTACTGAAATTTTTGAACCTGATGGCAATGACTTCGTTGCGCGCTGCAACACTGCTGCCCATTGCTCGATGGTCGGTGCTTCTTCATTTTCTGTGTACGCAACACCGAGTCCGCCTCCCAATGTGAGTTCTGACAAGTTCAATGTTGAGAACAAATCGACCATAACTTTGCTTGCCTCTGCGAAGTTTTCGACCGCAAATACATTCGAACCGATATGACAGTGAATACCAATCAACTCGACTGCAGCTGACGCTTGCGCACGGGCAATTGCTTTGCGTGCATCCCCGTTATTCAGATTGAAACCGAACTTTGAATCATCTTGACCAGTCGAGACAAATTCATGCGTGTGAACGTGCACACCTGGAGTAATTCGCAATTGAACTCGGATAACAGGTACGCCTTCAGAATGAAGCAGTTCAAGTCGATCTAATTCATCAAAACTATCCACCACAATGTGATTGATTCCGGCATTAATTGCCATACGCAGTTCATCAAGAGATTTGTTGTTGCCATGAAGAACGCAACTACTTGCCGGAACTCCGGCATGAAGAACCGTATGCAATTCTCCACCTGTTGCAACATCAAGCAACATTCCTTCTTCATGAGCTAGTCGAGCCATCGCGCCACACAAGAACGCCTTCGTGGCATAGACAACATTGCCCGCTCCGAATGCTGCTACTGCCGCGCGGCATCGAGCACGTAAATGTTCTTCGTCGTAGACAAAAAGCGGTGTGCCATATTGCGCTGCAAGCTCTGCGACACGTACGCCACCGATTGACAATGAATCATCTGTACCGACACTTGCCGAATCAGGAAATAGACGAAGAGGGATCGCGCTCACATTTGCTCCGGTGCTCGAATACCCAGAAGGGCTAGACCTTGTGCCATAACGCGCGCAGTCGCATCGCACAAGGCAAGGCGTGAATCACGAATGGTCTCATTTTCTGCTTTCAAAACTGGGCAATGTTCGTAGAACGATGTGAAGTCAGTGGCGAGATCAAACAAGTATGTGCACAGTTTGTGCGGCCCTAAGGTGTCAATCATTTCCCACACAGCGGAATCAAAACGCAAAATTCGTAAAGCTAAGTCTCGTTCTTGAACCTCAACCAATGCGGGCACGACATCACGAATAGAAGTTCTCTCTATGCCAGCACGACGAAAAATACTGCAAATACGTGCATGTGCATATTGCAAATACGGTGCAGTATTGCCTTCAAACGACAACATGCGATCCCAGTCAAAGATGTAATCCTTCACGCGATCAGAACTGAGGTCTGAATACTTCACGGCCCCAATGCCAATCATGGTGGCCACTTCTGTTCGATCTACAGCGGACATCTCTGGGTTCTTTTCGGCGACAGCCACTTCTGCACGCTCAACTGCCTCATCAAGCAATGCATTCAGTTTCACGGTCTCGCCGCCAGAACGACTCTTCAACATTTTGCGATCCGCACCAAGAACACTGCCAAACGACACATGGTTCATGGTGTAACCCTCTGGTAGCCATCCGGCTTTGCGAGCAACTGCTTCCACCATCTGTAGATGTTGTGCTTGTGGTGCACCCACTACATACAGAAGAGACCGAGCACCGATGCGTTCGACTCGATCAATAACGCACGCCAAGTCTGATGTTGCATAGTTATAGCCGCCATCACCTTTGCGAATGATTAACGGCAGAGGCTCGTTGTCTCGGTTTGTAAAGCCATCAACGAACACAACTTCTGCGCCATC
>CAEZXA010000008.1_pt1 | contig 19474 bp, 21 predicted proteins | sample 7265131 | NCBI WGS metagenome assembly CAEZXA01 (sample SAMEA6813896, study PRJEB35770) | uncultured Acidimicrobiaceae bacterium | biome: Freshwater; feature: Freshwater reservoir; material: water | place: Czech Republic | collected 2015-11-04 | depth 0.5m m
GCATTGCCAGAATCCCCAGCTGTGCATGAAGTGAGTCAACTGGCGATGGAGGCGATGGAAGCTCATCTTGAGCGCCGACTACGAAGCCTCGGAGTGTTCGACCGCCACTTGTAGGCTGAGAGGCTATGCCAGCTAAAGATCTCGATCAGATTGTCAATCTGTGTAAGCGCCGCGGATTCGTTTTTCCTAGCGCTGAAATTTATGGAGGCTTTCGCTCGTCCTATGACTACGGCCCACTCGGGTCATTGATGTTGCGCAATGTCAAAGAGGCATGGGTTCGTACCATGGTGCAACAGCGCGACGACACGGTGCTTATTGACGCAGCCATTCTCGGGCCTCCTCAGGTGTTTGAAGCTTCAGGTCACCTAGAGAACTTTTCTGATCCACTTGTTGACTGCACAGTGTGTAAGCGTCGTTTTCGCGAGGACCATATTGAGACTCGTGACTGCCCGCAGGGAATGAAAGGTTGTGCGTTTACTGAATCTCGCGCCTTCAACTTGATGTTTAAGACCACCGCTGGCCCCGTCGAAGGGTCTGGTGCAGATGTGTACTTGCGTCCTGAGACTGCGCAGGGAATGTTTCTGAACTTCGCAAATGTTCTTCAGACGAGCCGCAAGCGACCACCGTTTGGTATCGCTCAGGTCGGAAAGAGTTTCCGTAACGAAATCACACCCGGAAACTTCATTTTCCGTACGCGGGAATTTGAACAGATGGAACTTGAATTCTTTGTTCCACCTGCCGATGGTCCTAAGTGGTACGAATACTGGTGCAAAGCACGGCTTGATTGGTATGTCGAATTGGGTATACCGGCCGAAATGTTGCGAATCCGTGCACATGATGCTGATGAGTTGTCGCACTATTCAGCAGGCACGAGTGATGTTGAATTCATGTTCCCTTGGGGTTGGGGAGAATTGGAAGGCATCGCGCAGCGGACCGACTTCGACCTCACTCAGCACGCAAATGCTTCCGGTCAAAAGTTGGACTTTTTTGATCAGGCCACGAACGAAAGATATGTGCCATTCGTTGTTGAACCGGCTGCCGGAGCTAACCGCACTATGGCGGCGTTCCTTCTGGCTGCATACGACGAAGACATAGTTAACGACGAGCCACGTACCGTGCTTCGTTTGCACCCACGTCTTGCGCCCTACAAGGTGGCGGTGTTGCCGCTGTCGAAGAAAGACACGTTGTCACCACTTGCTCGCGAGATTTATGGCACCTTGTCCCAGAGGTACATGTGTGATTACGACGAAACTCAAGCAATCGGACGCCGTTATCGCAGACAAGATGAAATCGGAACGCCTTTGTGTGTCACTGTCGATTTTGACTCTCTTGAAGACAATGCAGTCACAATTCGTCATCGTGACTCAACAGAGCAAGTTCGGGTGCCGATTGCGAGCCTGTTGGCAGAAGTGACCTCAATTCTCGGCTTTTAGCTGCACATAGTTGGCGTGTAATGTCACTATGTCGAATTGGCGTCACGCCAGAAAGAATGGACCATCATGAGCACTGTCGCACTGCTAGCAAAGCTTCCCGCCGCTGAAGGAAAGGGCGCAGAACTGGCTGAAGCCTTCAAGGCGGCTTTCGAGCACGTCAATAAGGAATCCGGCACCCGCATGTATGTACTTCATGCTGATGCATCAAATGCTGACATTCTCTGGATCTACGAAATCTATGAGAACCAAGATGCAATGAACGCACATATGACAGCTGAATGGTTCGGACCATTCAGCAAGACTCTGGCGCCATTCATGGGTGGACGTCCAGAGATGTTCTTCTTGACACCTCTTGGCGGCAAGGGTCTCTAGTCCTACTGCGGTGGGTGCATATCGCTATGGCACGCACATATCTTGATGACATTGTCGCTTGGCATCGTCAACGCGCACGTGAAGATGCACGATCTTTTGATTCTTTGTTAGAAGCTGCTCAGCAGTGCGTGCCGACGCGCGGTTTCATATCGAACATTCGTGCTACGCCGCATCTCGCAGTGATCGCCGAAATCAAGCGCAAGTCACCGTCAAAAGGTGATTTGAATATCTCTCTAGACCCCGCTGAACTAGCGCTGCAGTATCAACGAGGCGGCGCATCGTGTTTATCGGTATTAACCGACAGTCAACATTTTGGTGGTTCTGAATCAGATTTGCGCACAGCTCATGACGCCTGCACTCTTCCAGTTATTCGCAAGGACTTTACGGTCGATGCCAGAGACATTTGTGATGCACGAGTTATGGGCGCTGACTGTGTCTTGTTGATAGCAGCGGTTTTATCGAAAGACGAACTTATCAATTTTCTAGAAGTGTGCCGAGCTGTCGACATTGATGCATTGGTTGAAGTTCATGATGAGGCTGAACTTGACCTGGCACTCGGTGCCGGCGCCACAATTGTGGGGGTTAATCAGCGAGACCTAGTGACTTTTGCAGTTGATCAAGATCGAGCAGTGCGTATGGCTCCACTTATTCCTCATCACGTTGTCAAGGTCGCTGAATCAGGGGTTCGTGGTCGCAATGACGCATTGGCTCTTCGTAGTGCGGGATATGACGCGATTCTTGTCGGAGAGCATCTGGTGACCTCAATTGACCCAGGTGCGGCGCTGACTGACCTGTGCGTTGATTAAGAGGCTTCGTCGCAGTTCTTAGTGGGACTACCGTTGGGTCATGTTCGTAAAGATCTGTGGCATCACCAATGAAGACGATGCCCTTCTCGCTGTGGCGCTGGGGGCTGACGCAGTCGGCTTTGTCTTTGCTCCGTCAGTTCGACAAATAGCAGTGCAAAAGGTGTACGACATTACGCGACGCCTTCCGCCTGAGGTGTTGACCGTTGGTGTCTTTCGTGATGAACATCCGAAGCGAGTGATTGAAATGGTGCAGTCGAGCGGGATTAAGGCAGCTCAGTTGCACGGACATGAGTCCCCAGCTGACGTAACTGCAGTATCTCTTCATGTACGCACGGTGATCAAGGCAGTTACGGCAGGAACGATTGACGGGACACGAGCAGGAGACTTTGCAACAAAGATGATTCTTGTCGATGCCCCAGAGCCAGGGTCTGGGGAAGTTTTCGATTGGAAGATGGCAGCTGAATTGCCTGAGGGTCTCCATCTTATTTTGGCTGGCGGCTTAACGCCCGAGAACGTAGCCAACGGCATTTCAATCGTTCGGCCATGGGGAGTAGATGTCAGTAGTGGCGTTGAATCTCAACCTGGGCGCAAGGATCCGATTCTGATGAAGCGATTTATAGAAAATGCCAAGGCTGCTGAGCCGGCAGAATATGACGGCGGCACTTTTATTCCTTATGACTGGCGTGACGAATGACATCTACCAATTGGTGATGTGATTTCTGACAATTCGTGGTGGAATAAGAGGATGTCAATTCTTCAGACTCCTGGTTCCGACGGCCGCTTCGGCGAGTTCGGCGGCCGATTTGTGCCAGAGACTCTGGTACCTGCGTGTCAGGAATTGGAACATGCGTTTTCAGATGCATGGAATGACCCGATGTTTCGAGCTGACCTAGATCAGTTACTTCGTGAGTACGCAGGCCGCCCGAGCATGGTAACGGAATGTCACAACCTCGGGTCGGAATTGGGTATCCGTCTATTTCTGAAACGTGAAGACCTAAACCACACCGGTTCACACAAGATCAACAACGTTCTTGGACAAGTGCTGCTCGCTAAGCGGATGGGTAAGAAGCGCATTGTTGCCGAAACTGGTGCTGGTCAACATGGAGTTGCATCGGCCACTGCCGCAGCTCTGCTTGGTCTTGAGTGCAAGGTGTACATGGGCGAAGTTGATACCGAGCGTCAAGAGTTGAATGTTTTCCGAATGCGATTGCTTGGTGCTGAAGTGGAAGCTGTTACTTCAGGAAGTCGCACATTAAAAGATGCAGTGAACGAAGCGATGCGCGATTGGGTTGCATCGGTTGAGACCACGCACTATTGCCTTGGATCAGTCATGGGCCCTCATCCGTATCCATTTATGGTGCGCCAGTTTCACCGCGTCATCGGCGACGAAGCATTCGAGCAAATGAACGACGTGCTCGGTACTAGTCCTGATTATGTCGTGGCATGCGTTGGCGGTGGTTCTAATGCCATGGGAATTTTCTCGGGCTTCGTCGATACGCCAGCACAATTGATTGGCGTCGAGCCTGCAGGTGGAGCAGCTGTTGGTCGCGGACAACCAGGTGTTGTGCACGGTATGAAGAGTTATCTGATGCAAGATGAATATGGTCAAGTGTCAGAAGCACACAGTATTTCTGCTGGATTGGATTACCCAGGTGTGGGACCAGAACATTCGTATCTTGCATCTATCGGACGAGCGCAATATCCGACTGTTACAGATGACGAAGTAATTGCTGCATTCCAGTTGATGGCGCGTTCCGAGGGAATTATTCCGGCGCTCGAATGCGCCCATGCAATGGCGTGGATCAGCAGAGAAGCTCCGAACATGCAGGGAAAGACAGTTCTGATGAATTTGTCTGGTCGCGGCGACAAAGATGTAGGCCAGATGATGTCGATACTCGGCGACGTCATATGAGCGGACGGCTCGAAGCGGCGATGCGGTCTCGCATTGATGGCGGCGGCAAATGTTTAGTCCCGTACATCACTGGCGGATATCCCGGTTGGATGGATGCAGTGCGAGCATGTGCCGCCAATGGTGCTGACGCAATAGAAATCGGAATTCCGTTTTCTGATCCTGTGATGGATGGGCCGATCATTCAGCAAGCGTCACAGACAGCATTAGATGGTGGTGCAACTCCTGTATCCATTCTTCATGATGTTCGTTCATTAGATGTAGGTATTCCACTTGCGGTGATGTGTTACTACAACACTGTATTTCATGCAGGCCACGAGCGGTTTGCTCACGACCTTGCATCAGCCGGAATCTCAGCAGCGATTGTGCCTGATCTTCCGCTTGAAGAAGCAGGCGACTGGTGTGCTGCGGCTGATGCAGCCGGAATTGAGACCGTCATGCTTGCTGCGCCAACAGCTCCCGATGAACGACTTCCTCGTGTTGCTGAAAGAGCTCGTGGGTTCGTGTACTCAGTCGGACTGCTTGGTGTGACCGGAGAGCGGGCGGCGCTTGCTCTAACCGCAACAACCCTTGCGGCCAGGGTTAAGAAAATTACGACTAAGCCGGTCCTTATCGGAGTCGGAGTCTCGAATGCTCAACAAGCTGTAGAAGCAAGCCGAGTGGCTGACGGAGTCATCATGGGTGCGTCTGTTGTTCGCCGAATGATTGATGGTGGTGCAGATTCTGTGGGGGAGTTCATCGCAGAAGTCCGCCACGCACTTGACGGCGCCACGTGGTAAATATCTTCGGCGAAGGAATCTGTGAGCTGTGTCAGGCGGCGAAAATGTCTGAGTGGTTCTATGAAGATGACGAATGCTGGATAGCCGAATGCGAGAGTTGCTCTGTGCCCATGGTGGTGTGGCGAGAACACAATGCCTTCCCTGACGAGGATGTAAAAACGCGTCTTCATGAGAGGTTGGCAGAGATTGTCTCTGAATTCTTTACCTTCGAGATGCGTATCGATGATGACATGCGCACAATTCCTGACCACTACCACGCTCATGCGCGTCCGAAAAAGGGTTTTTTCGGTCATGGAATGCGTAAACCGACCTAACTAAAGAACTACCGTTACAGAATGTTGACTGACGGCTCCAAGGCACCGAAGATTGAATTACTCGATCAAAATGGGAAAAAGTTCTCACTAACTTCAATGGGAAAGAAAAAGGTATTGGTTTACTTCTACCCAAAGGCAGATACTCCTGGTTGCACCACACAGTCATGCGGACTGCGCGATATCAAGGACGACATTGGTCGAACTGTGATCGTAGGGATTAGCCCTGACAAACCCGAAAAGCAAAAGAAATTCGATGACAAATACGAACTTGGTTTTACATTGCTTGCTGATACAGAACATGTTGTAGCTGAAGCGTTCGATGTGTGGAAAGAGAAATCCATGTACGGCAAAAAGTACATGGGCATTGTTCGGTCCGCTTTTCTTATTCAGGACGGAATTGTTCTGAATGCGTGGTACAAGGTCTCGCCGGCAGATACTCCAACGAACTTGTTGAAGGAATTGAAGAAATGAGTGCGTTTCCGTTACCCATTGATGTGTTGCCACATCGCCCTCCGTTCCTTTTTATTGACCGTGTGACATCTCTTGAAGTGGGAGTCAACGCAATTGGTCACTGGAAACTCACTGGCGATGAATGGTTCTTTCCTGGCCATTTTCCGGGTCGGCCCACGTTGCCAGGCGTGTTGATGTGTGAAGCCATTGCTCAATTGGGCGCTTATGCGCTGTTGACAGATCCGTTGCATCAGTCGAAGCTCCCGCTGTTTGGTGGGCTTGATGGCGCTCGCTTTCGTCGTCAGGTTGGCCCAGGCGATGAATTGGAATTGCAGGCAACACTTGGTCGTATCAGTGCTCGTGGCGGCAAGGGTTCTGGCCGGGCCTTACTCAACGGCAAGGTCGCGTGCGAATGCGACTTGATGTTCGTTCTTGTTGATCGGTAAGTACATGAGACAGGTGTCTGTCGGTCCCGAATCATTGCAAGTGGGTGACTATGTTGTGCGCAAGTACGAGCCATCAGATGCTCCCGCTTTGGTGGAAGCCGTCACCGCAAGCTGTGAACACCTTCGGCCATGGATGCCATGGATCAAGTTTGAACCACAAACTGTGACGCAACGTGAAGTGTTAATCAAGACTTGGAGCAAAGCGTGGGAAAATTGCACAGAGTTCGTGATGGGCATCTTCTTGGGAAGTCGCGTGGTTGGCGGAACTGGCCTGCACCTGCGTGGAGACATCAACACGGTGGAAATTGGCTATTGGGTTCATGTTGATTTCGTTGGCAAAGGAATCGCTACTGAGGTTTCACGAATATTGACAGAGACTGCATTTTCAATCTGGCCCGAAATTGACATTGTTGAAATACATCACGATGAAGCAAATGTCGCATCGGGAAAGGTCCCAGACCGGTTGGGATTTGAGCATGTCTCTACAGGGCAGAGAGAACCTGAAGCACCTGCTGAAAGCGGAGTGATGTATCGCTGGGAAAAGAAACGGCCGAAATAGTTATTCGGGCGGACCGATAATGACGGAACCGTTGTGTCCCCCAAAACCGAAGTTGTTTGAGATCGCAGGACCTGGAACCCACGAACGAGCTGCACCCATGACCAAATCAATATCCATGGCCGGATCAAGTTCCGTAGTTCCTGCAGTTGGGGGAATCATTTTGTGTTGCATGGAAAGAACTACTTGAGCAGCTTCCAGTGCACCCGCGGCGCCTAGTGCATGGCCAGTGACGCCCTTACCGCTAGTGACAGCTACGCCACGCGGGCCAAAGACATGAGTCATTGCTGCAGCTTCTGCGGAATCGTTGAGCGGTGTCGATGTTCCGTGTGCATTCACAAGCTTGATGTCGCTTGCTGTGATGCCTGCATCATCGAGCGCAAGATTCATGCATGCAATTGCACCGGTGCCGCCAGGCGCGGGTGCAGTGATGTGATGGGCATCTGCATTACTTGCGGAGCCCAAAATTTCACCAAGAATCGTTGCTCCACGAGCTACCGCAAGGTCATAGCGCTCGAGAATAAATACTGCTGCGCCTTCGCCCATCACGAAACCATCGCGGGTTGTGTCGAATGGTTTTGAAGATCCCGTAGACGACAGTGCAGTCATGTTGCCGAAACCAGCAAGAGAAGTAAGAGTGGCGGCGCATTCAGCCCCGCCGGTAGCGACTGCGTCGCATCGTCCCCATGCAATCAACCGAGCTGCGTATCCGATTGCGTGAGTGCCGGCTGCACATGCAGTACAGATGGTTTCGTTAGGACCCTGCAATCCGTATTTCATAGAGATCGCTGCACCTGATGCATTGGCCATCATCATTGGGACAAGGAAAGGTGAGACGCGACGTTCACCTTTTTCGACACGAACAATTACTTGTTCTTCTAATGTGTGCAGACCACCGATTCCGGTTGCAAAGATTGTGCCAAATCGAGCTGGATCGACATTCAGATCTCCGGCTTGCTCGAACGCTTCGGCAGCGGCTGCTAGAGCCAACTGTTCCACTCTGTCTGCCCGTCGTGCATCTTTAGGAGAGTCGAAATATGGCTGAGGATCCCAGTCAGGTATTTCAAGGGAGCGAGTATTGGTGATACCCGGCCCCATAAGCCCGTTCCAGTACGCCTCTTTACCAATCCCACAAGGAGCAACAACTCCTAGCCCTGTGATTGCTACGCGATGTCCGACACCCTTCATGGCAGGAAAGATGTTGGTTACAGCTTGCCGACGATGACGTCGAATGCTTGACCGACTGTTTTGACTTCAGCAAGGTCTTCCTCTGGAACTTCAATTCCGAACTCTTCTTCAAGAGCCATGACAAGTTCAACCACGTCGAGTGAGTCTGCATCAAGGTCATCTGCGAAATTGGCGGTGGGGACGACTTGTGAGGCGTCTACTGAAAGTGTTTCTACTGCGCACTTGACAAAGCGGCTAAATAGTTCTTGATCCATGGGGTGTATCTCCTTGTTAGGTGTTCTAGTTTCTCACAAAGTGCGCTGATAGTCAGCCATTGGCTTTTCAGGCGCGGTGTTTGTGAATTAATGGCCCATGCCAAGGCCGCCATCGACAGGAATAACAGCCCCTGTGATGTACGCAGCATCTGGACCAGCCAAAAATGCCACAACTCCAGCAATCTCGTCGGTCGTAGCCATTCGGGCGAGGGGAACAGAGGCAGAGATTTGATCGAGACGTTCCTGACCAAGTGAAGCGGTCATATCTGTTTCTACTGGGCCTGGTGCGACGACATTGACCGTGATTGAGCGTGAACCAAGTTCGCGAGCGAGTGATCGAGCAAACCCGACGAGACCCGCTTTTGAGGCAGCATAATTTGCTTGGCCAGCTGAACCGAGAAGACCAACAACAGATGACATCAGAATGATTCGCCCTTTTCGTGCGCGAAGCATGCCTTGTGTTGCACGCTTCACAACTCGAAACGTTCCTGTGAGATTGGCGTCAAGCACTCCGGCAAAATCTGTTTCGCTCATTCGCAAAAGGAGTGTGTCTTTTGTGACGCCTGCATTAGACACCAAGATTTCTACTGGCCCGAAGTGTGCTTCGATGGCAGTGAAGGCTCCATCAACTTGAGCAGTGTCTGTGACGTCGCACTTGACACCGAAAAATTGTGGGGGTGGAGGAGACGAGTTGTACGTAACCGCCACTTTGTCGCCGAGGGCGGCAAATCGCTCAGCACACGCAAGACCAATGCCGCGTGAGCCCCCTGTGATTAATACAACTCTGCTCATTGCGCACCCCATCGTATGACAGCACTAGCTGCGGTCATACCTGCGCCGAAGCCAACCATTAGTACGAGATCTCCGTCCTTGGGTCGAACTTGTCCGAAGTCTCCGAACATGGCAAGCGGTATGGACGCAGAAGACGTGTTACCGGTTTCATGAACAACAACTGCGACTTTGTCCATCGGTACCCCCAACTTGTCACAAGCAGACGTAATGATGCGGATGTTCGCTTGGTGAGGAATTACAACAGAAAGTTGATCTGCTGTAACACCTGCAGCAGCCATTGATTTCTGTGCACTGTCGACCATGATGCGAACTGCACGACGGAACACTTCCTTGCCGTCCATATGAATGAATCCACCTATCTCGGTGTACAGAATTTCTTCAGCGCTTCCGTCGGCATCAAGATCCCAACCGAGTAATTGACCGTGTCCGGTAGTGCTTTCTAAGACCGCAGCGCCCGACCCATCAGCAAACAGAATTGCTGTGTTGCGGTCGGTCCAATCAGTAATGCGTGACAGGGTGTCAGTTCCGATAACAAGGATGCGTTGTGCACCCATTGCTATTAGTCCGTGAGCTGTGACCATTGCATAAACGAAACCCGAACACGCTGCGTTGATGTCAAACGCTCCACAGCGCAAGCCCAGGGCATTTTGCACTGTGGCAGACGTAGCAGGCACTGTGCGATCCGGAGTGGTGGTGGCTAAAACTAGAGCGTCAATGGAATGTGGATCAATGCCTGCCATATCAATTGCGGCACGACCGCTTGAGATACTGAGTTCTGCGGTTGAACCACCTATATGTCGGCGATGAATACCTGTGCGTTCGCGGATCCATTCATCATTGGTGTCCATGGTTTGAGACAATTCATCATTGGTGACAGTCTTGTGTCCTAATGCGGTGCCCCAGCCAATAAAGCGAGCACCGCGAACATTGTCTGGTATCTGAGGCATGAATTCTCCGCGATCTCTTTCAGTGTCTACTTCGTGCGCAACCATGCAATGGGCTGACGCGATGTGACTCGTTCGCCTTCAACTGCGATATAACTCTGCACGATGCCGGCGAATGGGGAACGAACTTCGGTTTCGCCAACATGTCCGATGAGTTGTCCTACCTCAATAGTCATACCGCTTGAGATTCCGCCTATTGGAGTGAATACCCCCGCAGATGGACTAACGACTAATCGTTCGATAGCAAACAGATGCTCGCCCTCATGTTGTCCAGCAGCCAGTGGAGCAGAAGCGTCTACCCATTCAATGAGCTTGTCTAATTCATCTGGAGTAGCAACGCTGATTGTGCGCGCAGCTTGCACTGTGCGTTTTGCCATGCCGGTCAAGACTCCGCCTGGTCCTAATTCCACAAATCCTGTGACTCCAGCTTCAGCAAGAGTCAGAAGGCAATGTTTCCATCGCACAGGATTCGATAGTTGTGCAGACAGTAAAGATGACCATTCTTCTCCAGTTGCATGCATCAGAGCATCAACATTTGATACAACCGGAACTTCTGTGTCACGTGGACTTGCATCTGCGATTGCGATGCGCAATCGATCGCGTGCAGCAGTCATAAACGGAGTGTGAAAAGCCCCTGCCACTTGAAGTGGCATGACCTTTTTTGCACCCAATTCTTTGGCAACTGTTCCAGCAGCGGCAACACCGGCCGGAGACCCTGCGATAACAACTTGTCCGGGGGCATTGAAGTTGGCAACCCATACGTCACTGTCTGCGCGTCTGCATGCAACCTCTACTAGATCATCGTCAAGTCCCAATATTGCAGCCATGGTTCCGGGAGAAGCAAGACCAGCTTCATGCATGGCATCGGCTCGTTCAACAACTAAACGGACACCGTCTTCAAAAGACAAAGCACCAGTCGCTGTCAGTGCTGTGTATTCGCCAAGACTGTGACCCGCACAAAAACTTGGTTCAATTCCTAAGCGTTCAACCGCGTCCAAAACCATGAGGCTTGAAACAAATGTTGTTAATTGCGCATTTCGTGTGTCGCGTAAAACTTCTGCATCGGCATCAAGCAACAATGCGCCAACATCTCGGCCCGCAACTTCGGACGCTTCATCAACTAGATCCCAGCTCTCGCTGTCTATCCAGGGGCGACCCATGCCGGGTCTTTGCGACCCTTGACCGGGAAATGTAAAGGCAAGCACTGTTAAAACCTTAGACGGCACGTTGCCAGCAGTGTGGACTACTAGTTAGTAAGGCTCAGCAGGGAAGTGCCGATACCATGGTTGACCCTGGCCCGAGTGGCGGAATGGCAGACGCGACGGACTCAAAATCCGTTGCTCGAAAGGGCGTGTGGGTTCGAGTCCCACCTCGGGCACCCAGGAAATCCATACACTTAAGGTGTATGGGACATCGACTACTGCAACGGCGTCTCACGCAGGTCTCTGCTCGAATGCGAGAGCTGTCTGAAGAACTCCGAGTCGTACAAGACCAGATGACGCACATTGTGGATGAAGCAGACGAGAAGTCATTGCGCGCTTTGGTGTCTGAGACCCCGAGCGCCGCGTTCGAATATCGCGAAGCAAAGAAACATGCTGACGTTATTCAAAGACTCCATGGTCAGTTGACCGCCGAATTGGCAGATCTAGAGCGCCGAATGAATAATCTCTTAGATCGTATGAAGGAACCAAGCGTATGAGTATTCGAGTAGTCATCGCTGAAGATGAAGCAATTATCCGACTCGATCTGAAAGAGACGCTCGAAGAAGAGGGTTACGAAGTTGTTGGCGAAACTGGCAGAGGCGATAAAGCAGTCGATTTAGTGCGCGAGCTTCGTCCTGATTTGGCAATCCTTGATATCAAGATGCCGGGCATGGACGGAATTGAAGCTGCCAGATTGATTACTAAGGACAGAATTTGCGGAGTATTGGTCTTAACTGCATTCAGTCAGCGTGAAGTCATCGAACAGGCACGTGATGCTGGTGCGTTGGCGTATCTTGTGAAACCGTTCCAAAAGACTGACCTCGTACCAGCTATCGAAGTCGCCATTGCTCGTTTCAGAGAAATGCAAGCTCTTAATGGCGAGGTTGATGCGCTCGAGGAACAACTTGAGACTCGTAAATCAATTGATCGTGCAAAAGGGATACTGATTGATCAATGCGCGATGTCAGAGTCGGACGCGTACGGGTTCATTCAACGTGGAGCAATGAATCATCGTGCCACCATGAAAGCAGTTGCAGACATGGTGATTGCTGGCGATTTGCGCCCAGAATAGATATGAGAGTTTTCCCATGATGATCATGGCGTTAGACGGAAACTCTCTTGCGTACCGGGCTTTCTATGCCCTGCCTGAAGACATGTCGAATGCGAGTGGCCAAGTTACTAATGCCGTGTACGGATTCACCACGATGTTGTTGACCTTGATGCGTGACCATAAACCCGATGGTGTGGTGGTTGTTTTTGACCGACCAGAACCAACGTTTCGTCACGATGCGATTCCTGAATATAAAGCGCAACGCGAAAAAGCGCCAGACATTTTGTTTCAGCAACTAGGGATGATCAGAGAACTGCTTGACGTACTGGGAATCACATGGTGGGAAAAAGCTGGCTTCGAGGGCGATGACCTAATTGCCACGGTCGCAGAACATGGTGAGCAGTCCGGAATGGACGTCATGGTAGTAACTGGCGACAGAGACAGTTACCAATTGGTGCGCGACCCTCATGTTCGGGTTTTGTACAACAAGCGTGGCGTCAGTGATTATGCGTTGTACAACGAATCTGGAATCTTCGAACGCACAGGTGTAACGCCCGCGCAATATGCCGACTATGCAGCGTTGCGCGGTGACCCGAGCGACAACTTGGCCGGTATCCCTGGTGTCGGTGAAAAAACTGCAGCGAAATTGATTAATCAATATGGGAACATTGACGGCGTCATTGCAGCGGCGAATGAACAGACTCCCAAACTAAAAGCAGGATTGCTAGAGCACGGTGAACGTGTCAAGCGCAATGCCGCCATGATGGTGTTACGTCGAGATGTTCCCTTGGAAATTGATTTGCAACAACTAGCGCCATTTCCCGATATGGCCGCTGCTGGGCAGATGTTTGAATTTCTTGAATTTCGCACGATGGCAAAGAGATTGGCCGATGTTGTCAAAGCTGCAGGGTGGGAGACGCGGGGCGAAGCAGTTGTTCAGACACAATCTAAAAATTCTGTGTCAAACGAAACAATGGGGGCAGTGGCGGTTGTTTCGAAAGCTGACGAAGCGGCAACTGCGCTTTCTGGCTTGTCGTCTTTAGTTCTCGCTGCCCACTTTGAATCTGATCCGGGTCGATCACAGGTATTGGGAATCGCAGTAGTTATCGATGCAGAGACGGGAAATGTGATGTATATCCCACGTGACATCTTGCTCGCTCCGGGCGTACAAAATGTGTTGACGTCAGGTGTTCCGATTATTTCGCATGATGCAAAACCAATGATGCGCGCATTGCTTGCAGATTCTGTCGACCTGCGACATCTGGTGCTCGACACTGCTATTGCTGCATATCTAGTCAATCCTTCACGCTCGAGCTATTCCTTGGCAGCTGTGTCGGCTGATGTCTTAGGTCGTGAACCCACTACATCATCTGAATCTGATGGTCAGTTTGACTTTGGAGGAACAGATGATGCGGTGCGAGCGTGTGCTGAAGCCGCGTTTTTTACGGCTCTTCTTGCGCCCGTTCTGACCGAGCAGTTGAAGGAAATTCATAATGAATCGTTATATGCCGATATCGAGAACCCGCTTGTTCGCGTATTGGCAAAAATGGAACACGTCGGAATCGCAGTTGATCGTGCCGCATTAGAGGGCATTCGTGATCGTCTCACCGAGGAAACTGTGGCTCTTACGTCTTCGTTGCACGACATTGCTGGTCGTCCATTCAATTTAAATTCACCCACTCAATTGCGAGAGATTCTCTATACCGAGCACGGGCTGTCTCCTGGGAAAAAGACAAAGACTGGGTTCTCCACGGACGCTGCAACTTTGGAAAAGATTCGCGATCAATGGCCCGAATTTGTTGATCCGTTGTTGCGGTACCGAGAAGTAGAAAAGCTTCGTTCAACGTATGGTGAAGGTCTGTTGGGCGAGGTCGCGGCTGATAGTCGCATTCATGCGACCTTTAATCAGACAGTCGCTCGAACAGGACGCCTCAGTAGTGACAAGCCAAACTTGCACAACATTCCGGTTCGTACTGATGAAGGGCGAGTTTTCCGCACAGCATTTGTAGCGTCAAAGGGTTGTTCATTGCTTGTAGCTGACTACAACCAGATTGAATTGCGGTGCATTGCCCACCTAGCAAATGATCCAGGTCTCATCGGAGCATTTGCAGCTGGCCAAGACATTCACCAAGCAACAGCGGCCAGAGTTTTTGGCGTGCGTTCTGAAGATGTCACTCACGACCAGCGTTCAAAAGCAAAAATGGTGTCCTATGGGCTCGCGTACGGCATGGAGGCCTATGGTCTCAGTCAGCGCCTTGCTATTGGTGTTGATGAAGCGTCAGGAATCTTGAATGCGTACTTCGAGGCTTTTCCTAACGTCAAGCAATACATGGACGAAGCGATCCAGACCGCACGTCAGACCGGCTACACAGAAACCTTGTTTGGGCGTCGACGTCAGATTCCAGAATTGCTCAGCGACAATTTTCGAGTTCGTCAAGCTGGGGAACGTCAGGCGATGAACGCGGCGATTCAAGGACTAGCAGCTGACATTTTCAAGATTGCGTTGGTTCGTATTGATGCCTTGTTGGAAGATCAGAAATTTGAGTCTCGAATCGTCCTACAAGTACATGACGAAGTCATCGTTGAAGTGCCAGAGCATGAACGTGAAGTTGTGGGGCCACTTGTGCTCGACACTATGCGTGGTGCCGCAAATTTGAGCGTGCCGTTCGAAGTGCATGCAGCGTGGGGAGAAACCTGGGCAGCGGCCAAAGGTTGAGCGAAGCAATGTCAGATCAATTTGGCGAACATTGGTTCGAACCGATTGCAGATCACATGGGTTCTGCGTATCTTCGATATTCGTTTACAAAAGGAACAGTCAACGAAGTTGATGTGATTGTTCGCCTGCTAGGTCTGACGGCTGGAATGCGTGTTCTAGATGTCGGATGTGGACCTGGGCGTCATGCATACGAATTGGCGCGTCGAGGAATTCACGTTCACGGCATTGACATCAGTGAGTCGTTTATCGCGCTGGCACGAGATGGCGCTCCTGAAGGTGCAACCTTCGAGCGATGTGATGCGCGAAATATGAAATTCGATTCTGAGTTCGATGCGGTGATTTGTCTGTGTCAGGGGGCGTTCGGATTGATGACTGCAGGGGGTCACGATGTCGACGTTTTGCGCGGGATCGCACGTGCTCTTCGGCCTGGTGGTGGACTCGCTTTGTCCGCCTTCAATGCGTATTTCGCAGTGAAATATTTTGAAGCTGCCCAATTCAACGCTGACTTGGGTGTGTGTCATGAGATAACGGAGGTGCGCAATGAGGCAGGAGAGCCTTTGACCGTTGACCTGTGGACCGGCTGTTACACCCCACGGGAACTGCGGTTAATGCTGGAGAAAGTCCAGCTGAACGTCAGGGATATTTTTAGTGTGGAGCCGGGGTCGTATGGCGAGAATCAGCCGTCCTTGGAGACTCCGGAGTATCTGGTGATAGCGTTTGCTTCGCCTTTCCAACCGGAAGGTGCTTGCTAAGGCAAGCTCACCGATATTCCTACCTATCATTTTCGAAAGATCAATTCCTTGTCCGATACCAACATCACTTCCGCAGCCATGGGCACCTTTGACGCGGAAAACAATTACACACCACGACAAATCACAGAACGTGATATTCCAAGTTTCGCCGAAGCTATTGAAGGCACCATGGTGCAACTCAAAGACGGACAGTTGATTACCGGAATTGTTGTCAAGATCGACCGCGATGGTGTGTTGTTAGATGTTGGTTACAAGACCGAAGGTGTTATCCCAACTCGTGAGTTGGCAATCAAGAATGACGTAAACCCGCATGACGTGGTCAAGCTTGGCGAAAGTATCGAAGCTCTTATTCTTACGCTTGAAGATAAAGAAGGTCGTCTCGTACTTTCAAAGAAGCGCGCTCAGTATGAAAAAGCTTGGGCCGATATTGAAAAGAAGAAAGAAGAAGACGGAGTCGTTCACGGAACTGTCATCGAAGTGGTGAAGGGTGGACTTATTGTTGACATCGGACTTCGCGGTTTCCTTCCAGCATCACTCGTCGAACTTCGTCGCGTACGTGACCTTGCTCCGTACATGGGCCAGCCAATCGATGCAAAAATCATTGAACTTGACCGCAATCGCAACAACGTTGTGCTTTCGCGTCGTGCATTCCTTGAAGAGAATCAGAAAGAGACTCGCGACGACTTCCTTACAAATCTCAAGCCGGGCGAAATTCGTACCGGAAAGATTTCTTCGGTCGTTGCATTTGGTGCTTTCGTAGATCTCGGTGGCATGGATGGTCTTATCCACGTGTCAGAGCTTTCATGGAAGCATGTTGAGCACCCATCGCAGGTCGTCAATATTGGTGATGAAGTAACTGTTCAGGTCTTGGAAGTCGATTTCAGCCGCGAAAGAATCAGCTTGTCTCTGAAGGCAACCCAGCAAGATCCTTGGCAGGAATTTGCCGGAAGCCACGAAATCGGTCAACTTGTATACGGCCGCATTACAAAGCTTGTTCCTTTCGGTGCGTTTGTTCAGGTCGGTGACGGCATTGAAGGTCTTGTTCACATTTCCGAATTGTCAGCTCACCACGTTGAGTCAGCTGAACAAGTTGTTACGCCAGGCGAAGAGCTATGGGTCAAGATCATTGATCTTGACCTAGCGCGTCGTCGTATTTCCATCTCTGTTAAGCAAGCCGCTGAAGGTGGAGAACTTGCTGCTGAGTATCAGGGCCAGTTCGAAGTCGATGAAAACGGCAACTGGATCGGTGGAGATGACACCGAGCGTGAAGCTGCATGGGCTGAGTACTACAAGGAATACGGCCAGCCAGGCGAAGAAGGTGCAGCAGCACCTGCTGAAGTCGCTGCTAGTGAACCTGCTCCTGAAGTAGCACCGGCAGCTGAGGCTGACTAGGAAGCTTCCTAGGATCCACGATGATTCTGATTGGCCTTACTGGCGGAATTGGATCAGGAAAATCAACAGTGTCGGCGCTCCTTGCGAGCCGAGGTGCTGTCATTATCGATGCTGATGCAATTGCGCGCGAACTTCAGGCTCCTGGGGCTCCGTTGCTCACACTGCTGGCAGAGAAGTTTGGCGACTCAATTATTGACGCTAACGGAGCACTAGATCGCGCCGCTTTGGCAACCATTGCTTTTTCTGATCCTGAAGCATTGAAAGATCTCAACAAGATTGTTCATCCGGCCATAGCCAAAGAAATGGACGCACGCCTAACAGCGCAGCGGTCAACGGATAACGTTGTGGTTTTGGATATCCCTCTTCTCGCGGAGAACCCTCGTGCTGGGTTAAGCGGAGTAGTTGTCGTTGACATCCCCATTGAACTGGCTGTGTCGCGGTTGGTGGAGTTTCGGTCAATGGCCGAAGATGATGCACGAGCTCGAATTGCGAAACAGGCAACGCGTGAAGAACGGGTTGCAATTGCGGATCAAGTAATTGATAACTCGGGAGACATGGAATTACTGAGCGACCAAGTAGAGACCGTGTGGAATTGGGCGAAGAGTTTGCCGCCAGCTGCCGAAGATGCCGGAGAGCGCGTACCTGCCTCGCAATAGAGGCAAGGTACCATCACTACGTGCCCGATTTTCAGGTTGTATCTGCATTCCTGCCAGCTGGAGACCAACCAAAGGCCATCGCGGGATTGACGGAGGGCGTTAACACTGGTGACCGTTTCCAGACTCTGTTGGGAATCACGGGTTCTGGAAAATCAGCGACAATTGCGTGGACCATTGAAGCAACACAACGTCCGACGCTGATCCTCGCTCCGAACAAGAGCTTGGCTGCTCAACTTGCTCAAGAAATGCGTGAGTTCTTTCCGCATAATCGCGTTGAGTTCTTTGTTAGCTATTACGACTACTACCAACCAGAGGCGTACATTCCTTCAAGTGACACATTCATTGAGAAGGATTCGTCAATCAACGATGAGATTGATCGCTTGCGTCATTCAGCTACCGCTGCTTTGTTAACAAGGCGCGACACCATTGTGGTCGCCAGCGTTTCGTGTATTTACGGAATGGGAGACCCTGAGGAATATCGCGGTCAGTTATTGGAATTACATGTCGGAGTGGATTATGACCAGCGCAGCATCTTGCGCCGTCTTGTTGATCTGCAGTATGGGCGCAACGATATGACCCTCGGAAGAGGAAATTTCCGCGTTCGCGGCGACACGGTGGAAATTCATGCTGCATATGAAGAGTCGGTGACTCGAATAGAGATGTTTGGCGACACGATTGACCGCATAACAATGATTGATCCGGTCACCGGTGAGACACTGTCCGAACCTAAAGAGATAGTTGTATTTCCGGCCACTCACTACGTCACGGGTGACGCCCGTATGCGCCGTGCTGTATTGGGAATTGAAAAGGAACTACAAGAGCAACTTGCGATGTTTGAATCCCAAGGAAAACTGCTAGAGGCCCAACGACTGCGAATGCGGACAAGTTACGACCTTGAGATGATGCAAGAGATGGGTTATTGCAATGGTATTGAGAACTACTCGATGCATATTGACGACCGTCAACCGGGGGAGCCTCCATTCACTCTGCTTGATTATTTCCCCAAGGACTATTTGTTGATTATTGATGAAAGCCACGTAGCGATTCCGCAGTTGCATGCTCAATATGCTGGAGACAGAAGTCGTAAGAACACGCTGGTTGAACACGGCTTTAGATTGCCGAGCGCCAGAGATAACCGTCCGCTGCGGTTCGAAGAAACCATGGAGCGCATTAATCAGTGCATCTTTATGTCAGCTACGCCTGCTCCGTTTGAACTGAACCACAGCCAAAGAGTTGTGGACCAAATTGTGCGTCCGACGGGACTTGTTGACCCAGAAGTAATTGTGCGCCCCACTAAGGGTCAGATTGATGACCTCATTGAAATGGTCCGAGGTCGCATAGAGATCGGCGACCGCATTCTGGTAACTACCTTGACTAAAAAGATGTCTGAAGATCTCACTGATTATCTGCTTGAGCAGGGTCTACGGGTTCGTTACTTACATTCCAACATCGACACCATGCA
>CAEZXA010000009.1_pt1 | contig 18414 bp, 18 predicted proteins | sample 7265131 | NCBI WGS metagenome assembly CAEZXA01 (sample SAMEA6813896, study PRJEB35770) | uncultured Acidimicrobiaceae bacterium | biome: Freshwater; feature: Freshwater reservoir; material: water | place: Czech Republic | collected 2015-11-04 | depth 0.5m m
GGAAAGAAGGAACCAGTTTCGGTGCAACCGCAGTTCAACGAACGGTCGATTTCTTTCTTCACCCAGTGAGCTCGCCCACGTCCGTGTTGACCGCGGCCAGTGTTTTTGCAATGGTGATTGCCATCGTGATGGCCAGAAAATATCGCCTGAACATGATCTACTGGACATACAGCGGCGTAGTACTCGCTCTCATGCTGATCCCGGCCACGGTTACCGCAAGACCAAGATTTCTGTTCACCGCATTCCCATTGTTCTTTCCAGTCGCTAGAGCACTACGCGACGACGACGACAAGTGGTGGCCACTTGTGATCATGGTGATGGTTGGTGGCTTGGTAACAGTTACTGGCATCTATGGCGTTCGCGGAGCCATTCCGTAAGACACTTACAAAGGTAATTTGCGCCAAATTGAAATCGGCAAATTCTTCAATACGAAAAACATGTATTGCAGTAGGCCTGGAACCCAGATTACTTTTCGAGATGTATTCAGAGCCTTTGCGACTGCTGAGGCAACTCCGTTTGCATCTGTTGAGAATGGGGCCTTATCCATTCCTTTCGTCATTTTCGTTGTAACGAAACCCGGCCTGACTACAAGGATCGACACGCCTGAGCCCTCTAACTCGTGATCAAGAGCAAGCGCGAAACCATCAATTCCGGCCTTAGTGGCTCCGTAAACCGGATTACCTTTTCGAACTCGTTCCCCCGCTACCGACGACAACAGCACTATCTTGCCGTACCCCTGTGTTCTCATGCGTGCAGCTAGTGCGTACATCAACACCATCGTTGCACTGAAATTCACATCAGCCACAGACACAAGCGCCTCTGGATTTGCGAAGTAATCAACACCTTCTTGCAAGACTCCTTGGGCTATGACAGCGACGTCAATATCTCCGATCTCGTCTGCAACTTCCGCTACAACATGCACCATTGACGCTGCATCAGCAGCATCAAACTTCACATGGTGAATGTCAAGATCTGAATATTTCTCTGCGACATCTGCTATCTGTGACTCCGCTTCGTCAATGTCTCGACTGACAAGCACAACGTGGGACACGCCAGGTTTCACCACTTTATGGATAATGGCCTGACCAATCTCACTAGTGCCACCGAACAGCACAATATTCTGTGCAACTCCTACTCCGTTTTTCATTTCGATCTCCTGTGATCAACTAGTCCCAATCGCCGCGACAAATCGCTGCGCCAGACGCCTTGGGTATCCATCTGTTCTTGAATACCCATCCACTCATCAAGTCGTGGATATCCACGACGAACTGCATTGGCCGACACATGAGAATCTTTTGCTAGGTAGTGACGTCCACCTGCATCAAGCACCATTTCATCAACATCAGCAAGAAGTTCAGCTAGTCCCGTAATTCCGGCTGCCATATCCAGGGTCAATGTCCAACCCTCGGTTGGAAAGGACATCGGTGCATCATTTTGAACACCCATGCGCTTTAACACTGCTAAGAAGGACGCAACGCCAGCTGCTGAAAACTTCTCTATGACTTTTCTCAACACGTCGGTGCGGTCAAGGGGAACAATAAATTGATACTGAATGAAACCTTGTTTGCCGTACAAACGATTCCAACGATTCACTCCATCTAATGGATGAAAAAAAGCTGGTATAGATTCCAAGCCGACATGGTTCTTTGACGGTGCTTTGCGATACCACGCCTCGTTGAAAGCCTTGATCGACCATTTGTTCAGAAGCCCGTTCGGCACCCAGCTTGGCGCAGACACGCTTAATCGAGGGTCATATGCGAGCGAATCTTCTTTGGCTACTGCGCTTGCTGGGGCGTGATCTCCCCTTGTTAGAACGCCACGACCCATTGCAGATCCTGTTGCCAACAAATCAATCCAGCAGACGGAATATCGAAAGTCATCATCAACACCATCTGACCCCATCGCTGCACACACTGCATCAAAATTCTCGAGACGAACGGTTTCGACCTGCACTCGAGAGGTCTCAATTTTCAACATTGAAATAGTCGCAGAAAGTATGACTCCAGTCAGACCCATTCCACCAACGGTGGCCCAGAACCAGGCTGGATTCTGCTGTGGAGACAAATCAACCACTTCACCACTCGACAGCATCACCGTGATGGAGCGAACATGCTGTCCGAAACTTCCGTCGAAGTGATGATTCTTGCCATGAATATCAGAGGCGATAGCACCGCCTACTGTCACGAAGCGAGTCCCTGGGGTTACCGGAATGAACCAACCCTGGGGAACGCACATGCGAAGTATCGCGTCAATACTGACGCTAGATGCAACGGTCAATACACCAGTCAACGGATCAAAATCGGCATCAATTCCCATCGGATCATTCTCAGCAGTCAGCTCAAGTACGACGCCACCTGCATTCTGCGAAGCTGCTCCGTATGACCGACCAAGACCACGAGCAATGACCCCACGCTCATTCGACTGCGTAACCGCCGATCGAATCTCATCAACATCAGTGGTGTGAATTAGATCTGCAACTGTCCAAGCAGTGCGGCCCCACCCTGATAAGCGCTGCATTGTCATGGCATAAATCCTACGCCGTGCCCCCGCTAAATCGAGGGCATGATGACTGTGCCTCTACGAGGCGTACACCGCAAGACCGTACACGAGTACCCACACCAATCCATACGCCTGGATCCAACGGTCGCCATAAAACACTTCTTCTGGAGCCCCACCGCCACCGTTTTCTAACACCAACAAATATCGCAGCAAAGCCAGAACCATCGGCACTATCGACAACCCATGAAACGGAATAGATTCTGCCGCCACAGCAGCATTCTCAAACGCCCACATGCAGTACGTAACGACTGTTGCCGTACACGACACAACAAGTAACTGCCGCAGATAAACAATTGAGTATGACTTCAGAGACGTACGAGTGATCGATGCATGCTCTCTCATCTCTAACAACTCTGCAAAGCGTTTACCCGTGACAATGAAGAAAGACCCAAACGTTATGCACAGAACAAACCACGTGGACATGGGAGTCTGAGTAGCCGCTGCTCCCGCCATGGCGCGCAATACAAAGCCACTCGCTACAAGTGCCAAATCAAGAATCGGAATATGTTTCCACCAAGTGCTGTACCCAATAGTTAGCACTGCATACAAAGCTACAATCCCCGCGGCTGCTGGACGCACTGTAAATGCAACAGCTGGTCCACCAATAAGCAACAACGAACCAACCACTCGAGCAGAGGCCATCGGCACTGCCCCGCTTGCGATAGGACGATTCCTCTTTTTTGGATGTTCGCGATCTTGTACAACATCCAATATGTCGTTCCAATAGTACGTACCACTAGCAGTCAAACAAAAAGCAGCAAATATCGTGAGTGTCTTAGCGAGCGATGACCACTCATTAAGAACCCCGAGTGCAGCCGGTGCTGCAAACACCAAGGCATTTTTCGACCATTGGGTAGGGCGCGCTTCTCGAATGTACGAACGAATCATGCAGGCACCTTCTTTAGATCAACTTTTGAAACCCACGTCGGCGAGGAAAATTCAGCCAACAACTCGATATCTCCTGAGGAATCACCATATGCATACACAAGATCTTCAGATGTAATTCCCGAATCAGAGCACCACTTCCTTACTCGCGATGCTTTTTCTTCTCCACGGCAATTCTTACCATTCAATTCACCAGTCAAAACTCCCGCTACTTCTTCCAATTCAGTGCACAGCACTGCGTCGACCTCTAATAAGTCACCTAGTGGATGCAGGTACGCCCCCAAGGACGCCGAGACAAGAATAACGACATGTCCTTGTTCTTGGTGCCAACGCATACGATCCGATACGTCTTTACGTAACCATCCATTAGCAACTTTCGCCGCGAACTGCACTCCCAATTCCTCAACTTCGTCGACCTTTTTGCCGGCAAATACAGCACGAACAAATTTCTGTTTCAGCGCATCACGATCATGACGACGAAACATCTGAAGAGATTCAGGTAATCCTGACAGCAACACTTTGACCAACCGTCGAGTACCGGAAACTTTGCGCATGAAAGGAACAACACAATCCTTCACTGTCAGGGTGTTGTCGACATCGAAAGCCACAACCGTAATGCTCATCGACACAGGCTAGTTGCCAGTCTCTACAGCACCGAGGATTGATGCCATGTCAGTGAAATACTCTGGCCAGCTCTTTGTTACAACCCCCGGATCAGCAATTTTCATTCCAGACGCACGCAATGACAACAGAGAGAGCGCCATCGCCATCCGGTGATCGTGATACGTCTCGAGGACTACGGGCGTCCAAGAGCACGGACCAACAATACGCAAACCATCTTGTTCCACCGTCACGTTTCCACCAGCACGATTTAGTTCGTTAGCAAGGTCCCCTAGGCGATCGCTTTCCTTGTTACGTATAAAACCAATCCCGGACAACACACTTTCACCAGATGCCATACAACACGCAACAGCTACTGCTGGCACTAAATCGGAACAATCTGACATGTCCATAACAAGAGGTAAGAGATGCGTTGTCGCCAGACGGGACACTGATATGTCTGAGCCACTGACTTCACAAGACAATCCCATCCTTTTCAGAATAGGAATGATCTCTCCATCACCTTGCAATGATGCTGATGCGAGTCCGGGAACAACGACACGACCCTCACGAAGCGCAACTGCCACGAGAGGAAAAGCTGCAGATGAATAATCAGGTTCTATGGTGTAGTCGCAACCTTTGTATGGTCCGAATTTGACCGCAATAGTGGCCTCCTCCGTACGCACTACGGCACCGAATGATTTCATAACGTCTGCCGTCATTTGTACATACGAACGAGACACAAGCGGTCCGTCGATGTGAATGACAAGTCCTTCATTCAACATTGGCCCGATCAACATCAATGCAGAGATGAATTGGCTTGAGACATTTCCTGCAATATGAATCTCCCCACCTGACAACGACCCTCGAGATACAGATACTGGTAGATGACCCACTTCTCCGAGATGACCGATATCTGCCCCTAATGACACGAGGGCGTCGTGCAGATCAGCCATGGGGCGACTTCGCAAAACTGATTCACCGTCGATAATTGTTGTTGAATCAAACAAGCAGGCAACAGCAGTGAGGAATCGAGATGAAGTACCTGCAAGAACTGCGTCAACTATTCCGGGAAACTTCAGAATTGGCGTCTTAGCTATATGTACGTCATTGTTAACAATCTCGACGGCTCGACCTGAATCACGAATGACGTCCAATACAACCCGTGCATCATCACCTGTTGGAATTCCGGAGATGTGTGACGATTCCTTTGACAACATCGCACACACCAAAGCACGGTTCGCAACGCTCTTAGATCCAGGAACTGACACCACAGCATCAATGGGACCCGCAGGCGGATGCAAAATAACTGACGTCACGACAATGGCTGGATAGCTGGGCGAAACCCTCTGGCCAGCAGCCCACCCCTAAACATCTCTGCGTGTTCTAGTCGCACCACAGTCACCATAATTCCTCGGTCACCCTCAGCGGAGTGAACAACTTCGAAGTCATAAATATTGACGCCCAATTCACCGGACAACGTAAAGACGTCGGCGGCGGCTCCCGGTCGATCAGGAATAGGTATACGAACTTCTGCGAGATCTTCTACAGCTCCAGCACCAGTGGGGAGATTCATTCTTGCTTGGCGTGCTTGATTAAGGCGCGACAACAGACCATCACGATCTGACCGCGATACCACGTCACGCATGTCGGTAAGACCAAGTATCAATGCATCAAGTCCTCGCACAATGGAAGCCTTATTTTGCTCGCAAATGTCTAACCAAATGCCCGGGCGACCAGAAGCAATTCGCGTCATGTCTCGAAAGCCACCTGCAGCAAGTCGGAGCAATGCCATATGTTCTTCAGAACGGTCGTCAGCTATTCGCATCAAAGTAGCGGCTGCCAAATGGGGTACGTGACTAACTACAGCTACTAGATCGTCGTGTTGCTGTGCATCCATTGCAACTATCTCTGCTCCGAACTTTGCAACCAAACCAGCAACAGTTGCAAAAGCCGCGTCCGACGAATGTGCCGTTGGAGTTAAGACCCAAACTGCACCTGCAAACATTGATGCGTCTGCACCGTCGAGACCATCCAATTCGGACCCTGCCATCGGATGCCCTGGCACAAAACGTTCATCAGTTACTGCACTGGAAATACTTGTTTTCACTGAACCTACGTCCGTGACTACTCCGGTAGTTAATGTCAGAGCTTCAATGACCGACTCGGCAATAAACCCAACAGGAGTCGCAACAAAGGTAACTTCTGCATCTGCATACAGGCCAGGAAATGAAATCACACCGCGAGATAAAGCAGTTGAGATCTTTTCGGCATCTGAATCATGTCCACCTACTTCATACCCGGCATCAGCAAGGGCAAGAGCAAGAGAACCTCCAATAAGTCCAAGACCAAAAACATTTGCCCGTTTGGAGGTAGATGGCGAAAGGCTCATTCCCACACCGTATCCGTGCCGTCTAACTCAACTGCGCTAGATAATTGACGCACCTCTTCTATCGTCAGCTCACGCCATTGTCCGGGAGACAATTTCGTGTCCCGCAACGGTCCGATGCGTGTACGGACTAAGCGAATAACTGGGTGGCCCACTTCTTCACACATACGCCGTACCTGCCGGTTGCGACCTTCATGAATCACAATTCGAAGAACACCGGGTTCGGGTTGTCCCACTTCGGCGGGAGCCGTCATGCCATCTTCTAAATCAACTCCATCACGCAGATGTCGTAAGGCACCGTTCGGAACTCCATTTGTGCCGCACTCGACTTCAGCTATGTATTCCTTTTCCACTCCGTGGCTTGGATGAGTTAAGAACTGAGTCAACTGCCCATCATTTGTCAAAATCAACAAACCAGTTGTATCTATATCCAAACGTCCGACTGAAAATACCCGGGGTTCGGATGGCACGTAATCGAGGACCGTCTCACGCCCGTGAGTATCAGCCATGGTGGTCACCACGCCTTCTGGTTTGTTCAACAAGTAATACACCAGGCCAGGAAGGACTCCTACCGGTGCACCATCAACTTCAATGATGTCAGTGTCTACATTGACGCGGCGCCCCAATACCGCTACGTCACCATTGACATCTACGCGACCATCCTCAATCAGGTTCTCACACACACGTCGGGAACCGAAACCGGCTCTAGCTAGAACTTTTTGTAAGCGCTCGCCATCGGCAAGGCGTGCATCGGCCGCTATCTGTTCCCACAAAGGAGGCTCAGGGACCGCGCCTCCCGGCGGGGAAAACGAAGACACTTACGCGCCTTCGCTCGGCTCTGAAATACTGTCGGCCTCGATGAGAAGCGTCTTTTCTAGTGCTTCAACGAGAGACGCATCGGGTACAAAGGACGCAATAGCGGGCAGATCATCAAGAGAAGCAATACCAAGTTTTTCAAGAAATAATTGAGTGGTACCCCACATCACTGCTTGGCCAGGTCCGTTATCACGCGACACTGGCGCTACGTACGCACGGCCATGCAGAGTGCGTAATACAGAATCCGGATCAACTCCGCGAATCGAAGCGATCTGCAGCCGAGAGATGGGTTGCTTATAGGCAATGATCGCCAGAGTCTCTAAAGCCGCGCCTGAAAGCCTTGCCCTTTGGCCATCCAATATGAACCGTTCAACATATGGCGCCAGATCTGGGTGAGTTTGAAATCGCCAACCACCAGCTACTTTTGCCAATTGAAATCCGTGACCTGCCTCTTCGTATGTATCTGCGAGGCGTGCGCACACTTCCTCGACAGTGATCGCCGGTATCTCCAATAATTGAGCAATCAAATCCGTTGGCACTGGCTCATGCGCCACTAATACGATTGCTTCTATTGCGCGAACCGTTTCGGCTGTTACATCATCCTTCATAAGAATCGATCTCCGTCATGTTTTCGTTTCCAGTTCCGATTCCGGTCCATACGACTGTTATGTCTCCGAAACGATCTACTTGGTCCAGTTCAATAAAACCTTGTTTGTACATTTCCAAAATTGCAAGAAAACGAACAACGATTTCTAGGCGCTCTACTAAGCCCGTTGTCAACATGCGAAACGATGTAGAGCCAACGCGGGCAATATCTTCCATCAACTCTTCAACGGCCTCAGCGACGGTAAATCGAATAGGCGAAATGTGATACAGATTCAACTCGTCGCGTCTGCGCGGCGTAATGGCACTAATGAAACCGCGCTCCAACTTCTCAATAGTTAGGCCTTCCAGAAGGTCAGGTGCTACGTCAGCAAAGCGATCATCGGGCCCGACTAGCCGCCCATAGACCCTGTCAGCGTCATCAACAAATGTCGCAAGAATCTTTGCGACATCCTTAAACGTCTTGCACTCTAAGAGTCGAGCCAGCAAGAGGTCTCGCTCCTCCCACAGAGCCAATTCATCGTCAAGGTCGACTGCTTCGCGCCCTGGCAATAAACGGCGCGTTTTCAACTCGATTAACGTCGCGGCGATCAACAAGAATTCTGTAGCCACTTCAAGATCTAGCTCTTGCATCTTGCTCAGTTCAGCCAGATATGCATCAACGATTGTGGAAAGACTGATCTCGTGGATATCCACCTCTTCGCGAAGGATCAAGTGGAGCAATAAGTCAAAGGGGCCCTCGTATACGGGTGTTGCTACGTCTATTGCCACTGTCCCATCGTAGTTGCCCCAGGCACCCAGACCGTCAATTAACCACCGAGAATCGATGTGTAGCAAGTAGATTTTGAATGTGCCACGCGTTCTCTCTTGCATTCAGCCCACAGGGTCTGTGCACTTAGGTAACTATTTGGGCGCCCTCGTCAATTGGGTATCGGGCCAGCACAACGGAGATGTTTTCCACGGAATAGTCGACCTCCATGCACTCACGGTCATCGACTCCCCCGGCGTGATTGGCACCCAGACTGTAGAGCTAGCAGCTCTTCTTTTCGCCTGCGGTCTTGACCCAGAAGTAGCGACTGTTTTTGTACAAAGCCACATTCACGAACATACGGAACTCGCATGGATCATGGAATGCACGGTGTCGTTCGGCGAACTCAGCCGCATGACTCAATTCAAGGACAAGTCTGCACGCCGAGAGGCTGAGTTCGTATCGGCCGGATTGTTTACATACCCCGCTCTTCAAGCCGCCGACATATTGCTGTACGACGCAGACGAAGTTCCTGTTGGCGATGACCAACGACAGCACATCGAGATAACAAGAGACATCGCGGTTCGTTTCAATCATCGTTTTGGTGACACTTTTGTTCTACCTAAGGCTGTACATCCTGCCGCAGGGGCTCGCGTCATGGACCTACAAGACCCCACCTCAAAAATGTCTAAATCATCTCTCACAGACAGTGGACTGATTTATCTATTGGATGACAATGCGTCTATCTCTAAAAAATTCAAACGAGCAGTCACTGACTCAGATAGCGAAGTCAAATACGACACCGTTAATAAGCCAGGAATATCAAACCTTCTTGATATCTTGTCCGCTTCAACCGGAGTCTCAATTGAGCAATTGGTCTCTCAATATTCACAATACGGAGCATTGAAGAGCGATACAGGTGACGCAGTCATAGCCGTTATCGAACCAATCCGAAATCGATTTTCTGAGCTGATGAAAGACAAAGCAGAACTTGCTCGTCTGTTATCTATTGGTAACGAACGCGCACGACACGTCGCTTCGTCTACTTTGGCTCGAGCTCACTCGGCAATCGGTTTAATGCCCCGAATCTAGATATCGTCGGCGGCTCGCAGAGCCATTGCAACCTCGTCTTCACATTGACCGCTCACGAGATCAATTGTTCTCTGATCACTAGTGATCTTCACAAGTTGAGTTCCAATTTTTTCATGCTCATGATATGAGCTGAGATATTTACCTCGCGGGCCGATGATTGTCGCCAACACTCGCCCTACGAGACCGAGTTGCGACTCTATCTTTCCAATGTCATGGAGCAGAGCCGCCGCTCGTTCAGACCGAGTCGATTCAGGTACCAATCTTGTAAATCGTTCCAGTACCTCGACACTGTGGCGTTGATCTCTCGCTTGCATACGAGACCACAAAATCAGTTCTTCATTCATGAGAATCGATCGAACTAATTCCACTTGCTCTTGAGTGGGCAACGTGTGGGAGATCGAGCCAAAAAATCTCTTTACTAAATGTCTGATTTTCATCCCGTAGCCCTTGGGTGAGCATCCCTATAGACAGCCCACAACCTGTCGTTCGACACCTTTGTATAAATCTGCGTTGTTGAAATTGTTGCGTGACCCAACATCTCTTGCACAATGCGCAAATCTGCTCCGTGTTCCAACATATGGGTAGCGCATGAGTGCCGAAGAACATGAGGAGAGAGTTCGTGCGTAATACCAGCCCTCACTCCCGCGTCACGAACAACGTGCCACGCTTTCTGTCTATTTAGCCGTCGCCCGCGATTTGTCAGAAATACTGCGTCTCTGTCAGTTCCTCGAGCCCATACTTCTGGTTCCAACTGACCTCGACCCTCAGAACCGATGTATTCACGAATACGCGTCTGTGCCATGCGACCAAACGGAACAACTCTTTCCTTTGAACCTTTACCAAACAGTCGGACTACGCCAGACGACAAGTCAATGTCATCGAGGTTGACATCACACGCTTCGGATATACGTGCACCGGTGGCATACAGGAACTCTAAGAGAGCTCTGTCGCGCATCTCGGTTGCTGAATCTCCCGTCATTACTTCGAGCAAGGAAGTCACTTCATCAAGACTGAGAGGCTTTGGAACGCCGCCTGGCACCTTCACCCCTTCAATCCGCACTGTGGGGTTGTCTCTGCGTTGGCCTTCAGTATGGAGAAAACCATGAGCCATACGAATTGCGGCAAGCCTGCGTGCAGTGCTCGCTGATGCGTCGCCCGATGTCTGCAGAACTCGCACGTAGTTCTCGATGTCAGATTCTTTACAAGTCAATAGGCTCTTGTCGTTCTCGGACAAGTATGTGACATAACGCAAGAGATCGCGTCGATAATTTGAAATCGTATTGGAGGCTCGACCACGCTCAACTGTCATCCACCGAAGAAATTCTTCTATTAGTTCAGCATCTCGTTCTGCAGTTGTCACCTTTGCCATGATTCACTGTCCGAGATCACTAAAACGACGGGCGGTCAACAAAATTGCTACAGAACTTTTTGCATCCGTAAGCACGCCTTGCTCGACCATCTCTAGGGCCTCAGCAAAGGAAACACACAACACGTCCATTTCCATTTCCTCTGGACCCTCTGGGAAAGACTGGCCTGGCACCACACCGCGCGCAACAAATAGTTCGACGACAGAATCGGTTACTCCCGGAGATGACAAGCATGAACCGAGATACTCAATATCAGCTGCCACATATCCTGTTTCTTCTGCCAGCTCACGCATGGCAGTACGCGCCGGTTCTTCTCCGTCGATGTCCCGCATGCCAGCAGGTATTTCCAGTACAAATTCATCAAACGATGATCTGTACTGGGATACCAGAACAATGTGATTGTCAGGAGTCAGTGCAACGACACCCACTGCACCAGGAGTGCTGAGATGCGTGCGTTCGAATACGTCGCCCCGAGGACCGCGTACAGATCGACGCACCAACCGAAACTTTGCCCATGCATGAACCACATCAAGAGCAGTAGAGGCGAAACCTTTATGGTCGCTGTGGTTCACAATCTCTTTCAGGCTGATTGTGCGACAGTTGCGGTTGCCTCACGGGCAAGACGCTTTTCACGATTCACCAAAGACGCTGCAATCAGTTCTCTGAAAAGTGGGTGCGGACGATCTGGACGGCTCTTGAATTCAGGATGAGCTTGTGTCCCGACCCAATACGGGTGGTTTTCCATCTCAATAAATTCAACGAGACGTTTATCGGGCGAAGTGCCGCTGCACAAAAAGCCGCTTTCTTCGAACCGAGCATGGAAGTTGTAATTGAACTCATAACGATGGCGATGACGTTCACTGACCACGGTCTCACCATAAGCCTCTGCCACCTTCGTACCAGGTTGCAATACTGCGTAATAGGCGCCGAGTCTCATTGTGCCGCCCTTCATGGTGACATCACGCTGATCAACCATCAGATCAATCACTGGATGAGTGGTGGAAGGGTCGAACTCCGTACTGTTGGCATCTGCCATACCAAGAACATGACGAGCGTATTCGATAGTCATGACTTGCATACCAAGACACAAACCTAAACACGGAACCAAGTTCTCGCGCGAATAAGCCGCTGCTGCAATCTTGCCTTCAATACCGCGTGGGCCGAACCCCCCGGGAATAACCATTCCGTCAAGAGCATCAAGTCGACCCGAGGCCAACAGGCCTTCGACGTCTTCAGCCTGGATCCAATCGATTTCAACTTTTGCCCCGTGATGGAATCCGGCATGCTTCAAACTTTCAACGACAGACAAATACGCATCTTGCAATTCAACATATTTTCCGATGAGGCCGATTTTCACGGGCTTCACTGAAGCATCTACCTGCGCTACAAGCTTCTCCCAAGAAGACAAATCAACAGCACTGTCGAGACGCAAGATGTCGCACACAACAGTGTCGAGCCCTTCGTCATGCAGAACGAGAGGGAGCTCATAAATGTTTCCGACGTCAGCTGCATTGATTACCGCATTGGTATCGACGTCGCACATATGTGAAATCTTGCGCTTCAGACCGCTACTCAACGGCTCTTCACTACGGCACACGATGACATCAGGCTGAATACCTCGGGAACGCAGTTCTGTCACACTGTGCTGAGTTGGTTTTGTTTTTTGCTCGCCACTTGGGCCGATGAATGGCACCAAAGTCACATGCAGATAACACACGTTGTCACGACCGGCTTCGTTGCGGAACTGACGAATTGCTTCAAGGAATGGAAGGATCTCGATGTCTCCTACCGTTCCGCCAACTTCGGTAATCACGACATCGGTATCGTCGGTGGCGATACGGCGAATACGACGCTTAATCTCATCTGTAATGTGTGGAATCACTTGCACGGTCTTACCTAAGTAATCGCCACGGCGCTCGGCGGCCAAGACTGCTTGATAGATAGAACCTGTTGTTGCATTCGAACTACGTGTGAGATTTTCATCAATGAAACGCTCATAGTGACCAAGGTCAAGGTCTGTTTCTCCACCATCGTCTGTAACAAACACTTCGCCATGTTCGAACGGGTTCATGGTGCCTGGGTCTACGTTGATGTACGGATCAAGCTTTTGCATCGTGACGCGAAGACCACGCATCTTTAATAGACGTCCGAGAGAAGAAGCAGTGAGACCCTTACCGAGGGAACTTGCAACGCCACCTGTCACGAATATGTGCTTTGGCATTGAGACTCCCGCCGACGTAATTGCTAACGGAAGAACAGCCTAATCGGTTTGAGACCCCCAGAGTGAAACCGCGACTAGGAACGCTGAGAACGCTTCTTTTGCCCACCAAGTGTCTGTAACAAATCTCGGGCGTGGGCATTGGCAGATTCATCGGCCACTCCACCTGACAACATGCGGGCAATCTCGGATGCTCGCTCGCTCTCAGCTACGCGAGTGGCGGCCCCGAAAGTTTTCCCACCTTTTACAGATTTTGATACTGCAACTTGGCCATGGGCTGAAGCTGCGACCTGGGCCAAGTGAGTCACTGCTATCACCTGGTGACCACTACCAAGTTCACGTAATGCAGTTGCGACGGCAACAGCAGCTTCACCACCAATGCCGGCGTCAACTTCATCAAACACCATTGTGGCTGGATCTCCGGTAAGGACCAAGCGCAAGGCGAGCATCACTCGAGCCAATTCTCCTCCGCTGGCAACCTTTGTTATGGGTTGAGGAGCGCTGCCTGGGTTCGCCGCAAGCATGAATACGACTGACTCGCCCGAAGGGTCTGTGTCGATGTCGCCCACTGCTACCTGCACGGTGGCGTTCGGCAAGGCAAGTTGGCGCAATCTCTTTTGTACGGCAGTAGCAAGTTTCGGCGCGACCCCCCGACGAGCATTTCCAACCTCTTTTTGGCAGGCCAATAGGTGGCGTAACGCCGCTGCTTTTGCCTTTTCCAGCTCGCTGACTCTTTCGGCATATCCCGTGAGCTCATCGAGCCTTTCCCGGGCTTCAGCGCCAAATGCCATCACGTCAGACAGGGTGTCTCCATATTTGCGCATCAGATCGCGAAGGTTCTGGCGACGCAGACGAATCTCTTCTAACCGGGCTGGGTCTTGTTCTGACCCTTCGGCTGCATCACGCACTGTGTCAGATACGTCCTTTGCTTCAGCAGCCAACGACCGGAGTCGTTCAGCCAGTGTCGGCAAAGATGCAACAGGTGCCATTGCAGAAACAGCCTGTCCGAGCAAATCAATAACTGCTCCGTCATCGGACAGTAAGGAAACAATTTTCTGTAACGACTCTTGATGCCGAACCACATCAGTAAGAACATCTTCTTCTTGTGATAACTCTTGATCTTCTTCAGGTCCTGATATTCGACTTGATTCAATCTCGTCACATTGAAACTGAAGTAAGTCAATTTCCCGATTACGAGACTTTTCATCACCGCCAAGTGCAGCCAGATTTGCATCAATGTGAGTCACTGCTTCACGAGCGGCCTGCAATTCAGTGGTGCTTACATTGCCGAACTGATCAAGAGAATTTCTCTGAGTGGATAGCGACAACAGGCGTTGATGAGCGTGTTGACCATGAATATCAACTAACTCATCACCGATTTCAGCGAGCGAAGCGACAGTGGCCATGCGATCATTGATGTACGCGCGACTTCTGCCTTCTCGATGCAGTACACGACACAGAATTGTTTCCACTTCACCTTCTGAACTCTGTGTCACAAATCGAGCTTCGACCCGAGCCTCTTCTGCGCCGTCTCTAATGACAGACACATCTGCTCGACGACCTACTACCAAGTTGATTGCTTCCACCAACATGGTTTTCCCGGCGCCGGTCTCACCAGTGAATGCAGTGAATCCTTTGTCGAAGGACACACGGACGTTCTCGATGATTCCGAGATTTTCTATAGAAAGCTCGACAAGCATCAGCGATCAGACAACCCAAATTTGGACTTCAATGTTTGATGAAATCTTTGTTCTTCAAATCTCACAAACCGAGCAACTTCCCGTGCAGCACGCACCTCAACAACATCTCCTGGTCGAAGTGTGTGCACCAACTCACCGTCGGTGGCAACATTGACAGAACGATGACCCAAAATTTCGATTCGTACCAGCTCTTGAGGGTCAAGGACCATTGATCTGTCAAACAACATATGTGGCGAAACAGGTGTCATCAGAATTGCCCGTAGACGGGGCGACAAGATGGGACCACGTGCCGACATGGAATAGGCAGTAGATCCGGTTGGCGTCGCCAAAATCAAACCATCAGCTGCGTACGTAGTGAATGATGCTTTGTCGATATCGACGCCGAGACGCACGGTATGGCCTGCTTCAGACTTTTCAATCACCACTTCATTGAGTGCCAGATGATTTGTAAGTCGCGCACCCTTGGCCCACATTGAAACTTCAAGCAACATGCGATCGTCGTAGTGGAAATCAACACCTTCTGTTCCACCATGCCAGACATCGAGAGCCGCAATCACTTCATCGTCTTCCACCACAGCGAGATAACCCAATTGCCCAAGATTCACGCCGATCAGAGGAACTTGGCGACCATTAAGAACATGCACAGAACGCAACATGGTTCCGTCGCCACCGATAGAAATCAACAAATCGGAGTCGCCCACATCACCACTTACAACCTGAGAAGAACCAAGTGCTGGCACGTCAGACTCGTCTACGACAACGCCATAATCATGCGAGCTTGCCCAACTAATGACCCGATGAGCTACTTCGAGGGCATCGGGACGAAAACGGTGGACTGCTAGACCAATGCGACTCATGACTCATAACCTACGGAACGGGTGAGGCATTCCACGTACATCAAGAACTCTGTGTTGCCTTCAGCGCCCTTAATGGGCGATTCAATAACTCCAACAACCGTCCCACCAAGACTTTCCACCGCTTCGCTCACCGTGTTGCACGCCTCTTCATGAATCGCAGGATCAGTAATGACTCCCTTACCGCGAGACACCTCTACCCGACCAGCCTCAAACTGGGGCTTCACCAGCAGCACCATTGCGGGGGTCTCAAACCCTTCTTCGTGTGACACAGAATCAAAAAAAGCAGGCATCACTTTTGTCAGAGAAATGAACGATAAATCTGCGACCAGTAACGAGCAGGGATACGGACAATCTTCTGCCACCAAATCTCGAACATTAACTCCGTCACGCCAGTCGACCCGTGGGTCTGACTTCATGTGTTCATGAAGTTGATTACGACCAACGTCGATTGCGAAAACTCGGCGTGCACCGCGTTGTAAGACACAGTCAGTGAAACCACCCGTGGACACACCGGCATCAAGAACAGACCTATTTTCAACTGAGACGCCAAAACTATCGAGCGCATGTTCCAGTTTTTCTCCGCCTCGGCTAACGAACCTTCGCTTCACCAAAACTTCAATTGGTTCATCGAGCGCAACCATGCGAGATGTCTTTTCAGCAATCACTCCACCTACTGTGATGTTGCGTTCATCAATCATTCGTGCAGCGTGCGATCTGCTCTCTGCTAGTCCCCTCTTAACAAGGGCGGCATCAAGTCGCATACGCATTCTTTGAGCGTACTGCTCGACCCTTCACTCCTGAAGCAGAATTTCGGCAACAGCAGATAAATCAGCAGCCACAATGTCTACATCTACGCCATCAGCAGAAGCCATCACTCCACTCAGCACCATCGCAAATCGTGCACCCAGAATTCGGGCAAATCCACCATCGGTATCCGACCTGTCACCGACCATCACCATGTCATCTGGCGACACATCACCGCAAACATCGCGAACAAGTTGCGCCATCGGTTCATATGGTTTTCCAGTCACAACCGGCACCACCCCTGACGCCTTCTCAATAGCGGCGAGTATTGAGCCACCACCAGGAATAGGACCATTCGGGGTCGGATACGTCGGATCATCGTTTGACCCGATCAGAACTGCACCACCGCGAACAGCTGTCAATGCATCAGCGAGTACTTGGTAGTTGAACTCGCGATGGAAGCCAACAACAACGGCATCAAAAGGACCCTGCGCCATCGGTTCGTTGTATGCCACGACCACTTTGTCTGTGACGCGACTGATTTCTTCAATGAGTCCACGACCACCGCACACCAACACTCGCCAATGGCTCTTCATCGCAGTAGCCGCTGACATTGCCGAAGTCACAATGTCTCCTTCAGCGGCGATACCTATCGACCCCAAGGCGGCGACCTGTTCGTCATAGGTGGAAAAAGAGTTGTTAGTCACGAAGACAACTCGAATGCCTGCCTCGCGTAACGACTCGATGGCTTTGACAGAACCGGGAATCGGCTGATGAGCTAGCCAGACGACCCCATCGAGGTCACAGAGCACAACTTTTGGAGACACGGTTTTGCGCATAGTGATTAATCCTGCCACGCTTGACCCTATGCCTCGCTTTGAACCATTCTCAGCCCTTCGATATTCCACTAGCGACTCGACCGATATAACGCCGTTGACCTCAGCCCCGTACGACGTGTTCGACGAGGATCAGAGGACAAAGTACGCAGAAACTGACCCGCACAACATTGTTCTCCTTGACTACCCCATCGATGCCGACGGGCCGTCTCGCTACAAACTCTCTGCTGATCGCTTGAACGAATGGCGCACGAACGGACACATCGTTTCTGATGACTCAGCAACTTTTTCTATCTATCGAATGACTTTTACCGATGAAGCCGGGAATACTCGCACAACCGTCGGAGTTATTGGCGCACTCGAAGTTGTTGACGAAGGAACAGGCGGAGTTCTTCCCCATGAACGCACCACCCCCAAGGCAAAAACGGACCGCCTTGATCTCACCATTGCGACTCATGCAAATCTCAGCCCTGTCTGGGGCCTGTCTCTTACTTCCGGACTTACTGCGGCGTTGACAGAAAAGGGCGAACTGGTCGCGCAATGCACCGATGAAGAAGGAGTACATCACGTTCTCGAACGCGTCTCTGACCCTGCTCGCATCGCAACTATCTCACGTCTGGTCTCGGAAAATCCCGTCCTCATTGCAGACGGCCATCATCGATACGCAATCAGTCGCACTTTTAGAGATCAGAGCCGTACGGTTGGAAAGCCCATCGGAGCAGAACTCACCATGACATATGTTGCTGAACTTGTTCAAGAACAACTCAGTGTCGCAGCTATCCACCGTCTGTACAACATCGACAATGCGACTTTGTTGTCAGTACTTACAACTCATTACGACACATCAGACGCAGGCCGCGTCGGTACGCACACCATCAGCGAAATGGACTCCCGTGGGTCCCTTTGCCTTGTCTCGCCCGATGGCACAGGTACATTCCTCACTCCTCGTGCAGATACGTTCGCCGGAGTTCGCGACATGGATAGTGCACGTCTTGAACAC
>CAEZXA010000010.1_pt1 | contig 17631 bp, 19 predicted proteins | sample 7265131 | NCBI WGS metagenome assembly CAEZXA01 (sample SAMEA6813896, study PRJEB35770) | uncultured Acidimicrobiaceae bacterium | biome: Freshwater; feature: Freshwater reservoir; material: water | place: Czech Republic | collected 2015-11-04 | depth 0.5m m
CATTTTTGCCAAGTTCGCTTGAAGGTTGGGGCGTCACTACCGCTGAATCCCTCGATGAAGTGATTGACGTAGTCGACGTGGTGTACATGCTTCGCATACAACGTGAACGAATGGATGCAGCCCAGATGCCGAGTCTTCGCGAATATGGTTCACTGTTTGCACTGACGCCCGAGCGCGCTGCACGAATGCAAGACCATGCGTTGCTGCTTCATCCTGGTCCCATCAATCGAGGAGTCGAGATGGTTGTCGACCCATCTATGGTTCCGGGCTCACGAATATTGCAACAAGTAACGAACGGAATCTCGATTCGTATGGCAGTGCTCTTCAGCCTTCTTGGTGGCGATGCCACGACCACATTGTCGAACGGGGCCGAGTCATGAGCGCCAAGAATCAATCAATAGTTATTCGCGGTGCAACAGTAGTGAATCCTGATTCTGTGTTTGTTGCCGACGTGCGCATTGCGAACGGCGTGATTGAAGCCATCGGAGATGGTCTCACGGGTGATGTCGTACTAGAAACAGCCGGATGCTTCATTTCGTCTGGTTTCGTCGATCTGCATACGCACTTGCGTGAACCAGGTAAAGAAGAAGCTGAGACCATTGAATCGGGCAGCCGGGCGGCCGTACTAGGTGGCTTCACCGCAGTAGTGGCGATGCCAAACACGGACCCCGCTCAGGACAATGTGAAAACGGTTCAGTTCGTTCGCAATCGCGGACGTGAAGTGGGATTGTGTGAAGTCATTCCCTCGGGGTGCATTACGGTCGGACGTGCGGGTTCGAAGTTGGTTCCTTATGAACAACTTGCCAAAGAGGGCGTCACATTGTTTACTGATGACGGCACTGGTGTTCAAGATGCGCTTGTCATGCAGCGCGCGCTGATGATTGCGAAACGATTGAATCTCACTTTGGCTCAACATTGCGAAGTTGCAAGTATGACTGTCGGAGCTGTGATGCACGACGGAGCATGTTGTTCCGCAATGGGTGTACCTGGTTGGCCATCAGCAGCCGAAGAAGAAATGGTCCGACGCGATATTCAGCTTGTGCGGATGACGGGAGCACGGGAACATTTCATGCATCTCTCTACAAAGGGAAGTGTCGAATTGGTGCGCGCAGCTAAGGCAGAGGGGCTTCCTGTGACAGCCGAAGTTACGCCTCACCACATATCGCTAACGGATGAACTGCTTTCTGGGTTTGATCCGATCTTCAAGGTGAATCCACCACTGCGAACCATGGCTGACATCCATGCATTGCATGAAGGTCTCGCAGACGGAACCATTGATGCAATCGCTACTGATCATGCGCCGCACGCTGGTCACACTAAAGAAGAAACACTCGACACTGCGCCACCGGGGATGCTTGGTCTTGAAACAGCTCTTGGGGTAGTAAATACCGCACTCTCATTGTCACCACAGAAGATTGCTGCACTGATGTCATGGAATCCGGCAGTCATTGCAAATATCTCTGACCATCAAGGTCGCCCCGTAGCTGTAGGGGAGCCAGCCCATATCGCTGTATGGGACACCACCACTGTGTGGTCCGTTTCTCGTGATGAGCTAGCAAGTCGCAGCACTAATACGCCGTATCACGGCATGGAGCTTCGTGGCCGCGTGCGGCACACGATATATAACGGCCAATTGGTCGTGCAGGAAGGGAAGGCACTCGCGTGAGTACCGACATTACAAACATTGCACTCGTACTTGAAGACGGTTCAGTCTTTGAAGGAGACGCTGTGGGATATATGCCAGAGAACGGGATCGCGGCTGGCGAAGTTGTTTTTCACACGGCCCTGACCGGATATCAAGAAGTCTTTACAGATCCGTCGTATGCAGGTCAGATCATCACCTTCACTACATCGCACATTGGTAACTACGGCGTCACACCAATTGACTCAGAGTCACGTGGCACATTTGCACGTGGTGTCATCATGCGTGACATGGCGCGTCGCCATAGCAATTGGCGTAGCGAAACAGACCTTGACGCAATGTTGAAAGCACAGAAGCTGCCAGGAGTTGCAGGTCTTGATACTCGACGCCTTACACGACTTCTCCGTGACTCAGGCTCGCTGCGTGGCGCTTTCGGAACAGCTGACCAAGCATCGTTGCTCGCTGCAGCAAAAAATGAAAAGGGAACGTCTGGAATCGACTTGGTATCAGAAGTAACAACACCACAGGCCTACACAGTGGGTGACGGCAAGTTCAATGTGGTTGCGTATGACTTCGGAATTAAGACAACGATCCTTCGTCATCTCTCCGGTATAGCAACGGTCACTGTTGTTCCAGCCAGCACAACAGCTGAAGAAGTGTTGGCAATGTCGCCTTCTGGAGTTTTCTTATCAAATGGTCCAGGAGACCCTGAGATGGTTGGCGGGGCCACTGCAGCAATTCGTTCGATTGTTGAAGCAGGTGTACCAACCTTCGGAATCTGCCTCGGGCATCAATTGTTGTCGCGAGCATTTGGTGGCCATACTTTCAAGCTGCCCTTTGGCCATCACGGAGCTAATCATCCCGTGCGCCACATCGCTACCGGAACAGTGGAAATCACCAGTCAAAACCACAACTTCTGTGTTGATCCCGATTCGTTGGCCGGAGTCGCAGACATCACTCACGTGAATCTCAATGACCACACCAACGAGGGCATGCGCCTTCGTGACCTTCGTGCATTCAGTGTGCAGTACCACCCAGAAGCTGGGCCTGGTCCACACGACAGTCAATACCTATTCGGACAATTCGCAGAACTCATGGAGAAGAAATAATGCCTCGCCGTAATGATTTACACACAATCTTGATTATCGGATCTGGTCCAATTGTCATCGGACAAGCATGCGAGTTCGACTACTCCGGAACCCAGGCGTGTCGAGTGCTGAAGGAAGAGGGCTACAGAGTCATTCTGGCTAACTCGAACCCCGCCACAATCATGACGGATCCTGACTTTGCAGACCGCACCTACATAGAACCACTGACCCCGGAAATATTGGCTCGCATTATTGAACGCGAGAAACCAGATGCGGTGTTGCCGACACTTGGTGGCCAGACAGGTCTGAACTTGGCGATGGCGCTTTTTGAAAAAGGACTCGTGGGTGTTCCGGGAACTCCAGAACTGATTGGTGCAAATGCAGAAGCAATCGCTACTGCAGAAGACCGCGACAAATTCAAACAAGCCATGATTGAAATTGGACTCAGTGTCCCTCACAGTGGCATTGCTCACAATATGGACGAGGCAACAGAAGTCTTGAAGGAAATCGGACTTCCAGTCATCATTCGTCCCGCGTACATTCTTGGCGGACGTGGAACCGGAATCGCAAACACGATGGAAGAGTTCCTTGTTCTTGCGTCTAATGGTCTCGATGCAAGCCCTATTCGTGAAATCCTCGTAGAGACCTCAATCGTCGGGTGGAAAGAGTACGAACTAGAAGTGATGCGCGATCATGCTGACAACTGCGTCATCATCTGCAGCATTGAGAACTTTGACCCCATGGGTGTCCACACTGGCGATTCAATAACGGTTGCTCCTGCACAAACGCTGTCGGATGTGGAATACCAAAAGATGCGTGATGCGGCGTTCGCATGCATTCGCCGCGTTGGTGTGGAAACAGGTGGTTCGAACGTTCAGTTCGCGCTAAATCCTGCGAACGGTGATCTCGTCGTTATTGAGATGAACCCACGAGTGTCGCGTTCTTCAGCCTTGGCTTCAAAAGCTACGGGCTTTCCCATTGCAAAAATTGCCGCAAAACTTGCTGTTGGGTACACGCTTGATGAGATCCCGAATGACATCACGAAGATGACTCCTGCAAGTTTCGAACCAACCATTGACTATGTGGTGACAAAGATCCCTCGGTGGGCTTTTGAGAAACTGCCAGGCACATCAGGTGTTTTGGGTACACAGATGCAAAGTGTTGGCGAAGTGATGTCCATTGGGCGAACTTTTCCAGAAAGTCTGCAAAAGGGATTGCGATCTCTTGAGCAAGGTCGTTTGGGCCTGAATTGTGACAGTGGGGAATCGTTGTACGACGGTCTCAGTGATGCGGAACTCTTGCAGAAGGCTGCTATCGCTACGCCCGAGAGAATCTTCCAAGTTGGCGAGGCTCTCCATCGAGGCATGGGCGTTGATCGAGTTCATGAAGCTACGAAAATTGATGTGTGGTTTCTTGATCAAATGCAGATCATTATCGAGGAGCGTCATTCGTTGGAAGGGAAGTCCCTTCAGAAATTGAGTCGACACGACTTGCGTCGTGCAAAGCGACTTGGGTTTTCTGATGGTCAACTCGCATACGTTCTGAAAGAAAATGAAATGACTGTGCGTGCTTATCGCGAGTCTCTCGGAATCATTCCGACCTATAAGACAGTAGATACCTGTAGCGCAGAGTTTGATGCGCAAACGCCTTATCACTACTCAACGTATGAAGATGAGAACGAAGTACGGCCGTCTAGTAAGCCACGAGTAATCATTCTTGGCTCTGGGCCGAACCGAATTGGGCAAGGCATTGAGTTTGACTACTGCTGTGTGCATGCCAGTTTTGCTCTGCGTGCAGCTGGATACGAGACAGTAATGGTGAACTGCAATCCAGAGACTGTGTCCACCGACTACGACACGTCCGATCGTCTCTACTTTGAACCTCTCACTCGAGAAGATGTATTGAACGTTATTGCTGCAGAGACTCTCGCTTCAGGAGGTGTTGCACCAAAGGTCATCGTCGGACTCGGCGGACAAACGCCGCTCAAGTTGTCTGGCCTTATTGACCCTGCCTTGATCGCAGGCACGTCTCCTCATTCAATTGACTTGGCAGAAGACCGTGAGAAGTGGAATCAACTTTGTGATTCCTTGTCGATTCCACAGCCTCCGGGCGGTACCGCAGTTACGTTTGCAGAAGCAAGTGTTATTGCACAGCGTGTTGGATATCCGGTGTTAGTTCGCCCGAGTTATGTGTTGGGTGGCCGTGCAATGCAAATAGTGCATGATGCCCAAGCGTTGGAAAGTGCCATGGACCAGATGGCGCGTGATGGAAGCCTTGGCAAAGAAGGCGGCCTCTCTGCAGAGCGCCCTGTCCTTATCGACCACTTCTTAGAAGACGCAACTGAAGTGGATGTTGATGCCATTCGCGACCACACAGGTGAAGTTCTGATCGGTGGAGTTATGGAACACGTCGAAGAAGCAGGCGTTCACTCTGGTGACTCTGCCTGTGCGATTCCGCCACAGACTCTTCCGGCATGGGTTGTTGAAGTTATCAGTGCGTACACAACATCGATTGCTAACTCATTAGATGTACGAGGGCTTATCAATGTGCAGTTCGCTGTGCTTGGCACAACTGTCTTTGTCATCGAAGCAAATCCACGGGCATCTCGTACCGTGCCGTTCGTCGCTAAAGCGACTGGCGTACCACTTGCAAAGGTGGCTAGCCGTGTGATGCTCGGAGCAACTCTTGCTGAATTGCGCACCGAAGGATTACTTGTTCCTCCTGTCACCGGGGGCCATGTGTCTGTAAAAGAAGCAGTGCTTCCGTTTAATCGTTTTCCTGAAGTTGATACTGCACTCGGGCCAGAGATGCGGTCAACGGGTGAGGTAATGGGAATCGACAGAACCTTTGGTCGAGCATTTGTTAAATCACAAACTGCAGCGGGAACAGTGTTGCCAACTTCAGGAACCGTGTTTCTGTCTTTCAATGATGGAGACAAGCCAGCAGGAATAGTGGTGGCTAAGCGATTACGTGATCTGGGTCTTGGTATCGCTGCAACAACTGGAACGGCGAATTATCTCGCCAAATTTGGTCTGCCCGTTGATCGGATTGTTGGAAAGTTGTCCGAAATCGAAGGTTCATCGTTAGAGAATGCTGCCGAATTGGTTGCCAACGGTGACATCAGTTTCGTTGTTAATACCCCTCATGGTCGTGGATCTCGTCAAGACGGAGAAGCAATTCGAAAAGCAGCTAACTCGAATGGAATATCATCGGTTACTACTGTTGAAGCGGCATTGGCAGCTGTCAACGGCTTATGGGAACAACGGTCTAGCGAGGTTGAAGTGCGATCACTGCAGGAATATCACGGCCGAGCATGAATAAGCGACGCGGCGCGCGTTATCTCGAACAGATGGGTGGAGTAGTCATCGGGGGAGTTCAACTTTCTAATCCCTTTATGACTGCATCAGGTACCAGTGGAAAAGATATTGAACTCGGTGGGTACATGCCACTTGATCGTTTGGGCGCAGTCGTTGTCAAGAGTTTATTTCACGAGCCGTGGGACGGTAATCCGTCGCCCCGAGTTCATGTCGCTTCAAGTGGAATGATGAATGCAGTCGGATTGCAAGGCCCAGGTGTCGTGGCATGGGTGCATGAATCGTTGCCTAAGTTGGAATCTGCAGGAGCCACTGTGGTGGCAAGTATTTGGGGCCGCAGCGTTCATGAATATGTTCTGGCTGCTGAACAGTTAGTAGCCGCCGGAAATCGAATCGCAGCAATAGAAGTAAACCTCTCATGTCCGAATCTTGAAGGTCGCTCCGGGATAATTGCCCATGATGCATCGCTTGCAGGAAGCATTATTTCAGCAGTGTGTGCTCAGTCACGTGTTCCTGTGTGGGCGAAATTGAGCGCGAATACAGATCGCATTGTGGAAGTCGCTACAACAGTGTCCGATGCTGGAGCAAGTGCAGTCACTCTGATCAACACCATGCTCGGTATGCAGATAGATGTGCGAACTTCACAGCGAACGCTCGGAAACGGCGGCGGCGGATTATCTGGCTCTGCCATTCACCCGATTGCAGTCCGCGCAGTTCATGATGTGCGACTTGCGTTACCAGATATCTCCATCATCGGAGTTGGCGGTGTTGCTTCTGCTGCTGATGCACTGGAAATGATGATGGCGGGGGCGAACGCCGTGCAGATTGGTACAGCGTCATTCGCTCGTCCAGATGCAACGTGGCGAATCGCTTGTGATGCAGCCAGAAAAGCTCATGGGTTAGGTGCACAGTCTTGGTCAAGCATTGTGAACTCTGTTCACCGAAATTGATTGTTGCTGATATCAGTTAAGAGCCCTTCTTCGGAACTATCATTGGGTTATGGAAAGCACGACTACTGATAGAGAGACCGTCGTTCTCTTGCGCGACGCTCGTATCGCAGCTGTCCATGAATCATCGTCGGGAAATGTACGCGTGGTGCTTGAAGCTGCATCTTCGTCTTTTACGTCGCAGGTGTATGTCGTGAAACTTCTTGATGTTGCTCCCGGGTTAGGGAAAGTGGCCGGCAGACGGCTGATGGCCGAATTAGGTATCGAGCCCTTGTCACGCGTGTGTGACCTCACTGACCTGCAACGTCGTTCGCTTATCAATGCAGTTGGGTCATCATCATGAGCGATCCCATCATTGTCATCGTGTCTGGCCCTGGCGGTGCAGGGAAGGGCACTCTTGTTGAAGCATTGATTCAACGTGACTCATCGCTATGGCTCAGTCGCTCGTGGACAACTCGCATCCAGCGCGAGGGTGAATCTTCTGACGCATATGTTTTTGTTTCTCGTTCTGAATTCGAACAACACATTGCTGACGACGGATTTCTTGAATGGACAGAGTTCTTAGGCAATCTGTACGGTTCGCCACGTCCATCTGTTGACTCAGGATTAGACATCGTTCTTGAAATTGAGTTACACGGAGCACAGCAAGTCAAGGTGAGTCACCCCGAAGCGATTTTGGTCTTTGTCAGGCCACCTTCGCGAGAAGAGCAACAACGACGACTTCAGGGAAGAGGCGACCCTGAACATCATGTGGTGGAGCGTCTGCGCAAAGCCGAAGACGAAGAACGCGAAGGGGCCGCATTGGCTGATGTCGTGGTGATTAACGAGGATTTTGAGCAAGCAGTGGCTGAAATACAGGGCATTATCGGTGCAGCACGAGCTGAACGCCGATAACCTTTAGCCGACTTCGGAGGTCCACCATGTCCCGTCAGAACGACTCCATGATTCATCCCAACATTGAAGGTCTGCTTGATCGCGTCGACTCGAAATTCAGCCTGGTAACCCTTGCTTCTTACCGCGCGCGTCAAATCAACTCGTACTTCAACCAGCTGGGCGAAGGTCTTGGGCACATGGTCCCACCTCAAGTGTCATCAGTTGCTCGTAAGCCTTTGTCTATTGCATTCGAAGAAATCGCTGCCGACAAAATTGTCAAAGTAGAACGCTTGCCATATGACGAAATGGAAGCTGAAGCAGCTGCCATATTCGGTGAAGTTGAAGGCGACGAAGTCGCTGAAGCTGCCGAATCAGACGCTGAATAGTTCTTCGGGTTCCTCCCGCACAACGTGTTCAAAAAGCCGTGATGAATTCTTTACATGGTCGCACCATCGTCCTTGGAATATCCGGAGGCATCGCTGCATATAAAGCAGTAGAAGTGTGTCGCCAATTAGTCGATGCAGGTGCTCATGTCGCGCCCATCATGACCGAAGACGCCCATCGTTTCATTGGTCCCGTCACAGTGTCGGCACTTGCTTCAGAACCGGTACACACAAGCTTGTGGGATGACGCTTCGCCGATTCCGCACACAAGACTTGGCCAAAATGCCGAAGTCATCGTCGTAGCTCCTGCGACCGCTCGAGTGATTGCTGCATATGCAATGGGGTTATCGCATGACCTATTGACGGCCACCCTTATTGCTACGAGAGCTCCAGTCGTTATTTGTCCTGCAATGCACACCGAAATGTGGGAGCACCCGGCAGTTGTCAGCAACATTGCCCTGTTACGTTCTCGTGGGGTCATTATCGTCGAACCACAATCGGGTCGCCTCGCAGGAGGAGATCTCGGTACCGGTCGACTCGCAGACCCAGCTTCAATTGTGGCTGCTATCTCTTCTGCGTTGTCCGGTAGTCACCGTGACCTAGAAGGAGTACGGGTCCTTGTCACTGCAGGAGGAACGCGTGAACCAATCGATGCGGTACGGGTAATTGCAAATAGGTCAAGTGGGAAACAGGGATACGCAATTGCAGAAGCAGCGCACATGCGCGGAGCAAACGTCACCATTGTCAGCACCGTAGATCGCGCCACTTTGCCTGGTATCTCCATCGAATCTGTTGAGACTGCACAGCAGATGATGGATGCCGTGAATTGCTATGCGCCCACGAGCGATGTCGTCATCATGACTGCTGCTGTGGCCGATTTTCGTCCAGTCCAAGCAGTGACAGGCAAGATAAAGAAACACGACGGAGTGCCGCAGATCACATTGGAGCCGACCGTTGACATCCTGGGCGCTCTTGGTGCTTCCAAGCCAAGCAATCAGGTGCTAGTTGGGTTTGCGGCCGAAACAGACAACTTGCTGGAAAACGCCCAGGGCAAGTTGCTTCGCAAGAATTTAGACCTGATTGTGGCCAACGATGTATCTGCTGATCGTGTCGGATTCGGTCACGACACGAACGAAGTGACCATAGTTTTGGCATCGGGGGAGTCAATTCACGTGCCTTTGGCCGACAAACACACCATCGCGACCGCTGTATTAGATAGCGTGTCACGGGTGCGGACGGCTCATCGTCCGCAATGATGAAGGAGTCTCCTTGAGAAATTTCACTTTTACGTCCGAGAGCGTGACCGAGGGTCACCCGGACAAGATGGCAGACCAAGTATCGGACTCAGTGCTTGATGCATTGTTGACAATTGATCCGCATAGCCGTGTTGCTTGCGAAACGTTGCTCACTACTGGTCTGTGTGTTGTGTCTGGTGAGATAACAACAGATGCATACGTTGACATCCCAGCCATTGCACGCGCCGCAATTAAGCGCATCGGATATGACGATGCTGCATACGGTTTCGACGGCAACACATGTGGTGTAGTTGTTGCGCTTGATGCTCAGAGCCCAGACATCGCCCAAGGTGTTGACATCAGTGAAGAACAGCGCAGCGGAAAAAGCGGCGAAGACATCATCAATGGTCAGGGTGCCGGAGACCAAGGCATGATGTTCGGGTACGCCTGTAACGACACGCCAGACCTCATGCCACTACCTATCTGGCTGGCTCATCGCCTTGCTGAGCGTTTGACAGAAGTACGTAAGAGCGGACTCATTCCGTACCTTCGTCCAGACGGAAAGACCCAAGTCACGTTTGAGTACGTTGATGGTCGTCCGGTGAAGTTGTCGACGGTTCTTATCTCAACACAACATCGTGATGGCGTCAGTCGTGAAACAGAAATTCGTCCTGACCTGATTGAGCAAGTCATCATGCCGATTATTCCTGCAGCATTTGCAGACGACAATCCTGCTATCTACATCAACCCAACTGGCAAGTTCGTTCTTGGTGGACCACATGCAGACACTGGCCTGACTGGTCGTAAAATCATTGTTGACACATACGGTGGTATGGGTCGTCACGGTGGTGGTGCATTCTCAGGTAAAGACCCTTCAAAGGTTGACCGTTCAGCTGCGTATGCAGCTCGTTGGGTTGCAAAGCATGTTGTTGCAAGTGGTGCAGCAGAGAAGTGCGAAGTGCAAGTGGCCTATGCCATTGGTATGTCGCAACCGATCAGCATCCTCGTTGAGACATTCGGAACTAACACTGTCAGTGAAGAGTCAATTGAACAAGCTGTTCGTGACGTCTTTGACCTTCGTCCCGGCGCAATCGTCCGCGATCTTGATCTGAAGCGTCCTATCTACGCAAAGACCGCTGCATACGGTCACTTCGGCCGTCCAGAACCAGAATTCACTTGGGAAACCTTGTCACGTCTGTCTGATTTCAAGGCCGCTGTCAAACTCTGAGCAATCAGTCGCCACTCGTTGCGTCGGTAGTTCCGGACGTATCGGGTATCGACAAGGTATTTGATTACCTCATACCAACTGAACTCGAGACTCGAGCTGTTGTTGGTGCACGTATTCGCATCATGCTTAATGGACGTCGTGTAGGTGGTTGGATAACAAGCGTCTCTCGTTACGGCGAAGGCGATGTTTCTGGTGTGCCACTCGATCGACTGATGCCGATTGTGTCGGTGTCGGGGGTGGGGGTTGAACCAGATCTGATCCCGCTCACCAAGTGGATCTCGGAGCGATGGTGGGGGTCGTGGCGTTCAGTGCTTTCGAGCGCATCGGCTCCGCGTATGCGCGAACGAATAGTTCATTCTCGTCGTACACGTTTCCAAGACATCGGTACTGACTCGGTTTCTGTTGCTACCGCTGAACTGTTTGCAGCTGGTGGGGGCTTATTGGTCATACCGCCGTCACTCTCTTCGCTAGCTGTTGTTGTGAGACTGGCATGCATTGGCCCGGTTCTTGTGATCTGCCCGTCACAGAAGATGGCATCGATGGGTGCGGCATTTCTTCGGCGTAAGGGATTAAGCACAGCTTTAGTTCCAGATGAATGGGAAGGCGCGCGCGGTGGCGTCGACGTTGTCATAGGTGCGCGCTCTGCGGTGTTCGCCCCGTGTTCCGACATGGTGGCCATTGTTGTCATCGATGAACATGACGAGTTGTTTAAGGAAGAACGGTCTCCAGCATGGGATGCCACTTCAGTTGCGATCGAAAGAGCACGTCGCGCTGGTGTTCCGATTGTTTGTACATCCGCAATTCCTTCGGCGCAATCTCGTCATTTTTTTGACCATCGTGTGATGCAGGTGTTGACAGACGGCGGATGGCCTCGCATCACAGTTGTAGATCTGTCAGATATTCCAGTTGCTAACTCATTATTGTCGTCTGAGTTGTTGGAATCTGTCGGGACGTCAGGTGCCACAACCGTGTGTGTTCTGAACACCAAAGGCAAAGCACGCCTTATTGTGTGCAAGTCGTGCCGCGATGTTCAGGCGTGCCCTACGTGTTCTTCATTGTTGACTTCTGATGACAACAACAACCTGTGGTGTGTTCGTTGCCAAGAATCGCATGGAGGCGTGTGCTTGGGCTGTGGACGCGCCGCTTTTACAGTTCCACGCGGTGGTGTGTCTCAGCTTGTCTCTCAGATTCAAGCATCGACACGTAATCCAGTCGTAGAGATTTCATCTGATTCACCAGATGATTGGAGCAAGGGGACTGTATTTATCGGCACCGAGGCTGTTCTCCATCGCATACCTGCTGCTGACACTGTTGTCTTTGCTGATATCGATCGTGATCTGTCGGCGCCTCGCATGACGGGAGCTCATGAGGTGTTATCAATGATTGCCAAAGCCGCCCGCATGGTGGGTGCAAATGGAACGCTCGTGATTCAAACCCGCCAAGTTCAGAACCCTGTGATCGTCGCGTTGTCTCAATCTGATGTTTCAGCAGCTTTGTATGAATGGGCACTACAAGACTTGGAACAGAGGCGGTCCCTCTCTCTTCCACCTTTTGGTGCTCTCGCTCGTGTGACAGTGGCAGAACCGCATTCGCTCACAGAAGTGTCGCTACCAAAGGACGTTCATACCGCTCGCGATAATGATGCGGTGCTGGTTCGGGGGCCGTCTCGAGAGAAACTCGATGAAGCGATTGGTGTCATCAAATCACAACTAGGTGTCGCTGTGAGGGTGCACGTAGACCCGTTTCGGTACTAACGATCGACTGTTACTTCTAGAACGCGAAATCCATTGCGGCTCGCAATACGGCTAGTGGGATAAGACAGGTTGCTCATCCAATCAGCAAGCGAGTCGGCGCCAAGGTTTTTGTTGACGACAAGGTGTGCGACCCCATCATTAGCGAGGCGGGCGAGCCACGTCTCGAGTAATTCATGCAGCGCAGATTTGCCGATGCGAATAGGTGGATTCGACCACAAGGTCGCAAAACGAATCGAAGGATCAACTTCCTCTGGAGATGCAACGATGATGTTTCCCAGATGATTGCGAACGGCATTTTCTTGACAGATGGAGCGTGCACGTTCGTTTGTGTCCACCGCATACACGGTGCAATCTGGATAGCGGGTAGCAAGCGTCAGCGCAATTGCACCAGATCCACATCCGATATCGCACAGAAAAGATCCGGGAACAATGGGTGCACATTCATGCTTGGCCATGACTTCTAGAAATACAGATGTTCCTTTATCAAGACCGTGTTGGCTGAAGACGCCTGCATCTGTTGAAAGGGTCAATTCGCCGTCATGTCCAGAGATAGCAAATTCTTTACGTCGAGAGGGCGCCTGCGGTGATTCTGAAAAGTAATGCTGCGGGGAGGGGTCTGATGATGAGGGGGTGTTCTTTGGCATGTTGTCTCCGCAGGTAGCCTTTCAGATTGTGGCCTATGACATTCGCACCTTCGGAGACCCGGTTCTCACCTCAGTAGCTGAGCCAGTTGAGAATATCGACGGAAAGATAGTGCGCCTCTCACAAGCGATGCTGCAAGCAATGTACCAAGCGCCCGGCCTCGGTTTGGCTGCGCCTCAAATCGGAGTACAAAAGCAGATCTTTGTGTACGACGTAGATGGCGAACCTGTGACTTTGCTGAATCCTCGAATAGTTGAGTCACGTGGCGAATGGGTATACGACGAAGGATGTTTGTCGATCCCTGGCTTGTACGTCGAAATGTTGCGTCCGAAAGAGATCATGCTTGAGGCTGTCGACCTTGGTGGAAACACAATTCAGATCGAAGCCGATGAGTTGCTGGCACGTTTGTTTCAACATGAGCTTGATCATCTGAATGGCGTCTTGATGTTTGAGCGTATGACTCCAGACCAACGTGAAGAAGCTTTAGCTGAATACAAGCGCATTGCTGATGGGGGAACTTCTGAGGGAGAAACCCGCCATATCGGATTGAAATAGTCATGGCTCGTGAGGCTCGACCTCTCGTTTTCCTTGGCACTCCAACCGCCGCGGCATCAGTGCTGTCAACGCTGATTGCTCATGGTTTTGAAATAGTTCATGTGGTGACGCGGGCTGATGCGCGACGAGGTAGAGGTGCAGGCACAACGCCGAGCCCAGTCAAACAAGTTGCATTAGATAATGCAATTGACGTTTCGCATGACATGTCATGGTTGGCTGAGAACTCTCACTCAGAGCTTCTTGGTGTTGTGGTGGCATACGGCAGAATAATTCCGGGTGCAATATTGGCGCACACACCCATGGTGAACGTCCATTTCTCATTGTTGCCACGTTGGCGCGGTGCTGCACCCGTTGAACGAGCAATCCTTGCAGGCGATGCACAGACAGGTGTGTGCATTATGGATGTTGAAGAAACTCTCGATACCGGAGCTGTGTTTGCTCAACGAGAGATCGACATCGTAGATACACATACGACAGAAACTCTGACAGCAGACCTTGCAATCCTCGGTGGTCAACTCCTAGTGGAAAATTTGTCCGCAGGGTTAAGCCTCGGTGTCCCTCAGCACGGCGAGGCAACGTATGCCGCAAAGGTGAAAACGGAGGAACTTCGTATCGATTGGAAAGATTCAAGTGTTCAGGTGTTACGCCAAGTGCGAGCTTTGCGTTCGTTTACTGTGTTGGGTTCTCAACGATTGAAGATCATTACGGCTGAAGCGACTGAGAGCGACGTGTCGCTGTCTGTAGGTCAATGCGATGAATCCGGACGTGTCGGCACCGGTAATGGGGCGGTACGCCTTGTCGCTGTGCAGCCAGAGGGAAAAGCAGTCATGGACGCGTCGGCGTGGTTGCGAGGCCGTAGCGCCTCGGAAATCATTCAATTTTCCTAACTCTTCGTAAAACCATCCCTGAGCTGAACCGTTGTCTCGCTAGCCTCAACTCGTGCTGAAAATTGTCTTACCTAAGGGGTCGTTAGAGACCGCAACACTTGCTCTGTTTGACGCAGCTGATCTCACAGTCGTTCGTTCGTCATCTGTTGAATACAAAGCGTCTATCGACGATCCACGTGTTGATTCAGTCAGAATTCTGCGTCCACAAGAAATTGCTTCATATGTTCAAGAGGGGCTTTTTGATCTGGGCATCACGGGGCGTGACTGGATTGAAGAAACCTCGAGTGATGTGGTGAGCCTCGGAGAGCTTCGGTATTCAAAGGCAACGTCGCAACCAGTGCGAGTAGTCGTTGCAGTTGCAGATTCCTCGTCTGCTCAGTCAGCAAAAGATCTGAAAGACGGAGTTCGTGTTACTACTGAATATCCGGAGATGACTCGTCGGTATTTTGCTGAACGTGGCATCAAGGCTGATATCCGCCTTAGCTATGGCGCAAGTGAAGCAAAGATTCCAGATATTGCTGATTGTGTTGTCGATATCACTGAGACGGGGAGAGCTCTGCGAGCATCTGGTCTTCGCATTATTGACACGGTGCTCACCAGTTATACCGAACTAATAGCAAATAGGGATTCATTCGCCGACCCAGTAAAACGTCATGCAATGCAGCAGTTGATGACTTTGTTGACCGGCACGCTTGAGGCTCGTGACAAGGTTCTGTTGAAATTGAATGTCGCTGAATCTGCACTCGATGCCGTTCTCGCATTATTGCCCGCTGCTAAATCTCCAACGGTGTCTCGCTTGGCGTCTGGTGATGTTGCAGTTGAATCTGTTGTTCCGAAGCGAGGCATCAATACTTTGATTCCAGACCTCATTGATGCTGGAGCTTCAGACTTGCTCGAAATTCCTATTTCGAAAATCATCCATTAGACAATGCAGTCGGAAGAATTGAGCGAAGAACACTCAGGGGTAGTGACGGCGTTTAGCGACGTTCAGGGCTTGGGTGAAATTACTGATGTAGCTTCCGTCGTGTGGCCATTTCATTGTGTGTCCATCGCTGATGGTTCACGAACCATTGAAGTGGGGCGTCAGGTCGTGTTTCGAGCGGGCTTTCGCGTTGCGCGCCCTGAAGCGGTGTCTATTCGCTCGGTGTAGGTGCTGACGAACGTTGCACAAAGACCATCCGAATATTGCCGAGGGCTGCCACCAGTGTGTCGTGGTGCTCTCCGAGGCGATCTCCGAGCCCATCAACCAACATTCCGAGGGCATCGATGGCGAGTTGGGCATCAGAAAGTCGAACAGGCTCGGCTGACAGATGAATGGCCGCTAACTCAAATAGGCCCATGGCATGATTCGCAACAACTAGTGAAGCTGGGACTTCGGCAAGGCGTCGTCGCGCCTCTGCGACGGCTTCCAGGGCTTCAGCGGTGCCCTCGTCCATTTCGGGCTTTGGGGATTCTGTGGGGGGCATGGTGTGGTCGGTGCTCATGTGCCGATACCCTAACTGGCGTCAACTGAGCGAAGTGGGGCATTTGCCCCCACCGGTCCAGCCATCAGGTTGCGACAGGTCGAGAAGGCGAGCGATTTCATCGCTCTGTGTCTGCTTTGCGCACTGGCGCAAAATATCGCATCATGCGATATTGATACAGAGGAGGGCTTGCCCATTGCTTAGAAGTGAACAGTCATAGTTACGCCACCGAGTGAACCGCGCTACAACGAACGCATCCGTGCGCGCGAGGTTCGCCTCATTGGTCCAGATGGCAGCCAAGTTGGTGTTCGCACCACGGCTGACGCACTTGTCCTTGCTCGCGAGTTAGACCTCGACCTTGTCGAAGTTGCTCCGCTTGCAAATCCGCCAGTGTGCCGCATCATGGATTACGGCAAGTTCCGTTACGAAGAAGCACAGAAGTTGAAGGAATCTCGTAAGAAGACAACCCACGTCACCGTGAAAGAGGTGAAGTTCCGACCAAAGATCGGAAAGGGAGACTTCGATACCAAGGTTCGTCACATGCGTGATTTCCTCGAAGATGGACACAAAGTGAAAGTAACTCTGCAGTTTCGTGGCCGCGAGGTAGCGCACCCTGAATTGGGCGCGAAAATCCTTGATGCAGCTCTCGAACAACTCGGATCGCTTGCCAAGGTGGAAACCCAGGCGCGACTTGAGGGCAGGAATATGACCATGGTTCTTTCACCAGACAAGAAGCCAGTCAAGAAATCGTCAGATAAGGACGAGTCACAGGAATCAGCACCAGTTGTTGAAAATGTGGTTCAGCCAGAAGAAACATCAGAAGTACAGGAATAGAGGAATACGACATGCCAAAGATGAAGACAAACAAGACCGCTGCAAAGCGTTTCAAAGTATCGGGAACAGGAAAGTTGCGCCGTCAAAAAGCCAACCGTCAGCACTTGTTCGAAAAGAAGTCGAGTGTTCGTACCCGTCGTCTCGCAGGAACCACTGATGTGCATCCCGGCGATACCAAGAACATCAAGCGCCTGCTGGGCATGCGTTAATCGACACAAGAAAGTTTTAGGAAGGTAACACCATGGCAAGAGTCAAAAGGGCCGTACATGCCCGCAAGAAGCACAAGGCAATCCTCGAGAAGGCAAGCGGTTATTACGGAAATAAGAGCCGTTCATTCCGCGCAGCTAACGAGCAGGTATTGCACTCAGGTCAATACGCATTTCGTGACCGTCGAGCAAAGAAGGGCGAGTTTCGTCGTCTGTGGATCCAGCGCATCAACGCTGCATGCCGTCAGAACGACATCTCATACAGCCGCTTTATCGCTGGTCTGAATGCAGCAGGAATTGAAGTTGACCGTAAGGTCATGGCTGATCTTGCAGTATTTGATGCAGCAGCATTCTCGGCTTTGGTTGTGGCTGCAAAGGCTGCGCTCGCCTGAGCCGGCTTCCACTCTCTTCAGCAAACCCTCGGGTTCAACGACTGCGACGCCTCATCGGGCGTCGCAGTGTTCGTTATGAAGAAAGTTCCTTCGTTATTGAAGGTCCAACTCTTGTAGCAGAGGCTGTTGCTGCTGGTTTTGTTCTGGTTGATCAATTCGTTCGCGATGATTACGACGGTTACGAAGCA
>CAEZXA010000015.1_pt1 | contig 14945 bp, 13 predicted proteins | sample 7265131 | NCBI WGS metagenome assembly CAEZXA01 (sample SAMEA6813896, study PRJEB35770) | uncultured Acidimicrobiaceae bacterium | biome: Freshwater; feature: Freshwater reservoir; material: water | place: Czech Republic | collected 2015-11-04 | depth 0.5m m
ACTGCATACAGGGCACCGCTGACCATTCCTAGAATTGACTGAAGAGTTGTGGGATAACCGGAGTGCCTGTGGGTCCTAAGATCATTCAACAAACCAAGTTTTAAAGTCTGAACTGAAATCCCTGGGCTTTGGTTCTGCCCGGCGACGGTATTGCCAGAGAAGCCTGATGGGGCCCCTCCAGAAGAAGCCATACCCTGTCCACAGGTTCCGCAAAACTTTGCAACCCCTGCATTTTCATGGCCATTCACACACTGCATATTTCCCCCATCTAGGTAAATCCTTGAATGGATTTACTTTGATTAACTTAATCCAAATTATGTGGTTTATATGAGTTTTTTAAAAAAACTATTTGATGGCTGCGAAACCCAATGCAAGGTCAGCCAAGATGTCATCAATTGACTCAAGGCCAACTGACAAACGAATCAGGCCCGGTGTTACACCAGCTGATGCTTGTTCTTCTGGCGTCAACTGACTGTGCGTGGTCGATGCTGGGTGAATCACCAAGCTGCGCACATCACCAATGTTGGCAACGTGGCTGTGCAACTTGAGTGCCTCAACGAACTTCTTGCCGGCTTCAACACCGCCCTTGATTTCGAATGCAAGAACTGAGCCGTAGCCCTTTCCACCGAAGTACTTCTTCGCACGCTCGTGCCATGGAGATGTTGACAAACCTGCGTAGTTGATGCTCTCGACACCTTTTTCCTTCTGCAAGTACGCAACAACTTTGTCAGCGTTTGACCAGTGACGGTCCATACGCAATGACAATGTTTCAACACCTTGCAAAATTGCCCATGAGTTGAATGGACTTGCAGACATACCGAGGTCACGCAACATTTGTACACGTGCCTTGATGATGTACGAACCGGCACCAAGTGCTGGCCAATACGAAAGGCCGTGGTACGACGGATCTGGCTCAGTGAAGTTCGGGAAGCGACCGCTTGCAGCAAAGTCGAACTTTCCACCATCAATGATTGCTCCGGCAATTGAGTTGCCGTGGCCACCAAGGAACTTCGTTGCTGAGTGAACAACAATGTCGGCACCCCACTCGAGCGGGCGAATTCCGTATGGAGTTGGCACTGTGTTGTCGAGCATCAAAGGAATGCCATTGTCATGAGCAACTTTGGAAACACCTTCAATGTCGAACACGTCGTTCTTTGGGTTGGCAAGTACTTCACCGAAGAACAACTTTGTGTTCGGGCGAATCGCAGCTTTCCACTGCGCAAGATCATCTGGGTCGTCAACGAATGAAACTTCGATTCCCATCTTCGGGAATGTGTAATGCAACAAGTTGTACGTACCGCCGTAGAGCGATGGCGATGCAACGATATGTGCACCCGCTTCTGCCAACGTAAGAATTCCTAATGTTGCTGCGCTTTGTCCTGATGACACAACGAGTGCACCTGGCAAGCCAACTGCAGTGGCGGTGCCGCCTTCAAGGTCTGACAAACGAGCTTCAAGAACACCGGTTGTTGGGTTCATGAGGCGTGTGTAGATGTTTCCGATTTCAGCAAGCGCGAACAAGTTCGCTGCGTGTTGCGTATCGCGGAATTGATACGAGGTTGTTTGGTAGATCGGAACTGCGCGTGCGCCTGTTGTTGGGTCTGGCTCTTGGCCGGCATGGATCTGGCGGGTTTCAAAACCCCATGTTGCATTTGTCATAGGGGTGAACGCTATCCCCAATTCCCGACCAAACAACTCGGGTATTGCCAATATGGCGGGCCCTGGCACTCATCCGAGCATGAACACTCAAATGAAATCACAGAAACCATGTGTAGCACTTAGTGCTACGGTGCAACGCATGGCGACCACAATCACCCAACGCGACCTTCGCAACAACAATGCAGACATCATGCGGCGTCTTGAAGATGGCGAGACATTCATCATCACCCGCAACGGCAAGCAGGTTGGCGTATTGACTCCTATGACACGCCCGCAGTTTGCTCGCACGATTGATGTACTGGAAGCTTTCAAAGGTCTTCCCGAAATGAGTTACGCCGAGTTACGTCGCGACATCGATGAGTTCATCGACCAAGATCCAACACCGAGATTCTTCAATGATTAATCCGATCGGGCTTCTCGACACATCTGTCATTATCGATATTGAACAATTGCCTGCAGAGCATCTCCCTAATGATTTTTCCGTAAGCGCACTGACTTTGGCTGAACTTTCTGCTGGCTTGATGGCTACAGACCATATGCCGACGCGGGTGGCACGACAGTTGCGGTTGCAGAATCTTGAATCAATGGTTGAAGTATTACCGTTCGATGCGTATTGCGCACGTGCGTACGCCGCTGTGTTCGCTGCCGTTCGCACAATCGGACGTAAACCTAGAGGTTCACGAGCCGTCGATTACATGATTGCTGCAACTGCGCTTGCACATCAATTACCGCTGTATACGCGCAACCCAAAAGACTTTGAAGGTCTTGAGCAGCTCATTGACATTGTTGCCGTATAAATAAAAAAGGGGCCCGCCGAAGCGAGCCCCTTTTTCAATCCTTAGAAGAATCAGCCACCTGAGATGTCTGAAACCTTCTGCTTGCCAGCTGACAACCACGGCATCATTGCGCGCAGGCTCTTGCCCACTGCTTCGATGGGGTGCTTTGCTCCGGCTTCACGCAATGCGTTGAAGTTGGCACGGCCTTCTTCTGATTCTTTGATCCATTCGCGAGCAAACTTGCCCGACTGAATTTCCTTGAGAATCTTTTGCATTGCCTTCTTCGTTGCTGGCGTAATAACGCGAGGCCCACGTGTGACATCGCCGTATTCGGCTGTGTCAGAAATGCTGTAACGCATTCCGGTGATTCCTTCTTCGTACATCAAGTCAACGATGAGCTTCACTTCGTGCAAGCACTCGAAGTACGCCATCTCTGGCTGGTAGCCAGCTTCGGTCAGAGTTTCGAAACCTGCCTGAACGAGTGCAGCAACACCACCACAAAGAACAGCCTGCTCGCCGAACAAGTCGGTCTCGGTCTCTTCAGCGAATGATGTTTCGATGATGCCGGCGCGTGCGCCACCAATTGCTTCTGCATAAGACAGCGCAATTTCTTTTGCCATACCGGTTGCGTTTTCTTCAACAGCGATGAGACATGGAACACCTCCACCTTCAGTGAAAGTACGACGCACCAAGTGACCTGGACCCTTAGGAGCGATCATGATGATGTCGACACCCTTTGGCGGGCGAATGCGCTTGAAGCGAATGTTGAAACCGTGTGCAAAGGCAAGTGCCTTACCTGGCTTCATGTAACGCTTGATGTGTGCGTTATACGTTGCCTTCTGCTCAGTGTCTGGCATGGTCAACATGATGAGGTCTGCCCACTTCGATGCTTCTGCAATGCTCTTGACCGTGAGGCCAGCTGCTTGCGCCTTGGCTGCAGATGCGGATCCTTCACGCAATCCGACTACTACCTGAACACCGCTCTCTTTCAAGTTCAACGCATGAGCGTGTCCTTGTGAGCCGTAACCGATAATTGCTACTTTCTTGCCACGAATAATCGACGGATCAACGTCTTTTTCGTAATACATCGTTGCTGCCATCAGCTTGCCTTTCCTTTGAGGGCACCCTTGCGTGCCTCTCGTTCCAATTTCGGCAGGGCTACTCGCCCCGTTCTTTGGCTCTCTACGATGCCATAACCCTTCAATAATTCCTCAAAATCATCGATTTTCTCAGGAGTTCCGTCCATAGAAAGGCTCATTGCGTCGATTCCGACCGCCAAAACCTTGGCCTCGAAGACATTTGCCAACTCCACGACCTGGCCCCTTTGTTCCTCGTCAATGCGGACGGTTGCCAGCATGAGCTCGCGCTCAACTGACTTTCGAGGGTCAAGTTCGGTGATTCGGACCACGTCAATCAGTTTGAAGAGCTGCTTCACAATCTGCTCGAGCGGAGTAGCCGAGATATCAACCACGATGGTGATGCGGCTGTATTCAGCGTCGTCTGTAGGAGCAACAGCTAACGAATAGATGTTGTAACCCCGACGGGCGAACAACCCCGATACGCGCGCAAGCACACCAGGACGGTTTTGTACCAATACCGACAGCACGTGGTGTTGGTGAGAATCACCGAATGGATTTTTTGAATTAATAGCACTCATCGAAGTAGCTCCCTTTCTGATTCTTGGGATGGATGTAATAGAACGTCATCGTTGCTTGCCCCGGCCGGAACCATAGGGAACACTTTTTCAAATTCTTCAACGCGGAAATCGATTACGACCGAACGGTCATTAATGCTGTTTGCTAATTCGATTGCTCCATCGATTTCTTCTAATGAATCAACGCGAATTCCAACGCATCCCATTGCTTCGGCCCACTTAACAAAGTCAGGGCAACCAGCAAGGTTTACTTCTGAATAACGCTCACCATAAAACATTTCTTGCCACTGGCGAACCATTCCAAGATATGTGTTGTTCAGAATTGCAACTTTGATATGAATACCTTCAGTTGTTGCAGTGACCAATTCTTGCGCAGTCATTTGGAAACAACCATCGCCATCAATTGCCCATACTGTGCGATCTGGACGTGCAGCTTTTGCTCCGATTGCAGCAGGAACTGAAAAGCCCATCGTGCCAAGTCCACCTGAGTTCACCCAGGTATACGGCTCATTAAATTTCCAGAACAAGCTTGTCCACATTTGATGCTGACCAACACCGCTAACAACAATGGTGCCGTCTGGTGCTGCATCACGCAGTTTTTCCAAGCAGAACTGTGGCTTCAAACGCTCGCCTGGTTCTGACTGGTCATATGCAACCGGGAACTTTTCACGCCAACCACTGACTTTGCTGCGCCATGCAACAATGTCAGTCTGCTTCGTGCCTTCCGCAAGAAGTTCTTGAACAGACTTCAGAATTTCTTCTACAACAATGCGGCAGTCACCAACGATGGGTACATCAGGCTTACGTACTTTGCCTTGTTCTGCTGGGTCAATGTCAACGTGAATGACCTTTGCATCTGGAGCAAACGAAGAAACTTTTCCGGTCACACGGTCATCGAAACGTGCACCGAAGTTAATAAGTAAATCGCTCTTTTGCATTGCGGTAATTGCGGTCGCATTTCCGTGCATACCTGGCATGCCAAGACATAGCGGATGATTATCAGGGAACGCTCCACGCGCCATCAGAGTTGTAACAACCGGAATTTGCAATAGTTCTGCAAGTTCACGAACAACGTCTGCTGCGCGAGCTTTCAGTACGCCACCACCGATGTACAACAACGGCTTTTCAGCAGCGAGAATTAGCTTTGCTGCTTCCTTGATCATCTTTGGATGACCTTTTGTTATTGGCTTGTATCCGGGCAACGACGCAATCACTTCTTCATCAGTTGGCCATGTCCATGTCATGGTGTTTTGCAAAACGTCCTTTGGAACGTCGATCAAAACAGGACCAGGACGACCTGTTGTTGCAATATGAAATGCCTGACGAACTGCCATCGGAATGTCATCGGGATGCATGATGAGTTCGTTGTGCTTTGTGACGCTGCGAGTAATGCCAACGGTGTCGCATTCTTGGAATGCATCTGTACCAATAGCTGTGGTTGGCACTTGGCCAGTGATGCAGACCATCGGAATGGAGTCCATGAACGCATCGCACAATGGGGTGACCATGTTTGTTGCAGCAGGACCGCTAGTCACCATTGCAACGCCGGGACGACCTGTGACATGGGCATAACCCTGCGCCATGTGGCCTGCACCTTGTTCATGTCGAACAAGGATGTGTCTGATGCTGGACTTCAGCAACGGGTCGTATGCAGGCAGAATGCATCCGCCTGGCAGACCAAACATGATCTCCACGTTTTCCATCTCCAGAGAACGAATGAGTGCTTCGGCTCCTGTGAGTGTCTCTTTATTCGACATCGTGTGTCTCCTAGTTGTTATCGATTGTTATGAACTTGTGCTGAGAAATGAAAAAACCACCCGAATGGGTGGTTTTTAGCGCGTTCGGCAATTTGCCGACGCGCTACAGAACTACTACGACGAGTGCTGAGGTATGAATCTCGGTTGTCATTGGAATCAGTCTGCCACCAGTTCGTACGGCTTCGCAACCCCCAATAGTTCAGTGGGGCGAATGAAGCCCACCGCTGTCAAAACCCCCAAGACAAGCAGAAACACGGTGACCCCGGCATTGGCTTTGACAGCCGCCAACGGGTCACCCGATACCAGGAAAAGACCAGCTCGAGTTCCCCCACAGCTAGGGCAGGCAATTCCGGTGACACGAAACAACGGACACAGGCTTGGCTGATGGTTGAGTCTCTCAGCCACCCACCGTGAAGCAGGGCTGGCAAGAACCACCCCCACACACGCCAAAAAAGTGGTCTTAGGCCTCACGTACCACCGTGGTCTTTGAGATGTAGTCCCACACGCCCTGTCGACCTGGCACCACCAAAATCAGAATTGCACCAACCAATGTGGTGAGGCCACTGGTAACAGTGCTGAGAATTATTTTGCCCAAGACTTCGCGCAACAACATTTGCGTCATGGTCGCTGGTGCCCCTGTGTTGATATCGACAATCTTGAGGTTCAACATTTTCTTAGCTGGCGATGTGGACTGTTGCCACAACACGATGTCCCAAATGAGCCAACCGATTCCACATGTAACGATAAAGAGCAACCCATCGAGCACGGTGGCCCACAACCGAATGCCATTGCCACACGGCACAACTCCGGTGCCTGAAGAGCCCGAACCATTTGATGGCGGTGGAGGTGGTGGAGTGGAAAATGGATCAGACATAGATGTCTCCTTGTTTGCGCTGTCAAGAATGGAGCGTGTTACGTAGACAATAGGTCACCACCGCATAGCGTCAGAGCCGAACAAGGTAGGAAACCCCCATGAAATTTGCACGCACTCCCGATGATCGCTTTAACAATCTCCCTGATTGGCCGTATGCGCCTGTGTACACAGATGTTTCTGCAGGAGACGGAACATCAGACACATTGCGTGTTGCGCATTATGACGGTGGTCCAAAAGATGCAAAAACAACTGTGTTGTTAATGCATGGTGAACCAAGTTGGTCATTTCTGTATCGCAAGATGATGGCGTTGCACATTGCTGCAGGTCATCGCGTTATTGCACCAGACCTCATCGGCTTTGGCCGCAGTGACAAACCGTTGGACACCAGCGAATACACATATGAACGTCACATTGCATGGATGAACGAGTGGCTAAACAAAAACGATTTCCGTGGAATGACTTTCATTGGTCAAGACTGGGGCGGCCTTGTCGGCTTACGAGTAGTGACCGCAAACGTTGACCGATTTGATCGAATCTGCATTGCTAATACCGGATTACCTACATATGGCCGCGAACCAACTGCTGCATTTCGCGATTGGCAGAAGTTTTCAAAAGAAGTACCAGTGTTTGAAGTAGGAAAAATGATTAGTCGCGGATCGCTGTCAAAGTTGTCTCCGGAAGTAATCGCCGCGTATGACGCACCATTTCCTGATGAGTCATATAAGGCTGCTGCTCGCATCTTTCCGTCGCTCTACCCCGACGGCGAAGATCACCCGTCGAACATCGCAAACAAAATTGCATGGGACGTACTGCGTTCGTGGACAAAACCATTCCTCACTGCGTTCAGCGACAGCGACCCCATCACCAGTGGTAGCGACAAGTACTTTCAACGCGAGGTTCCCGGTGCGACCGGCCAAGCACACACCACCATCATTGGTGGCGGGCACTTTCTACAGGAAGACAAAGGCGAAGAATTCGCAGCCATCGTGAACGCATTCATTGCCGCCAACCCCACTTAAAGCCACAACTTCTATATACGGCAACGATTTAGACCCCGTAACCGAGGTGCGGTGGCTCAGGTCGCCTAGCCTGAATACATGTCTGAACCCCGTACTATTGCCCCCGCCGAAGGAAAGCTTGGTGTTCTCACCGTTGGCCTCGGCGCAGTTGCATCCACTCTCATTGCCGGCGTCGAGCTCACAAAGCGCGGCCAAGGATCCCCTATTGGGTCGATGACCCAAATGGGCACCATCCGGCTTGGCAAGCGCACCGAAAAGCGCACGCCAATCGTGAAGGACTTTGTTCCGCTCGCAAAACTCGACGACATCGTGTGGGGTGCATGGGACGTGTTCCCCGACGACGCCTACGTTGCTGCATCACGTGCTGGAGTTCTTGAACAAGGCAAGCACATCGAAGCAATTTCTGATGTCTTGCGCGACATTCGCCCGATGAAGGCTGCGTTCATTCGCAAATATGCTCGCAACCTTGATGGTGAACACATTATGGATACGCCGAGCCGTCGCGAGATGCTCAACACCATTCGCGCTGACATCAACCGCTTCCGCGATGAAAAGAAGATTGACCGCTTGGTCATGATCTGGTGTGCAAGTACCGAGATCTACATCGAGCCAGGACCACAGCACGCAACAGTGGAAGCATTCGAAAAGGCAATTGACGCCAACGACGAAATGATTGCTCCGTCAATGTTGTACGCATACGCAGCGATTCTTGAAAAGGTTCCGTTTGCTAATGGTTCACCAAACCTTGCTGTTGACATGCCATTCCTTCGTCAACTTGCAACCGATACCAATGTTGCAATTTCTGGAAAAGACTTCAAGACAGGTCAAACGCTGATGAAAACAGTGTTGGCTCCAATGTTGAAGGCTCGTCAACTTGGTCTCGCCGGTTGGTACAGCACAAACATTCTTGGCAACCGTGACGGCGAGGTGCTTGATGCACCTGAAAACTTCAAGACAAAAGAAGAATCAAAACTTGGCGTGTTGGAAGACATTCTTGACCCAGCAAACAACCAAGAGCTCTACGGCAATGTGTTTCACAAAGTCAGCATCAACTACTACCCGCCACGTGGTGACAACAAAGAAGGCTGGGACAACATCGACATCTTTGGTTGGATGGGTTACCCCATGCAGATCAAGGTTGACTTCTTGTGCCGTGACTCGATCCTTGCGGCTCCCCTTGCACTTGACCTCATCTTGTTCTCAGACCTTGCGCAGCGTGCAGGTCTTGGTGGCATCCAGGAATGGTTGTCGTTCTATTACAAGAGCCCACAGGTTGCACCTGGACTTCATGCCGAGCACGACTTGTTCGTACAGCTTGAAAAACTGCACAACACATTGCGTTGGCTAATGAACGAAGATCAAATCACGCACCTTGGTCGTGAATACTACGACGACGTTGATTAATCAACCATGAGTCGTACAGCGCTACGGGCATTTGCATTCGACGCGTTATGCGTTCTACTGATGGTGGTCATCGGAACACGTAATCACAAAACAGATACAGGCCTCTCTGGCATTTTGTTTGTTGCAGCACCGTTCTGGATTGCAACTGCAGTTGCTCATCTTGCGCCACAGCTGCAGCGAACAAAAGTGGAAGCCCACGTCGTAGCTGTGTGGGGATACACAGTGTTAATGGGAATGTTGCTGAGAAACCTCGTGTTTGATCGAGGCACGGCACCAGCATTCATCATTGTTGCAACAGTGTTTTTAGGTATCACTATGTTTGGCTGGCGCGCACTTCTTGCACGCCGCGCAACTACATAGTTGGGTTTGTGATGGCGCCTGTTTCGGCACCTTGCACCAGCTTGGCAAACTTTGCCAGTACACCAGTTGTGTAACGAGGTGGGTTTGGAACCCAGCCCTTACGACGCTTCTTCATCTCTTTTTCACTGACTAAAAGGTCAAGAGACTTTGTCGGTACGTCAACACGAATCAGGTCGCCCTCGCGCACGAATGCAATAGGGCCGCCATCAGTTGCTTCAGGTGCAACGTGTCCGATACAGAAACCCCACGTGCCGCCAGAGAAACGACCATCAGTAATGAGTGCCACTGTTGAACCAAGACCTGCACCTTTCAGAGCGCCAGTGATAGCGAGCATCTCACGCATACCTGGCCCACCCTTCGGGCCTTCATAACGAATCACGATGACATCACCATGATTTATGGTGCCGGTCATGATTGCATTCATTGCGCCGTCTTCGCCGTCGAACACGCGCGCTGGACCTTCGAATTGCATCTGCTCTTTGCTGAGGCCAGCAACTTTGACAACCGAACCCTTTGGCGCAAGTGAGCCAGTGAGAATGTTGATGCCACCTTCAGTGTGAATCGGATTACTGAGCGGATGAATTACATCACCATCTGGTGCAGGTGGATTGATCTCTGCCAAGTTCTCTGCCATGGTTTTTCCGGTGCACGTCATGACGTCACCATGCAACAAACCAGCATCAAGAAGATGCTTCATGAGAACGGGTACACCACCAATGCGGTGAATGTCTGACATGTGGTACTTGCCGCCTGGCTTTGTGTCCGCAATGTGCGGAACTTTGTCAGCGATTCTGTTGAAATCATCGAGGTCAAGTGCAACGCCTGCTTCGTTTGCAATCGCAAGAAGATGCAACACGGCATTGGTACTGCCACCGAATGCATTGGTAACAGCGATTGCGTTTTCAAAAGCCTTTTTTGTCATGATGTCGCGAGGGCGAATGCCGAGGCGCAACATATTCACCACTGCTTCACCTGCGCGATGCGCATCAACTTCGCGGCTTGTGTCAATAGCTGGTGCTGAGGCACTTCCGGGAAGGCTCATACCTAGTGCTTCAGCAATAGAAGACATGGTGTTTGCAGTGAACATTCCGCCACATGCGCCTTCACCAGGGCACGCAGCTTTTTCAATGTCTGTAAGTTCACCTTCAGTGATGGTGCCAGCAGCACATGCACCTACTGCCTCAAACACAGTGGTGATATCGATGTTGTTGCCTTTGTAGACACCTGGCATTGTTGATCCGTTGTACACAAAAACGCTGGCAAGGTTGAGGCGAGCTGCTGCCATGAGCATTGCAGGAATGCTCTTGTCGCAACCAGCAAGACCGACAAAGCCATCGAAACGTTCACCATGAACAACCGTTTCAACACTGTCTGTAATGACTTCGCGCGACACAAGTGATGCACGCATTCCTTCATGACCCATGCTGATTCCGTCAGACACGGTGATGGTGCCGAATTCCATTGGTACGCCACCGCCGGCACGAACTCCGGCTTTTGCCTGATCAGCAAGACGACGCAATGACATATTGCAAGGTGTGATTTCATTCCATGCAGATGCGATTCCGATTTGAGGCTTCACCCAGTCGTCATCACTCAGACCAACGGCACGCAACATGGCACGGGCTGCGGCTTTTTGAATACCGTCAGTAACGTCGCGACTGCGAGGTTTGATATCGATGGGGGTTCCGTCTGAGTTCAATGACATGACTCAACCGTAATGGCTGGACTATGACTTCTTAGAAGTCCGTAGGAAGAGCCAACCAACTGGCAACAAATAAGCGAAATACGCAATAACTCGAATGTTCTCGAATGCGTAATGCCAGCCAAAGAAGCCCTTCATGAAGTCATAGAAAGTGCCTTCGGCCCAAACACCTGACTTGATGTCCCACGCAGACGACACCAGCCACCCATCTTCAAAGCCAAGCAGTTCGCGATATTCATGGAAGAACTTGCCGAACAGGCCAGCAGCGAACAAGAGGAGCAATAACCCGGTGACTCGAAAGAAAAGGCCAAGATTCAATTTGTTGCCACCGACATAGACAAGGCGGCCGAGGATTGCTGCAACAACTAAACCAACAAGGCCACCGATCACCACGCTGACTCCACTGGTGGACGATGTTTCTGCTGACAGCAAGAACAAAACCGTTTCGAAGCCTTCGCGCAATACTGCAACAAACGCAATAACCATTAGCGCTCGCGTCGTTGTTGCCGCGTCTACCTGGCCGCGTAATTCAGCGCCAAGATTGCGGGCATTGCGCCCCATCCAAAAAATCATCCACGTCAAGACAGATGCAGCAAGGATTGCAATTGTTCCTTCAATGAACTGTTCTGCCTTGCCAGTGAATTCGCCAACAAAAATGTTGAATGCGATTCCGGACACCAGACACACAATGGCTGCAGCTCCACTGCCTCGCCACACAGCACCTACTTCTGATGATCGGCCGCTCTTGACGAGATACGACACCAAAATGGCAAGCACCAGCGAGACCTCGAGGCCTTCGCGCAGTGTGATGAGAAAGCTTGCGCCCATGGAAACTCCTAGGTAGTTAGGTATACCTAATGTTAGGGGTGCCTATCACGGAAAGCAAGTCCGTGTAAGGATTTCCTTTGAGCCTACTTGCGGTCTGGCAAAGAAGCGAACCCAAACAGGTTGCTCGCCACTTTGCGCATCTGGATCTCTTCTGAGCCTTCTGTAATGCGGTACCGGCGGTGATGGCGATAGATGTGCTCGAACGGCATGTGACGGCTGTAACCGACTCCTCCGCATGTCTGCATCGCGCGGTCGGCAGCATCACAAGCCAACCGGTTGGCACGATAGTTACACATGGCAACTAAGTGCGTGACTTCCATGTGGTGCTTTTGGTCAAGCATGGTGGCCGTGTAACGAATGAGTTGGCGCAACATTGCAGCTTCAGTATGAAGTTCAACCAACGGGAACTGGATTCCCTGGTTGACGCTCAACTTCTTGCCCCATGTGATTCGCTCATTTGAATAACGCACTGCTTCATTGATGCAATATTGCGCTGCACCCAATGAAGATGCTGCTTGACGAATTCTGTTTTCATGAACGAAATGCTGTGCAAGTTCAAGACCCATTTCAGCAGGTCCAAACAATGCTTCAGGCCCGACACGAACATCAGTGAGACTGACTTCAGCGTGATCTGTAGGCATGTTAAATGTCCACCAGAAAAATTCAACCTTGAAACCAGGCGCATCGGTCGGCACCAAAAATGCAGTAATTCCCTTTGGGTCTCCTGCGTTTCCGCTGGTACGGGCAAAGATGATGTCGTGTGTGGCGTTATGAAGACCACTGTTCCAACGCTTCATACCGTTGATAACCCATTCGTCACCATCGCGAAATGCGGTGGTTTCCATGTACGTTGCATCACTGCCATGGTTTGGTTCGGTGAGCCCGAAAGCTAAACGCTTTGTACCGTCAAGAAAGCCAGGCATCCATTCCTTTATCTGCGCATCGGTACCGAAGTCTCGCATCATCAGAACTGTTGGAAAGTTGCCCACGATGCTTGATTCATTTTGCAGATCGTTGTGCAAGCCAAGACCTTTTTGTGCAAGATGCTCACGGATAATTGCCATCGTGATGCTGCTGGCACCTTGACCACCAAATTCTTTTGGCAATGCAAGACGTAACCAGCCGGCTTCGTCTGCTCGGCGACGCATTTCGCGCAACAACTGCTCCCAATCTTCACGAGGAACGCCATCATTTTCGAAATCAGTACGTGCCCATTCACGACGATGATCAAAGAATCGCTCATTGTCATCTTGCGCTTGTAACGGCTTGATTTCTTTTTCGATAAACGCATCGAGTTGATCAAGAATTTTTTGAATGTCGTCAGGTATTGCAAAGTCCATAGGCGAACAGTATCCACCTACCCGCGGGTGTCTATTAGTGAAGAGCACCCCTACACAGAGTTTTTCGGGGAGGCTTCGAATTAGCCGTGCCTACTGGGAAACAGCAGTCTGGTTAGGCAGATGGGCGACGTGACTGCATGATGGCAGTAACAATTTTGCCGTCTGCCTTGCCCTGTGAGGCTTTCATGACGCGGCCCACGATGGCACCCGATGCTTTTTCATCGCCGGCCATGTACTTGGCCCATGCGCCAGGATCAGCAGCAATTGCCTCATCAACCATGGCTTCAACAGCTGAGGTATCCATGGCTTCGAAGCCTTTTGCTGCTGCAATTGCTGCTGCATCACCACCGCCATGTTCCACCAATTCAGCAAGAACTGTTTTGGCTTGTGTCGCTGAAAGTTTTGCATCGCGTTCAAGAATGGTGAGCTTGGCAAGGTCCGCTGCAGGTACTGCAGGAACAGGCCCAGCATCTGCAAAACCTTGTTGCACGTAAATCAGTGCGCGCACTGCGTCTCCGCCGGCATCAACAACTGCTTGTACGTAGTCATGTTGACCACGTTCAACAACAACAATGACAGCTTCTGATTGAGTGTCATACCCCGTCAGTGCGGACAATGCGGTGCGTCGCGCAGCAGGAAGCATTGGCAAATTGTCACGAACTGCTTGTACCCATTCAGCAGATGGTGCCAGAGGCACCAAGTCTGGTTCAGGGAAATATCTGTAATCGTCAGCATCTTCTTTGACACGCAACGTATGAGTGCGGCCTTCTGCATCATCCCAGTGCCGAGTTTCTTGGCGGATCGTGCCGCCAGAATCAAGAACATCAATTTGGCGGCGAGCTTCGTAATCTATGGCGCGACCAAGAGCACGAATCGAGTTCACGTTCTTGATTTCGCAACGAGTTCCGAACATGGTTCCGGGCTTATGTACCGACACGTTGGCATCGACTCGCATTGAGCCTTCTTCCATCTTGGCGTCTGATGCACCAATGACTTCAAGAATTGCGCGCAATTCAGCGACGTACTCTTTGGCGTGTTCGCTCGTGCGAATGTCAGGACGCGACACGATCTCGACCAATGGAACACCAGCGCGGTTGAAGTCAATGAGCGAGTAATCACTGCCATGAATACGCCCAGTGGCACCACCAACATGTGTGCTCTTCCCAGTGTCTTCTTCAAGATGCGCGCGCTCAACACCAATACGTGTTCCGCTTGGCAAAATGAGGAATCCATCAATATTCAGTGGAATGTCATATTGACTAATTTGATACGCCTTTGGCATGTCAGGGTAGAAATAGTTCTTGCGGTGAAAGATGCACGGCTGAATATTGCAGTTCAACGCAATGCCAATTCGCATCGCGAGTTCTACTGCTTGTTTGTTGAGAACTGGTAACGCGCCAGGTAAACCAAGCGTCACTGGGTCGATGTTGGTATTTGGTTCGTCACCGAAGCGGTTTGGTGAACCGCTGAATAACTTGGTCTTGGTTGCAAGCTCAACGTGCACTTCAAGGCCAACGATCATTTCCCATCCGCCCTCGAGCATTTGGTCTTCCGTAGCGATGATGGAACTGA
>CAEZXA010000018.1_pt1 | contig 14247 bp, 12 predicted proteins | sample 7265131 | NCBI WGS metagenome assembly CAEZXA01 (sample SAMEA6813896, study PRJEB35770) | uncultured Acidimicrobiaceae bacterium | biome: Freshwater; feature: Freshwater reservoir; material: water | place: Czech Republic | collected 2015-11-04 | depth 0.5m m
CGTTGACTTTGTCTGCCAAGCCAAATCGTTCGAGCAATTCGAGTGCTTTTGTGCGAGCAAGTGCTTTGTTGACGCCAAGTGTTTGCACGGGCGACAGAGTGATGTTGTCTTGTACTGACATATGTGGAAACAGATTGAAATTCTGAAACACCATACCGATGCGACGGCGCACAGGGTTTGCATCAAACCCTGGAGCAGAAATATCAATACCATCGAGGAAAATTTCACCGTCATCAATTGGCTCGAGCAGATTGATGCAGCGCAAGAGGGTGCTCTTGCCTGAACCGCTAGGGCCGATGAGGGACACAACGGAGCCCTCGGCAATCTCGATATCAATACCGTTCAGAACAGAGTGTGATCCAAATGACTTGTGAACTTCACGCAATGAAATCTTTGCCGTGCTCATGAGATGCGCGTTCCTGTTGTGCGGCGACGTTCACGTTCCATAAGCCAGTCCGTCGTGCGTGTTAAGGGAATTGTGATGACGAGAAATATTGCGGCCGCTGCGATGTACGGCGTGAAGTTTGCGAATTTTGATTTATCAATGCCTGCTTGTCGCAAGATTTCAATCGGACCAATGAGGCTGACAAGCGCAACGTCTTTCTGCAGACTCACCATGTCGTTCATGAGAGGCGGAATAACGCGACGAATTGCCTGAGGCAACACAACATGACGCATTGTCTGCCAACTAGATAACCCGAGTGAACGAGCAGCTGCACGTTGTGATTCGTGAACGCTTTCAATACCGGCGCGAAACACTTCTGCGATGTATGACGCATAGGTCAGTACGAGCGCAACTGAACCCCAGATGAGAGGGCTATTCCATGGTCTATCAATTCCGAGACCAGGGACACCAAAACCAATGAGATAGATCCACAGGATGATGGGGACGCCACGCATGATGTCTGTGTACGCAATGGTGAGAATGCGCAAAGGAAATAGTGCCGCTGAGCGAGAGTTGCGGGTGATAGCGACCAGTAGTGCAAGAGCGACGATGGCCGGCATCGACCACGCGAAAATTTTGATGTCAAGGACGAAAGCGTCGAGGAGCCGGGGAAGTGAATTAGCAAATCGTTCACCATTGAAGAACGATTCATGCACACGGTCCCAGCGCGGCATGTGCGGAACCAATACAACAATCGCAGTCACTACCGCCAGCGAACTGACGGTAGCAACTACGGTGCTGCGGCGTTTGCGTGCGCGTTCATACGCAGCACGGCGACCTGAATTGGTTCCCATTAGTAATGGGGGCTAGCTGATTAGGAGACCGCGATAACTGGTGCGTTTGCCTTGTCTGAGAGCCATGTCTTTTCAATTGCTGCGAGTGTTCCGTCATCTTTGAGAGCAGCAAGTGCTGTGTCAACACAAGAAACAAGTGGGTTATCAAGGTCAAAGACCAAACCAAAGTTGTCAGGTGTTGTGCTTGCGCTTGCTGGGAACTGACCAACAACTGAGGCACCAGTGAGTTCAACTGCTGCAATGTAGAACGCTGTCGGAAGGTCTACAACGATTGCATCAATTTGTTGTGCTTCAAGTGCTGCTTTTGCACCTGCGTTGTCGTCGTATGCAAAAGGTTCAGCTGATGGCTTGATGACATTGGTGATGAAATCGAGGCTTGTTGTTCCAGCTTGTGCACCAAACTTGACGTCTTTGAGGTCCGCAACTGAAGTTGCACCGATAGCTGGTGATCCGGCAAGCGCTACAACAGCCTGATTGGTTGAGTAGTAGGACTCGCTGAAAGACACTGTCTTTTTGCGCTCGTCGGTAATGGTGAACTGCTGCAAGTTGAAGTCAAAATTCTTTTTGCCTGGCTGCACAGCTTCATCAAATCCGGTGCGAACCCACGTGATCGCGGCATCACCGAAACCAAGTTCTGCAGCGACTGCATATGCAACGGCAGCTTCAAAACCTTCTTTTGATTCAGGCTTGTCGTTTTCTACCCAAGGTGAATACGCAGGGGTGCCTGTGCCGATGGTCAAAGTGTCTGCAGTCAAAGTCTTTCCTGTGGTGCATTCATTGCCGGTGCCAGAGGCTGCTGCGGCAGTGGTGTCAGAAGATGAACTACTGCCACCGCACGCGGCGAGCAGGAGTGTGCCTGTGACAGCAAGAGAGAGTGTGAGTTTGCGCATGAGGGTCCCTTTCACGGAATTTTTTGGTGCGGTCAAACTCTACAAGTAGTTAATTCCCGACCCAACTAGTCGGGTATTAGTAGGAGCTCTTGACATTGAGACACTTTGTGTCTTACTGTCTCATCGTGACCTACGACACAACCTCGCAGCCCCGCGACATCGAAGCAGCCATCTTTTCTGCTGTCGACACGTGTGTCACGCAGTGGGGCTGGGAAAAAGTCACCATGGATGACATTTGTGTCACCGCAGGTGTTTCTCGCGCCACTGTGTATCGGTTATTTCCTGGCGGACGTGATGTGTTGTTTGAAGCTGTGCGCCTCAGCAAATTGGAAGACTTCTTTACGGCCATGCGAGCACATGTCGAGGGCTCCGAGTCGTTAGAAGAACTTTTAGTTCGTTGCATCGTTGTTGCATCGAGTGAATTACAACACGATGAACATTTGGCAATGATGCTGGCAACTGCACCGGGGGAGACCTTGGGTGATCTCACAGTGAGCGGACTAGATCGTGTCGTGCGCGTCGCTACAGCGTTCATTACACCGTTGACGGATGATTTTATTCCAGCTTCTGAAGCTGCACACATTGTTGAAGTGATGTGCCGATTAGTGATCTCGTATTACTTGTCGCCATCTCCTAATTTAGATTTTGCGAATGAAGATGCCACGCGCAGCTTTGTTCGCTCGTTTCTTCTGCCGAGCACATCGTCAGTTGTCGTAACCCAATAACCAAAAGAGAGAATCATGAGCATCATTGATAAATCAAATGAAGAAATGATCGGCCGCGCCGAACTGAATGACATTGAAGCAATCCTTGCTATCACCAATACTGATGTTGATGAAGTCGAGCACATTGTCAAGAACAACGCAGACACGCTTTTTACATGGGACTATTCATTGGCCCGCCCTCACCTTCGCAAGCTGTATGAGAAGGCAAAGACTGGGCAGTGGAATGGCACAACCGATCTTGACTGGAGCATCGGTGTTGACATTGAAAAGACCATTGCAGAAGATGCAGCGCTAATCGGTAACGGCATGGAGCGCGAAATGTATGCAGATACCAAGATTGGTATCTGGGGCGATAAGGAATGGCTTGAATTTGGTATCGAGGGTCGCCGTTGGCAACTCAGTCAGTTCCTTCACGGTGAACAAGGTGCATTGATCTGCACCTCAAAAATTGTGGAAACTGTGCCTTGGTACGACGCAAAGTTGTACGCAAGCACGCAAGTAGTTGACGAAGCTCGCCACGTTGAAGTGTTTGCTCGCTATCTCGATGAAAAACTCGGAGGCGGATATCAAGTCAATACGCACCTTCGCTTGCTTCTTGATGACATCGTCAACGACAGCCGTTGGGACATGACATATCTCGGTATGCAGATCATGGTTGAAGGTCTGGCGCTCGCAGCGTTCGGTTTCCTTCATGCCACAACAAACGAGCCACTGTTAAAGAAGCTGTTGCGTTATGTCATGAGCGACGAGGCACGCCACGTTGCTTTTGGTGTTCTTAGCCTTAAAGAGGTGTACGACGGCATGTCTGATGCTGAAATGAAAGATCGTCAGGAATTTGCCTATGAAGCAAGCGTTCGTATGCGTGACCGTTTCTTGCAGCAAGAGGTCTGGGACCGCATGGGAGTCAGCACCAAAGAGCTTGCCCCCATCATGTTGCAAGATCCAGCTCGCCAACTTTTCCAGCAGATGTTGTTCGCCAAGATCGTGCCGAACTGTAAGAAGCTTGGTCTTCTTGACCGCAACGACAAGTGGCTGCGCCATAAGTTCGAAGAAATGGGTGTTATCCAGTTCGAGGACTGGCAAGACACCACTGACGAAGTAGACGATTTCGAAATCGGTAAGGACCTTCGCCCCATCGGACAATGATTCGGGGCGGTGCCACCGCTTCATATCAGCCATAATGGTGCATGGCCATTTTCGGACAAGTTCTCACGGCGATGATTACGCCCTTCGACGCATCGGGCGCGCTCGACCTCAATGAGGCCGTGCGTCTCGCGAAATGGCTACAAGACAACGGCAACGATGGTCTTGTTATCTCGGGAACAACTGGTGAGTCATCCACGTTGACGGATGCTGAGAAGTTGTCGTTGTGGGAAGCAGTTATCAATGCTGTCACCATTCCGGTGATCGCGGGTTCTGGTTCTAATGACACAGCACATTCCGTGCATCTCACCAAAGAAGTCACAAAGATGGGCGCTGCAGGTATTTTGGCTGTTGGTCCGTACTACAACCGCCCGCCACAAAGCGGACTTGCTGGCCACATCACTGCGATGGCAAATGCAACATCACTTCCTGTTGTCATTTACGACATCCCTGTTCGTACTGGCCGAAAGATTTCAACACAGACACTTGCGAAGTTGGCAAACACGGTGCCAAATATCAAGGCGCTCAAAGATGCCGCCGGCGCACCGGCAGAAACTGCAAACCTCATGGCACAGGTGCCAAAAGATTTCGAGCTCTATTCGGGAGACGACGGATTGACACTTGCATTCCTCGCATATGGCGGCTCTGGTGTCATTGGCGTCGCAACTCATTGGAGTGCACCAGAACATCAGGCCATGATCACGGCGTTCAAGAAGGGTGATGTCGCGTTGGCACGAAAGTACAACGACATACTTCTCGAGAGTTATGCATTCGAAACTGGTGATGACAACCCGAACCCCATTCCGAGCAAGGTGATGATGAAGCATCTTGGTTTCAACGTCGGCGATTGTCGTTTGCCAATGGGGCCGCCTCCTGCTGGTCTTGCTGAACGTGCAGCAACGGTGCATGCCAATTTGCAAAAAGCGCGTGCAGCGCTAAGCAAGTAACTCATGGCGCAACCAGTACGTATTTATTTCCTCGGTGGTCTCGGCGAGATCGGCCGCAACTGCATGGTGCTCGAGCAAGACGACAAGTTGTTGCTCATTGACTGTGGTCTGATGTTCCCTGATGCAGACATGCACGGAATCGACTTGGTTCTTCCAGACTTCACGTTCCTTCGCGAAAACGCAGATCGTATTGTCGGTTGTGTTGCTACTCACGGCCACGAAGATCATGTGGGTGGTTTGCAGTTCCTATTACGTGAGCTGTCATTTCCTATCTATGGCTCGATGGTGACATTAGGTCTTGCACGCAATCGCATTGAAGAAGCAGGACTCTTGAAAAAGACTGATCTCATTACAGTGCGCGATGGAGAACGTCTCAATATCGGCCCCTTCGATGTGGAGTTCTTGCCTGTTACCCACTCTGTGCCACACGCACATGCCGTCATTGTTCATACACCGCAGGGTGTCATTGTGCACTCCGGTGACTTCAAGCTTGACCTCACACCTGTTGATGATCGCAGAACTGACTTGGCTCGTCTCGGAGAACTGTCAAAGACCGTAGGTATTCGCCTATTGATGTGTGACTCAACGAACGCCGAAGAGCATGGCCACGCGCCAAGCGAGAAGAGCGTCGGTGCGGTATTGCATCAGTTGTTCCACGAACATCGTGATCGGCGAATTATCACCGCCAGTTTTGCAAGTCACATTCATCGCGTGCAGCAAATCATTGAAGCTGCAATTGATAACGGCCGCAAGGTGTGTCTGATGGGTCGATCCATGCAAAAGAACATCGGACTTGCCATAGATCTGAAACTGATCAATGTGCCAGCAAGTGTTTTTGTTGATGTTGAAAAAGTTGATGATTTTGCACCAGAAGATATCTGCATCATCTCAACAGGGTCCCAAGGTGAACCAATGGCTGCATTGTCGTTGTTGTCGCGTGGTGAAAGCCGCTGGTTCAAGGTGGGCGAGCGAGACACAATCATTTTGTCGAGCCATGCAATTCCCGGAAATGAGGGCAATGTCAACCGCGTCATTGACGGTCTTGTTCGTGCGGGCGCAAAAGTTGTGCACTCGGGCATCGCAGACGTGCATGCAACGGGCCACGCACAAGCTGACGAGTTAAAGACCTATCACTCCATCTTGCAGCCAGAGTGGTTTGTGCCAGTTCACGGTGAGTATCGCCACATGCGCGCACATGCCGAGTTGGCAGTGGTGATGGGGGCAGCACCTGACCATGTGTTGCAAGCAACCGATGGTGACGTCTTGGAACTATCAGATGATGGTTTGGCGTTTCATGGCACTGTGCCTGCAAGCTATTTGTTCGTCGATGGCATTGTTGGCGATGTTGGCCATGGCGTATTGCGCGACCGCAAAGTACTTGCAGAAGAAGGAGTGGTTGTCATTGTGGCAACTGTTGATAGCGCTCTCCATAAAGTCATCACAGGTCCTGAAGTGATCACTCGTGGGTGGGTGTATGCGCCAGAAGCCGACTCGTTGCTCGATGAAGCAGAGGCCCATATCGAAAAAGCGTTGGTCAAGGCTCTGGATGACGGCATCAATGACGTAGATGGACTTGAACGCATAGTGCGCAAGGCGGCAGGCAAGTTCGTGAGCGACCGCACCAAACGACGGCCAATGATTGTCCCGGTGGTCATGACCACCTAGGGGTGGTGCCAGTTATCTGAATTGACGCTTGTGGGGTATCCCGAAGCAGGGAACACCTCATTGGTACCCTTTTTTCATGTCTGCCAAGGGTTCTCGTCCATCGTCTCGTGGCGCCAAAGGGTCTGCCGGCTCACGCGGAGGGGTCAAAACCCCGCCAAAGGGCCAGAAGCGGCCAGCAGAGAAGCCTGATTCGGCCGCTCGCGAAGTAGTGCGGGGTCGCGAAGTTGAATTCTGGGGTGTCGGCTGCGTCAGCTTGGGCATTGTGCTGGTGCTGTCGATGTACCTACATATGGCTGGTCCATTAGGTCGCGCCATCGACACCACTTTTGGTTGGTTGCTCGGACTCGGTCGTTTTGCTTTGCCTCTCGTTGTCACCGGTATTGGTGTTGCAATGGTGCGTCGTCGCAGTGTGCAACACCGCCTACGCCTCACTATGGGTTGGACCATCGTGGTGTTAGCTGTGCTCGGATTTTTGCATCTTGCAAATGGTGAAGATCAGATTGTTGCTCAAGTAAGTGCCATGTCAAATGCTGGTGGTTGGTTTGGCGCGATCATGGCAGAACCATTGCGCTCAACAATCAGTTGGGCCGGAGCTCTTGTTGTGCTTTTGGCTATTGCTGTGGGTGGCACCATGTTGATTACAGATACAACACTGCCTGAACTACTTGTTGCTATCCGCACATGGACAACAAAACAGTCTGGTTCTGCAGCAACAATGGCGCGCGGTGTGTCGTCACGTGACAATTCATCTCGACCGTACGACGAATTCAGTAATGATGATTCAGATTTTGCTCCGGCGCCAGCAGTGCGAGAAGCACCACAATCTATTTACAACGCAGATGAAGACCCAGATCTGGTTCCGAAGAAAGAACGCGCGAAGCGTCGACCAGAACCAGGCCGAATTGAGCCAGTGACACCTGAGTTTGTTGGCAAACCAAGCACGAAGCGCGCCGCAGGATCATCTGAAGAATCAGCAGTCGGTGCACCCGCAATGGCAGGCGAATGGGTACTGCCACCTACAGACTTGCTCGGTCTTACTGAAGTGCAAGAAGTTAACAAGGCGCGTGTTGCAGAGCGTGGTCGCCTGTTGGAAGAGTCGCTTGCATCACACGGCGTAGAAACTCGTTTAGTCGGAATGACTGTTGGACCAACTGTTACTCGTTTTGAACTTGAACTTGGGTCAGGCGTCAAGGTTGCCAAGGTCACTAGCTTGAACCGTGACATTGCGTATTCAATGGCTGCCACAGATGTTCGTATTTTGGCTCCTATTCCAGGTAAGTCAGCAGTTGGTGTTGAAGTACCTAATGAAGTTCGTCAACTTGTTTCGCTCGGTGACCTCATTTCGTCTCCTGAAGCACGCGCAGCAACGCACCCTCTTGATGTTGCAGTCGGAAAAGACATTGCCGGTCGTGCGGTGTTCTTGAATCTTGCTGCAACGCCCCACATGCTGATTGCCGGAGCAACTGGTGCAGGTAAATCAAGTGGAATCAACTCAATTCTTACGTCGTTGTTAATGCGTAGTACTCCCGATGAAGTGCGTCTGATTCTTATTGACCCGAAGCAAGTGGAAATGGGTCAGTATGCACGCCTGCCACATTTGCTCACCGCTCCTGTTACGAACCCCAAGAAGGCAGCAAATGCATTGGGTTGGGCTGTAAAGGAAATGGAACGACGTTACGACCTTTTGGTCGAAGTCGGTTTCCGTGATATCGGTGGCTACAACGCAGCCTTTGATAAAGGTGAAGTCAATGACAACGCTGATGAGAATGCAAAGAAGTATGAACGTCTGCCATTCATTGTTGTTGTGGTCGACGAGTTAAATGACCTCATGATGGTGGCGGCTCGCGACGTTGAAGAGTCAATTACTCGTATTGCACAAAAGGCACGTGCGGTTGGTATTCACCTCATCGTTGCTACACAGCGACCATCGGTCAACGTCATCACTGGTGTTATCAAGGCAAACATTCCAGCTCGTATGGCTTTCGCCGTCAGCAGCCTGACAGACAGTCGCGTAATTCTCGATCAGCCAGGTGCTGAAAAATTGGTCGGTAAGGGCGACATGTTGTTAATGCCTGGCAATACCAACGTGCCGAACCGTATTCAGGGTTCATGGGTTGACGAAGATGAAGTGCGCAAGATTGTGGCGCACTGGCGTCGTCAGTCTCCTGAAGTTGTGTATGTCTCTGGCATCGAAGGCGAAGAATCTGGCGGTGGTGCTGGTGGTTTGTTCGGCGGCGGAAGTGGCGGAGTAGATGATGAACTCATCAAGCAGGCAATTGAAATTGTTGTTCGTTCCGGACTTGGCTCTACGTCGCTTCTGCAGCGCAAACTAAAAGTTGGTTTTGCACGTGCAGGCAGGCTGATGGATGAACTCGAAGAGCGTGGCATTGTGGGGCCGAGCGAAGGCTCTAAGGCTCGCTCAGTGATGATGAGCGTTGAGGAACTTGACCTCATGGGCGAATAGCGCCCAATCCATACATCGGTCTGAATCAAAACGAGCAGTAGGCTCAATGCGATGGTTCAGCGCTACTACATCGAGACCTTGGGGTGCCCAAAGAACCAAGTCGACTCAGACAAGATTGCGGGCAAACTTATGTCAGATGGCTTGGTCGCCACTGACGATGCCTCAAAAGCTGACGTTGTCGTAGTTAATACGTGTGCTTTCATCGAAGAGGCGCGTAAAGAAAGCATTGACACCATGTTGTCGCTTGACGACACTCGTAAACGTTCCTCGCGCCTCATCGTGACTGGTTGCATGGCAGAGCGCTACGGAGATGAACTAGCTGAAGCATTGCCAGAAGCTGACCAAGTTGCTGGCTTTGGCGTTCCTTTACAACTTGGCCGCAAGCCAATTGCGGTAACAGGTGAAGTGTCAAAGTTTGACTTGTTGAACTTGCCACGACCAAAGTCAAACTCGCCATGGGCATATGTAAAGATCGCAGAAGGCTGTGACCGTAGTTGTGGCTTTTGTGCCATTCCAAGCTTCCGCGGCCCTCAGCGCAGTCGTGATGTTGCTTCAATTCTGACTGAAGTCGAACAACTTGAAGTTCGTGAAGTGGTCTTGATTGCACAAGACCTGGCAAGTTACGGAAAAGATCGTCCCGATGAATTGGGCGCTGGTTCCATCGTGCAGCTGGTACGTGACGTTGCAGCTATGGCTGACTGGGTGCGTCTGTTGTATCTCTACCCAAGTGATTTGTCAGATGAACTGATTGACGCAATTTTGGACACTGGTGTTCCGTACTTTGATTTGTCATTACAACATGCAAGCAAAGAACATCTTCGTCGCATGAAGCGTTGGGGTGATGGCCCTCGCTTTCTTGAGCGCATTGCTCGTATTCGTGAATTGTCACCCGATGCGGCATTCCGCAGCAATTTCATTGTTGGCTATCCGGGCGAAACCGAAGAAGATCATGACCAATTGTTGTCATTCGTTCGTAATGCGCAACTTGATTGGTGTGGGTTCTTTGCATTTAGTCCAGAAGACGGAACTCATGCTCTCACTCTTCCGAATCGCGTAGAAGAAAGTCTGATGAACGAGCGCCTTGCTGAACTACGTGAACTACAAGACAACATCTCAGCCGAGCGTCGTGACCTTTTGCTCGGCGAAACAATTGAAGTGCTTGTTGATGAACCAGGTATTGCGCGTTCCTTCCGCGAAGCCCCTGAAATAGATGGTGTGGTGCAAGTGCCAGAGCATCTTGAGGTGGGTCGCTTTCACACGGTTGTCGTTGAACAGGTATTTGGACCAGACCTTATAGCGGTTGAAGTAGCGGGGAACTAGCGATGACTTTTGATGAAACAGCAATCGTGACGTGGGCCAACATGGTCACTGTTGGCCGTGTGCTTGCGTCGCCTTTCTTGTTCATGCTCATCCCTGATGACGGACGAGGCTCATATGTTGCGTTTGTTGTGTGGGTCATTTTGTGCAGTAGCGATGGTTTCGATGGCTACTTGGCACGAAAGCACGGAATCACCCGCAGTGGTGCCTTCCTTGATCCGTTAGCAGACAAGATCTTGGTATTAGGAGCGATGTTTACTCTTGTCAGCCGCGACGTTTTCTGGGTTGTGCCCGTTCTTATTATTGCGGCGCGTGAAATCATTGTCAGTTTGTATCGGGTCTTTGTCGGGTCAAAGGGTGTCTCAATGCCTGCAAGTAAGACCGCCAAGGTAAAGACTCTCAGTCAGCAATTGGCTGTCGGTTTCGCCCTTGCTCCGTTCACGGTGATTGACCAAACGTGGACTTTCACTATTTTCATGTGGATCGCTGTTGCGTTAACTCTGTTGAGCGCTGCGCAATATGCGGTGAAAGCTCTGACCTAGTGACACTGGCGTTTACTAGTCAGGAAGAACGCGCAGCGTTACAAAAACGTACTCTCCGCACATTGATGGTGGGCCAAATCATTGGTGCTGCTGCTCTTGCGTCTGCAGTAACAGTGGGCGCGTATGTTGTCCAAGACATTCTGGGCGACACCACGCCATGGGGCGGTATTGCAACAGCAACGGCAACAACCGGCACTGCTGTGATGGCACAAGTGTTGTCACGCATCATGATGCGTCGCGGTCGCCGTCCCGGCTTGCAACTGGGATATGCGCTCGCCACTGTTGGTGCAGTTCTTGCAGCATTCGGCGCACAGCATCGTTCACTTGCGCTGTTTATGGTTGGTCTGTTTTTGTTCGGTAACGGACAGGCATCAAATTTGCTGGCCCGATATGCCGCGACCGACTTAGCGGAACCACATAATCGCGCACGTGCGATGAGTCGCATTATTTTTGCTTCCACTTTTGGTGCCGTCTTTGGCCCATTGCTCATCTCTCCGGCTGAAGTAGCTGGCCAAGATTGGTTTGGCTGGGCAAAGTACACGGGGCCATGGGTATTTTCCGGCATCGTTCTGCTTAGTGCGTTTCTCAACACATCAATTCGTTTACGCCCAGATCCGTTAGTGATTGCGGGTGGCATTAGCCCGAAGGGGACAGTGAAGCTTCCAAGCATCAAAGAAGCTTTAGCAATTGTTGTTGCTACACAAAAGGGACGACTTGCACTTGCTTCGATGGTCATTTCACAAGTCACCATGGTGGCAGTAATGGCAATGACGCCAGTGCACATGAAATTGCACGGACATGAGTCGCTGAGCCAATTTGTTGTGTCGCTGCACGTTGCTGGCATGTATGCATTTAGCCCACTAGTCGGACGATATGCAGATAAGAAGGGAACACACCACGCTGTTCTTGCTGGTGCCTCCATATTGGTGCTGGCAACTGTCATGTCTGCTCTCAGCGGAGAAGCTGCGCTCATGCTGTTTCCCGCGTTGTGGTTTCTAGGTATCGGTTGGAACTTCGGACTTATTGGTGGGTCTGCGATGTTGCTTGAATCAGTACCCGATGACAAGCGAGTCACGGTGCAAGGGTCGGCTGATTTGATGATGAGCTTTTGCGGTGGAATGGCAGGGTTGTCATCAGGCTTTATTCGCAGGGCTGTTGGTTATCACTTGCTGTCTGCTTCAGCAGCGCTCGCGGCTGGCGCTCTTCTTGTCTGGGCCTTTTATGCATTTCGGCGCATGCAGGTGCAGTCCTCTGTGGCAGGCTAAATGTCATGAAGTGCAATGTTGTTGCCGTGGGCACAGAGCTTTTGCTCGGTCAGATTGTTGATACCAACTCTTCGTACATTGGCGAACAATTAGCAGCAGTTGGCATTGGGTCTCATCTACAGCTCAAAGTAGGCGACAACTTGGGGCGAGTTGTGGCGGCCATTCGTCTGGCACTTGAAGATGCCGACGCCGTCATCATTTGTGGCGGCCTTGGGCCCACGCATGATGACCTAACTCGTGATGCGTTAGCCGAAATCATGGGTGTTCCTCTAGAGCACAATGAACACATCGCTCAACTCATCACGAACTTGTTTGCTACTCGCAATCGCTACATGGCGCCAAATAACTTGAATCAGGCTCAAGTGCCTCGCGGCGCAACCATCATTGAACAAACTCGCGGTACGGCACCTGGCCTGATGTGTCCAGTCGGCAACAAGGTCATGTATGCAATGCCTGGCGTGCCGCACGAAATGTACGACATGATGGCGCGGGCGGTACTTCCAGACCTATTGCAGCGCAGTGGGGAAGCGAGTGTTATCAAGAGTTTGGTATTGCGCACGTGGGGTGAAAGTGAATCAGCTCTGAATGAGCGGCTTGATCCCATCATCGACGAACTTGAGATATTGGGTAATCCAACATTGGCATTTCTTGCAAGCGGTTGGGAAGGCATCAAAGTGCGGCTCACTGTTAAGGCCGCAACTGACGCGGAAGCAGATGCGTTGCTAAGTACATGGGAAACCAAAGTACGCGCCCTGACTGAAGACCTTGTGTTCGGAACAAACACTGACACCATGGAATCTGTCGTGCTCAACTTGCTCGAACAACGTGGCTGGACACTTGGCCTTGCAGAATCAGTCACCGGTGGTTTAGTTGGTGGCCGCATCACATCAATGCCTGGCGCATCCCGCACATTCCGCGGCGGCATCATCAGCTATGCAAGCGATGTGAAGTTTGATGTGCTCGGTGTTGACCGCGGCCCTGTTGTGTCAGAACAAGCAGCAATTCAGATGGCTGTCGGCGCACAGCGAGTATTGAACGCAAGTGTTGGGTTCTCGCTCACGGGGGTAGCTGGTCCAGATGAACAAGACGGTCAACCCGTCGGCACGTTGTGTGTAGGCGTTGCCTTCCCTGATGGCAGAACCTTTTCCAGCATCTCGCAACTACCTGGCCAGCGCGATCAGATGCGCCAATTCAGCGTGATTAACGCGTTGTCGTTCTTACGGAAGCTTCTGCTCGCTGAGCCTCGGTAGAGTTGTTGCCATTGCCCTCGTAGCTCAGTCGGATAGAGCAACGGACTTCTAATCCGCAGGTCGCAGGTTCGATTCCTGCCGAGGGCGCCAGAAGCTATTTACGCGAGTAGTTGATATTCGGGGTTGACGAATGTCAGAAGCCCTGAGGTGTGTGTTGCAACGCCTGTGATGACAATGCGGCGGCCAAGAGCGATGCCGCCCATGGAACGTCTTCCGGTCCATGTGGCCGTGGCTGTGCCTGTCGAGTCCTTAATGCTGATCACCATTGTTGGCAAGTCACTAGCGGGGCGACTTTGCATGCGGATGACTTGGCCAGTGATAGTGACTGTGGTGCGAGGTTGAGCGTCTGCAATAGGCGTTGTTCCGGCAATTGTCGTGTCAACGACCGGTTGCTTCTTGCGCCCAAACATTATGGCTACTTAGGCCCGATGAGCGCACGACCGAGTTCGGCTTCAACGTCTCCAGTTGCAAGCACAAGCACTTCGTCACCAGCATGAAGAACAGTGTCTAGAGCAGGAACAACAACGTGGCCGTCACGAATGACTGCAACGACTGCTGATTCGCGGGGCAACTTCAAATTGGCAATGGTGCTGCCAATGGCGGGTGAGTCCGGTGCGAGAGTTACTTCGTTCAGGCCAGCTTTGCCGTGCTCAAGCGAGAGCAGCTTGACGAGAGAACCAACTGCAACGGCCTCTTCAACAAGGGCAGTAAGAAGATGTGGTGTTGATACTGAAACATCGACTCCCCACATGTCGTTAAACATCCATTCATTGCTTGGGTAGTTCACTCGAGCAACTACA
>CAEZXA010000020.1_pt1 | contig 13855 bp, 9 predicted proteins | sample 7265131 | NCBI WGS metagenome assembly CAEZXA01 (sample SAMEA6813896, study PRJEB35770) | uncultured Acidimicrobiaceae bacterium | biome: Freshwater; feature: Freshwater reservoir; material: water | place: Czech Republic | collected 2015-11-04 | depth 0.5m m
AAGATGGTTGGCGGAGGCTCAATGAGCATCGTGAACCAAACCATTCCTCGTGCGCTTCGTCGCTTGGGTTACAACACCCAGCAAGTAGACGACATCGTTGCGTACATCGATGTGAACAAGTCCATCTTGGGCGCTCCACACATCGAGTCAAGCCACCTCAACGTGTTTGCGTGCTCAATGGGTGACAACACCATCCATTACGAAGGCCACGTACGCATGATGGGTGCCGTGCAGCCGTTCTTGTCCGGCGCAATTTCAAAGACCGTCAACATGCCTGAAGAGGCAACAGTTGAAGACATTGAGAAGTTGCACATGTTGTCATGGGAATTGGGCATCAAGGCAGTAGCTATCTACCGCGACAACTGCAAGGTGGGCCAGCCACTCAGCACCGCAAAGAAAGATGATGACTCAACTGATGCTGAAAAAGCAGAAGCAGCCACCACCGTTATCGAGCGCGTTGTAGAAAAGATTGTTACTCAGCCAGTACGTCAGAAGTTGCCACGTTCACGTCGTGGTCGCACATTCGAGTTCCGTGTTGCTGACTGCAAAGGTTTCGCAAACATCGGTGAATACGAAGATGGCCGCCCAGGCGAACTGTTCCTCACAGTGTCAAAGCAAGGTTCCACCTTGTCAGGCATCATGGATGCGTTTGCTAAGTCCATCTCGTATGGCCTTCAGTACGGCGTGCCAATGCGTGCATTCGTTGAAGCCTTCACCAATATGCGCTTTGAACCAGCAGGTATGACAGATGATCCAGACATTCGTATGGCTTCATCAATCATGGACTACTTGTTCCGTCGCTTGGCACTTGAATACATGACATACGACGAGCGTGCCGAACTTGGCATCTTCACTCGTGATGAGCGCATTCAGCCAACACTTCCTGGTGTTGAAGAATCAGTCATCGAAACCACCAATGGCACTGAACTTGCTACTGATCCAAAGTCAGTGCAGTCAGTATCAGAGTTGGTAACACAAATTGAGATGGGAATCGCCCCAACAGCGCCCCTGTCTGATCATTCAAACCCCAACGGAATCGCCCGTCATAGTGATGCACCAATGTGCATGATGTGTGGTGTACAGATGCAGCGCGCCGGTTCATGCCACGCGTGCCCATCATGTGGTTCCACCAGCGGTTGTAGCTGATTAGGTGAGTCGCAGCGTCACCGTACGTCTGTGACTCACCACACTCATCCATGACTTCTGTTCGTGCAGGTGTAATTACATCAGGACAAAAAAGTAGCGAGATTGAAGGCCTGCGGGCAATAGCTGTTGCGATAGTTGTTATCTACCATGCGGATTTATTCTTTCGCGGTGGATTCATTGGAGTCGATGTCTTCTTCGTGGTCTCTGGTTTTTTAATAACCGGACTACTGCTTTCAGATCACGAAGAACATCACGCCTCGTTCCGACGGTTCTACGCTCGTCGATTTCGCAGACTGCTACCGGCAGCTGGTTTGGTGTTGTCAGCCACGCTGGTTGCGTCATGGCTGATCATGAATCCGTTGGCCTTTGCATCGGTTCGTACAGATGGCCTATGGGCGTCGCTATTTCTGGCCAACGTTCACTTTGTTGATGTTGGCGTTGACTACATGGCACAGAATGCTGCGCCATCACCTTTGCAGCACTGGTGGTCACTTGCTGTTGAGGAACAGTTCTATTTTGTATGGCCGTTACTTGTTGCGATTGCGTGGCGCATCGGCCGTAAACGTGCAGTGCTCATCAGTGCATGCCTGATAGGCCTTGGAAGTTTCGGGTACAGCATCTATGTCACCCCGCGGCGTCCGGTTGAGGCATATTTTTTGCTACCAACACGCGCATTTGAATTAGCAGCTGGTGCTGTTCTGGTGACATTGATGTCCATTCGGCCGATCGCGGCGATACGGATAAGAGCGACAGCCGGATGGATAGGGCTCGCAGGTATTTTTGTTTCTGCGCTGGTATTGACAGATGCTTCTCAGTTTCCAGGCTGGGTCTATATCGTGCCGACTGCGTGCACGGTGATGGTGCTGATGTCGATTGGAATCACTAACGGACCTTTGAAAATGTTGCAGTGGAAAGTGTTTCAGTGGGTAGGGGCTCGTTCGTATTCGTTGTATTTATGGCATTGGCCATTGCTTGTGCTGTACCAGGTGAAGCACCCACATGCCTCGGCAGTGTCGAGGTGTGTGTTGTTAATCATCGCTCTGTGGTTGTCGGCTGTTTCGTATAGATACTTTGAAAACCCCATTCGTCGCAATCGGCGACTCTCTGATTCTCCCGCGTTGTCCCTTCTTGTGGGTATTAGTGCGGTTGTCATTGGCATTGGCTTTTCACAATTGCCAGCAAAGGTGTCAACGGCTAATACCTACACTCCCAACACTGTCGTGACATCCACCAGCACAACTATTTACCGTCAACCCCCGATGGAGCTATTGGAGCAGTCGAATGCCGCCGAAATCTCGGTGATTGATGCAGCTTCTCGCGAGCGAAGAATTCCGACAAACTTGTCACCGACAATCATCAAGGCGCCGAAAGATAAGCCAAGTGTTTTTTCTAATGAATGTTTAGCGTTGTTTGAATCTGTTGCAGTGCCGCCATGTGTGTACGGGTCAAAGGAATCAGCAATAGGCGTTGCATTGTTCGGCGATAGCCATATTGGTCAATGGTTTCCTGGTTTTGAAAAAGCAGCATTTGAAAATGGTTGGCGATTGGAGGTCATGACGAAGAGAGCGTGTCCGCCAGTAGATGTCTCGATCAACACATACAAAGGACGAACGTACCGAGAGTGTGATGAATGGCGTGAAAATGCGATTCAACGAATTATCGCAAGCGACCTGAAAGTTGTTTTTCTCGGAAGCAATAAATATGACTCCGTCACAGGAAAGGGCTTGTCGCCACGTGGAACTTCATGGTGGGGTGGGCTACGCCGTGTGATTACGCGTCTTCAAGATTCTGGCAAACAGGTAGTTCTGTTCTCAGATATCCCATCGATGTGGTTTGACGTTCCTCAGTGTCTTGCAGAACACACTGATGATGTTCGAAAGTGTGGCCGGACTCGTCAACAGGCCGTGCGTAGTGCACGCATGCAAACAGAGAAATCAATTGCAGCCGAGTTAGGTTTTTCCTATGTTGATGTCACGCGCTGGGTCTGCGGCACATCCTTTTGTCCGGCAATAATCGGATCAACCCTTGTATACATGGACACGAATCATGTCTCAGCAACTTTTGCATCAACGAAGAGCCATCAATTGGGTCTGGTCATTGAAGACGCACTTTTAGCCCCATCTCGTTAGTGAGTTTCACATAATTGACCGTTTGTGACACGATGTTGTTGTTTGTTAGCGGGGGTCTAGATGACACGTAGTTTTGATTCAACAGGGGTAAACGTTGTTACCACCGCAGGTGGGCAACGAGTACATAAAGGCCATGCGGCCCAAAGCGATGTCGTACGAGCTGATTTCTATGAAGTGCGGTCGGGTGTCTGGTGCTTGGTGGGCAATGGTCTGTCGAACCAAACCTTTATTGAGGCACCAGAGGGAATCATTGCGGTTGATACCGGAGAATCAATTGAAGAGATGCGTGAAGCACTGCGCCGTCTTCGTGAATTCACGTCAGCGCCCATTGCTGCAGTCATTTACACGCACTTCCATTATGTAGAGGGCACCAAAGCAATTCTTGACGAAGGTAACCACGCGTCGCCACTGCCGATTTACGGGCATGAGAAACTTGCTTTCAATAAGGAACGCACTTTGGGTGAAATTTCTCCTGCGTATGCGCGCGGCTTAGTTGAGCAGTTTGCAATTGTGATGCCTCTTGAGGGGCCCGACGCAACCGTGAACGTTGGGCTTGGTTTCTTTTATAAGAATCCTGTGCATGCTCCGTTTACGCCCGGGCACATTCCTGTCACTGAAGTCCTGAGAGACAAAGGCTCTATCACCGTTGCTGGGTTACCGGTTCAGTACTTGCATTCACCAAGTGATTCAGATGACTCAATCAACTTCTATTTCCCAACAATTGGCACCTGTGTTCATAACTCTGTGTGGCCGGTGCTATTCAATGTGTTTGCAATTCGTGGTGAGGAATACCGAGACCCTCGCGTCTTGATTCCTGGTATTGACAACATCATTAAGTGGGCGCCTGAATACTTAGTTGCAACTCATGGTCCCGCCCTAGTGGGTAAAGACAATATTCGTGAGAAGTCGACCCGATATCGCGACTCGATCCAGTTGATGTGGGACCAGACAGTTCGAGGCATCAACAAGGGGTGGACGGCAGATGAGATTTCCTCACGCATCACACTGCCTGATCTGTATGACGTGGATTACCTCACCAGCGAGCGCTACGGAGTCACCGAACACCACTTGCGTCAGATCTTTATGGGACTGCGCGGATGGTTCGACGGCGATGAAGCAAAGTTGTTTCCAGAAGAGCCTCAATCACGGTATGAAAAACTGATTGCTGGGTTTGGTGGCCGCGCAAAAGTTGCGGCACAGTGTGCTGCAGCCCTTGCAGCTGATGATCTTCGGTGGGCAACGGAACTAGGTACATGGCTTGCAAAGTCTGAGGGAGCAACACAAGACGAGCGCAATCTGTTGGCCGCATGTTTACGCGTCATTGCAGAACGCACGCCCGCTGCAAATATTCGCAACTGGGCTATCACTCGCGCTCGTCATCTCGATGGATCATTCCCGATGGATCGCTTTATGAGGCACGGCTTTAATCCGAAATTCCTCGGAGAAGCATCTGCAGTCGGCCTGATTCACACATTGCGCGTCATAGTTGACCCAGACAAGATTGCCGGCATCAATCACCACATCGCTTTTGTTGTTGGCGACGAAACTGCTGGCCTTCATGTTCGAAATTCTGTCGTGGTGCCAACAGATGGTTGGGGAGCCACGACCATGGTCAAGATGTCGCGAGCAACTTTGATGGGGCTGTTGTCAGAGCGCATGACATGGAGCAAAGAATTGGCGGATGGTGCAATCACAGTGTCAGGTGATGATGCAGTTGTTGATCGCGTGCGCATGGCGTTCGATAACAAGGGTCTTGCTGGCTGAAATGTCAACGTCGCTGCCACAACCAACTGCACCGTTTGAAGGCAACGAGGGCTACATCATTGCGGATTCAACGCCCGCTCCATTGAATATCACGAAGGCACCTACAGGAGCACCGAACATCGTGCTGATTCTTTTGGATGATGTGGGTTTTGGTACGTGTGGAACGTTTGGAGGGCCAGTACCAACACCTGCTCTTGATCGAATTGCTGCACATGGATTGCGTTTCAATCAATTTCATACCACCGCGTTGTGTTCTCCCACGCGCGCAGCAATGTTGACGGGGCGCAATCACCACACGGTACACATGGGCGGAATACCAGAAGGGGCAATTGCATTTCCCGGATACGACAGTGTTATTCCGAAAGAAGCAGCAAGTGTCGCTGAGATACTGAAGCAATCGGGATACTCAACAGGCGCATTCGGAAAGTGGCACCTCACGCCACTGTGGGAACAAACTCTTGCTGGCCCATTTGATCGTTGGCCGACCGGGCTTGGATTTGAACGGTTCTATGGCATCTTGAATGCTGAAGCATCCCAATGGGAACCGCCGATGTTTGATCAAACAACTCCGGTGATGCCATATGAGGGTCGCGACGATTACCACATGACAGAGGACATCGCTGATAAAGCGATTTCCTGGATGCGAATTCAGAAAGCTTCTCAACCAGACAAGCCATTCTTTAGTTACATAGCAACCGGCGCTATGCACTGCCCTCATCATGTGGGTCCTGAATGGATTGAGAAATTCACAGGGCAATTTGATCAGGGATGGGATGAACTGCGTCGAGAAATTTATGAGCGTCAGTTGGCGCTAGGTGTTATTCCTGAAGGAACAGCCCTTACAGAACGTCCTGATGAGGTGCCGTCGTGGGATGAGTATCCAGATCGATACAAGCCGGTGGCATCAAGGCTTATGGAAGTGTTCGCAGGGTTCCTTGCGCACACCGATGCGCAAATAGGTCGAGTCATTGATGCGTTAGAGGAAATGGGCGAGGCAGACAACACATTGTTTATGTACATCACTGGTGACAACGGCGCATCGGCTGAGGGCACAGTGCATGGTGCATGGAGTGCACCGTCATTTCAGAACGGAATTCCCGAAGACCCAGAGTGGTTGCTTGAGCACATGGATGATTTCGGAACTGCTCGATGTGAGAATCATTACAACCTGTCATGGGCGTGGGCGCTTGATTCACCATTCCAGTGGATGAAGCAAGTGGCATCGCACTTTGGCGGAACGCGAAATGCAATGGCCGTGCAATGGCCAGAGCGAATCTCTGATGCAGGGGGATTGCGCACTCAGTTTCACCACGTGGTTGATGTGATGCCCACGTTGCTTGCTGCCGCTGGCATTGAAATGCCGACAACGGTGAATGGTTTGCAACAGTTGCCCGTTGATGGGGTTTCCATGTTGTACGCAATGGACGGCAATGATGGACCATCCACTCGCACTACTCAATACTTTGAGATGTTTGGTAACCGTGCGATCTATCACGATGGGTGGATTGCCTCGTGTTTTCATGGTCGTGTGCCGTGGAACCGTTTCGGTATGGTTCCGTTTGATGGCCCACAGGAAAAATGGGAGCTGTACAACATTGCAGATGATTTTTCTCAAGGTGTCGATCTAGCAGAACAATTTCCAGAAAAGCTCGCAGAACTGTTGCTGATATTTGACGAAGAAGCCAAGCGCAACAACGTGTATCCATTACGCGAACCCGGTTCTACTTTGGGCATGACCATCGTGCCTCCAGACAATCTTGGCGGCCTCACAAAGATGACGTATACGGCAGATCACATTCGGATGCCAGAACGATCTGTTGTGAATCTGAAGAATTGTTCGTTTCGCATCACGGCAGAAGTAATTGTTCCTGAAGCTGGGTCACGCGGCGTGATTGTGTGCCAAGGCGGCAACATGGCTGGCTGGACTTTGTACGTTGACGACGCTGGTTGCCCTGTGTATCACTACAACTGGATGGGTCATGATCATTTCATCGCTCAGTCAACAACTCGACTCATTCCAGGCAGTCACGAAATAGTTGTTGACTTCGTGTACGACGGCGGGTTTGGCGCAGGTGGCCATGCGGTGTTGTTGGTTGACGGTTCTCCAGCGGCACATACATATGTCGAGCGCAGTGTGCCCATTGTGTTTTCAATGAGTGGTGAATCGTTTGATGTGGGTATGGATACAGGAGCACCAGTGGGGTTCTACCCGCATGTGTATCGATTTGATGGCAGCATCATTGGAGTCACACTCGAACGACTGAGCGAACCATCGCCAGACATTGCTGCACTCATTGTTGAAGGCGAATTCCGCGCCAGTCTTGCTACGCAATAGATCGCACAGAAGCTTCAGCACGACCGTGGTGGTACGCATCAATTGCACGAGACTTGTCAAACAGATGTTGTGGACGTGTCGCAATGTGTGCTGTTGCAATACGCGGTGAGAATTCAAGAAAAGTTCCTAAGTTATGACTTGCCCAACTTCGTTGTTCGGCGTCTGTGCGATTGTCAACGAATCGTCCGAATGGTCCAAACATTGCGCCTGCTAATGGCGTAATGATGACAAGGAGCGATGCTGGATCTGCAAGATCGACACTGACGCCTGAACGGACGCCTCCGTCAACATATTTGCGTCCAGCTACGACGTGTGGCGCAAGGAGACCAGGTACGGCAGATGATGCAGCTACAAGATCTGCAAGCGGGTGTTGACTTCCGCTCAGAACTGTTCGTTTCAATCGGGGTAGTTCAGTGACAACAACTCGCACGTGTTGATCAGTTGCTTCTCCAAAAACTTCTCGAGCAGATGCTGCCAAAACGCCGGCTCGGGGATTCGGAAAGGTGGGCACGGGCAGTTCCACTAGATCTTCGAAAGGAACTGATAAGGCGGTTGCGGCTGCTGCCCAGGAACCAGCGGAGGTGCCGAGCATTGGGCACCCTGTGAGGTCGATGCCGCGCTCACGCAGACCATCAATGACGCCAAGTGCATATCCGATACCAAAGAGGCCACCACCGCCGAAAACGCCTGCGAGAGGGGAGAGAGAGGAACCGGTCACGTCCCCAGTCTCGCCTATGGGGTTGTACCGTATGCGCCATGGAGGCACGCATTCTCACTTGGAACTTATGGTGGCAATTCGGCCCATGGCGCGATCGCCAAGAGGCAATCCTTACAACATTGCGTAACGAAGATGCAGACATTGTTTTCTTGCAAGAGGTGTGGGCACAAGAAGGCGGCCTAGACCAAGTGCAATGGCTTGCAGACGAACTGAACATGCATGTCGCACGTACTGAAGGTCCGTGGTACGACAATGGTGTCAGTTTGGGAAATGCCATTTTGTCGAAGTGGCCAATCGTGTCGTGGGAAGTGCATCGACTTCCTGACGTCACTGGCGCGCCGAGTTACCGTCGTGCAGTCGTTGCACAACTTGAGACGCCTTTTGGTCGGTGGTGGACCGTGTGTACTCACCTTGATCACAAATTCGATGCATCAGCAACGCGCATCGCTCAATGTGAGGCACTCAGCGGAATTGTTGACCAATTGCGCAATGACCCAGAAGTGGACGTGCCAGTTTTGATGGCGGGAGATTTCAATTCCGTTCCTGACTCTGATGAAATCCGAATGTTGACAGGCCGTAGCGCCCCTGCGGTACCAGGACTTGTCTTTACTGACCTATGGGAAGTTGCGGGAGAAGGTTCAGGATTTACGTGGCGTCGTGATAACCCGTACATCGATGATTCAACGTGGCCGAACCGTCGCCTTGATTATCTCTTCGTGTCGTGGCCGCGTCCGCGACCTATTGGTAACCCATCACGAATTTGGCTTGCAGGAGTTGATGCAGTGGGCGGCATTCAGCCAAGTGATCACGCCGCAGTGGTTGCTGATATCCGCATGATCGCGGAATAGCGTTCGATTTTTCCTACAACGGAAGTGAACCAGCCGAGCAAAAGTGTTCGGAAAATCGAACACTTTTTCGAAAGTGGATCGCGGATTATGTATGAATTTCCGAACAGTCCTGCTTCATGCACACATAGTGGTATGAGATTTCCACATGTCAGCGATGACAATCCCTTCAAAGTCTTGAGCCCTGGTGTTGAGAGTGATGTCTTGTGTATTTTGGGCCGTAGCCCAAGGGAGCATTCGGCTTCAGACATCGCTGGTCTCACCAATCGTTCTCGTAGTCAGGTACATATGGTGCTACTGCGATTAGTGCACCACGAACTAGTGCTGCGGTGTGTGCTGGAACACTGGAGTGGCTACAGGCTGAATCCGCAGCACCCATTAACTGAACACGTGAAAGCTATTGCGCAATTACGCGTTACCAGGAGCACTGAAGGCGCTTGATGCCGTTGATGAACGAACTCTGCAGGTAGGCAGGTTCGCCCACTGCGCGCAGGGTTGGCATACGACGTGCGATTTCATTGAACATTACGGACACTTCACGACGAGCAAGGTTTGCACCTAAGCAGAAGTGAGGGCCACCAGCGCCAAAACCAATTTGCGCAGGCGCAATCTCACGAGTGACGTTGAATTGGTGCGGGTTGGCAAAGATGCGTTCGTCACGGTTTCCAGACGAATAGAACATGACAACCTTTTCACCTTCAAGAATCTTTTGTCCGTTGATTTCGGTGTCTTGCAGTGCGGTACGACGGAAGTGAATAACTGGTGTCGCCATGCGAACGATCTCTTCAACCGCGGTGCGATTGTGTGTATCAAAGTCGTCGAACCAGATTTTCTTTTGGTCTGGGTTATCAGTGAGCAACTTCATGCCATGGCTGATTGCATTACGAGTTGTTTCGTTACCGGCAACGACCAACAAAATGAAGAATGAACCGAACTCTTGAGCAGTGAGTCGTTCGCCGTCCACTTCGGCAGCCATCATGACGCTCGTAATGTCATCGCGAGGGTTTGCCTTGCGGTCTTCACCAAGTGCTTGTGCGTACGCAAAGATTTCCATGCCAACAGTGATGAGGTCTTCGTATGACGTCACGAAATCTGGGTCGCCTACACCGAGGATGGTATTAGTCCAGCGGAGAATGTCTGATTCGTCAGATTCGGGAACGCCCATCATGTCGCAAATGATTTGCAATGGCATGGGGGCTGCTACTTGTTCTACGAAGTCACACGTACGCTCAGAAAATTCTGACAGTAAACGGTCAACAACTTTGGCTGCACGAATCTTTACCTGATCCTCAACGCGACCAATTTCACGCGGTCCAAATCCTTTTGCCACAATGCTGCGCAGACGGAAGTGTTTCGGGTCATCCATGTTGATCATTGAGCCGAAGAATTCGTTTAGTTCAACAGGCAGGTCGCCGATGTTTGAGCCTTGGCCGCTGCAGAATTGAGCGGCGTTGCGGCTGACATGCCAGATGTCGTCGTGACGGGTAAGTGCTCGGTATCCACGGCCAGGAGGGAATGGGGAATCTTCCATGACATATTCGTCGAAGAATTGAAATGGTGCCTCGTCGCGCAGGGTTTTGAAGGCGCCTTCACGCCAGTCCCGGGGCATGGCCCAGAACTCTTGCGAGGAAAGGTTGATATCGGCAAGTGGGACAACGGGGAAATCCATAATCGCTGACCTTAATCGGCGGAAATAGGCTGCGCTCAGTTCGAAGGATGGTTTTGCCGTGAGGTTGAGTACTCTCGTGAGGTCGGTTCGATACGCGAACCGCGAACAAGGGAGTCCCCATGCCTGAAGCAGTTATTGTCGCCACAGCCCGCAGCCCAATTGGCCGCGCCAACAAGGGTTCGCTCAAGGACATGCGTCCTGATGATCTTGCAGCCCAAATTGTGCGTGCGCTTATGGCAAAGGTTCCTCAAGTGAAGGGTTCCGATGTTGAAGACCTCATGATGGGAATCGGCCAGCCTGCAGGTGAAGGTGGATTCAACATCGGTCGTATGGTCGCAATTCTTGCTGGCCTTGACGATGTTCCTGGAGTAACAGTCAACCGTTACTGCTCATCGTCATTGCAGACCATTCGTATGGCTGCACACGCCATTCGCGCCGGAGAGGGCGATTGTTTCATCGCTGCTGGTGTTGAGACAGTGAGCCGTTACGCATCAGGTGCAAGCGACTCAGCTCCAAACGCAATCTTCAAAGACCCATCAGTGCGCACACGTGCGCGCGCAGAAGGTGGAGCTGCAGTGTGGACACCACCAACTGGTTTGCCAGACGCATACATCGCAATGGGTCAGACAGCAGAGAACGTTGTTCAGATCGAAGGCGTTAGCCGCGAAGACATGGACCACTTCGGTGTTCGTTCACACAACTTGGCTGTCGCTCACCAAGAGAACGGTTTCTTCGAGCGCGAGATCACGCCGATCACGCTTCCAGACGGCACCGTTGTTTCAAAAGATGATGGTCCTCGTGCCGGAACAACATACGAAGCAACGTCACAGTTGAAGCCAGTGTTCCGCCCAGACGGTTCAGTCACCGCAGGAAACGCTTGCCCACTCAACGACGGTGCTGCTGCAGTACTTGTTATGAGCGACACTCGCGCAAAGCAGCTTGGCCTTACGCCACTTGCTCGCATCGTGTCATCAGGTGTTTCTGGTTTGAACCCAGAGATCATGGGCCTTGGTCCAATCGAAGCATGCCGTCAAGCTCTCAAGCGCGCAGGCATGACAATCGATCAAATCGATCTTGTTGAAATCAACGAAGCATTCGCTGCACAGGTTCTTCCGTCAGCAAAGCACCTCGGAATTTCAATGGACAAGCTCAACATCCACGGTGGTGGAATTGCGCTTGGTCACCCATTCGGTATGACTGGTGCACGCATCATGACAACCCTCATCAATGGTCTTCAGTGGGAAGACAAGACCTACGGCATGGAATCCATGTGCGTCGGTGGTGGCCAGGGTATGGCAATGATCATTGAGCGCCTTAGCTAAATAATCAACAAAAGAATTGCGACTTAGGTCGCAGAACGCGAGTCGGCGGTGGTTCTCAACATGAGGGCCACCGCCGTTCCACTTATCACCATCAATACAGCAGCAAAAGTGAATGTTGCACCCGGGCCATGAGAGCCGTAAATAACTGGTGCGATGAGCGACATGATGGAGCCCGCAATGAGGTCGCCGGTGCCGTTTAATCCTTGTGCTGCACTTGCGCGACCGTGCGGTGCAACTTGAGCCATCAGTGATTGTGTGGCGGGAATAGATAGTGCACCAATCACGCCTTCGACCAAGCTGAAACTAACGAGAAGAAATGCACTCGGCAAGAAGCCATACAGCATCACTAATGGTGCGGTCATGAAGATGCCGATGACGGTCATGCGGGCGGCACCTTTCGCATCTGCAAGACGTCCACCTTTGGCACCGAGGAGAATGAATGGAATTGTGTACAACAAAAAGGTCATGCCAACCATGAAGTTGTTACCGCCACGGTCTGTGATGTAGCGATCCCACAACGAATCATAAATACCAATAGGAATAAACAATGTGAGCGATGCAAGCGCTGCTGCACGAATAGGGCGGTACTTCAACAGCTCAATGCTGAGTCGCTTTGATTCGTCGGTGGATGGCAGTGATGGCAAATCACGTGGCGCGACTATGGCAAACGCAATCAATGCGAACACGGCAAAGACAAGAAATGCTCCGCGTAAACCAAATGGTGAAATAAGTGTTGCGCCAATGAGTGGCCCGCCCGTGAACCCCGCAAGTTCTACCCCGCGTAAACGACCTAAACGTTCTGCGGCGCGTGACTTGTCTACGTTTGCTGCAATTGCTTTGATAGCTGGGCCACTTGTTCCGAGAGCAGCTCCGGAAATTGCGCGGGCAAGCACAAACATCCATAAGGAACTACCGAATGCAAATAGCGTGGAACCAAGCGATGCTAAAACCAATGCGACGAGTACCAACTTTTTTGGTTTACCGCGGTCCGCAAAAGGTGCGACAAACAGCGATACCAATAGTGAAGCCATGAATCCTGCTGCAGCGATAAAGCCAAGGCCAGCATCACTGAAGCCGTATTTGTCTTGCAGGTCACTCAGTGCGGGAAAGATCATGCTCACCGACATCGGCACACTGAATCCGCAAATTAGTAACGGGCCGATACCCATGGTGAAGGTGGCGAGATTGCCAGTTTTCTTCGGGGAGGTCACGACTACCTCCCGAGGCAGGAGAGAACGGCGTCGTTGAATGCGGGCCAGTATTCCATGCCCCATTCATCAACTTCTCGTTCAGCAGTCATGATGCATGCAACATCTGCGACTGGGTCGACCCACATGAATGTTCCGATGCCACCGAAGTGACCAAAGGTTGATGCTGAATTTCGAGAGCTGGTCCAATGAGGAGTTTTATGTCCGCGTATTTCAACGCCAAGTCCCCATGGGCACGGATCAAAACTTCCAATTCCAGGCACAACGCCGGCAAGATTGGGAAAGGCTGGAGATATTGCGCGCAGGTATGTCTCGGGTGCGATCAATGTGGGGGAGCGAAGTTCTTCAAGGAAAAGAACCATGTCACTCACTGTTGAGAACACATCTTTTGCACACGAGCCATCGAGTGCTGTGTTGTGCATGCCCAGCGGAGCAAACACTGCATCATCGATGTATTCAACAAATGCAATACCAGTTGAGTGTTCGACATGTTCCGCCAACATTTCAAACCCAGTATTGGAATAGATGCGCTTGACGCCAGGTCGACTGAGTGGCTTCACTCCGTCGAAGCCGTAGCCACCTGCGTGGGCAAGAAGGTGTTCCACGGTGCATCCTGTTTGTCCCACTGCATCAGACAGAGAAATGCTTCCTTCTTCAACAGCAATCAGTACCGCCCATGCGGTGAGGGGCTTACTGACAGAAGCAAGACGTTGGCGTCG
>CAEZXA010000022.1_pt1 | contig 13587 bp, 13 predicted proteins | sample 7265131 | NCBI WGS metagenome assembly CAEZXA01 (sample SAMEA6813896, study PRJEB35770) | uncultured Acidimicrobiaceae bacterium | biome: Freshwater; feature: Freshwater reservoir; material: water | place: Czech Republic | collected 2015-11-04 | depth 0.5m m
CAGAACTTGTACTTCCGCACCTCAATCACGGACCGCTGTAAAAAACCGTCTACAGTCGCAGCATGAGCGACATCACATCACTTCCAGCCGAGTTCCTTTTTCACATCAGTGCAACGCTGAACCCACCCATCGTGGTTCCAAATGGCCCGAACGGCACACGTGTCATTGTTCGCGTTACTGGTGGAACCGTTAAAGGACCAAAGCTCAACGGCACAATTGTTGACCTTGGTGCTGACTGGCTCACTATGCGTGCCGATGGCACAGCACAACTTGATGTTCGCATCGTCATCAACTCCGATGATGGCGCTGCAATTCATGTGGCTTACAAAGGCATCATGGCGCCTGATGCTGACGGCAAGCCGCGCATCATCACCGCCCCTCTTTTCGAGACAGGCGATGAGCGTTATGCCTGGCTCACCCAAATTCAGGCCATCGCCATTGGCGCACCTGGCCAAAACGTGGTCGATTACGACATCTACCGTTTGGTGTAGTTGCTTCTACAAAAGCCCGCGTGTCATGCGCGAGATCATGGCGTGCCACTTCTCAATGTCGACCTGCTCACTTGATACGTCATTGACGACAAGGCCCAAGCTGTAGGCCTGAATAAACACTGCAATTGCATCGGGATCAAGATCTTCGTTGACGAATTTCTTTGATTGCATTTCACGTACCAGGTCTGAGATTGCGCCGGTAAGCCGTGCCTGCGTTGACCCCAATGCATTTTTCATGTCTTCTGAATGTCGCGCACCAGCAAGAATCTCGATTCGATTGCTTCGCCGTGGTGAACGAGCCGAGTCATGGGTCGCACGCGAAACGACATCGAGGCGTGCGAACATGTCTTCACGAGATGATGCAGCAAGCAAGAGACGAGATAGAGCTTCAATATCTTCTTCGACATACCGTGCAAACCGCATTACTTGGGCTTGCCTAATCACATCATGAAAATCCTGAAAATGGTGATACAAGGAACCTTTTGAAATATTTGATGATTCAAGTAACTGCTCAACAGTGAAGCCCTGAGAGCCGTGCTCTTCAATTAGCCCTGCAGCAACTTCAGTTAGGCGAACCTTTGTGGGATGAATCTCACGCACCCCTCTATTCAACCACCGAATATCTATCTCAGATGGCATGATAGAGAGATGGCACATCTCGAACGTCACGCATCACATCGCATCGGGTTACTACGAGCAATGGTTCTCGGCGCAAACGACGGCATTATTTCCACCGCATGCTTAGTGCTTGGCGTAGCGGCAGCCGAATCCAGTCGCAGTGCAATTCTCACAGCCGGCATGGCTGGTCTTGTTGCTGGTGCAGTTTCTATGGCGCTAGGCGAATACGTGTCGGTGAGTTCACAACGCGATTCTGAACAAGCTGACATTGCCAAAGAAAAATGGGAATTAGAAACAATGCCAGAACATGAGCTCGATGAACTCACCATGATTTATGCAAACAAGGGACTTCCTCATGCCATGGCTCGCGAGGTTGCAGAAGAGCTCACCAAGAACAATGCACTCGCCACTCACTTGGCAGAAGAACTGGGCATCACGGGCGCAACCCTTGCTAACCCACTCGAAGCAGCAGTCGGTTCGGCTGGTGCTTTCACGCTTGGAGCCGCCATCCCTCTGATCACTATTGCAATCGGGAGCGCAGCATCTCGTATGGCGCTAACACTGGGCGTCGTCACCCTTTCCCTCGTCGGTCTTGGCTATGCCAGTGCTCGATTTGGCAAGGCCAGTTTGGGCAAACCCATCTTTCGCGTTGTTATCGGCGGATTAGTCGCCATGGGCATCACCATGGCCGTTGGCAAGATCTTCGGGGCTGCTGTCGCCTAGGCGTCACTTTGCGCTCTCCCCTCCAAAACAGCGAGACTGTATGAATGAGCGCACCCTCCACCACAGACAAAGACACAGCCCGCATTGACGCGGAACTTGATGCACTTCTCGCAGAGTTTGACCCAAAGAAGGTCGACAACATCACATTCCGTGGCGCACGGTTTGACCGTGGACTTGCATGGGTGCATTTCCCCACTGGTCATGGCGGCCTTGACATGCGTCCCGACCTCAACCGCCATGTTGAAGAGCGTCTTCGTGCAGCAGGTGCCGCACCGCAGAACCCTGCAACATTTTTCATCGCACTCGCTGGTCCAACTATTGCGACGCACGGCAGTGAAGAAGTAAAGAAGCGATTCTTGCGGCCTATGTTCACTGGCGAAGAAGTGTGGTGTCAGTTGTTCTCCGAGCCAGGCGCCGGAAGCGACTTTGCTGGACTAGGAACAAAAGCAATTCGCGATGGAGACGAGTGGATCATCAATGGTCAAAAAGTGTGGAACACACTTGCTCATCTTGCTGACTGGGGAATGCTCGTCACACGCACCGATCCTGATGCTCCGAAGCACAAAGGCATGACGTACTTTGCTCTTGACATGCACGCACCTGGTGTTGAAGTACGCCCTCTACGTCAAATCACGGGCGAAGCCGAATTCAACGAGGTCTACATGACTGATGCGCGAGTGCCAGATGCACATCGTGTTGGCGACGTAGGTGAAGGGTGGCGTGCCGCTCTCACCACACTTATGAATGAGCGCACCGCAATTGGTGGTGGTGGCGGCGGAAGCGCAAAACGCCGTGGCCCAATTGACGAAACCATCAGAATCTGGAATGAAAAGCCTGCAAACCAGCGCAATGCTGCGGACAAAGACACGATGATGCACCTGTTCTGTGCAAGCGAAGCACTGCGTTACACAGTGATGCGCGGAGCACAAGCTGCAAAGGCCGGCAACCCCGGTCCAGAGGGCTCGATTGCCAAACTCATGGCTGCAGATTTCAACAAGAAGGTCACAGAGTTCACTTTGCAACTTATGGGTGCCGACGCAATGATCGATTACGACTTCACTTTCCGTCGACCTGACACGTTGTCAGTTGACGGTTCATTCGGTGGACCCCGCCATTCGTTCTTACGTGTTCGCGCTAACTCAATTGAAGGCGGCACGAGCGAAATTATGCGCAACATTCTTGGCGAGCAAGTGCTTGGCCTTCCAGGCGAGCCACGCGTTGACAAAGACATTTCATGGAGCAAAGTTCCTCGTAGCTAAATCTGCACACACAAAAGGCCGCTGTCGAAACAGCGGCCCTTCGTGGAGGAATTATTGAAGTGGTGATTTACGCGGCGCGAAGTCCGGTGAGTCCCTTACTAATGAACGACACAATGGCGTCCTTGACCGGAATCATTCCGTAAACAATGCAGCCATCAACACAGATGGTCATCCACGATGCCCGCATGCTGCCGGTCATCGCAGTCACGATGCTGAGATTGAGTGCCCACACAAGTCCGATACTGACAGCCAGCATGATGTGGTCGCTCAGAACAGGAATACGGTTGATAATGGCGTCGAGCTTCAACGTGCGGGTGAGCGAGTGAAACACTGGCATAACCGCTCCGAGAAGGATGGATAGAAGGATAAGTGATCCAAGGGTGTACATGAGATGCCTCTTTCGAGTCAGTCTCCGCCTACCAAGAAGGTAACTAATGTCACACCACTAGTGGTGGATATCCACAGGGTGTGGAGAACCCTTGTCCAGACAGGGTTACAAGGCGGTCTATGGTTCATCCATGATTCGCCTGCGCCAAATTGCCCTTGTTGCCCACAGCCTTGACCAGGCCACGGCTGACATCTCTGCAGCCCTCGACCTCGACGTGATCTACCAAGACCCTGGGGTGGGCTTCTTTGGGCTTCACAATGCGCTGTTTTGTATCGGGGACCAGTTTCTCGAGGTTGTCTCTCCTATTCAAGAAGGCACCACAGCAGGTCGGTTGCTGGAGAAATTGGGTGGTGATGGTGGATACATGGCTTTATATGAAGTCGACGATCTCGATGCGCGTATAGAGCACGTGAAGGCATCGGGAACTCGCACCGTTTGGGAAGGCACTGGCGATGCAATTCGTGGACGTCATTTACACCCACGCGACACTGGCGGCACATTGGTGTCATTAGATCAACCAGATGTTGCTGGTGAATGGGCATGGGGCGGGCCTCAGTGGAAGTCGCGTCGGCCATCAACAGTTGTGTCAGCGATTGATTCATTCACGGTGTCAGTACCCGACGCGGATTTCTCTTGCAAGCATTGGACACAACTCGGCATCAATGAAGCAGTGCGGTTTGCACCATGCGGTGACCAGCCAGAAGGTCTCACCGAAGTAACTATGAAATGTGTTGACTCATCTCGCGACGGCGAAACTTTTCAGTTGTGCGGCGTCACTATTACATTGCGCGCGTAGCTGTATCTAGTGTGCGTTTGAATGCACAACGCCACCAACAACAGTGGCGAGTACTGAGATGTCTTTGATCTCCATTGGGTCAACCGCACAGGGGTCAGCATCAAGCACCGCGAAGTCTGCAAACTTGCCTACTTCGATGGATCCGTATTCATCATCGCAATGAAGCAAATAAGCAGAACCAATTGTCATGGCCTTCAATGCATCAAGCGCTGAGATTCTTTCTGCTTCACCCAGTACATGACCAGTACTCGTCACACGATTCACTGCGCACCACATGGTGAACAACGGCGCTAACGGCGTCACTGGTGCATCACTATGAATGGAATGCGGAATATCCATCCGAACTGCGGTGCCAACGGCATCTAAATGTCGCGCTTTGGCGGGCCCCATGGTGTCGTGACGATGCGTGTCACCCCAGAAATACAGATGATTTGCAAACAAGTTCACACAAATGCCAAGAGTCTTGATCTTGCGGAACATGGCATCTGTTGCCATTTGCACATGTTCTAAACGGTGACGGTGATCAAAACGTGGGTGCGCTTCAAGCAGACGGCGATAGATGTCGACACCAGCTTCAATTGCTTCATCTCCATTTGTATGCATTGCTAGTTGATAACCAGCTTTATGGAACGGCAGCATCAAGTTGTAGAGATCTTCAGGATTTCCGAGCCACATACCATTTGGTGACCCACAGCAATATCCTGGCCAATTCATCCGCGCCGTACGACCCTGAATAGAACCATCGGCAATGAACTTCAACGGACCCATCGCAAACTTTTCTGAATTGAATTGCACAAGGTCTTTTAGAAGCTCTGCAATTTCATCGGAACTAAAGCGCAATGACATAAACGTTGCAAGCGGTGCATACCGGACACGCGTAGGAAAGCCCGGATTATTCACAACGTTTGCGAATGCCTCAATCCCCTTGAGGGTAGGAATATTCGCAAGATCAGTCACCATTGTGCACCCAGCTTGACGAGCAAGATGTCCACCGTCCCAGATTGCGCTTTCGCCACCTGCGTCAAGATTCACGTGCACGCCCAAGAACATGGCCAGCGCTAGCTCACGAATTTCACCAGTGAGGTTGCCGTTCTCATCGCGGTGCACGCCTTCATCGGTAGTGGTGTTGTCTACTCCGGCACGCGCCAACATGGCCGAGTTTGCATGACCAACATGGCCGTTGCTTTGCATCACCCAAATTGGTCGAGTCTCTGACACTGAATCCAACATTTCAAGCGTGAGTGTTTGCGAACCAACCATCGACACATCGAAACCCACAGCAATGAGAGATTCGCTTTGGTCTTTCATTTCGCTATGTGCCTGATGAAGTCGTTCAATGATGGCTTCAACCGTTGGACAGCCTGGTTGAACCGAGCCATCCACTTGACGCCGCGGGTACGAGCCCACCCATGGGTAGCGAGATAGAGATCCTTCACGAACAATGTGGCAGTGAGCCTCAATGAAGCCCGGCACTATGACTGAATCTGCGAACTGATTGTCGATAGCAATGTCGAGGCCGTCAAGGTCTGACAGCACCTGGTCAAGCATGCCCGTATGAAGAACCCTGCCATCTTGAACGGCCACGGCGTTGGCCTGAGACACCGCTGAATCAAGGGTGATGACGGATCGCGCCGTGAACACTGTGACGCTCATATGGTTCCCACTTCCCGACTACTCACAAACTGTACAAGAATGGTCCTATGACTATGCAACTAGACCCCCATACCGATATCGCCTCAATTTCAGGCACGGTGGCGAAACTTCGCAATACCTATAACTCGCGCATCACACGACCATTGGCGTGGCGCCGCACTCAGTTGCAGAACATGATCAACATGTTGGAACACAATGAAGCCGCTTTTCTTGAGGCCCTTAAAGTTGACCTCGGTAAGCCAATGGCTGAAGCATTCATTACCGACCTTGCATTCGTTACTGGTGAGATCAAGTTGATGCTCAAGAACCTCAACAAGTGGAACAGTGCGGAAAAAGTTCCCACCCCATTAGTAGCGATGCCAGCGAAATCTGTTCTCATGCCAGAACCTCTTGGCGTTGTATGCGTCATCGCACCGTGGAACTACCCCGTGCAATTGTTGTTGGTTCCAGCAGCTGGCGCTATTGCAGCCGGTAACACAGTCATCATGAAGCCATCAGAAGTATCACCCACTGTCTCGGGTCTACTTGCTCGTTTGGTGCCGCAGTACTTAGACACTTCTGCCGTTTCACTCGTTGAAGGCGGAGTACCTGAGACCACGGAATTGTTAGCTCAAAAGTTTGACCACATCTTCTACACCGGTAATGGAAAAATTGGTCGCGTTGTCATGGCTGCTGCAGCCGTCAACCTCACCCCTGTCACTTTGGAACTTGGCGGCAAGAGCCCGGTCATCATTGACAAGAGCGCAAACATCGAAGTTGCCGCACGCCGCGTTGCATGGGGCAAGTGGTTGAATGCAGGCCAAACATGTGTCGCTCCTGACTACGTGTTGGTCGACTCTTCTGTTGAAGCAAAGTTTGTTGACGCTCTACGAACCTCAATCACAGATTTCTACGGAGCAAACCCGCACACCAGCGACAGCTATGGTCGCATCGTGTCACCACGACACTTTGACCGACTTGTCTCACTGATGACAGGTGGAACTCCGATTATCGGTGGCGAATCAGCCGCAGCTGATCGATATGTGGCACCTACTGTTCTTGGCAACGTGAACCTGAATGCTCCGATCATGCAAGAAGAAATCTTCGGACCAATTCTTCCCATCATCAGCGTGAAAGACACCAATGAAGCAATTGAGTTCATTACCTCACGCGATCACCCACTGGCGCTGTATGTCTTTGCGGAAAACAGTTCCGTGGTTGACAAAGTGTTGGAACACACCACAGCAGGTGGAGTCACAGTGAACGGCACGCTTCTGCACCTCACAAGCCCCCATCTGCCATTTGGCGGAGTTGGTGAGAGCGGAATGGGCGGATATCACGGCAAGTCAGGCGTTCGTATCTTCCAGCACATGAAGCCAGTTCTAAAGCGCGGCACAAAGATCGACCCGAAAATCACGTACCCGCCATACACAGAGCGCAAGCTGAAGTTGTTCCGCAAAGTACTCTAAGGACACCCCTACCTAAGGATTCTCTTCATGAAATTTGCTATTGCGTTTGCCAACACCGGACCATTCATCAACCCCGATAAGGCAGTCGCTATGGCACAGGCAGCTGAAGCTGCCGGGATTGAATCATTGTGGACTGTGGAACATGTAGTTGTCCCTGCTGACTACAACTCTCCATACCCGTATAGCGACACAGGCAAAATGCCTGGCGGTGATGATTCCCCTATTCCAGATCCGTTGATTTGGCTCACGTACGTCGCCGCTGCAACACAAGCAATTAACTTGGCAACCGGAATTCTGATTTTGCCTCAACGTAATCCTGTTGTTCTTGCAAAGGAATTGGCAACACTTGACTTCATGTCAAATGGTCGCATGCTTCTTGGTACTGGCGTTGGCTGGATGAAAGAAGAATTCGATGCAATCGGCGTGCCGTTCAATGAACGAGGAAAGCGCAATGACGAGAACATCGCTGCAATGCGCGCATTGTGGTCAGAAGAAAAAGCGTCGTACCACGGCGAATACGTGAATTTTGATAACTGCATCTTGCGACCACAACCAGTCAAGGGCTCTATTCCTATTCACATTGGTGGCAGTACTGACATTGCAGCCAAGCGTGCTGGTCGTTTGGGTGATGGCTTCTTTCCTGCGGGTGGTTCTCACGAAGAACTTGCTCGCATCATTGGCATCACTCGCGAATCAGCTGTCAAGCACGGCCGTAATCCAGATGACATTGAGATCACAACTGGGGGCAATGGTGCTATTGGACCAAACGCCCTAGAAGAGATCAGCGCACTTGAAGCTCTCGGCGTTAATCGAGTTATCGTGCCAGCATTTTTGTTCTACCGCGGAACTGCAGACGCAATCGCTCAGTACGGCGAAGACGTCATCAGCAAAGTGAACTAACTATTCAAGGTCTGTTGCGGCGCCTGAGAATTGCGACTGATACAGGCGGTAATACGCACCACGCGAAGCCAGCAATTCTTCATGTGAGCCCTGCTCGACAATGCGACCATCTTCCATTACAAGAATGACGTTCGCATCGCGAATAGTTGACAACCGGTGAGCAATCACAAAGCTGGTGCGCTGGCTACGTAAAGCCACCATTGCGCGTTGAATCAAAACCTCTGTGCGCGTATCAACCGAGCTGGTGGCTTCATCAAGAATCAGAATTGTTGGGTCAGCCAGGAATGCACGTGCGATAGTGAGCAATTGCTTTTCGCCTGCACTGACTGCCCCACCTTCATTATCAAGCGGCGTGTCATACCCCAGAGGTAGCGAGTGAACGAAACGATCTACATAGGCGGCTTTTGCTGCTGCACGAATTTGTTCTTCGGTTGCCGAGGGCTTTCCGTAGGCGATGTTTTCACGGATAGTGCCACCAAAGAGCCACGTGTCCTGCAACACCATTCCGATATTTGAACGCAGTTCGCTTCGAGGCATCAGGGAGATATCACGACCGTCGAGCGTGATACGCCCACTATTGAGTTCATAGAACCGCATAATCAAGTTCACCAACGTGGTCTTGCCTGCACCTGTCGGGCCAACGATTGCAACCGTTGTTCCTGGTTCAGCGACAAGGGAAAGATCAGTGATGAGTGGGCGGTCTTTGTTGTAAGAAAATGTCACGTTCTCAAAGGCGACTCGCCCTTGCACTGGAGGCGACGCAACAAATGGGGCCTCGGCGCTTTCCTCTGTTGCATCGAGAACATCAAATACTCGCTCAGCTGATGCCACGCCAGACTGCAAAACGTTCATCATTGAAGCGGTCTGTGTGAGTGGTTGAGTAAATTGCCGCGAGTACTGAATAAATGCCTGCACATCACCGAGCCCCATGGAACCTGATGCGACTCTGATACCGCCTACAACTGCAATCATGAGATAGTTCAAGTTGCCGACAAACATCATGGCGGGCTGAATTGAGCCAGAAATAAACTGTGCACCGAAACCAGATTCGAACAACTTTTCATTTGTTACTGCAAAGCGATCTTCTACGCTGCGCTGGCGTCCAAACGTCTTCACAATTGCATGCCCAGTAAATGTCTCTTCAATCAAACCATTCAACGCGCCGGTGTGAGACCACTGTGCAATGAACATCTTCTTTGAACGACGAGCAAGCCTGTTCATCGTGCTAATTGACAATGGCACCGTGATTATTGCGATGATGGCAAGGATCGGCGACAGTGCCAGCATCATGACCAATACACCAGCAATGGTGAGCAAAGACGTAATTAGCTGACTTAGCGATTGCTGCAGGCTCTGAGAAATGTTATCGATGTCATTGGTAACGCGACTGAGCAAGTCGCCTCGCGAATGACGATCAATATAACTCAAAGGCAATCTGTGGATTTTGGCTTCGACATCTGCTCGCAACGTGAACATCGTGCGTTGCACAATTCCAGCCAGGAGAAAAGTTTGACCGTATGACAGGACAAATGAAGCAACGTAGAGACATAGTGCGAATTCCAAGGTGTGATGCAAGGACGCAAAGTTCACTCCAGTTTGTCCCTCACGCTTCAAAAGTCCGTTAAACAAAATATCCGTCGCATGGCCAAGAATTCGTGGACCAAGTACAACCAAGGCAACGCTGAGCACTGCCAGGAACATGACGAAGATGACGAGATACTTCTCGCCCGCCATTAAGCGCACTAACCGTCGGGACGTCTCTGAAAAATTCTCTGATTTTTCAACTGGCATGCCGACTGTGCTCATTCGAGCAGAGCGCAATTCTGACCCAGGCATATGCTGCGCCGGCTTTTTATCTTCCGTCTCGTTGTCGTTGCTCATAGCGCGTCCTCGTTCACTGCTGCTTGCGATTCCACGATCTCTTGGAAAGTAGGACAGGTCGACAACAATTCATCATGTGTTCCCAATCCCACACAGACGCCATCTTCAAGCACCAAAATCTGGTCCGCGTCTCTGATGGTGGACACGCGTTGCGCAACAATGACCACCACGGCATCGCGCACTGAAGGCGCTAGTGCAGCTCGAAGTCGAGCGTCTGTGGCCAAGTCCAACGCAGAAAATGAATCATCAAAAAGATAGATCTCTGGGTGTCGTATTAGTGCTCGAGCAATGGCAAGACGTTGGCGTTGTCCACCAGAAACATTGGATCCACCTTGAGCAATGACGGCATCAAGCCCACCTGGCATTGCCCGTACAAAGTCTTCAGCTTGAGCGGTACGCAATGCAGCCCACATCTCTTCTTCGGTGGCATCTTCTTTTCCGTAGCCCAAGTTGGTAGCAACAGTTCCAGAAAAGAGATATGGCTTTTGTGGCACTATGCCAACGCGCGACCACAAAGCCTCTGGTGCCAGTTGGCGAACATCGACACCATCTAGCAATACAGCACCACTGGTCGCGTCGAACAATCGCGAGACAAGACTGATCAATGTTGTTTTACCAGAACCGGTACTACCGATGACTGCCAATGTTTGACCTGCCTTCACCGTAAATGAAATGCCTTCAAGTACGGGCAACTCTGCTCCTGGGTAATGAAACCCCACGGAATCAAATTGCAGCACTGCAGTCTGTTGCAATTCCGTGATTGCATTTTGTGCAATCACCACTGACGTTGGAGTCATCAGAACTTCTTGAATACGTTCCGCACTCACAGATGCGCGCGGAATGAGAGCTGCCATCCATGTTGCCATCATCACTGACATCAGAATCTGCGTCAGATACGTAAGAAAGGCAACCATGGCACCGGGCTTCATGAGACCTTGACTAATTCTGTCTGACCCAAACCACACCACTGCAACGCTTGAAATGTTGATGATCAAAGTTGCGGTCGGAAACATCAGAGCTTGTAAACGTCCACCACGCAGAGCAACTTCAGTCACGGCAGCATTTGCATCACTGAAACGTTTCTTTTCTTCTGGCTCACGTACGAACGCCCGAACAATTCGGATACCCGTGAGTTGCTCACGCAGAATCTCATTGATTCTGTCGATTCGCTCTTGCATTTTGCGAAATGTCGGAACCATGCTGCCGATGATTGTGCCCAATAGAACTGCGAGAATCGGAATGGCAAACATCAGAATTCGCGACAAACCAATGTCTTGGTGCATCGCAAGAAACACGCCACCAATTGATGTGAACGGAGCACTCAATAACAGGGTGCATGTCATCAGCACCAGCATCTGCACTTGCTGAACATCGTTCGTGATACGAGTGATCAGCGATGGCGCGCCGAACGTGGCTACTTCACGAGCAGAAAAATCATTGACCTGATGAAACAATGACTTTCGTATGTCTCGACCAAAGCCCATTGCTACTTTTGATCCGAAGTACACGGCAGTGACTGAAAACCCCACTTGGAGAATCGTGACGATCAACATCACTGCACCCATCCGCCAGATGTACCCGATGTCATGCTTCACGACGCCGTTGTTAATGATGTCTGAGTTCAGTGTGGGCAAGAACAATCCGGCCATTGCTTGAATGGCTTGAAAGACAACAACGATCCAGAGCAGGCCCTTGTATTTCGACAAGACGGTGGACAAGAGGCGCTTCAACATCAGGAAACGATTGTACTAGGCAACTATTCAGCATCCGAAGGCAGACCCATATGTCACAAGGCACAGGAAGTACCCTTGTGAACATGCCTAGTGATTTCGCTCTCAAAACAATGAACTTTGTTCATAAAACAATCCTCACCGTGACCGGTGGCAAAAAAGGGTGGAACGCCGGCAACATGCCCGTTCTGAAACTCACCACAACTGGTCGCACATCTGGCCAACCTCGAGAATGCATGTTGACCTCCCCCATCCAACATGGCGATACATACGTTGTTGTTGCGTCTCGCGGCGGCGATGATCACCACCCTGCATGGTTTGTGAATTTACGTGCTAACTCCACCGTCTGGATTGCAACACAATCAGAAGCCAAGCACGAACGCCGTGCACGTATCGCAACAACGGAAGAGCGTGACGAGATGTGGCCAATCATTGTGGCCAAGTACGCAAACTACGGCGGATACCAACTAAAGACTGACCGCGAAATTCCGCTTATCTTTCTCGAAAAGGTCTAATAACGCGCCCCAAGAGGCGCCAGTTCGTACATATTCAGCGAGATACCGACACTCTCTGCACTTCTGGGAGTGAAGTTTTGACCATCATTCCAGTAACATAAACACCCAATACGCGGGTGTAGTTCAATGGCTAGAATCTCAGCCTTCCAAGCTGATTATGCGGGTTCGATTCCCGTCACCCGCTCCATATGACTACAGATTCCACCGTTCGGTTTATCGCTCACTTCACTGTCACAGACCCTGATGCTTACCGAATCTATGAAAAAGGGTTCTTCCCTATTCTGCGCTCTCATGGTGGACGTTTCCTGACGTTTGACGACGCGCCGACAGTCCTTGAAGGAAGTTATGAACAGGGACGCACCGTTGTTCTTGAGTTCGATTCTGAAGAAGCACTGAACACCTGGTGGAATTCTGCTGAGTACCGTGAACTTGCTGTGCATCGTCATGCAGGCACCACAACTCATTCAGTGACCGTGGTGCACAGCCCTCCGGTGCGCTAACAAAATTTGATTCGGAAATCCTCTGCGGACATTTCGTAGATGGCTTCTGGTCCATCTTCAGGATCAATCTGAGTTCCAACATTGCTGAAACCAAACTTCGTAATTACAGCAACAGACGCTTCATTGTTCGGATCAACGGTGTAGCGCAGGACATACACATCTTTTTGTTGAACAACCCACGACCACATTCCGGTCAATGCTTCAGTCGCAAAGCCCTTCCGTTGAAAACCAGGATGCACGCCGAGCCCTATCTCCACCATGCCGCGATGGTCTGGAGGGCCATGAAATGAAAGGCTACCCACAATCTCTCGTGAAGATTTTTCCACCATCCAGCGCACAAACCACTTATTGACATCCGCATCTGCTTTCACCTGCGGCACACGCCACCGCAAAGGACCACTGTCGTCCATGAGCACATGATGAGGGTTCTCAAACGGCATTCCCTCATAGATGGAAAGGTTCATCGGGTCTTCAAACAACGTGATCAAATCGGCACTTCCAATGTGGTGAAGCTCGAGTCGAGGCGTCACAATCACCGGTTCTGCATCATTGTGCTGAAACATAGCTAAATAGTACGGCGGTAATGGCTCATAATAGACAGATGGCCCCCGATGAAGATCTACGCGCAGCTCGTGGCGTGCGGATAAAAGCTGATGCAATGCAATGGACCTTTGCGCGTTCTTCA
>CAEZXA010000025.1_pt1 | contig 12150 bp, 13 predicted proteins | sample 7265131 | NCBI WGS metagenome assembly CAEZXA01 (sample SAMEA6813896, study PRJEB35770) | uncultured Acidimicrobiaceae bacterium | biome: Freshwater; feature: Freshwater reservoir; material: water | place: Czech Republic | collected 2015-11-04 | depth 0.5m m
GTATTGAAGCCGTACCAAAAGGGCAAATGGAAGCTGCCCGTTCGTTAGGTATGTCGTATGCCCGCGCAATGATCACCATCATCATTCCTCAAGCTCTACGAATCATTGTCCCCCCACTTACCAATGAATTTGTTCTTCTGATTAAAGACACGTCACTCATCTCCGTGCTCGGTGTAACTGCTGCTACCAAAGACTTAGCAAGATTTGGCCGAGATGGCGTCAACCAGACCGCTAACGCAACTCCTCTCATCGTTGCCGGATTGGTGTACTTGGCGATGACGCTTCCCCTCACTCAATTAGTCGCATGGATGGAACGACGCACAAAGGCTGCAAGCCGATGAACGCCGACATCGTTGTCAACGTCACCAATCTCAATAAATCATTTGGTGACAATCATGTGTTGCGTGGCATTGATCTACAAGTGCAGCGCGGCGAAGTTGTATGCATCATTGGCCCGTCGGGTTCTGGGAAGAGCACGTTGTTGCGTTGCGTCAACATGCTGGAAACTCCCACTGCCGGAACCGTCGTAGTACTTGGTCGGGATCTCACCGATATTGATTGCGATCTAGATGAAGCGCGAACACATATCGGCATGGTCTTCCAGCAGTTCAATTTGTTTCCTCACATGACAGCTCTTGAAAATGTCTGCGTCGCACAACGCAAAGTATTAAAACGAAGCGCAGCAGAGGCAAAAGAAATCGCCCACGGCTTACTTGCTCGCGTTGGTCTTGTTGAAAAAGACAATGCCTACCCTGCTCAGCTTTCTGGCGGACAGCAACAACGAATTGCTATTGCACGAGCACTTGCTATGAAACCTGATGTCATGCTGTTTGATGAAGCAACTAGTGCACTTGATCCTGAATTGGTGGGCGAAGTTCTACAAGTCATGCAGTCACTCGCACATGAAGGTATGACAATGCTCGTGGTTACCCATGAGATGGGCTTTGCAAAGAGCGTTGCTGATCGCGTTGTGTTTATGGATGGTGGCGTCATTGTGGAACAGGGTCCACCTTCGCAAGTGATCTCAGCACCAGTGGAAGAACGCACACGTTCATTCCTCTCGAGCGTCCTTAACCATTGAGCACCCCACGCATAGAGTGCATGCAATGAGCGACCAACGCGACCGCATCAACGCCATGTTGAATCTGGCGCAACATCCCAATACTCCTCTGGCTGAAGCTGAATCTGCACTCGCTATGGCATCCAAACTGATGCAAAAGCACGGCCTCTCACAATCAGATGTGTCATCAACCCATTCAGATAATGACACCACCATTGTGGTGGAACGCATTCATGTCGGTGGTCTGTATCGGGTGCGGCGTCAAAACATTTTGTACACCATTGCACTTCTCCATTCCTGTGCTGGTTATCGCGCTGAAGACGAAGGAGACAAATGCGTCATCGTTCTATATGGCCGTGCCGCAGATATTTTCGCCACCCGAACATTGTTTGCAGCTGCAGATGCAATGGGGGCACGACTTCTTCCTCGAGGTGACCGTTCATGGCGTGTCGCTTGGTGGAAGGGGTTTCAGTTGGGAATCGAAGAATCTTTATCTGTTGCCCGAAAAGACTTTGTCGCCGAAACACCAGGCTCAGGGTTAGTGCTTGCTGACCGCATGAAACGCGCGCAACATGAACTTCGAGTCAACGGTCCCCCTCTTCGCGGCGGCTATTCATATAGCGATACTTCATCTGGTGCATACCTCACCGGAAAACAAGCCGGAAGCGGATTTGGTGGTGCAGGGAGATCATTTGCTGCGGGCATACGTGGTGAACTGTCGTGAGTTCAGTCAGCACCTTTGCCCAGATCGCAATTGATCAGTCATCTCATTATTCCAATTGTTCGCCTGAACAAGCACTCACATACGCATGTGAAGACCTTGTCGATAATGAACTCGGATCGCGTAATTTCTCATCCAGTCATCTAGAAGATTGGATGCAGCACGTTTGTTCGCGAGAAGACCTCGATATGCCCCAGATCATCGTGCGACGGTCATCTCCTACGGTTTTAGCATCAGCTGATATTGAGTCACATTCAATTTGTGTGCGAGGAAAAACCACTACTGCTGCCACGGTTCTTCATGAAATTGCACACATCAGTGTCGGAGTTGATTCTCACGGAGTTTTATTCCGTGATGAACTGATTCGCCTCGCACGTGCACATATTTCTATTGATTATGCAGCCCTATTGCACGGCGTATTTTCAACCGCGGGTCTGGAAATGTCTTCGTGGGCAGCTAGCGCCAGCCAACGTTAATCAACTGTTGTTTCGCCACTCAACACGGGTTGGCCATCGGCCTACCCCGCCTTGTTCAACAAGAAAACCAGTTAGTGATCTGTTTGCATGTTCCATTCGCCATGTCAACATCGCTCGAGCATTTTCAGAAATAATGGCATCATTCGTTGTCAATGTTCGCCACGTCGGATCAGCAGCAATATCGAAACACAGAAAATCTCCGTCGCCGAATTGGACATACGCATGAGTCTCACTTCGTCTCACCGCAAGATTTAATTGTTCTAGGCGCCGTTTCCATGGCCACGCGTACCGATCACTCGGAATCAGTGCAAATCGCCAGTCATATTCCCAATGCGCAGCTTCGCGCCACCATGATGGTTCCGTGCCAGTGATGAAATGAGTTAACGGCAGACCATCGCATTGTGGCGGAATGTCTATATTCATTACCTCACACAGCGTTGGCATGATGTCAATATTTTCAGTGAATTTATCAATGACTGTTCCGTGAGCAACCGGGTAACGCGGGTCAGCAACTATTCCAACAATGTGTTGGCTTGTTTCCCAATAACCAACTTTTTCGCGTAGTCCATGATCTCCCAACAACTCTGCATGATCTGCAACTACCACTATGACTGTGTTATCCCATTCGCCAGATTCCACTAATGAATCAAAGACGCGCCCTAGTTGGTAATCAACCTCACTCACCATTCCAAAATATTGCGCCCTCATGTGTGCCATCTCATCAGGGTCCGTTGGTGCTTTTGTTCCGTCAAGCATCAACATCACTTCATGAAACGGATGCACTTCATCTGCGCGCGCAATGGGCAACCCTACTGAGTCGGGTGAATACATTGTTGAATATTCACCTGCAGCTGAATACGGCGGGTGTGGACGCAGGTAGCTGACATGAGCAAACCATCCTGACTCTTGCGCATCAAGCCAGTCGATTAGACGTGAAGTCAAAAAGTTACTCACGCTGACATCAACTGGTCGTTCATTTTCAGTTGCGAGCAAGTTCAAGATTCCAGAAGAAGAATCAAATCCCTTCTCTGTGAGAAAGTCACGCCATGGTGTCATGCGCCCCGTGAGATCAAGGGCACAATCAAAACCTGGCAGTACACCTTCATATGTCTGAAGTCGCGGGTCATCTGCACCGTTGGTAACGCGAGGATCTATTGATTGATCGGTGTATCCAAAAAGAGTGGGCGCATAACCAGCCCGACGCGCAGCGTGTGCGATGTTGTCGAACCCATCATCAAGCGGTGTGCCGTTAGCAACCACGCGATGATTCATTTGGTACATGCCGGTATACAACGATGCACGGCCTGGTGAGCATGGTGAAGCCTGGCTGTAATGGCGAGCAAAGCGCACACCCTGAGCTGCCAATCGATCCAGATTCGGTGTTTGCACTATTGGGTGACCAGCTGTTGATAAGCAATCTCCGCGGAATTGATCAAGAGTGATGAGAAGAATATTCAATGACACAATTAGCTACTTCTCACTCGGGCGTTTGCCAGTTGCCAAAAAGGTACGAATCTCTCGAATTGCCGTGGGGTCCTGCGCTATGAACATATGGCCGCCTTCATATAACGACAGTGTCGCATCTGCAATACGTTCCACTATGGCTTCTGAGTTAACAGGAGGTGCAATACCATCAAACCTTCCTGCCGCAACAAACGTGGGCGCTGAAATGTGGTGTAGTCGTTCAGCAACATCATGAGTAATACGTGCTTCTAATTGCAATCGTTCACCGCGCATCGCATCGTCAGTTTTCTGAACTGCTCCTTGTGCCTGTCGCATTCCCATCATTTGCGCGTCAGCCGGATGAGAAGCCAACCATTCAGGAGTAAAACGCGTATCACCCAATGTCACCATCTTTGAATCGCGTTCATCAGCTGACATTGATGTCAATGTGTGCAATGGGTACGAAGAGCCGCCACTGCCTCCCGCAGACGTACACATCAACATCAGCCGCTCAACCCGTTCGGGATATGTGACTGCAAATTCTTGTGCGACCATGCCGCCAAAACTAATTCCGACCACAGAACATGATTCCCAACCGACATGATCTAGTAGTGCCGCTGCATCAGCCGAATACTGCGCCATGGTGTACGGACCATCAGGAATAGAGGTAAGACCCAACCCACGTTGGTCGTGAGCAAGCACCTGACATTCTTTTGAGAGCGACCGAATCAATAGTTCTGTCGATTGCAATGTCGCCCCCGAACCGTTGAAGAACAACACTCGTGGGCCAGTTCCGGTGATCTGATAATTGATCGAAATGTCATCTGACTCAAAGATGGGCATGGGTCAAGTCTCGCACCCTCGGGGGTATCCACCAATCACGGGCTAATTCACACCAACATGAACACTCGTGCAAACGTTTGTAGATGGAGTGAGACGATCACTCGCTGAACACCCTGAGTCGCTGACATGGCGGCGCGTCACAATGCCAGGCCTTGACGTTGCATGGGTAGGAATGAATGTTCCGGTTATCGACACAGGTGGACGACCCTGGGTCTGGGAAGTTGTAACCCCCACGCAATACAACGCATCGATTCGTATGCAAGAAGACCCAATGGTTCTTCCAGTTGCTCATGACACTGTTGTGGCCGAGGTGCGCCATCGCGACCATTCGGGCCCCATCATGCGCATGCAGGTACCTGTCACACATGCGCCAGAGGCCATCAGTCTTCCTGCAGAACCCGCATGCCCCTGGTCTGTCCATCTTGAAACTGGCTGGACTATTCAGGCTCTCGGGTCTGCCGCCCAATGCTGGATCGACCGAGAATCCCCAGGAACAGCACGACTTCAGACTCCTGAGCCCCCGCTTCCAGCACATCAGCGTTATCAGTTGCACCCCGCTATCGATATCGAGTCTTCGGCCTTCGATCGTTTGCTTACACTCGATCCTGATGATGCAGCCACGGTCACTTCCCTTCTGTCGCTTGTTCACGACGCCCTTACGCCCTACCGCTGACGCACTCTTCACATCTAGTTCTGCGAGGTCTCAATGATTACGACCTATGCGTTGTCGCTCTCTTCGCGAGATTGCACTGACACAGAGCGAATTGCGCTCATTGATTTAGTCACCGACTGGCTTGTTGATAATTACCCGATCGATTCATATGCGCCTGGCACCACAGTTCGAACACGAGAATCATCTGATGATCCGGTATTTCGACTCACGATCACTGAAAGCGCACCAGGAAGCACCCACGTTGAGACTCTCACTATCAGTGTTGTCTTATTAGAGGATGTGCTTACTTTTGATATCCGCATCGTGTCAACGCCAAGTACTTCACGTGTTGTGCCCTACACGCCACCGTTGTTACCACCTCGCGTCGCCCAATTAGTACGCAATGCATTACGCACTGTTCCATCGGAAGACGCAAACAGATACATCACAGATGCAGCAACAATTGTTGACACCGAACTCGGTGGACAAGAAGTTGCAGCATTTATTCATGCACCAGGTCGACGTCTTCCTGCCATCGTCGAAATTCTTGATTACGAACGACGCACTCCACCGCTTGTTGCACTCGGGGCAGGCCCACTGGTTGGACTCGCGCACATTTTTCAAATTACAAATGCCACCGCACTGAATGGCTTTATTGATTTATCTGGGTACACATTGATCGGACCCGGTTGCATCATTGTTCAATGGGCTGGAAATTCTGAACCAGACATAACACGGAGACGTGAATTACCAGCTGCATATGAACCCCGTGAACAACATCGAATTGTTCGACTAGTTATTGACACTGCAGCCCGATCAGTCGCGGCCCCTCGCGTACCGCCACCACCACGACGTGATACTGACATCATTGATATTCCCAATCGCGAACAACCAACAGACGAGATTGAGAACGAAGAGCAAGCACTACACATCGAACAATTAGAAGCCGCGGTTGATGAACTTGAGGCGGCTCTTGCTGATGCTGACCGCCTTTTGTCAGAGCAACGCACGCAACTAGAACGTAAAGGTGGACAACTAGATGAACTCATTCTTCGCAATGTCTCCCTAGAAACACAAGCTGGCACTACAGCACAAGTGCGTGCGGTCCCTTCTATGACTGAAGCGTTGCGTCTCGCACGTTTGCATTGCCCGTTTCTTGTTTTTCATGAACGGGCTCTCGAATCAGGTGAAGGTCTTGAGGGCCCAGAACCAGTCAGCGTGTTACAAGACTTAGTGCGCCTGAACGAAGTAGCGCGAGCTTGGATGTCTGGAGAAATTACCGGCACCAGTATCAAATTGGCCTGCCGCCAGATGGGACTTGATTTTGTGCCCGCAATTTCAGTGACTGCTCGCCAGAAGTATGAAGAGGACTATCTCATTGACTGGCGCGGCCATACGGTGCGTGCAGAGGCACATCTTCGGCGAGGAAGAAAAGCACATCTTGTTCGCATTCACATCTATTTCGATGACGAGACTCAACAAGTAGTTGTTGCATATATTGGGAGACATTTACGAGATAAAGGCAGTGCTTCTTAGGTAGTCCCCCTAGCCTTATTCTCTATGTCACGACGAAAAATTCTCAGAATTCTGAGCAGCTTCGTCGCCTCAATTTTTATAATTGTCGGAATCTCGATTTCGCAATATGTTCGTGCTCATCCAAATGATCCGCTCCAACAAAATGTCGCATCATGGGCGCGCGAAAACAATTTGGGTATGATTGTCGACAAAATGGAATCGTTGTTACACAATGACCCACCGGCCGTAGCCCCTGCAGATTCACTTGCGCTCGCCATTGAGCCCATCACAGATGAAACCGATGTTCCGACACCAACAACGCTTCCTGCAAAAACTCCAACCGCGACTAAGGCTCCAGCATCAAAGCCAAAGCCCACGAAGAAGCCAACTAGCACGACACCAGCTACAAACAGCGACAAGCCGTTGCGAGTGCGGCCAACCGTAGCAACTGCCTCATGTCCACTTCCTGCCAACTCTGCAACTACTTCCACCACCACAACCTCGACCACATCGACGACAACAACAACTTCAACCACAATTCCCGATTCTGAAATTACAACAACAACAGAAACGCCGGTGACAACCACAACGCTTGTTCTGCGACCGATCGACCTTGACGTTCAAGTTTCTCCGTCATTGGCAGGTGAAGGTCAATGGAAATCAATTATGCGTGTACGTAAAACGTCTCTGATTTATGCCACTTCAATTCGCCCTCTATGGTGTTTTGGATCCGTTGTAGCGACAATGGCAACTTTTAACCCATCGCTTGTTCACGCTGGTCTTTTCAATGGCACCGAGATGCCCGGCGGAAAGAACTGGAAAAACGGAAAGAAAGTAACGCAAAAGGCATTGCCTTCATTACTCGCCAGTTTTAATGGTGGATTTCGTTTCGAACATCATCCCGGTGGATATTTCACAGAAGGAAAAACTGTTCGTCCTCTATCCAAGGGTTACGCCACGTTCGCAATCGCAGAGAATGGACTCAGCACAGTGGGCGTGTGGGGCGACAATATACGCGATGACGGCACATGGAAATCACTGCGCCAAAACTTGCCGCCCATTGTTCATAAAGGTAAGTCGGTGTATGCAAACTACCCCGATGTGGATTGGGGACAGGACTATTCCAACAAGGTGTACAGCTTTCGCTCAGCAATCTGTACACGTACTGATGGACTCATGATGTTTGTTGCTATTGGGAAAGTGAATATTCGCATGCTGGCAGATTCCTTGGTAATACTTGGCTGCTCCACTGCAATGGAACTCGATATCAACGGCACATGGCCCAATTTCTCGGTGTACAGCGGCTTCGGAAAAACTTCACGAGATGGCCAAGTCATCGATAAACGAATGGGAGACCCAAATCGCTACCTCTCTCAGTCAACGAAAGATTTCATTGCACTCTTTGACCCACAGACTCTTCCCGCCGGAGTTGTCAAATAGAGGTCGTGTAAGCGAATACGATGTGTAGAAACACCACTAAGGAATTTTCACATGTTTGATAACGATGACTCTGAACCAGCAGTTGACTCTGGAGCTGGCATTGGCACAGTTGCCGCTATAGCCGGGGTGTTTATCATCGTTGCACTTATTGCAGCCAACACCACCCGTATTGATATCAATTTCGTGGTGTATCGCACGCATGACGTACCGCTGTGGTGGTACACAATCATCCTTGTTGCGCTAACAATCGTGACAGATCGTGTTCTTCGATTTGTTATTCGTCACCGTAAAGCAAACAAAAACAAGTAGCAAAAATCAGCCAACTATTCGATAGTTGGCTAACAAGCGCGGTTCTCCGCCATCTTCAGTTGCAACAATTCCGTCATCAACTAATTTGCGCACATGTGACCAAACACTCCGACGCGCTGGACGATGAAGTTTCTTGTCTATCGCCGCATACAACACTTTGACTATTCCTGGAATGGTGTTGTTGCCGTTTGCAATCTGCACAATGATCTGACGTTCACGTTCTAAACGATGTTCATGGTATGCAACAAGAAATGGTTGTGGGTCCGTCACTGGGCCACCATGTGTGGGCCATAAAATTCTGTCATCACGGGCTATAACCTTGCGCATGGAATCCATGTACTGACGCATATCGCCATCTGGTGGAGACACGATGGTGGTTGACCACCCCATCACATGATCTCCCGTGAACAAAGCACGCTCGGTGTCCATAGCCACGCATAAGTGATTCGACGTGTGACCAGGTGTAGCAACAGCAGTGAGTGCGAACTCATTTGTTGCAAAGAACTTTTCACCATCAAGCACTGCGGCATCTGGCATGAACGCTAGATCGATTGTCTCTTTTTCTTCGTCAGACACAACTTCGTCAGTTGGATCATCTTCCGATTCGTCATGATCATCTTCTTCAACAAAGCCGTCATATACCCGATGCGGACCAATGGCGTATCGAGTAGCACCAGTCTCACTGTGTAACCATTCAGTGAGTGGCGAGTGATCAGAATGACAATGAGTCACCACGATGCCAACAACATTGCGCCCCTCAAGAGCAACTCGTAATGCTTCCCGATGACTATCAAGCTTTGGTCCCGGATCAATGACAACGACATCGTGTGTTCCGAGAATGTATGTACCTGTTCCGTGATAACTGAACTTAGACGGATTTTTCGCAATGACTCTCTGAACTAGAGGAGACACCTGAGTAATTTCGGCATACGGCGCATCGTCGATGCGGGGAACAAATGGGATAGCCATAATCAGTTAAACCCAATTGCTCTCACTGCACCCACTGGTTTTCCATGGCCGAGTACAACCTCCACGATGCTGTTATCAACACGTGTGATATCTATACCCAATTTTTGCAAAGCAGCAAGAAGAACGGTCGGTGTTGCGCGACCGTAGCCGTCTGACAACTTCAGCGCAACTGCACGTCCATCGGGTAACGCTGCGGCGTACACAGCATCAGCACCATCTTTGGCAAACAATCCGTTCACGCCGGAAACAATTGTGGTGACATCACGCCCTTTGCCTCCCACCATGTACGGAAACTGTGACATAGCTGTATAGATCTGAGTGCCGGACTCTCCCGCTTCACCTGTCGCCATCGCACGCATGGCGCGAGCAAGACCAACTAGTTCCACAACATGAGCCGGTGCGCCACAACCATCAATTCCAATAGCAAATGCCTCATGGCCCGTGACTTCGGCAACTGTTCGCGTAATCAATTGCTGCAACGGGTGATCTTGTTCAAGGTAATTGTTAAGTGGCCATCCGTTGATAACGCACGTTGCCACCATGCCTGAATGTTTGCCGCTGCATCCCATTTGCAATGCTGATTTTGGACGACCTTCACGAATTGCATCATGAGCAGAGTGAGTATGCATGGGGTAATCATGCGTGTTCCCCAATGCACTTTCATCTAGTCCGAATTCAGACAAGATTGATAGCGCTGTTTGTTGGTGAATCGTTTCGCCGTTATGGCTAGAGCACACCAACGCCAATTTTTCCGGCGGTAGCGATAGACCAGCGCGGACCATTGCCAATGCTTGAATCGGTTTGGTAGACGATCGAGGAAAAATCTGTATGTGTGGGTCCCCCAGCGAAAATTCAATATCGCCAGAACGGCCAACACCGACAACTGCTCCGAAGTGAACGCTCTCATCAACTCCGCTTCGCGAAACTACAGCAACCGGAACAAACTGTGTTGGAGAAACTCCGGTCACGCTGACCGATTCTTTCGTGAACTGCGCTTTGCCCGTACTGGTTTCTCTGGCGGCATCAGAGTGAGCGGATCATCAATCACTTCGTGACGAGTTCCCCATGACGATACGAGGGCTTGACCCATCGCTACTGCAGGTAACGCAAGAATTGCGCCCACCGGCCCAAGGACAGCTCCTCCCACAAGTGCACCACCAAAGGCCAATGCAGGATGCAATTCCAAAGTACGTGCAGTTACCTTCGGTGCAAAGAGGTAATTTTCCACCTGTTGATACACAGCAATAAAGCCAACTACTACTAATGCTTTGATTGGGGACTCAACAAAGGTCAACACCAATGGCAGTACACCTGCGATGTACGTTCCGATAACTGGCAAGAACTGAGAAACGAACCCAACCCATAATGCCATCGCGATCGGAGCTGGGATACCAATTGCTTGAAAAGCAATCCAGTGAAAGAAGGATGAGATAACCGCTAACAATGCGCGTGAATACAAATACCCACCAGTTTTGGTGATTGCCAATTCCCATGCATTCAAAACTTGTCGTTGTCTGTCTGGCCGCAATCGGGAACAAATAGATCGCCGTAGTCGAGGGCCATCAGCAACTAAGTAGTACGAAAACAACAACACGGTAAACATTTGAAAAATGACTCCGAGCGCTTGAACAGAAAGGTTGAACACTTTGTCTTGTTGCGAGTTAACGAATTCTTGTACCGGACCATTCGGGTCAGAGATCTTTTCGTTGACCGATGCAGCATCGATCTGAGTACTAAACGTGTCATTCAGAATTTTCACCGTGTCATTGACGTATTGCTCACTGTTTGACAACACATCAGCAACTTGTTGCCCGACGATGGTGCCCACTGCACCCACAAACGTAAAGACAATTACGACAAGTCCGAGCATCAACAAACCAGTAGAAGAACGGCGGCCTCTGCCACGTGCTACCAACCTGTTGACTGCTGGCTCTAGTGCCAACGCAATAAACAATGACACCAACATCAAAATGAGGAAGTTGTTCAAACGATGAAACGTAAAACGCAGAACCAGAGTTCCGATAAACCCCAGCCAGAAAATCACTACCGCGCGCGGTACCCATCGAGGCATCCGTGAAGATTGGCTTGCAGAGACTGGTGTTTCGGTCACAGACGAAAGCGTATAGGTCGCCATCCTGTGACGCATTCGCCGTGCAATTCCCAGCTATGGATGGCACGATAGAGACATGCCTTCAGTCCCCGCCGCCGTCTCTGACCGAGTCGAATCAGTACGCCTGGCGATTGCAGCCGCCCTTCGCGACAGGGTTATTGGTGATAACGCCGAGGAAAAGCGCGACGCCATCATGAATGCCACTGGCCCTCGATGGTTCTCTGAGTCCTCTCCGCTTCACATCGTCCATTCGGATTCATCGATGTTTATCGGTGGGATGAGGGCCTTGTTGTTTCAATCCCTACATCCATTAGCAATGGCCGGTGTCGCTCAACATTCCGATTATCGCGGAGACCCTTGGGGCCGCCTGCAACGTACTGCAGACTTTGTAGCAACAACATCTTTTGCTCCAGCAGATGCAGCACAGCGTGCAGTTGACATCGTGGTCAATGTGCATAAGCGTGTCAAAGGAACCGCTAGTGATGGTCGTGAATACTCTGCGTCTGATCCGCATCTTCTTCGATGGGTGCATGTTGCAGAAGTTGACAGTTTCATTCGTGCACATCAGGCATACGGAGCAACACCGTTAGATACCGCCGGCTACGACGCATA
>CAEZXA010000029.1_pt1 | contig 11825 bp, 10 predicted proteins | sample 7265131 | NCBI WGS metagenome assembly CAEZXA01 (sample SAMEA6813896, study PRJEB35770) | uncultured Acidimicrobiaceae bacterium | biome: Freshwater; feature: Freshwater reservoir; material: water | place: Czech Republic | collected 2015-11-04 | depth 0.5m m
CAGCACCAAGAAATGCGATGCGGGCATGGGCTTTCGGGGCCTGAGGAATCTGGATATCTGTCATGGTGTCTCCGGACTGCAATGCGATGGTTGCAATATGTGAATCAATAGCGAACTCCAAACAGCCTATCGGGGCACTCGCGTGACGACTTCTGAGCGTTTTTAGCCTGTTTTTGAGCCTTTTCTGAGACCAGCCCTGTGGATAACTGGAATCTTTACCAAACCTTTACCTGACCCGACGGCATAGGGCTTCACGCGCGTGCTTGACTGGAATTGCGGGAACTTCCCGCCATGACTCGGCGTCACACAGATACCGAACCAAGAGCACCTGTTACAGGTGCAGCGAGGACAGCCATGAAAATACAACTCCAAGTCACGAGTGAACCAGTCACGAACGTTCCGTTCGACGACTCCCCAACATCCTGGATGGGCGACGGCAACTGCCGCAATTACCCCCCAGCAACATTTTTTCCGTCTGACGGCGTCGGGGTCGACCGTGCTCGGGCCATTTGCAAAGGATGCCCTGTCAGCAACACATGTCTTGAATACGCACTAGCTGAGCGCATTGACCACGGCGTGTGGGGCGGTTGTAGCGAGCGCGAGCGTCGCAGAATCTTGAAGAGGCGCCGCGGTATCGCGGTCTAGCCCTTACTTCGAATCAGACGAAGAGTCGTCAGACTTACCTTCGTCCATTGCCTTCTTGAACTCTTTTTGAGCTGAACCAAGGTTCTTGGCGAGCTTTGGCAGTTGTGCACCACCGAAAAGCACCAGCACGACAACTAGAACGATAATGAGCTCTGGGCCTTCGAGAAACGAAATCATGTTCCTGACGGTAGCAGGGCGGGGCACATCTTTGGTAAGCACGAAGGGTGCTGGAATGTGTGATCAACGTAAGCGAAGGGCGTAACCACGCGATTCTTGATGCCCTCACTCAAGTGTGCTCAGGGGACCTGCTCGATGTCCATACCGACTCTGATCACAATCGGAGTGTCTTCACAGTGCTGGGAGAAGAAGCTCCACGTCGACTGACTCAAGCGGCAATCTTGGCACTGAGTCTCTCGCAACATGCAGGTGTACACCCGCGATTAGGTGTTGTTGATGTTGTTCCATTTGTCCCGCTCGTCAATTCCTCTATGCAAGATGCACAGATTGCACGTGATGAATTTGCAACGTGGGTCACTGGAGAATTCAACATTCCATGTTTTTTATATGGAACTAATCACACGCTTCCAGAGATTCGAAAAAATGCTTGGACAACAGTGATGCCTGATATTGGGCCACATGTTCCACACCCCACTGCCGGTGCGGTGTGTGTTGGCGTGCGTGAACCATTAGTTGCGTACAACTTGTGGCTAGAAGATGTTGACCTGGCAACAACACGGCGTATTGCATCTGCTGTTCGCACTGCACACATTCGCACTTTAGGCCTGCAAGTAGGGGCGTTTACACAAGTCAGTGTCAACCTCATTGAGCCAATGATTTCAGGGCCAAATGACGTGTTCAACGCGGTCTCGCAACACGCAGCAGTGCATCACGCAGAATTAGTGGGATTACTTCCCGCTTCTGTTCTTGCAACTATTCCACGGGCCCGGTGGGAGGACCTAGATGTGTCCGTGGAACAAACGATTGAGTGGCGAGTTACTAACCGTTAATGATGACGCGACGGCCATCTTGCGCACGCTGACGACGAAGACGACGACGCTCACGTTCTGATAAGCCGCCCCAGATACCAAACTTTTCGCCGTTAGCAAGCGCGTATTCCAAACAGTCGCCACGTACGACGCAGCCTTTGCATACTTCTTTGGCTTCACGGGTGCTTGCACCGCGTTCTGGGAAAAACAGGTCGGGGTCGACGCCAAGGCAGTTGGCCTGGTCTTGCCAGCCACGTTCTTGGCTTAATGAATCAGAATCTCCGTGCATGCTTTTGCCTCCCAGCTACAGCCATATCCGAGTCCCAAGGGATCTTGGAATGTGGCTTGTAATTACAGCGCTGTAATTGTGTCAAATATCTGCCCAAAATGCAAATGGAATATGGAAAACATCAAATGAACAGTCAGCAACTGTCTTGATTCGGGTCCGGTGGGTACCAGCAATTATTAGCGGGCGCGACTTGTTCTGCGACGATTTTCGAGGAAATCAACAAGCACATAATCACCCAATGTCTCTGGGGTCGTGAAGAAGGCCCGTCCGTGATTGACCTGAGTCATTTGCTCAATAAAACGGCGCAAAGGACCTGTGGCATCAAGCACAAACGTGTTGATGGTGATGTTGTCTTTCGTGCAGCGCATGGCCTCGCGCAAGGTCGCTTCCACTGTCTCGCGCACCGGTGGATAGTTGAAAAAGACGTCGCCTGATTGAGTGATATGAGCTGTCGGTTCACCATCGGTAATCATGATGATTTGTTTTGTGCCTGTCTGACGAGCAAGCAACTGGCGGGCCAAGCGAAGACCATGCTGCATGTTGGTGCCGTAAGCAAGATCCCAACTGACTTCAGGCAACTGCTCGTGAGTCATGATGTGCGCAGTTTCACTGAAACCGACCAAGCCCAGATAGTCACGCGGAAATTGCGAGCTAATCAATGAATGCAGGGCCATTGCTACTTTCTTTGCCGGAACAAAGTTGCCACGCATTGGCATCGACATCGATAGGTCGATCATCAATACTGTCGATGATCGAGTGTTGTGTTCAGTGCGCTCGATCTCAAAATCTTCTGGTGACAATTTGACTGGTGTGCCACTGCCGTTTCGTGAAATGGCGTTACGAATTGTGCGCTGCAAATCAAGACGGAACGGATCACCAAATTCGTATGGCTTCGAATCGTACGTGCGCTCGTGTCCGCTGCCGTCGCGTGCGATGCGATGCTGACCGAATTTGTCTTTTGCCAAGTTGTTGAACAGTTGACGCAGTGCGTTATTGCCAATGGCTCGCAGCCCTCGCGGAGTGAGTTCCATCTTTCCCTCTTTGAGATTGATGAGCCCAGCTTCTTCCAGCATCTTGGTCATTTCAGCGAGGCGCTCCATGGATTTTGCGGCGTCTTCTCCGAGCATCTCGCGCACCTTGTCGATGTCGACTTCTGCCAATTGAGCAGGGTTAGTTGCTTGTCGCAACATTCCTTCCATTTCTGACAATTCACCCATCTCTTGCATGGCATCCATTGCCTGCTGCATGTCCATTGAGGGCTCGCCACGGAAGTTGTACCCCTCGCCTTGGCCTTGTTGCGGGAACATGTTTTGCAATTTTTCGCTGAGTTGTTGGACCTGCCAATTGAGATCCATGTCTTCCATGAGTTGCTCAGACAACTGCTGCATTTGTGAGCGTTGTTCCGGCGTCAGTGAATCCATCAGTGCTTGCATTGCTTGCATGCGCTTTGCCATGTTCTCGAGTAGCTCGTCGAGTGTTTGCGGATTCTCTGGAAAGAAGTCACCGAACTGTTCCATGAACTTTTCGAATTGCGGATCTTCGCCTTGTTCGCGCGCTTCAATCATTCCGTTGAGAGCAGCCATCATGTCCTTCATGCGCGCCATGTCTTCTGGCGACATGTTCTGCATTCCTTCAGACATCTGATCAACAAATTGCTGCATCATTTCTTGACGCAGTTTGTCCATCAATTCTTCAAATCTCTGTTGCGCTTCATTTGACTCAAAGTCGTAATTTTGCATCTCTCGCACCATGCCTGCGAGGTCGTTCGGCATCATGTCTAGGCGGAAATTGCGTTCCATTGCAGCATCACGAGCCGTATCGGCACGCCGTTCATCACCCGATGCTTCTGCCTCGCGAACAGAGTTCTCGACTGCATGACGTTCTTCATCAATGATGTCTTTGAGGGCGTCAGCAATTTCTGAATACACACCACCAAGATCGCCGCTCTCTTCCAGTTCTTTCTTGCGGTCACGAATGCGTTGCATCATGTCGCGCAGGCCCTCGATCTGGTTGCCATCTGGGTCGGTCATTCCGTCACGCATCAGGCGACGTAATGCTGCGTTGAGGTCCCCGTGGTAGAGCAGATCATCAGTCAATTCATCGAGGATTGCCTCTGCGTCAAGGCTGAACCCTGTCTGTGTGCCGTCCCAACGTGAATAAGTAAACCGTGCAGGCATATCCGCAACTTAGTTGCTCTAGGGTGTTGGGCACTATGCGAGTGCCACGGACTTTCGTATTCGTCGATATTTCGGGGTTTACCAATTTCACAAATGAGAACGGAGACGATGCCGCCGGGCGCCTCCTTGCCTCTTGGCGTGCCGTGACCCGCGATGTGGCCTCTGAGACCGGTGTCCGTATCGCCAAATGGCTGGGCGATGGCTGCATGATCGTGGCTGTTGACCAGCGAGATGCCATTACATTCGCTCTCGAGCTTCAGAAGCGCTCTGGAGCCGCCTGTGCGCCGCTCTCCATACGCGTTGGCATGGCCTCTGGGCTCGCCTTGCTGTTCGAAGGTGACGACTACATCGGAACCGCTGTCAACTTGGCTGCACGTCTCTGTGACGCCGCCGAACCATTCGAAATACTTTTCCCAAGCGAACACATCGAGAACCTGCCAGAGGGTGTCATTGTGACCGCCCATGTGCCGATGTCTCTTCGTGGGTTAAACGAAGCTATTCCCGTCGTGTCGCTGACTGGTGAAGCAACAAATGCAGCCCGTAACGACACGGGCGAACTGTGGACTCGCTCGCCCTTCGTTCTGTAGTTCTAGCTACGTGAGCGATACGTGGCTTTTGCCCCGGACGCATCTTTGTTCAGACGTCGCGTGAGATGTAATCCCTCGAGGATGAACTCAACGGCACTTGCCAACATGGCAGGTGATTCATCGCCGCCAGTAAGAACTTTGACAGGGGGCATCAGTGCAGGGATCTGCGTAAGAAGAGCAATGAGCTCTCCAGAAGAGATGTCTTCACCCGCATGAGCAACAGCGCCTTCTTCAAATGCAGTGAGAACATCGCGCATCATTTCACCAGGAGCCAATTCTTTGTACACAGTGAGAACTGCGCCAGAGATGAGCTGTTGAAGAATGCCATTTTCACGGCCTTCTTCCAATGATTCAATTTCCACTTTCCCGCCAGTAGACGATGCCAAAGCATCAAGATCGCTAATGCGCGGTGCTACTTCGCGCTCACCTGCACGTAATGCACGTCGCACAGCATTTGCACTGAGAATTTCGAAGTTAGAAACTGACAAACGCACGCTGACACCACTGCGCTGGTTGACATGGCTGCTGACGCGAGCTTGGTGAGAGAACGTGGCAATAATGCGCTCCATGAATTCAGGCATGGTGACCTTGACATCACCAATTGAAGCTGCCCGTGATTCTTGACGCATGATTGCAATTTCCGTATCAACTTCAAGCGGATAATGCGTACGAATTTGGCTGCCGAAACGGTCTTTCAGCGGAGTAATGATGCGACCACGATTTGTGTAGTCCTCTGGGTTTGCAGATGCCACCAACATGACATCGAGCGGAAGACGAATCTTGTATCCACGAATTTGTACGTCGCGTTCTTCGAGAACGTTCAGCAAACCAACTTGAATTCGCTCTGCAAGGTCTGGCAATTCGTTGATTGCAAAAATTCCGCGGTTCGTACGAGGAACCAAGCCGTAATGCAATGTGAGTTCGTCACTGAGGTAACGGCCTTCTGCAACTTTGATGGGGTCAACTTCACCAATGAGGTCAGCAATTGACGTATCAGGCGTTGCTAATTTTTCACCGAATCGTTCACTGCGATGAACCCAAGAAATAGGAGCGTTCTCGCCTTCTGCTGCTATGAGATCGCGAGCATGACGTGACACTGGGTTGTACGGGTCGTCATTAATTTCGCTTCCAGCGATGATTGGCATCCACTCATCAAGTAGATCAGTTAACGAACGAATCATTCGTGTCTTTGCTTGACCGCGTTCACCAAGAAACACAACATCGTGTCCGGCAAGCAATGCATTTTCAAGTTGCGGCATGACGGTGTTTTCATACCCCATGACGCCTTCGAATAAAGGCAGGCCAGCTGAAATATTGCGCACGGCATTGGCACGCAATTCTTCTTTGACAGGAATGGATTTCCATCCTGAGGCACGAAGGGCCGCCAGAGTGACAGGAAGAGATGCGGGGACAGCAGGAATTGTCATGGAAACGACAGTACCCCGAGAGCTCGGTAAAGCCCTCAGCCAGAACGCTTATTTACGCGCAAGATCCTTGCGGTTTGAAAACTTTGCCTTACGGAAGTCTTTGTTCATGAGGGCGATCACGTCGATCGAAATTTCCTTCGGGCAAGCTGCTTCACACTCGCCATGATTCGTGCATGAACCGAATCGCTCGTCCATTGTTTCCACCATGGCCTCAACGCGTGAATAGCGCTCGGCTTGACCTTGTGGCAGACGGCTGAGGTGGGCAATCTTTGCGCCGGTGAACAAGTTGGCAGCGCCGTTCGGGCAGGCCGCAACGCATGCTCCGCAACCGATGCAGGCAGCTGAGTCCATCGCTGCATCAGCAACAATTTTGGAAATAGGAATCAGGTTTGCGTCTGGTGCACCACCTGTATCGGCCGTGATGTATCCGCCCGATTCGATGATGCGGTCAAAAGCAGAACGATCAACCATGAGGTCTTTAATGATCGGGAATGCTGATGCACGCCATGGCTCGATAGTGATGGTGTCATTGCTCTTGAACTGACGCATGTGCAACTGGCATGTGGCTGTTCCGCGTTGTGGTCCGTGTGCTTGTCCGTCAATCATCAGTGAACATGTACCGCAGATGCCTTCGCGACAGTCGTGGTCGAACACCACTGCCTCTTTGCCTTCAGTGACGAGTTTGTCGTTCAAGATGTCGAGCATCTCAAGGAACGAAGCCTCGTCTGTGATTTCGTCGACCACATGGGTTTCGAAATTGCCCTTTGCCGCAGGACCAGCCTGACGCCAAATGCGCAATGTGATGTTTTTGAGGTGATTGCTCATTTGTAGCTCCGAGTCGCGAGGTGAACAGCTTCGAATTCGAGCGGTTCAACGTTCAGGTTTGGTGTCATTGGGTCGCCGCCCCATTGCCATGCGGCAACGTGGCAGTAGTTCTCATCATCACGAAGTGCTTCGCCTTCGTCTGTCTGGTATTCAGAACGAAAGTGGCCGCCGCAGCTTTCTTTGCGGTCAAGCGCATCACGACACATGAGCATGCCCAACTGGAAGAAATCGTCAACACGACCAGCTTTTTCAAGCGTTTGGTTCATGTTGTCGCCCTCACCGGTGACACGAAGGTCGGTCTTGAATTCTTGATACAACGCAGGAAGAAGTTCCAACGCTTTTTTCAAACCTTCTTCGGTCCGTTCCATTCCGCAGTAATCCCAAATGATTTTTCCGAGTTCACGATGGAAGTAATCAGGTGACTTTGTTCCGTTGATTGCAAGGTACGCGTTGAAGCGCTCACGAGCTGCTTCTTCAGCAACCTTGAACTCAGGATGATCAATGCCAGGCATTGGCTTGTTCAACAACGGAGCAAGTCCGTTTCCGATTGTGTACGGCAATACGAAGTACCCATCTGAGAGACCTTGCATCAGTGCTGATGCGCCAAGACGGTTAGCACCATGGTCAGAGAAGTTCGCTTCGCCCGCTGCGTACAAACCAGGAATGTTTGTTTGCAATTCGTAGTCAACCCACAAACCACCCATTGTGTAATGGCTGGCTGGGTAAATACGCATTGGTGTTTCGTATGGATTTTCTCCGGCGATACGTTCATACATTTCAAACAAGTTGCCGTAGCGCTCTTGCACCACGTCGTGACCGAGACGCTCGATTGCTTCGGAGAAGTCAAGGTAGACGCCGTTCTTCTTTGGTCCGACTCCTTGACCTTTGTCAACAAGACGCTTTGCCGCACGAGATGAAATGTCACGTGGGGCCAAGTTTCCGAATGACGGATACAAACGCTCGAGGTAATAGTCGCGTTCTTCTTCTGGAATATCACGAGCAAGTCGTGTCTCGTTCGGGTTAACAGGCACCCATACACGACCGTCGTTACGCAATGATTCTGACATCAACGTGAGTTTTGACTGACTGTCATCACTTTGCGGAATGCATGTTGGGTGAATTTGTGTGTAGCACGGGTTCGCAAACAATGCGCCTTTGCGGTGTGCTCGCCATGCTGCAGTGACGTTGCACGCCATTGCATTTGTTGACAAAAAGAACGCGTTTCCGTATCCGCCTGTTGCCAACACAACTGCATGTGCAGCATGTGATGTGATTTCACCAGTGACAAGATCGCGGACAACAATGCCCGATGCACGGCCGTCAATAACAACAATGTCAATCAATTCTGAGCGGTTGTACAAACTGATGCCACCAAGTCCCACTTGGCGTGAGAACTGCTGATACGCACCGAGCAGCAATTGCTGACCAGTTTGACCACGAGCATAAAAAGTACGACTGACCTGAGCTCCACCAAATGAACGGTTGTCTAAGAGACCACCGTATTCACGGGCAAACGGCACACCTTGGGCCACCATTTGGTCAATGATGTCAACGCTAACTTGTGCCAAACGATGCACGTTTGCTTCACGCGCACGGAAGTCGCCACCCTTGACGGTGTCGTAGAACAAACGGTGAACACTGTCGCCGTCGCCCTTGTAATTCTTTGCACCGTTGATGCCGCCTTGAGCAGCAATGGAGTGAGCACGACGTGCAGAGTCATGAAACGTGAACGCATCGACTTGATAACCGAGTTCGGCAAGAGTTGCTGCGGCTGATGCACCAGCAAGACCAGTACCGACCACAATGACTTTGAATTTGCGTTTGTTGTTGGGGTTCACCAACTTCATGTTTTCTTTGTAGTTATCCCATTTGTCGGCAACAGGGCCATCAGGAATTTTGCTGTCAAGCTTGACCGTGTTCTTTGCGAACAGTTCATCAGTGAGAGTCATGATCGTGTCTTTCTTCTTCGAGGCGTGTCGGTCAGCCGACGATGCCAGCCATTACAGCGATAGGGAATGAAACGTTGCCGAGAACGACAATTGCGGCAAAGCCAGTAGCAAAGCCACGGCGCCAGGTATTAAAACGCGGGTTATTCCAACCAAGTGACTGGAAAATGCTCCACGTGCCGTGGAACAAGTGAATGCCCAACAAGATGTTTGCAACGACATAGAACAAGGCAACTGGAGTGCGATCAAACGAATGCACGACGCTGGCATAGACCGACTTCACAGATTCTTCATCGCCTGAATGCGTGATCATTTCGCCCACGTGCGAGTTCACAACACCAAAGGTCAGGTCGAGAAGGTGCCAGACAAGAAACGCCAGAACAATGATTCCGGACCAGCGCATGGTGCGGCTAGCGAAATTGGCAATTTGGTAATCACGCTTGCTCTGGTATTTCACAGGTCGAGCGTGGCGATTGAGGCGAGTCAACGACCATGCCGCATGTAAATGAAGAAACAGCATGGAAATGAGGCCGCCACGAAGAATCCAGAGAACCCATCCTTTTGGCGCCAGTGGATACAGCAATGTCTGGAGGAAATGGGCGTAGTGATCAAGATCTGCTGCACCCATGTACATCTTGAGGTTCCCGATCATATGGAAGAGGACAAAACCCATCATGGCGATGCCCGTGATGCCCATGACGTACTTCTTGCCCACCGCGGTGGAATAGAGGTCGAGAAGAAATGGGCGCTTCTTTCGCTTATGGGTAGCGGTGCCCGTGACCGGGCCGCGTTGAGATGTAACTGCTTGTGCCATATAAAAAGGTCTCCCTGCGGGCCGGACTGGCCGGCTGTGCAAATGCACTTGAAACGGTAGCCCGAGAGAGCCCCGAGGGCACAACTTGACCATTTCGCTCTTGAGTGTCATTTTTCACTACTGTTGCGATGTTCCATACAGCGGGCGTCTGAAAGTCAGAGCGCCCCAGAACTTGCCAGGAGACAATTAAGTGTCAGGATTATTTGCTGCCGAAGGTGGCTATCAAGAGTTCGTACTCAAGGGCGGAGAATGGGCGGTGTTGTGGCTTTCAGCTGCTTCAGCCATCCTTGCTATCGCTGTTGGGTTCTATCTCGCCCGTTTAGTCATGGCTGCCGACGAAGGCACGCCAAAGATGAAAGAAATTGCACTCGCAATTCAAGAAGGTGCACTCGCCTACTTGAAGCGCCAGTTCAAGACCATCATCATGATTTTGGTCCCTCTCGCAGTCATCGTGTTCGTCACGTCAACTGCAATCGTTAAAGGTGAAGGCGCTGGTGCTACCGAAGCACTGTCGTTCATGCAAGCCGGAATTTGGCGCACCGTCGCTTTCATTCTTGGCTGTGCAGCATCAGGCTTCACTGGCTACATCGGAATGACATTGGCTACGCGCGGAAACGTTCGTACAGCTGCTGCTGCTCTGACTGGTTCAATGCCAGACGCTCTCACCGTTGCATTCCGCACCGGTGGTGTTGCCGGAATGTTCACCGTTGGTCTCGGACTCAGCGGTGCTACAGCAATCATCATGATTTTCCAGAACACATCAAGCGTCATTCTTGTTGGATTCGGTTTTGGTGGATCACTTCTTGCATTGTTCTTGCGCGTTGGTGGAGGAATCTTCACGAAAGCTGCAGACGTTGGTGCTGACCTCGTTGGAAAAGTTGAAGCAGGAATTCCTGAAGACGACCCACGTAACCCAGCAACAATCGCAGACAACGTTGGTGACAACGTTGGCGACTGTGCCGGAATGGCAGCTGACCTCTTCGAGTCATACGAAGTAACACTTGTTGCTTCCATCATTCTTGGTGTTGCAGCATTCAACTCAATTGGTCTTAACCCAGCAATGGGACTTGTGTTCCCGCTTGCAGCTCGCGCTATCGGCGTAATCGCATCAATCTTTGGTGTGTTCGCTGTGAAGGCAAAGCCAGACGAAACAGACGCACTCAAGCCAATCAACAAGGGCTTCCTTGTAGCTGGTGTACTTACTCTTGCCGGAACTCTTGCATTGTCACTGACCTATGTCGGTAATGACAAAGGTGTCGCTGGCGAAGGTGTCAAGTTGATGAGCGGAGCCGGTTGGCGAGTATTCGGTGCAGTTGCAGTTGGTCTGCTTCTTGCACAACTTGTTAGTCGTCTCACCGAGTACTACACAGCAACTCATCATGGTCCAGTAAAAGAAATTGCTGAATCAGCAGAGACTGGTCCTGCAACAGCAATTCTTTCGGGTACTGCATTTGGTCTTGAATCAAGTGTGTACGCAGTTCTCGCAATTGCAATTGCAATTGGTGTGGCATTGGCACTTGGCGGCGGAAACCTTACGTTCTCGCTCTACCTCGTTGCATTGTGCGGAATGGGAATGCTCGCAACTACAGGCGTCATCGTGTCGGAAGATACGTTTGGTCCGGTATCAGATAACGCTGCAGGTATTGCAGAAATGTCTGGCGAGTTCCACGGCGAACCACAAAAGATCATGGTTGCTCTCGACGCAGTCGGTAACACCACTAAGGCAGTAACAAAGGGCTTTGCAATTGGTTCAGCAGTTATTGCTGCTGTTGCGTTGTTCGCTTCGTTCATCGAAACAGCTGGTGCTGAATTGCTGATCAAGGCCGAGAACTTGGCAGACGGAGTTTTCAAGGCTCCCCAGCTTGCAATCAACGTTGCTGATCCGAAGATCTTCATTGGTCTTTTAATTGGTGGCTCCGTGCCGTTCTTGTTCTCAGCACTTTCAATTCGCGCCGTTGGCCGCACAGCTGGTGTTGTCGTTCAGGAAGTTCGTCGTCAGTTCGCTGACGGAATGATCATGGCCGGCACAAAGAAGCCAGAGTACGGCCCAGTCATTGACATCTGTACAGAAGCTTCACTTCGTGAATTGGCTACACCTGCACTTCTTGCAGTGTTGACTCCAGTCATCG
>CAEZXA010000035.1_pt1 | contig 10592 bp, 7 predicted proteins | sample 7265131 | NCBI WGS metagenome assembly CAEZXA01 (sample SAMEA6813896, study PRJEB35770) | uncultured Acidimicrobiaceae bacterium | biome: Freshwater; feature: Freshwater reservoir; material: water | place: Czech Republic | collected 2015-11-04 | depth 0.5m m
AACGTCTCACCATGTTGGTCGTGCCTCGTGACGGCGAAGCTTCTCTTATTATTCCGCGCCTTGAAGCACCACGCGTGACAGAGATGTCCAGTGTGTTTTCACTTGCAACGTGGAATGAAACAGATGACCCCGTTGCGTTGGCGCACAAACTTTTGGGTTCTGCGCGCACAATCGCAGTGGGAGACCAGATGTGGTCTCGGTTCCTCGTTGATTTATTGAAGTTTCGCCCCGATGCACAGTATGTGCGTTCTGTGGTTGTCATGGAAGCACTGCGCTCTCGTAAAGATGCAACAGAGATAGCTGCACTCACCGCGGCTGGCGCAGCAGCGGATCGAGTTGCGGCGCAATTACACGCAGGTGAAATTCCACTTGTCGGACGCACAGAAGCACAAGTGTCTGCAGAAATTTCAGCGCGGTTGATTGCCGAAGGACATCAGGTTGTGAACTTTGCAATTGTTGCGGCTGGTGAAAATGCTGCAAGTCCACATCACCATGCAGGAGACAGAGTCATTAAGCACGGAGAAATTGTGTTGTGTGATTTTGGTGGCACCATGAATGACTATTGCAGTGATATCACTCGCTGCGTACACATAGGTGAACCACCATCTGACATTGCAGAGGCGTACGAAGTGTTGTTCACGTCGCAAGCAGCAGGTGTTGCGGCCGGACTCATTGGTTCATCATGTGCCGGAGTTGATGCTGCGTCACGTGGTGTTATTGACGCAGCTGGTTATGGCGAATGGTTTGTTCACCGCACAGGTCACGGCATTGGTATGGAAGCCCATGAGGACCCGTACATGGTGGCCGGAAACGAGACTCCCATCGCAGTGGGGCATGCCTACAGCGTGGAACCAGGAATTTATATTCCCGGCAAGTGGGGCATGCGTCTTGAAGACATTGTGGTTGCATCTGAATCTGGGCCAATGCCTGTGAACCACGCAAATCATCAACTGGTCGTGCTCGACCGTTAAACGCACCCACTGCGTGTCATAGGGTTGGCATGAACAGAGGGGGATGCAATGGCTCTTGATCTTGCAATCACAGGTGGAATGGTCGTCGACGGAACTGGTGCTGTGCCACAACGTGCTGATGTTGGCGTGAAAGATGGCCGCATTGTAGAAATTGGCGAACTGTCAACTAGCGCAACTGAAACGATTGACGCAACTGGTCTTGCTGTATCTCCCGGATTCATCGATTTACATACTCATTACGACGCTCAAGCATTTTGGGATACGACGTTAAGTCCTTCGCCAATGCACGGGGTGACCACGGTGTTTGGTGGAAACTGCGGGTTCACCATTGCGCCGTTAACACCACAAGATGGTGACTACCTAATGCGTATGTTGGCTCGCGTAGAAGGGATGCCACTTGAGTCGCTGCAACAGGGCGTGCCGTGGAACTGGTCGACAACTGCTGAATACCTTGACGCGCTTGACGGAACATTGTTGCCGAATGCCGGGTTCCTCGTTGGGCATAGTGCCTTACGTCGCGTGGTGATGCATGACGACGCAAACGAACGTGCTGCAACTCCTCAAGAGATTGAACAAATGGTGGTGCTACTGCGTGCTGGTCTGAGTGCCGGAGGAATGGGTTTTTCTTCCACATGGTCGCCAAGTCACAACGATCACACCGGCGCCCCCGTGCCTTCTCGCCATGCGTCGCGAGAAGAATTACTGGCTCTGTGTTCAGAAGTACGACATCACGAAGGAACCACTCTTGAATTCATCCCTGCAGTGGGCGAATTTTCACGTGAGGTGTTTGAACTGATGGGCGACATGAGCGCTGCTGCTAATCGACCACTGAACTGGAACTTGTTGCAGGTGTATTCACAGAACTGGGAATTAGTGCAGCATCAACTTGCAGGTTTTGATATTGCTGCTAGTCGAGGCGGTCAAGTTCTGGCGCTCACATTGCCTGACACTTTCCGCTTGCGGTTGAACTTCAAGAGCGGGTTCATTCTTGACATTCTTGATGGGTGGGACAAGTTGATGTCACTTCCCGATGAAGAAAAACTCACCATGATGAGCACGGCTGATGGTCGTGCACGAATGAATGCAATGGCACAGGGCACAGTTGGCCCCACTCGTTCTATTGGCAACTGGGGCGGCTACATCTTGCTTGAAATCTTCAATGAAAAGTGGAAAAAATACGAAGGCCGCATTGTGGGAGAAGTCGCACAAGAGCTCAAAGTTGATCCGTGGGACTTGTTGTGCGACATTGTTGTTGCCGATGGTCTACTCACCGTTATTGCTAATCAAGATCGTGGTCAAGATCGCGACACATGGGACAAGCGAGTACAGGTATGGCGTGATCATCGCGCAGTAGTTGGCGCTAGCGATGCTGGTGCACATCTCGACATGATTGATAGCTATGCATTCAGCACCACCATGATTGCTCGAGCTGTCCGTGAACATGAATTGATGCCGTTGGAAGAAGCGGTGTATCACCTCACTGATCGACCAGCTCGTTTGTATGGCATCAAAGGTCGCGGTCGCATCGCTACAGGGTGGGCTGCTGACATCACGGTGTTTGATGCTTCAACCATTGGCCCAGGCCCTGCACAGATGCGTTTTGACCTTCCGGGTGGCGCTGGCCGGGTCTATGGCGAATCAATCGGTGTGGAACATGTCATCGTCAATGGCGTCCCTGCTGTGAGAAATAATGTCGCTCTTGGGTCGCGCCCTGGTACCTTGCTGAGGTCCGGCCGCGATACCGAAACAGTGACAGCACAGTGATCAAACTTGACGTAGCAACAGTTCTTCTCCAATGGTCAACCGGAGGCCTGCTATTTCTCTGGTTCACCACTCGCAAACATGAGATCAGTGCTGGCTATGGGTGGCTACTGCGGGCTACATTCTGCGTGCTGGCCGCCGGTGCAGCTGCAGCAGGGATAGCTACCGACTTTGTGCCTGTGCGCGATTGTGCAGCAATTGCAGTTGCCGTTGTAGCCATTGCCACTGTTCGGCGCACAGACGTACGTTTCGACCTGCTTGGCCCTGTCATTGGGGTAATAGGACTCGTTGCTGCAGCAGTTCATGCAACGAATGGTGCTGGCAATATCAGCACCAACATTCTGCGAGTTTTGGTGGGCACAGTTTTCCTTGGTGCCATCAGTGACGCGATGTTGCTGGGTCACTGGTATTTGGTGCAGCCAGGTATGCCTCGCTCGATATTGAACGAATTGGTCAACGCCCTGCGTTGGATTCTGCCAATCGAAATAATTGTGATGTTGTTACCTACTGGCATGATCAGCGTGCTCAGTGGGGCTGTTGATGATGGTTGGAACGGAACCCTCGGGTGGTTCTGGGTGGCATGTGCCATCACTACCGCGGTCTTAATTGAGGTCACACGCGCTGCGCTACGCGAACGTAGCTACTCAGCCGTTATGGCGGCCACGGGGTTGCTGTATCTCGCAATTCTCACGGCCTTTGGCACCGACCTCGTCGCCAGAGCCGTTCTCGCCTAGTTTTAGTGAATGGAAACATTCGAACGCACTATCTATAACGCTGAACATGAACAGTTTCGTGCAGCATTTCGTAATTGGCTCGATAAGGAAATTGTCCCTCATCATGAAAAGTGGGAAGCAGACGGAATCGTTCCTCGGGATGTTTGGTTAGCAGCAGGAAAGCTGGGCTTCCTTGGTTATCACGTCCCAGAGCAATACGGCGGTGGCGGAGTAAACGATTACAAGTTCGGCGCCATCATGCAAGAAGAAGTCTCAGAGACTGGTGTTATTGGTAGTGCGAACGGAATGACACTGCATAACGACATTGTGTTGCCGTACTACCTCGAGCTTGCGACGGAAGATCAGAAACAACGTTGGCTGCCGAAAATGGTGACCGGTGAACTGATTGGTGCATTGGCCATTACCGAACCAAACACGGGAAGCGACGTGGCAAATGTACGTACCTCTGCAGTGCGCCATGGCGATGCGTGGGTAGTTAATGGTTCAAAAACATTTATTACAAATGGAATCAATAGCGATCTCATTATTACGACCGTGCGTACGAATGATCAACCAGGGCATCGTGGATTATCGCTACTGATTCTTGAGCGCGGAATGAAAGGTTTCGAGCGTGGTCGCAATTTGAACAAATTGGGAATGCATGCTCAAGACACTGCGGAACTTTCCTTTTCTGATGTAGAAGTACCTGCTGAGAACATGTTGGGCGTTGAAGGTCAAGGGTTCGTGTATCTCATGCAGAACTTGGCCCAAGAACGTTTGGGGATGGCTGTTGGCGGAGTAAAAGTTGCATCAGCTGCACTGCAAGCAACTCTTGAATACACCAAAGAGCGAAAAGCGTTCGGACAATCGGTTGCTACTTTTCAGAATTCAAAGTTTGTTCTTGCTGAAATTGCGACCGAGGTACAAATTGCTCAGGTGTATGTAGACCGGTGCATTGAATTGCATTGCGAAGGCAAATTGTCCGCAGAACAATCTGCAGCAGCAAAGTTCTGGGTTACTGAATTGCAGAACCGTGTCGTTGATAAGTGCCTGCAATTGCATGGCGGATACGGCTACATGTTGGAATACCCCATTGCGCGCGCGTGGGCAGACAGTCGAATTCAAACTATCTATGGCGGCACCACAGAAATTATGAAAGAAATTGTCGGACGTAGCCTGACGAAGTAATTATCTCGGTGAGTTAGTAGCCACTAGAGGCCACGGACGTTCTCTTTCGAGACGCAGTGCAAGTTCCAACAGAATTTGTTCACTGAAATGTGGACCGATGATTTGTAGACCCACGGGAAGTCCATCAACGAAGCCAGCTGGCACTGAGATGCCGGGGTTTCCATGCAGGTTGCAAGGGAATGTGAGTTTTCCGTTGTTGCCACCGCCTGCTTTGACGCCACCAAAAACACTGGGCAACGGGCCTTCTGCAGCAAATGCAATGTCTGGGTTAGATGCAGTCATCACTAAATCAACGTGTTCGAAAATTTGACTCATCTTCAGGTTCACTGCCGCACGGCGTGCTTCAATCTTTGCTCTTTCAGACGCTCCATATCGACCTTCAGTTAGTTGCAAGCCTGCACGCATTTCGGGTGTTAGGTCATCTGCACAATCTGGCCACATGTCACCAAGTGCTGAAGCAATTTCGATCATGCCACTAATAGACCAAGCAGCACCCATGCGAGGCAACGATGTGTCTACTCCGTCAATACGACGCAATCCGGCTGATGCAACTAAATGATCAGCGGTTTCTAAGAGAACATTCCACATTGCAGGAGACACGACTGCACCGCCCCAGTCAGAGACAATGGCAACGCGTAGACCAGCAACGTTGATGGTTCCGAGCGCATTTTCCCAACCTTCGACGCGGGGGAGGCTGAGCGGGTCTGCTGCATGATGTCCGTTACAGATATCAAACCATCGCGCTGTATCGCGCACACTGCGTGTCATGCCGCCCGTAGTAACGGTGAGGTTGCCGTATTCAACATGTGGCCCACGTGGAATACGACCAAAGGTTGATTTCAGCCCGACAAGACCTGTGAACCCAGCAGGAATGCGAATAGAACCGCCACCATCACCGCCGGTTCCGAGTGCAAAGAGCCCTCCCGCCACGCCTGCTGCGCTTCCGCCTGATGAACCGCCCGGGGTGCGTTCGGTATTCCACGGGTTGCGAGTGACTCCATTCAATACAGTGCGCGTGACGTTGACGCCACCGAATTCACTAGCTGTGGTGAGACCAAAATGATTTGCACCTGCTGCAATGAGGCGAGAAACCATTGTTGATGTATGTGCTGCTTTGCGATCTGCAAATGGCACGGATGCTTCAGTTGCCGGCCAACCCTCTACGTAATCAAGTTCTTTGACACCCATGGGCACTCCACCAAATGGAAGTGAAATGTTTGCCTCTGATGCGCGAGCAAGTGCGCCATCGCTGTCGATGTATGAAATGCAATTCAATGAACTGGCAGCAACGGCTGAAAGTGTTGCTTGCATTTCTTCACGAGGAGATCTGCGACCTGCTCTAAATTCATCAACGAGCGAACAAGCGTCGCCTTGCCATGGTGTTTCAGTCATTAGAGCAACTTACTCCACGAACCAGTGTGTGAACCATGACGGAAATCTGATCAGCAAGTAGAGTGGAACGGTTCATGGATAGTCGTGCTTTTCTCGGTCTTCAACAGACACATAACCCGTATCGCTGGCATCTCCCTGTAGACCTCCGGCTCTGTACGGGCGGGAATTTTCTCTACGGCGGCAGCGCATTGGGTGCAGCTATTTCGGCCATGGAAGGAACCACGGGCAGAAATGTCATCTGGACGACCGCTCAATATCTCAGCTATGCACGTCCAGGCGAAGTGATGGACATTGATGTCATTGTCCCAGTTGAAGGAAATGCGATTACTCAAGCTCGTGTCGTTGGCCATGTTGGTGAGCGAGAAATTATTACGGTCAATGCTGCGCTCGGTGATCGTGATTTCGAATTTTCCGGACAATTTGTTACTGCGCCAGAAGCCGGTAAGCCAGAGGACTACAAGAATTGGCGCCATCGTCATATCTCTGAAGGCACGATTCATGATTTCATGGAAGAGCGCGTCGTCAAGGCTCGCTCAGAAGACAACCTCGACGGCACGCCTGGTGATGGGCAAACTGTGATGTGGGCCCGGTTGCCACAAGTCATCGAAGGAGTCGATGCAGCCACTCTTGGTGTTCTCGGAGATTTTGTTCCCCGCGGAGTCGGCCAGGCGCTCGGTATTCGTGGCGGGGGGAACTCTCTCGACAACACATTGCGGGTGATGAACCTTGTTCCCACCACGTGGGTGTTGCTCGATATTCGGGTGCAAGGAGTTGCTCGGGGCTTTGGCCACGGGCTTGTGCATATGTTTGCTGAGGACGGAACTCTGATGGCCACCGCCAGTCAGAGTTGCATCGTTCGAATGTGGAAAGGTGATTAGTTATGAACGCATACGGAGCAAAAGGTCAACATGGAATGCCGGTTCGCCCTGGCATGACCGTGCCACTTCCTGGTCACTTACATGACCACAAAAGCAAGCTGTCTGAATTGGCTGATATGGGGTACACCGATATCTGGTCAGCAGAAGCTGATGGTGCAGATGCGTTTACGCCTCTTGCGTTAGCTGCAGCATGGGAGCCACGTTTGCGTCTTGGTACTGCAATTGTTCCCGCATACACGCGCAGCCCGGCCTGTTTTGCTCAATCTGTCGCATCGCTTGCTGATGCCGCACCTGGACGCTTCGCCATCGGTATCGGATCATCGAGCAATGTCATTGTTCAACGCTGGAACGGTGTCCCATTTGAAGAGCCGTACAAAAAGGTACGCGACATTGTTCGCTTCTTAAATGACGCCCTGTCCGGCGAAAAAGTTACAAAGCAATACGACACGTTCAATATTGATGGTTTCCGTCTTGGTATTCGACCAGAAGCAAAGCCACAAATTCTGGTAGCAGCGTTGCGCGAAGGAATGTTGCGACTTGCTGCTCGTGAAGCTGACGGCACAATCATCAACTGGCTCAGTGCTGAAGATGTCACTCGCGTTGCAGAAGTAGTTCATACTGCAGCCGAAGGCACCCCGAAAGAAATTGTTGCGCGCATCTTTGTATGTCCATCTACCAACACCGACACCGTTCGTGCAGCAGCACGATTTGCGATTGCCGCATACCTCAATGTTCCTGTGTACGCAGATTTCCATGCGTGGCTTGGCAGGGGAGACTTGCTGAAAGGTATGTGGGACAACTGGAAAGCTGGCGACCGAAAAGCAGCGCTTGCCGCAATTCCTGACGAAGTAGTGGACGCACTCATTGTTCACGGTTCGCCTGAGTATTGCCGTGACCGAATTCGTCAATATTTTGACAACGGTGTCACAACATCAACACTCGCAATCATGCCATTCGATCCTGAACTGAATCATTGGGACGCTGTTCGTTCATTGTCCCCATCAGCACACAAGTAACTTCTCCCCAGCAAATGTCAGAACAACCCCCTAAAGGCGCAACGAAAGAAGGCTGGAAACTGCTTCGTCAGACGTTGGTAGCCCAACGACGTGGCCTTCTTGGTGGCGTTGCCGTTGGCCTGTCATGGTCTGTCGGCAAGATGGCAGTTCCGCAATTGACGCGATTTGCCATAGACAGAGGAATTAGCAAAAACGGTTCTTTGTTGTTGTGGACATCGTTGATACTTGTTGCGGCGTTAGTCGCCGGCGTGTTTGCTGGCTGGCGTCGTTACATCGCATTTCGCGAGAGTCGCCTGACAGAAACAGTTCTCAGAGAGCGTTTGTTTGCTCAAATCCAGGGTTTGCACGTTGGCTTCCACGACAAGACACAAACGGGGCAACTGATGAGTCGAGCCTCGAGCGACTTGTTGCAAGTACAAGGTTTTGTTGTCAACATTCCGATTTTCGCATCTCAAGTCACCATGGTTTTTGGTGTTGTTGCAGTCTTGTTCTTTTCGGATCCGCTTCTTGCAGCAGTGGCGCTGGCCCCATTGCCATTTATCAATGTTTCTGCGCGGTCTTTCTCTCATAAGATTCATCCGTCTGTTCTGGCTGTACAACAAGAGCAAGCTCAGTTGGCAAACGTTGTTGAAGAATCAGTTTCTGGAATCAGAGTCATCAAGGGGTTTGGTGCTGAAGGGGTTCAACAAGCAAAGTTAGAAGTTGAGGCCGATGATATTCGTCGCGAATCAATGAAAGCTGCGCGCATTCGCAGTCGCTTTCTACCGGCAATTGATCTACTTCCCGGACTTGGGTTGGTAGCTGTTCTCGGACTTGGTGGTCACCGCGTAATCAACGGCGATATGACGCTTGGTGGTCTTGTTGCATTTAATACGTATCTCACAATGTTGATTTGGCCAATGCGAAACATTGGTATGACCGTGGCGTTCGGACAGCGTGCTGCGTCAGCGTTAGTACGTATCCACGAAATTTTGGCAGTTGTACCGGCAATTGCTGACCCGCTACAACCTGTGCGCTTGCCGCAAGCTGCTGTTGCTCAACCTGTTGGTGCTGTCACTTTTGAAAATGTCCGATTTGGGTACGAGATTGGTCATACTGATATTCGGGTCTTGGAAGGTTTCAATTTTTCAGTAGCTCCTGGTGAATCAGTGGCCATTGTGGGCGCCACTGGGTCTGGAAAATCAACCATCGCTCGTTTGTTGTTGCGTTTCTATGACCCGCAAGCAGGCGTTATCTCGCTCGACGGAATTGACCTGCGTCAATTACGACTTCCAGATCTTCGACATTCAGTTGGAGTGGTCTTCGAAGACACTCTGTTGTTCCATGACACAGTGTCTGCCAACATTGCTTTTGCTAAACCAGAAATTGACTTTTCAGTCGTACAGCGAGCAGCAAAACTTGCAGGTGCCCATGACTTCATCATGCAGTTACCGAATAAGTACGACACGTCTTTAGGTGAGCGGGGTTATTCATTGTCAGGCGGCCAACGTCAGCGCATTGCAATTGCGCGCGCGATTGTTGCTGACCCTCGGGTATTGGTACTTGATGACGCCACTTCAGCTGTTGACCCAACAAAAGAACATGAGATTCGTGATGCTCTTTCAACTGTGATGCGTGGTCGCACCACTTTGGTCATTGCGCATCGCCCTGCCACTATTGAACTGGCCGATCGTGTTGTGCTGCTCGATGATGGCCGAATTTCGGCAAGTGGTTCGCATCATGAGTTGCTAGAGACAAACGATAAATACCGCAGTGTCCTTGCTGCCATGACTACCAAGGTGATTGAGTAACCATGTACGCAGGTGGACGTGGTGGCGGCGGTGGAGCAGGCCGTGGAACTGATGAAGATCAGAAATTGGATCGCACCCAAACACGAGTGGTGTTGAAGCGCAGCTTTCAGATGGCTGGCGAGTTCCGCAAGCAAGCCGGACTGGCTCTGCTCCTCGTCATTATTACCGTGTTGTGCACTTTGGCCGGTCCCGTACTGGTCCGACACGGAATTGACTCTGGTATTCGCGCAAAAGATTCTCATGCATTGAATATGACCGTTGTCGCCTACATCGTCGTAGTAGTCATTGCGTATGTGGTTGGTCGTTGGCAGTACGTGGCCCTGAACTCGGCAGGTGAAGGATTTTTGCGGCTGATACGTATCCGAGTGTTTTCGCAAATGCAAAAACAATCAATGGCTTTCTTTGACCGCGAAAAGGCCGGTGTTCTGGTAGCTCGCATGACGGCAGATATCGAATCAATGGCCGAACTAGTGCAGTGGGGACTGATGCAGTTCCTCTCGGCATTTCTGTTGTTGTTCTTTGCCTTTTTCCTTTTGATGAGCCTGTCATGGCAATTGACATTGATTTCACTACTTGTGTTTCCGTTTCTCATCGTGGCATCTATCAAGTTCCAGCGCGATGCAAACAAGGCATATTTGGAAGTGCGCGACAAAGTTGGCGCGAACTTGTCAGCTCTTCAAGAAGGAATCACTGGTGTTCGTGTCATTCAGGCATACGCACGAGAAGACGAACAAATTCGACGCTTTGAAGAATCAAACCGGGCTCTATATCGAAGTCATATTCATAGCGTGAAGGTCAGTACGTGGTATTTCGGACTTATTGAATTTGCGGGTATCGGGTCGTCGGCTCTCATTGTGGGTTTTGGTGGTCTGTTAGTTCACAA
>CAEZXA010000040.1_pt1 | contig 10124 bp, 10 predicted proteins | sample 7265131 | NCBI WGS metagenome assembly CAEZXA01 (sample SAMEA6813896, study PRJEB35770) | uncultured Acidimicrobiaceae bacterium | biome: Freshwater; feature: Freshwater reservoir; material: water | place: Czech Republic | collected 2015-11-04 | depth 0.5m m
CGGGCTACGTCTCCCTGACGAATACTTCATTGCTCTTGCGCGTGACCTTGAAGAAAAACGAAACATCCTCATGAACGCACTTACCGAGTGCGGATTACGACCCATTACCCCTGAGGGAACTTATTTCATCACGGCTGATGTACGAGGAAGACGCAGTGACGGCGACGGGATGCAGTTTTGTCGTGAACTTCCACAGCAAGCCGGCATAGTTGCAATTCCTGCTGCGGTACTTTACGACCCTCGTCATGAAAACGAAGGGCGTCACCTCGTTCGCTTTGCATTTTGCAAACAGTTGTCAACCATCTCGCTTGCATCAGAGAAATTGCGAGCATGGGCATGAAAGTTGCAGCTATTCAATATGACGTTGTGTGGTCAGACAGAGAAGCAAACTTTGCTGCGCTCACACCACTGATCGCTGACGCCGCTGCGAATGGCGCGCGGCTCATTCTCTTGACTGAGATGTTCTCCACTGGATTCGTGGTTGATAGCGCAGAAATTGCCGAGCCGGAAGGTGGACCGTCTTCTCAGTTCTTATCCCAGATGGCACGAGAGCACAACGTATGGATTGGTGGCAGTTGCCCTGAAGTCTCATCTGGCGACTCGCGGCCTTTTAACTCATTTGTTCTCGCTAGCCCCGATGGCGCGCAGCATCGCTATCGCAAGATTCACCCCTTCACATATGGCGGCGAGCACAAGAATTTCCGACCAGGGTCCGAATTCGTCACAGTTGATGTCGATGGACTTCGCGTGTCTCTATTTGTGTGTTACGACTTACGTTTTGCCGATGAATTTTGGCAATTAGCAACAAACACTGATGTATATCTCGTGCCAGGCAATTGGCCAGCCACACGTCGAGAACATTGGATGGCACTGTTGCGAGCACGTGCCATTGAAAACCAAGCGTTTGTTATCGGGTGCAACCGCGTCGGCACTGGTGGTGGGCTTGTGTATTCAGGTGACAGTCTGATTTGTAATCCACTTGGTGAGATCATTGCCTCAGCGGGTAACCAACCAACCATTTTGTTTGCCGAGATCACCGCAGATGAAGTTCGAACCGTGCGTGACACGTTCCCATTTCTTCAAGACCGTCGATAACTCTTAGCTTGGGTTTGGACGAGGTTTTGTTGGATCTGGTTCTTTAGGAAGCCCCAACACTCTTTCACCCACAATGTTTCGCTGCACTTGCGCTGTTCCGCCCCAAATAGTGGATGAACGATGTTGGAACATTGATCCGATCCATCGATCAACTTCATACTTGCCGTCTTTGTCGTTGTCGATCAGCATCGAATCAGCACCGCGCGCATTAACCATGAACGTGCTGAATTTTTGAGCATATTCAGACCAGAACATCTTGTTGATGGACGCTGCTGGACCAGGTTCTTTACGTGCCAATACTTCTGACAACAGTTTCAAACCTTGGAAGCGCATGATTTCAACATGAGAAAATGCCCACGCAAGATTCTGACGCACAACCGGATCTGATGTCAGACCCTTTTCTTTGAGAAGTTTGACTCCGTCCCAAAACTGACGTGTGAACTCGACATGTTGCGTTGTTGCGTTGCCACCACGTTCGTTACCAAGCGTTGTCATGGTGACGCGCCACCCGTTATTCATGCCACCAATGATGTTTGATAACGGCGCACGCGATTCCGTAAGAAAAGTTTCGGTGAAATGTGAAGCGCCGTGAGGCTGCTGAATAGGACGCAACTCAATTCCGTTTGACTTCTTATCCGAAGTGAACATGGGCAACAGAACATAAGAAATGCCCTGATGTTTCGGAGTATCAGGATCTGTGCGGCACAAACAAAACATCATGTTCGCTTCAGTAGCGCCAGAGGTCCACACCTTTTGCCCTGAAATCACCACTTCATCGCCATCGATAATGCCGCGAGTCTTCAAACTGGCAAGGTCAGAACCGGCATCGGGTTCAGAAAAACCCTGGCAATAGCGGTGCGTGCCATCGATGATACGAGGAAGAAATTCTTTCTTTTGCTCGTCAGTCCCCCACACAATGATGGACGGCCCGACAAGCCATTCACCCATTCCGCGAGTAACGCGTGGAACATTTGCACGTGCGAACTCTTCGTTCATCACTGCAACTTCAATTCCGGTCAGTCCGCGGCCGCCATATTCCTTTGGCCATGACACACACATGTAGCCCGCTTCGGTAAGTGTCTTGACCCAATTGCGTCCGGCATCGCTCATGCGACCCCGGGTGAGTGACTCTGAACTAACACCAATGAGATCGGTGGGCATGTTCTTTGCGAGCCAGGTACGCAATTCAGTGCGGAATTGAAGAGCGGCTGGTCCAAGATCAAGTTCTAATGGCATATATCTCCGTTGTTAGTAATTCAAATATTAGTGATTCACTGAGGTAGTGGCGGAATGTCCTTCGACACGCGAGACCCCCACTGCGGTGCGCGCTTTTCAAAAAACGCCCGCACGCCTTCTCCGGAGTCTGGAGCCTTGGTCAACACTGGCAGCAATTTGCCTTCAGTCTCAATCATGTGATCAAGAGTCGTATTCATTCCGTCCCACATCAACTGCTTTGCCAAAGCTGCCGACACAGGAGCAACATTGACTGCGATATCACGCGCCATTTCCATGGCAACATTCAGCACTTGGTCTGCCGGAACAGCTCGAGAAGCAAGTCCCATTTCAGCTGCCTCTGTTCCCATAATGAGACGACCAGTCAGCATGAGGTCTGCAGCGCGCGAAAAGCCAATCACTCGGGGCAACAACACGTGCGATCCAAGTTCAGGAAGAATGCCGCGACGCACCATTGCGTACTGAATTTTTGCGGTCTCAGAAACAATTCGAATGTCACACAACATCGGATACGTAATTCCGACTCCGACTGCGTGTCCGTTGATGGCAGCAATAACAGGCTTACGAACTTTGTACGGCATTAACCGCGGGCCTTGCTGAGCGCTTGCTCCGCCCGATAAGAATCCGCTTTCTCCAGCACTCAAATCTGCACCTGCACAAAATGCTTTCCCTGCTCCGGTGAGAACAACTGCGCGAACATCATCGTCAGCATCAGCAGCGCCCATTGCAAGCGATAACTCATCGCTGAGCTGTGGCGTCCATGCGTTCATGGCTTCAGGCCGGTTAAGAGTAATAACGGCAAAGCCGTCACTCACTTCATACAGAACAGTTTCTAGCTTCATATTCACCCCGACCTAATAGCTCTGACACGACCGTAGTCGCATGATCAGGTCACAGGAATATTGGAGACACCTATCGTTGTGCCAGGAACTTCTCTACGGGCGCAAGATCAAATGGGGATCCAGTCATCACGATGAGATGATCGGCGCCTGCGTCTTCATACGCTGCTGCGTCTACAAGGTCTTTGGCATTGATTCCGACGGTCCGCTCAATCTCTCGGGGATTACGGCCCAATTTCTCGCACCACTGGTCAAGGACTTCCATCTTGTGGCGGAAGTTGTCGACTGGCCCAAATGCGTTATGCGAATCGGCATGTTGAGCAGTCAGTTTCAAGGTGACCTTTTCTCCACTGCCACCAATCATCAACGGGATATGGCCATTCACTGGGCCTGGGGTTAGACGCGACAAGCGATCTTTCAGAACTGGAATACCGGCGGCCAATAACTTGAGACGTTCAGGGGCAGTACCAAATTCGTATCCGTATTCTGTGTAATCACGTTCAAACCAACCTGACCCAATGCCCAGAATAAATCTGCCATTAGAAATGTGGTCGATAGTACGAGACATGTCTGCAAGCAGGTGCGGATTGCGGTACGTAAAACAGGTCACCAACGCACCAACTGTTGCGTGGCACGTATCGGCTGCCATTGCAGCAAGCAGTGTGTATGCCTCGAAGTGCGGAGCTTCCGGATCGCCGTACAACGGATAGAAGTGATCCCAAACCCAAAGAGAATCGACACCCATCGCATCTGCAGCTCTCCATGCTTCACGCATGTCTTTAACAGTTGTTGCTTGGGGATGAAGTTGGACGCCTATTTTCATAGCAGAATCCTACAGCGAAGCCTTACGACCATTCCTTCTTCATCATCGGAACTATCGTCTCGAAATACTCAGCGAGTAATTCTTGATTCCAAGGTGGCCGAATTGCAATGTTTACTAATTGAGCCCCCGCTTCAATGAACGGAGCAATTTGTTCCATTACGTCTTCTGGACGGCCCAATAATGAGCCTGCAATGATTCGGTCTGCGGCTGCTCCCCACTGTGTGCGCAATTGGTCTTTCACTACGCCAATATCATCGGTACTCAAACCAAACGACAAATTGATACTGCGCTCAACGTCACTGGGTTTTCTTTCAGCAGCGATACACCAGTCATCGAGAATTCCATTCAGTTCTTTGTATTGAGATGGACTTGCATAGGCCGCATTCCAGCCGTCTGCATACGCCCCTGTCATACGCAAAGTCTTTTTCGGCCCAAGACCACCTATCCACAATGGCATCGCACCACGAATACCCGGAACCATCGAAGCATCACGCAATTCAACTCCGGGTGAAGATTGCGTTACTCGCTCTCCGGCACGCCATTTATTGATTGCTTGCAATTGACCCTCGAGAACTGCAAAGCGCTGTCCCTGAGATGGAAAATCAATTCCGAATGCTGCAGCTTCTTGGTCGTGCCATCCACTTCCCATACCCAATTCAAATCGTCCACCTGACAAATGATCAACCGAAATGGCACCCTTCATCAGCACCCCGACATTGCGATATTGCGAGCAAAAAACTAAACACCCGATTCGAGCCTTGTTCGTATCGACAGCTAGCGCCCCCAACATAGAGAAGGCTTCGAAATGCGGTTGCGTCCCGCCGGCTGGAGGTGCTTCGTACAAGTGATCCCATAAAGAGATCCAGTCACTGCCGTGAGTATCGAGCCATTTCCACAAAGCACGCAGTTCTTCAACAGTGGCATTTTGCGCCCCGATGTGCGTACCGAACTGAACCATCTGACGCCCCCCCAGATATGACAAAGGCCCCCAAAAAGGGGACCGAGATCTTTGGAGCGGATGACGGGATTCGAACCCGCGACCCTCACCTTGGCAAGGTGATGCTCTACCACTGAGCCACATCCGCGTGGAACTACAGCATAGCGAACGATGCCCTAGGTGCCACTTGGCCTATGCCTCGTGTACGACGAGCGTTTCAGCGCTCATCCTGCCCTGAATGCGCACCAGCGCCGCCAAGGAAGCCAGAACTATCACGCCTCCGGCTAACTGGAACAAGGTGAGCCCCTGTTCAAATACGACCCACGCCAACAACGACGAGATCACCGGGCTAATGAGACCAAGCAGGCTTGCGAGCGATACATCAATATGTCCTTGAGCCCATGTCATCATTCCGTGCCCAATGACGCCTGGCCCGATGGCCATACCGATGATGTACCACCAGTCACTGACATGCATTGCACCCAAATCGTTGCTCATGATCGCACCGTACGGCAGCACAATTATGGCCGCACAAAAAAAGACCGCTGCAAGAAAAGACCACGAATGTATTCCGTCATTGCGCAGACGTTTTGACAACACAAAATAAGTAGTCCAAATAATTACGTTCAGAACTGCCAACAAGTCACCGTTCAGGTGTGCACCACTAGTTGAAGCAGCCGCCATTACGACTACCAGCACACCTATTAGTGCACTAGCCGAATACAACAACTTTAGTTTTGTGATTTTTTCGCCAAATAGTTTGGGAGCTACAAAGAGGACAAGGACTGGCTGCAACGTTGTCACCATGGTGGCATTTGCAATGGAAGTCATTTTCACCGCTGCAAAACCCGTTATGAATGACATCGCAAACAAGAAGCCCGGCAACGCAGCTTTGCGTATGACTTGCATGTTCAGACTGCCGCCATTGAGGTAGGCCATGATTACCATGATTGGCAATCCGAAGAGCATGCGATAAAACACAATGCTCGGAGTACTGACCGATAGCGCCTTATTGAATATTGGCCCAATCCCCCAAGCTGTTACAGCGAGTATCGCTGCCAAGACATGAATGTCATCGCGTTCGCGAAATGAATTTTTCGCTGTTGAACCAGCTGTTTTCACTTCGTTGGCGGGTTCAGATCTATGCGCAATGTCAGAACCCCATCTTCCAATGTGGCAACAGCATCACCGATAATTGCGAAATCTCGAAAATCGGTTTCAGAGTTGGCAATGAACAATTGCCTCTCTTCTCCGGCAATCGGAGGCAACGGCCGTTTTCTCACAGCGGTAGCTCGATCACGGAATCGAGTAATCATTTCATTGGGGTCGAATGCAGCCATGGCTTACTCCTCTATTTTTTGTTGACTTAGTAATGGATCAATAATGGGCGGCAACACATCAACCGCATCATCATCATGGGGAAAATTGTCTCGAAATGGCTTTTCAGGTTCTGATTGCGGTTCACGTAACAAGACTGCAGGGGCAACATGATCAAGAATTGGGTCTGCGCCTTCTGGACGGAATCTATTTAGTAGCTCTTGACGTTTGTTCTCATCTGCACGCGCGAATGATCTGTCGGCCATCACTTCTAACGGTGCGAGAACCTCTGGATCTTCGATTGCAGATCGCCAGAACGCCAACGTTGCGAACATGAGTGCGAAACCAAGAAGAACCAAGCCCCCGCCAATCAGATTGACCGACACATTTGATGCAAGAAGCAGGCCAATAGTCACGGTTCACATTCTTTCATGCTCGATAGCAAAAAGCATGGCTCCTTCGCCTTGGCAGTCTGACTATTGAGTATCGGTCAGAAAATCTGAAATATGTCGACCCACAGCGACCACCTCGATGAGGAATCCGTCGTGGCCCTCGACGCTTTGAATCTCTCGATGCGCATTTCGCGGGTCGTTATTAGTCAAGAGCGACTGGATCAACTCTTGTTGATATGCCGGATACAAGATGTCGGAATCAATACTGATCGTGAGCGTAGGCGCCTTGATACGCGCAAGAGCTTGATCAAGCCCTCCGCGACCTCTTCCGATGTCATGTAGGTCCATGGCTTTCCCGATGTACAAATAACTATTGGCATCAAATCGGCGAACAAGACGATCGCCGTGATGATCGAGGTAACCCTCCACCTCAAATCGAGAAAACAAGTCGATTCCATCTGAGTTGAAATTCTGATCTTTTAACTGACGACCGAATTTTTCATTGAATTTTGAATCGGTTCTAAAAGTAACTTGCGCAATCATGCGTGCAACAGAGAAGCCATTCCAAGGTCCACCGTCAGGGCCAGCATCGTAATAGTCACCGTTGTTATACGCAGGATCCATTAACAGAGCTCTACGACCGATGGAACCCCACGCAATTTGTTGTGCACTTGCTTCTGCACACGTCGCAATTGCAATCAACGCACCAACTCGTGTGGGAAAAGTGATTGCCCATTCAAGCGCCTGCATGCCACCCATTGAGCCGCCAGCTACTGCACGCCATGTTTTGATTCCGAGCGCATCTGCCAGTGACGCTTGAGCGCGAACCATGTCTCGAATTGTGACAACGGGAAAACGAAGACCATATGGTTTGCCATCATCTGGGTGTGGAGATGCTGGACCAGTAGAACCCTGACACCCACCCAACACGTTTGAGCACACCACGAAATATTTGTTGGTATCAATTGCTTGACCAGGCCCAACAAGACCTTCCCACCAACCAGGGGTTGCGTGACCCTTGCCTGCCGAACCGGCTACGTGGCTGTCTCCGGTCCACGCGTGGCATACAAGAATTGCATTAGATGCGTCATCGTTCAGTGTTCCCCACGTTTCGTAGGCAATCGTGACGTCGTGTAACGAACCGCCACCCTCAAGTGAGAACGGACGCGTTTGTGCGAAATGATGAAACTGGCGATGACCAGCAGGTTGAACAGGTGTCCATCCGCCAGACGCAGGGTACGGCGCAGGATCATGACGATATGGCTTATTCATATGTCCCCTTTCGCGGTACAAAATCTGTGTACGAAAGAGAGACTGCTGGCCTGTTGCTCCGCTGGATTGCGGAACCACATCCCCCATCTCTCGATGAGGAGGCACCGTGCGCTTGTCACCCCGGTTGCCGGACCTGTCGGTCTCTCTTAATGTGAAATTGAGACTAGCGGTCTTCGGCGTCGTTCGCGAGGTGAATTGGCAAACCGACGAGATCAGTGAAGTCATCGAACGCCGTAATCGTGTCGAGATGGTCTCGAAGAGTGCCGCTAGAGCGCAAAGTGGCATAGGCCGAGCCGAGAGCCTTCGTGACTGACAAGAGCCCCGACAATGGTGACACAACAAGACAAAAGCCCCTGTCGGTCAATTCTTCAGGGGCGAGCAACGGCGTTTTCCCCTTTTCCACCATGTTTGCCACCAGCACCACATCGGGAAGTGCTGACGCAATCTGGTCGAGCTCCTCTAGCGATTGTGGCGCCTCGACAAACACAGCATCTACACCAAGGTCTCGTGCCATGCGGCCGCGTTCTAACGCATCTGGCAAACCATGTACTGCTCGCGCGTCTGTGCGGGCAGTAAGAAACAAATTCGATCTTTTGCGCATCACAGTCTTCAACTTTGACAACCATTCTTCGGTTGACACCACATCTTTGCCTTCCATGTGCCCACACTTCTTTGGCCACACCTGATCTTCAAGAAACATGCCAGCTGCGCCAGCTGCTTCCCACAGCTCCACGGTTTTTGCGACATCGTTGTCGTCGCCGTAGCCGGTGTCAGCATCAACCACCACGCTCATGTTTGGCACAGCTGCACACACACGATTCGCGACATCTGCCATATGTGCCTGACCAACAATTCCGATATCAGGTTCGCCGAGCAAACTTCCGGCTACTGCAAATCCGGAGATGAAGACAGTATGAAAACCAGCTTGCTCTGCAAGCAATGCAGATAACGGATCCCACACTCCTGGCATGAGAACAGATTCACCACCCGCTAATCGGGTTCGTAACGTTTCGGCGTGAATCACTTCGTGCCGAGTGTGTCGATCGCGTGTTGTTTGAGACGCTTGTAGTCCACTTTTCCATTCGGTGCTCGACCGATGGTGGAAATAACAACAACGTTTCGCGGTGCCTTATATGCAGCGAGGCGTGATTTCACATGGGCGGACAACTCTTCAAGGGTCGGAGTTTCTCCTGGCTCGGCTTCCACTACGACACAAATGGTTTCTCCAAAACGCGTATCCGGAATACCAACAGCAACTGCATCTCGAACAGACGCGTGCGTTTTCACCATCTCTTCCACTTCTTCAGGGAAAACTTTCTCTCCGCCAGTATTGATACACACTGATCCACGCCCAAGAAGGTGCAATGTGCCATCTGTGTTCACTTCTGCCCAGTCGCCTGGCACTGTCCAGCGCCGGCCTTCAAAGGTGCGGAAGGTTTGTGCTGTCTTGACTTCATCTTTGTAATAGCCAACCGGAATTGCGCCGCCTACTGCGACAAGCCCACTTTCTCCAGAGCCGGGAGCCACTCGGTTGCCGTCTTCTGTAAACACAACACAGTTGGGCCCAAGGGCAAACTGTGCGGTCTTTGGAGCAGCACCCTTTGCAGCAACCGACATTCCCATGCCGACGGCTTCAGAGGAACCAAAACTGTCTGTAATGAGCATTTGTGGAATGTGTTCAAGCAACGCATTTTTGTTTTCTTGGCTCCACATCACACCTGACGAACCCATTTGAACAACGCTGGACAAATTCCATCGACCTGGATTCGCATCAAGCGACTCAAGCATTGGACCTGCGAAAGCCTGACCAACTATCACAATCGAATTCACACCACGGTCTTGCACCGTTTGCCATAACAACGCTGGGTCGAAATTTCTGTTCGGCATTGTGATGACACAACCACCCATCGACAAGTTGATGAACGCAGAGAACTGACCAGTGCCGTGCATTAATGGACAAGCAACAAGTGATTTCATGCCAGTTCCTCCTGGCTGTACGCGAGAAATTACTTCGTCCATCGAGTCTGCTGGCGGCACACCGGTGATGGCATTGCCGCCGCGGCCAAGAACCTGCAACAGATCTTCTTGACGCCACATAACGCCTTTTGGCATACCTGTTGTTCCGCCGGTGTACAAGAACAACATGTCGTCATCTGACAGTGGGCTTGGAGGAACAATGTCATCCACTGTCTTTGTCACTATTGAGTTGTAATCAA
>CAEZXA010000046.1_pt1 | contig 9213 bp, 13 predicted proteins | sample 7265131 | NCBI WGS metagenome assembly CAEZXA01 (sample SAMEA6813896, study PRJEB35770) | uncultured Acidimicrobiaceae bacterium | biome: Freshwater; feature: Freshwater reservoir; material: water | place: Czech Republic | collected 2015-11-04 | depth 0.5m m
CATGTCGGCGTCGCAGTAGGTGACTATCGCGGCATTCGCGCGCATTCAATGTTGGCAAGCGACCGTCGTCATGCCGAATCGTTAACGCCAATGATTCAATTTGTTCTACAACAAGCAGACGCCACCATGGCAGACCTTTCAGCAATTGCGGTTGATGTAGGGCCAGGTTTATTCACGGGCATGCGCGTGGGTATTGCAAGTGCAGCATCACTTGCGTGGGCACTTGAGCTTCCTGTTGCTCCAGTGTGCAGTCTTGATGCGCTTGCCATGAACGCAGAGTGGTCAGACAATGTGGTGGCCGCATCACTTGATGCTCGCCGTGGCGAGGTGTACTGGGCGCTGTATCGCATGCGTGGTGTTGGCGCAGAACCGCTTCGACTAACAGAACCTGTAGTGTCGAGCCCTGAAGATATGGCTGTGCACTTGGCAGATCGTGGCGAAGACATTATGTGCGTGGGTACCGGATTTGTTCGTCATGCTGAGTTGTTTGAAGATGTGCCATGGGCGCTGATGGCCGGGGAGCCGCACGCATTTCCAACGGCGCAACAAGTCGTAGTGCTCGCGTCACATCGCATCGCGGCTGATGACACTGTGCAAGCTGGCGACATCGCACCAATGTATTTGCGTGCTCCTGATGCAGAAATCAATTGGCTGACTCGTGAGGCAACACAATGAGTTTTCTTCGTGAACGTATGACTGATGCACTGACTACTGAGACAATGCGTCGCCGCCATCTTCGTCGTGTGATGGAAATTGAGGACGGGCTGTATCCACGCCCGTGGACTCACCGAACATTTGTTACTGAACTATCCCTGATGCGCGAAGGTGCTCGGTATTACCTCGTTGCCTATGTCGGTGATGTGCTGGTGGGGTATGGCGGGCTGATGTTTAGTGGCGATGATGCCCACGTTACGAATGTGGCAGTTGATCCTGATTGGCAGGGCCGCGGTGTTGCAACCGAAATCATGCTTGATCTTGTTTTGCTTGCACGTGACCGCGGGTGTTTAGCCATGACATTGGAAGTACGCCATACCAATACTGCAGCTCAACAGTTGTATCGGCGTTTTGGTTTTGTTCCGGCAGGAATACGCAAGAAGTACTACGAAAACAAAGATGATGCAATCATCATGTGGGCCCACGGTGTTGATACCCCAGAGTTCCTAGAACGTATTCGTCTGATCGAATCGAGGCGACCATCATGACTTCACATGTAGTGAATGAATCAACAGTGGTACTTGCAATTGAAACCAGTTGCGATGAAACCGCAGCATCAGTAGTGATGGGTGGAAATGACATCTTGTCATCCATCGTTTCCAGCCAGATCGAAATCCATGCGCGCTTTGGTGGCGTGGTGCCTGAAGTGGCAAGCCGTGCACACTTGGAAGCGCTTATCCCTGTAGTCAATGCTGCAATCACAGAAGCGGGTATCTTGCCGTCGCGTGTTGATGTCGTTGCAGCAACAGCTGGGCCTGGCCTAATAGGTGCCTTGCTAGTTGGTGTATCAGCAGCGAAGTCACTTGCTCTTGTATGGGACAAACCATTTGTTGGTGTGAACCATTTAGAAGCTCATTTGTATGCGGGACTACTTGATGACCCCACATTGCAGTTTCCACTTGTGGTGCTACTGGTGTCGGGTGGCCACACCATGATTATTGAAATGCGTGGCCATGGTGATTACGTCATCATGGGACGCACTATTGACGATGCAGCGGGTGAGGCGTACGACAAGGTTGCACGGTATTTGCAACTGGGGTATCCGGGTGGTCCGGCAATTGACAAAATTGCGCCAGACGGAAACCCTCATGCTGTCGAGTTTCCGCGCGCCATGATGCACGACGGTCTTGATGTGTCTTTTAGTGGGTTAAAGACTTCCGTTATCAACTACGTGAAGAAGAACCCAGGTGTGGCGAATGTTGATATTGCAGCGTCCTTTCAGGCCGCTGTTGTTGATGTGCTGTGTGCGAAAACCATCAAGGCCGCACAGAAAGTAGGCGCAAAAGGAATCGTGCTAGGTGGGGGAGTATCTGCCAACTCATTGTTGCGTTCAGAAATGACAACACGTGGTGCTGCTGCAGGTTTCACGGTGGCATTGCCAAGTCGTGACATGTGCACTGATAACGCTGCAATGATTGCTGCTGCCGCGTGGCACAGACTTGCGTCTGATGGCCCAACTAGTTTGTCGTGTGGTGCATATCCGAATCTAAAACTTGATGCGGTGCCACGATGACACGTTTGCCACTTGTCCTTCGTGGCAGAGAGTTTCCTATTCCTGTGGTGCTTGCACCAATGGCGGGTGTCACCAATATTCCTTTTCGCGCGCAGTGTCGTTCCTTTGGGCCTGATCTTGTGTACGTCAGTGAGATGGTGATGGCTGTTGCGCTAGTTCACGGCAATGAGCGAACCAAGAAGATGGTTGCGTTTGGCCCAGACGAAGATTTTCGGAGTTTGCAGATTTACGGAAGTGACCCTGACTTTGTAGGCAAAGCAGTGCGCGCGTTGTGCGAACAAGACATTGCTGATCACATAGATATGAACTTTGGTTGCCCAGCAACAAAGGTCACTCGTAAAGGCGGTGGGGCAGCAGTTCCTGTCAAACGCAATCTGACCCGTGCAATCATGGCTGCAGCAGTGAAAGCCGCTGAACCATTTGGCGTACCCATTACGTGCAAGTTCCGTATTGGCATCAATGACAACATCACCACATTTCTAGATACTGGCAAAACAGCTGAAGACGAGGGAATTGCAATGATTGCGTTGCATGCTCGCACTGCTGAACAGCATTATGCGGGCCACTCGCATTGGGAAAAGATTGCCGAACTGAAACAAGCGGTGACAAGCATTCCTGTATTGGGCAATGGTGATATTTGGGAAGCACACGATGCCATCGACATGATGGAACAGACCGGTTGCGACGGTGTTGTTGTGGGTCGTGGATGCCTCGGAAAACCGTGGCTGTTTCGTGATCTCGTTGATGCTTTTAGCGGCAGAGAAGTACAGGCATCACCGAATCTCGGTTTTGTTCTGAACGTCATGCAAGAACACGCACAAGGTCTGATGGAAATTATGGGACCTGATTACGGCATTCGTAACTTCCGCAAACATTGCGGCTGGTATCTCACTGGGTATCCAGTTGGTTCCGAAGTACGTCGATCATTTGCCACAGTGTCAACGTTTGAGCAGTTGCAAGAAATTTCTTCACACCTTGATCATGCAATGACACTTCTGCCTGGTGGAGAACGCTTTACTCGCGGTCACACAAATGGCCCAATCAAAGTTGTATTGCCAGAGGGCTACTTAGATAATCGCGATGATCTCACCGTGCCAGATGATGGCCATGAGATGGCGTTAAGTGGTGGCTAAATAAGTTTCGACAGTGCAACTGACGCAGCGAGCATCACAGTGTTCATTGCGATCATGGTGGTGATTAACCATTTCGTTTGCTCGTGCAGTCGCTTTTCAAGAGTTGCTTCAAATCTCAATTGAAGAGCATGCATATCGCCCTTGAGTTCATCACGCAGATGTTGCATTTCATCACGTAGATGTTGGATGTCGGTTTTGGTGGCGACGTCGGCCCAGCCGACGGGAGGAAGAAGTTCCATAAGTGTGTCAGCTGCCTCCTCGCTCAGAATCTGACCCATTGCGGTCCGTAATTGAAATCTAGACGCTTCAGTAATACTCATGTCAAGGATGTGTGCGGGAGTCGTAGAGTTCAGGAATGGAATCACACAGTTTCGTTGTGCTCGCATCGCGTTCGCCCCGACGCGTTGAATTGCTGAAACAATTGTTAGCGGACTTCACTGTGGTGCCTGCCGACATTGATGAGACTCCGCAACCGCATGAAGACCCCGTGTCGTATGTGAAACGCCTGGCGATAGAGAAAGCGCGCGCCGTATATATGGTCAGCGATTCTTCTGCCATCGTGATTGGCGCAGACACCACGGTTGATCTTGATGGGCACATCTTTGGTCAGCCTGTTGATGACAACGACGCCCGCGAAATGTTGCGTCGCCTCAGTGGAACTACCCATCAGGTCCATACAGGGGTGGCAGTTGTGAGTGCCGTGGGGGAACAGGTTGAGGTCGTCAGCTCCAGTGTCACCTTTCTTGACCTTCAGCCAGAGATGATCGAGTGGTATGTCGGCACAGGCGAATCGGCCGGTAAGGCCGGTTCCTATGCCATTCAGGGTCATGGCAGCGCCTTGGTGGCCTCATCGGCCGGATCCATGACCAATATCATCGGCCTTCCACTGGAAGAGACGGCTCAATTGCTGGGGCTTCCAGCCCCGAAATAGGACACGGAAACGGGTCTGGCGTTGCTAAGGCGGCAGATCAGTCCGTATCATTAGCAGTCGCACTCCTCGAGTGCTAATCCCCGGACCGGGTCACCGGTCCTACTTCTCGGAGGAACATTATGAACCTGAAGCCACTCGATGACCGCATCGTTGTCAAGCCAAGCGAAGCAGAGCAGACCACTGCATCTGGTCTCGTCATTCCAGACACAGCAAAAGAAAAGCCACAGCAGGGCACAGTGCTCGCAGTTGGTCCTGGTCGCTGGAGCGACGATGAAGGCAAGCATTTCGCGCTCGACGTAAAAGTCGGCGATGTTGTTCTGTACAGCAAGTACGGCGGCACAGAAGTATCACATGGTGGAGACGATCTTTTGATCCTCACCAGCCGTGACGTTCTTGCAATCGTCGGAAAGTAGTCCACACCATGGCTAAGCAATTGAAATTTGGCGACGAAGCTCGCCGCGCACTGGAAGCTGGAGTCAACAAGTTGGCCGATGCTGTCAAAGTGACGCTCGGACCAAAAGGACGCAATGTTGTTCTCGACAAAAAATTCGGTGCACCCACCATCACTAACGACGGTGTGTCCATTGCAAAAGAAGTCGAGCTCGACGATCCATTCGAAAACATGGGTGCGCAACTTGTTAAAGAAGTAGCAACCAAGACCAACGATGTTGCCGGTGACGGAACAACAACAGCAACAGTTCTTGCTCAGGCAATGGTGCAACACGGCATGCGCAACGTCGCTGCTGGTGCAAACCCAATGGGTTTGAAGCGCGGCATGGAAAAAGCAGTTGCTGCAGCAGTTGAATCAATCAAGGGTCAGTCAAAAGAAGTTGATGACAAGGGCGACATCGCCAGCGTTGCAACAATCTCTGCAGCTGATGCAACCATTGGTGGCGTTATTGCTGATGCAATCGACAAAGTCGGCAAAGACGGCGTTGTCACAGTCGAAGAAAGCAATACCTTTGGCATCGAGCTTGAATTCACTGAGGGAATGCAGTTCGACAAGGGTTACTTGTCTCCATACTTCGTGACAGACCAAGAGCGTCAAGAAGCAGTTATCGAAGAGCCGTACATCTTGTACTACGCATCAAAGATTTCTTCAGTCCAGTCATTGTTGCCAGCTCTCGAAGCTGTCATGAAGACAGGCCGTGCGCTTCTTATCATCGCTGAAGATGTTGAAGGCGAAGCATTGGCAACACTTGTTGTCAACAAGATCCGCGGAACATTCAACTCAACAGCAGTGAAAGCTCCTGGTTTTGGTGATCGTCGTAAAGCAATGTTGCAAGACATGGCAGTTCTTACTGGTGGCCAAGTCATCAGCGAAGAAGTTGGCCTCAAGCTTGAGAACGTCACACTTGACTTGTTGGGACGCGCAAAGCGCATCATCATCACCAAAGACGCAACCACCATCGTTGATGGTGCTGGCGACAAGGCAGAAGTTGCTGGCCGCATTAGCCAGATCAAAGCTGAAATCGACAACACCGATTCTGATTGGGACCGCGAAAAGCTTCAAGAGCGCCTTGCCAAGTTGGCCGGCGGTGTTGCAGTTATCAAGGTTGGCGCTGCTACCGAAGTAGAACTCAAAGAGAAGAAGCACCGCATTGAAGATGCAGTGTCTGCAACTCGTGCAGCTATCGAAGAAGGCGTGGTCGCCGGTGGCGGTACTGCTCTTCTTCGTACGCGTGCATCTGTTCTCAAAGTTGTTCAGAGCCTTGAAGGCGACGAAGCAACTGGTGCCCGCACTGTGTACGAAGCACTTGTTGCTCCGGCTAAGCACATTGCAGATAACGCTGGCATGGAAGGTTCCGTTGTTGTACAACGCGTTGAATCTGAAAAGGGAAACATTGGTCTCAATGCTGCAACTGGCGAATACGTCGACCTTGTTGCTGCCGGAATCATTGACCCTGCAAAGGTGACACGTGCTGCATTGCAGAACGCAGCTTCTATTGCTTCATTAGTAATGACCACCGAGTGTCTTGTGGCTGATAAGCCTGACAAGAACGCCCCAGCCATGGGTGGCGGCGGAATGCCCGGTGGAATGGGAATGATGTAATTCCCCTTTCGGAATAAAAAATTTCAGGGTGAGTTTCACCCAGAGCCTCCCGTTGATGGCCCGGACCGAATGGTTCGGGCCATCAATATTTCTAGGGCGTACTGTGTACTTCATGAAACAACGCATCAAAGGCATGTGGCTAGTGCAGCTCTGTGAATATGTCATTGGCTTTGCCCTTGCAATGTCAGCATCGCACTCTGTGCGTCCAGCAGCTCTTGCTGTCGTTGCTATTGCCATCATCGTGAACGCTGCAATTTCAGATGGGTCTCTTGCGGCATTCCACGTTCTCAGGCCACGTACTCACCGTGCAGTGGGCATAGGTATTGCGCTGGTAGCTCTCGTCATCGCGACCGTTATTTCATTAGATGTCACGTCTCGCCTCACTCTTGTGGTGACGGCGGTGGCACAGGGCTTTGTGTCGGTACGCTTCGGGCATGGCTTTCGAACGACCAGCACCAGACCTCAATAAATTGATCACCGCATGGGACCTTTTTGAAAAAGGCGAAGAGATGCCAGGACGCGTTCTTGCCAACTTAAAGACAGCCGGACTCGCTGAGATTCTTGCTGAACTTAAATCTTCTGGTTGGACCCCTACCGCATCGTGAGTCAGCGTCGCGGAGGTAATCAAAACATCCCGCGCCCCGATAATTGGCGTCTTGGCGAACATCCAGAATGGATGACTCGCGACTTCTCCGTGTTGAACGACATAGACGAAATCAGTCGCCGTCTTCATCGTCATGTTGCATCGGACCAACCTGCAAATCTTGACTTGAATCAAGCTTGGGTTGCATCGTCTCGACCATCTGCAGTTCTTATCCCGTTACTTGTCACGAACGACGGCCCATCAGTGTTGCTCACTCGGCGTGCTGATCACTTGCGCAGTCATAAAGGCGAGATTTCATTTCCGGGCGGCCGCATGGAACCGAATGAGTCGCCGCACGAAACTGCACTTCGTGAAGCTCACGAAGAAGTTGCTCTGCCTCACGATGTTGTCACCATCATTGGAACGCTTGAACCAATTGCAACGTTTGTCAGCAACAGCCACATCACTCCGGTAGTTGCACTTGTTAATGGTCAGCCTGAACTGCGCGCAGACCCAGGCGAAGTGGCTCGCATCATGACAGTGCCATTGCATAACCTTGCACGAAGTGATACGTACCGCAACGAATGGTGGTCAACTGATCGTGGCGATATCAATATTCATTTCTTTGAACTAGATGATGAAACTGTTTGGGGCGCCACAGGGCGACTATTACATCAACTGATTGACATTGTTACTGCGCAATAAGTCAGGGTGCGCCAAATCGACGTACGGTACGGAAAAATGTTTCCGCCCAGGTTAAGCATTGAATCCGAGTGACTCGTACTTTTGAAGCGCAACTAGCACGCATATCTTTTCGAAATCGTTGATCAATACGTAATCGCAAAGTCTCGCTCCACACCCGACCGTTTTTCAGTTGACTCATATTTCGGTATCCAAAATCGTGTCGCCAACATGCGGCATAGAAATCAAAACTTCGTCCAGTGCTTTGAATAATCGGAGCAGAGCAACCGTCAGTGCCCCAATTAAGGCGATCATCACGGATGGGTGAACTAGCCGTTGCCACAAAAGCCGGAAGCGATGTGTGAAACAAAAGATTCTCAGCCACTGATTGTGCAGAGGGAAGTGGAAGTGGGGTTACCGAGAGTCCCGCGGCAACAACGAGTGAACACATGAACGACATGCGCACCTCCTTCGCCCACTATGTGTGCGCCGCCCCTAGTTCTGGGAAATCTGTCTGGGCCTTGTATTTCGGGATTTGTCAGGATATCCTGACTGAGTGTCACCGGTGCTCCAGTTCATTTCAGGGAAGTCGCCCCTCGACGACTTGCGTGAATTGAGAAAAGTTGAGGCAGAAATTGATCAGGTTCGTTGTGATCTAGTCAGAGATGCCCGCAATCAGGGGGCTACATGGGAACAAGTGGCACAAGCGCTCGGGATGACGAAACAATCTGCGTGGGAATTCTTCACGGACCGTTTTCGAATTGAGCTTTCTCATCGTGTGGAAACAAACACCGATCTGTCTGAGGATGCAGCAATGCAATTAGCCGTCGAAGAAACAAGAGTTGTTCGTCGACGTCGCACCAAGTAATTAGCTAGATCACTGATGCGAGTCGTGCTTGACACGAATGTCTTTGTATCCGCTGCTATCCAAAACGGAGCATCTCATCAGATTGTCGACCATCTAATTCGAGATAACTCTGATGAGCTAGTGATTTGTTATGAAATACTGTCTGAGTTACGCGATGTTTTGGTTTCTCGCCCCAGGCTTCGCAAGTGGATTTCACTAGATGATGCAGAACTTTACGTAGAGATGATTCAGTTGCGTTTCAATTTCGTGCCAAATCCGACCGACATAATTCCTATCAGCAGGGATAGCGACGACGACTTCATCTTGGCGCTAGCCCAACGTGAGAGGGCAGACTACGTAGTCAGTGGGGATAAAGATCTCTTGGTCCTACAAATTCCTGAGCTTTCAATTGTTACTCCTGCAGAGTTTGTAACAATTCTCAAGAGAAATTCTTAGTTGCGGATTGTTTTAAGAAGTAGCGCCATCTCTACGGCGCCAAGGGCTGCTTCGTCGCCCTTGTTGTCAATGCCTGGGCCACTGCGGTCAATTGCCTGCTGTTCAGTGTTCAACGTGAGCACACCGAACATCACTGGTACACCAGTTGACATCTGTGCATCTTGAATTCCGCGAGTTGCTGCTTCGCATACATATTCAAAATGTGGCGTATCCCCACGAATAACGGTGCCCAAACAAATGATCGCATCAACAGTTCCGGTTTCAGCCAAAACCTTCGCGGCAAGTGGAACTTCAAACGCACC
>CAEZXA010000051.1_pt1 | contig 8672 bp, 10 predicted proteins | sample 7265131 | NCBI WGS metagenome assembly CAEZXA01 (sample SAMEA6813896, study PRJEB35770) | uncultured Acidimicrobiaceae bacterium | biome: Freshwater; feature: Freshwater reservoir; material: water | place: Czech Republic | collected 2015-11-04 | depth 0.5m m
AGCAACAGATGTCATAGTGGTTGTGCGTATGCAACGCCTCGTAGAGAAAGTTCATCAGCTACCCATGCACCAACCGCGTCGTCTCCACCTGCCAACCAATGTGCAAAATGTGCGTGAAGACATTTCACGCCTCGGCGCGTGCCACCAACACCTGCTGAAGGACGCGGCCCGTAGTGTGACGTTGGCAAGTATGCGTCGCGTTGAGCTGCGTATCGAAGGTGAATGGCGTCGATTGCTTCAAGGCCAATTAGCGCTTCGACTGCGTTAACTGCACCTTCAGCTTCCAATGTGCTGATTGCATGAACTTCAGATGCACCGACGAGCCAGTACAAAGTAGGCATTGGTGTTCCATCGTTCAACAGTGGAAAATTCATCAGCACCACAGGAGTGCCAGTTGATGATCGAACCACAATGCGAAAGTCGCCTTGAGGAACGCGCCCGATCAGTGATGTAACTGCAGCGATGTCTTCTTGAGAAGGAGAAGCGCCGGGTAATTGCATGTATTAGCGAATGATGAGCCAGAGAAGCACTGCTGCCACCACAACCACAACAGGAATTGCTCGCTTCAGCAATGGGCTGCCTGCCGCGCTGAGAAGATCAAGTGGCGCAACTTCAGCACTCTCAATAGTGCGAACACCCTCGGTAGCCGCAGCGGCTGGTGCAGCAGCGGCAGGTGTGCTTGGTTGTTCCGCAATCAGCGTGTTGAGGTTGTCTACGAACTGTGCAAGGAGCTTGTCGCTGATGTCTGCCATAGCACCGCGACCAAACTGTGCGACTTTTCCTGTAATGGACAGGTCAGTGCTGACAGTGACTGAAGTACTAGTTGCGTCAACTGCCGTTAGTTCTGCAGTGATGAGAGCTGAAGCGTTTCCCTTTCCAGTGGTGTCACGACCTTCGCCCTTGAGAACAGCTTTGTGTGCAACGTCATCTCGTTCGAGGAAACTCGCTTGACCTTTGAACTGGGCTTGGATTGGTCCGACTTTTACTTTGACAATGCCGCGGTATGTATCGCCTTCGACTTCTTGCAACTGCGCACCAGGAAGGCACGGAGCAATGCGCTCAACATCGGTGAGAATGCGCCATGCATCTTCAACGGGAACTGCAACAGTGAATTGATGATTTAGGTCCATTGGTCGAGATCCTCTGTGGTGTCGATGTCTGCGGAATTGCCTTCACAGGCTACTTCCCGAACCAGTTCAGGATGCATGCGAATGAGACTTCGTGCTCCTTCGTCAGGTTCAGAATCAAGATTTTCAAATGCATCCCACGTGCTTGAATGCAGGCGCACGGGATTTCCGCGAATTCCGTTGAATGTGGCGATGGCGATAGGGGACGACGATGCGGCAACGGCCCGCCAGTTATCTGACGAAATAAAGGGTTGGTCTGCCAGGCCAACGACGATTGAGTCAAAACCATGAGTCCGTGCGTACTGCATAGCGACAAGGACTGAACTGCGTTGACCAGTTTTCCAATCAGGATTATGAACTTCCTCAACGTCATTAAGAAAACTACTGATATCCACAGCCCCAGAAATTGCGATGTACGAATCGAGGCCAGAAGTGGTCATGGCCAAAAGGGATTGCGCAATGATTGCATCGCCATCGACTGCGGTTAGCAACTTGTGCTCGGCACCCAGAAACCGCGTGCCAGCGCCTGCACCCAGAAGGACGCCGAGTGTTTTTCTGTGAGGCGCGTTCATTAGTAATAGCCTGCCTTAAATGGTTCGGGTTGTCACATTTCTGCGCGGATTGACCGTCTTGATGCTGGTAACTGCCGTGGCATATGTTGGCCCAGCCCATGCGGCAAGCAGCACAGGCAATGACGTGCGTTCGCGCCAACTTCAGATGCCCGGCGAATCAATTCGCAAACGCCCCCAAATTTCTGTCGATGCAGTTCGTGCACTAAGTCTGATCATGCGAACAGAGAACCAAGAGGACCCTCAGTATCTGGCGGCACGTCGTGTGGTGTCTGATGGAGTTGCAGCTCGGTTGAACCTGAAGTCGTCAGCACTTGATGGTGCGTGGTCGCGTGCTCCGCGTGATCATCAGATTGCAGTGTTGTCGGCATTGACGCAACTAAACGTTCGGTACGTTCAAGGCAAAGAAGATTCGTACGTGAAGATGGATTGTTCAGGTCTGATGTGGTTCTCATGGAGAACTGCCGGAGTTGACATGCCTCGTCAAGCAGTGTCACAGCTAGATCCTCGAATGCGGGTGGATCGTAAAGATGCAATTGCTGGTGATGTAGTTGGTGAAGGCACACACGTTCAGATGTATCTCGGTATCGACCTTGCAATGATTCATGCTCCGTTTGGCGGCAAGGTTGTTAAATTCAAAATCATGTCGAAAGAGCAAGCTGCTCGTGTTGCGTGGACAAACCCCAGCAACATCGCTCATTACCGTTTGTAACGGTTAGTGAATAGCGCCGTCGCTCGCACCGAGTGGTGATGCGTTTCGACCTGTACGAGTTGCAATGATTTCGCCAACAATTGAGATGGCAGTTTCTTCTGGAGTGCGACCACCAAGGTCAAGCCCAATTGGTGAATGAACACGGGCTAAATCTGCAGGACTAGTAATACCAACTTCTGCCATACGTTCGAGACGTTTTGCATGTGTCTTACGGCTTCCCATAACACCGATGTAGCCAGCTGATGTAGCGAGGGCCCCCTGAATAGCAGGAACATCAAATTTCGGGTCGTGGGTCAGAATGCATACTGCGTCGCGCGACGTTAAGCGGTGGCCATTTTCAGTGAACATCGGCGATGGCCATGTCACTTTGACTTCGTCAGCCATGGGAAAACGTCTGCGAGTAGCAAACACTTCGCGAGCGTCACACACGGTGACGTGGTAGCCAAGAACTTTGGCAACCCGAGCTAACGCTGCAGTGAAATCAACAGCACCGAAAATCCACATCAGTGGAGGTGGAGAAAAGCTTTCGATGAAGACTCGCACTGTTTCCGTATCAACCAGATCTTCTGGTGTTGATTCACCATGGGGTCCATAATGACGCACAAGTGTGCGCCCCGCTTCTAGTTCACCAATTGCATCACGAGACACAACCCGGTCAATGTCTGCATTGCCAAGAGAGCCACCAACAACTCCTGTTGGTGTGACAACCATTGTTGACCCAACTGAAGGTCCATCAACGACAGTGACCAGTGCGACAGGAGAGTTGTCTCGAACTAGTGCAGAAAAAGTCTGGTACGAATTCATGGTTACCATTCGAGCGGCTGAATGAACAAGTGAATGATTCCACCGCATGTGAGCCCAACAGCAAATGCTTCGTCATCTGAATAGCCGAAGGTGACGACACGGCTTGGTTGTTCGCCGGCCAAGATGGCGAGAGCTTCTGAAACGACTGCACTTTCCACGCAACCACCGCTGACGGAACCGCTGACTTCACCGTCTTGACTGACAGCCATTGCAGCTCCGGCGCCACGTGGGCCAGATCCTTCAATATCTACGACGCGTGCAACGGCGACTCGTTTGCCGTCTGCTTGCCAACGGTCGATGTCGTTCAGAAGTTCACGCATGATTGATGACCTTAGTGAGTTGCTCAAGGGCGTCGAGAGAATGTCCCTCTACGAAGTCATCAACATACGGCAGTGCAGCTGCCATTCCACGCGCAAGAGGTGCATATCCGGGTGTGACCTTCAAAGGGTTTACCCACACAATGCGAAATGCCACTCGGTGAAGGCGCTGCATTTGCTCTGCCAACACGATTGGATCTCCACGATCCCATCCGTCAGACAACACCACAACGATGGCACCACGGGCCATGCCTCGAACGCCCCATTCGTTGTTAAACAGTCTCAGCGTCTCGCCAAGGCGAGTACCGCCACTCCAATCGCGAACGTTTTCACCGGCAGCACGTAATGCACGGTCTGGATCTTTCGACGACAATTCTCGCGTGATGCGGGTGAGGCGAGTACCAAGAGTGAATGCTTCCACTCGTTGTCTGCCAGCAACACCTGCATGAACAAATCGAACGAGGGCACGTGCGTATGGTTCCATCGAGCCGCTGATGTCGAGAAGAAAGACAACGCGTCGTGGTTTGTCACCTTTTTCTACCCAGTGACGTCGCATGGGTTCGCCGCTGGCCGCAAGAGAAGCACGAACCGTTGCTCGCATGTCTGGCCGTTTTCCGCGCGAACGAGTTGGCTTCATGCGAAGTGATGGGCGAGGAGGGCCTGCCATGCGCAGTGATTGCATAAAGAGTTGGGCTTGCTGCATCTCGTCGTTTGAGTAGTCAGCAAAGTCTTTGTCACGCAATGTTTCAACGCCAGAGAATCGCAGCGTGATAGTGGGGTCATCGGACGCATCAGCGTTTCCGTCTGCACTGCCTTCTTCTTCAGAGTCAAGTGCAAGCGTGACGGTCTGTTGTTCTTCATCATCGGCTACAACTGATTCTCGATGTTCCCAAAAGACATTGAATGCTTTGTCGAACAGTGCGATGTCTTCAGGACGGCGAACCAAAGTGGCACGACCTGCCCAGTACACCGAATTGCGATCATCTATTCCGACTACTGACAAAGCGTTGATGAATGTGAGAACTGAATCAAGTGGCGTTGCAATATCGAGACGGCGAAGAACACGCGCGAATCCGACTGCAAGTCGGTCGGGGGTTGACTCAACCGTGAAGGAGGCCACGATCAAATGCCTGTTGTACTACGCCAGCGATGCCGTGATCTCGGACACGACTGTGGTCTTCGCGGTACTTCAGCACCGTGCCGAGCGTGCGGTCGAGAACTGTTTCATCGATTTCAGTGATTCCGAGTCGGCCAAGTGCCGCTGCCCAGTCAATTGTTTCTGCAACCCCAGGTGGCTTGTACAAATTGATGGCGCGCAATGCTTCCACTGCGCCAGCAACTTGGCGTGCAAGAACATCGCTCGCTTCAGGAACTCGCATGCGAACGATTTCGACTTCACGATCAAACGAAGGATGTTCGACCCAGTGGTACAGACACCGACGCTTTAATGCATCGTGAACATCGCGGGTGCGGTTTGAGGTGAGAATCACGATGGGTGGGTTGTCAGTGCGAAATGTTCCGATTTCAGGAACTGTCACTTGAAAATCTGACAACACTTCAAGAAGGTAAGCCTCGAATTCATCGTCGGCACGATCGATTTCGTCGATCAGTAATACAGGTGGAGTTGAATGACCATGGTCGATGGCGCGCAGAAGTGCTCGCTTTAGTAAAAACCGTTCGTCATACAGCTGGCCTTCTAATTCGGCTGTGTCTGCTTGTGCAGCCTCACCAGATGCTTCAGCAGCGCGAAGGTGCAACAATTGCCTGGAATAATCCCAGTCGTACACGGCTTGAGCTGCATCAATTCCTTCGTAACACTGCAAACGAATGAGCTCGGCATTTTGCCAACGCGCAATGCTCTTTGCTAGCTCGGTTTTGCCAACTCCGGCTTCGCCTTCGAGCAACAGTGGGCGGTGCAGTGTGAGTGCGAGAAAAACTGCAGTGACTAGACCTTCGTCGGCCAAGTATCCGTGTGCGGCAAGCCCGTCAGCGACTTCTTGAGTGGTTTTTGGCTCGTATGACACGTCTAGAGCGTAGGGGATAAAACCCTATGAGTCCCATCCGAGACCGAATCGGTCAAGGGTGCGTAACCATGTATTGCGAGTTCCGGTCTTATCTTCGTGATCAAGAGACCATCGGGTGGCTTGGATGCCAATAAATCGAAATGGTTCAGGCGGAAATGGCACGGGTTTTGTGCGTACAAATTCAGTAGCAGTAGCGCGAGTACGGCGACCATCAATGAGGTCAAGCATGACTTCAGCTCCGAATCGAGATGCAGCGACACCAAGACCTGTGTAGCCAAGTGCGTACGACACGCGACCACCCATTGCTTTGCCCCAGAACACGCAATAGCGACTGCATGTATCAATGACGCCACCCCACATGTGAGAAAAGCGCACACCTTCCAGTTGTGGAAATGTCTCAAAGAAATGTTTTGACAAAAGCGCCCACGATTCTGGACGTGATTCATTTTCTTGGCGTACTTTGCCTGCAAAGAAATAGACCGCGTCGTATCCGCCCCACAAGATGCGATTGTCTTCGGTGAGTCGGTAGTAGTGGAATTGATTCGGAATATCGCTGAGTCCTTGACGATTTTTCCAACCAATGGAATCAAGTTGTGATTGCGTGAGTGGTTCTGTGACCATGCAGTAGTCATAGACGGGCGCAACGTAGTTGCTGAGGCGCTTGAGAACTGGCTTGAAAGCATTGGTTGCAAGCGCAACTTTGCCAGCACGAATACGGCCGAGCGGAGTAGTGACAAGCACTCCGACACCATCGCGTTCCATGGACAATGCTTTTGAATCTTCATAGATACGAACACCGAGTGATTCAGCAGTGGCTTTGAGGCCCCACACTAAACGAGCGGGGTCAATGAGTGCTGCGGTGTCACGACGCCATAAACCACCGGTGTACAGAGGTGAGTGAACTTGTTCTTGCATGGCATCGCGATCAAGCCATTCAACTTTTTGTCCCAGTTTGCGAAGGTGTGCGTAGTCATCACGTAGTTCGTCGAGATAAGACGTGGGGTGAGTAGTGGTTGCAACATCAATGGCACCAGTTCGTTCCCAGTCGCAATCTATGTTGTATTTCTTGACCGCTGCTTCGATGTCGTTCAGGTTCTTCAGGCCAAGCTCTTCCAGAACCGACACTTCGTCGGGAAACCGTGCTTGCGCATTTGCAATTCCGTGAGTTAACGATGAATCAACAAAACCACCGTTACGACCACTTGCTGCAGAACCCACTTCGTGGGCTTCAATAAGAATGACGTCACGCGATGGGTCGCGTTCTTTGGCAAGGATTGCGGTCCAGAGGCCTGTGTAGCCACCGCCAATGATGCAGAGGTCGCAACTTTCAGTGCGGACCAAGGTTGGGTTCGAATCGGGTTCGTCTACGTCTTCATACCAGTAGGGATATGTATCTGCGTCGGCGATCGCGTCGAGATGACGCTCGTCCATGGTTTCACCACCTTGTGACCCTCAGACTACCCGAGTTCGGCCGTACTTCGAGGTTCACGGAACGCACGTGCTGTGGACCATGAGTACTGAATTGTTATAAGTTCAGTCAATGCTTCATCACATCGTGTTATTTACATGGAACGACACAGTTCCAGCCGGACATCCCGCCATTGCTGCCAACGAATTGCGCAAATACGCGGCCACTCTTGATGGTCTTGTTTCGTATCACTGTGGGCCTAATGCGGGCCACACCGCTACGGCCGCAGATTTTGCAGTCTCAGCAGTTTTTGAAGATGTTGCTGCGTGGCATGCATATGACACCGCCGATGAACACAACCGTATTCGTAAAGAAATATTTGGTCCCTACGTGGCGACCCGGGCAGTTATTCAGTTTGAAAGCTGAGACTGTTTAGAAGCAGTCCGTGCTTCCCATTTGTTTGCAATTAGCCAGGCAACGACAACGATTGTCCATCCTGCTATTCCGTCAATGATGTAGTGCTCGCCGAAATATACGAGCGATGCCAACATGGCGATGGGAAATGAAAGTGCCGCGATTCGAATCCACGGGCGACAGTTGCGGGGGATCCACAAGGCAACCAGAAGCGCCATTGCAGAGTGCAGTGATGGCATGGGTGCAACTGCGTTGAGTACACCCGCGCCTCTATCAATAGTTTTTGAAACAGTTTTGAGATGGAGTCTCCACCAACCTCTGCTAGTGATGCGTGTGATCGGCGGTAGGTAACCCTCTTTGGAGGCCATCCATGGCGGTGCTGCAGGGAATAGAAGAAAGATAAAAACTGAAATCCCTAATGTCAAAGTGAATCGACGCACGTAATGCAGCCACGATGTTCTGTTTCGAATTCGCAGGAAGACCAGCGGCAGAACTGGCAGAACAAAATGAGTCATGTAAATGACTGAGCCAATGACGTCATACCAACGAATGATTCCAGGAGTATAAAAACGACGCTGCATTCCGGATATTGGTTCACGACCAAAGGTGATGAAACTATCGATATCTCGCAGCAATGTGTAGTTAATGCCTGTTCCTAATTGGTCGGCACTGCCTCTGCTGTAGTCGTACACCATGTACATCAGTGCAAGAAGCGCCCAATCCCGCAGCAACAGTGTGATGTCGTCGCGTGTGCGACCAAGAGATGCGCAAACAAACGCACCAAGCATCCATAAGAGAACAGCAATGCGGTCAACGGGGATACCGTTAGCGACAAGGCTCCACAAAAATACTGCAGCGTAGGTGAGAAGTGCGTACGGACGAATTAAACCAAGGGTCTTCTCGGTTTCGGGCATGCGTAGAAGCTATTTGCTCGTTGATTCAAGTGCGCGGCGCACCAACACCTCTGCAAGGTGGACGCGGTATTGCGCACTTGCGTTGAGGTCTGATTGAGGTTCTGCTTCTGCACCAGCAAGTTTTGCTGCATCACCGATGCTTGCGCCACCAGCAATTGCTTTTGCAACGCTTGTTGCCAATACGGGAACGGATCCCATGTTGACAAGGCCTACACCAGATTCTGTGCCGCGCTTCCATGCTGCGACTCCGACAATTGCCCAGTCTTGAGCACGGCGGTTGAACTTTTGAAAGCCCCATGTTGCGCCGTTCATTTTTGGAACGCGAATCTCTGTGAGCATTTCGTCAGGTGCAAGTGCTGATTCAAGGAAGCCCTTGTAAAAAT
>CAEZXA010000052.1_pt1 | contig 8608 bp, 9 predicted proteins | sample 7265131 | NCBI WGS metagenome assembly CAEZXA01 (sample SAMEA6813896, study PRJEB35770) | uncultured Acidimicrobiaceae bacterium | biome: Freshwater; feature: Freshwater reservoir; material: water | place: Czech Republic | collected 2015-11-04 | depth 0.5m m
CAATCTTTGATCAACCGGTGCGCTTGTTGGCTGCGCTGATTCTTCCAACGCTGCTCGTTATTCTCGCGTTAGTAGCCCTTGTGTGGTTTCGTCGCGGTGTGCGACGCTAAAACAACTGTTATGCAGTAAATGCTGCTGTTGCTAATGCGCGCAGTTCAGTAACGGCGTGTGCAAGACCCTTCGGATCGCGATACAACGCGCTGCCAGCAATCAATACGTTTGCACCAGCTTTTGCTGCGCCAGCGATGGTGGCAGGTGAGATACCACCGTCAACTTCAACATGGACTGAATCGCCAAGCCCACGCGCTGTAATCATGTCGCGTACTTGGCGAATTTTAGGTTCCATTGTCTTGATGTAGCTCTGGCCACCAAAGCCGGGGTTCACGGTCATCACTAACACCATGTCGACAAGGTCGAGAATATTCTCAACGGTGCTTGCAGGTGTGTGAGGGTTCAACGCAACAGCTGCTGTTGCTCCCATGCCACGAATGTTTTCCAATGTGCGATGCAGGTGTGTGCACGCTTCTGCGTGAACAATGAGGCGCTGACATCCTGCTTCTACATAGCGCTGCGCCATTACGTCAGGAGTTAAGACCATGAGGTGAGCTTCGAAGGGCTTTGTGCTGTACGAACGAGCAGAAGCAATGACGTCTGGCCCAAAAGTGAGGTTCGGTACGAACTGTCCGTCCATGACGTCCCATTGAATAATGTCGACGCCAGCCTCATCGAGAGCACGAACCTCTTCGCCGATCTTCGAAAAATCGGCAGGAAGGACTGATGGGGCAATAAGAACAGGCAATGTCACGCCTCTCACACTAGCGAAACGACTTTCACTCGGACTTGCGCCGTAGCCTGTCACGGTGACAACACCCCATTCTGTTCGTATTGAAAAGCTCGTCGCAGGCGGCGAAGGCATTACCCGGCTTGAAGATGGCCGCGTTGTATTCGTTCCTGGCGTCCTTGCTGGCGAGTTGGTCGAGATCTCATTGTCTGAGGAAAAGAAAGACTTTGGCCGTGGCCAATTGATTTCAGTTCTTGAACCTTCTGCCAATCGTCGCGTACCGCCATGCCCTCATGTGGCAGAAGGTTGTGGTGGGTGCGATTTCCAACACATCGAACGACGTATTCAAGGCCAAGCAAAACTTGCCATCGTGGCCGAGGCGTACGCCCGTACCGCCCGGATGGAAATTGATCCACAATTGCGCCGCCTCACAGATGACGCTCGTCGCACCACAGTGCGCATGGTTGCTGGCGACGACGGCATCATCGGGTTTCGTGCTCATGATTCACACGACATTGTTCCTGTCACTAATTGCATGATTGCTCACCCGCTCATTAATGACTTCATTGCAAACCCAGTTCTTGAAGGTGCTGGCGAAGTCACCATTCGTGTTGGTGCACGTACCAACAACATCGGTGTGTGGAATCACGAAGGCAAACTTGCAAACGGCCTTCCTGCTGGTTTGAAAACGGGCGAGCGTGCATCTATTTCTGAAGTAGTAGGCGAGCACACGTACAAAGTGTCTATGGGCTCTTTCTTTCAGTCATCACCAGAAGCTGCAGAACTCATTATTGATTCTGTGTCGCGTCGTCTCGACAAACTCGGCATTGAAGGCGGATACATGGTTGATGCCTACGGCGGAATCGGACTCTTCAGCCTTGCGTTCTCGCAGCGTTTCGACGAATTGATGCTTGTGGAATCATCAGAATCGGCATGCAAAGACGCAGTGCGCAACTTGGCTGAATGTGCAGCAACAATCGAGCAAGCAAATATGGATCAGTGGGATGCCATGGAAGCCGATGTTGTCATCGCAGACCCATCACGTCATGGCCTTGGCAAGATGGGCGCAGCATCAGTGATTGCTACAGACGCGCACACGGTCATCTTGGTCAGTTGTGACCCTGTTGCTGGTGCGCGCGATGCAAAGTACCTGTGCGACGCCGGCTACAAGCTTGGCGAAGTAGAAGTGTTAGACATTTTCCCAGAGACTCACCACGTTGAAGTGGTCGCAGCCTTCAGCCGATAGGAGAACAAAATGACAGACGAATGGGCACGCCCGGTTGTGTATTTTCAGATTGAAGCACTGAATATTGATGTGCTCGAACCGTTTTATCGACAGATGTTTAATTGGGATATCAGTGAAGGTTTCTTTCGTCAGATTCCTACAGGCATTGGTGGCCCCGAAAATGGCATCGGTGGCCACATGAGTGAAGGCACTCGTGGTGGAGTCACGCTCTTTATTCAGGTAAAAAACGTAGAAGCGTCACGCGCGATGGCAGTGTCACTGGGTGGCAAGTTGACATCGGAACCATTTCAGATTCCTGACCGTGCATTGATTGCAGGTATTGAAGACCCTGAAGGCAACCCGATTACGTTGGTTCAGCAGTAATTACAACAGTGAATACACCGCGACACTGCGGCTTGATTCAGTAATTGCAGCACTCCATGCGGCAACAACAGCATGTGTATTTTTGTAGTAGGTGCTGACTGCTTGTGATGCTTCACCAAACAAAGTGATCACAACATATGAGCCATTTTCGGCACGAGCCGTAGTGCGTCGTGCGAGCCCTGGGCGGTTCACGTAGCACCATTCCTGCATCTGTTCGTCAAGTGCACGAAATGCAGGCGCATCAACTCCTGCCGCGAGGGTGAAAGTTTCTACTTCAAGAACAGCCATGAGAATCTCCGATGAAAGTGGTGCGCCCTCTGGGGATCGAACCCAGGACCTGCGGATTAAGAGTCCGTTGCTCTACCAGCTGAGCTAAAGGCGCGTTACGAGGTTCAACACTAGGCGACAAGGCTTCGTGTTCCCCAATGAGGAATTCGTGCCGCCGGTATCGAAATTGATACCGGCCCACGATTTGGGGTGAACGAGGGGATTCGAACCCCCGGCCTCTAGGACCACAACCTAGCGCTCTAACCAACTGAGCTACGCCCACCATGCGTATAACAAGTGTGCCATGTGGAGAGCAGAGTCCCAACTTCTATAGAGAAACTTGGTTTTCTCGCAGGTACTGAAAAAGGCGAGTAGTATGGGGTTAACCGCTAATCGGGGTGATACCAATGTCAGCAACGAATCCCACGTTGCACCACAACTTGGCAGACAGAGCCAAGCAAATTACGCAGCGTGAGTTGCGTACATACGTCGAAAAAACGCCTGGTTCCCAGGCGGCTAACGCGAGGGCAAAGAAGGTGCTTCCCCTCGGTGTGCCATCAAGTTTGCAGGCGTATGACCCACATCCAATCGTGATCGCTAAGGCACAAGGTGCCTGGATGACCGACGTAGATGGAAACAAACTTATTGACTTCAGCATGGGCTTTGGTGCGCTCTTTTCTGGTCATGTGAACCCGCTTGTTCGAAAAACAATCGAGACACAGCTCGATAGCGGAACATTGTTTGTATCGCCAGCAGAAATCACTGCAGATGTTGCCGAACTGTTGCGCGATCGTTTTGGTTTGCCGATGTGGCGTTTTACGAACTCCGGAACTGAATCCACAATGGATGCAATTCGTGTTGCACGCGGTGTTACTGGTCGCGACAAGATTGTCAAAGTTGAAGGCGGCTATCACGGTCATCATGACGTAGTGATGGTGTCGCAAAAGCCTGATCTTCGTTTTGCTGGGCCTGCTGATAGTCCATTGTCTGTGCCATCAAGTGCGGGTGTTACCGATGCTGTTGTTCGCGACACCATTGTGATTCCGTTCAATGATGCTGAAGCTTTAGAACGCGCATTGTCTAATAACGATGTTGCATGTTTCATTGTTGAACCAGTCATGGAAAACATTGGTATTTGTTTGCCACAACCTGGGTACTTAGAAGAAGTGCGTCGTATCACTAAGGCACACGGCACGTTGTTGATTTTTGATGAAGTAAAGACTGGTATTACTGCTGGTTGGGGCGGGGCGACAGGTGTTCTCGATGTGCAACCAGACTTAGTCTGTTTGGCAAAGAGCATTGGTGGCGGTTTGCCTGTTGGAGCATTCGGCGGAACTCTTGAATGCATGGGGGAAATCGAAAGCGGGAAAGTTGTTCACGTAGGTACCTATAACGGAAACCCACTTGTTATGGCTGTTGCGCGCACTGTTCTTGCTGATGTTTGTACGCAAGAAGTCACTGCTGCAACTGTGGCGCGTAACGCGCTACTGGTAGATGCATGTGGATCCATTATCGAAAATGCAGGTTTGCCAGCGCACACTGTGCAGTTTGGTGCCAAGGGTTGCATCACGTGGTCATCAGAACCAGTGAAGAACTATCGCGATTACAAAGCAACAGACTTTGATATTGCATATGCGCAATGGATTCACGGTATTAATCGCGGAATTATCCTTCCGCCAGGTCTTGATGAGCAGTGGCTAATATCTGTTGTGCATACAGAAGAAGAAGCACTTCACTACGCCACTATCTTCGGAGAATTTGTTGACGAACTCACTGCATAGTCAGAAAACACCAGCACTACCGAAGAAAATTCTTCGTGGTCTTTTGCGCAAGTGCGCATGGTGTGGCGGAAACGGTGCGTTCTTTACGTCGTGGTACACAAAAGCAGATCATTGCCAAACGTGTGGTCTCAGTCGCGAGCGTGGGTATGAAGGTTTCGAACTAGGTGCAGCCACCATGGGCGTATTCATGACCTTTGGTTCCATCATTCTGTGGATGATTATTTCGGTGACGACCGGAGTTCCTTTGGTGCCGTTACTTCTGGTGGCCGGCATGTTGGCTGTCTGTGTTCCAAGTCTCGGGTACCCAATGACCTACACGGTCTGGTTCGCAATTGACATCACATTTCGGCCACCCACTGAGGCCGATTTTGCGCAAGCTCAAGCCTGGCTTGACTCTCGTCCTGCTCGGTAGACGGCTAATGGGGCCTATGTCGCCCTTTCCAAAGGCCTGACGACCCTGCACACATGAAAGTCAGCGACAATGCTTGACCGAACAGGTGTTCGTAGTTACAGTGTTGTTGTTCGAACACACCCATTACGTACAGTCCGTCATTCCACCAGCAACCGCTAGCGGAAAACCCGAAAGGCACTCACATGACCACTCCAAGCCCAGAACGCGATAAAGCCCTCGACGCGGCTCTCGCCCAGATCGACAAGCAATACGGAAAAGGCTCCATCATGCGCATGGGGGAAAAGAGCTCGATGACCATCGAAGCCATCCCAACTGGCGCATTGCCCCTTGACCTCGCACTCGGCGTTGGTGGTTTGCCACGCGGCCGTGTTGTTGAAATCTACGGACCAGAATCCTCTGGTAAGTCAACTCTTGCCATGCACGTCGTTGCAGAGGCTCAGCGCAATGGCGGCATCTGTGCCTATATCGACGCCGAGCACGCAATGGACCCTGTGTATGCAAAAGCTATTGGTGTCGACATTGATCAACTGTTGATCTCACAGCCAGACACTGGTGAGCAAGCTCTCGAAATTGTCGACATGCTTATCCGCTCTGGTGCACTTGATGTTGTTGTTATCGACTCTGTTGCTGCACTCACACCACGTGCCGAAATTGAAGGAGACATGGGCGACAGCCACATGGGTCTTCAGGCTCGTCTGATGAGCCAGGCATTGCGCAAGCTCACTGCCAACCTCAATAAATCAAACACTGTGTGTATTTTCATCAACCAGTTGCGCGAAAAGATTGGCGTGATGTTCGGATCTCCCGAAACAACACCTGGTGGTCGTGCACTGAAGTTCTACTCATCAGTTCGTCTTGACATTCGTCGTATCGAATCCATCAAAGATGGTGCCGAAGTTGTCGGTTCTCGTACGCGCGTCAAAGTGGTGAAGAACAAAGTTGCACCGCCATTCCGTCAAGCCGAATTTGACATCATGTACGGTCACGGCATCAGCCGAGAAGGTGCATTGCTCGACCTCGCAGTCGAAATGGCAATTGCCAAGAAGTCCGGCGCATGGTTCACCTATGAAGGTGAGCAAATGGGTCAGGGCCGAGAGAACGCAAAGAACTTCTTGCATGATCATCCTGAGATCATGATGGACATGGAACAAAAAATCCGTGCTATCGCTGGTCTCAATGGTCAAGAAGACGCGGAGTTCTCTGCCAAAGACGAAGAGCCAATCGAACTCGATTAGCTCTTCGCACAACCGAGCTGCCGCTTTCACAAAGGGCCGAGTCCTCTCCCAGGGACTCGGCCCTTTGTGGCTATAAATGTTTGCTTTCCCCTGCAGAATCGTTGTGCTACCTTGTAGAAAATTCTTCAAAAAAGGTGTGGCCCTCTATGAAACGTTTCCTTGTTACAGCAGCAATCCTTGGATCTTTTGTTGTCAGCACACCGATGGTGCATGCAGCATCACCGCCAGACACTGGCATGCCTGATCAGTCTCAACTCGATACACCGTCGTCACAAAATGCCACCTGGGCAAACATGACCGGAGGCGTTGCAGCGCGTCCGTACGTCACAGCTTTATCTGTCATTAACGGCGGGGTGTCCACTCCAGTCATTACGGCTGGAACTGCCACTGCTGAGACAAATGTGCCAGCAGGCCGCATTGCAGTTGCCATATCGCCAAGCAACTTGTGCCGAGACGGTCAAACCCCGGCGCAGGGGCAGTGCTATGCAACACCGAACAGAATCGGAATCACAGTCGGTTATCAAAAGCAGCCAGGCCAATTGGGTTATGACTTCAGCGGTAACCCAACATTGCTTACACCGGTCACCGCAGATACCGAATTTGACATCACACTAAATCTGAACACTTTGGGTAAAACACTGCGCTGGAGCTGGGCAAGTGCCATTCCGACTTATTGGAACACTTCTGATCTCGGCACTGATACCGCCACGGTTCATGTTCGATTAAAGCCAACGCTGACGCCAGTCGTGATGGAAGGTGGACGTCAAGTTGGATGTTCTCAAGTACCAGTGGGGGCCTGTCAGTACACACAAAATACGCATGAAACTTTGTCGGCCAGCATGACGTTGAGTCTTGATGACACTCTTGATCCAATGTTTACTGGTGCGTTGTTCAGCAGTACACGTTCCTACATGGGTTCACTTGCAGTGTCGTCTGGCGCGAGTCCTCAATTGACCTACGGAGTATCGGCACCAAAAACGTGGAGCGATGGTTCTGCAAACACAGCTTCTGTCAGTGCAGTGATGTCAGATGCCGCATTGTTGAACTTCTACGGGGCAACGGCTGATGTGGTCGCCACAACTGAATTTCAAACAACTGCATTGAACCTGACGCGGTCTGATGGTGGTTCGCAGGGGGCTGTCACCTGGACACGATGGACTCTTGATGCTCAAGGAACAGATGGCTGGCTCATCACTATCCCTGAGATCACATTTGCTGATGCTGTCGGTACGTCGGGAGTGCGATCGTTTGGTTCTTCTGTGGCGCCTGCTCAATTCAAGGTGTCAGCGAAAAACGCGCCAAAGGTAACCAGTAGGCGAGTGGGAGCAAAATCGTTAATCACTATGAAGGTCAGTTCTTCGGCATGTGCCAAATACACATGTCGAGTTGTGGTCAGTTCAATTTCATCAAAGGTGACTTCAAAAAGTAAAAAACTCACCACGATGGGGTTGACTCGAAAGTCAAAGTCGGTCAATGCGGTCGTATCGGCCAAGTCAGCGAGTGGGCAACGTCTGTCGGTCATGTTGCAAGCCAAAAAGGCTGGCAAGTGGGTGTACGCGTCCTCTTCAGTCGCAAAGGCTTAGGGCTCTGGCTTCCTCGGTAGCCTTCGTGCTGTGACCGGGGTACAACCAACTTCATATGTAGTGCACACATTCGGGTGCCAAATGAACGCGCACGACTCCGAACGCATTTCTGGCCTCCTCGAAGCCGACGGTATGGAGCGCGTGGAGACCGACGATGAGGCTGATGTTGTTGTTCTGAACACCTGTTGTATTCGCGAGAACGCCGACAATAAGTTGTACGGAACTTTGGGGCATCTGCGTAAATGGAAAGCCGCTAAAGAAGGTCGCCGCATTGTTATCGGCGGGTGCTTGTCGCAAAAAGACAAAGATGTCGTGGCACAAAAAGCACCATGGGTTGATGTTGTGATGGGAACTCACAATGTGCACCGCACCACAGAGTTGTTGAATCACTCCATTGAGCACGGGCCAATCACTGAGATTCTTGATGAGGCCGTTCTCGATGACTACACCTTGTTTCCTAGCGCGCTTCCTGTTCGCCGCGAAACCACGTACAACGCGTGGGTAACGATTCAAATAGGTTGCGACAACTCGTGTGCGTACTGCATCGTGCCTGCTGTACGTGGCCGTGAAATTAGTCGTCCGTTTGCAGATGTCATTGGGGAAGTGGCGCAGTTGGCATCTACCGGCGTTACGGAAGTGACATTGCTTGGTCAGAACGTCAACAGTTACGGACGTGACATCACGTTGGCGGAACGCCAGGCCGGTTCTGATGGCCGTGTACAACCGCTATTTGCCGACTTGTTACGAGCAGCAGGTGATGTTGAAGGTATTCGCAGGGTTCGCTATGTCAGCCCGCATCCCAAAGATATGCGCGTTGATGTTTTGGAAGCCATGGCCAGTACGCCAGCAGTGTGTGAGCACTTGCATTACCCATTGCAGTCAGGTTCTGATCGCGTGTTGTCTTTAATGCATCGTGGCTACACCGCAGAGCGATACATGG
>CAEZXA010000058.1_pt1 | contig 8400 bp, 8 predicted proteins | sample 7265131 | NCBI WGS metagenome assembly CAEZXA01 (sample SAMEA6813896, study PRJEB35770) | uncultured Acidimicrobiaceae bacterium | biome: Freshwater; feature: Freshwater reservoir; material: water | place: Czech Republic | collected 2015-11-04 | depth 0.5m m
AAACCATCGAGCGCATACAACATGTTGCGCAGTACTGGAACACCGCGATCATCAGTTGAGAACTTTAAGACCTTCTGTTCGCGTGCATCAAGAAACCCGAGTGAACCTGCTTGCAAAGTTTCATCTGCAGCACCGAAAGTAACTTGCTGTGAGTTCACAGTCAGCATCGTGCCGGTGCGGCCAATACGCGCACCTGGTGCCATTGCAGTCACATCTGCAACAGCCAACATCTGTGCTGGCAATCCGTATGCACGTGAGCCACTAGGACCAACCCAAATAGCAACTGGAATTTTCGAGTTGGATATTGCGGTCAGAACTTCTGTCATTCGATCTCGATCAACAACAGCGCCTTTGGAATTCAATTGAAAGATGACCGCCTGAGCGCCATTGCTTTGTGAACGCTCAATTGCGTGCTCAATAGAGTCGGCAACGATGCTGTCAATCAGCCCGCTGACCTCAACCACGTCAACCGGAGCAAGCGTTGTTGCATTATCAGCGGCACTTGCACCATGGCCAGACATCAAACTGAGCGCTGGCCCGGCAATAACTAGTGCCAGTCCGCACATGATGCGTCGTTTTGCGCCTACCCTCAATGGTCTCTCCTTCGTTATGGAACTACACCCTTTTTTCACGGCACAGCGTGTCCTTATTGTCGCTGGTAAAGGCGGCGTTGGGAAATCGACTGTCGCAGCCTCCCTTGCTCAACTCTCGGCCCGAAGTGGATTACGCACCCTTTTGGTCACTTTGGATGAGCCAGCCAGTGGCCTTGCGCCCCATGAACTGCTCGAGCAGATCACCGTTAGTCCGGGTAGAGCGCTGGCTGATTACCTTGCTACCAAAGGGTTAGGGCTGATTTCGCGCCAATTAGCGCGCTCAGGAATCATGGAATTGGTGGCCACCACGGCACCCGGCCTGGATGACCTTTTGGTCCTAGGGCGTATCAAGGCGTTCGAGCATGAACGGCCAACTGACGTGATCATTGTTGATGGGCCGGCAGCTGGTCATGCGCTCGATTTAGTGAGAGCTCCGGTGCAATTGAAACGAGCAATCGGGTCAGGACCAATTAGCCAACAAGCAGACGAAGTACTCACCATGCTCAGCGACCCTGCTCGATGCAAAGTGATGTTGGTGACAACTGCTGCTATCACGCCCGTCACCGAAACGTGTGAAGCAGCCGACGAACTTGTAGAAAAAGCGCACATTGCGCTTGCTCCAATCGTGGTTAACAAATGCAATCCCGATGTTCCCCGAGTTGATGAAGCAATTCTTCTTCCACCAATTCGTGAGGCGTATCAATACTTGTCCTTGCGTGCCGAGGCTCAATCGGAAGCAATTGGTGTTCTCACCGATTCTCTTGAACAACAACAACTTCATCTCACACAACATCACAGTGATGGAACTGCTCTTATCGATGCAATTGCAAGTGATCTTGAACAAGCGATTCGAGACTTGCCATGAGTTCACAACCAGTTATTGATATGTGCATGTCGGCTCGTGTCATCGTGACATGCGGAACGGGTGGAGTTGGAAAAACGAGTGTTGCAGCAGCGCTCGGCTTCGAAATTGCTCAACAGGGTAAACGCGCCATAGTGATCACCATTGACCCAGCCCGTCGACTCGCCGATGCAATTGGACTAGGCGAAGGAAAAGGGAACGAAATTCAGCGAGTGCCGCTCGATACAACTGGTGAATTGTGGGTCACCATGCTTGATGTACAAGAGACGTTCGATTCTCTTGTACGCGACACATCACCAACACCAGAGCGTGCAAAAGAAGTAATGGATAATTCCTTTTACCGCAGTTTGTCTCGATCACTTTCTGGCACACGTGACTACATGGCTGCAGAACGGCTCTACGACCTATGTGAAGATCCGCGCTTTGACGTCATCATCGTTGATACCCCACCTTCACGTAACGCCCTTGATTTTCTTGAGTCACCCGAGCGCCTGGCGCGATTTTTGAAACACCCCATCGTCAAATTCTTAGTTGCACCAAGTCGTGGTGGTTTTCGTTTAGTTAATGCAGCAATGCAGCCAGTCTTCAAAGCAATCTCAACAGTTGTCGGTGGAGACACTCTTACGGGTACAGCTGCATTCCTGCGAGCATTCGATGGAATGGAAGAAGAATTCTCACGTCGTGCACTGGTGGTGGCAGACACGCTTCGAAGCAGATCAAGTTCTTTTGTCATTGTGACGGCTCCATCTCCTGACGCTCTGACCGAGGCGCATCATTTTGTATCTGAACTGTCTCGCCTCGGCATTACGTTGCAGCTCATAGTTGCCAATCGCATGCCGCCGCACTTTGGCGCTCTCGCCGCCACTGAAGAACACTCCATGGCACAATCTCAATCAGGCGACCTTGCACGTGTGTACGAACTCATTGCTGGTCTTCATGACGATGCCGATAGGGCCGATTCAGACATTCAGGCCTTCATTCAGAGAACTTCCGCGGCGTTTCCCGGAGTTTCGATTGCATTTGCCACTGAACTAGCAACAGACATTCACGACATGGACTCCATTGGCGCACTTGCGCAACAACTGGCAGCACCACTCTCACAGCAGTAAAGTCATCTTGTGCATATTTTGATCGCAACAGACGCCCAATGGGTCCTCAATGAAATACAAGCTGTATTCGGTTCACCCTCTACAACTATTCAAGTTGTCACAAACGGCCGCCTAGTTGCAGCTGCAGTCGCCGAACACACACCAGACATCGCAATTCTTGATCTTCAAGTCGGAAGCATGGGCGGCATGGCAATCACTATGGACCTGCGCCTTGATTATTCCAGTGGCGCATTGCCAGAGATCCCCATTCTTATGTTGCTAGACCGTGAAGCCGACGTACACATGGCACGGCGCAGTGGAGCAAATGGTTGGATCATCAAACCGCTCGATGCATTGCGTCTTCGCAAAGCTGTCAACGCAATAGTCGCAGGCGGATGCTACGCAGAGGGCATCCCAACGCCTGATGCAATTGTTGAAGATGTCGCAGCTACTGACGACATTGCAGCTGAACCAGAAGCTGAATTACTTAATCAGTAGTTCAGCAATTTGTACTGCATTCAGTGCAGCACCTTTTCGCAAGTTGTCATTCGACAAAAACAATGCAAGCCCACAGTTGTTAGCCACTGTTTCATCTTGGCGAACACGTCCGACGTAGCTAGGGTCTTTGCCGGCAGCAAGCAACGGAGTTGGAATATCAACCAATGACACACCCTGTGCATTAGCCAATATTTCATTAGCCCGCACTGCTGTAATAGGGCGTGAAAACTCCACGTTGATTGACATGGAATGCCCGGTGAACACAGGAACACGTACGCAAGTTCCGGAAACTAAAAGGCCTGGAATTTCCAAAATCTTACGGCTTTCAAAACGAAGCTTCTTTTCTTCATCTGTTTCAAAAAGTCCGTCATCAACAAGTGAACCGGCAAACGGCAACACGTTGTACGCAATAGGTCGAGCAAATTTCTTCGGCGCAGGTGACGCAACTGCATTGCCATCAAATGTGAGACCCGCAGCTTTGTCGTACATTGCTCGCGATTGTTCATCAAGTTCATCAACTCCGGCAAGACCAGCGCCGCTGACGGCTTGATATGTGCTTGCAATCATTTTGATTAGCCCAGCTTCATCATGCAACGGCTTCAACACTGGCATTGCAGCCATCGTGGTGCAGTTGGGATTAGCGATGATTCCTTTTGGTGTGTTGTGTGCAAGATGTCCGTTAACTTCGCTAACGATGAGCGGCACTTCGGAGTCCATGCGAAATGCGCTGGAGTTATCAATAACAATGACGCCAGCAGCTGCAAACCGTGGTGCTAATTCGCGTGATGATGTGGCGCCTGACGAAAACAATGCAATGTCAAGACCCGACGGGTCAGCAAGCGCCGCATCTTCCACTGTGATGTGTCCGCCAGCCCAGGGCAAGGTGGTGCCAGCTGATCGAGCAGATGCAAAGAACCGCAGTTCAGTGATGGGAAAATTACGTTCAGCAAGAAGGGTGCGCATAACGCTGCCCACTTGACCTGTTGCTCCGACTACTCCTATACGCATGGGAGTTGAGGCTAATGGCAGCGAGCGACGAGCCACCAATGACTTTTATTGGCAACGTCAAGATCTCGTTGAATGACGGTGCTTCCCTTAAAGGTGACGGGCCTTTGTGGCTTGCCAGGGTGGTGCAAAATTGCAATGTCATCAAGCACAACGCCTGCTGTTTCAAGCAAAGTCAGGATGCGCTTCGGGTCAAGGCGATTTGCCTGCCAGCCAAAACGGGTCGACCAACGCCATTGCGACAACCGAGGTCCAAGGACCGGTATCCGCCACAGTTGGCGCATCACAATGCCCGCTGGTACCAGTACCCAATCAGCCGGTACCCATGTGCGGTAATTCAACGCAACGTACCCACCTGGCTTGACGATACGAAATGCTTCAGTGGTGAGTCGCATTGCGTCACTCGCCTTGCAGTGTTGCAACGTGATGTATGAAAAGACCGCATCAATTGATGAGTCCTCAACGGCAATAGAGCTTCCATCAGCAATATGCACGGTGCGAAGTGACCCAACACGACCAAACCGAGAAACAGTTTCGCGGCACCGCTCTAGAAAAGCTGCATCAACATCTGTGGCTACAGTGACCGCAAATTTGCGTGAGAACGCGGATGTCATGCGACCAATACCCGAACCAATTTCCAACAAAGTTGCATTGGCTGTAATCGAATTCCAACCGAGTCGATCAAGGTATATGTCGACTTCTGCATCACCTGTCTGCACAAATTCTTCGAGTGTCAAAGTTGATCCGGTTTGGTTGTTAAATACCCAACCGGTATCACGCACAACTTCATCAGCATTGCGGCGCATTTCGGCACGAGTACCCGCAGCGCGCCATGGAATTAGTTGTCGACGTGCAATCACCATCTTTAGAGTCTTACAGGCGCCTTACTTGCGTTCGGGTAATGGTGCCGAATAGGCAGTTCCCGAGTCAAGACCAAAAGCGGTATGTAATGCCTTAACGCCTGATTCCATGTCTTTTGCTGAGATAACAACAGACACACGAATGGTGCTGGTGGAGATCATGTGGATGTTGATCTTGTTGTCTGCAAGAACACGGAACATTTTTGCTGCAACGCCAGGACTTGTCTTCATGCCGGCACCAACCAAAGACACTTTGGCAATGTCGGAGTTATGCGTCACGCCACTTGCACCAATTTCTTTTGCTACGCGCGACACGATGTCTTCTGCCACATTCATATCTGCCTTTGGCACAGTGAAAGAAATGTCGGTAAGACCATCTTTGGATGTGTTCTGAACAATCATGTCCACATTGATGTTTGAGTTGGCCAAACTTTCAAACAATGCTGCAGAAATACCTGGCTTGTCGGGCACGCCGACAATGGTGACTTTTGATTCGCTGGCGTCATGAACGACACCAGAGATGATGGGATCTTCCATTGAGCTGTCTCCTTGTGATTTTTCGTCGCTGACCCATGTGCCGTGTTCCCAGGTGAAACTGGAACGAACATGAATAGGAACGTTGTGATTACGAGCAAATTCGACCGAACGAAGCGCGAGTACCTTGCTACCAACGCCGGCCATTTCAAGCATCTCTTCAAACTGCAGGCGGCCAAGTTTGCGTGCTTGCGGAACAATGCGAGGGTCAGCAGTAAAGATGCCAGTGACATCGGTATAGATCTCGCACACATCAGCATTCAACGCTGCAGCTAACGCAACAGCAGTGGTGTCGCTTCCACCGCGACCCAACGTGGTGATTTCTTTATCGGTCGAGACGCCTTGGAATCCGGCCACAACGACCACTTTTCCTTCGGCGAGTGCTTCGCGCACTCTGTCGCCCTTGATTTCAGAAATTTTGGCTTTGGTATGAACGGTGTCAGTAATGATGCCGGCCTGAGAACCAGTGAAGCTAACCGCTTCAATACCAATGCCGGCGAGGGCTATGCACAGAAGAGACATTGAAATTCGCTCACCCGTAGTGAGAAGCATGTCCATCTCGCGGCCAGGATGAACCCCAGAGACCTGATGGGCGAGAGATAAGAGATTGTCAGTGGTTTTGCCCATGGCAGAGACCACCACGACAACATCATTGCCATGGCGCTTTGTAAAGGCCACATGGTCCGCCACGGACTTAATTCGGTCCGGATCGGCGACCGAAGTGCCTCCATATTTTTGAACAATTAGTCCCACCATTTTTAAGGCTACCCGTACGCCACTAACCTGTGAACTTCATGGGTACAGATAAAAGAGCTCGCCAGAAGGCCAACAGGGAACGCGCCCGCCAAGAGCGCATCCGCAAGCAAAAATTCAACAAGGTCCGTAAGCGCGGGCTGACTCTCGGAATTGGTATTCCTGTCTTGATCGCCGCTTTGTTCGGAATCTCGAATTATGTGATGAAGGACTCTTCTCCGACTGCCTCAGTTGACAGTTCCGTGCCCGCCGGTGATTCGGTTCCTGCAACACAAGAGACACTTCCAGGTCGCCAAATAACTGGCACAACTCCGTGCCCGAAGACCGATGGCACCGAAGAACGCGCAACTATTTTCGAAAAAGCTCCGGCAATGTGTATCGACCCTGCAAAGTCATATACCGCTACTTTCAACACATCAGAAGGTGTCATCGAAGTTGCGCTTGATACGAAAAAGACTCCTGAAACAGTGAACAACTTTGTTTCTTTGTCCCGCTACAAGTACTACGACACTTCATATATTTTCCGTACTGATACATCGCTCGACATCATTCAAGGTGGCGGATCAAACAACACTGACGGTCCCGGATACACAATCAAAGATGAAGGCACCGGATTCAAGTACGCAGAAGGCGACCTCGTGATGGCGCGCAGTTCTGGTGCTGACTCAGGTGGTGGGCAATTCTTTTTCGTTACTGGCCCGAAGGCATCAGTTCTCGATGGCCAAGGCACCTACGTGACGTTCGGCAAAATCACCAAAGGTCTTGACGTCGCTCAGGCAATCTTGGCGCTGAATACTGGCGAAGGTTCTCTCGGCGGCGCGCCCAGCAAGCCAGTCAAAATAGACACCCTCGTCATCACCGAGAAATAGCTTTCCCACCACAGATTCTCGGGCACACATCAAGGTGTGCCACGAAGACGCTCTCGCAAACTTCCCAACTCCATTGCCCCGGTTGATTATTTCGTATTACGATATAGCCATGTTCACATTCTCCAGTCGGCTTTCAAACATGGCCAAACGAGCAATGACATCGGGCATGCCATCGAACACTTCATCTCTCTGCACGCAATTGGACAAACCAATACTGCAGACCGAGTACTCATTGTTGGTCCAAGATCCGATGGCGCCTTCCTTGAAATCATTGGAGTTATTAGCGCCCATCAGGTGCTCACAATCTTTCACTGCATGCCGCTTCGGCAGCAATGGATCAACGTATTAAAGGAGAACCAATGAAAGTAAAAACAATTTCAGGAAAAAGCGGGAAAGTTGCTTTGCCCAATGGTTCGACGATCTCTCACGCTGACCTTGCAAAAGAAGCAGACCAATGGGCTTCTGGCGAAATTCAAGCCAAGACCATCCGCCAACTAGTCGGCCGACCGCGACTCGGCACCGACATTGGAAAAGTAATGCCAATCCGCATTGAGCCAAGCCTCATCAGCCAAATTGACTACCGGGCTAGGCGTGATGGAATCTCGCGTAGCGCCCTTATTCGTTTAGCAATCACTAAATATTTGGCGTCCTAGGGCGAAATTATTCATTTTCGAGGTGTGGTTGTTACCGTATCTGCCATGTCTGAAACGAATATCTCAAAAGTCGGAATCTGTGGCTCAGGAATCATGGGCTCTGGCCTTGCCGAAGTAGCTGCCAAAGCTGGCTACACCGTCATCGTGCGTTCGCGCAGTGCCGCAAGTGCGCAAGCCATGATCACTTCAATCGAAAAAGGTCTTGAGAAGCAAGTCTCTCGCGAGAAAATCACTGCTGAAGAAAAGGCAGCCATTCTTGGTCGCTTGTCTGCGACAGACAAAATTGCTGACCTTGCCAATTGTGATCTTGTTATCGAATCAGTTGTTGAAGATCTTGCAGTAAAGAAAGCCCTGTTCATTGAACTCGACAAGGCCGTGAAGCCAAGTGCAATTCTTGCAACCAACACAAGCACATTGCCTGTTGTCGAAATGGCAATGGCAACTGGCCGTCCAGACAAAGTGTGCGGAATTCACTTCTTCAACCCAGCTACTGCAATGCCATTGGTCGAAGTTGTTCGTCCAATCACTGCATCAGACGACACCATGGCTGCTGCGAATGCTTTCACTGCAAAGTGCGGCAAGAGCGGCGTGCAAGTAAAAGATCGTGCCGGCTTCATTGTGAACGCTTTGCTTTTCCCGTATCTCAACAACGCAATTCGCATTTGGGAAACAGGCACAGCATCAA
>CAEZXA010000062.1_pt1 | contig 7952 bp, 5 predicted proteins | sample 7265131 | NCBI WGS metagenome assembly CAEZXA01 (sample SAMEA6813896, study PRJEB35770) | uncultured Acidimicrobiaceae bacterium | biome: Freshwater; feature: Freshwater reservoir; material: water | place: Czech Republic | collected 2015-11-04 | depth 0.5m m
ACATGTCAACACATGTTCCATAGTTGCTCCATGAAGCCTCGGTGTCAGTTCTCGTCGATGCACCCACAGAGATTGTGCCAGGAGTAGCAGCCGGAGTGGTGTTACATGCACTAGTGCCCGAGTTTCCGGCGGCTGCAACTACAACAATTCCTTCTGCCATCAACGCAGTAATCTTTGCGTCAATTTCTGCATCTCGAGTGTTGAAACCAATGCTCATATTCACTACTGCAGGTTCACCAGGTTTGTGATCCGCCAAAATCCAGTCGAGCCCTGCAAGAACCATTGAAGAAATACCGGAACCACAGGAGTTCAACACTCGCACTGGGACCAAAGTGACACCTTTTGCAACACCAGTAGTAGTGCCCCCGATGATTCCCGCAACATGTGTGCCGTGGCCCTCATTGTCTGGGCTTCCCACATCAGTTGGAGTGCTGGTGTAATCAAACACGTCAACATCGAACGGATGATCTGACGCAACATACGTATAGTCATTAGTTGAAGTTTTACATGAACCCAACGAACCACGCCAGGTATCTAACGTTGATTGAGACGCAGAGCGATATGACCACCCGCTTGCAACGCGGCCCGCAAATTCAACATGATCTGCCTTAATGCCCGAGTCAACGATGTACGCCTTTACTCCGGCACCCGTTGCTGTGTAGGTATACGAACCTGACAGTGGCAAGTCTCTCTGATCGATGCGGTCTAGCCCCCATGACAGCGCACTGCTTGCTGGCCCTGTTGTCTGAATCACTTGTGTGTGCGCAATGTTTTCAATAACAACATGTGGCGCATCTGCATGTACAACCACAGGTGCAGCACACACCGCAGTGCCTGAGCACATCAGTGCAAGCAGGATTGCAATGCGACGCATCAGACAACTACCCCTTGCATCACTGCTGCATTCACCGTGTTTTCCATCAGGCATGCAACAGTCATGATGCCAGTGCCACCCGGCATCGGCGTTAACGCACCTGCAATGCCAGTAACCGACGCGGCGTCAACATCGCCAACAATGCCAGATTCGGTTCGTGAGATACCCACATCAATAACAGTGGCCCCTGGTGATACGTGCGCAGCTGTAATGGAACGCGCAACACCGGTTGCAGAAATAACAATGTCTGCGGTTTTGCAAAGAGCCTCGAGATTCTCAGTGCGAGAATGAGCAAGCGTGACAGTGGCGTCTATCCCCTTGCGCGCCAATAACACTGATAATGGAAGACCAACAAGAGTAGAGCGACCAATAACAACAGCATGTTTTCCGCTAGTTGTGATTCCGTAATGTTGCAATAAGCGCAACACACCAAGTGGAGTGCAGCCAATATGCCCCGGTACATCACGTACCAGTCGGCCAAGTGATGCTTCAGTTAAACCGTCGACATCTTTTTCTGCCGGAATCAAACGCAGCACAGCTTCTGTATCAAGATGCGATGGCAGTGGCAGTTGCACCAAGATGCCGTGCACCTGAGAATCTGTTGCTAAGCGAGATACTGCAGCTTCAAGATCAGTCTGAGTAGTTGTGGAAGGTAATTCAAGTTGCACCGATTCGATTCCGATGGACTGTGCGGTGGCGTGTTTGCTTGCTACATATTTGCGACTAGGGGCATCGTCGCCAACCAAAACAGTGGCGAGCGCAATGTGTGGCGAACCGGCTTTTGTAATGCGTGCTGCGAGGCCAGCCAAAATGGCATCACGTGCAGGGGCGCCTGCCATGACAACAGTTGAAATTGGGGCGCCAGACATAACTTTTATCGTACTTGTGCCCCTCTCTGAACGAGTTCAGAGTTAGTAAAGAATTGGCTAATCCTCTGGTTTTACAGGCGATGATGGCAAAAGAACGAGGGCAATCACTGACCCAACGAGGGCAACCACCGCGGCAACAACACATGCTGTTTTGAACCCATGGATAAAGGAATCACTGACAGCTTCTTGAACGCGACTTTGAATTTCGACTGGTGCTTTGCCAACCACTTGGTATGCGGCACCAACTGACTTTTGAGCAATCTCATAAATGCCTGCAGGCAGATTTTGAACAAGGCCCGGAATTCCAGCAAAGCTGCTGGCAAGTTTTGGTGTGTACAAACTGACAAAAACTGAACCCACAATTGCAACACCAAGTGTTCCACCCACTTCACGACCAACGTCATTGATGGCTGAACCAACACCAGCTTTGTCGCGATTCAGTGTTCCCATGATTGCGTCGGTGCTTGGTGAAGTAACGAGTGAGAGACCGTTAGCCATGATCACCATCGAGAAAATTACGTGGCCCCAATATGATGAATGTTGATCCATGCGGCTAGCGATAGCGAGTCCAATGGCCATATTAAGTAATCCAAAAGCAACAACACGCTTTGTACCAAAACGTAAAGCAGCACGTGCAGCAAATGGTGCGGTTACACCAGCACCTACGGCAAAAGGAATCGTGTGAACACCAGAACTCAAAGTGTCATACCCCAAAACAAATTGGAAATACTGTGTTACTAAGAATGTGAACCCGAATAGGCAGAAGAATGCAACAAAGATGCTTCCTGCTGCTGCACTAAGTCGAGGGTTAGCGAACACGCGCACATCGAGAAGCGGTTCATTGTTGCGTAATTCAGCAGAAATAAAGGCTGCGAAGGCGAAAACAGCGATTGCAAAACCAACATTGGATTTTTGTGAACCCCAACCCCAGTTCGGAGATTCAATCACTGTGTACACCAATGAACCAACAGCAATGACAGAGAGCAGGAAACCAGCTAGGTCTATGCGATGTGGGTTCTCATCGCGCGATTTCGGAATAAGGAATTTTCCGGCTACCAATGCGACGATAACGATGGGAATATTCACCAAAAAAACAGATCCCCACCAATAGTGCTTCAACAATGCACCACCAACAATGGGGCCAAACGCAACTGCCATACCTGACACTGCTGACCACAGGCCGATTGCCTTAGCGCGCTCAATTGGATCAACAAAAATATTGGTGATGATTGCAAGAGTTGCTGGAAACACAAGTGCTGCACCAATACCCATTGCACCACGCCAGAAAATAAGCTGATTACTTGTAGTAGCGAATGCTGCAAACGTGCTGCACACAACAAACAACACAAGACCAATTTGCAATGCACCTTTGCGTCCGAAACGGTCACCAAGGCCACCGCCGGCAAGTAGCAATCCTGCAAACACCAATGCGTATGAATCAACAATCCATTGCAAGGAAGTTGTCGTTGCATTCAATTCGCTCTGCAATGTAGGCAACGCCACGTTCACAATGAGGTTGTCAACAACAACCAGGAACACGCTGATGGCGAGGACTCCAAGAATCCACCAACGGCGGTCATATGTTTTTTGATCAATAGTCACTTGACAGTGTCTAGTCGTTGTACTTGACACTGTCAAGTTGTACTGTGAGCCCATGGTTCCCGCCCCGTCTGAGCAACATGGCGATGTTCGCCGCCTCGTGCTTGATGCCGCCCTCGGCATCATCGAATCAGACGGCGCCGAGTCATTGTCGATGCGCGAAGTTGCACGTCGAGCCGGCGTCAGCCACCAAGCGCCGTATCACTACTTTGGCGATCGCAGTGGAATTTTGGCTGCAATTTCTGAAGAAGGATTTACAGGTTTGGCACAAGCATTTCGCGACGTACACGAAACAGAAATGCCAGCTGCAAAAGCTGGTTTTATTGCCTATTTGAACTTCGCACGCGAACACATCGGTCATTTTCGCGTGATGTTTCGTAACGATATTTGTGGCGTCACAACTCATGCATCAACAGCAATCGCTGCGGACTGTGCTTTCGATGAATTACGTCTCATGGTGGCGCGCATCACGGGCCCATCAATCGACTCAGAAACGGCGCATACATTTGCCTTCACACTCTGGTCACATGCCCACGGCCTCGCCACATTGGTCATTGACGGCCCGCTTCCCAACAAGATTCCGCCGGGAACCAATCTTGAAGACCAGATCCATGCTGTGATCGATCTTTCATCCCAGATGGTGGCTCTGAAGGCGGCTGAAATGGGCCTGGTTCCTCACGGGCACTAATTCCCGACCAAAGTTGTCGGGTTTTGGAAATTCGCCCATATCCTTACCGTAGGCACCTACTTCAAGGAGAACATCATGACCGTACGTTTAGGCGACACCGCACCCGATTTCACAGCAGACACCACACAAGGCACCATCAACTTCCACGAGTGGTTGGGCGACTCATGGGGCGTTCTCTTTAGCCACCCGAAGGACTTCACACCGGTCTGCACAACAGAGCTTGGATACGTCGCTCGCATCAAGCCAGATTTCGACAAGCGCAATGTAAAAGTCATCGGACTTTCTGTTGACCCAGTTGACAGCCACGTGAAGTGGGAAGCAGATATTGCTGAGACACAGGGCACACCAGTGAACTTCCCCATGATCGGTGACGGAGACAAGAAAGTTTCCAACCTGTACGAAATGATTCACCCAAATGCAAGCGACACAATGACCGTGCGCTCAGTGTTCATTATTGGGCCAGACAAGAAGATCAAGTTGTCACTCACTTACCCAGCATCTACTGGCCGTAACTTCGACGAGATTCTTCGCGTTATTGACTCATTGCAATTGACAGCCAAATTCAAAGTGGCAACTCCTGCTAACTGGGTAAACGGCGGTGACGTCATTATTGGTGCTGCAGTTTCTGATGAAGATGCAAAAACACTGTTCCCACAGGGTTGGAAGACCGTGAAGCCATATCTTCGCGTTCTTGCACAACCTAAGTAAATATCGCTTAGTAACATGGGGAAATGACCCCCCAGACATCGACAATCGCTGCTTCCGCCATCTCTGCAACGAAGGTATACGGCTCCGGCGAGGACGCCGTATATGCACTTCGTGACGTTTCAGTTGACTTCTACGAAGGACAATTCACAGCAATCATGGGCCCCAGTGGTTCAGGCAAATCAACACTGATGCATTGCATTGCAGGCCTTGACGAATTGTCGTCTGGCTCAGCAATCATTGACGGCACTGACTTGTCCACCATGAAGGACAAAGAACTCACTGAACTTCGTCGCGAAAAGATTGGCTTTGTATTCCAGTCGTTCAATCTTGTTCCGACTCTTACTGCAAATGAAAACATTCGTCTGCCGCTCATGTTGGGAAACAACAAAGGCGACGAAGCGTGGATTCAAAAAGTAATTGGCACTGTGCACTTGCAAGACAGGCTCACCCATCGCCCCAGTGAATTATCTGGTGGACAGCAACAGCGTGTTGCTGTTGCTCGCGCACTTGCATCACAACCTCGCATTATTTTTGCTGACGAACCAACGGGAAACCTTGACTCCATTACTGGTGCTGAAATTTTGACATTCATGCGTAAAGCAGTTGATGATCTTGGTCAAACAATTGTGATGGTGACCCATGATCCCGTTGCCGCTGCCTACGCAGACCGCATCATCTTCTTGGCCGACGGCCATGTTGTCAATGAAATGACAGAGCCCACAGCTGCTCGCGTTCTTGACCTCATGAAGAGCCTCGGAAACTAAGACATGTTTCGTATTGCCATCAAGGGCATCTTGGGTCGAAAAGCCCGACTGATTCTCACATCGCTCGCCGTCATTCTCGGCACATCTTTCTTGGCGGGCACTTCAGTGTTCTCTGACACCCTCAACCGCACGTTCGACAATTTGTTCTCTGACGTCTTTAAGAACGTTGATTCATACGTTCGGTCCACTCAAGTCATTGAAGGAAACTTCGGACAAGAAGAGCGCCAACGTATTCCTCTTGAATTAGTAGACCTAGTCAAAAAGGTTCCTGGCGTGAGCGATGCAGTGCCAGATGTTCAGGCATTTGCTCGCATTATTGGTAAGGACGGAAAACCCCTCGGCTCTGACGGCCAAGGCCCACCAACATTCGGCAGCGTTGCAATGAAATTTAAAGGTGCTTTGTGGACTATCTCGCAAGGCGAATGGCCCATGGGTCCAAAAGATGTCGCACTAGATGAGGCATCAGCAAAGAACGGCAAATACGTTGTTGGCGACACCGTAAAGGTTGTCGCGCAATCTGGTAGCCGTGAATTTACACTTGTAGGAATTGCCTCGTACGGCGATGTCCGTTCGCCTGGTGGCGCAACTTTTGCATTGTTCGACCCAACCACTGCATCTGAGTTTCTTGCAAAGCCAGGCCTATTTGATGACATCCTCGTTAGTGGTGACGGATCAAAATCTGACGTTGAGTTGGCAAAGGCAATTAACGCCGCAATTCCTGCCAAATACAAAACTGAAACGCTGACGGGTGCGCAAATTACCGCTGAGACGCAAGACCAAATTGGTAGTGCTCTTAGTTTCTTTGGCATTTTGTTGAAGACATTCAGCTTCATTGCCCTTGGTGTCGGTTGCTTCGTTATTTACAACGTGTTTTCAATTAGTGCTGCCCAACGTCAGCGCGAAAATGCGTTATTGCGCGCCATTGGTGCAAGCCGTAAACAAATCACTCGCACCATGTTGATTGAATCCATCGCAGTTGGTCTCATCGGTTCAATCATTGGTCTTGTAGCAGGAATTGGTTTGTCTGCTGGTCTCAGTGCACTTCTTCGCGCCGTCAACATTGACATTCCGAACGGTGGCCTGGTTGTATCGCAGAACACTGTGGTGTCAACCATCATCATTGGACTCATCGTTACGGTTCTGTCGGCCATCTTGCCTGCGCGACGTGCTGGCAAGGTTCCGCCGTTAGCTGCAATGCGCGCAACTGCGCTTGAAATTGCTGCACCAGGTCGCAAGCGTCTCATCACTGGATTTGCATCAATTATTCTTGGTATTGCCGTAGTCGGATTCGTGATGTCTGGTGCTAGTAACTCATACCTTGGAATCGGAATCTTGTTGGTGTTTATCGGCACCATCGTGCTCGGGCCAATCATTGCGCGACCAGTCGCCTTGTTCCTTGGTCGTCCTGCTGCCCGATTCCGCGGAATTACTGGGGTTATGGCACGCCAGAACTCTGCGCGTAACCCAAAGCGCACGTCACGTACTGCGTCGCCAGTATTGATTGGCGTTGCGTTAGTTACCGCGGTCACCGCGTTGGCAGCATCAATTAAAGGTCAGATCGACGATGTCTTTACTGCGCAGTTCAAAGGCGACTACGCAATCAGCACTGACGCAAGAGGTTTTGGTGGCCTGAGTCCGACGTTAGCTATCGACTTGAATAAGTTGCCACAAGTAGAAAAAGCAACTGGTTTCGGATTTCTCACAGTCAAGATTGACGGCAAGGGACAGTACCTCACCACTGTGACTCCAGAAACAGTTGATGGGGTATGGGATATCGGCCTCATCAACGCAACATATGCAGACCTCAAGACGTCGAATATCTTTCTTTCAGAAAAGACGGCGAAACGAAAAAATATTTCTGTTGGCGCAGTCGTGCAAACAACGTTTGCTGATGGTGTGACACGGCCTCTTACTGTTTCTGGCATATATGTCAACAACGAAATTGGTGATTACGTTGCCAACAGTCATCTCGTTGATGGCACTCCCGTTGTCATGTTTGATATCGGTGTGTATATAAAAACCAAAGCCGGAGCAGATAAGGCAGAGACTGTTGCTGCATTGACCGCAGCGGTAAAGAAGTATGGCCAAGGCGATCTTCTTACGAAACAGGAATACATCAATAAGCAGTCTGGTCAAGTGAACCAACTTCTTGGCCTTATCTACGGATTGCTGATGTTGTCAGTCATCATCTCAATTGTCGGCATCATCATTACATTGCTTCTCAGCGTGTTCGAACGACAGCGAGAACTGGGCCTATTGCGGGCTGTCGGAATGACTCGATCTCAAGTGCGGACCACTGTGCGCTGGGAAAGTGTCATTACATCGCTCCTCGGAGCCGTGCTCGGAATCATTCTGGGCATTGGCTTGGGCTGGGTCATTGTGTTTGCTTTGAAAGATCAAGGTCTTACATCGTTCAAGTTGCCTGTTGGCCCAACCATTGTGATTATGGT
>CAEZXA010000066.1_pt1 | contig 7723 bp, 3 predicted proteins | sample 7265131 | NCBI WGS metagenome assembly CAEZXA01 (sample SAMEA6813896, study PRJEB35770) | uncultured Acidimicrobiaceae bacterium | biome: Freshwater; feature: Freshwater reservoir; material: water | place: Czech Republic | collected 2015-11-04 | depth 0.5m m
CACAAAGCGCCCAATGCCGTCCTGGCTGTCACCACAATCTCAGCGGGCTCAATTATCGCAGCGAGGCTGATCGAAGATCGCGCAGCAGCTCCCAATTCGCTCGCCATTGAATCGTTGTGGCTTCTTTCTCAAGTCGCCCTCATCGTTGGTCTCCTATTTATTGTTCGCCGCCGCCTCGTTGGTCAAGCAGCAAATGTTTTGGCAGATGGACTCATTGTTGGCATCGGCGCTTGGCTAATTGTCTGGGTGTACTTGATTCAACCGTCGATCGGTCTTGCCGGACACACAGCGTCAACAACAACCGTGCAGAGCATCACCCTTGGCCTCAGCATGGTGGTGTTATTTCTGCTGGCCACGTTTGTCTTTTCAGATTCCACGCCATCACCCGCCAATGCTTTTCTCGGCATTGCAATTTCGTTGTGCCTGGTTGGTGTCATTTTGCGCGCAGTGCTGGCACGTGGAGACGTGTCGTTTGCAATGTCAACTCTTGATAGTCCGATACTGATGGCAATTGTTTTTGCCGGTGCGGCGTTCTGCCATCCCACTATTCGACACATCGCAATTGCGGGCGCTCACACCGTTTCACCTGCGTTGATGACTCGCCTTGTTACAACAACAATGTCACTTGTTGCACCCATCATTGTTTTGGCCGTTGACTCGCCCGCAAACGACCAAGACACTTTGGTACGCACCATCACTGTCAGCGTCCTTGCGTTAGTCGTCATGACACGAGTTGTGCAATCAGTTCGCCTTAATGCAACAACTCAAGAACAACTTGTTCGCAACGCACTGACAGATTCTTTAACGGGCTTGCCTAATCGTGTGTTGATGGTGCAATACATTGACTCAGCAGTCAGGTCAGCTTGGCGCACACCGAGGCAACCAACTGTGCTTTTCATTGATGTTGACCGATTCAAGAACATCAATGACAGCCTCGGGCATTTCATTGGCGATGATGTTCTCACCGAAATTGCCAGGCGACTTCAATCTGCAGTTCCACAACATGCCACTGTCGCCAGAATTGCCGGTGACGAATTCGTGGTTCTCGACCCCACCACAGAAAGCCTGACGCAATCAGTTCTGCTTGCAGAACATGTTCTCGATTCTCTACGAAGCCCCATTAGTACTCGCGATGGTGACATGTTTGTCACAGCCAGTATTGGCGTTGCTTATGCACCGTCCGGAATAGAACTATCAGCTGCCGACCTTTTGCGTCATTCAGATACCGCAATGTACCGGGCCAAACACGCAGGCAGAAACTGCATTGCCCTGTTTGATGAATCAATGTTGGAAAGCGTCACAAAACGCCTTGACGTAGAGACCGCTCTGTACCGTGCACTGGAACGCAACGAATTGCATCTCGTACATCAACCAATAGTCGATATCGACTTAGGCATAGTTGTTGGATTCGAGGCCCTCATGCGCTGGGACCGTGGTCAATCTGCCGTTGTCCCACCTGACGAGTTCATTCCGATTGCTGAGGAAACGGGCATCATCGTGCCGCTCGGATCATGGGCCCTGAACGACGCGCTGATGCAATTGCGATCTTGGATAGACGCCGGCCATTGCTCGCCCAGCACCACCATGAGCGTCAACGTTTCAGTGCGCCAACTTCATGATCCGCAATTTGTCACCGTTGTCAGCGAGGCACTAGCTGCCTCTGGCGTTCCCGCAGAACAACTGTGGTTAGAGGTCACCGAAAGCGTGATGATTACAGAACCCACCCAAGCACTTGCATCACTACATCGCCTACATGCCATTGGCGTGCGTATAGCCATTGACGACTTTGGTACCGGTTATTCCTCACTGTCTCTCCTGCAGCGCTTCCCAATCCAGTGCATCAAAATTGACAGAGCGTTTGTGAACGACGTTGTCAGTGAACCAGCAACACAGAACATTGTTCGCACCATCGTCGCTATGGCAACTGCCATGAACGCAGACATAGTGGCTGAAGGTGTCGAAAACCTTGAGCAGTTGTCGCAGCTATCGGCTCTTGATTGCCATCGGGCTCAAGGGTATTTATTCAGCAGGCCTGTTCATGTTGATGATGTTCCACGAGTTGTGCGGTTCATAGAAGACCCCACTAATTGGCGTGCAATCACCGGCAAGAACTAATTAGGCGTTCCTGCTGAAGTCAGTCGTCCGTCAACATCTCGCACAAACAACTGCACCGTATGAGAGCCAGAAGTAAAGAGCGTGTAATCGAGTACCGCGGTAAACCCAATCACATCTCGGGCTCCCGACAACTCCCCAACGACACCAGCAGCTATGCCGTCTACAACGATAATTCCTTCAGCGCCGACGTCCATTGGCGATGCCAGAGTAATTTCCCCAGTCACAAGAGCAGGCACTCGAGATCCACGACCAGACGCAATATTTTTGAACATCGCTTTTTGTGTCAGTGACCAATTCGTTATTCGCGTATCTAAGGGCGCCTCTGTTACTGCAGACCCTATTAGCGACGCACTCTGACCGACTGCCGCGACCCGAAAGAGAGGCCCGACATTTGAAACAATCTCTGCATAAGCACTCGCTCTATTTCGAGCAGCTTCAAATCCGCTGGTCAACACATCTGATTGTCCCGTAGCTGACACCACACGTCGCACTCGTCCTTCTGGACATTGCTGTGCGAGAGATTCCCCAACGAATTTCCAAGAAGTTTTCGTTTGAGTCACATCAATAATCGTCGGCAATAGATCAAGGTTGCTCATCGCACAATCATCTAACTGACCTTCAATTTGTTTCGGATATTTTATAAACGTGGGAATCCGATAGATATCGTCGACTTGGTCACTGTCTGTGAAGTCAGTGTGTCGCTGCGGCATTGTTGGAAGAAACGAAATACCATGGTCTGCAGTGACCACCAACATAGTGGAATCCCATTTACCCGACTCCTTCAGATTAAGTATCAAATTCTTTATCACCAAGTCTGCTGCCCCAACTTGATACAAGAAAGTTTGGTATGTGTCTCGAATGACTTCGTCATTATCAGGGTTCATGGTTGAGATGGTCGGCGACAAGTCATCAATCCGTAAATCCGGAGTAATTCGCCAAGGTGCATGCGGCAACAGCGCATGCACGATTTCTATCTGTGGTGAATCCTTCTTAGTCACGTTGCTCACGGCTTCATCAATTGCCGTCACTTGCGACAATGCACCGTCAGCAAATTGCCCTTTGAACTCGTTAGCTACAGCGCCAAAACCACCCCAGGAACCTTCGATCGATGGAATATGTCTACGAATAAACTTTGGAAAGATTCGGTGACCCAAAACATATGTTGCATCGCGCAAGAACTGCACAAAGCGATGAGTTCCAAACACCGCACTGTCCTTGAGTTTGTTCTTGCACAAGGACGGTGGACACAAATTGGTCACTGGCTCAATACCTTCTACCGAAGTTCGTCCCCCGAAGAGAGTAAAAATGTTCTTTGGATACTGCGCTAGGAACGGACCACCTGATTGCTTAGGCACCTGAGACGACAAAATTGCCGGCACCGCTTGATGTGTGAAATTGGATTCTGCAACAGAGTTGCGGTACCAAGTCGAGTTATTGGCCAACTCAGCAAAACCAGGAAAACGCACTGAATTGATTGATCCATCTGGCGCCAACAGCGAAAATAACGGAAACTCATCGAAAATCACCTGCAGGACTGTCACGTCTTTATTGCCCACAATTGCATCCGAGGCGGGGCCGTTAGTACCAATCAAAACAGGCTGTAACGCCACCACAGCACTGAGCAGCACCGCGGGCGATAAAGCTGCAAGCCAATGAGACCATTCTCGAACAGCTCTCCAACGATCGAACGCATATGGAATCGCGATAGCGAAGCCTCCTGATAGGAAAATCGATGTTGCACTCCCTTCAATCTGTAACCAACGGGCTACAGCGAATCCGAGAACGACAGACAATCCTGAAATCATCACAAGCCGGGTAGCTTCGTTCACTTTCGGTCCAAACAGTGTGGAAAACCAGTCAACAGCAGTACAAAAAGATGTCGGACCGAAAGAAACGATTGCCAAAAAAAGAGCCACCTCGAACGGAGACAACTTCGCAGCAGAAAAAACTGTCGTGTTTTTGGCATATAAATCGAAAAGTGGCTGAGTAATCGCCATGGTCGAAAGTGCCAAATACGTGAGAAAGTGCCGACGCAACATACGTCAACCTTGCCACAATGGAGGGGTGCCCGACATGTCTCATTCATCTAGACCGAGTCGTCACACCCCCGCAGTCATAACGTGCGCGGCACTACTTGCACTTTTTGCGTTTCTACCTACTACAGCCGCAGCGCAGCGTTCTCGTCTTGGCGTCAACGGACAAGGCAAAATCCTGATCATGGGAGACAGCCTCACTATTGGCACAGCCGCCTTTGGTTCACTGTCAACGAAAATTATGAAAACTGGCCTGTGGACTTCAGTGGTGCTGAACACCCATGAGGGACGCAAGGCATCTGTTGGCGCAGATCTTTTGGTGAAAAGTATTTCAGCAGACACAACAGCAATTGTTGTAGCGCTGGGAACAAACGACATGTTGTCGCGAACAGAAACGTGGTACCCGAAATGGGTAATCGACAAAGTGATGACCAGTGTGAAAAATCTCCCGGTGCTGTGGGTGAACTTGGAATTCTCTGACACTCGATCAAACTGGAAAAATCGTGCCGTGCGATTCAACAAAGAACTTGTTAAAGCAAAAACTCGCTACGCCAATCTGTCCATCGCTGATTGGAATACATCATTCACTCCAAGATCTGGCAGCAGATTCATTGAAGACGGAGTTCACCTCACTGTGAAGGGCTACCGCACCAGAGCAACGTTTATGCTTCCGGCAATCACGCGATTTGGTACTGACATCGTGAACGCAACAAGCACCACAACAACTCTCGAACCTTCAACTACCACTACCGAAATTTCCACCACCACTGTGCCGCTATAACGCGACTACTGTGACCACATGCGCGCAGTCACATCATCCCAAGGACAAATATCAGTCATCGATGTTGATGAGCCAACAGGCGAAGGTGAACTCATCACTGTGTCGTCATCAGGAATTTGTGGCAGCGATCTTCACCTCATTGCAAACGGACTGTCCGGAATCATTCTTGGTCACGAGTTTGGTGGCCACACTTCCACTGGCCAGTTAGTTGCTGTACGACCCACCGGTGAATGCGGCACGTGTCATCAATGCAAGCGTGGAGTTCCCAATACCTGTGCCCAAGCATCAGGCTCACTCCATGGCACCTCCATAGATGGCGGTCTTGCTGAATTCGTTCGCGTCGACCCTTCGCGCCTGTATCCCATGCCTGCTGGCACAGACCCAGCCAGTGTCGGCCTGGTTGAACCCCTCGCAGTGGTCATTCATGGCATTAATAGGGTGTCGCTGCAGCCTGGCCAGCGAGTGCTTATCGTCGGCGCAGGCTCCATCGGCCTCTTATGTGCAGCCGCCCTCGTTGACAGACATATAGAGGTAGACATCGTTGCCCGCCACCCACACCAGGCTGCAGCAGCTGAAGCCCTTGGTGCTACTGCCGTTTCTCAACCTGGACGCCACTACGACGCCTCATTTGATGCCGTGTGCACCCAAGAATCCTTTGATTCATGCATCTCAGCCACCCGCCCCCGAGGCGACATGGTGGAACTCGGGGTGTTTTGGGGCCCCATCACCATCGGAAACTCGCTTCTGATGAAGGAAATCACCCTGTATCCGTCGATTTTCTACAATCACGACCACGTTCATGACGATTTCGCCGAAGCTGTCGACCTGCTCAGCCGCACTCCGCAGATCACCTCGCACCTAGTAACGCATCGCTTCAGCCTTGAAGACGCTCCCGAGGCATTTCGGGTGGCAGCTGACCGGCTCTCTGGTGCCATCAAAGTGCACCTCTTCACAGCCCTCTGACTCATGAAGGTTGCTTGTCAGATACAAGGACTTCTTACCCAACTGGCTTGACAGACATCAGGATTTCCCTGTTACAGTGTCTCTCGTCACACCACTGTGGTGCGACGACTCTTGGAGGGTAACCAATGACAAAAAGTCAGTCCACACGGTCACGAGTGTTACGTCGCGTTGGAGTAGCTGTTGCTGCTGCCATTGCGGTGTCCACCTTGGCCACATCGGGCGGTAACGCAGCAGCAGCTGACGTTATTGATACCGACGCAACAGCAAAGGTTGCAATTTACGACACCTTCTCCGGATGGTGCTTCGCAAACAACCTTGCTAACTCAGCTCTTATGGCTGGTCGCACCATTTACGAAACCTTGTTTGAAAAAACAACAACAAACGATCTCTCTGGTCTTCTTGCCGTTAAAGGTGAGCCAGTAACTGGTTCTGGTCTGAAAGTATGGAAGGTCACACTTCGTACTGGCATCAAGTTCCACGACGGCACTGACTTCAACGCAGGCGCTGTTGTGTCCAACTGGCAATACGGTTCAGCCGGTGACGGCACACTCGCCACCACATACTGGGGTGCAACATTCGCTGAATTCCAAAGACTGGGCGCGATTCAAGCGGGCGGTAACCCAACGCTTACTGCAGGTGGTTCAGGTGCAACTCTTGTAACCGCAAAGCAATCAACCGGTTTTGCTAAGACATACGCAAAGGAAATGGCTTCAAAAGACGCGACTCGTATGGCTTTGGCAGGACTTTCTGCAACAGTTACAGCTGCTTCTAAGGCTGCTGATGTTTCCGCTAAGTCATACATGGCCAGCACAGCAGTAGCTTTCAGCTCCAATATTTTGGCTGCTGTTGCAACCAAGGGCGCAACTGGAAACGAAGTTACCTACTTCCTTGATCATGCACAGAATGACTTCCTCGGAACGACTTATGCATCTGGTCGTTCGTTCCAGCGTGCACCAAGCCAGTTCACTGATGGTTCAAGCGACTGTGTAAGCACAGCCGTTGGTACCGGCCCTTTCCAATTGGCACGTACAGCTGACTGGTCAACTAACAAGTTGAAGGTTGTCCGCAACGACAACTACTGGCGCAAAGACGCACTTGGCAACAAGCTTCCGTACCTGAAGGAAATCACTTTCGAGAACGTAAAAGAAGTTGCACAGCGAGCAAACGCTGTCGTTAAGGGAACTTACGATGCAGCAATGTTCGGTTCTGGAGACGGAAAGTTCAACCAGTCACTTCGTAAGAACAAGGCTGTAACAGAAGTTAAATCAGCCGTTGAGTACTACCCATCACTGTGGTTGAACCAGGGTAAGCCTGGATCACCATTTGCGAACAAGAATGCTCGCCTTGCTGTTATGACATGTCTTGACCGTGCAAACTACCTCAAAGTGCGTAATGCCGGCGAAGGAAAAGTTGCTAAGTCACTTGTTGGACCATCAAACGTTATGTACAGCACTTCAGGTTTCAGCGACAAGCTGCAACTTACTAAGTCAAAAGCATTCGTTGCTGCGTACAAGAAGGACACCGGAGCAACATCTCTCAAGTTCACAATTCCTAGTGACATCTCGTCATCATCAATTGCAAACATCGAGTTCTTGAAGGCTCAATGGAAGAAGTGCGGTATCACTGCAGTTCGTAAGACCTCTGAAGCAGCTGACATTATTGCGAAGGCATTCAATGCCTCCCCTGATACAGACGCTGGTGAGTACTACAACGCATACGATGCAATCATCATCCTTTTGATGGAAGGTTCTGACGCAACATTCAACATGCCATTCGTGTTGACTAACGCATACAGCACCGGTACACCAGACCCAACAGCGACCTTCAAGAA
>CAEZXA010000067.1_pt1 | contig 7704 bp, 5 predicted proteins | sample 7265131 | NCBI WGS metagenome assembly CAEZXA01 (sample SAMEA6813896, study PRJEB35770) | uncultured Acidimicrobiaceae bacterium | biome: Freshwater; feature: Freshwater reservoir; material: water | place: Czech Republic | collected 2015-11-04 | depth 0.5m m
GGGTGCAGTGCTTCCATCACTTCAGCCGTATGTCGATAGCTACAGCAAATCAAGTGATGCGCGCATAGTTGTCACGAACTCAGATGGCCTCGTTGTGTCCACCAGTGATACGACCATTGCGTTTGGCACCGATTTTTCTAATCGTCCAGAAGTGGCAGGCGCCCTAAAGGGACTTCCCGCAGTAGGCGAACGTGATTCCGCCACACTTGGCGAGCGAATGCTGTATGTAGCTGTGCCTGTTTTGCTCGGTGACAAAGTGCTTGGTGTCGTGCGATTTTCACATCCGAAGTCGCATGTAGACAAAGAAGTGCAAGATCACGTGATGGGTATTGTTGCCGCTGGATTAATCACCTTGCTGGCAGCAGCATGTGTTGCGATACCACTAGCGCTCACAATTGCGCGTCCGATCAGCCGCCTAAAGACAAGTACCGAAAGTCTTGCTGACGGAGATTTCACTGTGCATGCAGATGACACTAAGGGGCCGCCAGAGGTTCGTGAGCTGTCGCGATCGTTTAATGCCATGGCTGGCCGAATTGGTTTGATGCTCGAAAGTCAACAACATTTCTCGGGTGCTGTGTCGCATCAGTTACGTACTCCATTGACCGCGCTTCGTTTACGGCTTGACCAAGCACAAGAAGCCGTGGGTGACAGTACGTCTCCCGTAGCTATGGCGCTTGAAGCATCACGTGTAGAGACTGATCGATTGCAAGAAATGATTGAACAACTGTTGGCGCTGTCACGTCTTGAGGCTGGTTCCACCGTCACCGTTAAGGTGAATGCGGCGGTAATTGTCCGTAGCCGAGTTGCAATGTGGGAACCACTTGCGCATGAACGCAATGTCACGTTGCGCATTGTTGGCTTAGAGTCTGCGCCATGTGTTGCTCTTGATGGTGCACTAGAGCAGATAGTTGATAACTACATCGATAATGCGCTGACAGCTGCTCCTGATAATTCAACGATCACCATTGAAGTGCATCGTGCGCATCGGCATATCCATGTTGATGTTATTGATGAAGGCCCAGGCCTCTCAGAAGAACAACGGGGCATCGCTTTTGAACGTTTCTGGCGGGGCTCGGAAACTGAAAATGCTCCGGGCACTGGTTTAGGTCTCTCGATTGTTCGTCAATTAGCAGTGGCCAGTGGAGGCGTAGCTGAACTGTTGCCTCGCGCAAACGGTGAACGCGGACTCATGGCACGCATTTCGTTGCTTGCGCGATAAGACCAGTTAGTGGATGTCACCAATCCAAAACGGAACGCGCTCTAACAAATTCAAACTAACCGTGCGACAAGTGTCGAGCACCGCGCACACAGGGTCGTTGTCGCCCTTGTAAACATTTGCTAGTGACACAGGCACACGACTCACTACCGTGAGGCTCCGTTCTGGGGCGTCTGTGACTTGGTGGAACGAATCAATAGCTGACACTTCAAGTGGCAGCTCAACGCCGCCGAGCCCTGCGACTTCCGTCGCAAGCACCAACAGGTCAGGTGGGTGCACAAGCGGTGGGAATGCCCACGTGAATACCAGGGGAAACGTAAAGCCCTCAGGTGGGTCATTGTCAGGGTCGTCCATGGCTAACACAGCGTCTTCAAAACTGAGAAGGGTGCGGGGGTCTATTTCTAAGCTGACATGAAGGTCAATGGGGCCGTTGCAGGCTTCTTCGGGGTGAAGATCTACTTCCCAAAGCTGGCGTAAGGAATAGGTCTCCACGAAGTGACGCTCGTCATGCACATGGAACCCATGGTCAACGGCATGACTTTTCAAATCGGTGACAAATCCGGCAATGTCGATAACGGCCACGTCATGGACACTACCGTTCAGATGTGGCCCATTTCGATTACAACTCTGAGGACCGCGATCTTTTGGGGTTTCTCCATGATGTGGCTGATGCCGCTGCTGACACTTTGGACGAAATTGCGGATTGGTCAATGTCGGGAGAGCGCGAGGGTCAGTACTCAGCAGATGTAGTTATTGACGATGTCATTGTTGACTTGCTGCAAGCATCTGGTTTTGAAGTGTTGTCAGAAGAAAGTGGTATCGCAGATATTGTGTGGCCGATTACTGATGACAGGTTGTTGGCAATTGTTGATCCGCTTGATGGGTCTACTAACGCAAGCAAAGGTCTTCCGTGGTTTGCCACATCAATTTGTATTGTTGATCGCCGCGGCTTGCGTGCAGCGTTGGTGGCAGAACAATCAGGTAGCGAAACCCGGTACGGCGCATCGCGAGGTGGAGGCGCAAATCGCGATGGGTTGCCGATACGAGTGAATCCGTTGGCAAATGTTTCGCAGGCAGTTGTCGGAACAAACGGAGCGCCTCCATCGCCGCATGGATGGTGGCAATTTCGTACCCTTGGTGCCGCTGCACTTGATATCTCTCTCGTCGCTAGTGGGGGCCTCGATGGTTATGTTGATTTTCATGACCATGGCGTTTGGGATTACTTGGCTGCAGTCCTTATTTGTCAGGAAGCAGGGGCCATCGTCGGCGAAGTTGACGGTAAGGAACTGTTGACAATTGACCCGTCGGCACGACGAAGTCCTGTGGTGGCATCATCTCAGGCGTTGTATGACTCGCTGCTTGATACAGCTCGTGCGCACCGCCGCTGACGCCTTTGCGGGCTGATAACGCCGTCCCTCTATTGTGAAGGGATGAAACAGATCTCTCATTGGATTAATGGCGCAGAAGTTACAGGCACCTCTGGCCGTAGTGGGGCCGTTTTTAATCCGGCAACTGGGGTTCAATCAGCAACTGTTGATTTTGCTTCAGTTGATGAGATTGATGCAGCGGTGGCGGCAGCTACAGCAGCTTTTCCCGCATGGCGTGCAACCAACTTGTCACGTCGCGCAGAGATCATGTTCAACATTCGCAACTTAGTGCAGAGCAATCGAAATGAAATTGCTTCGATGTTGAGCGCTGAGCACGGCAAAGTAATCACTGATGCCTTGGGTGAAATAGCGCGAGGTTTAGAGAACATTGAATTCGCATGCGGAATTCCGCATCTGTTGAAGGGGAGTTACAGCGAACAGGCTGCTACCGGTGTTGATGTGTACAGCATTCGTCAACCGCTAGGGGTTGTTGCTGGCATTACGCCATTCAACTTTCCGGCGATGGTTCCGATGTGGATGTTTGCGAGCGCAATTGCCTGCGGCAATACATTCATCTTGAAGCCAAGCGAGAAAGATCCCTCAGTTGCGCTGTTCCTCGCGGATTTGTTGAAGCAAGCTGGAGTGCCAGACGGTGTATTCAACGTCATCAATGGCGACAAAGTTGCAGTTGGTCGTTTGCTTGATCACCCAGATGTTGCCGCCGTGTCATTTGTGGGTTCCACTCCAATTGCCAAGTACATCTATGAGACCGGCACAAAGAACGGCAAACGCGTGCAAGCTCTAGGTGGGGCAAAGAACCACATGTTGGTGTTGCCAGATGCTGACCTTGATATGGCTGCCGATGCCGCGGTCAGCGCTGCGTATGGTTCGGCAGGCGAGCGTTGTATGGCAATTTCTGTTCTTTTGGCAGTTGACTCGGTAGCTGATGCACTGATCAAAAAAGTGCAAGAGAGAATTCCTGCAATCACAGTCGGACCAGCCAGTGATTCGGCGAATGAAATGGGACCGCTCATTACTGCAGAACATCGTGACAAGGTTGCTGGCTATCTGGCAGGGGCCGCTGCAGAGGGCGCAACAGTGGTGGTCGATGGTCGTACCAATGTTCCTGCCGACGGATTCTTTATTCGCCCAAGCATTATTGATGGTGTACAACCGGGCATGCGTTGTTATGACGAAGAAATCTTCGGACCAGTTCTCAATGTTGTCCGTGTCAAGTCGTATGCCGAAGGGGTTGCACTGATTAATGCCAATCAGTTCGGTAACGGCGTGGCACTATTTACCCGTGATGGCGGAGTCGCACGAGAATTTCAATTCGACATCAGTGTTGGCATGGTGGGAATCAATGTTCCTATTCCTGTACCAGTCTCGTACTACTCATTCGGCGGGTGGAAGAACAGTTTGTTCGGTGACCACCACATGTACGGACCAGAAGGCATCAACTTCTTTACTCGCAGCAAAGTGGTGACGTCGCGTTGGCCAGACCCGCGCACGTCAAGTGTTGATCTTGGGTTCCCGCAGAACCGTTAACCGCTACTTGCCGGTGTAATACGTATCGGCAATATCAAGAACTTCATCGATGATGGCAAGGCCTTCAGCGATTTCAGCGTCACTGGTAGTCAGAGGCGGAGTGACATGCATGCGATTGAAGTGAGTGAATGGCCACAAACCTTTTGCTTTTGCAGCAGCTAAAACGTCACCCATTGGTTTTGCATCTGCACCCGTTGCATTGAACGGCACAAGGGGTTCACGTGTTTCGCGATCGCGCACAAGTTCAATTGCCCAGAAGCAGCCAAGGCCTCGCACATCACCAACGCTTGGGTGTTTTGCCTGAATGGCTGCTAGCCCGGGAGCGATGACATCAGAACCCAGACGGCGAGCCTTCTCAATAATCTTTTCTTCTTTGTAGATATTGATTGATGCAATCGCAGAGGCACACGCAAGTGGATGTCCGGAATAGGTAAGACCACCGGGAAACTGGCGTTCACGGAACGAATCGGCAATGCGGTCAGAAATAATGACGCCACCAAGTGGTACATAACCCGAGTTAATACCTTTCGCGAAACAAATCAAGTCTGGGGTGACATTCCAGTGATCAACTGCGAACCATTCACCGCATCGACCAAAGCCAGCCATTACTTCGTCGCAGATCATCACAATGCCGTGTTGATCACATATGTCGCGCACGCCTTGCAAATAGCCAGCTGGTGGAACCAAAATTCCGTTTGTGCCAACGACTGTTTCCAGAATGATGGCTGCAATGTAATTGCCGCCTTCCACCATGATGGTGTCGCGTAAATGTTTCAGTGCACGTTCACATTCTTCTGCTTCGTTTTGTGCATGGAACGCAGAGCGATATGTGTACGGTCCCCAGAACTTTATGATGCCTGGCATGGCGGGTTCTGCTGGCCAACGGCGCGGATCTCCAGTGAGTTGGATAGCACCACCTGTTGCACCGTGGTAACTGCGGTACGTGGTGAGAACCTTGTTGCGACCAGTGTGAAGTCGAGCCATTCGCATTGCATTTTCTGTTGCCTCTGCACCGCCGTTTGTAAAAAACACCATGTTCAGGTCACCAGGAGCAAGTTCTGCAATCAGACGTGCAGCTTCACTGCGTTCTTCGTTTGCATGGAATGGTGCAATGGTGCACATCTTGTCAACTTGTGCCTTGATTGCTTCAATCATCTTTGGATGTTGGTGACCGATGTTGACGTTCATCAATTGGCTAGAGAAATCGAGATACCGCTTTCCGTCTTCATCCCAGAAACACGAACCTTCAGTGCGCGCAACAACGAGGGGATTGATAAGAGATTGTGCCGACCATGAGTGAAAAACATGTTTGCGGTCGTTAGTGAATGCTTGAGAAGCCATGACCAACTCTAACGGAGGGCGTACGACGAGCCCTGTAGGCGTAAGGAATGACGAGGGGTGACGGTGCATAAGAAAATGGGGCAAGTACGGTGAGGCCATGCATTCCCCCAAGCGCGCTCTGGCAGTAGTGGCTGTAGTCCTAGCGGGCGGCCTTTCCACATCAACGGCGCACGCCATCAGTGTTGCGGCGCCATGGTCACAGGCTCCAGCCAAAATCGCTTTCGGCGGCAGTGTGTGGACAACTTCGACTACTGGGGCCGCGCTGACATTCACGGTCAAGGGCAAGTCGTTTGCCATGTGGTTTACGGCCGGACCAAAGAACGGCAAAGTCGCGGTCTTCGTCAATGGCAAACGGTCCCGAATCGTAGATCAATATTCTCCAAAGACAATCCGTCGAGCAGTAGTGATGGCTCGAGCAAAGTCAACAAACTCTGTGATGGTGGTAGCGCTGTCTACAAAAAACAAAAAATCAAAGGGTACGAAAGTAACCGTAGATGCGTTTTCACCGAATGCAGTTCGCTGTACAAAAGGTTGTGTGAAGTCTCCGGTGCCACACTCGGTTCCTGGTGTTGTTGAAATCACCGGTACAGATCAAGTGTGGTATCCAACTGCCGTGCCGTCGTCGTCATCACCCGAATGGGTTGTAGCAATTGGTAGTTATGTTCGCGGACAAGATGTTGCACCGATAGAAACTGCTGTGCCTGTCATTAGGGCAGCTGCATGTGACCAAGCTAAGAAAGTTCCTCGCGGAGTAGTCATCTTGTCTTTCGGGGCGCAACGCGCAGCGGGAAGTAATGGTTTCGGAACACTGATTTCAAAAGATCAGATCATTGCAACTACATCAGCCTGGGCAACTGGGCTTGCTGAATGCGGCACTGGTCCATGGGAAGTGTCTATTGGTACTAGCAATTCAGGTTCTGTCACTGCCTATAACGGCTACATGGGTGGTATTGAATGGGCAAAGATTGTTATGGCAGCGCAAGTTGCATCAGATCCCCGCACAGTGATTTCGGGTTCAGTTGATCTGGAACCAGGGTGGGGGCCACCAGGCCAGGCACGTGCATGGGTTGATGGGTACGTGCGCACAACTACGGCACGTCTGTGGAACTTTGGCTCTGCAGATGGTTGCCCGCAAACAATCAGTACCGATCTCACTTGCAACAACGGTTGGACCATTGATGATGTGTTGTGGGTTTCTGGGCACGCGGGTCCAAACATTTTTGCGATGCCTGAAATCCATACAAAGAGCGGGGCATTGTCGCGTCAGTGGGCTGTTCTTGCTGCACGTGCAATCACCATGAAAATGCCGATCCGTATTGCTGCTCTTACTGTGCAAACCGCGGCATGCACTCAAGTCAAAGGCGGTTGCCCAACAACCGGAATTTCTGCGTGGGATGCGTGGACGCAATTACGCAAAGCGCTCGATGCAATTCCTTCTACTGCGGGCATGCCGCTTGGCGCGCCAATGGATATTCGTTGGGGATGGGCCAATGGATTTGTGATTCCACCGCCAACCACCACCACCACAACCACAACGACGATCACGCCTCCCGTAACTGAGCCGCCGCCAACGACCACTCCGACTACGCCTCCCGCGCCACCTCCAAGCTAAGTAGCTTGTCGTTTCAGCCAGTCCTGTGGCTGAATTAGGCTCTCTGCATGAGTTTGCAATCTCAAGAGAGCACTTCACAGAAGCCGTGGCATTTGCGCGACAACTGGGAACCAATGCATGTTGAAATCACCAGCACAGATTTGCGTGTTGATGGCGTAATCCCACCAGATCTCGATGGGCTCTATGTTCGCACTGGCCCAAACCCGGCATCAGGCTCTTCACCCCACTGGTTCTTTGGTGACGGCATGTTGCACGGCATACGCATCAGAGGCGGTAAGGCAGAGTGGTATCGCAATCAGTTCATCAACACGCCGAGTGCGGCATCGGCACGCGGGCTTCCGTATGAACGTGTGCCAGAACTTGGGCGCGGAACAGGCAACACACACGTGTTGCCGCACAACGGAACATTGCTCGCTCTTGAAGAAGGTCATTGGCCTTTCAAGATTGATAGCAATCTGCAGACACTGGGGTATGAAAACTACGACGGTGCGTTGACTTGTTCAATGACAGCTCATCCGAAGGTGTGCCCTGTAACAGGTGATCTGCTGGCGTTCAGCTATTTCTCTTTCGAGCCGCCGTATGTTCATTACATCCGAATTGGTGCTGACGGAAAACTGAAA
>CAEZXA010000073.1_pt1 | contig 7170 bp, 10 predicted proteins | sample 7265131 | NCBI WGS metagenome assembly CAEZXA01 (sample SAMEA6813896, study PRJEB35770) | uncultured Acidimicrobiaceae bacterium | biome: Freshwater; feature: Freshwater reservoir; material: water | place: Czech Republic | collected 2015-11-04 | depth 0.5m m
CGCCCCGGCAAGGCTTGTGCTGGTGTAATCATCCCTGGAGTCTTTCGTCCGAACATGCAAAAACCCTACCTGCATAGGGCTCTGCGTTGGACAGAGTGCTTTATTGGGTTATTATCCCAACTCAAGGTAATTTCGAATGTCAAAGATGTTTTCTCCAGCCTCGTTCTTCAAGCGTCACGCAGCAGTTCTCACTGCCTGTCTAATTCTGCTCATCGGGGTAGGTCAGTTTGGAGTAACTCGTGCAGCAACCGTTAGTCGCGAGGTACTTGTTTGTGTCAATAAAAAGTCTGGTGTGATGCGCCAAGTTACTAAAGCTAAGTGCGCGAAAAATGAGCGCCTCCTACGGTTAACTTCTGGATCTGATGGTGCAACTGGCCCAACAGGTGCAACCGGTCCGACTGGAGCAAAAGGTGACACAGGTGCTGCAGGGTCAACTGGTCCGACAGGGTCAACTGGTCCAACAGGTGCGACTGGTCCAACCGGTCCAACCGGTCCAACAGGACCAGGAACGGTGTGGCAGGATCTTGGCATTTCCAGTCTGACCGGACTTAGTACTTTTCCTACCAACTTTATGACTGACCCAGTCGAAGTCGAATGTTGGGTTGTCGGTTTTACTCCCACCTACAGACTGAAAATGGGGGCTTCTGTAGAGGAAACGGTAATTGCAACTGTTTCTAGGATTGGTGTGTCAGGCACTACAACTTACGTCTTAGAAAATTCAGCTGTTACTCAACTTGGTACGGATAGTGCAACAGAGGATATGTGGGAGATTCGTGTGTTTAGTACAGAGAATTCGCAAGATGCGTTGAAAAACCAATATCTAGTCAGGATCTTTCTTTTTTCTGGTGGTTGTGGATCACAAGTGTGGAAAATAGCGGCATGAACTTCAGTTTGACTTAACTAATCGTGTAATCAACTCTGCGGTCTTTCGACTAAATGTGCGCGTCACGCCACTGAATTAAACCCTGAGTTATGACTCTTGCCCATTGCCTCAGCCTGAAGAGCAAGTAATTCCTCGTGGCCCGGAAACGCGCGCAGTCCTGCCGTGATTGCAATGTGAAACGCCGACATGTTTCCAGTCGCTAAGGCCCATATTGCAACTTCTGTCGCAGCAGTTATTGCCAATATAACTAGCCGTGTTGTGGTGCCATCAAGATCCGCCCACATATAAGAAGTTCCGGCAAAGGGAACATCTCGGACGCTAGAGAGATGGTGAACAATTTCTTCACAGTCATTGTGATTACTACGAAATCTCATTAGAGCATTCTGCAAGAGCACATCGTCTGTAACTATTCGATCGCTGATAGGTAACTCATCTGAGTACGTGGTGGGCACCCAGTCTTCCCGACTAATAGCACTTTCAATTTCTGTCATTCCGCGTCGCATATCGGACACGATTGTCGAGAATGTTGAATCGTTGATATTGAGATCCCACATTGCAGTACGCGCGGCCGAACGACGCGCCCGATCTCGGTTAAGAGCTAGCCACGTCAACAATTCAAGTGCTCGCTTCTTTCGAAACTGAGCTTGCTCCCCTTTTTTGTTTTCCACAGTCGGATAGCCAAAGACTTTCACTACCAATGACCATTCATCTGGAATAGACAACCGATTTACTTGAGTTGGCCAAGGTCGTTCTACTGCAGAAATTACTTCAATGACATCAGAATCAGTCACGACATCAGCGTTGAACTCCGTAGGAGTACCTGCGCCTTGAGCTCGTTGCTCAATATTGTCGAGAATAGTTTGTTCACTATCGGTAAATCGATCAGGAACAAAACCAGAGTTGATCTGTTCTCGCCTTCTGCGCAGGACATACACAAGCACTCCTGCCGCAACCTCGGGAGACAGAACAGATCTAGTGGGAAGTTCATCTGAGGGGGCAATGGTCTTCACATCAATCTGATTGACATGTGGGCTCAGAATTAACGAGGCTGTTAGTAGCGCTGATGGTCGACCAACTAAAGTAGATAGCGAACGCCAATTGTGATGGCGCACGGACACGATGACTGTCCACCACAAGGCAGCACTACTAGCTATCACTGTCAGATGCAAAAGAAATTCAAGTTCAATTTGGTTAATTCGTGCATCCAGCAAACGTGTCTGTACGTGGAACTCAATTACTAGATTCAGTAGATGAATGATGGACCAAATCGGAATTGCAACAAGGAACATCCCAGAGACAAAAAATCTGATACGTACCATCACCCATCCACCACATCCACCACGCGAACAACTTGTACGGTGCGTCGGCTAATTCCGATAAGACCGAGAATTTTCATCGATATCATCTGTGACACTTTGACCTGAACCTGCGTACCTCTTATCTGGAACACTCCAGTAATTCCTCTTACAGACAAATACGCCTTCATGGCTTTAGTTGCGGCATCTATATCAACATGCGGATCACCATCGCGAACTCCGATTATCTGCTGTCCACCTAACCGAGCAGCATTCTCTGCCACATCGGATAAGCCCATATAAGAAGAAACCACTTGCCCGCCGTCGAATGCCAAGCCTGCAAGAGAGATTGCAGCCATCACCAAACAGACAACCATCGCCGACAGCGACCCTCGATTTTTTGATTCTGTTTTCATCATCTGGCCGAAAAGAAGTCAACGACTTCAGTTGAACTTGCACGCACGATGCGTTTGGGAATCGACAGCAGACCTAGCCCGTAGGAATTGAGTGTGCACGTTACCGTGCTCGTTACCGTGTGGATACGCCCGGTTCTACCTCTCACAATTACAACGTCAACGTCAACGCATGGAGAATGGTTATTAGCTAAATCACTACGAGCAGTGGCGATACCTCGTGAAACCATTGACGCGAAATTTGCTTGTGACGCAACCCGGGCGCTGACATCTGCTGCCCGATGAACTCTAAAAGATGCGTCAGTCAGTCTTCCCGCATATACGACCAGAAGAAATATCAGAATCAATACGGGACATATGAGTAACGACTCAACTGTCAATGATCCTCTAAAAGTTTTTTCGGTCATCGATCTTGCTCTTGTAAGAATTGTTCGCGACTAACTGTGGCAGTCCGAGATACTGACCTCGGCAGGAATGGGACTACTGATTGCACCTCTACAGAAACTGTGACGGTCACGGTCTTACTTTCAATTCGAATCGCTGGAGCTACGGACATGTGTGATCCAAGATCAGTGACTACTTGTTCGACTTCATTAAGCGCTTTCACAACATCATTTCCTGAAGAATCTGAGAAAGCCGCGACTTGAGCTCCTCGAATGGCAGCTGCACTTGCAACGTGGGAACCATGACCCAATGCAGTTGCATGGACACCCAACAAGAAAATCCCGAGAACGATCGGGACGAGAAGCACTGCCTGGATGCTGGTCTCGCCCCGATCATGCCTCGCCTCGGAGGGCAGCATCATCCGAGGTTGAGCGAATTTGCCTTGTCGCGAACTCGCGAGCTGATAATTCCACCGACCGTGATTGCAAGAGCGATGAGTGCGGCCGCCATGACCACAGTGGTTGCACTGACCTCGCCACGCTCAACGTCTCGCTCTCGAGACGCATCAAACCGAATTCGGTAATAGTGATATATCTGTCTAGTAATTGACATATTTTCTCCTTGTATTGATTGGATCTTTTAGAATTTTTAGAGCGCACCGATTGTTCCGACAAAAGCTGGGTACCCCACGAGCAAAATGAATCCGAAAAAGAGCAGAACAATAGGTAGACCCATATGTTCAGTGCGCTCCTCGGCCTCATGCTCAATGCGCGCCAGATTTCGACCACGCAATGCGTGTGCCTTTGACGCCAACGACTGGCGTATGCGAGCTCCGTGTTCGCCTGCCAACTGAACGCTGTGGGCTACTTCTTCTAAAGACTCAACACCAGTTCTCTCACCAAGGTCGCGTAGTGAATCCCAGTAAGAACCCCGCGAGCTTTGAGCCCGAACAAGGGCAAGACGTATTTGCTCAAAACTGAATCCATCGCCCGCACCTGCTGCAGCAAGCATTGCAGTCTCTACGCCGGCTCCACCAGCGAGCAGGACATTGACAAGATCGAGATACACGGCAACAGCCAAATCCATGTCGGCCCGACGAACTTTTGCCGCGCTTACCACTTCCTTAACTGGTAGATACCAAGTCAGACACGGAGCTACAACACACAAGCCGAAGAGAATTAGTGGTGGTGGAGAGTCCCCCAGTACGCACCAAAGAAAAGTCACTGTCAAACCACAGACTGTTGCTGCAATCACGCGCTGAAATGATCTGCGAATGAACTCAACATCAATTATTTCTAGGAGTTCGAGATCTGCGATTGCAGGTAGGAAAAAACTCATGGCAAAACTTCTACTAGTCGGCCAGATAGGAACCTGGCTGGAGTTCTAATCTGTGCAATTTTTTGCAACCACCAAATCGAACTTGCAAATAAGAGGCAGATGCACACAAGAACGAGCAAACCTTCCGCCGAGCCAAAGGGAGCGAGATATGGGCGATTGAATATGAAAAGCCCAGCGATGAAGGCCACCACTACCCCAGTGATAATTCGGACCGCAGCGCGAGAACGAGCACGAGAGACCCAGATTCGTAAATACAAATGACACTCAGATCGAGCACATTCACTGAGATGACCGAGCAGTTGTCCAATGTCTCGTGTTTGATGTTGCGCAGTGGTGACAAGGGCGGCAACAACAAAATCGCATGTGGGATGTGCAACGTCGTCCGCAAATCGTCGAAGTCCATCTTCAAGAGATCCATATCTCAGTGATGCGACAAGTCTGCGAACCGGCGCAGCAATGGCTCGGGGCGAGTGAAGCTCGGTCGCAATAATTGCTTGCTCTAATCCGGATGATGCCGAAATCGTGTCTCGGAGATTTTCTGTCCACATGGCAATTGCTTCTACTAAGTCGCGTTGATCATCTGCTTGTCGCCTTCGGACCGTACGATCGCGCAATGCGCCACCAATTACAGAGATGCCACCAGATCCCCGAATCATTACAAGAAGACCGGATGCCAATAGAAGTCCAACTATTAGTTGACTTATCAACTCCATGAGAGTTCCCTGGGGCGAGGAAAACCGTGTTCCTCTAACTGAATCGCCGTTGCGCTACGTAGAGCCACAAACTGGGGTGTGCTGCTGTGAATTGCATACACCTCGTTTGACACAATTGAGGTGCCGTCGGCATCAACAACTTCGTGTATTGAAGTAATTCGACGAACATTGTCACGAACTTCAACATGCACAACAAAATGTATTGCACTTGCAATGAGTAAATTCACAGTCTCAGTTGGGACTCCGGTAGATGCCATCGATACGTAGGCCAGAAGTTTTGGAAATACGGAGCGTGCACTATCCGCATGCAAGGTGCACATTGACCCGTTATTTCCCTGGCTCATCGCAAGCAACATCGGGAAAGCTTCACCACCTCTCACTTCCCCTACGACCACCCGATCTGGGTCCATCCGAAGCGCCATGCGAGTCAGATCAGCCATAGAGATTTCGCCATGACCTTCGATATTGGCAGCGCGTGCTTGTAATGCATCATGATCAGGATGTGCAGACTGAAAATGTTCAATTCCTAATTCATAGGCATCTTCAATTGTCACAATTCGCTCGTGTGGACCGATTTCATTAATCAGTGCTCGAAGCAAAGTTGTTTTCCCGGAACCAGTACCACCCGCAACAATTATGTTTTTTCTACTTCGCACAGCTGCTGCCAAAAATCGAGCCACTTCAGGATCCATCATCCGTTTTTCAACTAACTCACTAAGTGCAGAAAACTCAAACCGATGTCGTCGAATGACCAATGTTGGATGCGCTGAGATTTCCATGGCGGCAAATAGTCGCGAACCATCCGGCAGTTGAAGATTCAGTTCTGGGTGTGCCGGATCAAAGCGTTGTTCACGGTGTCCCATACGAGATGCAATTCGTCGAATGAGGTCTACAAGTTCGCTATCCGATTGCACTATGGGAGGACACTCACGACGTTGTCCTGTTCGAGTCTTTATCCACACAGGATGATTTCCACGAACATGGATGTCAGAAATATCTTCGTCTTCAAGAAGTGGCTCAAGCCTCCCCAGTCCGAGAACTTGTGCGATTGCCTCGTCAATGATTTGTCGATCATTAACTTCAGGAATTGCATCAAACCCCCACGCATCAAGCGGACGAGACCTAGCCATCACGCCTGCGGCTGTTAAGCGTGCCATCTGCCGTTCTTCATCAATCGTTGGAGGCAACTGATCTTCGTTGTGTCGTCGTACTCGATCGTCAGCCAAAGCACTGGCGATTGCACGCGCAACTTCTGGAATTGTGGGTGCTGAACTGTTCATAGTTCTTTGCCCTTAACAATCGCGAGATGAACCGGGCCAGAAGCAGCAATTGCAGTGGCAATGCTCTCTTCGCTGCGCATCGTGATGACAAACTGATTATTCATGTCAGTTGGTGCGGTCACTGATTGAACAACTGTGATTTCTTTAAGGCTTCGAACGGTCCCGGATCCGTCACTGCCCGGAGTAACTACTACTCGAACAGTGTCACCTGGCGCTATTGACGGAGGGAAATTGCCTGGATTGATTGCAACAGCCACCAATGCTTCACCTGACATCAGATTCAAACGACTGTCCACCACAGTTGATTCACTCAGAACGGAATCTGCAGTAATTGCGGGCGACTTATTTCCTCCCCGAAAAAGAAACGCCAGCAAGATGCTTGCCAACACAACAATCACTCCAATCAGAAGTTCTGCTTTCCCCCGATTTGGGGTTTTTGAAACGCCAGATGTTGGTGCTGTCTGTGGCGATCGTAGAACTGACAATCGTTCAGCTATTCCTGGTGCCCCGTAATTATTAGACGCTTCTGGCATCAAAATCTCCCTCAAATTTCACAGGCGATTGTCTTCACGCCTTATGTGTGGATTGAGAAGGTACGAAAGGAAGAAATCATTTACCAGTCAGGGTCAAGAAAAATCTTTGCCATGCACATTTAGGCTTATTTGTAGGTCTCAGGGGGTTAGAGCTGTCCGCGATCTAGGCGAGAGAAGATTGATACTGCGGTCGTTTGCAGATCGTCTCGGTCGGCAAGTTGTTGAGCTGCACGTACTTGGCGGGCGACACGTGGGTTTCGTACGAAGCGATCTTCGTGGCGAAGGAAAAAGTCCCAGTACAAAACAGTGAATGGGCAGGCATCTTCGCCCA
>CAEZXA010000082.1_pt1 | contig 6563 bp, 3 predicted proteins | sample 7265131 | NCBI WGS metagenome assembly CAEZXA01 (sample SAMEA6813896, study PRJEB35770) | uncultured Acidimicrobiaceae bacterium | biome: Freshwater; feature: Freshwater reservoir; material: water | place: Czech Republic | collected 2015-11-04 | depth 0.5m m
GGAGGCAAACATGGCCGGTTCATACATCGTCGCAGGAGCACGTACACCCATCGGAAAGATGAGCGGTGCGTTGTCATCTTTTTCAGCTGCCCAGCTCGGTGGCTTTGCCATCAAGGCAGCACTCGAGCGCGCAGGCGTCAAGCCAGAAGACGTCGAGCACGTCATCATGGGCCAAGTTCTCACAGCAGGTCAGGGACAAGTTCCTTCACGCCAGGCTGCATCGTTGGGTGGCATTCCAATGAATGTTCCTTCCATCAACATCAACAAGGTGTGCTTGTCAGGTCTTAACTCCATTTACTTGGCCGACCAAATGATCGCTTCGGGTGAAGCAGACATCGTTATTGCTGGCGGTATGGAAAGCATGACAAATGCTCCGTACCTTGCACAAGGTGCACGTGGTGGTTTCCGTTACGGCAACACTGAACTGCAAGACGCAATTATTAAAGACGGACTCTGGTGTGCATTCGATGCGTGCCTCATGGGTCTTGGTACAGACCGTTACACCGACGGAAAAATCAGTCGTCAAGAACAAGATGATCTTGCAATGAAGAGCAACGTGCGTGCAGCAGCAGCAATCGCTGCTGGTCGCCTTGCAGATGAAATTGTTGAAGTTGCTGTTCCTCAGCGCAAGGGTGACCCTGTCATGGTGAAGAACGACGAAGGTGTTCGAGCAGACACCACCATGGACACACTTGGTGGATTAAAGCCAGCGTTCGACAAAGACGGAACAATCACCGCTGCAAACGCAAGCCAAATCTCAGACGGTGGTTCAGCCATTGTCATGATGAGCAAAAAGGCTGCTGAAGCTCGCGGCATCAAGCCACTCGGTGAAGTTGTTTCATACGGCATGGTTGCTGGCCCAGATAACGCATCGCTGTTGCATCAGCCAAGCCGTTCAATCATGAAGGCACTTGATCGTGCCGGTATGAAGATTGGCGATGTCAACTTGTTCGAACTCAACGAAGCATTCGCTGCCGTCGGTATCGCGTCAATGCGTGAACTTGGCATCACAGACGAAATCGTGAACGTCAATGGTGGCGCTATTGCATTGGGTCACCCAATCGGTATGAGCGGTAACCGTCTTGCTCTCACCATCTTGCACGAACTTCATCGCCGTGGTGGTGGTGTTGGTGCAGCTGCACTCTGCGGTGGTGGCGGACAGGGCGACGCAATCATCGTTCGCACCGTTTAAGAACTACATGCTGCAAGAGCCACTCAATCGCGCAATTCATGTTGCTCGTTGGGTGGCTCTTGCTGTTGTAGTCGGAGTTATCTCTGGCGTCCTTTCTGCTGCATTCATTCAGTCGTTGAACTGGGCGACAGATACTCGTGTAGAGAACTCTTGGTTCATCTGGATGTTGCCACTTGCCGGGCTTCTTGTCGGTTTGTCGTACCACTACCTTGGCCGTGGTCTTGAGCGCGGAAGCAATTTGCTGATTGATCAGATTCATTCACACACCGAATGGATCCCGCTTCGACTCACACCACTTATATTCGGCGCAAGCGTTGTGTCGCATTTGGCTGGCGGTTCTACAGGTCGCGAAGGTGCCGCATTGCAGTTGGCTGCTGGTGTCACTGATCCCCTCAGTAAACGACTCGGATTAGACCCCGCTGATCGTTCGCTCATGCTTGTCACTGCAATCGCAGGTGGATTCGGATCAATTTTCGGAGTTCCCATTGCTGGTGCAGTTTTTGCCCTTGAAGTACAACGCATCGGTCGCGTTCGATACGAAGCACTGGTACCAGCGTTCGTGGCAAGCTTCGTTGGTGATGCCGTTGTGCATGCGCTTGGTATTCACCACACCATCTACCCGCACATAATTGATGTGAAATGGACTCCGACATTGGCATGGCAAATTTCACTCTTTGGTGTGTGCGCTGGACTGATTGCCTATTCATTTGTCACGTTGACACATTTCATTCGTGGTGCAATGAAAAAATACGTTGCCTGGTATCCCGCTCGTCCATTGATTGGCGGAATCCTTCTTGCGGTGCTCATCGCTTCGTTCGGTTGGCGTGACTATCAAGGACTTTCCATTCCCATCATGCTGCACGCAATGAACGGCAGTTCTTCAGGCCACTTTGAAGTCAAATTACTTTTAACTGCAATCACAATTGGCACGGGATTTGTCGGTGGTGAAGTGATTCCGTTGTTTGTTCTAGGTGCTTTGGCTGGCGCTACTTTTGCAAGCATCATTGGCGCAAATATCGCACTGTTTGCCATCATCGGCTCAGTGACAGTTTTGGCTGGAGCCGCTAATACTCCTCTAGCGTGCACCTTTATCGGTATAGAACTCTTCGGTGGCGGTGGCGCCATCATGTTTGCTGTTGCGTGTATTGCCGCCTATGCGACAAGTGGTCACACCGGTATCTACCACGCTCAAAAAGTTGTCGCCCACAAATCAGGCGAAGCGATTACTTAGCTATCTAGTTTTTGGCGATTGCCAAATGCACGGCCCAGTGTGACTTCGTCTGCAAATTCGATATCGCCGCCAACAGGCAAACCACTAGCTAAACGAGTCACATTGACGCCTAGTGGGTTAAGCAATCGCGCCAAATACATGGCGGTGACATCACCTTCAGTGTTGTTGCTAGTGCACACAACAACTTCTTGAATGTTCTCAGGACGAATACGTGTGAGAAGTTCACGAACCTTCAGATGTTCTGGGTTCACGCCTTGCAGTGGGTCAATGAGCCCGAGCAACACGTGATAGCGGCCACGAAATTCTCCGGTCCGTTCGATTGCAACAACATCACGTGAGTCTTCAACAACACACACAATGGATGAATCGCGTCGTGTGTCTCCGCAGATATTGCACAAATCAGCATCGGCCAAGTTGAAACACAAAGCACAAAACCGAACACGTTCTTTTGCATCTACTAATGCGCGTGCAAGTCGCGTGACGTCTTCAACGTCACCTTTAATAAGGTGCAGCGCTAAGCGTTGTGCACTGCGGGGACCAATGCCTGGCAAACGACCAAGTTCGTCGATAAGTAATTGAACAGGTGGCGTATAGGGCGAAGCCACTAGTTACTTCTTTCCGCGCGGTGACTTTGCAACGTCGTGAGTTACTTCGACTGTTTTTTCAATGACGCTTCCACCTGGGAACGTGTCGTGTAGTGCTGCAAGCAGCGGATCAACAGCGTCAACTGCAAGCACTGTGTCATTAATGTCAATTGCTGCAAACGGATCATCTGCAACTTCGTCAACTATGGTGCGAACTTCTGGTTCTGTAAGAACTGGACGTGACATACCGCCGGGTGCAGTGGGATCTGCTTGCACAAGAGTGACAACAAATGTTCCGCCACAAATTTGTTTAATGGCAGCAACGACTGTTGGTAGTTGTTCTTGAGCGCGTTTCATGGGGGTGTTGTTCGGAAGGCGCAGAATTATTTTCTTGCCTTCCACCGACTGAATAACAGCCGGCTTAAACATTGCCTTAGCAAGACCACGCATTGCATCTGTAATTTGAGGCCACATTTGCGCTGGGTCTGCATTGCTTACTTCAGTTGGTGCTTCAACTGGTGGCGCAGGTTGCGCGGGGATTTCAGCTGCCGCCGGTAACGGGATCTCAGCAGTGACTGCAGCAGGCGCAGCTGCTGGAGCAGGCTGTATCACTGGTGTTTCATCAGCAACGGGCACAGGTACAGGGGCTGTGTTGCCAGCATGGCCACCAATTTTTGCACGGCCAGTCGCGGGGTTGATTGGTGCTTGCGGTAGCGCCGCAGCAACACCATTTTCACGCAAAGTCTTTACGGCATCTTCAAGTTGCGAAATTCGTGCAAGGAGATTTTCTGCGCTGTCGTCAAACACTGGTGATGCCAATTGCACAACAGCAACTTCAAGCAACAAACGCGCATCAGGGGCGTGACGCATTTCCACCATGGTGGAACCAAGAGTTTCCATAATGCGCACAATGCGTTGCACGCCCATGTCTTGTGCGTATCTGTGTAATTCTGAAATGCGATCTGCTGGTAACTGCACCAGTTCAGGTGACATCAACGACAAGAAACAATCACGCATGGTGCGTACAACATCTTGTGCGTACGTGTGCGGGTCGTGTCCTTGTTGCATTGCGCGTGCGACTGCAGCTAACGCTGCCGCGTGGTCACGTGCAACCAATGAACGAATAATGTCTTCGGTGTGCAATGCAACTTCTGGTTCACCACCACCGGCAACAATAAGTTCCAATGCAGACAATGTGTCGCGTGCACTACCGCCACCTTGGCGCAACACTAAATCAATTGAATCGTCATCAACAGTGAGCTGAGCCTCTGCAATAACAAATCGAACATACTTTTCAAGTTCAGTTACAGGCAGTAAATGAAACTGCAAGTGCTGCACACGGCTACGAATTGTGTCAGAAACTTTTTGTGGATCTGTAGTAGCGAGAACGAAAACCACTTGGTTTGGCGGCTCTTCTAAGGTTTTAAGAAGTGCAGCTTCGGCACCACGAGTCAGCATGTGAACTTCGTCGAGAATAAACACGCGGTGACGCCCAGGACTTGTTAGTGCTGCTGCTTCAATAATGTCGCGAATTTCTTGAACACCGTTATTGCTCGCAGCGTCTAGTTCTAGTACGTCGTAACTAGTGCCCAGTTCAACGGCCTTGCACGAGTCACACAGACAACATGGCTCACCATCAATTGGTGACTCACAGTTCAAGACCTTGGCCAAGATACGAGCGGTGGATGTCTTGCCTGTTCCTCGAGGACCTGAGAATAAGTAGGCCTGACCTTCTCTGCCATTGATGACGGCATTGCGCAAAGCCTTGACCACGTGGTCTTGCCCGTACAGTTCGGAGAACTTCCGCGGGCGGAATCGTCGGTACAGGGACTGGGTTGCCATCGAAACGACCCTACCAATGAGGTGCACCGAGCACCTGTGTGTGTAAAGGTGAATCACCCGAACAGGGTCATTTTTGACTACCGTTTTCTCACACCATGCGTCGCCTTCCTCTTCTTTTCATCGCAGCCATCGCTGTCGCGACCTTTTCGTCTGGCCATGCCTATGCCGCTGGGGACAACACTCTTTCCTCCTCTAGCCCCACTGCGGGCGAGGTAGTCACCCTTGCCCCCACCCAGTTACAGCTCAAATTCTCCTTGCCGGTGGGTGGAGCAGAGATTGTGACCCAAATGGGCCTCTCGCTCGCCTGTGAATCAAAACTGACCAACCTTGGGCCACCACAGTTATCAGCCGATGGTGTCACCGTGTCAGCTGCCCTGACGCAGGTTCCCCAAAACGGGTCATGCGTTGTGAACTGGTCACTTCCAGACGGCAGTGTTGGGTCCTTTACCTTCAAGGCTCAAACTCAGGTGACAACCACAGTCCCGAGCACTGTTGACGGTTCACCAGATACCACTATCCCCGTCACGGCCGACCCGACCGAAAAGACCAACCCGCGTCTTGGCGGACCAATTGGCTTGATGCGACTCATTGTCTTTTTCGCAGTGAGTGCCTTATTCGGCGGGTTGATGTTCATCAAAATCGTGTGGCCTGAAGGCGTCGAATACGGAATCACAGAGAAATACTTTCGGCAAGTGTCGATCATCGCTGCTATTGCATTGATACTTCTCATCATCGTCATGACTGCACGTCAATCAGGTGGCGGAATTGGTTCTTCCATATCTCCTACTGCGTGGGGACCACTGTTTGATTCGAATGAAGGTCGAGCAGTTTTCCTGCGCCTTATCGCTGTTATTGGTCTTGGCTATTACGCATGGATCACAGAACGAGTTCTTGAACCTACGAATCTTCTTCCCACCACAGTTCTGTTAGCACTGTCCATGTTGTCGTATGGCTTTGATCGCGCAACAGGAAGAGCAGTAATTCTCGGAATAATCCTTGCAGTAATACATATGGCATTTGTTGCAGTGTGGGTTGGCAGCATTGCAATTATCTGGAGAATTGTTCTTCACGGACCAGGAACAGTGGACCTTGTTGACGCTTTACGCGGTTGGGCACGAATTGCAACACCAGTAACAATTGGCATTGTAGGTACGGGCCTTATTCAGGTGTGGCGCATTGACGGAATCAGCCTTATCAACAGTGGTCATGGTCGCGTTCTGCTTCTCAAAGTTGTCTTTGTTGGCTTATTGCTATTTGTCAGTGCAACAATTCGACAATTCGTTTTACGCGGAATGCAAAATGCAAAGTCGTTGAATGAAAAAGTTGTGTACCGCCTAAAGCGTCCGGTTGGCATTGAACTGTCCCTCAGCATTGTCGTGTTGGCAACATCTTCATGGCTTATGGCAATGCGGCCACCGTATGTTCTGAATAAGGATTCCGGTCCTGGTGTTGACTACGCAATTGTGCAAGACATGACTGCAAAAGATGATTTCCACGTTCGTTTATCCATTACGCCAGGTGACGTTGGGGCAAACAGAATTCTCATTGAATTGTTTGGCCCTTCGCGTATTCAGAACTTCACAGTGACGTTGACTCCAGCGAACCCCAACTTTTCTGGCTACACCATTAATGTGCCCATCACGCGTCCTGGTGGGGCTCTTGTTGAACAAGATGCCGGCCTCCTGCTGCGTGCTCCTGGCGAATGGACCGCCAC
>CAEZXA010000092.1_pt1 | contig 6206 bp, 7 predicted proteins | sample 7265131 | NCBI WGS metagenome assembly CAEZXA01 (sample SAMEA6813896, study PRJEB35770) | uncultured Acidimicrobiaceae bacterium | biome: Freshwater; feature: Freshwater reservoir; material: water | place: Czech Republic | collected 2015-11-04 | depth 0.5m m
ATGGTGTGAAGATTGCAGTTGTCAGAACGACAGACAATCAGGTGTTCGCAATTGACTCACAATGCTCCCATGGGCGGGCGTCATTAACTGACGGCTATGTCGATGGTCTTGAGATTGAATGCCCGAAACACAATGGACGCTTCAACGTGATGACTGGTGAAGCGGTTGCAAGCCCCGCACGAATGCCTCTGCAGACTTATCCCTGCCGCATCACTGGTGATTGCCTAGAGATTTACTACTAGAACTGCTATCAAACCAATGTCTTGGCTACGTGCTTCTAGGCAAGTGGCAACAAATCTGACTCGTGAAGGCGGGCCGTCAGATAGAATAAGTCCAATGCATTCCATCCAGAAAGTCGTGACTCGAAAACGTAAAGGTGATGATGATTCTGCTTGGACATATTGGGTGACGCGCCCTGTAACCGAGCGGCTTGCGATGGTTGAAGAGTTGCGAGCCGAGTATCACGGATGGACATATGAATCTGAACCAAGACTTTCAAGAATTTGTCGAGTTATTCGTCGCGCATGAGGTTGAGTTCCTCATTGTTGGCGGTTATGCACTAGCTGCTCATGGCCACCCGAGGTATACAAAAGATCTCGACGTGTGGGTGTGGTTAGGGCCAGAAAACTCACATCGCATAATTGCTGCAATCGAAGAGTTTGGGTTTGGCGATTTGGGACTTACGGCCGAGGATTTTCAAGAACCAGATGTCATGGTGCAGCTTGGTCATGAACCTCAACGCATTGACATTCTTACTTATGCATCTGGTCTTGATTTTTCTGACGCGTACAAAAATCGTGTGCTTGTGACTATCGGTAAAACACAAGTGCCGTTTATTTCCGTTGATGATCTTCGTACCAATAAATTGGCGACGGGCCGCCCGCGTGATATTGCCGATGTTGCTGACTTGCCAGGTAAGGACTAAATCCTATGAGTCAGATCTCAGTAGAGGAAGCAGTTGTGCGATGCGCTGAAATTGATGGCGCGGACACCGAGATTGCTCTGCGTAGTGTGCTCGAACTTGATGATGCCGCGGTTGCCCGCACCGCTCGCGTTGAAAAGAACGATGGTCTTTTGCACGGTGTTCCCGTGTTGGTAAAAGACAACATTGAAGCTGAAGGATTGCCATGTACGGCTGGTTCGCTTGCATTGCGCGGTGTACCCATTCGTGGAGATTCCACAGTCGCATCTCGGTTACGTCGAGCAGGTGCCGTCATTATTGGTGCAGCAAATTTGTCAGAGTGGGCAAATATTCGCAGTACTCATTCCAGTAGCGGCTGGTCAGCAGCGGGCGGGCTCGTCGCAAATCCATGGGCACTTGATCACAGTGCGGGTGGTTCCTCGTCAGGAAGTGGTGCAGCAGTAGCAGCCGGAATTGTTCCCATGGCCGTAGGTACCGAAACAGATGGTTCCATTGTGTGCCCTGCCTCTCTGAATGGTGTTGTAGGAATCAAGCCCACTGTTGGTTCCGTTCCGACCGATGGTGTTGTGCCTGTCAGTGCAAGCCAAGACACCCCAGGTTCTTTGGCGCGCACTGTTGATGATGCAGAACGGATGCTCGCGGTATTGCAAGATGATGTTTCGTTGTTGTCCCGCAGTCAATCGATCGACGCTTCCTCTCTTGCAATAGGAGTAGTAGATGTGTGGCGCACGGGGGACCAGGCAACTGATGCCCTGTTTGATGAAGCATTGCGATTCGTGAAGAAGCTTTCACAGAAAGTGTCGACATCACAGATGATCGCAACTCCCGATGAGGTGTATACAGATGAGTTCACAGTGCTGGTGCACGAATTGCGCTCAGATCTCGATGGATACCTTTCTTTACGCGCTACAAACGGCGCACCGTCATCAGTTCGCGAAGTTGTTGAATTCAATCTCACCAACGCTGACGTTGAATTGATGCACTTCGGCCAAGAGATATTCGAGATGGCAGCAAAATCATCGGGGAGAATTGCTGAAGATTACGTTTCCGCGCGACAACGAAACCTTGACTGGGTACACAACAATCTCGATGTCGCCCTTCAACAACACGACATATTGATTTCACCTGCATACATGCCTGCATGGAAAACAGATTTCACAACCGGTCATCCATTGGCTGGTGGGGCAGTGACTTCACCAGCAGCAATTGCCGGTCTACCAATTGTCACTATTCCGATGGGGCTAGTTGCAGGGTTACCAGTTGGGTTATCGCTTGTGGGAGCAAAGAACTCTGAGGCGATGTTGATTGCACTCGCTCGGTCTTTAGAAAAAGCATTAGGTCTCGTTCAAGATGCGCAATGGAGTCCTCTCTTTTTGAGGACATCATCGCTAGGGCATCAATAGAAGACCGCCTTATTGCGAGGCATAAGCGAAAGCGAGCGATGTGGCGATCGCTAACCACAATTGGTATGGCACAAACGCAATTCCAAGAATGGTTGAAGCGCGAAACGCGATGACAAGAAGCGGGAGCGTAAATAAGGTCGCAAGCACGAGTGCAAAGGCTGATGCGAGAAGGGAGTGCGGAACATAAAACAAATGTGCCCACGTGAGCGCGGCCACCACGCTGAGTGTGAGTGATATCAACCAAACTATTTGGTGCGTATTAGATAGGCGACTGGCCACGAGCCAAGTCGCGACAATGAGCATTGCAAAGTTATATGGCCAAATTATGCCGAACACGAAACTAGGTGGCTGCCAACTTGGGCGAGGAAGTGATCGGTACCACTCAGCATCAGTTGCGACCCAGCGACCCGAGACAATGGCGTACACCGCGATAATTGCTGTCCCGAGGATTCCAACGACGTTTCGACTCATACCCAAGTATGGCGCGATACAGACAGGCTTTTATTAGTGTGGCTCCAATAAGAGGGCTGTGAAGGCCATTGCGCCAATTCGAAAAGCATGATTGATTGGCAAGTGCCTGTGAGATGACAGGTTAGTAATAAAGTAAGAACTATGAATTTTGATGTCAATAAAGTGTTACCTGACGATCTTTCGAGCTTTGATGGATTTCAATTTGTTCGAGTCGTGGCTGCATTACTTTTATTTGTAATGGTCGTGCGTAGTTGTATTCACTTGTTTGCACCAGATGGCGGAGCTCAGAGAATCGCAGGTGTAGATACTTCTGTTGAAGGTGGAAACAACATCATCGCAATGTTTCATCAATGGGGAGCCATACAGCTCATTCTTGCGGTACTTCTCTGTGTGCTGTTTTTCCGTTATCCAGGATTCACACCATTGATCGTGCTCACTATGGCTTTTGACCCAATCATGCGTTTTGTTGCCAGCCGCATCCTGAACGTGACCTCCACAAGAAAGCCTCCCGGCGCAGTACTAAACGCACCAGGGTTCGTCGTTCTCATGCTGTTGTTCTTTGCGTCAATTAAGGGATAACAAAGTCCAGTATTGATGGAGTAACTGTTGGGATAATTCGCCAATGGAACTATTTACCTAGATAGACCTTTTATATACTAATCTGTTGTCGTTTATAACGAATGAAAGGCGCCAGATGCGAATTTTGAGGTGGGCGCTACTTGGTGCTGTGGCTGTATTGGTTTCTTGTGGCGGTGGGTCTTCGCCGACTTCAAATGAGGCAGGCGAAAAAGCTGCATACAAAGTGGGAGACACTGGTCCTGGTGGTGGCGTCATCTTTTATGTAAATGAAGCCGGCTTTGGTAATTCCGACACGGAGAAAACGAGTATCGGAAGTCTTTGTCCCACGGAAACTTGCCGCTACCTAGAAATGGCATTATCTGATCTACCAGGGCAGCACCCCTGGGAAGAGGCGATGGCAGTAGCAGAAGCATTTTCCACGCCGTCAGCTACAGATTGGGTATTGCCATCAAGGGACGCACTAAATGTGATGTGTAAGTACGCGTTTGGCGACACAGTGAATGACGTTTGTAACAATGACGGTGCTGGTTCTCTGTCGCTCAAGGATAAAGGTTTTTCACCGAGCAACTATTGGAGTTCTTCTCATTACTTCGAAGACGTCGCGTGGACCCAGGATTTCCTCGACGGCGTTCAGGATGGCAGCCGCAAAGTACCGGAAGAGGCATACTACGTGCGTCCAGTGCGGGCTTTTTAACTACTCAAACTGTTTGGAACGCGAAACACCATTCCTTGGAACGACTACTCGTTCGTCAGATACGCGTAAGCCATATCCGTGGTCAAGTAGATAATGATTGAAAGGCTTGTTTTACGGCCAATGAACTCGCTCGGTTCCATTAGTGCAAGATGGATCCACATTGCGTGAGCCATTCGTGAGACATTCTCACTTGCGCGACGAAGGTCCTTTTTCTTGATTTCTCTAGGATGCTTCTGCAGAATTTTTAGATATTTTCCTTTAATAAACTAGAGAAAAACCTCTGATTATGTGCAAGAATTGGAGTATGAAATCGCAATCGCATCGCTTCCAATTCATGAATTTTCCGTCTGGTTCTAGGTCTTATTCACGCAAGTCAACTGGGGTGTTACTTCTTGTTGGTGTTTTAGCTGGTGTCACAGTCGGAGGTGGTGTGGGCGTTATTGCTGCATCGTCATCGAAAATGGTGACGGTGTGTGCTGACAAAAAGACCAACGTGTTGCGTTATGCAAAAGATGGAAATTGTGCAAAGACGGAAACGTCAGTGGTGTTGAATCAAACTGGTGTCACTGGCAAAACTGGCGTAAAAGGTGCAACTGGAAAGACTGGTGCAACTGGAAAGACTGGTGCAACTGGTGCAAAGGGCGACACGGGTGCTGCTGGTACGAATGGTACGAATGGCACGAACGGCACGAATGGCACGAACGGGGCTACCACGAATTCGCAAGTTAAAAACATCTGTGGCGCGAATGGAACGACAGCATGTGCTGTTGGGCTTCAGGGTCCTGGTGGTGGAATTGTTTTTATGACTCCGTCAACCTTGGGTAATACGTCCGGCCTGTTTTTTGAAGCTGCACCATCAACGTGGTCGTCGCAGTCGGGTGACCCAACTTCGGTGTGGTGTAATAACTCAACTGAGTTGCTTGGGGTTGCTTCTGCGACTGGCACGGGCGCGATGGATGGTGCTACCAAAACGGCTGTGATGTTGGGTGTGTGTACGAGTGGAGCAGCAAATCTTGCTGATACGTATACAGCCACTGTGAATGGTGTTGTGTACGGGGATTGGTTTTTGCCATCAAAGGGTGAACTGACCCAGATGTATGTCAATAGGGATGCAGTTGGTGGTTTTGGTTCTGGTGTCTATTGGAGTTCGACTGAGAAAGACGCGAATAACGCGTGGTTCCAGGACTTCAGAACCGGGCGGCTCCCGGACAACTACTTAAAAACTTCGAACACGATCCGCGTGCGTCCAGTGCGGGCTTTTTAACTACTCACCTGTTAATCGACAGGCTGTAACCTCTGAGTAGGTGATGCGTGGTGTGCCATCGAATTTCGCACCACATTTCGCACCACATTTCGCACCATCCCCGCCTTCGTGAGGCTGGTGCGTAATTCCAAACCCCAATATTGATGGGGTAGCGGCTGGGGTTTCAGTAAATGTCTGGAACGCGAAGCTCAGTTTTGTGGAACAACTACTCAGTTGTCAGGTATGCATAGGCCATATCTGTGGTCAAGTCGATAATGCTTGAAAGGCTTGTTTTGCGGCCAATGAATTCGCTCGGTTCCATTAATGCAAGTTGCATCCACATTGCGTGAGCCATTCGAGAAATATTCTCACTTGCGCGCCGAAGGTCCTTCTGTTTGATTTCCTTACGATGAAGTTTCAGAATTTGGTGCAATTCCTCGACCATAAGTCTTCTTTGTTCGACTAGCGGCTCTTGATCATCGCTGGGATGCATCAGCAAGTAAGAGATCGCTGTGTGTTCTTTGCGCGCTAATTCAAGAGTTGTCTTACATGCTTGATGCAGTGCACTCTTCAAGTCTGTTTGCTGAAGGGCTCTTTCGTGCCCTTGGTCAATTGCCGATTGATACATCACATTGCGGTAGCGGTTTCGCAACGCCTCAAATAGCCCTTCCACACTTCCGAATCGGGCATAAAAGGAACCGACCGATGCCCCAGACAGCTTGACGACGTTCTCAAGAGTGACCTGCCGGGAATCTCCACCTTTAAGAAGCTCTTCAGCGGCGTCCAGCATCTTTTGCTCTGTTGCGATGCTTCGCGCTTGTTGTGGAGGAGTTGCCATGAGTACTCCAAATTGTAGGGGAAACGCACTAAATCTGTAGGTGTGACAAAAAATAG
>CAEZXA010000104.1_pt1 | contig 5739 bp, 7 predicted proteins | sample 7265131 | NCBI WGS metagenome assembly CAEZXA01 (sample SAMEA6813896, study PRJEB35770) | uncultured Acidimicrobiaceae bacterium | biome: Freshwater; feature: Freshwater reservoir; material: water | place: Czech Republic | collected 2015-11-04 | depth 0.5m m
GGAAACGACGTCCGGGACTAGTTGGTTTGCGCTTGCGAATTGCCATGATTATTTCAGCTTTCGAACAACGGGATTTTGCTTCCCGCAGCAAGGGTGACTATGGCCCGCTTGGTGTGCGGGCGCTGACCGATTCGGTTGGAGTTACGTGTGCGCTGGAACTTGCCCTTGCGATTGATTGTGTTGACCTTGAGAACTTTGACGCCCCAGATTGCCTCGATGGCATCGTGGATCTCGGGCTTAGAAGCATCAACTGCTACTTGAAACGTGTACACATCTGTTTCCATAAGCGCGTAGCTCTTCTCAGAGACAACGGGCTTAAGAATGATGTCGCGTGGATCTTTCATTACTTAGCTTCCTTTGCGATGGGCAGGCTGTCTTTTGAAAAGACAATCCAGTCGTTGCACAAAACGTCGTACGCATTGAGTTCACCAACAAGTGTGAGTTGCACTTCGGGAACATTGCGGAAGCTCTTGATTGCAACTTCTTCGGATGGAGATACAACAACCATGACGCGACCTTCAACACCAAGAGCGGTAAGCGCCTTGAGTGCATCTTTTGTGCTTGGAGCTGTAAGGCCCCATGATTCGATAACAACGACGTGACCTGAGCTGTTGCGGTCTGACAGAGCAGACGCAAGTGCAAGACGAATCATTTTGCGCGGTGTGCGTTGTGAGTAGCTACGTGGCTTTGGTCCGTGAGCAATACCGCCACCCTTGAAATGAGGAGCGCGGGTTGAACCCTGACGTGCTCCACCAGTTCCCTTTTGGTTGAAAGGCTTCTTACCTGTACCTGAAACTTCAGCACGAGTTTTTGTGCTTTGTGTTCCGGCGCGACGACCTGCAAGTTGTGCTGTGACAACTTGGTGCATCACTGGAACGTTTGGTTCTACTGCAAACAGTTCGTCTGCAACATCAACGTTGCCAGCTGCTTTGCCTGATGAATTCTTAACTGCGATTGATGCCATCGGAATTACTTCGCCTTCACTGCGTTACGCACGATGACAACGCCACCGTTCGGGCCAGGAATAGAACCCTTGATCAAAATGAGGCCGCGCTCTGGATCGCTTTGCACTACTTCAAGATTGAGAGTGGTGACTTGCTCGTGACCCATGTGGCCAGCCATTCTGAGACCTTTGAATACGCGACCTGGGAATGAGCATGAACCAATGGAACCAGGAGCACGATGGTGCTTATGGTTACCGTGGCTTGCACCCTGGCCGCTGAAGTTGTGACGCTTCATACCACCAGCAAAACCTTTACCTCGGCTAACCGCAGTGACGTCGACCATTTCGCCCGGTGCAAGAAGATCTGCTGCGATCTCTTGTCCGACAACGAAGCCATCGACAGAGTCGAGGCGTAGTTCGACGAGGCGGCGGCCCGCTTCGACGTTTGCTGACGCAAAGTGTCCTTGCTCAGGCTTGCTGAGCTTGGTGGCACTCTTGTGTCCGTATGTAACTTGTAACGCGGTGTATCCGTCGCGGTCATTTGTTTTGACCTGAACAACACGTACTGGCTCTACGCGCAGCACTGTGACTGGGATGACTCGTTGGTCATCTCCCCACACTTGTGTCATGCCGACTTTTTCGCCGACGATCGCTTTTTGTGCCATGGCGGCAACCCTTTTTCTCGTTTGGTTATTCACGCAAATGCTCCGAGAACATTTCTGTTAACGGAGCACGTGTCTGGGTGTTGCCGTGTGGTTCCACTCTGCTTTGCAGCGTTGTGGCCTTCACGGACGTCGATTATTTTTTGTGTCTTCGACGGTCGATCTAGCTTTTCGGGTTAATACCCGAATCGCACGGACTAGGAACGCTATCGGCTGTTTTGGCTAATCCACATGGGAGACACCAAGGGATTTATCGAGGGAAACGCTTCTGAATCCAGTCGGCCACGATCTCGAGAGCTTCGATGCGATGGCCTTCGAGATAATGAGGTGCACCCTTCATTTCGACATAGGTGGAGTCAGCCGCCCCGGACGCTGCAACGATCTCTTTTGCTTCCCTGATACGGATTTCTGTGTCCGCCGTGGGGTGCAACAGCAGGGTCGGCACCTTGATCTGGGGCATGGTATCTGCCAGTTTGGCGTGGCTTGAAAGGCCCGACCAGGTACTGAGCCAGCCCCGAGAGGTCATGGTGCGGGCGAGTCCCCCGCGGCCATAATTGGCCTCAAAGGGGTCCGGAAAGGCAAAAAGTGACCCCATCGGACGTTCATCAGGCTCTAAAGCCAGGTCGAGATAGACCGGATTGGCCAAAGTGCGGTAAATCGTGTGGTATTTCGTAAAGACCCGACGGGCACGCTGGTTGCGCCATTGCCCCAAGTTTGTGCTTTTGTGAATTCCTTCCAAGGCCTGCCCAGCGGTTTCGGCATCGGCAATGGCCTGCTTGGCGATTGCATCGATTCTGGCCACTCGTGCGCGCTGGGCTGCTCGATATTTTGCCAGCCAGTCGAGATCGTAGGAACTGGGTTCAGGCCATGGGCGCCACCCATTGTCCGGGTTATACATATCAAGTTCTGGCACACAACTGAACGGGTCATTTTCGTCTGCCACCGATGGGTCGATGACTTGCAGCATAAAAACACCTTCGCCGGGGTGAGCAGCCATACCCACCCAACCATCGCCGATTCCTAATTCAGCATGCGCCATCGCCATGAGAGATCCGCCACCTGAGTTGCCGAGCAAAATGACTGACTCTGCGCCGCGACGTTTCATTTCATCATGCGCAACTTTGACATCAATGATGCAGTTCTCGTGCAAACAATCGGTGTCGTTATTCATGTATCGAGTAGAAAAACCAAACACCGCATAGCCAGCTGCTGCTAACAATGGGCACGCATAGTGCACGCTGAAATCTCCGCGTGGATGCGACAAGATGACAGCAGTTTTCCATTTGCCATTCGGTGGGGTCCACAACAGACCGCGCACCAATGCACCGTCTGGCGACACTAAGCGAATTGATTCGCGGGGAATGTCAGACGACGGAGCATCTTCTGGCATTGGCCAATAGTTCAAACCAAATGGTCGTTGTCCCCCGAGGTGAGCATCAAGATGATTCATAGATGGAACACTAGACGGGAAATCAGCCCTACGATTCACGAGTGGCCTTGGTAAGCAAAACAGATATTCGCACCTATGAATCAGACGGTTTTGTCGCACTGCGCAATGTTCTGCCACCACACACGTTGGAAATGCTGCAACAGGGAGTAGACAAAAATCTTGCATCGCCAAGTGCTTGGGCAAATGATTACGCTCCCCAAGATTCCTCTGGACGATTCTTTGATGACTACGTCAGTTGGCAACGCATTTCAGAATTTGCCGATGCAGCATTGCGCACAGTGTTACCGCAGATTGCTGGCGGACTAATGGGAACAACTTCTCCACGGTTTTTTCACGAACATGTTCTTGTTAAGGAACCGGGCACAGCAACGCCAACTCCGTGGCACCATGACGACCCGTACTACGGCATTGAAGGTTTAGACAACGTCAGTTTGTGGATACCGCTTGATCCGGTTCCAGCACCCATCGCATTGCGTTTTATTCGCGGTAGCCATCTTCTTCCCCGTCGGTTTATTCCGAATCGATTCGTGGATGATTCGCCGTATACAAAAGCCGCACCAGGGTTTGAACTATTTCCTACTGTAGAAGAACTCGAAGATTTGGGAGACACCGTGGTCTGCCCTGCAGCGCCTGGTGATGTAGTGGCATTTCATTTTCGCACTCTGCACAGTGCTCCAGGAACAATTAATCACGCGTCACGCCGTCGAGTTATCAGCATGCGTTATCTCGGAGACGATGCGCGGTGGATAACACGACCATGGAAAACATCTCCACCATTCGAACCAGAAGGTTTGAACGATGGAGATGAACTTGATGACGCTCGGTTTCCGATTATCGCGTTGTAACACGCGTCGTGATTATTCTTTCGGACGCGCAACTAACGTCGCGCTGAGATCTTTTGGTTTTCCATCACGTTCGACAGTGATCTTTATAACGTCACCCGGAGCAGAGTCACGCACGATTGCAATGAGCGCGCCCTGGCCAGTAATGGCTTGACCGTTAATCTGCAACACGATGTCATTGACCTTTAGGCCAGCTTTGTCAGCCGGAGAATCTGCTTGTACTTCGGCAACAACTGCACCAGCTCCGCCATCTTTGCGATCTGTCAGTGAAATACCCAGGTACCCCTGTTCGCGTGCTGTTCCGCCAGCCTCTGCTCGCAATAGCGAAGCAACACGTTGTACTTCAGCTACACCAATTGCAAAACCAATGTTGTTGGCTGCAGTATTACTGTCGCCATTTGCAACTGCGGTATTGATGCCAACGACTTGACCGTTCAAGTTGATGAGTGGTCCACCAGAGTTACCCGATGAAATTGCAGCATCAGTTTGAATCAGTCCATTTAACGCACCACTGCTGTCAGTCAATGTTCTGCTCAATGCAGAAATAATTCCGGATGTGACGCTGGGGCCACCGTCAAGTGCAAGTGCATATCCGACAGCAACGACTGGATCTCCCACTGCAATGCTTGCCGGGTCAGCGAATGTTGCGACGGTGAGTCCTTTGGCATTATCCAATTTGATTAGTGCTAAGTCATTTCCTGAATCTGTTGCAAGAACCTTTGCAGAGATAGGTGACGTTGTTCCGTTGAGACGAACGCGGACACTGGTGGCACCTTCAACAACGTGATTATTAGTAATGATCTCTCCATCGCTTGTCACGATGATCCCGGTACCAACTGATTCACTTGTTCCAGTAAGACTGTCGATCGTGACAATGCTTGGCGCAATAGTTGCTGCTGCACGAGCGATATCTGTCTTGCCTACATTTTCTGGTTTAACCGGAGCTGCTGTCACTAGCGGACCGCCAGTGGACGAACTGTCAGATGAATTAGCACCAATGAGCCCACCGACAATGCCGCCACCGACGGACATTGCAAGGACAAGTAAAAGAGCAACAACGCGATTGCCGCGAGGACGCGCAGCGGGAGCTGCTGGAGGGGTGTCTGCCCAATGGGATTCAAAACTCATGTCTTAAGTATCTACCCAAATAGCTTCAGAACCTGCAGCAGATATTGCAAGAATTTCGTAAGAAATACAAAAGGCACGACCCAGTGGGTCGTGCCTTTCATTAGACAGTCTGTTGTCCGAGGAAATTAACCCTGGATTTTGATCTCGATATCAACGCCAGCTGGCAATTCGATGCGCTGAAGCGAATCGATTGTCTTGCTGTTTGGCTCGACAATGTCGATGAGGCGCTTATGGATGCGCATCTCGAAGTGCTCACGTGAGTCCTTGTCAATGTGGGGTCCACGAATAACGGTGAAGCGATGCTTGTCTGTAGGCAATGGAATTGGCCCACGGATTTTTGCATTTGTGCGAAGCACAGTTTCAACAATCATTCGAGTCGACTTATCAATAATGTCGTGATCAAATGCCTTGAGGCGGATACGGATGCTGTTGGTTGCCATTTTGATCTACTTCAAAATCTTTGTGACTTGGCCAGCACCAACAGTACGGCCACCTTCACGAATAGCGAAACGAAGACCCTCGTCCATAGCAATTGGCTTACCCAACTCAACAGTCATATTGACATTGTCACCAGGCATCACCATTTCAGTACCAGCAGGCAACTGAACAGTTCCGGTCACGTCAGTAGTACGGAAGAAAAACTGCGGACGATAGTTATTGAAGAAAGGCTTATGACGACCGCCTTCTTCCTTCTTCAACACATACACCTGACCC
>CAEZXA010000126.1_pt1 | contig 5168 bp, 6 predicted proteins | sample 7265131 | NCBI WGS metagenome assembly CAEZXA01 (sample SAMEA6813896, study PRJEB35770) | uncultured Acidimicrobiaceae bacterium | biome: Freshwater; feature: Freshwater reservoir; material: water | place: Czech Republic | collected 2015-11-04 | depth 0.5m m
ATCGCTGGTCACGGAAGCATCGGAATCAACACACAAGCACCACAAGGAGCACTGTCATGAAAAAATTCATGCCCGTTGAAGAGTTGGCACGCGACGAGCGTTTCAACCAAATCACACAAGCAGACCGCATGGCCGATGGCCGTAATGCACTGATTGGTGAAGCTGAAAAATCACGTAAATCAAATCGCCTTACACCTGCGCGACCAGATGCAAGCGAAGCTGCACGCGCGCTAATGCACGGTATTTTCGTTGGTGAAATTCAGGCACTTGAAGGTGCCGGCCGCACATGTTGGGACTTCACCACTGGTGAAGAAGCACCATTCGAACTCAAACTCGACATGGCTCGCCAAGCATGGGACGAAGCTCGTCACGTTGAAATTAGTTTGAAGCTCAGCGACTGGATGGGAAGTGAAATCGGTCAGTACGCCGAGAACACAGTGCTCTTTCAAGCCGCATGCTCGAACGATCCGGTGTTGCGTCTTGCTGGCGTGAACCGTGCACTTGAAGGTCTTGCAATCGACGTGTTCACCACCATGAAAGAGTTCGGCGAAATTGCAGGCGACCCGTACCTCGAGTTCTGTGAAGACTGGATGCTCGCAGACGAAGTAACACACGTGAAGATGGGTAGCGATTGGCTACGCAAAATCACAGAGAATGATCCAGAGCGTCGCAAGAAGGCACTGGAATTCCAGGGCATTGTTGACAAGATGTTCTCGTACGGTGGAAGCCGCAGTGACTCTGAAGAATCAAGCTTTGCAATCGCACGTCGCTTCCGCGAACTTGCTGGTTTCACCGAAGACGAAAATGACCACATTGCAGACCTCGGAATGCAAGCACTCAACGAGCGCAAGGCGCAACTTCGCGAGAAGCAAGCCGCAGTTACTAACTGATATGGCCCTCACGGTCACACCAGACACATATAACTTCGTTGCATTCGATACGGCCTACACGGCACGTATTGCAGAACGTATGGCAACGCAGCTCGGGCTGGATGACATTGACATACTCCTTGCAATAAATGAGAACTCCTCGTTGACGCGTATTGATGTCACGGTCACTGATGCGCTCATCACAATTGCACCACATTCCGGTGCATTAGAAGACACGCGTCGGCCTCGTCAGCAAAGTGAACTCAACACCACCATCACCATCGCGCGAGGCATGTTGCGCGCGCGTGATCGTTTACGGGGCGGTTTTGCCGACGCCCCAGCCGACGCTGAACTCACATTGCCGCAAGCCGCAGCATGGGATACGTACATCATGGGGCGCATTGCACACATGGACATTGTTCTGAATAAACAAGCATGGGTCTACAACTTCCGTAACCGTCACGGATTCTCAGACGCAGTTGATGCAGTGTTTGAAAAATTGTGGAACTGTGAAAGCACAACATGGGCAGACCTCAGCTCGCTCAGTGCAAACACTGTGTCCGTCACCGCCTAAAGCGGCAACTTTAGCGGTCGCGCAGTTTTGACAACAGGCGCAAGATTTCTAGGTACAACCACACCAGTGTCACTACAACACCAAGTGCACAGAACCATTCCATGTGCGCTGGCAATTTGTTGGCAACACCTTTTTCGATCATGTCGAAGTCAAGCGCCAAGTTAAATGCTGCAAGTCCTGCAACGAAAAGACTGAATGCAATTCCCATCGGGCTTGCATCATGAATGAACGATGGCATTGAACCGAACATTCCGATAATGAATGACACCAAATAGAAAGCCATCAGGCCCATCATTGCGCCCATCACAATGCGACGTGTGCGATCAGTGACTTTGATAATGCGACTGCGATACAAAAGCAACATCACAACAAACACACCGAGCGTTGCGCCCACTGCTTGCAACACAATGCCGTTGTACTGCTCTGAATACGCACGGCTAATTGCACCTAGTACGACACCTTCCGCAAGTGCATAAATAGGACCGGCAATTCGAGCAAGATGTGGCTTAAAACTTCCGACCAGAACCGCAATGAAACCAATAATGAATCCGCCAATGACCCAACCAAATGGAATTTGTACCAACGCACCAGGAGCAGGTGCATCGATCGACAACCATGTCACTGTTGCTGACGCAAGAATCAGAACCAACAACATCATGGTGGCACTTGCAGTACCGGCCACGGTCATGACGCCGCTATCCCAACGAGACACTGGTCCATCATTAATAGGTTGAGTGACGGTGGGCGGAGCCCAAGAATCGTTTTGCTTGTTGAGATTGCCAAGGCCCATGGCCTTGTCGGTGAGTAATGGATTAGCCATGTGGTCAACGATAGTCAGTACCAGTATCGAGTGGGCGTCGGTCTCGTGGCAGAATCATGTGCATCTCGTCATCAGCACCACTTCCTTGGACTGTCACCGCACAGAATCTGGCTGAGCATGCTCGTAACCCCATTCATACTGATGCAGGTGCCCAGGCAGCTGGTTTTCCTCGCGCATTAGTTGCCGGCGTTACGACGTACGCATATCTCACTCACCCCGTTGCCGCTGCATGGGGAGAACACTGGCTCAGCCATGGCGGTGGCGAGTTGCGTCTGAGACGCCCCGTCTTTGATCATGACATCGTGCAGTGCACTCCACATCCTGATGGTGATGCTGTTGAAATTCGAGCCATTACGTCAGAGCCAGATCAACCTCGCGCAATCTTTCGAGCAATTCGTGATGCAGGGTCTGTCCCTGCCATAAGACCAGGCCAGGTGTTGCCTGTTCATCACATTCATCTTGAAGGAGTGCACGGCACTGACCGTGGCTTGCTTGCGGGTGACGACCTCGCGCTATACGCCGAACACAATCTTGTTCACCCCGCTGTATGGCCCACTTTGGCGAACGACGTTGTTCATACGGAAGTTGCAACTTCTAGTTGGGTACACACGCGAAGCATTATTCGTCATCACGCCCGCGTCGAAGCAGGTTCGCAGGCCGAAATACATTCAGCAATCGTTGATCGTTTCACAGCTCACGGTGAACGTGTTGTCCTTGATTTTCACATTGTGGTGAATGGCCAGGTTGTGGCATCGCTTGAACACGAAGCAATTATCTCGCTCCCGTAAAAAAATCAGGTGAGATCGTGTGCGCTCATCGACTGCCAAATATCGATCTCTGGTGCGCCAGTCAGAATGCCAGTGCACGACTTTGCCATTTCCACCATGGTGGCTCCCTCGAAATGAGTCTGCTGAGTTGCGGGAGACTCCCATTTTTCGATCAACATAATGCGATTCGGACGCGTGTCAGACACGATCATGTCCACATTGCGGCATCCCTGTTCCATACGGGTCAGGACGATGTATTTGGACAGGACTGCGACAAGGGAGCCCATGTCCGCCGCGTCAAAGGACATGGTGACGATAACTAGCTCTACCTCGCCAGAATCAGCATTTTCGGGGTGATTTTCACTCATTCCCATAACTCTGCCAGATGTCAGAGAAATGTTCGGGGTCGGGCTGTGGCACCCGACACGCATCTAGATAGCCTGCCCATATTCGACCCGCGTGGTGGTCGATGCAAGATTTAGGCGAGGTATCAGAGTGGCAAAGGATCGTGTCGATCGCGACGAAGAGGATCTCGTCCGGCTGTATCTCACAGACATCGGTCAGTACACCCTGCTCACCAAGGACGACGAAGTGCGTCTTGCCAAGGCCATCGAAGCCGGCAAAGAAGCCGTTGCCGAAATGGCAAAGATCAAGGCCCCTACCGCTACCAAGCGTCGCGAACTACGCAAAGCAATTCGCGAAGGTGAAGTTGCCGAGCGAGCATTCGTTCAGTCAAACCTTCGTCTCGTTGTTTCTATTGCAAAGAAGTACCAAGCATCTGGGCTTCCTCTTCTTGACCTCATTCAAGAAGGCAACTTGGGCCTTATGCACGCTGTTGAAAAGTTCGACTGGCGCAAAGGTTTCAAATTCTCTACGTATGCAACATGGTGGATCCGTCAGGCCATCACTCGCGGTATCGCAAACACCGGACGTACCATTCGTTTGCCGGTCCACGCTGGCGACACGCTTGCACGTTTGCAAAAAGCACGCTCACGCCTGGAACTCAAGTTTGGACGCACCGCAACTCTTGCTGAATTAGCAAAAGAAGTCGAAATGCCAGAAGACAAAGTCACCGAAGCATTGCGCTTTGCTGCTGAGCCTTTGTCATTGTCAGAACCATTGCGTGAAGACGGCGATGCCGAACTTGGTGATGTCGTTGAAGACCGTTCAGCTGAATCACCGTTCGAAACTGCCGCTACAGCATTGTTGCCAGAAGAAATTCAACGTCTACTTGCACCACTCGATGAACGTGAGCGCGAAATCTTGCGCTTGCGCTTCGGTCTCGGTGGTAGCGGCGAAGGCCGCACCCTTGAAGAAGTCGGTGAACATTTCAACCTCACTCGTGAACGTATTCGTCAAATCGAAGCACGTGCAATGAGCAAATTGCGTCACCCGTCTTCAGACACTGGCGCACGCGACCTTCTCTCCGTGTAATTAGTCGGTCGTATTGCGCACAATGCGCATCACGCCGTCAATCATTGATACGAGTCCAATGCCAAACAGCGCTGGTATCAACATGCGCACAATCCACTCTTGGCTAACGCCAGGCACATACGCTGCGCGCACGTGATCTGCACTGAACCACGCGCACACAATCAAAGTTGCACCGGCACCTGCGTTCAAAGAAACAGCGATGTACTGCGAGGCAGTTTTTTTCCGTTGCGCAATGAGTGAAGCAGCAGCAGCTACAGCAGCCCCAGCGGAAAACATCAACATCAATGGCGTCACTTGTGCGCCGTTTGGTAAACCCAAATACTCCATCGTGCCCACAATGATTCCCGCTAGTGACACAAAAAACGTCATGGCGAAAAACTCTCTCCGACGTCGAACAGACAAAATGACGCCAGCCAACAATGAAATCAGGCCGGCTAACCACCACATCACACTGGCGTTGTTACGCAAGAACAACGTTCCAGAAACAATTGTGGCTACTCCGTCTATCGCTAACGGGACTTTCCATGTCAAAACAGTTCCGATTGAATCAATAGGTGCGGGAGGTTTCGGACTCATCCAATGCACTCGATGGTCGTGCCACATGGCAACACCATCTGACCCAGTTTTACGCCACACAGGGTTCGGAGTTTCCACAAATGAACTGGTATCAACATTTCCGTACCGATTGCCATTAATAAGGGTGG
>CAEZXA010000132.1_pt1 | contig 5030 bp, 6 predicted proteins | sample 7265131 | NCBI WGS metagenome assembly CAEZXA01 (sample SAMEA6813896, study PRJEB35770) | uncultured Acidimicrobiaceae bacterium | biome: Freshwater; feature: Freshwater reservoir; material: water | place: Czech Republic | collected 2015-11-04 | depth 0.5m m
AATTCCTGCAGGCGACACGCTCTGCATCACCACTGTCTAAAGAGACTTAATCGCCCCAGTGGCGCTGTTCTAAAAACGGATCGCCGTACATGTGGTACCCGTTACGTTCCCAAAAGCCAGGCTTATCAGTATTCATTACTTCAATGCCACGTAGCCACTTTGGTGATTTCCAGAAATACAGATTCGGAACAAGCAACCGCACTGGCCCACCGTGAATTGGTTCAATTGGTTCGTTATCAAACTCCCACACCACCAATGACTCATCGCGTGTTGCATCATCAAATGGAAGATTCGCGGTGTACCCGTGTTCGGCATGTCCCATGATGTGTGTTGCGCCGGCTTGCACACCTGCAGCTTCCAACAAATCACGCACACGTACACCGCGCCACACAGTGTCAAACTTTGACCATTTCGTCACGCAGTGAATATCGGTTGTAAGGGTGACCGAAGGTAGTGCAGTGAGTTGCTCGAATGTCAATACATAGGGCGTGTCGACAAGTCCACCAATGGTCAAGTTCCAATCACCTGGCCCATAAGTAGGTACATCACCAACGTGCAATACAGGAAACCGATCCGTGAGGTATTGCCCTGGTGGCAGGCGTGCGGGGTCAAACCCTTGTGCGACTACTTCATCACGATTGCGATCGAAAAAACCCATGTATCTATTCTGCCCCCAAAAGTTCATCTGCATGTTCTTCCGCATACAGATACCGTGAGCAAATGCCTATTTATCTCGTTCGCCACGCAAAGGCCGGCAGTAGATCCGCATGGGTCGGCAACGACCGCGTACGGCCATTAGTAGACAACGGCTGGGACCAAGCTCACGCGCTGGCGGCTCGCCTGTCTGCACTCAACCCCAGTGTGTTGTGGTCAAGCCCATATCTGCGGTGTCAACAAACTCTGCAGCCGCTCGGTGAACTCTGTGACCTCGTGGTTGAAGTCGATTCTCGACTTGAAGAAGAATCTCCTCTAGAGAAATCGCTCGCGATTCTTGACGACGCACCAGACAATGCGGTGCTGTGCAGCCATGGTGACGTCATACCCGATGCTGTCAACGGCCTGATTCGACGCGGCATGGATGTGGACAATATTCCCCGCTCCCTCAAGAAGGGTTCAGTATTCGTACTGCACCGCGAAAAGGGTTTGTACATTCGTGCGGAATATTGGGAGCCACCCGTAACAAAGTAGCGCTACTTCGCGAGTGCTTTATCTACTTCAGCGACGATCGAATCAACGAACGACTGCACCTCTTTCGGAGGATTCATTGCCTTGCAGGTATCTAACTGAGGTTTAGCAAGTGACGCATTACTCAAAAAACGGAAATACACGATGCCAAGGAAACAGTGAGCATCTGGATATTCAGGATCAACTTCTTGAGCACGCATGAGATCTTTTACGGCAGTGACAAGCGCGAGCTGTTTCACACTTCCTGTTGCCGCACGCGCAGTTAACGCAAGAATCCATGACCGATACGTCAAAGCTTCGGCGTTGTCAGGTTCAAGCTTCAGAACCTGTGTGTACAGCTCAATTGCTTTGCCAGGATCTGAGAAATTCAACTGCCGCGCGCTTGACAACAAACCAGACGAGCTCTGCTCAATTCCACCCGATGCACTTTGCCCGGGCAGACGTTGTCCGGATTGCCGAGCAACCCCTACCCCAGCGCCAGCACCAACTGCTAGGACAACGGCAACTACAACAATTCGGCGCAGCCAGTTGCGGGCAACCATTGGCGATTCGACAACAACACCCTCTAGTTCACGCGTGATTACAGCGGTGCGAGCAATGTAGCCATCTCGCAGTGCTGCATAATCTGCGTCGTCAATGTCGCCCGCTGCGCGTTCATTGTCGAGATCACGCAATGAACGCAATAAAAATTGTTGTTCATGCCGAAGATCTTCAGACATCAGCGATAGTCCTCATCAGTCGGATCTTCAGCGAGCAATTTCTCAACAAGCGCCACGTCGGCAGAGGAGGCTTCTCCACTGTTATCGCGTCTCCAGCGTCGAAACGCCGCCCACAATCCCGCAATTGCGCACACCAACACGGCGATTGGCAATATCCAGACCAGCGAGTCAATTCCGGTGGCGCGCGGCACCAAAAGAACTTTTGCCTTAAACGTGTTGGCGATAGAGCCTATGATCTCGTCATCGGTCATCGTGCCTGCACTGACATCACGTGCCACCTGATTACGAATCGCTTCGGCAGCTGATGCACGCGATACGTACACGCTTTCGCCGTCACACGTAGGACACGCAATGTGTTTTGTGATCGAATCAATGCGATCTGATTGAGTCAGTGGGCCGTTATCCCGTGTTGTACCCACCGTGAGTAAAGCAACAACAATGAGACCCATCAACATCCATACTGGCCACGACTTCAGACGTTTCATTGCCCACCTGCAAACTGAGTTTTCAACTCGTCAAGACGCGTGGTGAGAAAGCCCTTAGTAAGAGCCCCCATAATGCGCAATCGAACAAAACCATTTGGGTCAATAACCCACGACTCGGGAACCTTTGCAACGCCAAACGCAACAGAAATAGCGCCGTCATCATCACGCACAACGGGCCAATCGCCACCATTGGTATCAAAGAATGCCTGCACTGCGCCATCAGAGTCATCGTTCACAACGGTGTACAACTCAACAGCATTATCTGAAGTTGTTTGTTCTTTCGCAAAATCAATAAGCAGTGGATGCTCTTGTCGGCACGGCACACATGTTGAGTTAAAGAAATTCAACACCACCCAGCTGCCCTTGCGACGTGACAGATCAAATTTTCCACCATCAAGAGTGGTCGACATCACAACAGGTGCCGGTTTACCCAGCAGCGGTGATGACGCTGATTCTGACTCCCCTGGTTTTGCCATTGCCAGCACAACTAAGAATGCAATTAACAAAACACCGGCAGCACCAGCGAAATACGGAACGCTCTTACCGCGATTCACGCAACAGCCTCGCTAGGGACAGGAGCAGAGGTTGCATCAGTTGGTTTACGGCGACGTCCAGGGAAAGCAGACAACAATGTGCCGATTCCCATTAGGCCTCCACCAATCCATAACCACATCACCATGGGCTTGATAAACACTTTGATCTTCACTGTCTTACTTGACACTTTGATCGGTGGTTCAACGGTGAGGTAAATATCTTTGATGAAAGACGACTTCACAGATGGTGTTCCAATATTGGTACCCATTGATTTGAACTTCGTAATCGCTGGTGTGTAGCTCTTACCGCCATCGACTCGTACAACAGCTGCAACCACCGTACGGCGGTCGTCAGATTCTTCTCGAAATCCAAGAAGTTCAAAAGTGTGTCCATCGAACGTTGCGACTACATCTTGTTTCAAAAGAAGCTCTTGGCTGTGGGTGTAACTGTTGGACGCTGCAAGAGCAACTGCAATCAAGATGACACCAATGTGCACCACCATGCCGCCGTTTGCACGGCCTAAAAATCCGCGCAGGCCTTGACGGCGAGTTGCAAGAACTAATTGGCGCAAGGCTGCACCACCAGCAAACCCACCGAGCGTGAAAGTTAACAACGGCGCAAGACCAGTTGCACCAACGCCAACACTGAGTGCCAGTGCGCCGATGCCGCCCCATGCCGGCCAGAACAAACGAGTTGCCAGCAATTCTCCCGATGCCTTACGCCACGGCAACACCGGTGCGATGCACATAAGGAACAGCAAGGTGATTCCGACAGGTACAGCCAACTTGTCGAAGAACGGTTCGCCCACCACAAGCTGGCGATTCTGCAATGCCTCAATGATTAATGGAAACACCGTGCCGAGCAACACAACAAACGCAAACACACTAAAGATCACATTGTTCGCAAGAAATGCACCTTCGCGTGACAACGGCGAATCAATGGTGCCTGGTGAATGAAGTTTTTCGCCACGCCACCCAATAAGCGCAATTGACACCACCACGATGATTGCAAAGAAGGTCAAAAGAAATGGCCCAATGTTGGAATCACTAAACGCATGCACACTGTTCAGAACTCCCGAACGTGTGAGGAATGTGCCGAGAATTGTGAGACTAAACGTCGAGATAAGCAATGACAGGTTCCATACGCGCAACATGCCACGACGCTCTTGTACCAATACAGAGTGAATGTATGCAGTTCCTGTTAGCCACGGAATAAATGAGGCATTCTCTACGGGATCCCACGCCCATACTCCGCTCCATCCCAACACTTCATAGCTCCACCACGAGCCAAGAATGATGCCAAGTGTCAAAAAGCCCCACGAGAACAATGCCCAGCGTCGAGTCTCAACAAGCCAACCTTCACCCACGCGGCCAGTAATCAACGCACCAATTGCAAAAGCAAATGGCACTGTCATGCCAACATATCCGAGATACAAAATGGGCGGGTGGAACACCACGAGAATGTGGTTCTGCAACAACGGGTTTGGTCCTGGCCCATCAAGCACCCCGGCTGCTCCAACTGCAAACGGATTCGCGGGACCCAACGTCAATATAAAGAAAAAGATGCCAACAAAAAACATTGTGGCTACTGCCCAGCCCACCATTGGATCAGTAATCCGTGTGCGATATTTAAAAACAATGCCGCTCGTTAAGCAGGTCAGGACTAAAAGCCATAACAAAATGGAACCTTCAAGTGCGCTCCACACTGCAGTGAAGTTATACAACGCTGGCGTACTTTTTGACCCTACCTTTTGAATGTAGGCAAGTGAGAAATCACGATTGATCATCGCCCATTCCATTGCAGCAAAAGCCGATATGGCCGCAACGCACGACAAGGTAGCGAAGCGTGGAACTAGACGAAGAACTTTTTCATCCGCATTACGTGTGCCGCTGACGGCAGCGATCATTCCGAAGAATGCACCAATGAGCCCAACAAAAAGAGCCGCACGTCCGAGCGGGCCTGCTAGCCCTTCAACACTGAGCATGCAGCTGCCTCTTTATTTGACTGATCAATCCTCTTCGCATTTTTCTCTACGTATTGATTTGAATGCTTTACTTCGATGCGATCACTTTCGAACACACCATTCACTACGCGACCATGGGCAATA
>CAEZXA010000138.1_pt1 | contig 4846 bp, 4 predicted proteins | sample 7265131 | NCBI WGS metagenome assembly CAEZXA01 (sample SAMEA6813896, study PRJEB35770) | uncultured Acidimicrobiaceae bacterium | biome: Freshwater; feature: Freshwater reservoir; material: water | place: Czech Republic | collected 2015-11-04 | depth 0.5m m
CTTTCGCCGGGGCCATTCCATTAAATTCTGTGTCGAATTAGGAAACTGTGACAGTGACCGTTGCGGTCTTTGTCTTAGTTCCAGTCTTGACTGAAGCGAGAACTTTGCAAGTTCCCTTCTTCAGACCCTTCAAAGTTGCACCAACAACTTTGCATACTGTTCCGCCTGAAGTTACGCGCAGCGTAACTTTTGCGGTCTTTGCCACGGTGAGTTTTCCACCGAGAGCAACAGTCTTTGCAGTAATTGTCTTACCGACCTTCACACTTGCCTTCAAAGCAGGTGCGACGGTTGTGGTTGTTGCTGTTACCGGACGATCAACGCTTGAAACAAGCGCAACACGTGCTTTCGCAAATGTGAGAGCTGTGCTGGTGAGCTTGGCGTAACCAAGCGAAGATGCTTGAGCTTCTGCACAAGAGTTCAATGAGTAGCTAAGGAAATCCTTCACAACATCGTTGGCTTCTGAGTAAGACTTGTGCGCAATACCGAACGAAAAGATCGTAATTGGGTAAGCCGTCGCAACAGTTGAGACATAGTCAGGAGCAATCCAGCCTGTAGTTGCATCAAAGTTGGCAGCAGGTATGGCTGAGGCTGCAGCAGCAGATGCCGCTGAAGATGGCTTAATGAAAGCACCTGATGCATTCTTGATGTAGGCAGACTTCACACCGTCAGCAGATGCTTCAAGCTGGTAGGAAAGCTCTGCATACGAAATTCCACCATCAGTAGCTGAAAGGAAGTTAGTAACTCCGTCAGATCCAGATTTTCCAGCCGAACCAGCTGGTGCGCCACTAGGTGCTGAAGAGGTGAATGTGCTGCTTCCAGCTTTGGTCCAAGTTGTAGGAGCCGCAGCTTTGAGATACGCAGTGAAACCTGCAGATGTTCCTGAGCTGTCTGAGCGATAAATGACTTTGATGGTCTTTGTAGGAAGTGCCGAGCCATTGTCTGTAGTGATAGCGGCGTCAGCCCAATCTGTAATTGTTCCAGCGAAAATCTTTGCAACAGTTTCTGCGGTCAGTTTCAATGTTCCGGAATAACCAGAATGCTTGAACATAATCGATACTGGGCCAGCGATGATAGGTACATATGTGAAGTCAGCTGGAGGTGTGTCTGTTGATCCGTATGTGCTGTCTGTGCCAGCAAAGTTTGTTGTTCCGCCAGTAAATGCAGTACGTCCAGCGCCTGAACCACCACCTGAGTAAGAAACGGTCGTGCCATCTGTGCGCAAGTCGTTGAAGTTAGGTGCGCATGCATCAAAAAGGTTTTTGATGAATGTAGAACCTGAGCCTGTAATGCTGGTGGCTGCATGGGAAACCCCTGCAGTTGTGCTGGAAAGTGCGAGTGTGGCTACTACGCCAATCGCAATTTTTCTTCCGAGTTTCATCTAATAATTCTCCTGTAATTGATTAAGAGTGACGTTGAAACTATAAAGAGGCAACGTTTACGCAATACAGAATGTGGGTTACCATTCGGTGTTCTTAGATGAACAACTGCTGAACGAAATTTACCTGCGACGCCGAGCCGAGGTGACAACGCGTGCAAAAGTGAACAGCACGAAAACCAGACCAAGTAATACAAGTGCTGCACCCCAGGCTCGGTCAACCGAATTTCTGTTCCCTGTTTGAAACATATTGAAGATGTAAGTCGGTAGTGATGCAATTGGTCCATCAAATGGGTTAGTTTTTGAGGCAATAAAGTACTGAGCTGTCATCAGCAACGGTGCTGTTTCCCCGGCCACACGAGCAACACCCAATACGGCAGATGTCACTAAGCCGCTTCGAACCGTTGGCAATACAACTTTAAACACATTGCGTGACTGTGTTGACCCCAGCGCATAGCCAGCAAAGCGTAGATCTTCGCTCACTAATTTCAGTACTTCTTCTGATGTTCGCGCAACCGTGGGAATCATAAGAATCGCCAAAGATATGGCGCCAGCAATGCCGCTGTAGCTTTCGAAAAACAGTACGAAGGTGGAATACACAAAAAGGCCAGCAACGATTGACGGCACTCCACTCATTGCTTGTGTAATAAAACGTACAAGCCCCGTGAAGCGACCACGAATTTCAGTGACGTACACCCCGCTAAGAATCCCTAATGGCACAGAGATAATGCTGGCGAGGAGCACCATAATTACGGTTCCGATGATTGCATGTTTAATGCCACCCATATCGAGGGCCGATTTCGGCGGGGTAATACGCATGTCGTGAGTAAAGAAACCGGAATAAATTGCTGCACGACCCCGGGACACCACGGTCCCCATCACGGACAACCAAGGGGTAATCAGGAACAGGAAAGCCGACATAATCAGAGTGGTTGCAAGAGCATTCATTCGGGCCGTAGCACCTTCGCGAAATACACGTAAGAAATTGATAATTGCAATTACAGGAATTGCAACAAAACCGACCGCCTCAGGTCCAGCCATCGGAGAGGTCAAAACCACTAGACCCGACAGAGTCAAGCCCAAAACGGCAAAACCACCATCGAGGAGTCGTAAGCCGACAGACTTCTTCCAAGGTTTTTGCGGTGTTGTCATGCGCTTTTCCGTTTCGACAAATTGACAATGTAGGTAGCAAACATATTGACTGCAAGAGTAAAAGCAAAAAGAACAAAACCAGCTGCCAAAAGCGCCTTGACTTCATATTGTGAAGCTTCACCAAACTTCAATGCAATCATGGATGCGATGTTTCCGCTTCCAGTGAAAAGGATGTTCAAGTTCGTTTTAAAAGCTATGTTCACAACAAGATAAATGGCTACGGTCTCACCAAGTGCCCTACCCAAACCGAGCATCGCCCCACCGATAATTCCACTGCGGCCAAACGGTAAAGCGACATATCTGATTGCTGACCATTTTCGGCCCCCAAGAGCATGTGCTGCGGAGATTTGATCTGGTGGCGTTTGTGAGAAAACTTCTCGCGCTACTGATGTGATAATCGGCGCAATCATTACTGCCAAGACCATGCCCCCAATAAAAGGAGAACCATCAAAAAATGGCGCAGGAACATGAAAAAGAGGAAACCAACCGAAGAGATGGTTCAGAGATATCGCCCACTCCGTAGCACGTGGTGCAAGTATGAAAAAGCCCCACAAGCCGTATATGACAGAAGGAATTGCTGCTGCTAAATCGAGTAGGGAAACCAGAAATTTCTTTAATCGCGGGGCTGTATAAAACTCAATAAACAGAGCTGCTGCCACGGATAACGGAAGTGCAATAACTACTGCAACCAACGATAAGACAATGCTTCCCACCAACATCGGTGCAATGCCGTACGTGGTTGGTTCTCCTGGCGCACCTGTTCCCTCCCACAGAGACCCCGTGATGAAAGAAAGACCCATATCTTTGAAGATTTGAAACCCACGTAGAAAGAGAAAAACAGCAATGAGGCCTAGAACTAACAAAGACACCAATGCGCCTGTTGTGACTACAAAGTGAAAAAACCGATCTATCCCCGGCTTCTTGAACTTCAGTTCTCGGCGCTGAACGGCAACATCACTCACAGTTCCCCATACTCGCAAGGTCAGGTATCTCTCAGTAAGACCTCAGATGAACACAGGGTTAATCCCCATTGATGTTTAGGAACACTAAGGGCGTGGAAGCCCTAAAACTGAAGAGTGGCCGAGGCTAGGGCTTCCACATCGGCTGGGTCGTGGGAGACCAGGATGGTGGACCCTGCAAAGCCGGATAAAAGCTCAGGCAATAGCTCTCGAAGGCCCGAGCGAGAGGCGGCATCAACAGCCGAGAGTGGTTCGTCGAGCAAAAGTACTCGAGGCTCAAGCACAAGAGCACGGGCAAGGGCAACACGTTGACGTTCTCCCCCGCTGATGTCATTGGGGCGTCGATTGCCGAATGATGTCAACCCGACTCGAGCTAACAAAGTTTCAGAACGAGACAGCGCTTCGTCTTTGCGTACCCCACGTGCACGCAAACCATATGCGACATTTGAAATAACACTCATGTGCGCAAAGAGTCGAATGTCTTGAAACACAACTGCGCATGTTCTGTTCTCTGATGCAATCCACGTGTTCGTTGCAGGTTCATCCCATGTTGTGCCATCTGATTGCAATTTTCCACTGCGAAGCGGAATGAGGCCAGCAATTGTGTGAATGACGGTTGACTTGCCAGATCCGTTCGGGCCTGTAATTGCGAGCACCTCGCCATCAGCGACGGAAATATCAAGCATGCGCTCAAATTCGCCACGCCCAACTATTCCGTTGAGTGACAGAGTCATCGCCCCACCATCCAACGATCACGCATGGCTGCAAGAACACCCACTGAAATGAAGATCAGCACAAGCGACAACACCAACGACAAGCGGTAGTCAACTGACACAAGTTCATACACAGCCATCGGCAGCGTTTGTGTGCGCCCAGGAAAACTGCCAGCAAACGTGATCGATGCTCCGAATTCACCGAGCGAACGTGCCCATGCAAGTGCAAGACCAGCAAGAATGGCTGGACGCGCTGCTGGCAATGCAATGGTAAAGAACACGCGACTGGGTGAAGCACCCATTGTGCGGGCTGCTTCTTCTAAGCCCTTGTCGCTTTGACGAAATGACGCTTCAACTGCCAACACGAGAAATGGCATTGCTACAAATACCTGTGCCATCACTACTGCAGTGCGAGTGAACGGCAATGAGATATCCCACCAGTCATACAAAAAACGCCCCACAAGTCCCTGGCGCCCGAATGCGGTGAGCAATGCGATGCCTCCGACAACTGGGGGTAAGACCATCGGCGTAATGCAGACCACGCGCAGTGCTGAAAGCCCTCGAGTACGAGAACGCGCAAGCAACCATGCCAATGGCACACCAAATAGGCATGAAATGAGGGCTGCAATGACTGATGTTTGAAGAGA
>CAEZXA010000141.1_pt1 | contig 4838 bp, 7 predicted proteins | sample 7265131 | NCBI WGS metagenome assembly CAEZXA01 (sample SAMEA6813896, study PRJEB35770) | uncultured Acidimicrobiaceae bacterium | biome: Freshwater; feature: Freshwater reservoir; material: water | place: Czech Republic | collected 2015-11-04 | depth 0.5m m
TCACTGCAGTTTTCGAGGCAGAAATTACAAATTTGCCTGCTGCATTAGCAGTGCTAACTACGGCCTACTCTGTGCTACTTACTAACAAGACTTTGTATCCCTGAGCAGCAATACCCAACGTGCCAGTAATGCGCACTGAGGCGGCTTCTGCACTGAGAGGCAATGTGGCAATAGAACCAGACAAGCACACTGCTCCAACGAATAGAGAACAGTAGAACTTCTTCATAGAGAATCCTTTTCTTGGTATTACGAAGAACCCTATTCCTGAATTCGATCCGTGTCTAGGAAGGCGGTAGTAGGGACACCAACATGCGGGTGAGCAAAGCACGCCAGGCTTCTGGGTCTGGCATGTAGTCGCCGTAAACATTTGATAGGGCAGTCCCTAAGGGAATTACTTCCAACATAAAGGCCAGCGCCTTGTCATCAACTGCAGGGTCGACAAGACCATCAATTTTTGCTTGCTGCACCGTGGCGACGATTTCCGCGGTGAGTCGCGCTTCGGCCTCAGTCAGGCGTTGCAACAGGTCTGGGTTGTGGCGAGCAGCAACTAAAGCATCCATGCGATCAAGACGGAACTCGTTGCGCATCTTGTTTCGCGGGTCTGAAAAGTCATCTACCAGAATTTTCAGAACAGCATCAAGGTCGCCTTCATGGCTGACAATGTTGGACAGCATTGCAACATCAGATTCGATGTGGGCCAAAAACTGTGATTCACGAACGGCGGCAATTAGCCCATCTCGGTCTTTGAAGTAGTGGTACAACAACCCAATGGCCACGTTGCAACGTGATGCAAGTTCTGTCACGCGAAAAGCGTTGTCGCCGCTTTCTTCAATCATGGCTCTGGCTTCGGCAAGAATCAGATCTGCTGTTTCGCGGCCAATACTCACCCTTCCTACGCTACGACCTTCGGCGAGGCTTCACCATAATGACGAGATTGTTCGTAGCCTTTCGGGGTGGAAACAATCGTCATCGTCGGAGCTTCATTGGCCGGAGTGCGTGCAGCAGAGACTCTGCGCACAAATGGATTTGCCGGCGCCCTCACCATTATTGGAGCAGAAACCCACATGCCGTACGACCGGCCGCCTTTGTCGAAGAATTTCTTGGCTGGCGACTGGGAAGCAGATCGCATTGCGTTGCGTAAGGCAGATGATTTGTCTGCATTGAACATCAATTGGATGCTTGGTACATCAGCCACCTCTCTTCATACCGATTCGTCAGTCGTGACATTGGCTGATGGTTCGCAGGTGCCGTACGACGGCCTCATCATTGCAACGGGCGGTCTTGTGCGTCGGTTGCCGAACCAGCCAGATATTGCGGGTGTGCATGTATTACGCACGCTTGACGATGCGACTGCATTACGCGACGAACTTGCAGAAGGTGTGCGAGTAGTTGTCATTGGCGCTGGGTTCATTGGTTTAGAAGTTGCAGCTACTGCAACAAAACGTGGAGCACGCGTCACGGTGCTGGAAGGTCTTGAGGCTCCGCTCATTCGTGCGTTAGGCGCAGAGACGGGTACTGCAATTGGTGCAGTTCATGCCCGTAATGGGGTTGATATTCGGTGCGGAGTGCAAGTTGCTTCGATTAACGGCGACCAGTGTGTCAGCGGCGTCACTTTGACAAACGGCGACACTATTGAAGCTGATGTTGTGGTGGTTGGTATTGGTGTTGCTCCGGCTACGCAATGGTGCAGTGATAGTGGGCTCACCATTAGTGATGGCATTGTGTGCGACGCAAACCTTAATGCTGGCCCAGCGAATGTATTTGTGGCAGGCGATGTTCTGCGTTGGCCAAACGGCATGTTCAAAGACATCGAACCAACTATGCGCGTCGAACATTGGACCAATGCGGCTGAACAAGGGGCAATGGCTGCAAAGAACTTGCTAGCCACACTGCGCAACGAACCCATGGAGCCGTATTCGGCTGTGCCATTTTTTTGGAGCGATCAATTTGATGCGCGCATTCAATTCCTGGGCCGCGCTTTTGAATCATCAACTGTTGATGTTGTTGCGGGTGATGTCGCTGCTGGTAGATGGTGTGCGATGTTCAGTACAAACGACAGACTCACAGGCGTTCTTGGTGTCAGCATGCCGAAGTTAGTAATGCCAAGCCGGGCCATGTTGTCGACGTATACGTCTCGATATGACGCGTTGCAACACTTTGCCGCTGTGGTGGCTGCTCAAAATAAGTAAGTTTGTATATATGTCAATGCCTGATGAAGACCGACTAGATGTGTGGCGGTCGTTTCTCACAGCACATGCGGCAATGAACAAGATGTTGTCGCGGGCTTTAGAAGAAGACGAAGGCCTGCAGTTGCCGTGGTTTGAAATCCTGGATGCACTAGCGATGGCGGATGATAAATCGTTGCGGTTCAACGAATTAGCAGAACGGGTGATGACCCACCCCTCAAGCCTGTCGCGCCAAATCGACAAGCTAGAAGAAAAGCAATTTGTGGCGCGCGAGAAATCTGTGGCTGATGACGGCAGAGCAATTGTGCTGGTCCTGACACCTATTGGTCACGATGTGTGGAAATCCGCCAGCATCACGTATTACCGCATTGTTCGCAGGGTTTTTACGAATTGGCTCACAGAAACTGACGTGGTGGCATTGCACAGGGTCTTTAGCAAGGTGCTGGAAGCTGACTAATAATTGAGTCCATTTTGCCCGACTTTGGTGATTGAGCTGAGAGCGGTAAGACTTTGGAAGTAACTCAACAGCCGAAAGGGCCCCATGCAAAACGCAGTCATCGTTGACACACTTCGCACACCACTAGGAAAACGAAATGGCCGTCTGAAAGATTGGCATCCAGTTGACCTCGCAGGTGTTGCATTGCGCGAACTTGTCGCACGCACCGGTATTGACCCCACACAAATTGATGACGTCATCATGGGATGCGTCATGCAAGTAGGCGAGCAGAGCCTCAACATCGCACGTAACGCAGTGCTTGCTGCCGGATTGCCTGAAACAATTCCGGGCACAACAGTTGATCGTCAGTGTGGTTCCAGCCAACAAGCCGCACACTTTGCAGCACAAGGGGTTATGGCCGGCGCATACGACATTGTTATTGCAGCAGGTGTTGAAGTGATGACACGCGTGCCTATGGGTTCTGCAGTTGCTGATGGTAAGTACGGATATCCGTTTGGACCAATGGTCAGTGCGCGTTACGCACCAGATGGTGGTTTGGTGCCACAGGGCATTAGCGCTGAAATGATTGCTGATAAGTGGGGAATCACCCGCGAAGACATGGACCGTTTCGCAGCACGTTCACAGGCGTATGCAGCACGTGCAACAGCAGAAGGCCGTTTCGAACGCGAGATTCTTCCCGTGCTTGACTCTGAAGGCATTCTCATGACAACAGACGAAGGCATCCGCGATTCCCCGTATGAAAAATTGCAGACACTGAAGCCAGCATTCCGTAGTGAAGAAGAAGGCGGTCGTGTGACTGCAGGTAACTCAAGCCAAATCACAGATGGCGCATCTGCCATGTTGATTATGAGCGAAGAGAAGTGCCGCGCACTTGGTCTTACACCACGCGCACGTTTTGTGAACTTTGGTCTTGCTGGTGACAACCCGCAGCTGATGTTGACAGCACCAATTCCCGCAACACAAAAAGCATTGCAACGTGCTGGCCTCACAATGGCTGACATGGATCTCACAGAAATCAACGAAGCATTTGCGTCAGTTGTTCTTGCGTGGGAAAAAGAACTTCACCCAGACATGAACAAAGTCAATGTCAACGGCGGCGCTATTGCGCTTGGTCACCCACTTGGTGCCAGCGGCACACGCCTCATGACCACATTGTTGAATGAACTTGAGCGCACCGGTGGTCGCTACGGATTGCAGACAATGTGCGAAGGTGGTGGCATGGCAAACGCCACCATCATCGAGCGCTTGGGCTAAACCCTGAACATCACGCTGGCAGCCATGCCTACTTTTTCCGCAATCATCTGGTTTGCGGTGGGGCTTGTGTTGATGCGCTTCATCTGGAAAATTGGGCTCGGCATGTTGAAGTCGATGACGTCTACTTTGCCCGAGCCGCCACCAGCAGGTGAGATGCGCCGTATCAACGTGCGCTATCGCTGCGGAGTGTGTGGGGTTGAGATTCGCATGGTGATGGCACCCGATGAAGATCCGCCGCCGCCCCGCCATTGCCTTGAAGACATGGACTTTGTCGCCCCCATCGAATAAATAGCCCTGTGGGCAGTTGCGTCACAGATTGCACTTTGTCCACAGACTGGGGATAATCGCGGGAAAACTACATGGGTGTAATCGTGGTACTGCGTTACCCCATAGGGGTGTACCGACCAGTATCAGTGGTATTTGGTGGCTGTGTACAACCCGCCAAGTAGCGAGGAAAGCCCTGCTGCTAGGTACCAGTTGCTGCGTCCACCAGGCACAAAACCCAAGTAATAGAACAAGATCACAAGAGCGCCAAGGCCAAGAAGGACGAACATCAGCACTGGCACCCAGGGCGCACTGTGCTTTTCATAGACCGGAACGGGTGGGGTGTATCGACTGCTGGCGTTGACCGACGGGTCGTGATGACCGAAATGATGCTCGGGCTTGTTTCCGCCTTTCGGGGTTACGCGTCCGCCTTTTTTCTTTTGAGTTGCCACGTCTCAAGTGTAGAACGCCCACGCCCACAGACACGCACGCGTAATCCGTTTCGCAAAAGGGCCTTTCACACGGCAGGCTTATGGGGTGACACGGGTTCTAGTAATTGATAGCTACGACAGCTTCGTCTACAACATCGTGCAATATCTCGGTGAACTGGGCGCTGAACCCATCGTGGTGCGCAACGATCAGATCACGGTTGCTGAAGCAATTGCTCTTGAACCAGA
>CAEZXA010000143.1_pt1 | contig 4782 bp, 4 predicted proteins | sample 7265131 | NCBI WGS metagenome assembly CAEZXA01 (sample SAMEA6813896, study PRJEB35770) | uncultured Acidimicrobiaceae bacterium | biome: Freshwater; feature: Freshwater reservoir; material: water | place: Czech Republic | collected 2015-11-04 | depth 0.5m m
CCCCTGTTTCAAGAGCCATTTATACGAGATCATTGCATCAGTGATTGAGGCGGGATGAGGATTTTCAGGAGCTAAGCGGTAATCAACGCTAAGAACATTGCAATTGCTTTGTACTGCAAGATGTGCGGTGAGTTTTCGATGTGAATGTGCACTTTGCAACACATACCCACCTCCGTGGAAATACAGAACTACAGAATCCGTTGCAACGCCTGCTGGCCGCAGCCATAAAGCCGACAATCCATCAACATCAACTTCTTCAATTGCAACGCCATCGGGCATCGTGCCGATTGTTTCTAAAACCGCTACGGAACCTGCACGCATTTCTTCAAGCGTCGGGACCGCTGCTTCTGACCCAAGAGCCGCCTCTTGGTATGCCTTTACTTGTTGAAGATACGCTTCTGCTTCTTTACTTGCCATGGGACAAATTATTGCACATCAAAAGTGACAACTATTTCGCCGCTGGCCAAGCCGAATACTTCCGAGTATCTCTCATACACTTGCCACAATGAGTGAGTCGGCAACCCTTAGTAATTGGCTTGAGCCGCCCCACAATCGTTGGGCTTTCCATCATGTGGCAGACATTCTTGACACTGTGTCCATTTCCAACATGTCAAGCGAAACCACTGCTCTCCCCCGAGAATTCGTAGACCTTAATGCTGTGCCATTCACTGCCGCTGACGGGTCCACAACAACTTGGGGACGTCACCTCAGCGAAACTTTTTGTGACGCGATCTGTGTCATACATAAGGGAACAATTGTTGACGAGAGGTACTTCAACAACCTGAACGACGAGAGTCAACATTTACTCATGAGCGTCACAAAATCAGTGACAGCTGCAGCGTTAGGTATTTCCATTGGCCGAGGGTTGCTTTCCATTAATGACCTTGTCACCGACATTGCACCCGAGTTTGCCGGCACAAGCCTTGATGGATGCACTGTTCGCCACCTCATTGATATGACAGCTGGAACTGAGTTTGTTGAAAACTATGACTTATACAGTGACCCAGATGCTGACAATCCGCTGCTTGAATATGAAAGACAATCAGGTTTTCGACCATTGGGAAATCGATCTGTAGTCGGGGTAATGAAACACTTCGTTACATATCCCCTTGCGCGACCTCATGGTGAAATCTTTGACTACCGTTCGCCCCTGACAAATATCGTGGCTCGCATCATTGAAATAGTTAATGGCATGTCGTTTCAGGAAGTTCTCTCGCGCGATGTTTGGACTTCGTTCGGAATGGAACACCCCGCCAACATCTCTGTTGACCCTCTCGATTTCCCCATTGCAGAAGCTGGCATGTCGTGTACGGTTCGCGACCTTGCGCGATTTGGTCTGGCGTATCTCAATAATGGGTCTCTGAACGATCGGCGCGTACTTCCTGAGCCGTGGGTTCGAGAGACTCGTGAAACAGATGACATTGCGCGCGCTTGTTATGTTGACGCTCTAGAAGCTGAACTCGCAGAAAACGATGACAGCCCTCAATGGTATTCGTACCACAATGCATTTTGGGTCAAAGAACCTGGTGCTGAATTCACTGGGTGGGGCATATTCGGTCAATTCATTTGGGTACACCAACCAAGCGAGACAGTAATTGCACGATTCTCTACCTACCCCGCAGCATCATCGCCTGCACTTACTTCTGAAACCTTGCGAGGCTTCAATGCAATCGCCAACTTTCTGACTACCCAATCTTAAAAACCACGCACCGGACGCACATAGTGTTTTTCGGATTTAATGTCGCTACTTCGAGCGCCGTCTACAAAATCTTGCAACCACACGCGACCTGTGTCTTGTTCAGATGAGCTGAAGTAGTCATGTGAAAAATCACTGCGCAGCGTTCCGCCTATACAGGCCACCGCACTTCCCGCAGCCTGCAATGTATCGCGAGCGTATTTGCACAACTCATTCAGCTCATCCCTGGAAGGCAACCACCAATCGGATACAACTATTCCGCCAACAGTATTGCTGTATGAATCAGCCACACCTGCCGCGTACGAAGTGCGAGCGGCTGGAAAAAATCCACTATCATGACGAGCAACTATTGCCATTGTTGCTGAACGGCCCGTACCTAACTGCAAATGTTCTCTTGCGCTTCCTGCATCAGATACATAAAACTGTTCACAGTCTTGATTTGCAGACAAGTAGTTGTTACCGCATCCACTAATGTTTGTTGACCACACACCTGTCGCACCACCAGCGAATACGCCATCACCAGGGGCAACCTCTAAATAGTCGTATCCCGGTATCTCGTTCGTTGTGTCAACGTAAAAAATTGTTCCACCACCAGGGCCGCGCGCACCAACAGCGCACAGTGTTGTTCCGTTGGCGCCACATACATTGCGCGCAGTGAAACCAGTTGGCGACGATGCGCCGGCAGCACCAGTATCACCTTTCGCACCGTTAGTGCCGTTCGAGCCCGAGTCGCCCTTCGCCCCTTCTGCACCAGTCTGATTCAATAACACTTTCGTTTCGCTCTTCGTGCATTTACCATTCTTGGCATAGCGCAAAACATTGGTCTTTTTTGTTGCGCACACTGTCACAGTTTTTACTGATGACACTGCAAAGACGCCTACGCCTCCGCCGACCGTGACCCCGGCGAGGACGCCAACAAGGATCAGTGCCCCTGCAGACCGACGAGAACGCACGGAATTATTCGAAGAAAAGTTCATGATGCACCTTATGCGCTTGGACAATTGGAGGATGTTTTCGTGGCAGAATGATTGAGATGGCTCGTGAGATTCGCACTGATACGTACCTCGGCACTGTGGTGCACGTGGTGGCTGATCGCCAGAACAGGCCTAACTTGCCAATTGCCGGATGTCCCTTTTGTGTCGGTGGGCTGGAATCCCCTGATCCTTATTCGGTGCGGGCGTTTGCAAACCGTTGGCCGGCACTAGATGAGGGCTATTGCGAAGTGGTGCTGTACTCGCCTGACCATCAAGCAACATTTGGAACACTGACGAACGACGAAGCATTGTCGGTTGTGAATCTGTGGGCAGAACGCACACAAGCATTGCGCGAAAAGCCGAATGGTGAATATGTAATCGTGTTTGAAAATCGCGGTGCAGAGATTGGCGCAACGATTTCGCATCCTCATGGTCAGATCTACGCGTTTGATCATGTTCCCCCGCGACCAGCACGCATGATTGCTGCTGGTTGGGAACCCGAGGCCTCAGCCGGTGAACTTCTGATTCTCGAAATCGACGGATGGCGGGTGTACAGCGAATACGCAGCGGTCTACCCCGTGTCGCTTCGTATTGCACCGGTGCACCGCATTACAGACCTTGCAGAAATGAATGCCGTTGACCGCACAATTCTTGCTTCTACATTGGTTCGAGTATTTGCAGCACTTGATGCGCTCTTTGATGCACCACTTCCCTACATGATGTGGATCAACCAAGCGCCCCGTACACATCAGGATTGGCCAGAGGCCTGGTTCAACATTGAAATCGTGTCACCATGGCGCGCACAAGGACTCCCCCGATTTATTGCTGGTGTCGAAGTGGCCAGTGGTGAATTCTTTAACCCTGTTAACCCTGCAGATGTCGCAACGCGCCTTCGGGCGCTGATGTAATGAAAGTTCGTGCGCCAGGGCGCGTCAACTTAATTGGCGAACACACCGACTACACAGGTGGCCTTGTGTTTCCCATGGCAATTGACCGTTGGACAACAATTGAATTCGAAGAATCGGACAGTGGAATATTCCTTGAATCCGCAAACGAAGAGGAACTTGTTTCGCTTGATGCAACGCAGCCATTTGATGTAGGTATGTCACCGCAATGGGGTCGATACGTCGCAGCAGTTGCGTCACTTCTTGCGTCTCCTCGTGGAATTTCTGGCCATATCAGCACCACCATTCCGGTTGGTGCCGGCTTGTCATCTAGTGCTGCACTAGAAATCGCAGTTGCACTCGCTCTTGGTTCTGAATTATCCGCCAAAGAACTCGCACAACTCACTCAACGTGCAGAACACATGGCTACGGGAGTCCCCACAGGGATTATGGATCAACTTTGTATTGCTAGTGCCCAACATGGTCACGGAACACTGATTGATTGTGCGACTTTAGAAGTAACTCACATACCAATTCCTACGGACATCAAGATTGTGGTTCGATTTATCGCACACCGCACCCTTGTTGGCTCTGCATATGCAGACAGAGTTACAGAATGCGCAAAAGCAGAATCTCTGATCGGCCCCTTACGTGATGCATCACTTGCGGATCTTGCAGCGATTACAGATGCAACTATTGCAGCCCGAGCACAACATGTGATTTCTGAAAATTTGCGCGTAAGAGCTTTTGCAGACGCATTAACAAGCGGTGACTACTCCACAGCGGGCACAGTTATGACTGAAAGTCACCGCAGTTTGGCTACTGACTTTGCAGTGTCTAATGACCTCATGGATACAGCAGTACGCGAGATGAACGACACAGCTGGCGTGTTTGGCGCCCGCATGACCGGTGGTGGATTTGGTGGTTGCATTGTTGCGCTGTGCGACCCTGATGCGGTTGTCGAAGGTTGGCACGTGCAGCCCGTAGCTGCTGCTCATCGTTTGACTTAGCGATACGACACAACATACGCAAACGTATATTCACCTGGCGCAATCAGATATTTTGCCAACGTGTCCGGCCCACAACTGGCCGTGCCGACGCCTCGATGTTTAATATCAAGATGCACATTCAACGCAGGTTGACGTACTAGTTCTGCTTGTTCATTGGCAACGAATAAGTCATGGGCTGAATGATGTACTGCAGACATATGTAATAGACACGCATCTGC
>CAEZXA010000147.1_pt1 | contig 4682 bp, 2 predicted proteins | sample 7265131 | NCBI WGS metagenome assembly CAEZXA01 (sample SAMEA6813896, study PRJEB35770) | uncultured Acidimicrobiaceae bacterium | biome: Freshwater; feature: Freshwater reservoir; material: water | place: Czech Republic | collected 2015-11-04 | depth 0.5m m
ATTGACCAATGAAGTCACGACCTGGCAAAAGGTTTCCGGTTAAGTCCGGATGATCAAGTTTTCCAGAGTCGAGAACTGCAACTTTTATTCCAGTTGCATTTGCAGCAGAGTCGCCGAGCGCAGAGGCTGCTCCGACGATTGTTCGATACCAACTTTGTTTCGATGCACACACGTCTGTGCCTGACCCCGAACCTGAACATGTAACGAATTGGTCTGCTTCGGTGATTGTGTGGCCATGCAAAGGGAACATCACGTCGGCGACATTTACTTTCCCTGTTGCTTTCAACCGGTCTGCAATGCGAATAGCTTCCTCGCCAGAAACCGACGGCGTGAGATTCAATCCAACAATGTCGTTCGGGTACTCGTTTCCAAACGAGAAAGACACGCCTTTGATTTCCGCCGTGCCATTGGGGCGGCCCTTTGCATCCATTCGGCTGACTCCGGGTACGTAGCGAATTGTGATTTGCGATACTGCATTCTCTGTATCAGTAACGGAAGTATTCACCCGTAATAGGGGGAATGCAGGCACGATTCCCGCTTCGACGGCCATCACTGACACAGCAATAAGACCAAAAGACGCTAGGACAAGACGAAGTTTCATGTATTAAAGATACATCTGAAAGTGGACTTACAACACACTTGTATCACCCGTCCAGAGAGGCAAAAACCGGCCATGCATCTCTAGACATTCATGCCCGTGAAAAACAAAATCCCCCTGCACAAACAGGGGGATTGCTATTGGTGCGCTCGGCCGGACTTGGCGCTAGAGAATGCGATGTTCTGGCGGACTTTGAGATATTCCTTCTCTTTCGCCGCTTCATTTTCCATTGCCTCGTTCAAAATCACGCCTTGTTGTTCGTATGCAACGCCAAACGCCCACAAGTCATTAGCGCGTTGATCTTAGAGGTTTTTGTCCGTGGTTGTGAGAGTCGCATACATAGCCGTGATGGCGACGATGGAAGTAGTGAGTACCTCGACAGAGTTACTAACAATAAGGTCCCACTTCAAGAACTTAAACACGCGTCGCCACGTTTGCTTTTCAACAAGTTCGGAAGGTGAATCGCTCGATGAATCCTCATTAGGAAAATCTGGTGGCAGTGATGTATCGGACTTGCCCCGATAGTACCGAAATCTTTTCAGTACCCGTGAATTACGTCAGGGTTTATCCCCATAACAGTTTCGACCTAGGAGATTTTCAAAGAGATCGTCTTGGAAGTCGCCTTCTTTCCTTTTGGTGTCACCGTAACAACTGCCTTACAAGTACCAGCCTTCAGGGCCTTAACCCCTGTTCCAGATACTTTGCAGACACTGCTAGTCGTGACTCGCAGTGCATACTTCCCGGCAGAAGGAACTATGAGATTTGCGAGGGAAAGAAGACGTGATTTTGATGCAGTTGTTCCTTTTTTCAAAAGATTTGATGGTGTTTGAATGACGGGAGCAGATGGAGTTTGAAGCGTTACTACCGCCGCGGCAGCAATAGTGGTAGTGGTGTTTTCTTGTTGTGCGGCCGGTGGAGTCGGAGCAATAGTTGTTGGTGCGACTGTTGTTGGTGCGACTGTGGTGGGTGCCGATGTAGTGGTCGCACTTGAGCGAGCAACAGCCACCGCATACGAAGTGGACGACGCGCCAGAGATTGCACTGACGGCAAACGAGATATTTGCTGTTGCCCCTTCAGCAACTGAAAGTGTTTCGGTATCGGACGACATCGCTAAAGTTCCAAAAGAGTTTGTACGTTTGATTTCTGAGCCAGAGGCGCTCGCAATCGCAGTGAAAGTCACCGACGCCGACGAGTTTGGAATCGTGAGCGAGTAGCTGGTGACTGATGGATCGAATGAAGGAGTCAATGTGCCTACATCTACTGACATTGAATCCATCGTTGACACAGAAGAAATCGCCAAGGCTGCAAATCCATCTGCAGCCGCGACATCGCCAATATTGATATTTGACGATCCAATAAACATTCGACTATTCGAACCGTCATACGACATATCACTTAATAGGGCATTAACGATTGCGGGTCCAGTGCGACCAATCCCTTGCCACGCAGAGCCATCCCATCGCGCAACACCACCAGAAGTTCCGGTCACACCTGGAAATGAACCGCCAACAAATAGTTGTGACCCGGCCATTGAAATGGTTCGCACCACCGCACCAGTTCCGAACTGTGCACTGAATCCATTAAACGCGGAAAACGTTCCCGACGTGGTGTTGTAGACCGCTACATGACTTGCGACGGATGATAGCCCTGTGAAATTGCCACCCACATAGATGTTTGTCCCCACAGTTTCCATTGTGTAGATCCCAAATCCAGTACCAAAAAAAGAAGCTGACACAACACTTATTGGTTTGGTCCAAGTTGTGCCGTCAAACTTATGAAACGCAAAAGCCTTGTTACTTCCGTATCCAGCATTCCGATAGCCACTTGCATAGATAGAGCTTCCGACAATTTCAATGTCGTGCACTACATAATCTGAAACCGTTGAGGAGAACGATTGAGAATCAACATCAACACTTCCCCATGTCGAACCATTCCACGTTGCAATATTGCTGGTGTAAGGAATCTGATATCCACTCCTACCATCGTTAATGCCGAAATAAAATTTCCCAGCCACAAGCAGGATGTCATCGCTTGTACCAACACTGTTTTCTTGTACTTTCAGAGCGGCCGCAAAGTCACTTGACAGATCTTGTGGACTACCTAAACCGTTATTTGCATTAATGCCACCTGTAACTGGCAATCCAACCCATGCGGAGCCATTCCACTTAGCAACCATGTCGGCAGCAACGTCTCCACCAGCATTTGTGAATTCTCCAGCGATATGGATGTCACCCTTATAAACAACAACGTCGTGAACAATCGCGTTGATATCACCACTTACACCAAGCGCAGTCCACGATGTTCCGTTCCATTTTGCGACGTAGTCAGCTTCCGCAACACCGGCAAAGTTTGTGAAGCAACCAACTACATAAATCTCTGTGTTGGATACTTTTAGAATCTTTTTGACGCCAGGACTCGACACCACACCGGCAGTGCTATCAACACCACAAGATCCGGCGTCGTATGACACTGTTCCAAAAGTGGAATAACTGTTTACCTGCGCAGCATGAGCAACTGACGTCATGCTTGTTGGAATCCCAAGAGCAATGAACCAGATCGCCATCATCACACTGGCCGTGGCAAGGCACACCTTTTGATACCGCGAGAGCGCGGTCGCACCTAGTTCGAATGTCCCCGGTCCCACGCGAGTCATGGGTAAAAACTACCCCGACTGCACTACCCAGAAGTTCATCAGTATGCGATACAACGAAACTATTGGTGCGCTCGGCCGGACTTGAACCGACAACCTTCTGATCCGTAGTCAGATGCTCTATCCATTGAGCTACGAGCGCTTGTTATTAGGAAAATAACTCTACCTGTGAGATTTAGTTCCAGGCACCCCACCCGTTTGACCTCTTATAGATGGCATAACCAGCCTTGGCATTCACCCTGGCATCAAGCAATTGCTGGGCGGATGTAATTCCGATACCCACCAGCCAACTCTTATGAGATTGCCAATTGATCTGGAATAAGCCCACACAGCAAGAATTCCAAGCCGCTGCGTTCATGTGGCTTTCTCGCGTGGCTAAGGCAATGGCCCTGTTCTCCAGTTTGTCTGGCCAGATCTCGCGAATAATCGCTGTCGACTGCTTCACGGAATACCGCTTGGCCGGGGCCTTCAATTTCAAGCCGGATGTTGCGGGGGCTTTCGTAACGGCAGATTTCGGTAAACAAATCACGTCACCTATTAATAAGAGTGTTGATGCGGTGGCCTTATTGACCTGCAATAAGAGGCTCATTTTCACCTTCACCTTGGTGGCGATGCGATTCCACGAATCGTTTGGCACCGCCGTATAGGTCTTTGCGCAGCCCGTCGCCGCTTTCGCCCCTGCCGGGGCTGGCCCGCTGAATACCAGCGCGCCTGCAACCACAAGGGTTGCCAGGGGTTTGCGGAGCAAACTCATATGGCGGAGAGGGTGGGATTTGAACCCACGGTCCGCTTTAAGACGGACAACGCCTTAGCAGGGCGCCCCATTCGGCCACTCTGGCACCTCTCCTGGGAAGGGTTGAAGTGTACCTGCGCTCACGCCCGAGCAACCCTCGAGGCAGGTTTCATAGGCATAACTGACACTTTGTTACATCATGGTTACGGGTGGAATGGCAGAGTTTCCCGCCGAGTAAGGTTTCTGCATCGGCACCGTTAGTGGTGCCACAAACCAGGGAGACCCCAAACATGAAGAAATTCTGGAAGCTTGCCGCAGTTGCAGCTACAGCATCACTTCTCGTCGCAGCATGCGGCGGAAGCGATTCATCATCAGACACAACAGCAGCACCAGCGACAGCAACCGACGTAAAAGTCGCAGTTGTTTATCTCGGTGTACCAGACGACAAGGGCTGGACCTACCAGCACGAGCAAGGCATCTTGCAACTTGAAAAAGATCTTGGTATCGAAGTAAAGCGCATTGAAAACGTTGCTGACAACGCAGATTCTGAAAAGACTTTCGAACAACTTGCATCAGAAGGCTACGACGTCATCTATGCAACATCATTCGGTTACGGCGCTCCAATGGCAAACGTTGCTGCAAAGCATCCAGAAGTGTGCTTCCAGTGGGCAACAGGTGCAAAGTTCCTTCTTACTAAAGAC
>CAEZXA010000152.1_pt1 | contig 4628 bp, 3 predicted proteins | sample 7265131 | NCBI WGS metagenome assembly CAEZXA01 (sample SAMEA6813896, study PRJEB35770) | uncultured Acidimicrobiaceae bacterium | biome: Freshwater; feature: Freshwater reservoir; material: water | place: Czech Republic | collected 2015-11-04 | depth 0.5m m
CAAATGGTTGCTGAAGCAATGGCTGCCGGTGCTCTTGGTTTTTCCACCAGCCGCACCCCTATTCACAAAACAAAAGCGGGCGACGTCATCCCTGGCACTCACGCAGAACAAAATGAACTCTTCGGCATTGCACAAGGCCTCGCTAAAACAGGTGGCATCTTTCAGTTCGCACCCGAACACAAAATTCTCCCTGTCGATGAATGGCCGTGGATGCGCGAACTCGCCGGCAGTTTCCCGAACGTCACTGTCAGTGTGAACCTAAACCAAGACGATGCAGCACCAGACGTGTGGAAGACAGTTCTTACCCAACTCGACACCGCACAACAAGATGGCCTCAACATCGTTGCCCAAGTAGCAGGCCGTTCCATTGGTGTTCTCATGTGTCTCGAAGGAAGCTTCCACCCACTTGCCTTCCACCCTGCATGGCAAGACATCGCACACTTGCCTCACGACCAAAAGGTCAAGGCACTCAAAGACGCAACTTTGCGCAACAAGTTCGTCAATGAAGTTCCTCGCGACAATGGTTTCTTTGAACACATCGTTCTCTCACGTCTCTGGAAGATGTTCCCCGTGACAGACGCGAACATCAATTACGAACCAAACCCGAAGACCGATTCCATTGACGCCCTCGCTGCCAAGCAACGCATCGTGCCAATGGACATGGTGTATGACCAACTGCTAGCCAACAACGGCACAGGCATGATCTACATGCCGTTCTTCAACTATTCCTATGGTGACTTGTCAATGACACATGAGTTGTTGCAACACCCACACACCCGCAACGGTTTATCCGACGCCGGCGCACACTGCGGTGCCATCTGCGATGGCGGCATGCCCACCTTCTTGCTTACTCACTGGGTGCGCGACCGCGCCCGTGGCCCTCGCTTGCAACTCGAACACATGGTCCACCGCCAAACACACCAAACAGCAACCATGTATGGCCTCACCGACCGTGGTCTTATCGCACCTGGCCTACGCGCCGACATGAACTTAATTGATTATGAATCGCTCAACTTCGACATGCCCTCAATGGCCTATGACTTCCCCGCTAACGGCCGCCGCCTCGTGCAACACGCCAAGGGCTACGAAGCAACATTCGTCAACGGCACCCAAATCGTTTCTCGTGATGAATTCACCGGTGAATTACCCGGCAAGTTGCTACGCGGCCGACGCTAGATAAATCTAGAAATCCAGTGGCACGGCATTACGGAAGAATGTCTGTTAAACCGACCCAGCCTGTCATTCTTGGTGGGCGACACATTGGGTTATCAATTCCTAGATCTTCAACTGTGTACTTCCACTTGGCATAGTTGCATGGCCAACAGCATGCAGCGAGATTCTCGTCTCGATTCACATCCAGCCCGCCCTGAGCCATTGGCTCCACATGATCAACGGTTGCTCGTGTCAGAAGCCAAATTCCATGAATGTCAGTGTTTCGCATTCTCTGCTTTTCTTGCGAACGATTCGGCAATGTTTCATAACCAACCAAGCGTTGGAGTTTCTTGAACTGATCATTATGTACAATCCGAATTCGGCAGTACCGGCATTGAAATCCCTGCGACCGAATAATCATTTTTTCCCTTTTTGCAGTAGGACGCTTAATCAAACTTCCTCCAGGCAATTTCGCTGGTGTTCGATTGAGTATTTCAAGTCGTACTTTCCCGCTGTTTTGAGCAATATCATCGAACCAGGAACGCATTTCGGCATCGGCCATCTGTTTTATCAATTGCTGAGCATGTGTAACGTCGCTCTTCACAGCAGCAAATGCAGCCTGATTCAGCAAGTCAATTGATTTGTCAAATTCTTTTGGATACGGAAGTATGCATTGGCGAGACCATGAAGCGATGTCAGTCGTTAGTCGATTTCGCACCAATTCCTTATTCGCCGCTATCTGTGCTCGTGTCTTACTCATAGACAAAAGACTAATCAAGATGACACACCCCTTATTTAGTGTGAAATCGTGGTGCAAGATGTACGGGAAAGATTTTGGGTTCGATACAGTGCGGACGGAAGCGTCGCACAGTTATACAAGCTCTCGTACTCAGGTCATTTCTTCCAACGGTGGAATAAAGGCGAGTGGGTCGACGCAAGCGATAGGTACGAGCGGATCACCCAAGATGCAGCCTGCGACGAAGTCAGTGCTGAACGCGCCAATCAAATCAAGGACACATTTGCAGAGGTTCAAGCCGCAGCCATAGTCGCCGACACGGTCCCCGACACAGTTACCGACGGTTTTTCAGCTCTAGCGACCAGCGCAATTGCAATGCATGAAGTGTTCCTCGGGTTTGTATCTGCCGGTTTCACCGAAGATCAAGCCCTGAAAATAATTACAGGCCTTATTCGTTCTGAATGAAATGAGCAACACATGACATCACCTCCTGAAGTAATCAAGGTTCGCTGTCCTCAATGCGCGACCATCTTTACTGACTCCATTCGAGGGTCTATCAACCTTTCGCTGGGTGAAGAATGGACCGACGAAGAAATCGACGAGGCAACGTCCGTAACTTGCCCAAATTGCCGGCACAAGCAATATGGCGACTCCATCATCATCTCGATTGATTGATTTAGGCCAAAGACCTGACGCACCTCATATATAGGGTGCAACAGTGCCCGGCTTTCTTTCGCTCGTCCGTCGTCGCTGGCAGGTCCTTGCTTCCAGCAACAACGCCCAAGAACAACTCAACGAAGCTCAAGCTCTCGTTCTTCAATCACGCCAGAAAGCAACGCTGGCAAAGAACCGGTTAGAAGAACACAGAGGTGTTGGCTCACTGCCCAATGCTGAGAACCCACAATCAGCCGACATCGAGCTGATTGCAGCCCTTGACCAATACGACCAAGTACGCCGCGCAGTTGAAGTTCCTCTCGAAGAGGCAATCCACCTCTGGAAGCAAGGTGAAGAGGCCCGCAGAGTAACCAGATCACGCGGCAACGTCATTCGTTCTCTCTTCATGCTGTCTGTGCGCAGCATGTTCTTCCAACAGTTACTAGTCGCTGAAGCTGGCTTGAAAGCAACCACCCGCATTCTCGATTCCAAACTCACAAAGAGCCTGTTAGCAAAGGCAGCGTCTCGAACATCTACTCCGAACGAGTCCTTACTTAAGTACCGACACAACAACGCATCGTTCATTGCATCGCTCGAGCGTCTACACATTCAGCTTGACCCCCTCAGTGGCTCTATCACCCGCGGTCTTGAAGGCGGTCTCCCCGCTGGCATTGCCATGGATGTCGAGAACACTCGCCTCCTCACTGGCCCTCTCACAGCTTCCCTACGCCGATATCAAACATTTGGTGCGCGCTATCTCATCTTGCAAGAACGTGCCTTGTTAGGTGACGACATGGGTCTTGGTAAGACCGTGCAGGTATTAGCCGCAATGAGCCATCTCCACGCATTAGGTGCTCGACACTTTCTTGTAGTGGCACCGAACAGTGTGATCATCAACTGGTGCCGAGAAGTAGAGAAACACACAGAGATGAACCCGATTCTCTTGCACGGGTCTGACCGTGATGAACGACTCGCGCAATGGCGCAACGAAGGCGGTGTTGGCATCACTACCTATGGCACATTGTCCAAACTGATAGACGACATAGCAACAGTTGATTACTTTGCTGCAGACGAAGCCCACATGGCAAAGAACCCAGAAGCAGCTCGTAGTAAAGCAGTTGCAGAAGTAGCCGACCGTTCGCAGTATGTGGCACTCATGACAGGCACCGCCTTAGAGAACCGTTTGTCTGAAATGCAATACCTCGTGCAAATAGTTCAACCTGGCTTAATGCCCGAACTCAACAAGATCATTCATCATCCCTCTGGTCTGGTAAAGCCAGAAGACGTAGTACGTGCATTAGCCCCTGCATACCTGCGCCGTACTCAGGCAGACGTACTAACTGAATTACCCGAACGCGTAGAAGTGCAGGAATGGGTAGACCTCACTGAAGCCGACAAGAAGGCATACGACGCAGCCAAGATTGACATGATGTCACGGAGACTTGCAGTCAATGTGGGCGACGGCACTCTCACCTCTGCCAAGTACGAACGCCTTAGTGAAATCTTGGAAGAACACACCGAAGCCGGACGAAAGGTTGTGGTGTTCTCTTACTTCCGTCAAACAATTGACGACGTCTGTGCTCTTGCTGGCGGTGCACCACGAATCACTGGCGATACATCAGGTGCTCAACGCCAACAAATCATCGATGAGTTCAGTAACGACCCCACTGCCACTGTGCTGGTGTCGCAAATTGAAGCAGGCGGTTTAGGAATCAACCTGCAAGCAGCACAAGTAGTAATCCTGATGGAAGCTCAGTTCAAGCCAAGTATTGAATGGCAAGCAATTGCACGCGTTCACCGCATGGGCCAAAGCCGCTCTGTCATGGTTCACAGACTTCTTGCACGCAACACCATCGAAGAACGACTAGTACAACTCATTGCAGAAAAAACTCAGATCTTCAAAAACTTCGCCCACGACAGTTCAGTCCGCGACGCCAGCCAGATGGCCATAGACACAAGCGGCAACTTCGAGATTGATCTGCAACGTCTACTCGAACAAGAGTCGTGAGTCAGAACCGCAGCTCAGCTAGATGAAGACTTACCTTTTAGCTGATACCCGTGTATTACGAGTCCATCAGCATCAACC